>Ga0207668_10000028_pt1 | contig 125361 bp, 121 predicted proteins | sample KBSS43metaG_FD_184323 | JGI IMG/M metagenome (GOLD analysis project Ga0207668, IMG submission 184323) | Switchgrass rhizosphere microbial communities from Kellogg Biological Station, Michigan, USA - KBS S4-3 metaG (SPAdes) (version 2) | ecosystem: Host-associated > Plants > Roots >...
ACGTCGCGCTGGAGTACGGCGCAAAGGCGGTCGGCAAGACGCTGGAAGAGATCTCGCAGCAGACGCCTGCGGCGCACTAAAGGGCCGGCCGGTCGCGCGCCCGGCATGCGTGGCCGGCCGCATGGCCCCTATATGTTGGAAAAATAGGCGCCAGGGTCGGAACTGCCCAGGCCTTGCGCAGGGTTGGTCGATTTACCAGGACTGGGTTGCATGCCAGGGCCGCCATGCTGAAGCTCCTCGGATCTTGAGACCGGGGCCAGCGCGTTGAACCAAATCGCCGCCGAATTGCTGACGCCCGAAGAGGCGGATCCACCGGCGCCCGCCAGCGACCCGCCGGCAACCACGCGGTCGGGGCCGCTAGGCGAGATCCAGGATCTGCTGCAGTGGATTCACGCGAGGCATGAGGGCAATCTCGAGGGCGTCGTCGCCGACTACATCCCCGAACTGGCCAAGGTGGCTCCCGACCAGTTCGGCGCCGCCGTCGCGACCCAGGCCGGGGACGTGGTGGAGGTTGGCGACGCAACCTCGCCCTTCACCATCCAGTCGATCTCGAAGGCCTTCACCTTCGCAATACTGCTCAAGCTTGTCGGCCGGGAGGAGACCTACCGACTGGTGGGCGTGCAGCCGAGCAGCGACCCGTTCAACTCGATCACCTCGATCCGAGCACCAATCGTCCGTTCAATCCGATGATCAACGCAGGTTCGATCGCGGTGGCGGGCCGGCTGCGTGAGAAACTTGGCCCCGACGCCTTCACGACGGTGTTCGAGGTCTTCAGCCTGGCCGCGGGCCGCACCTTGGGATTCGATGAGAAGGTCTTCGAATCCGAGCGCGAGACAGGCCATCGCAACCGGGCGATCGGCCATCTGTTGCGGGCCGCCGGCGCCTTTGAAGCGCCCGTCGACGAGGTGCTCGACCTCTATTTCCGGCAGTGCTCCGTCAGCGTGACGGCCGTGGACCTGGCGGTCATGGGGGCGACGCTCGCCAACCTCGGGGTGAACCCGCGGACCCGGCACGCCGTCTTCGGCGCGACGTCCTGTCGGTGATGTTCACCTGCGGCATGTACGACGGCGCTGGAGATTGGGCGACCCAGGTGGGTCTGCCGGCGAAGAGCGGCGTCGGCGGCGGGATCATGGCCGTGGTCAATCGGCAGGTCGGAGTGGGCGTATTCTCGCCCAGGCTGGACGGCGCGGGCAATTCCGTGCGCGGAAAGCTCTGCTGCATCGAGCTCGCCGACGCCTTCGGGCTGCACGCCTTCGGCGCCACCAATCCGGGTTCGAGCTTCCTGCGCGGCCTGACGAAACGCGCCTGACGAGCGCTCTCAACACGTCCAGCTGGAATGGGGCTTCCAAATGGAAATTACGATCAGCGAGATCGAACAGATCACCAAGGTGGCCCTGGCGGGCCGGCTGGACACCGCCGGCGTGATCGGCATGCAGGGCCGGTTCGCTGACACCATCGTGCCCGCTGGGCGTCACGCCGTGGTCGATCTCAGCAAGGTGGGCTTCATGGCCTCGCTCGGCATCCGCATGCTCATCAGCACCACGCGCGCCCTGTCGAGCCGGGGCGGGCGGATCGCCCTCTACGGCGCGAGCCCCGCGGTGATGGAGATCATCGAAACCACCTCGCTGCACGAGATCGTTCCCGTCGCCGCCTCGGAAGGCGAGGCCATCGCCATGGTGAAGGGCTAGGTCGCTTTGCCCCCAGGGGCCCGGTCGCAACGGCGAACACCGCGCGCCGACGCCGGCTTGCGCTGGGCAACACGATCGACTCCGTCGAGCCGGCCCGCGCCGCCCTGGAGCCGCTGTTCGCCGCTCACGCGCTTCCGGCCGGCGCCGTCCACAGCTCGAGGTGGTCCTGGAGGAGTTGGTCTCCAACGTGATCCGTCACGGCTTCACGCCGGGTTCCAATCAGTCGATTCATCTCCGTTGCAGCATCATGGCCGGGCTCGTGACCTTCGTGCTGGAAGACGACGGAACCCCGTTCGATCCGCTTCAGGCGCCCGAGCCGCGCCCTTTCGACCGTATCGAGACGGCGGCGCTCGGCGGCCTGGGCGTGGCCCTGGTGCGCAAGCTCGCGGCCAGCTTCCGGTACGAGCGGGCTGACCCGCGCGCGCCTAATGCGGGGGGCGGCTTTGCGCCGGTGAACCGCGTCACCGTGCAGCTGGCGATCGACTGACCGCCGACGCGCATCGCGCAATTTCCAAAAGGTCGACTGTAACCTTCCGGGCGGCGCGCACGAATACCGGTCACGCCCGCCGTTGGACCTGATCAGCAAAGGACCTGCGGGCGAGATCGGGAGAAGTTCATGAATAAGATCATGCCGCTCATGGCCGCGGCCTGCATGGCGGTCATCGCCGGCCCTGCTTTTGCTCAGGCCGGACCCACGCCGGTCCGCGGCACGCTGACCAGCGTCACGTCCGCGGCCATCGCCGTCAAAGGCAAGGACGGGAAGACCACGCAGATCGCGCTCGCGCCCAACTATCGCGTCGCCCTGTTGAAGCCCATTTCGATCGAGGCCATCCAGCCCGGCAGCTTCGTCGGCACGGCGGAAGTCCCGGGCAAGAACGGGACCGGCCGCTCGCTCGAGGTTCACGTCCTTCCGCCGGGATCGCCCACCGGGCACTTCGCCTGGAACCTGAAGCCGGGCTCGATGATGACCAACGGCACGGTCGGCAAGGTCACCACCAAGGGGCGCGGGCGCGAGATCGACGTCAGCTATCCGACCGGAACCCGGCACATCACGGTTCCGGCCAATGTGCCGATCGTCCAGTTCGGCAAGGGCGACCCGAGCATGCTCAAGGTCGGCACGCCGATCTTCACCGTGCCGATGCCGAAGCCCGACGGCGGCCTCGTGACCGGATTGGTCGCGGTTGGGCAAAACGGCGCCGCCCCGCCGATGTGATCGACCCTTAAGGACGCAGGAGAACCTGGATGGCCGCCATCGCAGAGGCGCAGCAGCCCAAGCCCAAGCTGATCTACAGGCATCCGCTCTATGTGCGCGTGGCGCATTGGCTGAACGCTCTATGCCTGCTCGCGCTTCTGCCCAGCGGCCTCCAGATCCTGGACGCGCATCCCGCCTTCTATTGGGGCGAAGCTTCGCGCTTCGCCCATCCCTTTCTCGCCATCGGATCAGCGATCGGTCCCGACGGCGCGCCGCACGGCCGCCTGCAGATCGGCGCCTGGTGTTTCGACACGACGGGCTGGCTTGGTGTCTCGAAGGACGCCGACGGCAACGCGATCGCACGAGCCTTCCCCGCCAGCGTGACCTTGCCGCGCGAGCACGATCTGGGCGCGGGACGGCATTGGCATTTCCTGTTCGCCTGGATCTTCGTGATCAACGGCCTCCTTTACCTCGCGTCGGCCCTCGCGACGCGACGGTTCGCGCGGGTTCTGCTGCCCGCCGCCGGCGAGATGCGCCGCATCGGCCGATCCATTCGCGACCATCTGCGGCTTCGGTCCCACCAGGGATCGGACACGGGCGACTACAACATCCTCCAAAAGCTCAGCTACCTCGCGGTGATCTTCGGACTCCTGCCGCTGATGCTGTTGACGGGCCTGACGATGTCGCCCTCGGTGGACGCCGCCGCGCCCTTTCTCACCACCCTGTTCGGCGGCCGGCAGTCCGCGCGATCGATCCATTTCCTGTCCGCGTCCGGCCTCTGCATCTTCTTCGTCGTGCACATCGTGATGGTCATCGTCACTCAACCCCTGAACCTGCTCCGCTCGATGGTGACCGGCTGGTTCCGTGTCGGTGACGCCGGCGCCGAGCGTGAGAGGGCGGCCAATGACTGAGCGACGCCAATTTTTGCGCCAGCTGGCGGCGGGCGTCAGCACGCTCGCGCTGGCCGGATGCGACCGCCTCACCAGCTCGCAGCACATGGCCGAGGTGTTGGGCTTCGGCGAGACCTTCACCCGGCTTGCCCAGGACTCGCTCCTGGGAGACGGGCTGGCCAAGGAGTTTCCGGAATCGGCGATCTCGCCGGATTTCCGCGCCAATGGGACGACGGCGCCTGACAGCCAGGCCTATCTGGATCATGCGGCCGCCGCGTTCAGCGACTGGAGCCTGGAGATCAGCGGCATGGTCGCCCATCCGCTGAAGCTGACGCTCGCGGAGCTCCGCGCCGCGCCCGCCCGAACCCAGATCACGCGCCACGATTGCGTCGAGGGCTGGAGCGGTATCGCCAAATGGCGCGGCGCCCGTCTCGGCCCGTTGATCGCGCGGGCCATGCCGCATCCGTCCGCCCGCTATCTCGTCTTCCACTGCGCCGACACCCTGGAGCTGACGCTGGATGGGACGGGCGACTACTACGAGACCATCGCGCTGAAGGACGCCTTCCATCCGCAGACGATCCTCGCCTACGACATGAACGATCAGCCGCTGCCCGTCGCGCATGGGGCGCCGGTCAGACTGCGCCTCGAGCGCAAGCTGGGATACAAGATGGCGAAGTATGTGATGCGGATCGAAGCCGTCGAAAGCTTCGCCGACATCGGCCGCGGCCGAGGCGGTTACTGGGAAGACCGCGGCTACGATTGGCACGGTGGAATTTGACCTGCGCCGCGGGGCGCGCCGCCTTCGGCGAAATTTTTTGCGCCTTAGCGTAACCTTCGGCCCGGGATGGACGAACTACGAGCATGCGCTTCCGGCCTGCCCCCGTCCCATCTGCGACCCCGCCAGGCGGCGAACCCTCCGTGACCCCCGCTCAGGACGAATGGAGCCGGCTGATGGCGGCGGCGCAGGCCGGCAACGGGGGCGTCTATCGCCGGCTGCTCAGCGAACTGACGATCTGGCTGCGCCGTTACTTCTCACGCCGCATGCCGCCGGCGGTCGTCGACGACGCCGTCCAGGAGACGCTCATGGCAGTGCACCGGCGCCGCCACACCTACGATCCGCGCCAACCCTTCTTGCCGTGGCTGGCCGCGATCGCCAGACGGAAGTGGGTGGATCAGCTGCGCGCGCTCGAGCGCCATGCTGCGGCGGACCTGCCGGACACCGTCGCGGTCTCGGACCACGAGTCCGCGGTCGTCAGCGCTTCGGTGTTGACCGGCCTGATGAGCGAACTGCGACCCGCCCAGGCCTCGGTCATCGAACTGGTCAAGCTGCGGGGCTACAGCCTCGAGGAGGCCTCCCGCGAGACCGGTCAGTCCATTTCGGCCGTGAAGGTGAACATCCATCGCGGCCTCGCTCGCCTAACAGCTTTGATTGTGAAGACTCCCGATGTCGAATGACGCTCTCATCAATGAATTGGCTGCGAACCTCGCTCCAGTGCAGCGGCGCAGCATCTTGCGCGAGACCGGCTTCATCGTCGCTCTGGGCGTGGTCGAGCTCGCTCTGTTCCTCGGCGTGGGCCTGATGCGCCCGGACATGGGGCAGGCGATCGCCGTCCCCTACATGTGGTGGAAGCTGGGCAGCCTCGCGGTGCTCGTCGGACTCTGCTCCGCGATCGCGATCCGGTCGTTCTCACCGACCTCGTCGCCTCGGCGCGGCCTGATCGCCGCCGCGGCGACAGCGCTCGCGGCGGCCCTGGTCGGCGCTCTGATCGACCCCGGCGCAGCCGCCGGGGCCACGATCCTGGAGCGTCTGTCACCGGTCGAAGGGATCGTCTGCGCGGCGTGCATCATCGTCCTGTCGCTGCCGATGCTGGGCATGTTGGCGATCCTCATGCGGCGCGGGGCGCCCACCCATCCCGAGGCGAGCGCGCTCGCGATCGGCCTGACCGCGGGAAGCTGGGGGGCGTTCGTCTTCGCCTTCTGCTGCCGGGCCAACGACCCGCTCTATGTCACCACCTGGTACCTGCTTGGCGGCGGGGCCGTCGCAGCGATCGCGCGGGCCGTGCTTCCGCGCAAGTTCCGCCTGTAACCCAGGCCCGCCCCGTCGCCTTCGGGCCGCTTCACCCCTCATCCGCAAAGCCGGACAGCCCAGCGCAAAGGTGCGCCGGCCACAGCATCAAAAGGACTGATCATGACCACGATCGACATGGGGCCCGCCACGTCCACCAACGGTTGGCTAAAGCGCTATTATGCCGTCCGCGCCATCTTCTCCATCATCTGGGTGGCGCTGGCGTTCACGGTCGGCGCCAAGTCGCCGGCGCTGGCGATCACCCTCCTGCTGATCTACCCCGCTTGGGACTGCCTGGCGAACTTCTCCGACGCGCGACGGAACGGCGGCCTCGGCGCCAATCCGACCCAGGCGATCAATGTGTTCGTCAGCGCAGCCGTCACCGCCGCGGTCGCCTTCGCCGCCACCCGCGGCTTTGAGGCCGTCGTGGGCGTGATCGGGGTCTGGGCGGTGCTGTCCGGCCTCCTTCAGCTCGCGACCGGCGTCCGGCGTTGGCGCAGCGCCGGCGCGCAGTGGCCGATGATCCTGAGCGGCGCTCAGTCCAGCCTGGCGGGCCTGTTTTTCATCAAGCAGGCGGCTGACGCAACCATGCCGCTTGGCATCGTCACCATCGCCCCCTACGCCGCGTTCGGCGCCATCTACTTCGCGATCGCCGCAATCGCGCTTTCGACGCGCCGGGAGGCGGCTCGGCTGGCCTGAGGCCGTCGACGTTCCTGCTGGACCGCCGGCGCAGCCGTCGGTCCAGCCCTCTCCATAGTGGTATCATAAAACGGCGGTCCGGCGCGTTCTTTGACGAAGCGCAACGTGAAATGTCCCGTTTCGTCCGAATTTCTGCTTGTGATCGATTTTTAATAGTATCATATTTGAGGAAAGGAGACGACCGTGGAAATCACCAAGTTGCACCCGCATTTCGGCGCCGAGGTCACCGGCCTGGACCTGTCGGAAAATCTTCCCGACGCCGTCATCGACACGTTGAAGGACGCGGTGGGCGAGTACGGGGTCATCGTCATTCGCGACCAGCAGGCCATGACCGACGAAGCCCAGATCGCCTTCAGCAGCCGCTTCGGCGACCTGCAGCAGTCGATCTCCCTGCACCGGGAGGACACCGCCCGCCGGCTCAAGCGCGGGGAGCTGAGCGACATCTCCAATGTCGACGAGAAGGGCGGCCGCATGGACGAGAACGACAAGCGCCGCCAGTTGCAGAAGCCGACGCGCCTCTGGCATTCGGACAACAGCTTCCGCAGCCCGCCCGGCCTGTACACATTCCTGGCCGCCAAGATCGTTCCGCCGGAGGGCGGGAACACCGAGTTCGCCGACATGCGGGCGGCCTATGACGCCCTGCCGGCGGCCATGCGCGAACGGATCGCCGGCCTGCAGGTCCGTCACTCGCTGGGATGGTCCCGCGAGCAAGCCGGCGCGCCGCCGCTCAGCGACAGTGAGCGGGAGAACATCCCGGAATCCGTGCAACCCCTCGTGCGCTTCCACCCGCGGAGCGGACGCACCAGCCTCTATCTCTCCTCCCACGGGCGCGACGTTCTGGGGATGAGCGACGCGGAGGGCCGCGCCCTGCTGGAGGAACTGAACCGGTTCGCGACCGAGCCGGAGTTCGTCTACAGCCACAAATGGCGCGATGGCGACGTGGTGATCTGGGACAACCGCAGCACCATGCACCGGGCGACCCCGTTCCCCGAGGACAAGTACCGGCGCGACATGCGCCGCACCAGCGTCGAGGACCACGAGGTGGCGGTCGCCGCCTGACGAACGCGGCCGTGGCCTGTATGGCCATTGTCGATGAACGATGAACTCCCTTCGGGCGGCGCAAGCAAACTCGGCGAGCAGGTCGCCGCCCGACTGGAGGCGCTCGTGCGCTCCAACGCCTGGCCGATGGGCCATCGCCTGGGGAACGAGGAAGAGCTTTCGCAAACGTTCGGGGCCAGCCGCGCGACGATCCGGGAGGCCATCGCCATCGCCGAATGGAACGGCCTGGTGGAGCGCCGGCGGGGACGCGAGGGCGGGCTCTATATCAGCGCGCAGACGCTGGATCCGGCGATCTCTCGCCTTCGCAACTACCTCTTCCTGAGCGGCGCGGGCCTTTCCGAACTGATTCGCGCCCGACGCATCGTCGAGGGGCATATCCTCCATCGGGCCATGCAGCAGATCACCGCGATCGAAGCCGCCGATCTCGCCGACCTCTCCGCCAGCCCAGTGCAACAGGGTGACGACTGGGCCAATCTGGACCGGCTCAAGCGGATCGTCGATCGGCTGAGCGACCTGGCAGGCATCCCCTTGCTGCGCCTCTTCGGCAGCGCGCTCAGGCACTGCTTCGTGGACCGGGTGCGCACCACCACTCTGGACGACGGCGACTTTCTGGCGGCCAGCCGGGCGGTGGGCCGGCACCGCACGCTTCAGGTCGACGCAATCCGCGACTTCGACCAGCAGACGGTTCGCGACCTGCAGACCCGCGCCATGGACGTCTGGGCGGCCTTCGCGGCGCAGGCGTCTCCCGCCAGGCTCCGCGGCGCCGAGATCCTGGACCGGCTCACCGCGACCGGCGACGACGCCCTCATCTACGCCTTCGTTCGCCCAGCGAAGAAGCCGGAGGCGGTGGCGCGCGCCATCGCCCAGATGATCGCCGATCGCGGCCTGCGGGAGGGGGAGCGGCTGGGCGTCGAAACCGAGCTGATGGCCGACTTCGACATCAGCCGCCGGGTCTTCCGCGAGGCGGTGCGCATCCTGGAGTGGTTCGGCATCGTGGAGTCCGGGCGCGGCAAGTTCGGCGGGCTGATGGTCGGAAGGCCGCAGCGCGAGGCGCTGCTGGCGTCGTTCCGGGAAGACGCGGGATCTCTATGCGGACCGCAGGAGACCGAGATGCTGCTGCGCATCCTGCTGTTGGACGTGTGTCGCTCCCTCGTCGCGGATCCGGAGGCTGCAAGGCGATGCACAGGGGAGGGGACCAGCCCCTCCATGTCGGCCGCGCAGCTGGCCCGGCTGCTCGCCCGCCATGCGCCGGACCCGGTGATCGGTTGCCTGGCGGAGATCGTCGTGGACGTCCGTGAGCGAGGCGAGCCCTCGGCCGGTGAGCCGCTGAACGGCGGAGATGTGGCGCGCTTCCTCGCCGCCCTGGCGGCGGGCGACAGGTTCGCCGCCCCGCGGATCCTCGACGCGCTCTATCGGGCGGGGTAGGGCGCGACCCCGCTTGGCAGCGAGGACATCGGCCGCCGGACCGACGCCGTCCTCGCCCATGAGCCGCGCTTCGAAGACCGCGTGGTGCACGTCGCCGGCGATACCGTCTCCTATGCGCAGCTCGCCGACATGGTGGAGCGTCATCTCGGCCGACGCGTCGACCGTGCCCTTTGGACCATGGACCGGCTGCGGACGGAAGTCGCCCCTTCGCCCGCGACACCGGCGTGGCGTGGCCCAAGGACCAGACCTTCAACGCCGACACGGCGTCGCGGTGACCGACGTGCCGACCTGGCTCGCAGGCCGGGCGCGCCTCGAGGCGAGCGCTGCGGGGTAGGCGCCAGGTCCGGGCGGCGATTGGCGGGCGGGGTGGGATTCGAACCCACGGTGGGCGTGAACCCACGGCGGTTTTCAAGACCGCTGCCTTAAACCACTCGGCCACCCGCCCGCGTGTCGCGGGATGAGGCCTATAGCAAGCGGCTGCGCCGGCCTCCACCGCAACCATGCGGATTAACCGGCGAGCAAGCTCGACCTGACACCTTCTGGGGCGTCGACGGAGGGGGCCAGATGCCAAGCACGGCCATGATCCGCCGCGTGACGATGGTCACGGCGGCAGCGGCGTCGCTGGCGGCGTGCGCCAGCGTGGAGCGCGGGCCTGCGCCCGGCGCGCGGCTGGAAGCGGAAAGCACGCCTGCGCCGCGGACCCATTCCCGCAAGCCTTCGGGCCGGAACGATCAAAGCGCTCAGAACGGCGGCCGCAGGGTGGGCAAGCCCTATCAGATCAACGGCGTCTGGTACGTGCCGCGCGAGCAGCCCGACTACAACGAGGTGGGGACCGCCTCCTGGTACGGCGAGGCTTTCCACAACCGCACGACCGCGGTCGGCGAGCCGTTCGACATGAACGCAGTGACCGCAGCGCATACGACCTTGCCGCTGCCCTCGATCGTGGAGGTGACCAATCTGGAGAACGGCCGGCGGATCCGCGTGCGGGTCAACGACCGCGGCCCGTTCGTCGGCGACCGGATCATCGACCTCTCGCGGGAGGGCGCCCGCCAGCTCGGCTACGAGCGCCAGGGCCTGGCCCGCGTGCGCGTCCGCTACGTCGGCCCCGCGCCGCTGCTCGGCCGCGACGCCGGGGTGCGGGTGGCGAGCGCGGCGACCAGCCGCCCGAGTCCCGCGCCCGTCGCGCCGGCGCCGATGGCCCGCGCCAGTCTGAAATATCGCGAAGAGGCCGAGTTCACGAGCCGGCCGGCGCCGATCAAGGTCAGCCGGATGGAGGTCCTGCCGACGCTTCCCCAGGGGCGCAATGCTTCGGCCGACGCCGCGGCCTACCGGATCCAGGCCGGCGCCTTCCGCGACCAGACCCGCGCCCGCGAGGCCGCGCTCAAGCTGAACAAGGTGGCGCCGTCCGTCGTCGAGCCCGTCGAACGCAATGGCGAAACCCTCTGGCGGGTGACCGTGCAGGGGCCGCAGGACCAGCTGCAGGCCTACAACCTGCGAAAGCGCGTCGCCGACGCCGGATTCGCCGACGCGCGGGTGATCGGGCCGTTCTGAGCATTTGGGGCTCGAACGCCCCCTCCGTCTCGCGCGTGCCGCGCGATCCACCTCCCCCGCTTTGCGGTGGAGGATCTGGAGGCGCACGATGCTCCACCGCGGAGCGGGGGCGCTGTCAGCGAAGCTGACTGAGGGGGCGTTCGGCGCGACAACCGGCCCGGACCGATCCGCCGCGCACTGGACCCGGCACGGCGAAGCGGCCATGTTGCACCGGTGACGCGCGGGCGGTTCATCACCTTCGAAGGCGGCGAGGGCGCCGGCAAGTCGACCCAGCTGAAACGCCTGGCCGAGCGGCTGCGCGCCCGCAGCCTGGAGGTTGTCGCGACGCGCGAACCGGGCGGCTCGCCCGGCGCCGAGGCCATCCGCGAGCTGGTGTTGAACGGGGCGGCCGACCGCTGGAGCCCGGTTTCCGAGACCCTGTTGATGTACGCCGCCCGGCGCGACCACATCGAGCGGGTGATCGCCCCGGCGCTGACGCGCGGCGCCTGGGTGGTCTGCGACCGCTTCGCCGACTCCACCCGCGCCTACCAGGGCGCGGCGGGGGGAACCGATCCGGAGCTCATCGCTGCGCTTGAGGCCCGCGTGCTCGGCGAGGCGCGGCCGGACCTCACCCTGGTGTTCGACCTGCCGCCGCAGATCGGGCTCGAACGGGCGCAGGCGCGGGGTGGGGAGATGCGGTTCGAATCCAAGGGGCTCGCCTTCCACCAACGGCTGCGCGAGGCGTTCCTGGCGATCGCGCGCATGGAGCCGGAACGCTGCGCCCTCATCGAGGCGACCGCGCCGATCGAGGCGGTGGATGCCGCGGTCTGGGCCGCGGTGACCGGGAGGCTGGGCCTCGATGGCTGAGATCGAGCTTCCCCATCCGCGCGAGGTCTTCGAACTGCAGGGGCACGAGGACGCCGAAGCCGCCTTCGAGGCGGCGCGGGCGCGGGGCCGGCTGCACCACGCCTGGCTGCTGATCGGGCCGGAAGGGGTCGGCAAGGCGACATTTGCGTACAGAGCGGCGCGCCGGCTGCTGGGCGCGGCGCCGGAACCGGCGCTCGGCCTGCTGGGCGTCGATCCGTCCCATCCGGTGAGCCGGCAGGTGCTGGGCCGCGCCCACCCCGACCTGATGGTGCTGGAGCGGATCGGCGAGGACGGCAAGCCGCGCAAGACCATCCCTGTCGACGATGCGCGCAAGCTCTCCGAGTTCTTCTCCAAGTCGCCGGCTTCGGCGCCCTATCGGGTGGCGATCGTCGATGCGGCCGACGACCTCAACGTCAACGCCGCCAACGCCCTCCTGAAGACGTTGGAGGAGCCGCCGCCGAAGGGGGTGCTGTTGATGGTCGCCCATTCGCCGGGGCGGCTGCTCTCGACCATCCGTTCCCGCTGCCGCCGGCTCGCCTTCGCCCCGCTCGGCCAGGCCGCGGCGGCGGAGTTCGTCCGCGCCCGGATCGAGGTCAGCGACGAGGCTGCGCTGCGGCTCGCCAGCATGGCCCAGGGCGCGCCCGGCCGGGCGCTGGCGCTCGCCGCCGCCGAGGCGCTCGCCCTGGACGACTCGGCGCGCGCGCTGCTGGCGAATCTCCCACAACTGGACGAAGCGATGGCGCTTTCGCTCGCCGATCGCTTCCGGGGAGGGCAGGGACAGCTGCACTTCAACCTCTTCTTCGAACGCCTGGCCGAGCGCGTGCGCGCCCAGGTCGCCGACCGCGCCCAGGCGGGGACCGGACGGCTTGATCGGTGGGCGCAGGCGTGGGAGACGCTGCAGCGCCTGCCCCGCGAGGTGGAGGCGCTGAATCTCGATCGAACCGATGCGCTGTTCACGGCGCTGATAGAGCTGCGTCAGGCCGCCCGGGCCTGATCGACAGACGCCCGGATCCCGATGCTCATCGACAGCCACGTCAACCTGCACGCGCCGCAATTCGACGAAGATCGCGAGGCGGTCATCGCCCGCGCGCTCGGAGCCGGCGTGCGGCTGATGGTCAACATCTCCGACCGGGTCTCGAACTTCGGAGCGGTGCGGGACGTCGCCCGCCACCCCGACATATGGTGCACCGTCGGAACCCACCCGCACTACGCCCAGGAGGACCCCGGCCTCGCGCCACGGCGGCTGATTGAACTCGCGCGGGACCCGCGGGTCGTCGGCATCGGCGAGTGCGGGCTGGATTTCCACTACGACCGCAGCCCCCGCGACATCCAGGCCGAGGTGTTTCGCGCCCATATCGTGGCCGCGCGCGAGACCGGGCTGCCGCTGGTGGTGCACACCCGCGAGGCCGACGCCGTCATGGCCGAAATCCTCGAGACGGAACACGCCAAGGGCGCGTTTCGTATCCTGATGCACTGCTACACCTCAGGCGCGGACCTGGCCCGGCGCGCCGCAGCGCTCGGCGCCTGGTTCTCGGTCTCGGGAATCGCCACCTTCAAGGCGGCGGAAGAGGTGCGCGCGCTGATCCGGGAGATGCCGGCCGAGCGGATCATGGTCGAAACCGACTGCCCCTACCTCGCTCCCGTGCCCTATCGCGGCCGCCGCTGCGAACCCGCCATGCTGCCGAAGGTGCTGGAGAAGCTGGCGGAGATCCGCGGCTGGAGCCTCAAGGAGGCCGAGGCGCGCAGCGAGGACGCCTTCTTCGCCGTGTTCGACCAGATCCCGCGCCCATGAGCGGTGTGTTGGAAATCACCATTCTGGGCTGCGGCTCCTCCGGCGGCGTGCCGCGGGCGGACGGCGATTGGGGGGCCTGCGATCCGGCCGACCGGCGAAACGCGCGCAGCCGCTGCTCGCTGCTCGTCCGGCGAAAGGGGGAGGGTCCCGAGCGCGAGACGACGGTGGTGGTCGACACCTCGCCCGATTTCCGTCTGCAGTGCGCGGGCGCAGACGTGAAGCGGCTCGACGCAGTGCTGCTGACCCACGACCATGCCGACCAGGTGCACGGCCTGGACGATGTGCGCGCCTTCTTCATCCGCCAGCGTGGGCAGCGGGTGCACGCCCACATGGACGCCGCGACCCACGCCACGATGATGCGCCGCTTCGGTTACATTTTCGAGGGCGAGGCGGGCTATCCGGCCATCTGCGAACCGAAGCTGCTGCCGCGGCACGGCCAGGCCTTCGCCATCGAGGGGCCGTCGGGACCGGTTCCGGTCGTCACCTTCGACCAGGACCACGGCGCAGTCCGCTCGGTCGGCTACCGCTTCGGCGGCGTGGCCTATTCGAGCGACCTGGTCGACCTGGACGACGCGGCTTTCGAGGCTCTGCGGGATCTCGACGTCTGGATCGTGGATGCGCTCCGCTACCGGCCACATCCGACGCACGCCCACCTCGAGCGCACGCTCGGCTGGATCGAGCGCGCGCGGCCGAAGCGCGCGATCCTGACCAACATGCACATTGACTTGGATTATGCGAAGCTGGCTGGGGAGCTTCCGTCCGGTGTGGAGCCCGCCTACGACGGCCTTCGCCTGGAACATGATCTGGGATCGAGTTTCACTTGAGTATTCAAAGCCTCAAGATCGGTTTCCTCGCGTCCGGCGCCGGGTCGAGCGCCCAAGCCGTCGTGGCCGCCATCCGCAGCGGCGCGCTGGCGGGCGAGGCGCGGCTGATGGTCAGCAACAACAAGAGCGCGCCGGCGCTGCAGTTCGCCCGCGAACAGGGAGTGCCGGCGCTGTGCATCCCGACCCAGGCCGATCCGGCGGCCGCCGACGTGCGGATCGCCGAGGCGATGGCGGAGCACGGGGTGGAGCTGATCGTGATGTCCGGCTACCTGCGCCGGCTGGGGCCGAGCACGGTCCGGCGCTACGCCCGGCGCGTTCTGAACATCCATCCGGGCCCCTTGCCCGCGTTCGGAGGCGAGGGGATGTACGGGCGCCGCGTGCACGAGGCGGTGCTGGCCGCGGGCGTCGCGGAGAGCGGCATCGTCATCCATCAGGTCGACGACCAATACGATCATGGCGCGGCCGTGGCGCGCTGCGCGGTCCCGATTCATCCGGGCGACACTGCCGAGGCTCTGGAAGCCCGCGTTCGCGACGCCGAGCCGGGGTTCTTCGTCGAGACGCTTCAGCGACTGTCCCGCGGCGAGATCAGCTTGCGTCAGGACCGGGCGTCCTGACCGGCGCGTCGCCGGTCCGCGCGGTGTGGTCGACTTCGAGCTTGCGCAGCGTGGCCAGCACGCGCCGAAGGCTGCGCGCCGTGACCGCCAGTTTGCGCAGGTTGTTATGCGAAATCCGCGCGAGCGCTTCCTCGCCGCGCGGCTCGAGCGCCAGCAAGACGCGCCGGCGATCGGTCTCTGAGCCCCAGCGCCGCACAAGGCCCCGATCGACCAGCCGTCCCACCAGCCCGACGGCGCTGTGATTCTTGATCAGCAGGCTCTCGGCCAGCTCGCCGATGCTCATAGCCTCGGCGCCGGCATGGGCCTTGATGGCGAGCAAAGCCTGGTGCTGCTGGGAGGTGACGCCCTGGGCGTGGGCGCTTTCCTCGCTGAAGGCCAGGAAGTCTCGAATGGCGCGCCGGAATTCGCCAAGCGACTGATAGTCGGCCGGGTCGAGCGGCGTGACGGGATCCGTCTCTCGGGATTTCGGCGGCACGCGACGTCCTTGCCAGAGCTGCGGCTGCAAAATTAAACCGATGTGACGGCGCGTCAAAGTGAGCGCGGACCGGAGAAGCGCCGTCGTCAGCCGCGAGTCCGCAAGGCCGGCACTCATTTATTTCGCATAATATTCCTTAGGCGAGGTAGCGGAACATAGGGGGGGTTTTTCAAGAACCCCCCATTGAGGAAATCTATGTCCGAAGCCCTAAACCCGACGCCCTTGGTTAGCGTCGTTGAGGATGTTGCGCAGGTCGGCCGCAAGGTGCGCCGGCCTCTGCACAATTTCTGGGTCAAGCATCCAGCGTTCGCGTGGCAACCGTTCATGATCGCCCCGGTGCTGCCGGGCGATAGTCTCTCTGAGCTGGATCTGAAGGTTACCGGCGTCACGTCGCCGCTCGTTTCCAGTCTTTTGGGCTGGTGGATAGAGCACGCGTTCTTCTACGTGAAGCTCACGGATCTGTGGATGCTCACCGATCCGCAAACGCCCGGCGTCTATGACTACAACGATGCCGACGAGTTTCGGAAACTGATGCTCAGTTCCACGGCGGACCTGTCGAACGCGTCGTTTACGCAGGTCGGTTACACGTCGGACTACGGTTCCGGTGCTGGCGGCTATGGCTTCGCCAATGCCGCCATTGACGTGGTCGGTCGCGCGTATTTCCGCGACAGCGATGAAACCAATCTGCCGATGTGCGGCACGACTGGTTTCACGCATCTCTTCCAGGCGCGTGCTAAGCCGCCCGGTCAGGAGAGCTGGACCGAGAGCCTCCAGCTCGACGGCACGGAGGATATTCCGGACGTGGTGCTCGGTGATCCCGCCGTGCGCGATCCGGAGGATCCCTACTACGAGATGTGGCTGCGTATGCAGCAGATGAGCCTCACGGAGCTCACGTATGACGACTGGCTTCGTGACCAGGGCGTCAGCGTTCCGAAGGCCGCCAGCGGCGGCATGGCCCATCCCGAGGTCATTCGGTGGTCCCGCACCTTCAAGAAACCGTCGGTCACGCCCGACAGTTCTGGTGCGGTCGGCTCCGTGTGCTTCTGGGATGTCGCCGAAAAGGCGACGAAGAAGAAGGTGTTCAAGGAACCCGGTTTCATCATCGGGTTCACGTGCGCCAGGTCGAAAGTCTACCTGTCGAAGCAGCTCGGCTCGGCCATGAATTACCTCATGGACACGCCGTTTGCTTGGATGCCCAAGGCGCTCTCCGAACGGCCGGAGCTTGCGCTTCGCAAGTTCGCCGACGACGCGACGGGTCCGTTCGGCACTTTGCCCAATCCCACCGCCGGGTATTGGGCCGATACCGTCGATCTGTTCGTCTACGGCGATCAGTTCCTCAACTTCGACGTATCGACGACGCCGGCCGGTACGGTGGCGTTGCCTGGGCCGCTGATGTCAAAGACGGACAGCCTTTATCCGTCGACCGCGGATATCGAGAAGCTGTTCACCAGTGCGGCCGCGTCAGGGGCGATTACTGGCCGGGTGATCGAACAGGAGGGCGTTGTTCGCCCGTCGATCCTGTCCCGTCTGCGGGACCTGACCTGATGGCGACGGGCATGATGTTCCCGGACTTCGATGAGGTTCATCCCCTCGCTCGAGGTCCTTTCGTCGCCCTGGCGAATGAGCTTCATTACCTCTGGTCGAAGGGGCTCATTCCGGTGTGGTTCCGGCCTTTCGAGATCTACCGCACGCCGCAGCGTCAAGTTGAGATGCTGCGGACCGGGAAATCGAAGGCCGGTCCCTGGTCGTCGGCTCATCAGTACGGGCTTGCGGTAGACTTCGTCCCGTACATCCGGGGATCGTGGTCTTGGACCGTCCCCTTGACGACCTGGGACCATCTGCGCGAACAAGCTCATAAGGTCGGTTTGTTGAACGACATTGAGTGGGACCGCGCGCATGTGGAACATCCGGCGTTCGCAAAGCTACGGGCTGCGCTTCAACCCAAGGTCAGCGCAGTCCCGAACGCCGCGCACCTTAGCGAGCAACCGCCGAAAGTACGCGGTTAGGTTGGCGCTTAAGGTCTTTCTCTGCACGTTCGCGGTCGGGTTGGCCCTGTTGGAAGGGCTACCGCGAATGAGGGCTCTCGCCGGAAGCATCAGCTTCCCCTCGGAAAGCCATTCCGGCCGCTAGGCCGGAAGCCCGTCCCGGCGAGGGACGCCAGCGCAGGCGGGTCCGCTGGCATTGAGGGAGGGGGCCGCAACCCCCTCCCCTCTCCTTGTGCATGATCGTCCGGCGGCGCAGCCGCCATCTTGTCCATTCCTATGCACAAGTGACACCACGTGGCACACGTCCGCCATCTGCGGGACGTTGGCCGTCTAGCGGCCTATGCGCTCTCTAGGGGCGCAACCACGGAAACCCCTGGGGTTGTCCTGTGGAAGGCGTCAGGCGGCTGCACTGACCCGTTCACCTTCACACTAACGGGGAAGCCGATCGCCTGGGGACAGGCGACCGAGTTCCAGAGGAACGCCCCCGTTGAGACCCATTATCTCAACGATGGGATCGACCGCGCTGCGGCGATCTGGCTCGACATCGAGGCGCCGTGCCGCCGGTGCGAGCAATGCCTGCGTCGCCGGGCGGCTAGCTGGGCGCGCAGGGCCAGGACGGAGTTAGGGAGGGCGCAACGAACGTGGTTTGCGACCTTTACGCTCGATCCCGAGCAACACTTCCTTAAGGAATGTGCCGCTGCCGTCCGCCTTGGCGAAACGTCAGTGTCGTGGAACGACTTGGACGAAGAACAACAGTTCTTGGAGCGGCATCGCGAGATATCGCGTGACTTCACGCTGTATTTGAAGCGTGTCCGTAAGGAGAGCGGAGCGTTGCTCCGTTACGTCCTAGTAGCCGAGGCTCACAAGAGCGGTTTGCCCCATTACCATGCCCTCATACATGAGGTAGTCGGCACACGACCTGTGAAGGAACGAACGTTACGGAAACAGTGGTTATTGGGATTTTCGAGTTTTTCACTCGTGAAAGACGACCAAAAGTCCGCTCGTTATGTGGCCAAATACTTGTCAAAGGCCGCACTGGCGCGGGTTCGCGCCAGTGTCGGCTATGGCCAATCTCTATAGTAGCTAGCGAAGCGACGCGTGAAATGTCGTCAGTTCCTAACAACGTGTCACGGGGGGTCTAAGGGGGTGGTGTCCCCCCCTTCATTACGACCCCAGAGAGGGGGGAGTTCTCGCGCGCGCGCAACGCGCGCGCGCTCCGTGACGACGACGCCCCCGACGACGACGCGTGCGTGTGTGTGATGCGTGTGCGCGGAATGAGCATGCTTGTCAGTCGGACAGAAACAGTTGAGCTAGGCAGTTTGCGAATAGGCTCTCAAACTTCGCAAGCAACGGAGAAGCTCAATGCCTGCGGGATATGCAATCAGCTACCGCCCAGGGGCTGGACGTAGTGTCCAGCCGAGGGGCCAATGGTCGTACCCGGACAAATACCGGGCGGCCAGGATGGCCCGACTTGCGCAGCAAGTGGCGACAGGGGCGTTGACGGGTTTCACCCTGCCCCTGAACATCACGGTGGCGGCGGCGATTGAAGTTGATAGGTACAATCGCGCGAGGCTCGCCGAGGGTACGCTAGTGATGGTGCGCCCTGCAGGATCCACCTGGGACCCTGAGGGGATGGGCTGGATCGTGGATAGTGACTGCGGTTACGGCGGTGCCGTAGGCCCGTTTACGCAGCGCACTGTGACCTGCAACGGTGGGTTTCCTACCAATCTCCCGCCGCAGGGGATTGATGGCCCGTTTACGGGCATTCCGCCGTTTCCTGGGATGGACTGGTACAGTTTCCAGACCAAGGTCATCACCTCGGCCGGGAAGGGTTACACCGACCGGCTTTACCACGTTCACGTGGCGACCGGCGCGGCCGCGCCGCCGCTTGTTAGGCCGATCGCCCCGGTGTGGGTGCCGGGCGTACGGCCTTACGTGCCGTCTGAGACGGTCACGGACCATGGGACGGCCGCGAGGCCGACCACATCCGTTGCGCCTCATCCGGGGGTCTCGATAGCACCAGGTGCTGTTCGCCCGGTGACCAGGATCGTTCCGCGTCAGCCGCCTGGTCCGAATGAAAAGGAGCGCAAGGTTAAGTCCAAGGCCCCGAACAAAGTTATTGAGATACTGAATGAAGTGACGGAGGCCGGCGATGTAATCGACGCTATCTGGGATAGCTTGGACAAGGATTGCAAGAAGCCGTTTGAGCAACAGCTCAAAGGGAAACGTACGTGGCATGCCGACCACGTCGTGAAGTCTGAAAAGTCCAAGAGGAAGGGGCAGAAAGGAGCCTTCCTCTACGATAAGCCGACGCCGTTGGAGCAAGAAGCCATTAAATTGGCTGCGATCTATAATTGCTTCCACGGCGCTAATCTGCCGGAGGCGTTGTTCAACGTCCTCTGGTCGCAAAAGGTCGAAGATTACGTTTGGGGACAAATCGGCGTGAAGCTCCCCGGTCGCTATGGCGGCGCGATGGGAGCGAACAAGGTGTTGACCAATGATGGGTCTGCGAAGGCCATCAGTGACACCCTCAACCAGGGGAAGAGCTGGGCTCACGACTTCCTTTGGAAAACGTTTGGCGCTGGTTGACGGCGGGCGCGAAGCAGCTTCGCTATTCGCGGGCTCGCTTTCGAGTAGGAAAGGAACCCATGAAATGGCCACTCGCCGCCGTGCGACGCGTCGCACGTCCCGCCGGAGCTATGCTGCTCCACGTCGCAGTTACGGTCGCCCTCGCGCGCGGACTGCTAAGCGCCCCCTGCGCAGCCGAGCTGGAAACAGCGGCGCGCGGACTGTTCGGATTGTGATCGAACAGGCTCCGGTTTCGTCGATTGGTCGGCCGGAGATGCCAGTAACGCCGCGGACTACTAAGGTCCGCAAGGCGCGCGGTTAATATTACCGCAAGGCGTTTACAGTAAACGCAGCGATAGACCCCCTCTATTTCCGCTACTATTCCTTAGGCGAGAAACGTGCCGAGCTGAGGCCCCGCCGCCTCAGCTCCGCTCACCACGACGGTTGATCTTCACAACCGCCCTGCCAATCTGGCCGTCCGCTGATGATGACCCCTTAACTTTCGAGCCCGGCGCTCGCCGCGCGGCTCGTGGAGGAACTTCGCCCCTGATCGCTCTGGGCTCGCTGCGACACCATAACTACCGGCTGTGGGCGGGCGGCTCGCTCGTATCCAACGTCGGCACCTGGGTGCAGCGGACAGCGCAGGACTGGCTGGTGCTGATGGTGCTGACGCATCAGAGCGCCTCCGCCGTCGGCGTCGTCATGGCGCTCCAGTTCGCGCCGCAGCTCCTGTTCCTGCCCTGGACCGGCTCGGCGGCGGACCACCTGGATCAGCGCAAGCTCCTGATCGCCACCCAGGCGGCCATGGGCTTGCTGGCGCTCGCGCTGGGGCTGCTGACGGTGACCGGGGTCGTGCAGCTCTGGCACGTTTACGTCTTCGCCTTCCTGTTCGGCGCCGCTGCGGCCTTCGATTCTCCGGCGCGTCAGGTGTTCGTCTCGCAACTCGTCGGCGACAAGGACCTGCCCAACGCCGTCTCGCTGAACGCCATGTCGTTCAACATCGGCAACCTGATCGGTCCGGCGGTGGCGGGCCTGCTGATCGCAGCGGTTGGCGAAGGCTGGGCCTTTCTGCTGAACGGCGGGTCCTTCCTGGCGGTGCTGTCCTCCCTGCTCCTGCTGCGCATGGGCGAGATTCATCCGGTCGCTCGGGCCAGGCGGACGCGCGGCAGCTTCGTGGAAGGCCTGCGCTATGTGGCGCGCCGCCGCGACCTGGTCGCCATTCTGGTGATGCTGTTCCTGATCGGCACCTTTGGCCTCAACTTCCCGATCTTCATCTCGACCATGGCGGTGCGCGAGTTCCACGCCGACGCGCGCGGCTTCGGCGTGCTGTCGTCGGCCCTGGCGGCCGGGACGTTCTGCGGCGCGCTGATCAGCATGCGGCGCAGCCATCCGACGCCGACGACCATGCTGTGGAGTGCGGGCCTGGTCGGCGTGGGCTTCACCCTGGCTAGCGTCGCGCCGACCTATTGGAGCTTCGCCGCCGCCCTCGTGGTGGTCGGGGTGGCGTATCTGGTCTTCTTCGTCGCTTCCAACGCCCTGATGCAACTCTCCACCGAACCGGCGATGCGCGGCCGGGTGATGGCCTTGCGGGTGGGCGTCGCGCTGGGCGGCACGCCCATCGGCGCGCCCATGGTCGGCTGGGTCGCCGATCATTTTGGCCCGCGTTGGGCGCTGGGCGTCGGCGCGGCGTCGGGCTTCGCCGCGGCGCTTGTCGGCGGCTACGCCCTACTCCGTCGCGCCAACGGCTCGCGCCCGCATTGAGACGCCCCCGCGCGGCCCCCAGCTTTCGCCTTGACGGCTAGAGCCAGGAAGCGCCCGCTCCAGGCCTGCGGCCCCAACGAGGAGTTTCGCCGATGGCGTCTATCCAGGACTATGCCGATCTTCTTCAGCAGAAGCGCGCGTTCGCCCATCTGGCGACCGCCATGCCGGACGGCGCGCCGCAAGTAACGCCGGTCTGGATCGACTATCGAGACGGTCGCGTGCTGGTCAACACCGCCAAGGGGCGCGTGAAGAGCCGCAACATGCATCCAGGTTCGCATGTCGCCCTGTCGATCGCCGATCCGGACAATCCCTATCGGTATGTGCAGATCCGCGGCGTCGTCGCGCGCGTGCGTGACGAGGGTGCCGACGCCCATATCGACTTCTTGGCCAAGAAGTATCTCGACGCCGACAAGTACCCCTTCGCCCAGCCCGGCGAAGAGCGCGTCATCTACGAGATCGAGCCGCAACGGGTGCAAGGCGCCTGAGCGCGCGCGCGCCGCTAGACTGTGCGGCCGGCCCCGACGGGATGGGAGGGAATGGTGACGACGGTGTAGAGCGCCGCCTCCGCGCCGTCGTTGCGCCATGCGTGCAGGATACCCCGATCGACGCAGAGGTCGCCGGGCTCGAGCGTGGTTTCCCCGGTCTCGGTCTCCAGGACCATGCGGCCGGACAGCATGGTGATGTAGTCGATCGTGTCGGTGGCGTGAAAATCGGCGCGCGCGCCGGGAGCCATGCGCACCAACATGAAGGTGGTCCCACCGCCGTGCATCATCTCGAACAACTGGCCGGCGGCTGGGCTGTCGTGTTCGGAGGTGGGCGGCGCGACGGTGTTGTCGGCGGGCACGGCGGCGGTTCGCCAGGCGAGGGAAACGGTGTCACCCAGCGGCGGCGCTGGTCCATCGGCGATGAAACAGCTCTTGCCGGCCTCGTCGAGGCCAGTGACGACACATCGGCTCATGGCGGTCCTCCCAGGTGCGGACCCGAGATTACGCCCGATTTTCCGATCCCGAAGCGCTGAAGACGGCTAGCTGTCGCCGGCCCGCTTGTAGCGCCGGGCGCGGCCGCCCAGCGCGCTCGGCCGGTTCAGGGCGGCGCGAAAGGCGTCGCGCCGCTCGTGGATCGAGGCGATCACCAGTCCCATCGGGACCCCGATCTCGACCAGGACCGCCTCCGACAGCTGCAGGCTGGCCTCGACGGTTTCAGGCACCGCGTCGGTCGCGCCGAGTTCGTAGAGCCGCTGCGCCTGGCGGGCGTCGCGGGCGCGCGCGACGATGGTGAGGTCAGCGCGCATGTGGCGGGCCGCCCCGACGACCGCCTCAACCCCGTCCGGTTCGTCCATGGTGACGACCAGCGCCCGGGCCAGATCCAGGCCGCAGCGACGGAGGAACTCAGGGCGCGAGGCGTCGCCGTAGTACACCGCCTCCCCGACCTTGCGGCCCGCCTCGACCAAGCGTGGGTCGCGCTCGGCCGCGACCCAGCCGATCTTGTGCCGGCTCAGCATCTCGCCGACCAGCTTGCCGACCCGGCCATAGCCCACGACGAGAACGCGCGGCGGCGTGTCCGCGCCGTCGGGCGGCGCAGGCTCGATCGACACCCCCTCGCCTGCCGGACGTCCCCTTCCGAGGCGACGACCGATCGCGGCGAGGCCTGGGATGCAGAGCATGGAGAGCGTCGCAGCGACCTGCAGGCTTTGACCGAGCCTCGGCTGCACGACGCCGGCTACCGTCGCCTCCGATAGGATGACGAAGGCGAACTCGCCGCCGCCTGCGAGGAGCAGAGCCGCTTCGATCGCTTGCGGACCTCGCATGCCGAACGCGCGCCCCAGCCCGACGACGACCGCCGCCTTGAGCGCCACCATGCCTACGGCGATCCCCAGAACGGCGGCAGGCCGGTCGGCGAGAACCGTGAGGTCGAGGCCGATCCCGACCGAGACGAAGAAGAGCCCGAGGAGCAGCCCCTTGAACGGTTCGATCGTCACCTGAACTTCGTGCCGGTATTCCGTCTCGGCGAGCAGCAGGCCGGCGATGAAGGCGCCCAGCGCCATGGAGAGGCCGGCCAGGGCGCTGACTAGGCCGGCGCCGATCACCACCAACAGGCAGGCGGCCATGAACATCTCTTCGCTTTTCGCACGGGCCACCGAGCGCAGCATGGGACGCAGCAACAGCCGTCCGAATGCAAGCAGCGCGACCAGGCCCAGGGCCGCGGGCGCGAAGGCGAGCAGCAGCCGCGGCCCAAGCGCCGCCTCGCCGCCACGAGCGGCTAGCGCGAACGCCACCAGGATAGGCGCCACCGCAAGATCCTGGAACAGCAGGACCGAGAAGACCGTGCGGCCGGCCTGTGCGTGCTGCCGGCGGTGCTCGGTCAAGGTTTGCATGACGACGGCCGTCGAACTCAGCGCTAGCGCCGCCCCGGCGGCTGCGGCGGCGGCCGGGGGTAGTCCGAAGCCCGCGCCCACCGCCGCGATCGCCGCGACGGTCAGCCCGACCTGCAGGCCGCCCAGGCCGAAGACATAGCGCCGGAGCAGCCGCAGCCGCTCCCAGGACAGCTCCAGCCCGATCATGAAGAGCAGGAAGACGACCCCGAATTCGCCGAGCTGAGCCATCTCGGCCGGATTGCTGATGGTCACATAGTTCAGCCAGGCCGCGCGGTCGGTGAGCGCGCCAAGGCCATAGGGGCCGAGCAGCACCCCGGCCCCCAGGAAGCCGAGAATGGGGCTGACGCGCCAGCGGCGGAACAACGGAACCACCACTCCGGCGGTCGCCAGAAACAGGACGACGTCCTTGTAGTCTCCAGCGATTCCATGTCCTTCCATGGGCGACTTTGTGTGGGGGTTCCAGGCGCGAGGCAAGCGCGTCGGTAGGCGCGTCGGGCTTTAGCTCGGGCCGAGCCCTTCCCTCCGGCGCCCGGGCGAGGCAAAAGCTGGCGCCGCGACCGAGGAGAAGGAATCGCCATGTCCCAGGGCCCGTGGAGTCATCACCGCAGCGCCAGCGTCGCCGACGACGTCGACTTCGAGATCAAGGGCCAGGAACTGCAGTTCCTGGAGATCGAGCTCGATCCCGGCGAAAGCGCCGTGGCGGAAGCCGGCGCGCTCGTCTGGAAGGACGCGAACGTCGGGATGACCACCGTGTTCGGCGACGGGTCCGGCGGCCAGGGATCCGGCTTCATGGGCAAGCTCCTGGGGGCGGGCAAGCGCCTGCTCACCGGCGAGAGCCTGTTCACCACGGTCTTCACCCACAACGGCCAGGGCAAGGCCCGGGTCGCCTTCGCGGCGCCGACGCCGGGCGCGATTCTGCCGCTGCACCTGGGGCAGGTCGGCGGCCAGCTGATCTGTCAGAAGGACAGCTTCCTGGCGGCGGCCCGGGGCGTCTCCATCGGAATCCAGTTTCAGCGCCGCATCATGACCGGCCTGTTCGGCGGCGAAGGCTTCATCATGCAGAAGCTGGAGGGCGACGGCTGGGTGTTCGTGCAGATGGGCGGAACGGTCATCGAGCGCGAGCTCGGGCCGGGCGAGGAACTGCACGTCGACACTGGCTGCGTCGCGGCCTACACGCCGAGCGTCGACTTCGACCTGGTCACCGCCGGCGGCGTGCGCAGCGTCTTCTTCGGGGGCGAGGGGCTGTTCTTCGCCCGCCTCAGGGGACCAGGCAAGGTCTGGATCCAGTCCCTGCCCTTCTCGCGCCTGGCGGGACGGATGCTGGCGGCCGCGGGTCCCGTGGGCGGCCAGAACCGAGGCGAAGGATCGGTCCTGGGGGGCCTCGGCGATCTGATCGGCGGCGACTGAGATCGTCCGCACCCGGTGCGACTCCAGGGGGCGTAGCGGCGAAGCTCAGCCTCTGGTCCCATAGAGCGACGGCGCAGCACGATTCTTGCCGGCGCGGTGCCGAGACGTAGCAAAACGGCGCAGTCTCAACCGCAAAGCGAATCGCCGCGCGGGGGCGTCGATCAGGGTGGGGCTGTACTCGTGACCGTTGACTTTGTCCTTTCGCGCCGCGCCGCGCTTGTCGAGCGGCTGCCTCGCCTGGTGGGCATCCTCGGCTTCGTGACCGTCACCCTGGTGGCGCTCGCCGTCTTCAACGACGTGATGCGACGCTTCTACTGGGATGCCGGCAGCTGGAAGATCTTCGTGCCGTTCCTGGCCGCTGCGGCGGTTTCGCTCGCCTTCGTGCGCACTCGATACATCGACTTTCAGCCTCTGCTGAAGGCCTCGCTTCGGGCCTCCGCGGTCGGTCTGCTGGTGTTCCTGGTGTTCGACGCGCCGGATTTCACCCTCGCAGATCCGCAAGCCGCGCTCGGCCTCTCCTATGTCAACGGCTTCTACTTCCCGGCGCTCACCTTCGCCGCCGCCGCTGTGTTCCGTCCGGCCTTCATCGTGCCGACCGCCGTCTACATCATGTCGACGCGCAACCTCGTCATGGCCATTTCCGGGCTGGAGATGTCGAAGCTCGACATCCAGTACATGATCGACATGGCCCTCTACCTTTCGATGGTGAGCCTGCTCGTCGGAAAGGTTGGCCCGCGCATCCACCCCTGGCTGGCCTCTCCCGATCGGCAAAGCGAGGTGGTCGGCGTCGCCATCGGCCTGCACCTGGCCAACTACTTCTGGTCGGGCGTGGCCAAGATGATGATCGGCGCGACCCCCTGGTATTGGGTGTTCGAGAACAAGACGTTCAACCGCATGCCCTTCATGCTCGAGGCGGGCACCCTGCCCTACGGGCACCTGCCGTGGGCGACGGAGTTCGCGTGGGAGCTCATGCAACACATCGCCACGCCGATGAACGCGGCGATCCTGATCGCCCAGTGCTGCGCGATCATCTGCATCTTCCGCATGAGCTGGCTGAAGATTTCCGTCGTCCTGTACGACATGCTGCACATCGGCATCTATGTGTTCGGCGGCACCTTCTTCTGGCCCTGGATCTGGAACAACGCCACGATCTGGTGGGCGGCGCGCACGACCAAGACGCCGTTCTCGATCCACACGACGCTCGCCTGCACCCTCACCATCCTGCTCGGCGCGCCGGCGCTGAACCTCAACAAGGCGGCGTGGCTCGGATGGTTCGACATCGCGGACTCGCGGCAGATCCACGTCAAGGCGCTGACCCGCGACGGACGCGAGGTGGAGGTGCCGAACGCCTTCTTCCTCGCCCACTCGTACAGCGTCGGTCACGGCTTCATGGGGCGCTATCCGATGGCCGGCCAATACGAATGGGGCATGATCGGCAACTCCTGGAGCGTAAAGCGCAACGAGGTCTCCGGCACCTGCCCCGATCCGTCGACGCTGATACCGCCGCAGTCCGAGACGCCTGAGCAGACCAAGGCCCGCCGTGCGGAGCTGCAACGCTTCTTCTCGGCGCATCACGCCAAAATGCTGGCGCGTGAGGAAGCGTTCGGGAAAGGCACCTACTATCTGAGACTGCACCACTTCCCGTCGAACCCCTTCCAGTACCGGGAATTCAACGCGTTGAGCCTGAAGGACGTGGTCGGCTATCGTTCCATCGTCAAATCCTCCTGCCTCGACATTAAGGACGGCCGATCGGTGACGCGTAAGCTGTGGGCGACGAACGCGGAGGACTACGGTGTTTGATGGAAGCAGGACCTACATCGTCTACGATGGCCATTGCGTCTTCTGCTCCCAGTACGTGAGCTTCCTGCGCCTGAAGCGGGCGGTCGGGCCTGTGGAACTGGTCAACGCCCGCGAGCCGCATCCTGCCGTGACCTATGTGAAGTCGCGCGGGGTCGACCTGAACGAGGAGATGGCCCTCGTCATGGGCGGCGAGATCTATTCCGGGCCGGATTGCATGCATCGACTGGCGCTGATGAGCACAGGCGCGGGCCTGTTCAACGCCCTCACGGCCAGGGTCTTCGCCCGGCCCGCCCTCGCCCGGACGCTCTATCCGATCCTGCGTGCGGGACGGAACCTGACGCTGCGGATGCTCGGCCGTACGCGCATCTCCGTCTGAGACGCCGCAGCTCTTCCGGTCAGGCGTGAGGCGACGGGCTCGCCGGCGCCGCGGAAGCTCCCGAAGAGACCGAAAGCTGATAGGTGATGGCCCGTTTCGCTGAAACAGCGACGGCGCCGGACACCATCGCGATGATCAGGGCGATCAGGAATGCTTTGCGTTCGAACTCCGACTGTCGCAATTGGGGCCACCGACGTCAGCTATGAGATACAAGACTCCCCACGGCGAGGAAGCTTCCGGGGACGGTAATGCTTGGCCGTTTCAGCTGATATTACGGTCGCTTTATGTGGCGCTTCGGCTCAGATGCGCAGCGGAGACCGGGCGCGGATGCATGGATGACTTAACTCGTACAGGTAGTGGTCCGCAAACATTACCGCTCCGGGAGTGCAGATTTTGAGCGACGACGTCTCACGCATGACCCAGCATTATCGCCTCTTTGGGCTTCACTTCGCCTCCGAGCTGGAGATCGCCGGGTTGGAGCCTGCGAAAGTCGGACCTGTCGCCCAACCTGACGTAAGGATCCGGTTGGGCGCCGTACCCCCCGAGACCATGAGGACGGAGTTCCTGGGCATGGCGGTCCGAGCGACGCCGGACGGCCTCTGCATCGAAGTGCCCGAGATCGCCCGGTTCCGCATCTCCGCCGGGGCCGAGATCGTTGTCGCCCTGGTCGCAGCCGATCCCGCCAGGGCTCGAGACCATTTGCTCGGCACCGCGATGGGAGCGGTGCTGCACCAGCGCGGTTATTTGCCCTTGCACGCGAACCTGCTGGCCTGGAACGGCCGGGCCTATGCCTTCGCCGGCGTGTCCGGAGCGGGCAAGTCGACGCTGGCCGCGCGCCTGCAGGCGCAGGGCTATGGCTTTCTCTCCGACGACATCTGCGCGGTCGACTGGGACGCGGCCGGCCGGCCCCGGGCCTGGCCCGGCATTCCCCGGCTCAAGCTGTGGCGCGACGCCTTGGCCGAGCTTTCGATGGACGAGGCGTCGCTGCGTCCGCTCAGCTGGACGACGGACAAGTTCGAAGCGCCCGTGCCCTATAGCGACAACGGAAACCCCCTGCCCCTGGCCGCGATCTACGACCTGCGTGAGGAGTCCGACGACGCGCGCCGCGGCGTGCACCCGCTTGTCGGGGTCGACGCGGTCAATACGCTGGTCGCCCACACCTATCGTCGCAGGCTGACCGACTTCGAGGGTAAGAGCGCCGACTACCTCCGCCGGGTGCTCGGCCTGGCGAACGCCGTGCCGATCTTCTCTCTTCGCAGGCGTTGGGGATTCGACGAATTCGACCAGGAACTGCGCAACATCCATCAAAGCGTCACCGCGGTTGATGCACTGCGAAGCAGCAGCGGGGAGTCATCCCGCGAGCTTGGCTAATGCTTGCATTGATTGGCAATTTGCGGCATTGTTTGGCTATCTGGGGTGGTCCGGTGGCTAGCGTGTATTGCCACGCGCACGCTGGCCGAATCGTCGCTCAGCGGCCGAAAAGTTGGGGTATGGACAATGACTGAATCGAAGAAGGACGCTTCGCGTCTGGCATGGGAGCGCCCGGTGCTGCGTCGTCTCGACGCGTCGGACGCGCAAAATACGTCGAACAAGAAGGACGCCGACTTCACTCTGCCGTCCGGGATCGAGGGGTCGTTTCACGGCGCCAATAGCTGATCGCGTATGTTCGCCAAGGCTGATGATCGCCCGCGGATAACCGCGGGCGATAAGGTCGTGCCGTCTCCGTCTGTTGTCGTCGGCGAAGTGAACGGTGAAATCGTCGCGCTCGACGTCCAGAACGGAATGTGTTTCGGACTGAACGCGGTCGGCTCGGAAATCTGGCGACGCCTCCAATCGGAAACTACGGTCGGCGAACTATGCCGGTCGCTGAGTGAAACGTACGACGTCGATTACGCTCGCTGTGAGGGCGAGGTCATTGAACTGCTCGAGGAGCTTCGGTCCGAGAGCATGATCGACATCCGCCGCTCCTGATTTGTCGCCATGAGGCGTGGTATCGCCGCTCCAGCAGCGCGAAAGGTCGGCGGGTGAGCGCCATCGCGGGCCTCTGGGTCAGGCGCGGCGAGCCGGAACCCGGCGAGTGCGAGCGCATGCTCGGCGCTCATTATCTCAGGACGGCCGATTGCGTTCGTACCTGGCGCGGAGATGGGCTGGCGCTCGGGCGAAAGCTGGTTCCTCTTGTCCCTGAAGACAGGTTCGACGAACAACCGGTCGGCGGACCAGAATCCCGCTATGTCGTCGTTGCGGATCTGAGGATCGACAACCGCTCGGAACTTGCGCGGGAACTCTCGATCGATTCCGGCAGATTGCAAAAGATGTCGGACGCGCAGTTGGCCGCGCTCTGCCTCGAGTACTGGCATGAGGCAGCCTTCGACCGATTGATTGGTGTTTTCGCGATCGCAGCGTGGGACACGCGCGAACGGCGATTGTTGCTGTCCCGAGACTTCTCGGGAGGGCGTCCACTATTCTATCATAAGGGCGAAAACCTGTTCGCCTTCGCTTCGATGCCGAGCGGCTTGCATGCGCTGCCGTCTGTTCCACGCGGCGTCGACTATGAGGCCATGGCGGAGACGCTGGCGCTGCTCTGGTCGGAATCGACACGCTCCGCCTATGCCGGCGTCGAACGCGTGATGCCGGGCCACTACTGCGTCGTGGATTCCAACGGCGTGGTGCGTCAGTCGCTCTATTGGCGCCCGAACCTCCAATCGCTCCGCTTCCGGCGTCACGAGGAGTATGTCGAGGGCCTTCGCTATCATCTGGATCAGGCGGTCGCCTCGCAACTCAGGGGCGCGGACGGCCATGTCGGAGCGCATCTCAGCGCCGGCTTCGACAGTTCCGCCGTGGCCACTTCGGCTGCTCTGCAGCTTCAAGCTGGAGGCGGCAAGGTCACCGCCTTCACCGCTTCACCACGAGAGGGCTTCGCCTCCCGGGCCGAGAGCGACGAGGCGCCGGTCGCCGCAGCCACCGCTGCAATGCACCCGAACATGGAGCACGTCATCGTCCGATGCCCGGAGCGGTCAGCGTTGGACAATCTGGACCGGTCTTCGACAATCTACGGCGGACCGCTGTTCAACCTCACCAACGCGGTGTGGATCGACGCGATCAACGACGCCACCCGCAGTCGGGGGCTCAAGGTCCTTCTCGTTGGCGCAATGGGTAATGCGACACTGAGCTACGGCGGCGGGGCGGCGCTTGCCGAGTTGTTCGCCACGGGTCGGTACGCTGAGTGGTTCCGGCTGGTCAAAGCTCTTCGTCGACAACGGAACACGCGATGGCGCGGGGCGATCTGGAACACCGCTGCGCCCTGGGCGCCCGGCAGGGCCGCCGGCGCTTTCTGGCGGCTTATCGGTCGGGGGGGACCCGATCTTGCCCGCTACACCTCTCTGCGCCCGAGCCTCCTTCGGAGGATCTATCAGAGGGTTGGCGCCGACCGGAGGCAGTGGCGAGGCATTGCCCGGCAATCTTTGGACGTGTGGGACCGCCCACACCGGAGTGGCCAGGCGGCGCGTCTGGCCATGTTCGCCGCAGACTTGGGTCCCGTGAACAAGGGCGTCCTCGGCTGGTGGGGAGTCGACATGCGCGATCCCACGTCCGACCGCCGCCTTGTCGAATTCAGCCTACGCATACCGACGGAAGCCTTTATTCACGATGGGGCGCCGAAGGCGCTGATCCGTAGCGCGTTGAAAGACCGCGTGGCCGCGGAGGTTCTAAACCCTCGGGCCCGGGGCTTTCAGTCCGCCGACTGGCATGAGGACCTAACTAGGGTTCGCGATCGGCTGCGCGAGGAGGTCGAAAGGATCGAATTGCTGCCGCAGGCCCGCGAACTGATCGACGTGGAGCGGCTTCGTAATCTCGTTGCGAACTGGCCTTCCGGCGGGTGGGACAGCATGGAAGTCAGGGCCGACTACAGGCTCAGCCTCTTGAGGGCCGTATCCGTCGCTAACTTCATTCAACGCGCCTCGGGCTCCAATTATTGATCCGATGCAGCCGTCCGCACATCCGGGTTTGAACGCAGGATTTGGGAAGCGCTGACGTGCGGTCGCTACGCTCTGCCCTGGTCACTTTCCGCGACCTGGACTGGGCGCGGCGCGGCCTTTTCCTGGAGGCGGCGCTCACGGTCACGCTCGTCACCTTCGCCATCCGCCTGCTCCCCTTCCGCGTGCTGATGCGGCTGGCCGAATGGCCCCTGGGCCGTGAGCGGTCGGCGGTCGTGCGGCCGCAGGTGTTGCGGCGCGTGCGATGGGCGGTGCTTGTGGCGGGCCGGCGCACGCCGTGGGACGCCGTCTGCCTGCACCAGAGCCTGACGGCTCAGATCCTGCTGCGGCGCCGCGGCGTCGCCTCGACGCTCTACTACGGCGCCAATGCAGGCGACGCCGCAGGCATGAAGGCGCATGCCTGGGTGCGGTGTGACGGCGTCGACGTGGTCGGCGGCGAAAACGCGGCCGACTACGCCGTCCTGGCCACCTTTCCGCGGCGCAACGCCGACAAGCTTGGCGGCGCGCCCGGAACCTGATCGACCCTCGCCTGTTCGTTTCCCCAGTCGGGTTGCTAGCTTTTGAGGTCTGTGGCCGGACGGCCGCAGCTCCTCAAGGCGACACGAGAGGAGATGTGGATGAGTAAGCAAGTGATTTGCGGCGTGGGGCTGGCCGGTCTGCTGCTCGCGGGTTGCGGCACCACGGTGACGGAACGCGCGGCCACCGGCGGCCTGGCGGGCGCGGCGGTCGGCGCGGCGGTCGACAGCTCCGTGACCGGCGCCCTCGTCGGCGGCGCCGCGGGCGCGGCGATCGGCGCGGCGACGGCGCCGAAGTACCGCGACCACTCGGACCGGCGTCAGTACTGGGATTCCCGCGCCCAGCGGTACTATTACCAGGACCGCAGCAACGGCCGGTACTATTGGGAAAACGGCGATCCTCGCTATTGAGAACGCCCCCATCGGCCCGGCCGCGGCTCTGCGGAGCTCCAGCCGGGCCGATTTCATGATGGACGCGTCGCGTTCTCGCTTCCGTCGCGGCGCCGGCTTAAATGGGCGGGATGCCTGCCCAACCCCCTTCCGACGACCTGCCGCCCATGGCGCGGCTCCTGGCCATCATGGCGCGCCTGCGCGATCCAGGGGACGGCTGTCCCTGGGATCAGCAGCAGACCTTCGCCACCATCGCGCCCTATACGGTCGAAGAGGCCTACGAAGTCGCCGATGCGATCGAGCGCGGCGACCTCGCCGACCTGAAGGATGAGCTCGGCGACCTGTTGCTGCAGGTCGTCTTTCATTCCCGCATGGCGGAGGAGGCCGGCGTCTTCGCATTCGACGACGTCGCCAAAGCCATAAACGACAAGATGATCCGCCGGCATCCTCATGTTTTCGGCGAGGAATCCTACGCCAACCTCGCCGAGCAGAAGGCCGGCTGGGAAGGTCTGAAGGCGCAGGAGCGCGGCAGCAAGGGGCGCGCCGAAAGCCTGCTCGATGACGTGCCGGTCGGCCTGCCGGCTCTGACCCGCGCCGTGAAGCTTTCCAAGCGCGCCGCGCGCGTCGGCTTCGTCTGGCCCTCGGTCAAGGAGGTCATGGAGAAGCTCCACGAGGAGGTCGAGGAGCTGGAGCGCGAGCTCGCGGTCGGGGACGTCGAAAAGGCGCGCCAGGAGATGGGCGACGTGCTGTTCGTCGTCGCCAACCTCGCGCGCACCCTGGACGTCGACCCGGAGGACTCGCTGCGCTTCGCCAACGCCAAGTTCGCGAGCCGATTCCGCTACATCGAAGCCAGGCTCGCCGAGCGCGGCAAGACGCCCGAGCAGTCGGACCTCGCCGAGATGGACGCCCTCTGGGACGAGGCCAAGGCGGCGGAGAAAGCGGGCTGAACACTGAGGCCGCCTCTCGCGCATCGCGGGAGAGGACGTCGCGTGCTCATCGCCCCGTCACCTCGGCGCCGGGAAACAGCTGCTCGAACTGGCCCAGCGCCTGGGGGGTCAGGCTGACGTCCAGGCGCAGCCCGCCGTCGGTCTCGGCCTCGCGTTCCAGAACCCGGCCATTGCGGTAGAGCCAGGCCACCGCGGCGCCGTCGCCGGCATGGGTGCGCACGCGCACCGGCGGCGCTTCGTCCACCAGGCTCGCGACGGCGGCGAGGAGCTCGGCGCACCCCTCCCCCGTCGTCGCCGAAACCAGGATCGCCGGCGGCTGCGCGCGGCGCGCGTCGCCGTGGAGTTCCTCCCGCCGATCGGCGGGCGCGAGATCGATCTTGTTCCAGACCTCGAGGATCTGGCGTGCGTCCATGTCGACGCCGAGCCGCTCGAGCACCGCGCGCACATCCTCGGCCTGGGCGTCGCTCTCGTCGGAGGCGATGTCGCGGACGTGCAGCACCACGTCGGCCTCACGCACCTCTTCGAGCGTGGCCCGGAAGGCCTCCACCAGCTCATGCGGCAGGTCGGAGATGAAGCCCACGGTGTCGGAGAGGATGGCGGGCCGGCCGTCAGGCAGCTTCAGCGTGCGCAGCGTCGGGTCGAGGGTGGCGAACAGCAGGTCCTCGGCCAGCACTTCGGACTGGGTCAGCCGGTTGAACAGCGTCGATTTGCCGGCGTTGGTGTAGCCGACGAGCGCTACGACCGGATAGGGAATGCGCTTTCGCGCCGAGCGCTGCAGGGTGCGGGTCCGGCGCACCTCGACGAGATCGCGCTTGAGCCGACCGATCTTCTCCGCCAGCAGCCGCCGGTCGGTTTCGATCTGGGTCTCGCCGGGACCGCCCATCACGCCGAAGCCACCGCGCTGGCGTTCCAGGTGGGTCCAGGTCCTGACCAGGCGCGAGCGTTCGTAGGAGAGCCTGGCGAGCTCGACTTGAAGGCGGCCTTCGCGCGTACGCGCCCGCCTGGCGAAGATCTCCAGGATCAGGCCGGTGCGGTCGATCACCTTGGCCTTCCAGGCCTTCTCCAGGTTCCGTTGCTGGACGGGCGTGAGCGCGTCGTCGACGACGACCACGTCGGCCTCCAGCGCTTCGACCGTGGCGCCGATCTCCTCGACCTTGCCCTTGCCGAACAGGGTGGCCGGCGTCAGCCGACGGAGGTTGACGACGAAGGCCTCGCGCAGCTCGAGGTCGAGCGCGAGCGCCAGGCCGCACGCCTCCTCGAGACGCGCGTCCGGGCCGCGGCTGGAGCCGCGGCCCTCACGATCGGGGTGGATGACGATGGCGCCTTGGATCGGCGCCTCACGGTCTACGAACTTGTTCGAACTCAATCGAGGTCGTCTTCGGCCGGCTCGTAGAGCTGCACGGGCTGAGCCGGCATGATGGTGGAAATGGCGTGCTTGTAGACGAGCTGGGATTGCCCGTCCCTGCGCAACAGAACGCAGAAGTTATCGAACCAGCTCACGACCCCCTGCAGCTTCACGCCGTTGACCAGAAAGATTGTGAGCGGCGTCTTGGATTTCCGCACGCTGTTGAGGAAGGTGTCCTGCAGATTCTGCTTCTTATCGCTCATTGGCTTTTTCGCCTCTTATTGTCACGAGCGGCCACGCGCCGCCCACACACGCAAGTTCACGCTAAGCTCGGATCTGACGCGGATGCAATCGTCCCCATCCGTCAGACGGCCATCGTCCGCGCGCGCTCGATATAGAGACGCCGCAGGCGCAGCGCCAGCGGTCCTGGCGATCCGTCCCCGACCGGCCGGCCGTCGACCGCCACCACGGGGATCACCAGCGCGCCGGCCCCGGTGATGAAGGCCTCCCGCGCCGCCACGGCCTCCTCCGGCGTGAAGGGCGCCTCATCGACCTCGAGGCCCTCCTGGGCGATCACCTGAAGCAGGGTCCCGCGGGTGATCCCGCGCAGGATGTTGGCCTTGGTGTCGCGCGTGCGCAGCCGGCCGCTCGCGTCGAGAATCCAGGCGTTGGACGCCGCGCCCTCGGTCACCAGTCCCTGCGCGTCGACGAACCAGGCCTCGGCCGCACCCGCCGCCTTCGCCGCCTGTTTGGCGAGCACATTGGGTAGCAGGCCGACCGTCTTGATGTCGCAGCGCCCCCAGCGGTTCTCCGGCACGGTGACGACGGAGACCCCCTTGGCCGCCTTCGCCTCGGCGGCGGCGCGATCGACCGCCTTCGCCGTGATCACCACGGACGGCCGGACCCCCTCGCCCGGGAAGGCGTGGTCCCGCGGGGCGACCCCGCGGCTCACCTGGAGATAGACCGAGCCGTCGCGCACCCGGTTCCGGCGGATGGCCTCGCGCAGCACGAGGGTGAGCGCGCGGCGGCTCATCGGCATCGGGATCTGAAGCTCCGCCAGGCTGCGCTCCAGCCGGGCGAAATGACCGTCCGCGTCGGCCAGCCGCCCATCGAACAGCGCCCAGACCTCGTAGACCGCGTCGGCGAGCTGGTAGCCCCGATCCTCGATGTGGACCATAGCTTGGCTTTGGGGGACGAAGCGGCCGTTCACATAGGCGATCCGCCCCATCAGCCGATCTCTTCCTCGAGCGAGCGCCCGCTGGTGAGGCCGAGCGACTTGAGCTTGCGGTGCAGCGCCGACCGTTCCATGCCGATGAAGGCGGCGGTCCGCGAGATGTTGCCGGAGAAGCGCAGCATCTGGGCGTTCAGGTACTCGCGCTCGAATACTTCCCGCGCCTCGCGTAGCGGGAGCGCGATGATCCGCTCGGCGCCCAAGGTGGCGCTCTGCTGGTTCACCGCAGCCTCCGCCGGCAGCATGTCCGCCGTGATGGGTTCGCTCGGCGCGCCGGAGGCCAGGATCAGCATGCGCTCGATGTTGTTGCGCAGCTGCCGCAGATTGCCCGGCCAGGCGCGCACCTGCAGGGCGGCGAGCGCGTCGTCGGCCAGGATGCGCCGCGGCATGCCGGTCGCTTCGCAGATCCGGTTGATGAAATAGTCCACCAGCTCGGGGATGTCCTCCCGCCGTTCGGAAAGGCCCGGCACGTTGATCGGCACCACGTTCAGGCGATGGAACAGGTCCTCGCGGAAACGCGCCGCAGCGATCTCCTCGCGCAGATCGCGTGACGTGGACGAGACTACGCGGACGTCGACCTGGACGTCGGAATCGCCGCCGACGCGCCGGAACCGCTGCTCCACGAGCACGCGCAGGATCCGGCTCTGGGTCTCGCGAGGCATGTCGGCGACTTCGTCGAGGTAGAGCGTTCCCGCGTGGGCCCGCTCGAAGACGCCGATCTTGGCGGGCCGCCCGCCGGCACCCTCCTCGCCGAACAGCTCGACATCCATCCGCTCGGGAGTCATGCCCGCGGCGCTGATCGCCACGAATTCGCCGCGCACGCGAGGCGAGCCGTCGTGGATCAGGCGGGCCACCGTCTCCTTGCCGGCCCCGGGAGGCCCGGAGATCAACACCCGGCTGTTGGCCGGCGCGAGCTTGGCGATGGTCTGCCGCAGTTGTTGGGCCGCCATCGAGCGGCCGATCAGGCCCTCCGGCGTGATGGCCTGGGCCCGCAGCCGCCGGTTCTCCCGGCGCAGGTTGCTGGCCTCCAGCGCTCGCTCAACAACCAGCAGCAAGCGGTCGGACTTGAACGGTTTTTCGAGAAACTCATAGGCGCCGCGCTTGATCGCCGAGACGGCGGTCTCGATGTTGCCATGGCCCGAGATCATGATCACCGGAAGGTCGCGGTCCAGTTCCTTCACCAGGTCCAAGAGCTCGAGGCCGTCCATCCCTCCGCCCGACATCCAGATGTCGAGGATCAGCAGGGCGGGCTTGCGCGCGCGAACTGCGGCAAGCGCTTCTTCGGAATTGGCCGCCGTGCGCACCGAGTAGCCTTCGTCCGATAGGATCCCGGCCACCAGTTCGCGGATGTCCGCCTCGTCGTCGACGACCAGAACGTCTGACGCCATTCGATTACCCTCTACGCGGTTGCGGCCGTCGCGGCCGCTTGCGGAACCACCCGTGCTGTCGCGGGCAACTTCAGTATGGCGAGCGCGCCCCGGCCGCCGCGGGCGTCCGTCAGCTCCAGCTCACCGCCATGGTCTTCCAGGATTCGCTTGACGATCGCGAGACCAAGGCCGGTGCCCTTCTCCCGCGTCGTGACATAGGGCTCGGTCAGCCGCGCCCGATCGGTCTCCGGCAGGCCCACGCCATTGTCCTCGACTTCGAAGGCGACCCCGGTCTCGTCCTCCACTAGACGCGCCACGATCCGACCCTTGTGCTTGGGCGCGCCGGCCTTGCGCGCCTCCACCGCCTCGGCGGCGTTCTTGAGCACATTGGTCAGCGCCTGGGCGAGCATCCGGCCGTCGGCCAGCAGCGTCAGCGAAGGCGGCTCCTCCATCTCGAGCTCAAGGTCTGGGCTGGCCACGCGCTGGGCGAACACGGCCGCGCGCAACAGCTCCGCCGCGTCCTGCTGGGCGAACTTCGGCGCGGGCATGCGGGCGAAGGAGGAGAACTCGTCGACCATCCGCCCGATGTCCCCGACCTGGCGCACGATGGTGTCGGTGCAGCGGTCGAAGGTCTCCAGCTCGGCGGGCGGCACGTCCTTGCGATACTTCTTGCGCAGCCGCTCGGCCGACAGCTGGATCGGCGTGAGCGGATTCTTGATCTCGTGGGCGATGCGCCGAGCGACGTCGCGCCAGGCGGCGTTGCGCTGCGCGGTCACCAGCCGCGTGATGTCGTCGAAGGTGAGCACGAGCCCGGCTTCAGAACGGCTGACGCGGACCCGCAGGCGGCGCGTCTCGCGCCCGCGCACCACGTCGACGTCCTCCTCCGCGCGGGCCCCGTCGAGGGCCGCGCCCATCAGTTCGGTGAACTCCGGCGCGACCTCGGCGAGCCTGCGCCCGCGCGGATCGGTGCGGAAGCCCAGCAGGGCCGCGGCCTGGTCGTTCGCCGCCGACACCCGCCCTTGCCTGTCCAGGCCGATGACCCCCGCGCTGACGCCCGCCAGCACGGTTTCGATGAACTGACGGTCGCTTTCCGCCTCCTCCCGCGCATGTCGCAGCGCCTGCTGCTGAACCTGAAGATCATGTGTCATACTATTGAAAGCACGTGATAAGACGGCAATCTCCTCAGGATCGGATTCAGCGTCGACGCGGGCGCTCAAGTCGCCGCTGGCGACGCGGCCGGCCGCCTGCACCAGGCGCGAGACCGGCGCGGAGATGGCGTTCGCCGCGCCCATGCCCAACCAGACCGCCCCGATGATCACCAGGAGCGCCGTCTCGACGTAGCTGAGGCCGAAGATGGTCTGGATGCGGGCGCGGCTGGCGGCGGCCTCGCGATAGGCGACCAGAGCCCCCTCCGCCTCGCGCAGGTGGTTCAAAATGCCCTTCTCCACCGGGCGCGCCACATAGAGGTAGGCGTCCGGATAGGCGGTGAGCCGATAGACGGCGCGCATCAGGTCCGCCTGCTCCATCGGGCGGACGGAGATGTCGCCTTCGTCCGCGGCCTTGTAGCTGGAGGGCGGCGGCACGACGAAGGGTGGGGCGTCCGCGCTCTCCGCCCGCGCCAGCACGCGGCCTTCGCGGTCCACCAGATAGGCCGCCGGGAAGGCGTGATAGGAGGCCAGCACCGCCAGATAGTGGCTGAAGCTGATCGGGCTCGATCGCAGGTGCGAGGCTTCCCGGTTCAGGTCCGCGCCCATGACGGTGACGTGGTCGCCGATGTAGCGCTTCTGGTCGTCGACGTAGGAGCGGAAGACAGTGGCGGAGTTCTCGACCACGGTCTGGACCCGTCCGCCGAGCCAGCGGTCGACGCCCTGGTTCACCAGCACGCCCATGAACAGGGCGACGACCACGGCCGGCACCACGGCGGCCATGGCGAAGAGGGTGACGAACCGCAGGTGCAGCCGGGCGCCGGCGTCGCGCGCGCGGGCGTTGACCAGGCTCGCGAGCTGCAGCCCCGCCACGCCCGCCAGCGCCAGGATCAGCACGAGGTTGAGTCCCAGCACCGTCAGGATCAGGCGGCTGGCCGGGCCGACCGGACCGCTGACCGGCGGGGACGCCGCCAGCAGGATGCTGAGAGCGGTGAGCGCGACGGCCACGCCGTAGCTGGCCCCGAGGATCACGCGGCTCTGCAGCCCGCGCCAGAACCGCTGGACGCTGGGACTGTTACGGACTCGCTCTGTCAGCCAGGGCATCGGGCGCGCAGCCTAAGCCCCTGTGCCCCAATTTCAACAGCGATGTTGCCGCTTTGCGTCAGACAACAGGCAGCCGCATGAACGCCCTAGCGCCGCCCGCGCGACATCTCCACCCCGAGATCCTGGATCTTCTTGCGCAGGGTGTTGCGGTTGAGGCCGAGGATCTCCGCGGCGCGAAGCTGATTGCCCCGGGTGGCCGATAGGGTGAGCTGGATCAGCGGCCGTTCCACCTCTTCCAGCACCCGGTCGTAGAGGCCGGGCGGCGGCAGGCCGTCGGGCTCGTCGGCGAAATAGGTCGCCAGCTTGCGCTCGACCAGCTGGGACAGGGTCTCGGGGCCCTGCTGGCCCTCGATGGCCGGCTGGTGGTCGGCCAGCTCCCGCTCGACGATGCGGGCGGTGATCAGGTCCTCGCCATAGAGCGCGCAGACGCGGCGGATGAGGTTCTCCAGCTCGCGCACGTTGCCCGGCCAGCGGTGCAGCTTCAGCCGGTCAAGCGCGGCGGCGTCGATGGTCTTGGCCGGCAAGCCCTCGCGGTTGGCGCGCAGCAGGAAGGCGCGGGCGAGGTCCGGGATGTCCTCGGCGCGATCGCGCAGCGGGGGCAGGCGCAGCGGCGCGACGTTGAGGCGGAAGAACAGGTCCTCGCGGAACAGGCCCTGCTGGATCAGGCCGCGCAGGTCCCGGTTCGTCGCTGCGATGATGCGCACGTTGGGCCGGCGGTTGGTCTTCGGATTGAGCGCGGGCTCCGAACCGTCGATCACCCGCAGGAGGCGGGTCTGGGCGTCGAGCGGCATGTCGCCGATCTCGTCCAGGAACAGGGTGCCGCCGTCGGCTTCGACCAGCTTGCCGTAGTCGCCGTCCTCCTTGCCGAACAGCTCGGCCTCCACCCGCTCGCGCGGCGTGGCGGCGAGGTTGATGACGACGAACTTGCCGTCGCGGCGGCGGCCCATGTCGTGCAGCGCCCGGGCGACGAGTTCCTTGCCCGTGCCGGACTCGCCGGTGATCAGCACCGTCAGGTCGGCGCCCACCAGCCGGGCGATGGTCCGGTAGACGTCCTGCATGGGCGCCGAGCGGCCGATCAGCGGCAGGCGATCGTCGCGCACCGCCCTCGCCTGCGCCTTGGCCGCTTCGGCGTCGGCGGGCCGCGACAGGGCCCGCTTGGCGGCCGAGGTCATGTCGTCGAGGTCGAACGGCTTGGGCACGTAGTCGAAGGCGCCCACCTCGGCGGCGTTGACCGCGGTCACGAGGTTGTTCTGGGCGCTCATCACGATGATCGGCAGCTTCGGTCGCTCCTTGCGGATCCGCGGCAGGACGTCGAAAACGTTTTCATCCGGCATCACGACGTCGGTGACCACCAGGTCGCCGTCGCCGTCCGACACCCACTTCAGAAGCGTGGTGGCGTTACCGGTCGCGCGCACCTGATAGCCGAGACGGGTGAAAGCCTGGCTGAGCACCAGGCGTATCGAGGAATCGTCGTCGGCGATCAGGATCTTCTTCTGAGCGGCGTTCATGCAGAGAGGTCCCCCTCGGAGGCGATCGGCAGGAGCACGCGAAAAACGGTGCGCCCGGCCTCCGACTCGAAATCGATGAGGCCGCCGTGACCGGCGACCAGCTTGGCGACGAGCGCGAGCCCCAGGCCCGCGCCGTTGGCTTTGGACGTGACGAAAGGCTGGAACAGATGCTCGCGCAGGTGGCCCGGCACGCCCGGCCCGTTGTCCTGCACGCGGATTTCCAGTGGGGCGCCGCGCAGGGCCTGGCCCTTGGCGGCGCGAACGCGGACGCCATGCCGGTAGGCGGTGGCGATATGGATCTCGCCGCGGCCGTCGCCGCGCGCGTGCGCGGCTTCCGCGGCGTTCTTCACCAGGTTGAGGAAGATCTGGATCAGTTGATCCTCGTCGCCCAGCGCCGGCGGCAGCGAGGGGTCATAGGTTTCCTTCAACACCAGCCCGTCCGCGACCCCATTGGCGGCGAGCGCCCGCACCCGGTCCAGCACCTGGTGAATGTTGATCGGATTGCGCTCAGGGAGCTGGTCGTCGGAGAAGGCTTCCATCCGATCGACCAGCCGGCGGACGCGGTCGGTCTCGTCGACGATCAGCTGGGCGAGCGGGGTGTCCTCGGCCTTGGCGCCCGCCTTCAGCAACTGGGCGGCTCCGCGGATCCCGGCCAACGGGTTCTTGATCTCGTGGGCGAGCATGCGGCCGAGCCCCACGATCGAGCGCAGGCCCGCCGCCTCGGCTGCGTTGCGCTCGGGACCGATTCCCGCGCGCACCGAAAGGGTCAGCAGGACCGAGCCGTCCCCCAGCGGCGCGGCGGCGCCGTCGGCCTCGAACGGCGGCAGGCCGAAGAGGCTGATGTGCAGGCCACGCTCGCGTACGCGAGCCTCTTCCTCGACGGCGCGGTTGAGGAGTTCGACCAGCGCAGAACCCGGCGGCAGGGCTGCGCGGAAGCGGCCCCGCGCGAGGAGGCCCAGGCCCTGACCGAACAGCGCCTCGGCGGCTTCGTTGGCGAAGACCAGGGCGCCTTCGCCGTCCACCACCAGGGCGGGGTCAGGGCTGAGGTCGAAGGCGGCGGCCTTGAGGGCGTCGGCGCCCATGCCCGGCGGGCGCTTCTTGGATTGGCTTGTCATGCGGCGAGCCTGGTAATTTTGGAGGTCCAGAGCTCTTCCAGGCCGCGTTCGACCGCGGCGGCGTCCTCCAGCCGGCAGAGGCGACTGCGCGCCTCGCGCCGGGCTTCCGCGCTGGCGGGCCAGGGCGCCTTTTCCACATAGGCGGCCAGGTGCTTGCGGAAGATCTTCAGGCCAAGCCGCTCGCCGTAGAAGGCGAGGCTGTCGCGAAAATGGCCAAGGGCGATGTCGAGCCGCGCCGCGGGCGAAGGCGGTTCGTGGCGCGCGCCGGTCAGGCCGGCTTCGATTTCCGCGGCGATCCACGGGCGGCCCGCGACGGCGCGACCGACCATCACGGCGTCCGCGCCCGAGGCCTCCAGCGCCGCTCGCGCGGAGTCGACGTCGCAGATGTCGCCGTTGACGACGACCGGAACCGAGACCGCTGCCTTCACCTCGGCCACCGCGCTCCAGTCGGCGCGCCCCTTGTAGAACTGACAGCGCGTACGCCCGTGAACGGTGACGGCGGCCGCGCCAAGCTGCTCGGCCATCGCCGCGAACGCCGGCGCGTTACGGGACCCGTCGTCCCATCCCAGGCGCATCTTGACGGTGACCGGCACGTCCACCGCCCCGACCGCGGCGGAAATCAGCCTCGCCGCGAGCTCCGGCTCGCGCATCAGGGCGGAGCCGCACTGAGCGCCGGTGACCTCCTTGGCCGGGCAGCCGAAGTTCAGGTCGATGATCTGCGCCCCGGCGCGGGCCGAGGCCCGGGCGCCTTCGGCGATGTGCTTGGGATCGCGGCCGACCAGCTGGATGACCATCAACGGCAGTCCCTCGCCCACGGCCGCGCGCCGCACCACGTCGGGCCGCCCGCGAGAAAGCTCGGCGCAGGCCACCATCTCGGTCGCGACATAAGGCGCTCCCAAGCGGCTCGCGGCGCGCCGAAACGGGAGATCCGAAATCCCGGTCATCGGCGCGATCCAGGTCCGCCCGGCCACCTCGGCGGACCCAATCTTCAGAAGACTGCTCATTTAATAGCCAACGTCATCGCACTCTTTTTAGGCACTTTTGTGCACTGCGTAAAGCTGGATCATAAGGCGCCCGCACCGTAAAGAGAGGCATGGGGTTTTCAGCTGTGGTGGTCGCCGCCGGGGCCGGGCTGCGCGCGGGGCCGGGGGAGCCGAAGGCCTGGCGCACGGTGGGTTCGCGCCCCCTCGTACGCTGGTCCGTGGAAGGCCTTCTCGCCGCCGGCGCACAGGAGGTAGTGGTCGTGGTCGCGCGGGACCGGCTGGCCGAGGCCGACGCCGCCCTCGAGGGGCTGACAGGCTGGCGCGCCGTGACCGGCGGGCGCACCCGCGCGGAATCCGTGCAGGCCGGGCTCGCCGCCCTCGCCTGCGGCCGCAACGACCCGGTGCTGGTGCATGACGCGGCGCGGCCCTTTGTCACCCGCGCCCACGTCGAGCGGCTGCTCTCGGCGCTGGCGTTCGCCGACGGCGCGGTCCCGTCTCTGCCCGTCCCGGACACGCTCAAGCGCGGCGAGGGCGTGGTCGATGAAACCGTCCCGCGCGAGGGGCTCTGGCGGGCCCAGACCCCGCAGGCGTTCCGGTTCGGGCGGCTGAAGGCGGCCTATCGGCGGTGGCCCGCCTCGGAGGAGCCGACCGACGACGCCTCGGTCATGGAGCGCGCCGGCGGCAACGTGGCCCTCACGCCGGGCGACCCCATGCTGATGAAGCTGACCTACCCTGAGGACTTCCTCATGGCCGAGCAGCTGGCCGCCGGGCGGCGCATCGTGCGCATGGGTATGGGCGTCGACGCCCACCGCTTCGGGCCCGGCGAGGTGGTCTGGTTGTGCGGCATCCGGATAGAGCACGACCTGGGCCTGATCGGCCACTCGGACGCGGATTGCGGCCTGCACGCCCTCACCGACGCCGTGCTGGGCGCCATCGCCGACGGCGACATCGGCCAGCATTTCCCGCCCAGCGATCCGCGCTGGAAGGGCGCCTCGTCAGACCAGTTCCTGCTGCACGCCGTGCAGCGCGTGGCGGCGCAGGGCGGGAAGATCCTGAACGCCGATGTGACGCTCATCTGCGAGCGCCCCAAGATCGCGCCGCACCGTGAGGCGATGCGCCAGCGGGTCGCCGATCTGCTCGGCCTGCCGATGCATCGCGTCAGCGTGAAGGCCACGACCACGGAGGGCATGGGCTTCACCGGTCGCGAAGAGGGCCTCGTGGCCCAGGCCGTGGTGGCCGTCGAGACGCCGCTCTGACGGCGCGCCGGATATTTCGCGGTACGGTCGAGGACCGTTGAAGCTAAGATCGACGTCCCCCCGGAGCGCGCCCGCATGTTTCCGCTCGAAATCGAGACCCTGGCCCGGCTGCTGGTCGACGAGGCGCGGCAGCGCGGCTTTCGCATAGTCACCGCCGAGAGCTGCACCGGCGGCCTGGTGGCGAGCGCGATCTGCTCGATCGCCGGCGCCTCCGACGTGTTCGAGCGCGGCTTCGTCACCTATTCCAACCGCGCCAAGCAGGAGTTGCTCGGCGTGCCAGGCGACCTGATCGCCGACCTCGGCGCCGTGTCCGAACCCGTCGCACGGATGATGGCGGAGGGGGCGCTCGCGAATTCCAACGCCCATCTGGCGGTGGCCATCACCGGCGTCGCCGGGCCCGGCGGCGGCACCCGGATGAAGCCGGTCGGCACCGTCCACATCGCCACTGCCCGAGTGAACGAGCCGGTCCGGCACCGGGAAGAATTCTTCGAGGATCCGACCCGCGAGGGCGTCCAGATCGCCGCCGCGCAGGCGGCGCTGCAGGCGCTGCGCGACCGGATCGGCTGATCGTCAACGGCCCTCTTTTCCGCAAGCGGGGAGAGGACGCTGACGGGCTAATCCGCCGGGGATTCCTGAAGCGCCGCGGCGACCGGGCGCGCAGGCTGGGCTCCGTGCAAGGCCTTGGCGCGGCTTTCGAAGCAGCCGATCAGCTTCTCCACGGCGTGGCTGAAGTTCGCCCGCAACAGCGACTCCAGCATTCGCGACTTGAAGGTGAAATCGATGTCGAACTCGATACGCGTGCAGCCATGTCCCGCATCGATGAACCGCCAGCGGTTCTCTAGCTTGCGGAACGGCCCCGAGATCAGATGCACGTCGATCTGCCGGTTGTGCGCATCGCGCCGAACCCGAGTGGCGAACTTCTCCCGGAGGAACGAGAAGCCGACCGCCGCCTCCGCGTCGACCGCGGTCACGCCGTCGCTGAGCGCGCGCGCGTTCCAGGTGCGCATGCCGGTGATCCAGGGGACGAAATCCGGATAACGGTCGACATCGCCCACCAGCTGGAACAGCTGTCCGGGCGCGTAGGGCAGCACCTTGGAGACGTGATGGTGCACGGGCCGCTACCGGCCTTCCTTGGCGAGCCGGGCGGCCTTCAGTCGCGCGAAGTCCTCGCCCGCGTGATGCGACGAGCGGGTGAGCGGGCTCGCCGACACCATCAGGAAGCCCTTTGCCTTGGCGATCTCTTCGAGGGCGCGGAACTCGTCGGGGTGGACGAAGCGGTCGATGGCGGCGTGCTTGCGGGTCGGCTGCAGGTACTGGCCGATGGTGATGAAGTCGACGCCGGCGGATCGCATGTCGTCCATCACCTGCATGACCTCCTCCTTGGTCTCGCCCAGGCCGACCATGATGCCGGATTTGGTGAACTGGGTGGGATCGCGCTCCTTCACCCGCTCCAGCAGCCGTAGCGAATGATAGTAACGCGCACCCGGCCGGATCGAGAGGTAGAGCCGCGGCACGGTCTCCAGATTGTGGTTGAAGACGTCCGGACTGGAGTCGATCACCAGCTCGGCCGCGCTGACCGGCTTACGCAGGAAGTCTGGGGTCAGGATCTCCACCGTCGTCGCCGGCGAAGCGGCGCGGATCGCCTTGACGACGGCCGCGAAATGGGCCGCCCCGCCGTCCGCCAGGTCGTCGCGGTCCACCGAGGTGATGACCACGTGGGCGAGCCCCATTTTGGCGACGGCGTCGCCGACGCGCGCCGGCTCGTCGGAGTCGAGCGCCTCCGGCTTGCCCGTCGTCACATTGCAGAAGGCGCAGGCGCGGGTGCAGACCTCGCCCATGATCATCATGGTCGCGTGGTTCTTTTCCCAGCATTCGCCGATGTTGGGACAGGCCGCCTCCTCGCAGACGGTCACCAGCTTGTGGTCGCGCACGATCCCTTGGGTCTCGCGATACCCCGCCGAGCCGGGCGCGCGGACCCGCAGCCATTCCGGCTTCTTCAGCAGCGGCGTGTCCGGACGGTTCTGCTTTTCGGGGTGACGCGGGCGCTTGCCGCCCAGGGTGTCGATGACCACGGCCATACGCCCTAGATCGTCGGTCCGGCCCGCAGGATCAAGCAGGCTTTTCCGATGCGGCGGATCCGCCGTCGGCGCGTTCACGTCGTGTGACGAAACTTTTCAACGGTGAGGCGCCTCTATAGGCTCCGGCGCAAACAAGCCGGGCCGATTCCGGGGAGGTTTCAGCGTGGCGCGCAGGTTCGACCCGAAAGAGGCGGAAACCTCGCTGTTCGACGCCCTGATCGACGCCAGCCGGGCGCACGGGCGATCCAAGCTGATCCTGGAGGACCAGGAGCGGAAGCCGCTCTCCTATCTGGACCTCACGCGAGCGGCGTTTGCGCTCGGGCGCAAGCTCTCCGCCATCACCGAGCCTCGCGAGAACGTCGCCGTCATGCTGCCCTCCAGCGCGGGCGCCGTGGTGACCTTCTTCGCCCTGCACGCCATCGGCCGCACGCCGACCATGCTGAATTTCACGGCCGGTCTTCGCAACCTGCGCGCGGCCTGCGAACTCGCCGAGGTGAAGCGTGTGCTGACCTCGCACCGGTTCATCGAGCAGGGCAAGCTGCACGATGTGATCGACGCTCTCGAGGCCAAGGCCGAGATCATCTATTTGGAAGACGTCCGCCGCCAGGTGGGCCTCGTCGACAAGCTCTACGCGGCCGTGGCCGGCGCCTTCCCGAAGAGCTTCCGCGCCCGCAGCCGCCCGGGCGATCCCGGCGTCATCCTGTTCACCTCGGGCAGCTTCGGCGCACCGCGCGGAGTGGTGCTGACCCAGGCCAACCTCGTCACCAACGCCCGGCAGGTGTCGGCGCACATCGAGCTCGATCCCGACTGGGGCTTCTTCAATCCCCTACCCGTGTTCCACAGCTTCGGGCTGACCGGCGGGGTGCTTCTGCCGCTGTTCACCGGGCTGAAGACCTTCCAGTACCCGTCCCCGCTGCACACCAAGCAGATCCCGCCGCTGATCAAGGACTCCAACTCGGCGGTGCTGCTGGCCACGGACACCTTCATCAACCAGTACGCCCGGGCGGCGGAACGCGACGAGCTCTCAGGGTTGAAGTTCGTGGTCTGCGGGGCCGAGAAGGTCCGCGACGAGACGCACAACCTGATCGCCGAACGCTTCGGCCCGGTCCCTCTGCTCGAAGGCTATGGCGCGACCGAGGCGGGCCCGGTCATCGCGGTGAACACGCCCACGGACAATCGTCGCGGCACCGTGGGCGGCCTGCTGCCCGGCGTCGAGGCCAGGCTGGAGCCGGTGGAGGGCATCCCCGAAGGCGGACGTCTCCTTGTGCGGGGCCCCAACATCATGGCGGGCTATCTGCAGCCCGGCGGCGGGATCGAGGCTCCGGCCGGCGGCTGGCACGACACCGGCGACATCGTTTCGCTGAGCGACGACAACTGGATCAAGATCCTCGGCCGGGCGAAGCGGTTCGCCAAGGTGGGCGGGGAAATGGTCTCGCTGACCGCGGCGGAGGACCTCGCCCACGCCGTGTGGCCGCAGGCCCGGCACGCCGTCGTCGCCGTCCCCGATCCCAAGAAGGGCGAACGCCTTGTCCTGGTGACCGATCGGCGCGACGCCGAGGCCGCCCCCCTCCTGGCGCATGCGCAGGCGATCGGCGCGCCCGAGGTCGCGGTTCCCAAGCGCATCATCCGAGTCCAGGAGATTCCGGTCCTGGGCACCGGCAAGACGGACTATGTGGCGCTGCAGCGGATCGTCGACGCCGAGCTGCGCCGGGTGGCCTGAGCCTTTTCAGCGATCGCGGGTTCTAGATACGGCGGCGCTCGGGCCGCGACATGGGAGCGAACAGATGCCCAATCCGGCCGCATGGTCTCCGGGCGTGCTCAGCCTGCTCCGCATCATCGCCGCCCTGCTGTTCATTGAGCATGGCCTGATGAAGCTCATCCATTTCCCGGCGCCCCAGCCGGGGGCGGCCGATCCCCTGCCCCCGTTGATCATGGCCGCGGCGTGGATCGAGGTGGTCGGTGGCGGCCTGGTGGCGCTGGGCCTCTTCACCCGCGCCGCCGCCTTTGTCTGCTCGGGCGAGATGGCGGTCGCCTACTTCATGGCCCATGCGCCGAGAAGCTTCTGGCCCGGGATCAACGAAGGCGACGCGGCGATCCTGTTCAGCTTCGTCTTCCTCTATCTGGCCTTCGCCGGCGGCGGCCCGTGGAGCCTGGACCGGGTCGTGAGGAAGCGGGAATAAGGTCGAGCTGTCATCCCGGAGAGCGTGAAACGCTTGTCCGGGATGACAGGCGCTACATGTGCAGCACGCGCCCGAAGGCGTCGAGGGCGGACTCGTGCATGGCCTCGCTCATGGTCGGGTGGGGGAAGACGGCGGCCTGCAGCTCGGCCTCCGTGGCCTCAAGCGTCATCGCCAGGACGAAGCCCTGGATCATCTCCGTCACCTCGGCGCCGATCAGGTGCGCACCGATCAGGGCGCCGGTCTTGGCGTCGAATATAGTCTTCACGAATCCCTCGGTTTCGCCGGACGCGATCGCCTTGCCGTTCACGCGGAAAGGAAAGCGGCCGACCTTGATCTCGCGGCCGTCCGCCTTGGCCTGGGCTTCGGTGACGCCCACCGAGGCCACCTGGGGATTGGAGTAGGTGCAGCCGGGGATCGGCGAATCGACGCTGACCGGCTTCAGTCCGGCGATATGCTCGACGCAGTGGACGCCCTCGTGGCTGGCCTTGTGCGCCAGCCAGGGCGGGCCGGCGACATCGCCGATCGCGTAGAGGCCGGGTACGCCCGTCGCGCCGTGCGTATCGGTGACCACGTGGGTCTTCTCGACCTTGACCCCCAGCGCCTCCAGGCCGAGGCCTTCGACGTTTCCGACGATGCCGACCGCGACGATGACCACTTCCGCTTCCAACGTCTCGGGCTTGCCGCCGACCGCGATCTCCACGGCCACGCCTTTCTTGCTCTTGGTGAGCTTCTTGACCTCGGCAGGCACGCGGAACTTCAGGCCGCGTTTCTCGAACGCCTTCTTGGCCGCGGCGGAGACCTCTTCGTCCTCGACCGGCAGGATGCGCGGCAGCACCTCGACCACGGTCACCTCGGCGCCCAGGGCGCGGTAGAAGCTGGCGAACTCGATGCCGATCGCGCCGGACCCGATCACCACCAGCGACTTGGGCGCCGCCTTGGGGACCAGGGCTTCGCGATAGGTCCAGACGCGGTCGCCGTCGGGCTCGAGGCCCAGCTGCGGCATGGTGCGCGCGCGCGCGCCGGTCGCCAGGATGACGTGCTTGGCCTGGACCGTCCGCTCGCCGCCCGCCTTCAGGGCGATCACCGCCTTGGGCGCGCCATCGCCCTTCTCGAGCCGCGCGCTGCCCTCGATCACCTCGATCTTGTGCTTCTTCATCAGGAAGCCCACGCCGCTGTTCAGCTGGGCGGACACCTTGCGCGAGCGCTCGATCACCTTGCCGAAATCGAAGCCGCGCTTGTCGACCGAGAGGCCGTAGTCGGCCAGATGGTCCAGGGTCTCGTAGACCTCGCCGGACTTCAGCAGCGCCTTGGTTGGGATGCAGCCCCAGTTCAGGCAAACCCCGCCCAAAGCCTCGCGCTCCACGATGGCGGTCGTCAGCCCGAGCTGCGCCGAGCGGATCGCCGTCACATAGCCCCCAGGACCGGCGCCGATTACAAGGACGTCGAACTCAGCCATCAGAGCATGCCTCGATTGCGCCTCGCGGCGCCTTACTGGGAAACGACCTCGACCACGGAAGGTCGGGTCAGATGAGCATGGTGACCGGATCTTCGATGAAGCCCCGGAACGCCTGGAGCCAGCGCGCTCCGACCGCGCCGTCCACGACGCGGTGATCGCAGGTCATGGTGACGCTCATCACCGTGGCGACGGCGAGCTGGTCGCCGCGCACGACCGGGCGCTTCTCGCCCGCGCCCACGGACAGGATCGCGCCCTGCGGCGGATTGATGATCGAGCCAAAGTCCTTGATGCCGTACATGCCGAGATTGGACACCGAGAAGGTGCCGCCCATGAACTCCTCGGGCTTCAGTTTCCGCCCGCGCGCTCGTTCCGCCAGGTCCTTCGCCTCGACCGCGATCTGCGCCAGGCTCTTGAGCTCGGCCTGACGGATGATCGGCGTGATCAGCCCGCCCTCGATCGCCACCGCCATCGAGATGTCGGCGTGGTGGTGGTAGGCGATGCCCTCGGGGCTGAATGAGGCGTTGGCGTCGGGCACCTGCTTGAGGGCGAGCGCCGAGGCCTTCAGCACCAGGTCGTTGACGCTGACCTTCACGCCCTGCTTCTCGAGCGCGGCGTTGATCTTGATCCGCGCAGCGAGCAGCGTGTCTATCTCCAGGTCGATGGTCAGCGGGAAGTGCGGGACGTCGCGGAACGACTCGGACAAGCGCCGGGCTACGGTCCTGCGCATCATGTCGAGCGGCTTCAGGTCGTAGCTGCCGGGCGCGATGCCATACTGCTCGATCGAGGAGGCGCCGGGCTTCGCCGCGGGCTGGGCCGGAGCCGCCGCAGCGGGCGCCGGCGCGGACGGCGCAGCCTGAACCGGCGCGGCTGATGGCGTCGCCGCTGCGGGCTTAGCCGTTTCCACATCGGCGCTGACGACACGGCCATGCGGCCCCGATCCCTGCAACTTGGACAGGTCGAGCCCCTTGTCCCGGGCGAGGCGACGGGCCAGCGGCGAGGCGAACACCCGCCCGCCGTCGGCGGCCTTTTCCGCCGCGGGCGCGGGCGCCGGCCTCGGAACTGGGGTTGCAGCGGGCGCCGGCTTTGCGGCCGCCTCCGGCGCAGGGGGCGGCGCCTTGGCGGCGGAGGCCGGTGCGGGCTTCGCCGCCGGAGCCTCGTCCTCGCCGGCCAGACGGGCGATGGGCGTATTGACCTTCACCCCCTGGGTTCCGGCCGGCACCAGGATCGCCTCCACCTTGCCCTCGTCGACCGCCTCGACCTCCATGGTCGCCTTGTCGGTCTCGATCTCGGCGATCACATCGCCGGAGCGAACTTCGTCGCCCACCTTCACGTGCCACTTGGCGAGCGCGCCTTCCTCCATGGTGGGCGACAGGGCGGGCATCAGAACGTCGATCGGCATAGATTTTCTCAGGGGCTCGATATCAGCGGATTATGGACCGCTTGGTCGCAAGCCTCATGCGCCAAGCAGGGCCAGCGGTCAAAGGCGCAGGTTAACGGCGCGCGTCACTTGTAGCTCACCGCCTTGGCGGCCTGGACGATGCGGTCGACCGAGGGGAGCGACAGCGCCTCAAGATTGGCCGCATAGGGCAAGGGCACGTCCTCCTGGCAGACCCGCGCGGGCGGGGCGTCGAGATAGTCGAAGGCGTGCTCGACGACCCGGGCGGCGATCTCGGCGCCGACGCCCATCGGGCCCCATCCTTCCTCGATGGTCACCAGCCGGTTCGTCTTCTTGACGCTCTCGACCACGGTTTCATGGTCCATCGGGCGAATAGTGCGCAGGTCCACGACCTCCGCGGAGACGCCCTCTTGGCCCAGGCGCTCAGCCGCCTCCAGCGCGAAGCCCACCATCCGCGAATAGGCGACCAGGGTGACGTCGGTCCCTTCGCGGCGGACCTTGGCCTTGCCGATCGGCAGCACCCAATCGATCCCCTCCGGTACGTCGAACTCCTGGCCGTAGAGCATCTCGTGCTCGAGGAAGACGACGGGATTGGGATCGCGGACGGCGGCCTTCAGGAGACCCTTGGCGTCGGCGGCGTCATAGGGCGCGATCACCTTCAGGCCGGGGACATGGCCGTACCAGGCGGCGTAGTCCTGGCTGTGCTGCGCCCCCACCCGGGCCGCGGCCCCGTTCGGGCCGCGGAACACGATCGAGGTCTTCAGCTGGCCGCCCGACATGTAGAGCGTCTTGGCGGCGGAGTTGATCACGTGGTCGATCGCCTGCATCGCGAAGTTGAAGGTCATGAACTCCACGATCGGCTTCAGGCCGGCCATCGCCGCGCCCACGCCGAGACCGGCGAAGCCGTACTCCGTGATCGGCGTATCGATTACCCGTCGGTCGCTGAACTCCTGCAGCAGATCCCGGCTGACCTTGTAGGCGCCCTGGTACTGAGCGACCTCCTCGCCCATCAGGAAGACCGCCTCGTCACGGCGCATCTCCTCGGCCATGGCGTCGCGCAAGGCGTCGCGGACGGTCTGGCGGATGAGCTTGGCGCCCTCCGGCAGTTCGGGATCGCAGAGCGGTTCGGGCGGCGTCACGGCGGCAGGACCCTCGCCCTCGGGGCGCTGCTTGGCTTCCGACGGGCCCTTCTTCTCCTCGTCCCCGGACGGCTCCTTGGCGAAGGGCTTCTCGGCGACCGTGTCGACCTGGACCGGCGGAGCGGGCGCAGGCGCGGCGGCGGGCTTGGCCGGGGCCTCGCCGTCGCCGGCAAGTCGTGCGATCGGGGTGTTGACCTTCACGTTCTGCGCGCCCTCCGGCACCAGGATGGCGTCGACCTTGCCCTCGTCGACCGCCTCGACCTCCATGGTGGCCTTGTCCGTTTCGATCTCTGCGATCACGTCGCCGGAGCGGACTTCGTCGCCCACCTTCACGTGCCACTTGGCGAGCGTCCCCTCCTCCATGGTCGGCGAGAGCGCGGGCATCAATACGTCGGTCACGCGCGCGCCCCCTCGGCCGAAGCTTGAGTGTAGACGTCGGTGTAGAGCTCGCGCGGATCGGGCTCGGGCGAGGTGCGGGCGAAATCCGCCGCCTCGGCGACGATGCGCTTCACCTCGGCGTCTACGCTCTTCAGCGTGGCCTCGTCGGCCCAGCCCTTCTGCTCCAGCAACTCTTCGACGTGGTCGATCGGATCGCGGGTCTTGCGGATCTCGTCGACCTCCTCGCGCGTACGGTACTTGGCCGGGTCGCTCATGGAATGGCCGCGGTAGCGGTAGGTCTTCATCTCGAGGATGTAGGGGCCATTGCCGCCGCGGGCGTGCTCGGCCGCCTTCGAAACGGCGGCCTTGACCGCCAGCACGTCCATGCCGTCGACCTCCGCGCCCGGGATGCGGAACGAGGAACCGCGCTTGTAGAGATGGGTCTCGGACGACGAGCGCTCGATCGAGGTGCCCATGGCGTACTGGTTGTTCTCGATGATGTAGACGACCGGCAGGTTCCAGAGCTCGGCCATGTTGAAGCTCTCGTAGACCTGTCCCTGGTTGGCGGCGCCGTCGCCGAAGAAGGTGAAGCTCACCTTGCCGTTGTTGCGATACCGGTTTGCGAAGGCGAGCCCCGTGCCGATCGGCACCTGGGCGCCGACGATGCCGTGGCCGCCGTAGAAGTCGGCCTTGGTCGAGAACATGTGCATCGACCCGCCCTTGCCGTGGGACGACCCGCCCGCACGGCCGGTGAGCTCGGCCATCACCTCCCGCGGATCCATCCCGCAGGCGAGCATGTGGCCGTGGTCGCGGTAACCGGTGATGACCTGGTCGCCGGGTTGCTTCACCGCCTGCACCCCGACCGCGATCGCCTCCTGGCCGATGTAGAGGTGGCAGAAGCCGCCGATCAGGCCCATGCCGTAGAGCTGGCCCGCGCGCTCCTCGAAGCGCCGGATCAGCAGCATGTCCCGGTAGAAGCCGAGGAGTTCGTCGCGGTCGGCCGTGGACTTCGCGCGCGGAGCGGCTCGGCCTCGCGCTGGCGCCCCATTGACCTTCCGCCGACCAGCCACGCCGGTCTGCCCACGCGCCATGCATTTCTCCACTTTGCGTTTTTGACGCCCTCGTCAAACCCGCGAACGCGAGCTTAGGGCCTCATGCGGATCACATAATCTCTCGGGTCCGCGAAGCCTAGCCGAGAGCGCGCTCTTTCCTCCAACAGATCGGCGGAAAGGCTTGTGTCGCGCAGCAGCCGTGCGCGCACCTCGAGGTCCTGCCGCTGAGCCTGCAGCGCGACGAGCTCCTTCGACTTCGCCGTCAGGGTCGCGCTCCGCTGCTCCGAGGTGAGCAGCCCCTGCTCGCCCGTGAAAGCGTGCACGCTGAAATAGATGATCAGCAACAGCAGGGCCGCGGTCGGCAGGAACGGGCGAAGGCGCGCGAGCAAGGCGAATCTCTGGGCGAGGACCAGCCGATCCTTCACGCCCGCGTGGTTAAGAAGCCGTGACGAACGCGGGAGGGGCGTTCAGCTCGTCAGCGAACCTGCTTCAGCGCCTTGCGGCCGAGGTAGATGGCCTGGTCGCCCAGCTCTTCTTCGATACGCAGCAGCTGGTTGTACTTGGCCGTGCGGTCCGAGCGCGCCAGCGAGCCGGTCTTGATCTGACCGCAGTTGGTGGCGACCGCGAGGTCGGCGATGGTCGAGTCCTCCGTCTCGCCGGACCGGTGGCTCATCACGGCGGTGTAGGCGGCGCGGTGGGCCATGTCGACCGCATCGAGCGTCTCCGACAGGCTGCCGATCTGGTTGACCTTCACCAGGATGGAGTTGGCCAGGCCCTTGTCGATCCCGTCGGACAGGCGCGCCGGATTGGTGACGAATAGGTCGTCTCCGACCAGCTGCACCTTGCCGCCCAACCGCTCGGTCAGCAGCTTCCAGCCGTCGAAGTCGTCTTCGGCGCAGCCGTCCTCGATGGTGACGATGGGGAACTTGCCGACCAGGCCGGCCAGGTAGTCGACCATGCCGCCCGCATCGAAGGTCTTGCCCTCACCTTCCAAGACGTACCGGCCGTCCTTGAAGAACTCGGTCGAGGCCACGTCCAGGCCCAGCAGGAAGTCGTCGCCCGCCTTGTAGCCCGCGGCTTCGCCGGCCTTGACGATGAAGGCGAGCGCGTCCTCAGCGCTCGACAGGTTGGGCGCAAACCCGCCCTCGTCGCCGACGTTGGTGTTGTGGCGAGCGTCGTGCAGCGCCTTCTTCAGGCCGTGGAAGATCTCCGCTCCCATGCGCAGCGCCTCCGCGAAGGTCGCCGCGCCGGTCGGCAGGATCATGAATTCCTGGATGTCGATCGGATTGTCGGCGTGGGCGCCGCCGTTGATGATGTTCATCATCGGCACCGGCAGCACGCGCGCTGAGACCCCGCCCACATACTTGTAGAGCGGCAAGGCCGCGGAGCTGGCGGCCGCCTTGGCGGTAGCCAGGCTGACGCCCAGGATCGCATTGGCGCCCAGGCGGCTCTTGTTCGGCGTGCCGTCCAGCTCGATCAGCAGCTTGTCGATCCGCCGCTGGTCCTCGGCGTCGGCGCCGGCGAGCGCGTCATAGATCTCGCCGTTGACCGCCTCGACCGCCTGGCGCACGCCCTTGCCCAGGTAACGGGACTTGTCGCCGTCGCGCTTCTCCACCGCCTCGTGCGCGCCGGTCGAGGCGCCGGAGGGAACCGCCGCGCGGCCCATGGAGCCGTCTTCCAGGATCACGTCGACCTCGACGGTAGGATTGCCCCGGCTGTCCAGGATCTCGCGGGCGTTGATGTCGACGATCTCGGTCATCGGGTCCTCGTGAAGCGTGCGAAAAAGCGTGCAGGGCTTAGCCGCCGACGGCGTCGCGAACAACCCCGGACCCGCCCCCACCGCCGTGGCCAGGCTTGTTCGGGGCGAGAATCAAAAACGCCGGCCGCGTGGTCGCAGCCGGCGTCGGAAAGCTCCGATAAGAATCAGAAGTCTAGTCTTCCTTCGGCGTCAGGACCTGGCGGCCCTTGTACATGCCGGTCTTCAGGTCGACGTGGTGCGGCCGCTTCAGCTCGCCCGTCTCCTTGTCCTCAACGAAGGAGTTAGGGCCCAACGCGTGGTGCGACCGGCGCATGTTGCGCCGCGACGGCGAGGTTTTTCGCTTAGGAACGGCCATTGGAGATCTCGGTAGGCTTTGGAAACGAGGACGGCGGCCAACCGGCCGCCGACGTGAGCGGCGGTTTATGCATCAAAGGGCGGGAGGGATCAAGAGTCTGAGCGTCTGCAGCGCCCCTCCCCATTATGGGAGGGAAATCACACCAGCCGGCTACGCACCTTCGCCGCGCCGATGAAGCTGGCGAACAGGGGGTGCGGCTCGAAGGGCCGGCTCTTCAGCTCCGGATGGAACTGGACGCCCACGAACCAGGGATGGTCCTGGCGCTCGCAGATCTCCGGCAACTGGCCGTCGGGCGAGAGGCCGGTGAACTTGAGGCCCGTATTCTCGATCCGCTCGCGGTAGGTGATGTTCACCTCGTACCGGTGGCGGTGGCGCTCGGAGATCGCCTGGCCGCCATAGATCTCAGCCACCCGAGATCCAGGCGTGAGCATGGCGTCGTAAGCCCCGCAGCGCATGGTTCCGCCGAGCTCGCCGCCTTCGGCGCGCTGCTCCTTGGCGTTGCCGCGCACCCATTCTGTCATCAGGCCCACGATCGGTTCGGAGGTCGGGCCGAATTCGGTCGAGGAGGCCTGGTGGATGCCGGCCAGGTTCCGGGCGGCCTCGATCATCGCCATCTGCATGCCGAAGCAGATGCCGAAGTAGGGAATCGCGTGCTCGCGGGCGAATCGGACCGCGCGGATCATGCCCTCGGAGCCGCGCTCGCCGAACGCGCCCGGCACAAGCACCCCGTGGACGTTGGCCAGGCGGACGCCGATCAACTCCTCGTCCTTCTCGAACGCCTCGCCCTCGATCCAGTCAAAGCGGACGCGGACGTTGTTGGCCAGGCCGCCGTGGATCAGCGCCTCCACCAGAGACTTATAGGCGTCGGTGAGGCCGGTGTACTTGCCGACGATGGCGATGTTCACCTCGCCGTCAGGGTGGCTCAGCGTGTGGGAGATGCCCTGCCACCGGCTGAGGTCCGGCGGCGGTGCGTCGTGCAGGCCGAAGACGTCGAGCACTTCGGCGTCCAGCCCTTGGACGTGATAGTCGAGCGGAACGGAATAGATGTCGGAGGAGTCTATCGCCTGGATCACGGCGCTGGCCCTGACGTTGCAGAACTGTGCGATCTTCTTCCGCTCGCCTTCCGGGATCGGCTGCTCGCAGCGGCAGAGCAGAATGTCAGCCTGGATGCCGATCGAGCGCAGCTCCTTGACGGAGTGCTGGGTCGGCTTGGTCTTCATCTCGCCGGCCGTCTTGATGTACGGCAAGAGCGTCAGGTGGATGTAGCAGGCGTGGCCGCGCGGCAGCTCCTGGCCAAGCTGGCGGATGGCTTCGAAGAACGGCAAGCCCTCGATGTCGCCGACGGTGCCGCCGACCTCGACGAGCACGAAGTCGACCCCCTCCCCCGGATCGGAGAGGACGAAGTCCTTGATCTCGCCGGTGACGTGCGGGATCACCTGCACCGTCGCGCCCAGATAGTCGCCGCGGCGCTCCTTCTCGATGATCGTCTTGTAGATCTGGCCCGTGGTGATGTTGTCGTTGCGGGTGGCGTTGACGCCGGTGAACCGCTCGTAGTGGCCGAGGTCGAGGTCGGTCTCCGCCCCGTCGTCGGTCACGAACACCTCGCCGTGCTGGTAGGGGCTCATCGTCCCCGGATCGACGTTCAGATAGGGGTCGAGCTTACGCAGACGGACCTTGTAGCCCCGCGCCTGCAAAAGGGCGCCCAGCGCAGCGGACGCGAGACCTTTGCCAAGGGAGGAGACCACGCCGCCGGTGATGAAAATGTACCGGGCCATGGGCGTTCAGATTAGCCGTGATTCGCCGCCTGCGGGCGGCCCTCGATCGTCTTCATCCACCGGATTATTGCGCCGCCGGCGCAGCCGGCGGGGGCTGGCCGGCCCCTTCGCCGACGAAGGGGTTGTTGACGGTGGGGGTCGGGGCCTGCAGCGGCGCCGGCGCGGCGTTGGGCGGCGCGGGTTGGGGCGCGCCCGCGGGCTGCTGCGGCGGGGTTTGGTTGAGCGTATTGGGATCGATGGAATCCACCTTCAGCCGATCCACGACAGAGGAGGCGCCCTTCTGCTGGCCGGAAAGGATCGTCAGCAACAGCGCGAGCGCGAAGAAGGTCGCGCCAAGGATCCAGGTGATCCGTGTCAAGAGGTCGCCGGCGCCCCGCGCGGTCATGAAGCCCGAAGGGCCGCCGCCCATGCCGAGCGCGCCGCCCTCCGAACGCTGCAGCAGCACAACGCCCACCAGGGCCAGGCTGACCAGGAATTCGAGAACGAGCAGGAGAGTGAGCAGCATGCGGTCCGGCGCCTGGAAAGCCCGGGCAGGACCCGAGCGGATTTGACGGGCGGCTCTAACACCGCCCGCGCGGCAGCGCCATATCTAGGTCGCTAAGCGCCTGTCACAACCACCATCTTGCATGACCTGACCCGATGACGCATCCGATCGATATCAAGGGCATCGACCACATCGTGCTTCGCGTGCGCGACAAGGACCGGGCGGCGGCCTTCTATACGACCGTCCTGGGGGGCGTCTTGGAGTGGGACCGACCGGAGCTTGGGCTGACCCATGTTCGCGTCGGCCGCGATCTGATCGACCTCGTGGTTCTGGATGGCGAGCTGGGACGGCGGGGCGGGGCGGGCCCGGGCTCGGAGGGCCGCAACCTGGACCACGTCTGCCTCCGCATCCATCCGTTCGACGAGGCGGTGATCGGCGCTCACCTGGCCGCCCACGGCGTGGAGGTCTTGGAAGCCGGGCGGCGCTACGGCGCCGACGGCTTCGGCCCGGCGATCTATGTCCGCGATCCCGACGGGAACATTGTCGAGCTGAAGGGCGGCGGCCCCGAGCCCACGACGGATCGGGCAGGCTCGGCTGAGGGCTAGTGGCCCCCGCCCCCGGCGGCGGGAGCCCGTTTGGGCCGAGGCGCCAGCCAAGCGAGCGAGGCGGCCAGCGCGAAGAGCACGGAGCCGACCAGCAACAGGTGGTCCGTCGCCAGCATCGTCGCCTGCTGCTGCACCAGCCGGTCGATTTGGCCGATGGCTTGGTCGTGGGTCAGGCCGCGCGCGATCATCGCGTCGCTGGTCTGCGCGACGCCGTTGAGGTGGCCGACCAGCAAGCTGCGCTTCTCGGTGGCGATGTTGTCCCAGGCGGTGGTCATGATCGAAGTGGCGAAAGCCGCGCCGCTGGTCCGCAGGAAGTTCTGCAGCCCGGCGGCCGACGCGGTCTCTTCCGGCAGGACGGAGGACAGCGTCAGCGAGGTCGCCGTGACGAAGAAGAACGGCAGGAAGAAGCCCTGGGCCAGGAAGGTCAGGGCCACGCCCCAGAAGGTTACGTCCGTCGTGAAATTCGAGCGCCAGAAGGCGACCGCGCCCAACCCGCAAACCCCGAATGCGAGCATCAGCCGCGGATCGACCCGGCCGATGAACCTTCCGACCACCGGCGACATCACGACGGCCAGCACGCCGTTGAAGGCGGCGGCGTATCCGGCCCAGGTGGCCGTGTAGCCTATGCTGGTCTGCAGCCAGAGCGGGATCAGAACCACGGTCGAGAAGAAGGTCCCGAACGTGAGGCTTATGATCATAACCCCCACCACGAAGCCGCGGTGCCGGAACACCCTGAGGTTGACGATCGGATTGTCGCTGGTGAGCTCCCAGATCAGGAATGAGATGAAGCCGATGGCGGCCAGGATCGCTAGGCCGACGATGGTGGTCGAGGCGAACCACTCCAGTTCCTTGCCGCGGTCGAGCATGATCTGCAGGGATCCAACCCACAGCACCAGAAGGCCTAGGCCGACGTAGTCGACCGGAACGCGCCGGGTCGACGTCTCGTGCGCCCGCAGCATGGTCCAGGCGCCCAGCGCCACGCCCAGCGCCACGGGCACGTTGATGAAGAAGATCCAGCTCCAGCCGATGTTGTCAGAGATCGTCCCGCCCAGCAGCGGGCCGGCGATCGGCCCGACGACCGTGGTCATCGACCAGAGACCTATCGCTTGGCCTGATCGCTCCTTGGGGAAGATGCTCAGCAGCAGGGTTTGCGAGGTCGGCATGATCGGGCCGCCGCAGAACCCCTGCAGAACCCTGAACGCCACCAGCGTGCTGAAGCTCGGCGCCAAGCCGCACAGCATCGAGAAGGCGCCAAAGCCCAGAATCGCGGCGACGAAGACCTTCACTCCGCCGAAGCGCTGAACCAGCCAACCGGTCAGAGGCACGGTGATCGCTTCGGCCACCGAGTAGGAGGTGATCACCCAGGTGCCCTGCGAGGGCGAAACGGCTAAGGCGCCGGCGATGTGGGGCACAGAGACGTTGGCGATGGTGGTGTCCAACACCACCGTGAAGTTGGCCAGGGCGAGGATGACCGCCGCGACTATGACCTGCCCCCCGGCGAGCGGCTGGGCAGGGGCGCGGTCCTGATGGCTCATCGGACCTCGACCTCGGCCTTCATCGAAAGCCCCACCCGCAGCGGGTTGTTCTGCAGCTCCTTGGGATCGAGAGCGATCCGCACCGGCACGCGCTGAACCACCTTGATCCAGTTGCCGGTGGCGTTCTGCGCCGGGATCAGGGCGAAGGCGGACCCCGAGCCGCCGCCGACGCCGACGACCTTGCCGTGATATTTCACGCCCTTGCCGTAGAGGTCGCTCGTCAGCACCACCGGGGAGCCGACGCGGACCTTGCGCAGTTGCACCTCTTTGAAGTTGGCGTCGACGTAGGCGCTCTGCACCGGAACGATGTTCATCAGCAGCGCGCCGGTCTGCACGCGCTGGCCGATATCGATCGCCTTCTTGGTGACGATGCCATCGACCGGCGCACGCACCACTGTGCGACCGAGGTCGAGCTGCGCCTGATGCAGTTGGGACCGCGCAGCGGTGACCTCGGGGTTGGCGTTAAGATCCGTCCCGCGCACCAGCACGGCGGCGGCCTGGTGCTGGGCGTTGGCGGTGGCGACATCCGCTTGAGCCTTGCGCAGCGCGGCCTGGGCGGCGGCGACGGCGGCCTGCGAGGTCTGCCGGCTGTTCTGCGACTGAGTGAGCTCGTCGGCTGAGACCGCCCCGGTGCCCGCCAGCCGCCGACGTCGCCCATACTCGGCGTCGGCGCGAACGTAATCGGAGCGCGCGGCGACCAGTTGCGCCGCCGCGCGCGCCAAGTCGGACGCCCGCGAGGCCGTCTGGGCGGCGGCCGCGTCCTCGTTGGCGTAGTACCCCTGCACCCGCCGCTCAGCCTGGCCGAGTTGGGCCTGCGCCCGCTCGACGGCCAGCTTGAAATCGGCGGGCTCGATGACGGCGACCACCGTGCCCTTGCGGACGAACTGGGTCTCGCCGACGGGATCGTCGATGATCGGCCCTGACACCAGCGCAGTCACGGCGGCGGTGTCCGCCCCAACGTAGGCGTCGTCAGTCGAGACGTGGTGCGAGCCGATCAGCAGCCAGTAAACGAACCAGAGCGCGGCCGCGACGGCGACCACCACCGCCACGATCGTGAACCAGCGCTTCCGTCTCTGACGACGTGCGCTCGCCGCGACGTCGACTTCGGGATTGGCGTCCTGCTTCATCGGTGGTCCCCTGCGGGTCGCGTCAGCTCGCACGGAAGCCGCCGCCCAGAGCGCGGGCGAGAGCGGCGTCGACGGCGAGCGTTCGAGCTTCGAGATCGGCGACGGTGCGCCGTTGGGTGATGACGGCGTCCTCGCCGGTCAGCACCGCGATATAGTTGGTCAGGCCCGCCTCGTAGCGAAGGCCGGCGATCCTGTAGGCCTCTTCCGCCCCGGCCAGCGCGCTGCGCGCCTGATCGATCCGCGTCTGCAGATCCCGGGCGCTCGCCGCGGCGTCGGCGACCTCCTGCAGCGCCTGGACGAGAGTCTGGTCATAGGCGGCGACCGCGGCGTCGTACTCGGCGCGCGCGCCGCGATACTCGCCCTCCAGCCGCCCCGCCGAGAAGATCGGCAGGCTCAGCGCCAGCGTCGCGTCGCCCACCTGAGAACTGGGCAGCCGAAGGAGATCGAGCCCGAGCGACTGCCGGCCGAAGAAGGCGGTCAGGTTGACGTTGGGATAGAAGCCGGCCCGCGCCACGCGGATGCGATCCGCCGCGGCCTGGGCGCGCAGCTTCGCCGCCCGCACGTCGGGACGGCGGCCGACCAGGTCCACGGCGAGGTCGGGGGGCAGGCCGAAGTTCGCGCTCGACACGCTGCGCGGGCGCTCGATCTGCAGGCCCCGATCTGGGCCCTGGCCGGCCAGGGCTGCGAGCCGGTTTCGGGTGATGGCGATCTGCTCGTCGACGCCGGTGAGCTCCTGGGCGGCGGCGGCGGCGTTGGCCTGAGACAGCCGGGCCTCGCCGAGATTGGAGGAGCCGGCCTCGACCCGCTGCCCCACCAAGCGCGCGGTTCCCTGGCGATTGGCGAGCGCCTGGGCGGCGGCGGCGCGCTCGCCGAACAACCGCGCCAGGTCGGCGTAGGCGGAGACCACGCTGGTGGTCAGCATCAGCCGGCTTTCAGCGGCGTCCATGCGCGCCGCCTCGGCTTCGGACGTGGCCGCGGCGAGCCCGGCGCGATTGCGGCCGAACAGGTCCAGGTTCCAGTCGAGATCGAGCGTCGCCCGCCCGGTGTCGTTGTAGCCCTGGGGCACGAACTCCCGCGGGAAGCCCATGTTGTAGCTCTGCCGCGTCTCGGAAGCCTGGGCGTTGGCGCTGACGCTGGGCAGCAGCGTCGCGCGCGCCTGCTGCCGCAAGGCGTTGGCCCGCCGCACGCGGGCTTCGGCCTGGGCCAGGGTGGGCGAACCCCTCAGCGCCTCGTCGACGAGGGCGTCGAGCTGCGGGTCGCCATATCGCTTCCACCAGCCGTCTTCCGGCCAGGCGGCCGCCGGCGCCTGGAAGCTGCGCGACGTCTGGTACGAGGCGGCAGGCTTGGCCTGCGGCTCCGGCCCGAGGCGCGGCACGGCGGCGCAAGCGCTGAGCGCGCTGGCCGCGGCGAACCCTAGCAGAAGCCGTTTCATGAGGTCCCTGGGGAGAAGCGGTCGGCCTGAAACTGACCGTACTGTACGGTCAGACATAAGGGTGCTATATGCGTCTGGTCAAGATCGAAGTCGGGTGGAAAATGACGACGGTGGCGCGCGAGGCGAGGCGCGAAGATCGGCGGGATGCAATCCTGGACGTGGCTTACGAATGTTTCGTGGCCGAGGGATATGGCTCGACATCGATGTCGACCATCGCCGCCCGTCTGGGCGGCTCCAAGGGCACCCTTTACAACTACTTCAAGTCCAAGGAAGAATTGTTCGAGGCCTTCGTGCGCCGGGCCTGCGCGCGCCTGCAGCAGCGCATGGACCTAACCTCAAAAGATGGCGACGCGCGCGACATGCTGGTGCAGATGGCGTGCAATTTCCTCGACCATCTGCTTTCGCCGGAAGGCATCGCCATTCACCGGATCGTGGTCGGCGAAGGCGAGCGCTTTCCCGAACTGGCCCGCCTGTTCTACGAGGCGGGCCCGCGGACCGGCGTCGCCAAGACCGCGAAGATCCTCGAAGGCCTCATGGATCAGGGAACGCTGCGGCGCAGCGATCCGGTGCTCACGGCCTACCACTTGAAGGACCTCGCCCTCTCGGGCCTGTTCAACCTGCGGCTTTGGGGGGTGATCGCAGATCCAACGCCGCAGGAAAGGGCCGCCCGCGCCGAAACGGCCGTCGACACCTTCCTGCGCGCCTACGCGCCGTGACCTCAGGCCGCGTGGACGATGGCCAGGAAGTCCTGGGCCTTCAGCGACGCGCCGCCGACCAGGGCTCCGCTCACTTCGCGGGCGTGCAGGATCTCGGCCGCGTTGTTCGGCTTAACCGAGCCGCCGTAGAGGATCGGGGTGCTGTCCGCCGCCGCCCCGAACAGGCTCTTCAGCGTGTCGCGGATCGCGCCGTGCACCTCCTCGATCTCAGGGATGGTCGGCGTCAGGCCGGTGCCGATGGCCCAGACCGGCTCGTAAGCCACGGCGAACGGCCGCGCCTTGAGCTCCGCCGGGAGCGATCCCCTCACCTGTCCCGTCACGACCTCCAGCGCCTGGCCCGCCTTGCGTTGCGTGAGCGTCTCGCCGACGCAGACGATGGGCTCGAGCCCCTGACGCAGCGCCGCCAACACCTTCTTCGCCACCAACTCGTCGCTTTCCCGATAGGCGTCGCGCCGCTCGGAGTGGCCGAGAATCACCAGCTTCGCGCCGGCGTCCGCCAGCATCTGAGCCGACACGTCGCCGGTGAACGCGCCGTGGTCGTCGTAGTGCGCGTCCTGCCCGCCGACCAGGACCGACGACCCCGCCAGCGCCTCGCTCATGCGGTGGACCAGGACCGAGGGCGGGCAGATGGCGACTCGCACGCCGGATCCGCCGAGGCCCGCTGCGACAGCCTTGGCCTCCGCCAGGGAGCTGGCCAGCCCGTTCATCTTCCAGTTTCCAGCGATCAGCGGCGTCGGTGCGGTCATTGGGCCTCCAGGAATTGTGGTCGCCAGGGCGGTTAAGCCAAGCCTAGGTCTCTGTCACGCGCTTGCCGCGCGCAAGGGGCCTCCACTATACCGGCCGGCTGTAAGCACCCGGGAAAGGGATCCGATGCTCGCCGCCTTCCGCGCCTTCGCCAAATCCTGGGTCGCCGCAGGCTTGATCGGCCTGCTGATCGTCGCCTTCGCCGTCTTCGGCATCCGGGACGTCTTCGGGCACAAGACCGGCGACTCCGTCGTGACGGCGGGCTCCCGGAAAGTCCCCGGCGTCGAGTTCCGCCGCCAGTTCGACCAGGTGCGCCAGTCGCTCGAGCAGCGGATGGGACGCCCGGTGACCGCGGAAATGGCCGCCGAGAACGGCCTGGACCGGCGCCTGCTGCAGGAGCTGGCGACCCGCCAGGCCTTCGGCGAATTGCTGAGCCGGATGGGCATCCGGCCTTCGGACGCCCAGGTGGCGGAGCAGATCGGCAAGATCCCCGCCTTCTTCAGCCCCATCTCGGGCAAGTTCGACAAGGACCTCTACGCCCGGAAGCTGGCGGAGAACGACTTCACGCCGGCCAGGTTCGAGGGCGAGCTGCGCGACGACATCGCCCAGCAGCACCTCCTGGCCGCGCTCGCCAATTCCCTGGCCGTGCCGCGCGCCTACGGGGCGCTGGCCGCGCTCTACACCCTTGAGAGCCGCGACGTCGCCTTCATCACCCTGACGCCGAACGACGTGCCCCGGCCGGCCGCGCCGACGGACGCGGAGCTTGCGGCCTTCATGAAGGAGAACGCCGCCCAGCTCACCAGGCCGGAGTTCCGTCAGCTGACCGTCGTGCGGTTCGGCCCGGAAGCGGTGGCGGCGAATGTCTCCATCGACCCGGCCGAGGTCCGCAAGCGCTACGATTTCCGTAAGGACACGCTCTCCACCCCGGAGACCCGCAGCCTCGTGCAGATCCCGGCCAAGGACGCGGCGACCGCGCAAGCGATCGCGGCGCGGCTGCAGAAGCGTGAAAGCCCGCAGGCGGCGGCGAAGGCCGCGGGGGTCGACCCCATCAGCTACGCCGCAAAGCCGCAGTCGGCCATCCCCGACCGCAAGGTGGCGGAGGCGGCGTTCAAGCTTCAGCCCGGCCAGGTCAGCACCATCCAGGGCGACCTCGGCCTCGCCGTCGTGCGGGTGGACCAGGTGACACCCGGCAAGGCGGTCACCTTCGAGGAAGCGCGTCCCGCCATCGAGGCGGAGCTGCGCAAGGACGCCGTCGCCGAGAAGGTCTATGCGCTGACCCAAGCTTATGACGACGCCCACCAGAAGGGGGCCAACCTGGTCGAAGCGGCCAAGAAGGCCGGCGTGGAGGCGGTGGTTCTGCCGCCGCTGACTCGCGACGGGCGGCTGCCCACGGGCCAGCCGATGAACGGGCTCGACGCGAAGCTGGCCGACACCGCCTTCGGCTTGCCGGCGGGAGGCGAGAGCGAGGTGGTGGACGCGGGCGAGGGCCGTTACTTCGCCGTCCGGGTCGACAAGATCATCCCGCCGGCCATGCCCAGCCTGGACGAGATCCGGCCGATGCTGGCGAACGCCTGGACCATGCGCGAGCTGGGCAAGGCCCTGCGCGCCAAGGCCGACGCGCTCGCCGCACGCGTGACCAAGGGCGAGCCGCTGACCCAGGTGGCCGCCGCCGAGGGTTTGCGCGTCGACCGCGCCACGGGCGTGGATCGGCAGTCGGCGCAGCAGAACCCGCTCATGACCGAGGAGCTCACGGGCGAAGCCTTCCGCAGCAAGCCGGGCGACGTCTTCGTCGCGGGCGCGCACGGCGGCATCGCGGTCGCACGGCTCGAGGCTGTGCACCCGGGCGACACCGCCTCCCTCGCCGCGCTGACCGAGCAGATCCGCCCACAGATGACCTCCGCGGTCTTCCGGGACATGGGCAAGAGCGCGGAGGACGCGGCCCGCCGCAAGATAAAGGTGACCGTGGACTACGCGCGCGCGCGCTCTGCGCTCGGGTTGGAGCCCGTCGCGGTCGACGCCAAGGCCAAAGGCAAGGACAAGCCGGAGCTCGCGAAGTGAAGCTCGAACCCGGCTTCGAGGATTTCCGCGCGGCCTATGACCGCGGCGCGCCCCAGCTCGTCTGGAGCCGGCTGGTCGACGACCTGGAGACGCCCGTCTCGGCCTATCTGAAGATCGGCCACGGGCGCCCGTACGCCTTCCTGTTTGAGTCCGTGGAAGGCGGGGCCTGGAGGGGACGCTACTCGATCATCACCCTCAACCCGGACGTCGTGTGGCGCTGCCGGGGGGACAGGGCGGAGGCCGCGGTCGGCGCGGAGGCCATCGCCGCCGAGCGGTTCGAGCCTCAGGCCGGCGGCGCGCTCGACTCGCTCAGGGACCTGGTCGCGGCCTCGCGCATCGAGCTTCCCCAAGGCCTGCCGCCGCCGTCGGCCGGCGTCTTCGGCGCGATCGGCTACGACATGATCCGGCTGGTCGAGCGGCTGCCGAACGTCAATCCGGACCCGCTGGACCTGCCGGACGGGATCATGACCCGGCCGTCGATCGTGGCCATCTTCGACTCGATCGCCCAGGAGATCCTGCTGGTGACGCCGGTTCGCCCCAAGGGCGCTTCGGCCGAGGCGGCCTATGAGGCGGCGAGCACGCGCATAGCCGAGGTGTTGACGAACCTCGGCCGCGCCGCGCCGCGCCTTTCCGGAGAGGGACAGCCCGAACCCGACCAGTTGACCTCCCCGGTCTCGCGAGAGGCCTACAAGCAGATCGTCGAGCGGGCGAAGGAGTACATCCGCGCCGGCGACATCTTCCAGGTGGTGCCGAGCCATCGTTTCCGCGCGCCCTTCACCAAAGATCCCTTCGCGCTCTACCGCTCGCTGCGGCGCAACAACCCCTCCCCGTTCCTGTTCTATCTGGAATTCGGCGGCTTCCAGCTGGTCGGCTCGTCGCCCGAAATCCTGGTGCGGCTCCGCGACGGCAAGATCACCATCCGCCCCATCGCCGGCACGCGCCCGCGCGGCGCGACCCCCGAGCAGGACCTGGCGCTGGAGAAGGAGCTGCTCGCCGATCCGAAGGAACGGGCCGAGCACCTCATGCTGCTCGACCTCGGCCGTAACGACGTGGGCCGCGTCGCCATGTTGAACGAGGCCGGCTCGAACGCCGCCGCGCCCGCCCGGCCGCCGCGGGTCCGGGTGACCGACAGCTTCTTCATCGAGCGCCTCAGCAGCGTCATGCATCTGGTCTCCAACGTCGAGGGTGACGCGCCGGACGGGCTCGACCCGGTCGACGTGGTGATGGCCGCCCTGCCCGCCGGCACCCTCTCCGGCGCCCCCAAGGTGCGGGCCATGGAGATCATCGACGAACTGGAGATCGAGAAGCGCGGGCTGGGTTACGCCGGAGGGGTCGGCTATTTCGGATCGGACGGCTCGGTCGACACCTGCATCGTCCTGCGCACCGCCCTGGTGAAGGACAAGACCCTGTACGTCCAGGCCGGCGGCGGGGTGGTGGCCGATTCCGATCCCGACGCGGAATACGAAGAGACCCTGCACAAGTCCCGGGCGCTCCGCCGCGCGGCGGCAGAGAGCTGGCGGTTCGAATAGGCGGGCGGACGCCCCTTCCCCATCGGCATGGTGTTCATCGCGACGCTGGCGCGGGACCGGTGAGGTCAGACTGCGTTCGGATGTCAGCATCCCGCACGAGTGCGGACGTCCGCTTGCGGACCCTCAACGGACATTTGGGATGTCTGTTTGGGCGATCTAGCAGACCGTGGGTCGGACCCGCCCAAACAATTCCACCGTCAAGGTGCTGGCGTGGGTTGCTCAGCGCCGTTCGGTCCACACGCGGGGCACGGCGAGGACCTCTGCTCCGACCGTGCGGTAGATCAGCGCGCCGCGCCGCCGCCCGGTGACAATGGCTGCGCCGTCTCCTTTCGGATCGAGGCGGATAGTGGCTGGTGCTTCCGGGGGCAGGCCGAGGCGACGATCATGGGTGCGGCCGCTCTCCTGGAAGGGGGGCGGAAGCGGTTCAAGCCAGTGGGTGTAGGCAGACAACGACCAAGTATAGCAGGCGACGGGCGGGCGCTCGACAACCAGCAGTTCGTCAGCAGCAAGCTCGAAGTAGCCGGGATAGTAATGCGTGCCCGAATCGCCAACGTAGGCTGCGGCGAGCTCTTGTGGCGGGACGGTTATGGTGTTCGGGGCCTCGGCCATGAGTGCGCTCCAGCGGGCGAACTGGCGCGCCAGCGCGGCGACTCGCGCGGCGGCCTGACCAAGATCAAGATGCGTCGCGGGCGGGGGCAGCGGGGCGCCGTCGGCGAAAGTCAGCCGCAGCAGCGCCGGGCGCACGCCGGGGGGCCGCAACAGTTCGCGCAGCATGACCATGCGGGTGGCAGGTGTGGTCCGAAGCTGTCCGGAGGGACCGATGGAGAGGCGCGCCGGCCCTTGGGTGATGACCACATAGTCTTCCAGCAGGAGGACGCCGGCCTGGGTGACGCTGTAGGCCCCGACGCCAAGGCGCTCGACATCCTCGAGCTCGGCGGTGAGCAGGTAGTCTCGCCCGGGTTCGACCTGCGCCTGCCACATCCGGTAATCGAGAAACGGCCCGCCGATCCGCGGCCAGGCGCGCTTGAGCCCGTGGGCCGTATCCTCATGGGCGAGGAAGCCATCGTGGAGGGCGCTGGTGATCAGCCTTGCAAGATAGGGGCGGACTTCCCGCGCCGTGGCTTCGTCCGGCGCCTGGGCCCGCAGTTCGGCTTCGAGCGCCGTCAGCGGCTCGGCCAACTCGGACCAGCCGCCGCTCACGCCCCTGCTCCGGCGACGGTCTCGACTTCGTGGGGCACGGCGAAACGCTCGCGATAAGGCGCGAAGCGGGCTTCCACTTCGGCGCGATCAAGCCCGTAGTCGCCGAGGGCATAGGGGTTGCTGCCGCGCTTGCCTTTGGGGTTCTCTGCACGCCAGCGGGTTACGGCCTCGCGCACCTGGGCCGGCGTATCGATGCCGAGTCGATCGTGAACCCGTTCGATCTCCAGCATCGGATCGTCGAGCAGGCGGTAATAGTCGACGTGGATCACCCGACTGGCGTGTGGACCGGCGGTGAACTGCATGATCCGGTCGATGTGCCGGGCGATGAAATCGAACATCTGGCGGCCGACGACATGCGGATCGCTGCCGCCTGCCCTGCGCGGGTCGCGCAAGGCATGGCTGAGCTTGCTGATCGAGGCGAGGATTTGGACCGGATCGCGGTGAGTCATCACAAAGCGGGCATCGGGGTAGACCGCGAGGATGCTGTCCATCGCGATGACGTGGTTCGGATACTTGAGCGCCCAGCGCCGCTGGGGCGCGCGCCATTGCAGCAACTGGAGCTGGCGCTTGTGGATGCGGTAGGTCGTCGTGAGGTCGGCCGCGCCCATCACGTGGTCGAAGAAGCCGGGCACGTTAAGGAAATTGTGGAATCCCACCGCGGCGAAGCTTTGCGCGAGGAAGTGGTGGCATTCCTCCGAGCCGGTCGGGTCGGTGAGGTGCATCGCGTCGTAGTTTTCGATCATGCCGTGAGTGCGGCGATCGAGCTCAATCTGCGCGGCGATGCGATCGCCGACCGAAGCAGGATCGACGGCCGGCGGCGGCGAGGGCCTGTTCGCCTCCCACGTGCGGATCAGACGGAAGCGGTCATCGCGATCAAACAGGTACTGGAAATAGGTCGTGCCCGAGCGGGGCAGGCCGGTCAAGAAGACCGGCGCCTCGATCTTCTCGTCAAATACTTCGGGATGACGCGCGGCCCACTGCTGGGCTGCGATGCGATGTTTGAGCAGCGAGACGAGAAGGTCTTTGGTGAGAGCGTGGCCAGTCTCGTTCAGGTCGGCGTCGCAGTTGATCGCTTCGATAAGCGCGGCGAAATTACCGGCGATCAGCGCGTGCTCGACATCGGAGGCGTCGGCCTCGGCTTCAGCGCGGGCGCGCAGGGCCGCAGGGTCGAATGCGGGCATTGTGGCGGCAGGCATGGTTCCATTCCGGAATGCAGCTGTCCGGCGGGAGCCACACAGTCTTGGGAAGGGGACTGAGCTGTCAAGCCGGCTCCGCAGCTCGCCGGGGCACCCGCACCACCGTCAGCAAAGGTGGTGCAGCGAGAAGCGGCGCTTTCACACCGGTTATTCACAGCCCCCGTTCGGTCCAAGGTCTCAGTTCCACCCCCAAGTCGACGTTCGCGCAGTCCGCTTCGAGGCCTTCGCCTACGTCCGACAGCACATGGCCGACCGGCGCCTCAAAGCCATTTCGACCCCTTGAAGCGCGTGTACAGCACGACGCAGATCGCGGCGATCACCCCCAGGATGAGGTAGTAGCCGAAGCTCCACTTCAGCTCCGGCATGTGTTCGAAGTTCATCCCGTAGATGCCGGCGATCGCCGTCGGCACCCCGAGGAGGGCGGCCCAGGCGGCGAGCTTGCGGGTGATGACGCCTTGCCGCTGCTGCTCCAGGAGGTTGGCCACTTCGAACACCGACGAGAGCACGTCGCGTAGGCCGTCGAGCCTGTTGGTCACCCGCCGGGCGTGGTCGGCGACGTCGCGGAAGTAGAGCCGCGCTTCCGGGTCTATGCACGGCACGTCGAGGTGCTCCAGGCGGGCGGCCACCTCTTCCATGGGACCAAGGATCCGGCTGAAGCGCAGGATCTCGCGACGGAGCCTGAACAGCTGGGTGATGTCCGCCCGCGACAGGAAGGCGTCGAGCGTCTCCTGCTCCATCGTCAGCACCTGCTCCTCGACCTTGTCGACGATCGGCAGATAGCCGTCGACGATGAAGTCGAGCACGGCGTGCAGGATGTAGTCCGGTCCGTGGCGCAGCAAGCCCGGCGCCGCCTCGAGCTGGGCGCGCAGCGACGTATGGGCCCGCGCGGAGCCGTGGCGGACCGTGATCACATACTCGCGGCCCACGAAGATGTGGGTCTCGCCATAGGTGATTTCGTCGGCTTCCATCTCCGCGGTGCGCGCCACCACGAAGAGGTCCGCGCCATAGACCTCGACCTTCGGCAGCTGGTGCGCGGCCAGCGCATCCTCCACCGCCAGCGGGTGCAGATGAAACCGCCGCTCCAGGACCCGCAGTTCCTCTTCGTCGGGCTCGTAGAGGCCGATCCAGACGAACTCGCCCGCCTGGACCGTCAGCCCGCCTTCGGTGAGGTCCGCCTCCCGGAGCCGATGGCCATCCTTGTAGACGTAGGCTGCAACGACGCTCACGCGAACGTCTCCGGTTCAATTGCGGCGTGAACGCCGCTCGCCCGCCTCATTCGGCGCTCTGGGCGACATGCCGGCTGACCACGGGCGGCGCGAGGATCATGGCCGTCGCGAAGGAGAGCGCGCAAGCCGCCGCGAACGCCGCCGCCGACAGCACCGGCCACATGCGGTCCTTTCGCGGACGAGGCGCCAGCAGACTGCGGATATGCGCGCTCATCCCTGGGGTCAGCGTCGAATCGGTGATCGCCATGCCACGAGCATCGCCCCGCCGGACGATGCACGCCACTTGGCTCTGAGGCGTTGTCCGCCTAGAGAGTGCGCATGATCCTGGTGATCGATAACTACGACAGCTTCACCTACAACCTCGTCCATTATCTGAACGAGTTGGGGGCGGAGACGCTCGTCCACCGCAATGACGCGCTCAGCGTCGATCAGGCGCTCCGCCTGAAGCCCCAGGGCGTGCTGCTGTCGCCCGGTCCCTGCACGCCGAACGAGGCCGGCATCTGCCTCGACCTGCTGGCGGCCGCGCCCGCGGACCTGCCGATCTTCGGCGTCTGCCTCGGCCACCAGGCGATCGGCCAGGCCTTCGGCGGCAAGGTCGTCCGCGCCCGCGAGCTGATGCACGGCAAGACGAGCCCGATCCACCACACGGGCCAGGGCGTGTTCACCGGGCTGAAGAACCCCTTCACGGCCACCCGCTACCACAGCCTCTGCATCGAGAAGGCGAGCGCGCCCGACGTGCTGGAGGTGACCGCCTGGACCGACGACGGCGAGATCATGGGCGTGCAGCACAGGTCGCGGCCGATCCATGGCGTCCAATTCCATCCGGAGTCGATCGCCACCGAATGCGGCCACGAGCTGCTGGCCAACTTCCTCGACCTCGCCGGCGTGAGGCGCCTGGCGGGGGCCTGAACGCCGCCATGTCCGACGCCTTCAAGCCGCTGCTCAGCCGCCTCGCCGACGGCGCGACCCTTTCCGAGGACGACGCCGGCGACTTCTTCGCCGCCTGCCTGCGCGGGGAGCCGACGCCGGCACAGGTCGCCGCGGCCGTCACCGCGATGCGCCTGCGCGGCGAAACGGTCGGCGAGATCACCGCCTGCGCCCGGGCCATGCGCCGAGCCGCGGTCATGCTGGACCACCCGTTCGAGGCCATCGACGTCTGCGGCACGGGCGGCGATGGACTGCACACCCTCAACATCTCGACCGCCGTGGGCTTCGTCGCCGCCGGCGGCGGCTTGAAGGTCGCCAAGCACGGCAACCGCGCGCTCTCCTCCAAGTCGGGGGCGGCCGACGTGCTGACGGCGCTCGGCGTCAACGTCGCGGCCGGTCCGGCGCAACAGCTCAAGGCGCTGGACGAGGCCGGCATCTGCTTCATGTTCGCGCCGGCGCATCACGGCGCCATGCGCCACGTGACGCCGATCCGCGCCGAGCTCGGCTTCCGCACCATCTTCAACCTGCTGGGACCGCTCACCAATCCCGCCGGGGCCAAACGCCAATTGCTGGGGGTCTACGACACCCGCTGGGTCGAGCCGCTGGCGCGCGTGCTGGGCGCCCTGGGCGCGGAGCGCGCCTGGACCGTGCACGGCCAGGGCATGGACGAGATCACCACCACCGGCGAGACCCAGGTCGCCGAATGGCGCGACGGCCAGGTGCGCCTGTTCCGGATCACGCCCGAGGCCGTTGGCCTGCCGCGGGCGGCGCTCGCCGACCTGACCGGCGGCGCGCCCGCCGAGAACGCCGCCGCCCTGAAGGCTCTGCTCGCGGGCGCGAAGGGACCGTACCGGGACATCGTCCTGATCAACGCCGCGGCCGCCTTCCTCGTGGCCGACAAAGTCGAGACCCTGCGCGAGGGCGTCGACCTGGCCGGCCAGGTCATCGACGACGGGCGCGCCGCCGGCGCGCTGCAGCGCCTGATCGCCATCACCGCGGCCGAGGAGCCGGCATGACCGACATCCTCGCCAAGATCGCCGCCTACAAGCGCGACGAAGTGGCGGCCCGAAAGGCTGAGCGGACCCCCGCCCAGATCGAAGCCGCCGCCCAGGCCGCCTCGCCGCCGAGAGGCTTTCGGGCCGCGCTCGCGCGAGCTCATGCGCCAGGCCGCCTGGCGCTGATCGCGGAGATCAAGAAGGCCTCGCCTTCGAAAGGCCTGATCCGCGAGGACTTCGACCCGCCGGCTCTGGCGCGCGCCTACGAGGCTGGCGGCGCCGCCTGCCTGTCGGTGCTGACCGATGCGCCGAGCTTCCAGGGCGCGGACGCCTACCTCGTCGCCGCGAGGGAGGCCGTCGCCCTGCCCTGCATCCGCAAGGATTTCCTGGTCGATCCCTGGCAGGTGGCCGAATCCCGCGCGCTCGGCGCCGATGCGATCCTCGTGATTCTCGCCATGGTCGACGACGCGATCGCCAAGGCCCTTATGGCCGAGGCGCGCCGACTGGGAATGGACGCCCTGGTCGAGGTGCACGACGAGGCCGAGATGGCCCGGGCGGGCGCGTTGGGCGCCGACCTCGTCGGCGTGAACAACCGAGACCTGCGCAGCTTCGTCACCGACCTCGCCGTGACCGAGCGGCTGGCCCCGCTGGCGCCAAAGGACGCCGTGCTTGTCACCGAAAGCGGCCTCTTCACCGCCCAGGACGCCGCTCGCCTCGAGCGCGGCGGCGCGCGGGCCATGCTGGTCGGCGAAAGCCTGATGCGCCAGGCGGACGTGACCGGCGCGACCCGGACCCTGCTCGCCGATTGAGGCTTAGTTCGGCCGCGGGTTGGGGATCAGCGGCTCTCCCGCCCCACGCTTGGCCTGGATCTCACGCGCCGTCGCGGCGATCGCGACGAAGCGGCTCGACGATGTCGGATGGCTCGACTTGACATAGATCATGTCCGGGCTCTCGACGGCCATCTTGCGCCAGAAGTCCTCCACGCCCTCGATCGCGTAGTCGGCGCGGGCGAGATAGTACATGCCCACGTAATCCGCCTCCTGCTCGAACTCGACGCTGGCGTGATTGGCGCCCATGCGGACGCCGGTCTTGGTGAAGAAGCCGCCGGTGTCGACCCCGCCGGCCGCGGCGACCCCGTCCAGCAGCAGCCCGCCGAGCCCCGCCATACGCACATTCGCCTTCTTGGCCTCGATGTGCTTCTGACCGTTGTGCGCGAGTTCGTGAGAGATCACGAGCGCCAGTTCCTCGTCGCTGTTCGCCACCTTGATGATCGAGCGCTGGATGTGAATGGCCTTGCCGTCAGCGAAGGCGTTCACATCTTTTCCGTCGTCGACGATGACCTCGTACGCACAGGCCAGCGTCGGCGTGATTGCGAACGTGCGATCTTCGCCGCCGCGCCGGACGACGACCGTCAGGGGTTGTTCGGGCGCTTTGTCGAGGATCTCACGCACTCGGCGCGAAACCTTCGCCGAAGCGTTCTTGCCCGTCGGCGCGGCCTCGCCGTTCACCGACACCAGCTGGTCCCCCGCCAATAGCCCTGCAGACGCCGCCGGACTGCCGACTGGCAGATAGGGGATGGACACGCCCTCGCCTAATCCAATCGCCTCGGCGGCGATGTCGCGGATCTTGACGTCGTATTCGTCCTTCGCATCGAACCGGAGGCCCGTGACCGCGCGACGCGCGGCGCACAGGTCCTGGTTCGCCACTTCGATCCGGAAGGCGATGTCGTTGACGCGCCGCTCGTCCCGAAGGCGCGAGCGCTGGACATAGAGCGCCTGCTGCCTCGCTTCCGCCGCCGCCTCATCCTTCGAAACCGTCGGCGCGGCCGTCTTCGGATCGACCCACGCAATGAGTCCCAGCGCGGCGAAAGCCACCACCAGCGTCCGTTTCATGTCGCCCATCCCCAGCCTCGTACATGGTGACGCCTATCGGCGATGGGTGCTTCAAGCTACAGCTTGCAACTCATACGCGAATATCAACCATTTTTCCTTGGCCGTTACCTGGGCCGCGCCCGCGATCGACAGGATCTGGCCTCCGTCACGTGACATCTCTCGGCGCGGGCTGCTCGCGACCTCGCGCGAATCCAAGCCCTCATGAATCCCCGACTCGGCTGGCGGTAAATCCGTGCGGCGTTAACGGCGCCGATGCAAAAGCTCCACGATTACAGCGGCCTCGCGGTAACTTGACATTAATAAAGAACACCTAGAGAACATTCTCAGCGTTAGCGCTTTGTTCTCTAAGCGCTCTGGTCGTAAGGTGTCCGCCGAGATGCTCACCCGCAAACAGCACGAATTGCTCATGTTCATTCATGAGCGGATCAAGGAGACGGGTGTCTCGCCGTCCTTCGACGAGATGAAGGAGGCGCTCGACCTGGCGTCCAAGTCGGGGATCCACCGGCTGATCACCGCGCTGGAGGAACGGGGCTTCCTGCGCCGACTGCCTCATCGGGCGCGGGCCCTCGAAGTGGTGAAGCTGCCACAGCAGGCGACCGCGGCCGCCCCGCCCAAGGGCCGCGCTCCGTTCAAGCCGCAACTGGTCGAACCAAGCCAGTCGCCCGTGGCGGCCAACGACACGCGGGAACTGCCGATCCTGGGTCGCATCGCGGCCGGCACGCCGATCGAGGCGATCCAGCAGGAGCGGGACCGCCTTCCGGTGCCGGAGTCGCTGCTGGGCGCTGGCGAGCACTTCGTGCTCGAGGTCCAGGGCGATTCCATGATCAACGCCGGCATCCTGGACGGAGACTACGTGCTCATCCGCCGGACCGACGCCGCCAATTCCGGGGACATCGTCGTCGCCCTGGTCATGGGTGAAGAGGCCACCCTCAAGCGGCTGCGCCGCAAGGGCGCGTCGATCGCGCTGGAGGCGGCCAACCCGGCCTACGAGACGCGCATTTTCGGGCCCGACCAGGTTGCGGTGCAGGGCAAGCTCGTCGGGCTGATCCGCCGCTACCACTAGTCTCAAGCGAACCTTGCTTGGCCGGGCGCGTTCTGCGGCGCGGTGGAACGAGGGAGCTCCGAGCATGAGGACGATCGCCCTCGCCGCGCTGGCGGCTGTGGCGCTTGCGGGCGCGGCCTGCAGCCGGGGATCCAACGCGGAACACGCCGGGCGGAGCGCGAGCACCGCCGATCAGGAGGCCGTCGCGGCTCAGGCGGCGGCTGACGCCAGCAAGGTGACTTCGATCCCGGGCGTGTCGCTTGACGTCGCAGAGGACGCCCAGGACCACGCAAACCGCCCGGCAAGCGCTGCGAAAGACGCATCCAAGGCAGCGGCGAGCGCAAACGATGCGGCGACGGACGCCGCCGTCACCACATCCGCCTCCCGCTGAAGTGCATGTTCGTCGGCGACCTGGCTCGGCCGCCGATGCGCTGTCCTCAATCCCAGCTCGGATGAAGGCCGCGCTCGCGACAGAAATCCTGGGCTTCGATGGTCGTCCCGGACAGGTCCGCCGCCTCGGGGCTGCTGACCAGCCAGTTGACCACGGACGCGATGGCGGATGGCGGCGCCGCGCCCACAAGATCGCGGCCGATGCCCCGCACGGTGATCAGGTTGCGCTCGGTCGCCACCGAGCCCGGCTGGACGTTGAAGGCCGTCAGGCCGCGTCCCTTGTACTCAGCGGCCAGCGTGCCCACCAGCGGGTGGCCGGAGGCCTTGCCGACGCTATAGGCGAGGCCCCATCCGCCCTGGCGGGCGGCCGCCGGCGGCGTTTTCCAGGCCGCTGACGAGGTGATTGTGATCACCTTCGGCTTGCCGCGCTCGAGCATGGCCGGCAACAGTGTGCGGGTGAGCGCAATCGGGGCGAGGCAGTGGGCGGTGAAGAACTTCTGATAGGCGTCGAGCGGCGTCTCGAGGAAGACGTCCATCATGCCCGGCCCGAGGTAGCGACCGTTGTGCACGAGCACGTCCACGCCCCCCCACCGGTCCAGCACCTGTTGGCCAAGCACGCCGATGCTCGCGAGATCAGTGAGATCGGCCGCAATCGCCAGCGCCTCGCCGCCCGCCGCCCGGATCGCCTCCGCCGTCTCGTCCAGGCTGCCGGGCAGCGGCCGGGTGTCGCTGCCGTGTACGGTGAGCGTGTTCTCACGCTGCTCGCCCGGATGCACGGTGCGCGCCGTGATCGCCACGTCGTATCCTGCCTGCGCGAGGCCGATCGCGATGGCTTTGCCGATTCCACGGCTCGCGCCGGTCACCAGCGCTTTCGGTCGCGCCATGTCTCGTTTCCTCTCTTTGGTCTTTCCGTCCGGACGGAACGTGGGCCAAGACTAGACGGACCGTCAAGCAATCGGCGGATGGCATCACAGGGGTCTCAGCGCAGGTCGAGACCCCAGGTCCACGGCCGTCGGCCGCGGAGCTCCTGCGCCCAAGAGACTCGCCAGCTTCCGTCGGCCTGCCTGTAGAGCTCGGCTGAACCGCCTCGCCGGAAATCCTCGCCGGTGAGCACCAGGCGCGCGGTGCAGCCCCGCGGATCGAAGTCGTTGCGGAGCAGGACGACCTCGGCGCCTCGGCAAAGTTCGTCGAGGCGGCCCGGCGGCAGCGGCCGCCGCAGGTTCCAGGCCGCCGCCACCCGGACCGGGGCGCTCGGCCGCGGCCCGCAGCTTTGCCGATCGCAGTCGTAGGAGGACGCCAGCGCCCCGGACGGGACCAGCCCGCGCCGCCTGGCCCAGAGCTCGGCGCCAAAGCGCTTCACGTCGGGACGGAACAGGATCGCCTGTCCGCCCGCCCTGACCGCGAAGGCGGCGCCGTCAGCGCTCACCCAGGCGTCGGGCGCAGGAGGCCGGGGCGCGATCAGCACCGCCAACGCCGCCGGAAGCCCCAGCCAACGCAGAGGCCCGCGCCAGAGGCAGATCCAGAGCAACCCCAGGAACGCGGCCGTCAGCGTCCAGGCCGGCCCGCTCGCCACCACCCGTTCGGCGAGGGGCGCCGCGGCGGCGATCTGCGCGATCCGGTTCGTCAGCCCGATGCCGAGGCCCGCCAGGCGCAGCGGCCACGCCTCCAGGCCGAACGGCATCAGCGCCGCTCCCAACGCCAGACCAGGCATGGTGAGCAGGGTCGAGACCGGTTCGACCAGCAGGTTCGACGCCAGTCCCCAGGTCGAGACCCGGTTGAAGTGCTGCAGGGCGAAGGGCGCGGTGGCCAGGCCCGCGACGAGGCTGATGGCGGCGCCGATCGCCAACCAGCTTCCCAGCGCCTGAACCGCCCGGATCGGCCAGGGCGTGTTGATCTCACGCACAGGCCGCGGCCAGATTTCGGCCAGGGCGACGAGCGCGGCCGTCGCGGCGAAGCTCATCTGAAAGCCCGGCTCGATCACGGCCTCGGGATGGATGACCAGGATGACGAAGGCGGCGACGGCCAGCGAGTGCAGGCTGATCGCCTGGCGATCGACCAGGATGGCGCCGAAGGCGATGGCGGCGGTGACGCCCGCCCGCACCGCAGGCGGCGGCGCGCCCGACAGCGCCAGATAGGCCGCCACGGCGGCGAGCGCGCCAGCGGCCGCGGCCTTCTTGCCGTTGATCCTGAGCGCCAGCCACGGCCAGACGGCGATGAAAAGGCGCAAGCCGGCGAAGGTGAAGCCGCCGACGATGGCCATGTGCACGCCGGAGATGGAGATGATGTGGGCCAGGCCGGATGTGCGAAGGGCCTCGACCTGCTCGGCGGGAACGTAGGCCTCCTGCCCGGTCGTCATGGCGGCCGCCAATCCGCCGGTCTCGGGCCCGAGCACGCCGACGATGCGCTGCGTCATCGTCCAGCGCAGCCGGTTCACGCCCATGGTCAGCCGCAAGCGCCAGGGCGGCGCGGCGCGCGGCGACCAGCCGAGCGGCCGTCCCAGGGCGAAGCCGACGCCGCCCACGCTCTCGAAATAGGCGTCGCGGGCGAAGTCGTAGGCGCCTGGGCTCGCCGGCGGCGGCGGGGCGTTGACGACCGCCAGCAGCCGGATTGGATCGCCCGGCGCGGGGATCGGCCCGCCCGGCCGCAAGGTGATCCGCACGCGAATGGGCGTCGCCGCAGGCGCGACGTTCTCGACCCGATACGGTGCGATCAGCAGGCGCTGGCCGCCCTGACCGGGCGAGCTCACGTCGACGACCCACCCCTCCAGCCGCGTGGGTCTCGTCTGTTCGCCCGCGATCGGGGCCCTGACCCGCTCGGCGCGTAGCTTGGCCGCGCCGTAGCCGGCGAGCCCGCAGGCGATCAGGAGCAGGACCGCGCCCGCCCGTCCGCCGAGGCGATGAGCCAGCAGCAACACCGCCAGCGCCGCGGCCAGCAGCGCCCAAGCCACCCACGGCAGGGGCTCCCGCAGCAGGGCGAAATAGATGGCGGAGCCGCCGCCGAAGGCGACCGGCGCCCAGAGCTTCCAGCGCGCGCCCTGTCGAACGATCTGCGCGCCCAGCGCCCGGCCAAGCGCCCCCAGGCTAGGAGGCCGCCGAATCCGCGTGCTAAGAGGCGCCGCCCAGCCTTCCGCGGCGGGCGCCCCTTCTCCGATAGCAGCCGTATCGATGTCCGACCTTCTCGTCGTCACCCGGATCGCCCCCTCGCCCACCGGCTCCATGCACATTGGCACGGCTCGGACGGCGCTTTTCAACTGGTTGTACGCCCGCCACACCGGCGGCAAGTTCCTGTTGCGCATCGAGGACACCGACCGCGAGCGCTCCACCGCCGACGCCGTCCAGGTGATCTTCGACGGCCTCAAATGGCTGGGGCTCGAGGCGGACGAGACGCCGGTGTTCCAATTCGCTCGAGCCGACCGCCACCGTGAGGTAGTCGAAGCGCTGCTGGAGCGCGGCGGGGCCTATCGCGACTACATGACGCCGGACGAGTTGGAGGCGGAGCGCGAGCGCGCCCGCGCCGAAGGCCGGGTGGTGCGTTCGCCGTGGCGCGACGCGGGGCCGGGGGATGCGACCGGCCGGCCGTTCGTCGTTCGCCTGAAGAGTCCGCAAGAGGGCGAGACCCTGGTGGGCGACCAAGTCAAGGGCGAGGTGCGGTTCCAGAACAGCCAGCTCGACGACCTGATCCTGCTGCGCACCGACGGCACGCCGACCTACAACCTGGCCGTGGTGGTGGACGACCACGACATGGGCGTGACCCACGTGATCCGCGGCGACGACCACCTCAACAACGCCGCGCGCCAGACGCTGATCTACCAGGGCATGGGCTGGGAGGTTCCGGTCTGGGCCCACCTGCCGCTGATCCACGGGCCCGACGGCGCAAAGCTCTCCAAGCGGCACGGCGCCCAGGCGGTCGGCGAGTTCGCCGACATGGGCTATCTGCCCGAGGCGATGCGCAACTACCTGGCCAAGCTGGGCTGGGGCCACGGCGACGACGAGATCTTCACCGACGCGCAGGCGATCGCTTGGTTCGACATCAAGGATGTTGTGAGCGCGCCGGCGCGCGTGGACTGGGCCAAGCTCAATCACCTGAACAACCACTACATCCGTCAGGCCGACCCCGCGCGGCTGACGCGGCTGGTCGGCGAGATCCACGAGAGCCGCGACCGGAAGCTGCACGATGGCGACGCCGCCGTGCTGGAGCGGGCGATCCCGCTGGTGCGGGACGGCGCCAAGACGCTGCTGGAGCTGGCCGACGCGACCGTGTTCGTGCTCGCGCGCCGGCCGCTGGGAATGACCGAAAAGGCGCAGTCGCTGCTCAACGAGGAGACAAGGGCCCGGCTGCTGCGCTTGCGCGAGCGTCTGGACGCCGTGGGGGATTGGCAGGTCGCCGCCTTGGAAGCGGAGATCCGGAAGTTCGCGGAGCTTGAGGGGGTCGGCATCGGAAAGTTCGGGCCTGCCCTGCGGGCCGTTTTGTCTGGCGGCGCGCCGGCGCCTGATCTTGCCGGAGCCCTTGTTTCATTGGGGAAACCTGAAAGCCTGGGTCGTCTCGATGATGTGCTTTCGCCCGGGCGCTAAACGAGTATAAGGCCGCTCGACCACGAGCATTACGTTGTGACTGAAAGGGGATGGCATGGCCGATACGGCGAAGATGGGGCTGGGCGACAAGTCGGTCGAGCTCCCGGTCCTAAAGGGCACCGTCGGTCCCGACGTGGTCGACATCCGCAAGCTCTACGGTGAGACGGGCGCCTTCACCTACGATCCCGGCTTCACGTCCACGGCCAGTTGCGAAAGCAAGATCACCTTCATCGACGGTGACGAAGGCATCCTGCTTCACCGCGGCTACCCCATCGACCAGCTGGCGGAGCAGTCGAGCTTCCTGGAGGTCTGTTACCTGCTGCTGCACGGAGAACTGCCCAGCGCCACCCAGTTCACCGAGTTCGAGCACAACATCACCTATCACACGATGTTGCACGACCAGTTCGACAAGTTCTTCGGCGGCTTCCGTCGGGACGCCCACCCGATGGCGATCATGGTCGGCGCGGTTGGCGCGCTCTCGGCCTTCTACCACGACAGCACCAACATCGATGATCCCGAACAGCGGATGATCTCGTCGCACCGGCTGATCGCCAAGATGCCGACGATCGCCGCGCGCGCCTTCAAGTACTTCCGCGGCCAGCCCTTCGTTCACCCGCGCAACGAGCTCTCCTACGCCGAGAACTTCCTGCGCATGAGCTTCTCGGTCCCGGCCGAGGCCTGGAAGTCGAACCCCGTCCTGACCCGCGCCATGGATCGGATCTTCATCCTCCACGCCGACCATGAGCAGAACGCCTCGACCTCCACGGTCCGCCTGGCAGGCTCGTCGGGCGCCAATCCGTTCGCCTGCATCGCCGCCGGCATCGCCTGCCTGTGGGGCCCTAGCCACGGCGGGGCGAACGAAGAAGCGCTGAACATGCTGAAGGAGATCGGCTCGGTCGACCGCATCCCCGAATACGTGCAGGGCGTGAAGGACCGCAAGTATCGCCTGATGGGCTTCGGCCACCGGGTCTACAAGAACTACGACCCGCGGGCGAAGGTCATGCAGAAGACCTGCCACGAAGTGCTGGCGGAAGTCGGCCACGCCGACGACCCCCTGCTCAAGGTGGCCATGGAGCTCGAGAAGATCGCGCTCAACGATCCCTACTTCGTGGAGCGCAAGCTCTATCCGAACGTCGACTTCTATTCGGGCATCACGCTCCGCGCCCTGGGCTTCCCGCCGGAGATGTTCACCGTGCTGTTCGCCCTGGCGCGCACCGTCGGGTGGATCGCACAATGGCAGGAGATGATCGCCGACCCCTCCCAGAAGATCGGCCGCCCCCGCCAGCTCTACACCGGCTCGCCGCAGCGCAACTACACGCCGCTCGACAAGCGCGGCTGATCCAAGACGGCGATCGACGAATTCGAGGCCCGCGGCTCACCCCGCGGGCCTTTTCGTTCGCACTGGAACGGGCTGCAGCCTCGAGGCGCGCGAGCGCTACTGCATGAACCAGCCGTGGCTGACGACGATCGACTGGCCGGTCAGCGCGTTCGATGGGAAGGCCGCGAGGAACACCGCCGTGCGCGCGACGTCGTCGAGGGTCGTGAATTCTCCGTCGACCGTCTCCTTCAGCATGACCGTCTTGACGACCGCCTCTTCGGTGATGCCGAGCTCCTTGGCCTGCTCTGGGATCTGCTTCTCCACCAGCGGCGTCATCACGAAGCCGGGACAGATGACGTTGGACCGCACGCCGTGCTTGGCGCCTTCCTTAGCCACGACCTTGGCCAAGCCGATCAGCCCGTGCTTGGCGGTGACGTAGGGCGCTTTCAGGAGCGAAGCCTCCTTGGAGTGCACCGAGCCCATGTAGATCACCGTCCCACCCCGGCCCTGGGCGTACATGTGGCGCAGGCAGGCCCGGGTCGTCAGGAAGCCGCCGTCCAGGTGGATAGCCAGCATCTTCTTCCAGTCGGCGAACTGGAATTCATCGACCGGGGCGACGATCTGCACGCCGGCGTTGGAGATCAGGATGTCGATCCCGCCGAGGCGTTCGGCGACCAGGTCCACGCCGGCGTCGACTTCGGCCTCGACGGTGACGTCCATGGCCAAGCCGAGCGCGCGCTCGCCCGAAGCGTCGAACTCGGACGCCGTCGCACGCGCAGCATCGACATTGATGTCCGCGATGGCGACCTTCCCGCCTTCCGCCAGGAACTGTCTCGCGATTTCCTTGCCGATGCCGCTAGCGGCGCCAGTGACGATTGCGACCTTGTCCTTCAGCATCATGCGGGATCCCTTTCCGTGCGTAGCGGGCTATGGCGGCGCGTCGGACTGAGGAAGTCATAGACGTGCACCGCCTGGGGTTCGTTCGGCAGGGCGAGCACCTCCGGATGGGCGAGCGTGATGGCGGCGTCGCGTCGGCCGGCGGCCCAGTGATCCTCCATGCTGAGGCGCGAAAATTCGTAGTCCTTCGATTGGCTCTCGTGCGCCGGCGAGCGGTAGACGAGCTGGACGATATTGTAGCGCGCCGGATCACAGGCCCGGGCTAACAGCGTGGCCTGCGGCGTCGCCGCCAGTTCCGGCGGCATCAGCGCCAGGAGCTCATTGTAGACGGAGCGCAGCCGCTGCAGCTTGCGAAAGCTGTCGGTGGCCGCGCGTGTGCGGCTGGAGAACTGGATCTCCTTGGCCCGGACAGCGACCTCCATCAGATCCTGGGGAGCCTCACCCGTGGCGCTCCATAGGTCGACCTGGAAGATCAGGGTGTCGAGGTCCGAGCGCGCCGAGAGCACCCAGTCGAGCGGCGTGTTCGAAACCAGGCCGCCGTCCCAGTACGGCTCGCCGTCGATCTCCACCGCCGGGAAGGCTGGCGGCAAGGCGCCGCTCGCCATGACATGCTCCGGACCGATGGTGTGGGTTTCGTTGTCGAAATAGGTGAAATTGCCTGTTCGAACGTTCACCGCGCCGACGCTGAAGCGCATGGTGCGGGCGTTGATGCGATCGAAATCGACCAGACGCTCCAGCGTGGAACGCAGCGGCGCGGTGTCGTACCAACTCGTCGCCGCGGCCGAGCCCGGCGGCTGCAAGAACGGCGGCGGCAGGCGCGGCAGGAAGAAGTCCGGCACCCCTTCCGCCATGATCAGCCCCGCCTGCAGCTGGTTCAGCCAGCTGCGGATCGGCCCGTCGCTGACGAACCCGTTCCAGGCCTGCGCCCACCAGGTCGCGCCTTCGCTGACCAGCTCCCAGAAGGCGCGCAGCTTTTCGATGCGATGCTCCGGCGCGTTGCCGGCGATCAGCGCGCTGTTGATCGCGCCGATCGAGATGCCGGCGATCCAGCCCGGTTCGACGCCTTTCCCCAACAGGGCTTCGTAGACGCCGGCCTGATAGGCGCCCAACGCCCCTCCGCCCTGCAGCAGAAGCGCCACGCTTTGGAACGGCGTGCCGTTCGCCCGAGGAACCGCTGCAGGCGCGGCCACGCCGCCGGTCTTGCCCAATGTGAGGTCGTTCGCCATCCGGATGTCTCCCGGCTTGGGGCATGAGAGCGCCGTAGGTCTAGTCCAAGGCGGTCCGGGCATTATGACCGGATCGCCACATGCCCAGGTAAGGCGCGTCGGCGCCCATGAGTTGAACGGTCGCCCGTCGTCCTATCCGGCGGAGTCCGGCGGGCGCTCCGCCACCACGCGCAGCACCGCGTCGGCCGCGACGTCGTCGGGGTCGGGCCCGCCGCGGCCCATGCGGTCGAGCGCGGCGAACTGTTCCCGCACCTGGGCGCGCCTCAGCGTATCGTCGTCCAGGCGGCGCGCCGCCTCGGCGGCGAGCGCCGGCCCGTTGCAATCGTCCTGCACCAACTCGGGAGCGATCTCCGCGCCCGCGGCGATGTTGAAAAGGGTGATGTAACGGGTGCGCACGATCAGCTTGAGGAGCGCGTGCGTGAGCGGCGAGAGCCGATAGCCGACCACCATGGGAACGCCGGCGAGCGCCAATTGGGTGGTGACGGTGCCCGAGCAGGCCAGCGCCACCGTGGCGGCCTTCATGGCGTCGAGCTTGGCCGCTTCCCCCTCCACCACATGCGCCCGATGTCTCCAGCCCGCGACCTGGGCCTTCACCTGCGCCGCCACGGTGGCCGCCGCCGGGATGACCACGTGCAGGTTCGGCCGATCCGCCATCAGCCGCTGCGCGGCCTCGCCGAACGGGGGCAGGACGCGGGAGACCTCGCCCAGCCGGCTTCCCGGCAGCACCAGCAGAATGGGGTCGCCGGACGCCGCGCCGATCTGGGCGCGCAGCCGATCCGGGTCCGCGTCCGAGAAATCGAGGGCCAGGGCGGAATTGCCGACGAAGGTGACGGGCAGCCCCTCGACCTCGAAGTAGGCCGCATCGAAGGCGTGGATCGACAGCAGGTGGTCGAAGCTCCGCGCCAGCGTCTTCGCCCGGCCGGGCCGGCTGGCCCAGACTTGCGGCCCGACGTATTTGATCAGCGGCAGTTCCGGGTCCTGGTGCTTGAGCCGTTGGCCCACGCGCAGGGTGAAGCCCCACGAGTCGATCAGGACCGCCACGTCCGGATGCTCCCGTGCGGCCAGGGCGGCCGTCTCGTCGGCTCGCCGCACGACCCGCGGATAGGCCGTCAACCCTTCCACCAAGCCAAGCACTGAGAGTTCGGCGATGTCGAACGGACTGGCGATCCCCTCAGCCGCCATCCGGGGGCCGCCGACGCCGACGAAGCGCACCTGATCGCTCAGCCGGCGTCGCAGGGCGCGGGCGAGGCCAGCGCCGCGTTCGTCCCCCGAAGCCTCGGCCGCCACCAGCATGACGGTGAGCGTGCGCTCACCCGTCACCCGTGCGGCTCCGCACCCAGGACGAAGAGGCCCAGTTCGTCGGCCAAGGCGATGGTCTGGCTGCGTTCGAGCACCAGCAGGCGGCCGGCCTCCCCGACGATCCCCGCCAGCCCGGCGGCCGCCGCGCCGCGGATGGTCGCGGAGCCGATGGTCGGCAGATCGACACGGGTTTCCTGGATCGGCTTGGGCGCCTTGGCCAGCACGCCCCGGCGATCGCCGTCCTGGCCGTGCAGATGGGCCGGCAGGTCAGCGACGCGGGCCAGCATGGCGTCGGTGCCCTCCTGCGCCTCGACGGCGAGAACCAGGCCGTCGCAGACCACGGCGGCCTGGCCGATGTCCAGCCGGCCGATGGCGCGGGCCGCAGCCAGCGCCTGTTCGGCGTCGGCCAGCTGTTCCGGCGTGGGCGCATGGCGGCCGAGCAGGCCCCGCGGAAGCCTCAGATCCCGCATCGCGACCTCGGCCCCTTCGACGCCGAAGCCCTCCCTCTCGAACTCGCCTACGAGAAATCGTAGAAGCGCGTCATCGCCCTTGCGCGCCGCCGCGATCGCGCCTGGCAAGGCGGCCAGGCCTCGCAGGTCCGGCACGAGCTTGGAAAAGTCCGGCCGCTTGACGACGCCCGCCAGGCAGATGCTGTCGCAGGCCGCGCGCCGCAGGGTCTTGATGCATTTGCCGAGTTCCGCCAACCCGACGTCGGCGCCTTCGAACGCGGCGAGCGCTGGATCGGCGAAGCCCTTCAGCCGCACCACGAAGACGGGTCGTCCGGTGCTGCGGCAATGGTCGGCGATCTCGAGGGGCAGGCCCCCTCCCCCGGCGATCAGGCCGAGCCTGGACATGTCAGATCTCGCGCTCGGGCAGGCAGAGCGGCCGGCCCGCGTCGGCGCGGATGAAGTCTATGATCTCCATCACCTCGGGCGAGTTCGCATAGGTCTCGACCGCGTCGGCGATCCGCTCCTGGAAGGTCCCTTCCGCGGCGAACAGCAGCCGATAGGCCGACCGCAGTTCGGCGATCTTCTCGCGGCTGAAGTTGCGGCGCTTCAGGCCGACGAGGTTCAGCCCCTCCAGGTGGGCGTGGTTGCCCCAGACCAGGCCGTAGGGGATCACGTCCTTGGTCACGGCCGCGAGCCCGCCGATGAAGGAGTAGCGACCGACTCGGCAGTGCTGATGCACGGCCGCAAGCCCGCTCACCATCACGAACTCGCCCACATGCACATGCCCGCCCAGCGTGGCCGAATGGGCGAGGATCACATTGTCGCCCACCGCGCAGTCGTGCCCCACGTGCGAGGTGGCCATGTACATGCCGTCGTCGCCGACCCGGGTGACGCCGCCGCCGTCGGCGGTGCCCACGTGCATGGTGACGTGCTCCCAGATCTTGTTCCGGTCGCCGATGATCAGCTCTGTCGGTTCGCCCTTGTAGCCGGTGTGGTGCGGCGGCCCGCCGAGGTTGGCGAAGTTGCGGACCATGCAGTCCGCGCCGATCGTCGTGTGGCCCTCGACGACCACGTGCGCCAGGATCCGGGTCCTGGGGCCGATCTTCACATGCTCGCCCAGCACGCAGAACGGACCGATCTCGACGCCGTCGGCCAGCGCCGCGCCCTTGGCGACGATCGCCGTCGGATGGATCTCGACCGCCACGGCCTCAGGTCTCCACCACCATGGCGGCGAAGTCGGCTTCCGCGGCGACCTTCTCGCCCACCAGGGCGCGGCCGCGGAACTTGAAGACGTCGCCGCGGGCCCGCAGCACCTCGACGGGCATCCGTATGACGTCGCCAGGACGGACCGGCTGGCGGAACCGGCAGTTGTCGACCGACATGAAGAAGATGGTCTTGCCGCGCGTGTCGACGTCCAGCGACTTCGACATCAGCACCGCGCCGGTCTGCGCCATGGCCTCGACGATCAGAACACCCGGCATGACGGGATAGTCCGGGAAGTGGCCCTGAAAGAACGGCTCGTTCGCTGTCACGCACTTGATGCCGACGATCGACTGGTGAGGCCGGTATTCCTCCGCACGGTCGACGAGCAGGAACGGATAGCGGTGCGGAATGCGCGCCAGGATCTCGATGATGTCGATATCGGCGTCCGTCTCGGCCGGCGGCGACTTCGCGTTCATTGCTTCCCCCCTTCGCGGCGCTGTTGCGACCGCTTCCCCAGCCAAGCCATCTCGCGCATCCACTGCCGGATCGGCCGAGCCGGAACGCCGCCCCAGGTCTCGCCCGCCGGTACGTCGGTCATCACGCCCGCGGCCGCGGCGATCCGCGCGCCCGCTCCGATGACCAGGTGGTCGGCGACTCCGGCGCGCCCCCCGAACTGACAGCCATCGCCGATCGTGACGGTGCCGGAAACGCCGGTGTGGGCCGCCATCACGCAATTGCGTCCGACGCGCACGTTGTGGGCGATCTGCACGAGGTTGTCGATCTTCGTGCTTTCGCCGATCACCGTGTCATCGAATGCGCCACGGTCGATGCAGCTGTTCGCGCCCACGGTCACGGCGTCCTGCAGAATCACCCGTCCCAGCTGCGGCAGATCGGTCAGCCCGGACGGGCCGGCCGCCGCGCCGAAGCCCGGCTCGCCGATCACGGCGCCCGCCAGGATTTTCACCCGGTCGCCGATCAGGGCGAAACCGATGGTCACGTTCGCCCCGATCTGGCAATCGCGGCCGACCGCGACGCCGGGCCCGATCACAGCGCCTGGACCAACCTGGGTTCCGGCGCCGATATGCGCGCCTGGGCCGATGATCACGCCCGGTCCCAGCCGCACGCCGGACTCCAGCCGCGCATCCGGCGCGATCGGCGCGTCGCCGCAGAGGCGCGGCCGGTGCAGCCTCTGCGCCGCCGCCGCATAGGCGGCTTGCGGCTGGGCCGTCAGCAAGGCGACGCAGCCCGGCGGCAGGCGCGGGGCGTCCTTGGCTGAGACGAAGCAGGCTCCGGCGGCGGTCCCGGCCGCCTCGTCGACCCGCCGGGCGTCGCTGAGATAGCTCACCGTGTCCGCGGTGGCCCGCGCCAGGGTGGCCACGGACCGGATCAGCCGGCCGGCGGCCGCAGCCTCGCTCAGCTCGGCGCCGCCGAGTTGCGCGAGCTCGCCCAGAGTTGCGGGGGCCAACTGTTCGAAGAACCGCGGATCAGGCATGGCGGCGGCGATGATCCGCGGATCCGCGGCCTACTTGCGCTGCGGCGGCGTCTGGGCGACCGGCGGCGCGGCCGGAGCCTGACCCTGGTCAAGCCGGGTGCGTTCGAAAGCGAACTGGGTGATCTTGCCGTTCAGCGCCGAGATCACCGAGGCGGTGAGGTCCATCGCCGGATTGATCAGCACGACGCCGCCGCGCTCGAACACGACCGAGCACTTCTGGTTCTGAGAGGCGGTCACGATCAACGGGCGCATCTCGTTGACGACACGGCCGACGGCCTGCTGCTGGGTCGCCTGCAGTTCGCGGTCACGCAGCGCGGCCTTCCGCTCCAGCGCGTTCTGGCGGCCCTGAAGCGCCGTGACGCGTTGCGCGAAGGTGTTCTGGTCGAGGCTTGCGCGCTGGCCTTCCAGGGTGCGCGCCTCGCCCTCGATGCTGGTCTTCTCGCCGGTGAGCTCGGCCTGGGCCTGCTGGCCGATCTGCTGCAGGCGGGTGTTGACGTATTTGCCGACCGTCGAGGTGGCGATCACCTCGTCGACCGAGATGGCGCAGACGCCGGCGATCGGCGGCCCATAGTTGACGGCGGGAGGAGCAGCCCCTTGAGCCAGCGCCGGAACGCCCGCGCCCAGGGCCATCGTGCCGGCGCAGGCCGCGACCGCCAAAGTCTTGATCTTCATGGGGTTTAGAACCTGGTTCCTGTGGAGAAGCGGAACAGTTCGGTCTTGTCGTAATCCTTCTTCGACAGGACCTGGCTGAAGTCGAGCTGGATCGGCCCCATCGGCGACCTCCAGCGGATGCTGATGCCCGCCGAAGCTCGTAGCGCGTACTCGTCGCGTATGTCGATGCGGCCTTTCGTCGGGTCGGTCGGATCGATCAGCTGGCCATTCTGCGCCTTGTCGGCGGAATCCAGTCCGCCCAGCGTGCCGAAGTCGCTAAACAGGGCGGCCTTGATGCCGTACTGCTCGGGCAGGAAGGTCGGCACGGTCATCTCCACCGTTCCGATCGCATAGCCCTTGCCGCCCAGCGCGTAGCTGTTGCCGAGCGTGATGTCCCGCGGGCCTATGCCGGCCGCCTCGAAGCCACGGAAGCTGTCGCCGCCCTTGAAGAAGCGGTCGTTGATCCGCACGTGGTCGCCGCCCCAGCCGTTCACATAGCCGGCCGAGCCGACAAAGCTGAGGATCAGGCTCTTGGTGAAGCCGTGGTACCAGCCGCCTTCGATTTCGGAGCGGATGTATTTGACGTCGCCGCCGACGCCGGCGAAATCCTGGTTCCACTGCAGATAGAAGCCCCGGGTGGGGAGCAGCGGATCGTTGCGCTTGTCCAGCGTGTAGCCGTAGCCCACCAGCGAGGTCAGGAAGGTGCCGCGCTGGGCGCACAGCGACGCCGTGCCGAGCAAGGGGTTGCAGAACTGGTCGTCGACGGTCACGTCGTCGTTGCGCAAGGTGTAGACCAGCGAGCCCCGGGAATTCAGGCTCATCGGGAAGCTCGCCCGCAGATTCGTGCCCACCGTCGTCGTCTTGTAGGGCGCGGTCGAGATCTCCGTCAGGTCATAGCGGTAGTAGTAGACGTCCACGCCCGCAGCGAGGTCGCGCCCGAGGAACCGCGGCTCCGTGAAGCCGAGATCGACCTGCTGGCGAACCGAGCCCAGCGAGACGCGCGCGCGCACGTCCTGGCCGCGGCCGCGGAAGTTGCGCTGGGTCACGCCGAGGTCGATCACCAATTGGTCGACCGAGGAATAGCCGGCGCTGAACGAGAACTCGCCCGTCGGCTGTTCGGTGACCTTCACCTGAAGGTTGGTGCGGTCAGGGGCCGAGCCGGGCGTCTCGGTGATATCGACGTCCTTGAAGTAGCCGAGCGCCTTGACCTGGTTCTTCGAGCGATCGACCAGCGCCCGATTGTACGGGTCGCCTTCGGTCAGGTTCATCTCGCGGCGGATGACGTAGTCCAGGGTCTGGCTGTTGCCGACGATGTCGATGCGGTCGACATAGACGCGCGGGCCTTCCTTGACCTCGAAGGTGACGTCGACCGTTCCCGTGTCGCGGTTGGCCGTATAGCGCGGGCGCACGTCGACGAAGGCGAAGCCGGCCGCGCCGGCCGCGAAGGTGATCGCGTCGGTCGCCTGCTCGATCTTCTGGTCTTCGTAGATCTGGCCGGTCTTGAACGGGATCAGCGCCTTCAGGACGTCGGGATTGAGCTTCTTCAGCTCGGTGTCGACGGTCACCTTGCCGAACTTGAACTCACGTCCCTCGTCGATCGTGAAGGTGACGGCGAAGCCGTTCTTGTCGGGGGCGAACTCGGCGACGGCGGAGGAGACGCGGAAATCGTAATAGCCGCGGTTGCGATAGTGCTTGCGGAGCTGCTCGCGGTCGTACTCCAGCCGGTCCGGGTCGTAGTTGGCGTTGGTCGAGAAGAACTTGTACCAGCGCGACTGCTCGGTCACGACCACGTCGCGCAGATCGTTGTCAGAATAGGCCTTATTGCCCAGGAAATTGACCCGCAGGATGCCGCTCTTCGGGCCCTCGTCGATCTTGAAGATCAGGTCGACGCGCTTTTGCGGCAGCTGGACGATCTGCGGCGTGACATTGGCCGAAATCCGGCCCGACCGCCGGTAGAGCTCGACGATGCGGGCCACGTCGGTCTGAGCCTTCGCCCGCGTGAAGATGCCCCGCGGCCTGACGGTCACCTCGTCGCGGAGCTTGTCCTCCTTCATGCTCTTGTTTCCCTCGAAGAGCACCCGGTTGATGATCGGGTTTTCCTCGACGGTGACGACCAGAGTTCCGTCCGCCTGCAGATCGATTTTCACGTCCGCGAACAGATCGGTGCGGAACAGCGCCTTCAGCCCAAGGTCGATCTTGGCCGGATCGATGGTGTCGCCGGGCTGGATCGGCAGATAGGAGACGACGGTCGCCGCCTCGATGCGCTCGTTCCCGCGCACCTCGATCCGCCGCACCATGCCCTGCCCCGCCTGCGAGGCTGCGGCGGGCGCCGCCGCGGCAGTCGAAGGCGGTGCGGCCGCTTCGGGCGCCGCGGCCGGGGCGCCTGCAGCCGTCGGCTGTGCGGTCGCTGTCAGCGGAACCGACAGCGCGGTCGTGCAGAGGAGCAGACCAAGGCCGGTGGATAGCGCAGCGCTGTGGGCGCGGTGTCTGTGCATCGAATCAGCCGTTTCGGAAGGGCAGCCGCTAGGAGAATAGCGCGCCGAAGAATTTGAACACGTTCAGGCGCTGCAGATCGTTCCAGGTGGCGAACAACATCAATCCGAGCACCAGCGCAAGCCCCAGCCTGTAGCCCGCCGCCTGAACCTTGGCTGTCAGCGGGCGCCGGGCGACGCCCTCGTAGGCGTAGAACAGGAGGTGGCCGCCGTCGAGCACCGGCACCGGCAGAAGGTTGAGGAAACCGATGCCGACGGAAATGTTCGCCACCAGCTCCAGAAGGGTGATTCCCCAGGCCGTCAGGAGGCTCGGGAGGTCCGGGGAGACCTCGGCGGTCTTCTTGGCGATGTCGCCGGAGAGCTGGGCGATGCCGATCGGCCCCGAGAGGTGCTCGGCCGTCTCCCGCCCACGGATCAAGCGGCTGAGATAGTCCACCGTGGTGGTGATCCGCTCCCAGGCCTCGAGGGCGCCGACGCCGATCGCCTGCAGCGGCGGGTAGCGGCGGAACTGGATCTGGTCGCGGCGCAGCTCCGATTTCAGCCCCAGCGCACCCAGGTGCTGCGTGCGCCCGAACTGGTCCACCTGAGCGGTCCGCCTGGGCGTCGCGGTGATCGCCACGTCCCGCTCGCCCCGCCGCACGACGAAGTGCATGGGCGTGTCGGACCGCAGCATCACCATCATCTGGAGCTGGCTGAAGTCGTCGATCGTCTTTCCGTCGGCCCGAAGCACCACGTCGCCGGCCTGGAATCCGGCGCGCGCCGCGGGGCTGTCCGGCATGACCTCGCTCACCCGCGCCGGCGTCAGCCTTTCGCCCACGGCCATCAACAGCACCGCGAAGATGGCGATCGCCAGCACGAAGTTCGCCACCGGGCCCGCGGCCACGATGATCGCTCGCTGCCACAGCGGTTTGAAGTGGAAGTAGCGGCGCACCGCGGCGGGGCCTTCGCGCGCGACGACCTCCCGGCGGAGCTCCTCGAGCTCATCCTGGTCTGGCAGGCTGGCGGCGTTCTCGTCGCCCGCGAACTTCACATAGCCGCCGAGCGGAACCCACCCCACGCGCCATTCGACGCCGGATTTGCTGCGGCGCGAGACGATAGGCGGCCCAAAGCCGATGGAGAATCGATCGATGGCCGTGCCGAACGCCCGCGCCGCCAGGAAATGGCCGAGCTCGTGCACCGTCACCACCACCCCGAGGATGATGGCGATCGGCACGACATAGAGAAGGAAGTTGTCGACGACGCCGATCATCGGGCCTGCTCCGCCTGGCTCACGCCGAGACCATTAGTCTGCTCGCCACTTCTCCGGCTACGCGCCGCGCCGTCGCATCGGCGGCGCGCGCCTGCTCCAGCACCTCGCCCTCGCCGCACCTCAGGCCCATCGCGGCCGTCCGGTCGAGAGTCTCGGCGACGACGCGGGCGATGTCCAGGAAGCCGATCCGGCGATCGAGGAAAGCCGCCACCGCGACCTCGTCGGCGGCGTTCATCACCGCCGGCGCAGCGCCGCCCGCCTCCAGGGCCGATTTGGCGATCGCCAGCGCCGGGAATCGCGCCGGATCGGGCGCCTCGAAGCTGAGCTGGCCGATGCGCGCCAGGTCGAGCCGCTCCGCCGGCCAGCGCAGGCGGTCGGGCCAGGCGTAGGCGCAGGCGATCGGCACCTTCATGTCGGGCGGGCCGAGTTGGGCGAGCGTCGAGCCGTCGGCGTACTCCACCAGGCTGTGGACGATCGACTGGGGATGGATCAAGACGTCGACGCGCTCCGGCGGCATGGCGAAAAGGTAGGCAGCCTCGATCACCTCGAGGCCCTTGTTCATCATGGTGGCGGAATCGACCGAAATCTTGGCGCCCATGCTCCAGTTCGGATGAGCGAGCGCCTGCTCCGGCGTGGCCTGCGCCATCTGCTCCCGCGTCCACGACCTGAACGGGCCGCCCGAGGCGGTGAGCAGGAGCCGGCTCACCTGGGCGGCGTTCTCCGGTTCGAACACCTGGAAGATCGCTGAATGCTCGGAATCCACCGGGATCACCGTTCCGCCGCACCGCTTGGCTGTGCGCAGCAGCTCCGGCCCCGCGCAGATCAGGCTTTCCTTGTTGGCTAGAGCGATCACCGCGCCGCTGCGTGCGGCCGCCAGCGTCGGGGCCAGCCCTGCGAACCCCACGATGGCCGACATCACCCACTGCGCCTCGCGCCCTGCCGCCTCGACCACGGCGGCCTCGCCAGCGGCGACTTCGATTCCGGAGCCGGCCAGCCGCTCTCGGAGCCTGGGGTAGACGGCGTCATCCTGCACGACCGCGATCTGCGGCCGCCAGCGCAGCGCCTGCTCGGCCAACTTGTCGGCGTTGCGTCCGGCCACCAGCGCGACCGGTTCGACGGCCTCCCCGGCCTGTTCGAAGAGTTCGAGGGTGGAGACCCCGACCGAGCCGGTCGATCCCAGCACCGTCACCTTACGCGGCAGGCTCAATGTCCCCACCCCCACTGATTGGCCAGCCTGGCGAGCGCCATGGCCACGACCGCGAACATCAAGCCGTCCACGCGATCCAGCAGCCCGCCATGCCCGGGAATCAGATCGCCGGAATCCTTGACGCCGAAGCGACGCTTGAGGGCGGATTCCCACAGATCGCCCGCCATGGTCGCGACCCCCACCGCAAGGCCGATGACCGCGGCCGCCCAGAGGTTCAGCTGGAACGCCGGCATGGCGATCCGCGGCAGGGCGATCTGGAAGGCGGATGGGGCGGCGAGGAGGACGCCGGTCAGGCTGGCGCAGAGCAGGCCGCCGAAGAATCCGGACCAGGTCTTGTTCGGTGAGAATCGCGGCCAGAGCTTGGGCCCCTTGAGCACGCTGCCCACGGCGAATGCGCCGATGTCGGCGGCCCAGGTCACCAGGAACAGCATGAGCGTCCACCACTGGCCCTGATGGGTCAGTCGCAGCCAGGCGAGGCAGATCGCCGCCGGCGCCAGGTAGATCACCCCGAACGCCGCGTCCGCCGGCCGCTCGGCCACGCCGCGCGCCACCAGCGCTGCGGCGGCCGCGCCGACGACCATCGACGCCCACGCCCAGCCCGGATGCTGAAGATGGGTCAGGAACAGGGCGGTCAGAACCGCGGCGGTGACCGCAGCGGACACCCGAAGCGGCGCGCGCGGCGCACTCATCCCGCCCCACTCGATGGCCAGCAAGGCGACGGCGATGGAAATGAGCACCAGATAGGGCCAATTGGCCTCGACCATGATCGCACCCACGACCGCGGGCACGAGCACCAGGGCGGATACGACCCGCAGCCCCAGGTTTGTCCAGTCGAAGCGTCTAGCCTGCGGCAAGGACGTCATCGGCCAAGACCGCGCCATAACGGCGCTCGCGCCCGGCGAAGGCGGCGAGCGCCGCCTTGAGATGTTCGGGGCCGTAGTCAGGCCAGAGGACATCCTGGAAAACGAACTCGGCATAGGCCGACTCCCAAAGCAGGAAGTTCGACAGCCTCTGCTCTCCGGAGGGCCGGATGACAAGGTCGGGCGGCGGCAAGCCTGCCGTCGCCAGGCGCGATTCCAATCCCTCGACGTCGAGGTCCTCGGGCCGCGCACGACCGGCCGCAACGTCTTCGGCGAACCGGCGCGCCGCCTCCACCAGATCGGCCTGGCCGCCATAGTTGAAGGCGATGTTCAGGTAGAAGCGGTCGTTGCCCGCCGTGCGGGCCTCGGCGTTCTCGATGATCCTGACCAGTTCGGCGGAAAGCCCCTCGCGCCGACCGAGCACGCGTACGCGCACACCGTCGCGCTCCAGCCGCACGATGTCGGTCTCGAAATAGCGCTTGGGCAGGGCCATCAACTCGGACACTTCCGAGGCCGGACGGCTCCAGTTTTCGGTGGAGAAGCCGAAGACGGTCAGCCAGCCGATGTTCAGCTCCGCGGCGCCCGCCACCGTGCGCTTCAGGGCCTCGACGCCGGCGCGGTGGCCGAGCGTGCGCGGCAAGCCCCGGCTCTTGGCCCAGCGGCCATTGCCGTCCATCACGATCGCGACGTGCAGCGGTCGCGACGACTGGGCGCTCCGGGTCGGGGCGCCGCTCGACGGGCTTTCGTTCTGGGCAGCCATCAGAGAGGACGTTCCTTACGGGCGACCGGGCGCTCGCTCAACTAAACGTGCATGATCTCTTGTTCTTTTGTTTTCAAGGCTTCGTCGACGCGCTTGATCGCCTCATCGGTGAGCTTCTGAACCTCGCCCTCCATGCGCTTCTGCTCGTCCTGGCTGATGGCGCCGTCCTTCTCCGCCTTCTTCAGGTCGTCGTTGGCGTCGCGACGGATGTTGCGGATCGCCACCCGCTGCTGCTCGGCGTACTTGCCGGCGATCTTGGCGATCTCCTTGCGGCGCTCCTCGGTGAGCGGCGGAATGGGGATGCGCAGCGTCTGACCGTCGACGATGGGGTTCAAACCCAGCCCCGCATTGCGGATCGCCTTCTCGACCGAGACCACCAGGCCGCGGTCCCAGACGTTGACGGCGATCATTCGCGCTTCCGGCACGTTGACCGCGCCCACCTGGTTGATCGGCACGGACGAGCCGTAGGCGTCGACGTGCACCTGGTCGAGCAGATTGGCCGAGGCGCGTCCGGTGCGCAGGGAGGCGAACTCCTCCTTCAGCGCCGCGACGGCCTTGTCCATGCGGTCCTTGTACCTTGAAAGCACCGGCTTCTCGGCGGTGGCCATGGGAGTTCTCCCTAGAGACTTTGGTCTTGGCTGGCGGGTTCAGGCTATGGTGGTGTGAACGCCTTCGCCCCTCAGAACTTTCAAAAAATTGCCTCGTTCGCGGATCGAAAACACCACGATCGGGATCTGGTTGTCGCGCATCAGGCTGATGGCGGAAGCGTCCATGACCCGCAGGTCCTTGGCCAGGACCTCCTGGTAGCTCAGCCGCTCGTAGCGCTCGGCGTCCGGCACCTTCTTCGGATCGGCCGTGTACACCCCGTCGACGCTGGTGCCCTTGAAGAGCGCGTCGCAGCCCATCTCGGCCGCGCGCAGCGCGCCCGTGGTGTCGGTGGTGAAGAAGGGATTGCCGATTCCGGCGGCGAAGATGACGACGCGCCCCTTCTCCAGGTGCCGCAGCGCGCGCCTGCGGATGTAGGGCTCGCAGACGGCCTCCATCGGGATCGCCGACTGCACGCGGGTGTAGACGCCGATCTTTTCCAGCGCGCCCTGCAAGGCCAGGGCGTTCATCACCGTGGCCAGCATGCCCATGTAGTCGGCGCTGGCGCGCTCGATGCCGCGGCCGGCCAGAGAGACCCCGCGGAAGATGTTGCCGCCGCCGATCACCAGGCAGAGCTGGATGCCGGTCTCGACGACCTCGGCGATGTCCTGGGCGGTGCGCTCCAAGGTTCCGGTGTCGATCCCAAAGCCCTGGTCCCCCATCAGGACCTCGCCCGAGACCTTGAGGAGGATCTTTTTGTAGCGGGGGGCGTCAGGCATCGAAAAGGTCCGGGTCACTGGGCGTATCGGGAACATAGACCAGGACGAATTTCCGCCAAGCGGAAGCATGGCGGGACTTCGTCCGTGGTCGGCCGTCCACCCGTTAGCGGCGGCGGCGCGATGAGCCCGGCGCCGCGGAGGCGACGCCGGGCTATCAACTCGTCTCAGCCCTGGCCAGACATCTGCGCCACTTCCGTGGCGAAGTCCGGGCCTTCGGGTCCCTTGTCCACGCCTTCGCCCAGTGCGAAGCGCACGAAGCCCTTCAGCGTCACCGGCGCGCCCAGTTGCTTGCCGGTCTCGGCCACCAGTTGCTCGATGGTCTGGTCGGGGTTCATCACGAAGGGCTGCTTGAGGAGAACGACCTCCTCCTGCCACTTGCGGATCCGGCCTTCGACCATCTTCTCGGCGATTTCACGCGGTTTGCCGGATTCGACCGCCATCTGGGTCTGGATCTCGCGCTCCTTGGCGACCACGGCCGGGTCCAGCTCGTCGGAGGTGAGCGCCAGCGGCGGGGTCGGCGTGCCGGCCACGTGCAGGGCGATGCGGCGCGCGACCTCGGCCAGCTGCGCCTGGTCGCCCGCGCCTTCCAGCGCCACCAGCACCGCCAGCCGGGCGACATCGTCGCCCTGCTTGTTGTGCAGGTAGAGCGACACCGCGCCCTGGTCGACGGCGAGCTTGGCCGCGCGGCGGACGCGCATGTTCTCGCCGATGGTGGCGATCAGGTTGGTCACCACGTCGCCGACCGTCTCGCCCTTAGATGTCTTGGCCACCAAGATCGCATCGACGTCGCCGCCGACCTTCAGCGCCACGTCGGCGAACTCGCGCGCCGCGGCCTGGAACCCGTCGTTCTTGGCGACGAAATCGGTCTCGGCGTTGAATTCGACCAGCACGCCGCTCTTGCCATCGGCGGCAATCTTGCCGGCGACCAGGCCTTCGGCGGCGGCGCGATCGGCCTTCTTGGCCGCCTTGGCCAGGCCCTTGGTGCGCAGCCAGTCCATCGAGGCTGCGACGTCGCCGTTGTTCTCCTGCAGCGCCTTCTTGCAGTCCATCATGCCTGCGCCGGACTTCTCGCGCAGGTCCTTGACCAGCGCAGCGGTGATTTCCGCCATGGTCAGCTCCTTCAGGTTTCAGATAACCGGAGGACCCCGTCTAAGGGCCCTCCGTGACAGTCAGTCATCGCCGCCGGAACGGCGGGGCGAATCAGCCCTCGGCCGGCTCGCTCGGCGCCGCTTCGGGCTGGGCGTCGGCGCGCGCCAGCGCCGGCTCGAGCGGAGCCTCCAAAGCGCCCAGGTCCACGCCCGATGCGGCCTGGCCGGCGGCAAGGCCGTCGAGGATCGCATCGGCCATCAGGTCGCAGTAGAGCTGGATGGCTCGGGCCGCGTCGTCGTTGCCCGGGATCGGATAGGTGATGCCGTCCGGATCGCAGTTGGTGTCGAGGATGGCGATCACCGGGATGTTCAGCTTGCGCGCTTCCTGAATGGCGATCGACTCCTTGTTGGTGTCGATCACGAACATCAGGTCGGGAATGCCGCCCATGTCCTTGATGCCGCCCAGGCTCAGCTCGAGCTTGTCGCGCTCGCGGGTCAACTGCAGCAGTTCCTTCTTGCTGCGGCCGCTCTCGCCTTCCAGCACGCCTTCCAGCTCCCGCAGGCGCGCGATCGAGCCGGAGACGGTGCGCCAGTTGGTGAGCGTGCCGCCCAGCCAGCGGTGGTTCACATAGTATTGGGCGCAGCGCTTGGCGGCGGTGGCGATCGGCTCGGACGCCTGGCGCTTGGTGCCAACGAACAGGATGCGGCCGCCGCCGGCGGCGATCTCGCGCACCTTCACCAGCGCCTGGTGCAGCAGCGGGATCGATTGAGACAGGTCGATGATGTGGATGTTGGAGCGGCTGCCGAAGATGTAGCGCTCCATCTTCGGGTTCCAGCGGTGCGTCTGGTGGCCGAAGTGCGCGCCCGCTTCCAGGAGCTGGCGCATGGAGAATTCAGGAAGAGCCATGGGCTTCAGGTGTCCTTCTTCCGGTTGACCTCCGCAGGCAAACCCTCGTCTCCGAGGACCGGAATGGAACGCACGGGATGTCTCCCCGAACGGCCCAAACGCCTGCGTGTGGAATGAGGCGGGCAAATAGGCGCAAGGGCGCGGAAAAGCAAGGGACTTCACAGCCCGGTCTGCTCAGGGAAACGGCGCCGCAACGCCTGGCCGTGTTCGCGGCTGTGCAAGCGGCGCTATCCGTGGCCTGCCGAAGCGAGAAGACGCCCGGCGCGGCCCCGTTCCGGATAACACATCGCCATGCGATGGGACCGGGGAAGCTGGATGATGCTGGCGGCGCTCTCGGCCATGAGCGCGGCCGGCGTGATGACGGTGGGCGGCCTGTTGGCGCCGCCGGGTAGAGCCGCCGACCTCCTGAAGGCCGGCGCGGCGGTCCAGTTCATGCATTCGATGGCGACATTGGCCTGTGCGACCGTCATGCAGATCGGCGGCGTCCAGGCGCGCCGCGCGCCGCCCTTCTTCCTGGCCAGCGTGCCCCTGCTCTCCGGGTCGATCTACGCCGTGGCGTTCGGCGCGCCCCCGCAGGCCTGGCTGTTCACCGCCTGCGGCGCGCTCGCTGCGGCCGTCGGCTGGGCCATACTGGCCCTCGCGACCTTGAGCGTGGAGGACGGGCCGCGTGTGGTCCGCAGTTCGCCCCAACCTCGCGTCCAGGTTCGGGTCCGGGCCGACGCCTAACGGCCGGAGCGCGCCACCGCGCTGTTCGACTTACTGACCAGGATGGTGACGGCGACGCGGCGGCCCTCAGCCAGGGTCTGCGGCTTGTCCGGGTCGTCGGCCACGGGCGAGGCGCCGATCGCCGTCTGCGGCAGGATGCTGCCCGGCCGCACCCCGGCCTCGCGCATCAGATAATCGGTCACCGCCGCGGCCCGCTTCTCGGATAGGCGCTGGTTGGCGGCGGCGTTGCCGCGCGGATCGGCGCGCCCGACCACGGCCAGGCGGTAGCCGCCCTTGATCCCCTTGGCCTGGGCGGCGATCGCCTGCAGGTCCTGCTTGCCTTTTTCCGAGATCGTCGTGCTGCCCGTCTCAAAGAAGACCTTGGTGCGGCCCGCAGGCGCCAGCTCGCCCACGTTGTCGAGGCGCGCCTCGGCCTGCGCGATGCGTTCGCGCTCGGCGGTGACGCCGGCGTCGATCTGCCGAGCGGTGCGCAGGTCGCCGCGCTTGAAGGTGATGGAGCGGGCGGAATACTCACCGCCCGCCTCCGCCGGCGCGGCCTCGATCTGCACGGTCAGGCCGCGCATCAGGTCGCTTGGCGCGCGCTTTTCGCGCTGGAGCACGCCGGCCCCCGCCGTTTCGGTGACCTTGGTGTCCGGCGCGACGTGCACGACCTTGTCGCCATCGGACGTGCGCACCACGATGCGATCGTCCTGCTTGTCGGTGATCGCGCCGCTCAGCGTCACCTGGGCGAGCGCCAGGACGGGCGCGGCGGCGAAGGCGGCGGCCAGCGCCGCTCGGCTGAGGCGGATGGGCATTGGGGGACCTTCGGTCGGTTCTGCGATGGCGGAGATTCCGCCGCCGGCCGGTGGCGGCCCATCGGGCGATCCCCTGAGCCGCGCCGCAGGGTTCCCGCGCTCTTCAAGCCGATCGCCAGAAGGGCGGTGGGGCGGAGACCAGTGCCGGGAGCCAGTGAGCTCCGGCGATCGCGGAGAGGGCTGCGGTCGCCGGAGCTCTGCCGGCGAGCCCCCCGGATCGCCGGCGGCCACGGGCAGGTGGCCTGGACGGCGCCAGACTGGCACATGAAACACCGTCCGATTCGGGATCTTGCAGGAGCGGCGCCGGAGCGCCGGTCAGAGATCTTCGACGAGCACGACGCCCGCGGTGGACTTCAAGGCGCCGCGGACCGCCATGTCGAGCTTGTAGCGGCCAGGCAGCTTGAGCTCGACCTCGCGCCCACCGCCCAGACCGGCCACCAGAAGCACCTCGCCTCCCCGTTCCGCGGCCACCCCTTCCAGCCGCCGCTTGAGGGATTCGATCTCGGCGCTGCGCGGCGCGACATGCACCCGGAGGCCGGCGACCGCATTCTCCAGCGCCTTCTCGATCGGCTGGGCGTCGTCGCCGAAGAAGCGGACCTCGCCCTCGGTCGCCTTGGCGCGCACCTTGATCGCCACCGCCTTGCCGGCCTCCAGGTCGTCGCGGCAGCGACGAAGGGTCTCCGGCGGGAACAGCACCTCATACTCGCCGGTCGGGTCGGACAGGGTGACGAAGGCGAACTTCTCGCCCGTACGGCCGGGCTTCTCGAGCTTGCGGCGAACGATGCCGGCCATGCGCACCGCCTCCGCGCCGCTGAGCGCCTTGGCCATGGCGTCGGCGTAGAGGTCGAAGCGCTTGCGCCGCAAGGGCTCGACCATGTCCTCCAGCGGGTGGCCGGACAGGTAGAAGCCCACCGCCGCCAGCTCCTCGTCCAGGCGATCGGTGGCGGCCCAGGGCTCGACCTTGGGCATCTTGCGCTTCTGCGCCTCGACCAAGTGGCCGGCGCCGTCGCCGAACAGGCCGCCCTGGTCCGAGGCGCGTTCGGCGGCCACGGTCTGCGAGAGGCCCATCAGGAGGTCGGCCGCCTCGACGAGTTGCGCCCGGTTCGGATGGATCGCGTCGAAGGCGCCGGCCCGGGCCAGGGTCTCGAACGTGCGCTTGTTGACCTGCTTGGGATCCACCCGCTCGACGAAGTCGAAGATGTCGCGGAAGCGGCCGCCCTGGCGGCGCACCTCGACGACGTGCTCCATCGCCTGAAGGCCGACGTTGCGGATCGCACCCAGCGCATAGAGCACCTGGCCGTCCTCCACCTCGAAGTCGGCCCCGGACCGGTTCACGTCGGGCGGCAGGATCGTGACCCCGGCGCGCTTGGCGTCCTGGTAGAAGACCGACAGCTTGTCGGTATTGGCGATGTCGAGGCTCATCGAGGCGGCGAAGAACTCGACGGGGGCGTTCGCCTTCAGCCAGGCGGTCTGGTAGCTGACCACGGCGTAGGCGGCGGCGTGGGACTTGTTGAAGCCGTAGCCGGCGAACTTGTCGACCAGGTCGAAGATCGCGCCGGACTGCTCGGCGGGGATGCCGTTCTGCTCCGCGCCGGAGACGAAGCGGGCGCGCTGCTGCTCCATCTCCTCTTTTTTCTTCTTGCCCATCGCGCGGCGCAGCAGGTCGGCTTCGCCCAGGCTGTAGCCCGCCAGGATCTGAGCGATCTGCATCACCTGTTCCTGGTAGACGATGATGCCGTAGGTCTCGTTGAGCACCGGGGCGAGCGTCGGGTGCAGGGTGTCGATCGGCTTGCGGCCGAACTTGCAGTCGATGAAGGCCGGGATGTTGTCCATCGGCCCCGGCCGGTAGAGGGCGCCGATGGCGGTCACGTCCTCGATGCAGCTGGGCCGAAGCTGGCGCAGGGTGTCGCGCATGCCTTGGCCTTCGAACTGGAACACCCCCACCGTCTGGGCCGCGCCCATCAGCTCGTAGGTCCTGGCGTCGTCCAGCGGCAGCGAGGCCATGTCGACGCCGGCGCCGCGCTTTTCCAGGTGCTTGAGCGCCCGGTCGATGACCGTGAGGGTCTTCAGGCCGAGGAAGTCGAACTTCACCAGGCCCGCGCTCTCGACCCACTTCATGTTGAACTGGGTGGCCGGCAGTTCCGAGCGCGGATCGCGGTAGAGCGGGGTCAGCGCGGTGAGCTTGCGGTCGCCGATGACGACGCCGGCGGCGTGGGTGGAGGCGTTGCGATAGAGCCCCTCCAGCTGCAGGGCGACGTCCAGCAGCCGCGCCACCGCCTCGTCCTCGTCCCGCGCCTGGCGCAGCCTGGGCTCGATGTCGATCGCCTGGCCCAGCGTCACGGGATTGGCGGGGTTGGCCGGCACCATCTTGGCGAGCCGGTCCACCTGGCCGAGCGGCATCTGCATCACCCGGCCCACGTCGCGCAGCACGGCGCGCGCCTGCAGCGTGCCAAAGGTGATGATCTGCGCCACCCGCTCGCGACCGTAGCGCTGCTGGACATAGCTGATCACCTCCTCCCGCCGCTCCTGGCAGAAGTCGATGTCGAAGTCGGGCATGGAGACCCGCTCGGGATTGAGGAAGCGCTCGAACAGCAGCCCGTAGCGCAGCGGGTCGAGGTTAGTGATGGTGAGCGCGTAGGCGACCAGCGAGCCCGCGCCTGACCCCCGGCCGGGACCGACCGGGATGTCGTGCGCCTTGGCCCACTTGATGAAGTCCGAGACGATCAGGAAGTAGCCCGGGAACCCCATCTGGGTGATGATCCCGATCTCCCGCTCCAGCCGCGCCTCGTAATCCGCCGCCGGAAAGGCGCTGGCCTGGCCTAGGCTCATCCTGAGCTTCAGGCCCTCGCGCGCCTGGTGCGCCAGCTCCTCCGCCTCGGTGCGGTCGCCCTCGGTTGGAAACCGCGGCAGGAGCGGCGCGCGCTTGGACACCATGAAGGCGCAGCGGCGGGCGATGTCGATGGTGTTGTCACAGGCCTCGGGCAGGTCGGCGAACAGCGCCCGCATCTCGGCGGCGGGCTTGAACCAGTGCTCGGGCGTGACCCGCCTGCGGTCGTCCTGGCCGAGGAAGGAGCCGTCGGCGATACAAAGCAGCGCGTCGTGCGCCTCGTACATGGCCGACTTGGCGAAATAGACATCGTTGGTGGCGACGAGCGGAACATCGGCCTCGTAGGCCCAGCCGACAAGCTCGCCCTCCGCCGCGGCCTCCGCGGGCGTCCCATGGCGCTGCAGCTCCACATAGAAGCGGTCGCCGAAGACGCGATGCATCTCTTCGAGCGCCGCGCGGCCCTCCTTCACCTTGCCGGCGGCCAGCAAAGGATCCACCGGCCCGTCGGGCCCGCCGGACAGCAGGATCAGCCCCTCGGCGCGCTTGGCCACCTCGACCCACGGCGCGTGCGGCTCTTCGCTCGCATCGCAGTCGACGTAGGCGATCGACGAAAGCTCGGAGAGGTTCAGATAACCCTGCTCGCTCTGCGCCAGCAGAACCACGGTCGGGGTCCTCGCCCATCGCTCGGCGGGCCCCTCGCCGAGGCCCGTGACCGGCAGGGCGCAGCCGACGACCGGCTGCACGCCCGCCTCCTTGGTGGCGACGGAGAATTCCAGCGCGCCGAACAGATTGGCGCGGTCGGTGAGCGCCACGGCAGGCATTTCGCTGGCCTTGGCCAGTCCGCCGACTTTGTCGGCCTTGATGGCGCCTTCCAGAAGGGAGTAGGCGGAGCGCACCCGCAGATGGACGAACCCACCCGGCCCGGCGGCGCCTGAACCCTCGCCTTCCGCGCTCAAGCCAGCCGCCTCCCCCATTCGCATGACGATCAGCTCACCAGGCTGCTCACCACGCACACCATCCAGACAAAGCTGGCCACGGAGGCAAAGGCCAGCGATTCTCGCGCAAGACGAACCATATGTCGCAATCCCCTTGTGGGCGGCCTGTGGAGAACCCTCAGGCCCACTGTTCCTTATTTGTTCCTATTCTCTTTTTGTTCTCATCGTCAAGCCCCATCTAAGACAACTCGGGCGGGGCCTGGCGTCTACCGTGGAGACGAGATGCGCCCGTTGCAGCCGCTCCTGCGCCGTCACTACGCCTATCTGGCGAAGGACTTCCTCGCGCCGCTTCTCGACACGCTCAACGTAGGCCGTGCGACCTTCGACGGCGACCTCGACAAACTGCTGATCATGCTCGTCGTGGCCATGCGGACAGCGGAGGACAGGCGGGTCCTCGACATCGACCTGGACGACGTGCTCAGCGGGGCTGTCCAGGCCTACCCCAGCTTGACGACCAATGTCCGGTCGATCGCCGATTCCACCGGCATCCCGAAGGAGAGCGTTCGTCGCAAGGTGACGGCGCTCGCCGAGGAAGGCTGGATCCACCGTGACGGCCACAACCTCTCGCTGGCGCCCTACGCCAGCCGTCAGCTCACGGACTTCCGCGAGCAGCTCTTTCAGCTCGCGCTGCGCTACCACCAGATGATCGAGACCGTGCAGGCGCAAGAAGGGTGACACCGCCGCCCGCCAGGGGCAGAAGTGCGCCATGGGCGGCGTCCTATTCGTGCACAACAATTTCCCCGGCCAATTCCGGGACCTCGCCGCCGCGCTGACGGCGCGCGGCCAGCCTTGCTGCGCCATCGGCTATGAGCATGCGGCCGGGCTGGAAGGCGTGAACCTCGTGCGCTATCGCCTGCCCCGCGGCAGCGGAAAGGACGTCTTCCCGTTAGCGGTGCGCGCCGAAGCGGACCTCCTGCGCGGCCGCTCCGCCCTGGAGGCGGCGCGCTGGCTGAAGAACCAGGGCCATGAACCCGACATCATCGTGGGCCATCCGGGATGGGGCGAGACGTCCCTGATGCGGCACGTGTTTCCCGAGGTAAGACAAGTGCTTTTCTCGGAATTCTACTACCATGGGCGCGGCTCGGACATCGACTTCGACCCGGAATTCTGGTCCGGCGACGAGGAGGCCCTGATCCGCGGCGTCGCCAAGAACCCGGTCATGGCCATGGCGCTCGCCGAGGCGGACGCGATCGTGGCGCCCACCGAGTTTCAGGCCTCGCGCCTGCCCCCTGCCCTGCGCGCACGGACGCACGTCATTCACGAGGGCGTCGACGTCGATCAGATCCGGCCCGGGCCGCCGGAACCCTTCGCCCTGGACGACGGCCGCGTTGTGGCGCCAGGCGCACCGGTCATCACCCACGTCAACAATCAGATGGAGCCGATGCGCGGGCTGCACATCTTCGCCCGCGCGCTGCCCCGCCTGTTGTCGGAGGTTCCAGACGCCCAGGTGATCATCATCGGCGAGGAGAAGACGCGCGGGTATGGCGGCGAAGCGCCCGGCGGCCAGAGCTGGAAGCAGGCCATCTTCCGGCCGCTCGAGGCCCAGCTCGACCTCGGTCGGATCCACTGCCTGGGGCGCGTGCCGCACCCGCGCATGCTGGCGGCGCTGCGGCTCTCGACGGCGCACGTCTACTACACCTACCCCTTCGTGCTCTCGTGGTCGCTAGTCGAGGCCATGGCCAGCGGCTGCTACGTCATCGGGTCGGACACCCCGCCGATGCACGATGCGATCCAGGACGGCGTGAACGGCCGGCTGCTGCCCTTCTTCGACGTCGACGCCTTGTCGGGCGCCCTGATAGCCGCCTGCCGCAACCCGGCCGCGGCGGCCCCCCTCCGCGCCGCCGCGCGCGAGACCGCGGTCGCCAATTTCAGCCGAGTGAAGGGCCGCGAGGCCTGGATCTCGCTGCTGCGGGAGATGGGGCTGACGCTCCCAAGCGCTTGATCGGCCCACAGGACCTGTCTCAAAAGCCCGCTCTTCCCGAAGGCCGAGATGGAGTCGAGAAAATGACGCCTGATCCGCTCAGGCGGTCTTCTCCCAGCCGCGATCCCGCTGCTTCCAGTAGGAGACGGCGAGGCCCTTGGCCTTGGCGGCGGACCATTGCCGGCGTGCGCCGGTGAGTTGATCTTCGTCCGCGCCGTCGAACAGCACCACGCAGCGGCTATAGGCGTCGAGGTCGCCGGGATCGGCGCCGTCGATCAGGAAGAGGACGTTCGCGCCGTTCGGATTGTCGAACCCCGTGGTCAGCACGATGGGTTGTCTGGCGGCGGCGGGCTCGGCGTCCAGGCCGTGCGGCAGGAAGCTCTCGTCGCGATAGCTCCAGAGCCAGCCGTCGAGATGCGGAATGCGCTCCGGCGCGGGCGACCGCACGATCGCCCGCCAGCCGCGCCCCAGCGTCTTTTCCAGCAGCTCCGGCAGGGCCTGGTCCACGCCAGTGCGCTCGAGGTGGTAGAACCAGAGCTCGCATCCTTCCGCCATCGGCGCGCTCAAGCCTCGTACTTCTCCTGCACCATGCGGTTGAGCAGGCGTACGCCATAGCCGGTCGCCCCGTCCGGCGTGGTCGGCGCGCTGGAGGATTTCTTCCAGGCCGTGGAGGCGATGTCGAGGTGCGCCCAGGGCAGGCCGTTGACGAACTTCTGCAGGAACAGCGCCGCGGTGATCGAGCCGCCGGCCCGGCTGGCCGTGTTCTTCACGTCGGCGATCATGGAGTCGATCTGCTTGTTGTACTGGTCCGGCAGCGGCATGCGCCAAAGCAGCTCACCCTCCTTCTGGGAGGCGTCCAGCAGGTTGGCGGCGAGTTGGTCGTTGTTGGAGAACAGACCGGCGTAGTCGTTGCCGAGCGAGACGATGATGGCGCCCGTGAGCGTCGCCAGGTCGATCATGAACTTCGGCTTGAAGCGGTCCTGGCAGTACCAGAGCGCATCGGCGAGCACGAGGCGGCCTTCGGCGTCGGTGTTGATCACCTCGATCGTCTGGCCGGACATGGAGGTCACGACGTCGCCGGGCCGCTGGGCGTTGGCGTCCGGCATGTTCTCCACCAGGCCCAGGATCCCGACCGCGTTCACCTTGGCCTTGCGGCCTGCGAGCACGTGCATGAGGCCGGTCACCGCAGCGGCCCCGCCCATGTCCCACTTCATGTCCTCCATGCCGTCGGCCGGCTTGATGGAGATGCCGCCGGAATCGAAGCAGACGCCCTTGCCGACGAAGGCGACCGGCTGGGCGTCCGCCGCCCCTTTCCAGCGAATCACCACCAGCTGGCTCTCGCGGACGCTGCCCTGGCCGACGCCCAGCAGGCTGCCCATGCCGAGCTTGGTCATCTCCGGCTCGCCCAGCACCTCGACCTCAAGGCCGAGGCTCTCCAGCTCCTTCACCCGCCTCGCGAACTCCGCCGGGTAGAGGACGTTGGCGGGTTCCGAAACCAGATCGCGGGAGAAGCTCACCGCATCGGCCAACGCGGCGAGCGGCGGAAAGGCGGCCAGCGCCGCCTCCGGCTCCGAGGCCACGACCTGGGCGCGAACGATCGAGGGCTTTTTGTCGGGCGGCTCCTTCGTCCGGTACTTGTCGAACCGGTAAGCGGCGAGCCGCAGGCCGAGCGCGGCGTGGGCGCAGTGCTCCAGGCCCGCGCCGGGCAGTTCGATCCTCAGCGCCTCCAGCCCCGAGGTCTTCAGCGCGTTGAAGGCGGTTGCGGCGGCGTGTTCGGCGCCCAGAAGGTCGAACGCGTCGCGTTTGCCCGCCCCGACCAGCAGGAGACGCGACGCCTGCACGCCCGCCGGCGCGATCAGGTCCAGCGTCTGGCCCTTGCCGCCGGTGAATCGGCTGGCGGCCAACGCCGCGCCGAGCCTCTCCTTCGGCGCCTCCCCCTCGAAGACGATCTGGGCGACCGCGGTGTTCGGCTGCAGGCCCGCCTCGGCGGCGATGAACTCGATTTCCATGTGAAACTTTCTGCCTCCTCCTGCGACGCCTATGCAACGCGCGCCGCACGGTCGCCGCCCATTGCTCGCGTACTGTTGTGCGAGCAGGCGACGCGTGGTTTAGAACAGCTCCGCGGCTGCGGCGCGGAAAAACAGGGTATGCCGCGTTCTTAACCGATGCGCCTGATCGACCGCTACCTGCTGCGCCAACTGTTTGGGCCGACCCTGCTCGCCACCGCGGCGCTGACGGGCGTCGCCCTGCTGAGCCAGAGTCTCGCCGGCCTCGACCTGATCGTGAACCAGCGCCAGAGCGCGATGGTGTTCCTGAAGGTCACGCTGCTCTACATGCCGCAGCTGATCAACATGATCCTGCCGGTCGCCGTCTTCGTCGCCGCGCTCGTCGCCTTCAATCGTCTGCACACCGAGCAGGAGATCGTCGTCTGCTTCGCCGGGGGCATGTCGCGCTGGCGCGTGATCGCGCCCGGCATGCGGCTGGCGTCGATCATCGCCCTGCTCGCCTTGCTGCTGAACCTCTTCATCCAGCCGGCCGCATTCCGCGCGCTGCGGCAGGAGCTCTTCGCCGTCCGCACGGACCTGGCTTCCACCCTGGTCCGCGAGGGAGAGTTCAGCGAGCCCGCGCCGGGCCTTACGGTCTACGCACAAAGCGTTGATGCGCAGGGAAGACTTCGCAATCTCTTCATTCATCAGGCGAAGCCGACCGGCGAAGCCACCACCTACACCGCCGACCAGGGGCGGCTGGCCAAGCGGTCCGGACGCCCGGTGCTGATCATGCGCAACGGCTCGACCCAGCAATTCTCGAAGACCGGCGTGCTGAACTTCCTGACTTTCGACGAGTACGTCTACGACCTCTCGCCGCTGAACGAAGGCGCCGAGCTGGTCCATTACAAGCCCTCGGACCGATACCTCCACGAACTCTTCTTCCCCGACCTGACCCAGGCTTGGGAACAGCGCAACCGCAAGAGCCTGCTCGCCGAAGGCCACTCGCGCCTCGCCTCGCCCCTGTACAACATCGCCTTCATGGCCATGGCGATGGCCGCAATCATCGGCGGCGGCTTCTCGCGCCTCGGCTATGGGCGGCGGATCGCGGTGATGGCGGGTCTGGCGGCGCTGACGCGCATCGTCGGCTTCGTCGTCCAGGCGGCTTGTGACGACGCCGTCTGGGTCAATCTGCTGCAATATGCTGTGCCGATGACCGCCCTCGCCTTCGCCCTGCGGAGCATCTTCCGACAGGGAATGCCGCGCCGGCGTGTCGCCGCCCCCGCCCCCGCTGCGGTTCGGGGCCTCGCCGCATGATCGCCGGCCGAATCGAACGCTATATGCTGTGGCGGACCCTGAGCGGCGTGGGCTCGGCGCTGGCGGTGATCGGCGCCGTCATCGTCCTCGTCCAGTTCGTGGATCTCTCGCGCCAGGTGGGCGTCCGCGCCGACGTGGGCGCCGCGCAGCTGTTCGGCCTCACCCTGCTTCGCACCCCCTCCGTCGTTCAGATCCTGCTGCCGTTCGTCTTCCTGTTCGGCGTGATCGCCGCCTTCGTCGGCCTCAACCGCAAGAGCGAGCTGGTCGCCATGCGCGCCGCCGGCGTCTCGGCCTGGCGCTTCATCATGCCCTCAGCCCTCGCGGCCTTCGTGGCGGGCGTGCTGACGGTCACCGCGCTCAACCCCCTCGCGGCGACCCTCAACAGCCGATTCGAGCTCGAGCGCGCCCGGATGATGGAGGACTATCTACCCGGCGCGCCGCGGGACGTCTGGCTGCGCCAAGGCGACGACGACAATCAGATCGTCATCCACGCCAAGGCGCGCGACATGCGCGCAGGCGTCGTCCGGCTGACCGGGGTGTCCCTCTTCGTCTACCAGAAGGACGAGCGCGGCCGGCCGATCTTCCGGCGCCGGCTCGAGGCTCGGGAGGCGCGCCTGATGCCCGGCTTCTGGCAGCTCAACGACGTCAGAGAAGCCACAGCCGGCGAGAATTCCGTCCACTCCGACAGCCTGTCGATTCGCTCGACGCTGGACGCGGAATCCGCGATGGAGCGGTTCGCCGCGCCGGACGCCATCGCCTTCTGGCGGTTGCCGGCGGCCATCCGGCTGACGGAGCAAGCCGGCTTCTCAGCCTCAAGCTATCGACTGCGCTTCCATCAGCTGCTCGCCACGCCGATCCTTTTCGCGGCGATGGCGACCTTGGCGGCGGCCTTCTCCCTGCGGCTGGCCCGGCTGGGCGGGCTGGCGGGGCTCGCCGGCGCCGGCGTCGCCCTGGGCTTCCTGGTCTTCTTCCTCAATCAGTTCGCGGGCGCCCTGGCCAAGGGCGACATCATCCCGCTCGCCGCCGCCGCCTGGTCGCCGCCGATCGTGGCGCTGCTGTCCGGTTTGACTCTGCTCTGCTACACCGAAGACGGTTGAATCGTTCGCCTGCGGGTCTATGCATCCGCCAGCGCTGCGGCCGAGCCGCCAGGGCGTCGAAGGGGATAAACATCAAGATGAGTCCGGGTCGGCTGACGCCCATCGCATTGAAGTGCGCCATGTTCGCCAGCGTCGCCCTGGGCGCCTTCGCGACGCAGTCGCCGGTCCTCGCCGCGCCCGCCGCTCAACCCGCGCCCGCAGCGCCCGTCGTGACCGCGGACGGGCTCGCCCCGGACGAAATGTACATGGAGGCCGACCTCCTCACGCGCGACGACAAGGCGAAGCGGACGACGGCCGAGGGATCGGTTGAGCTCCGCTACGAGGGCCGCACCTTGCGCGCCGACCGCGTCGTCTACCAGGAGGCCCCCGAGGGTCAGCCGGGCGTGATCCGCGCCTACGGCCACGTCCAGCTCATCAACAGCGACGGCTCGGTCGAGTTCGCCGACGAACTCACCCTCGACGACAAGATGAGCGCCGGCGTGGCCCGCGGCTTCTCCGCGCGGATGCCGGACAACGGCAAGATCGCGTCCGCCACCGCGGTGCGCCGCTCGTCGGAGATCCAGGAGCTCGGCCGAGCCATCTACACGCCCTGCGAGGTCTGCGCGAAGAGCGGCGCGGCGAAGAGGCCGACCTGGTCGATCCAGGCCGACCGCGTGGTTCAGGACAAGCGCCGGCGGCTGATCTTCTACCGCAACGCCCGCGTGCGCATCAAAGGCGTCAGCATCCTCTACCTGCCCGTCTTCTGGCACGCCGATCCGACGGCCGAGCGCGCTTCCGGCTTCCTGACGCCCAACCTTGGCGTGTCGGAGCGGCGGGGCTTCTCCTACGAGCAGCCCTATCTGTGGGTGACCTCGCCCTCTTCGGACATCGTCCTAAGCCCGCAGATCAATTCCAAGGTCAATCCGTTCCTGAACGGCGAGATCCGCAAGCGCTTCTACTCCGGCGACGTGGACATCCGCTTCGGCTACACCCACGAGCGCGACATCGACGGCAACGGCGACCGCTTCGGCGAGAACGAGAACCGCAGCTACGTCCTCGCCCGCGGCGCGTTCGCGCTGGACGAACACTGGCTGGCCGGTTTCACCGCCGAACGAACGTCGGACCGGCTGATCTTCGACAAGTATGACATACCGGGCGTCTACGAGAGCCGCGGCCCCTATGTCGCCGACGACCGGCGGCTGATTTCCCAGCTCTACGCCATCCGCCAGGACGACCGCTCCTACTTCTCGGTCGCGGCGATGAGCATCCAGGGGCTGCGCCCGAGCGGCGTGCCTGGCGAATTCGAGAAGAACGGGACCTTCCCGATCATCGCGCCGCTCATCGAGGAGCGGTATGCGCCCGACGCCGACATCCTGGGCGGCCGCCTGCGGCTGAGCGGCAGCGCCGTCGGCCTGACCCGCGACCAGTCGCCGACGGATCCGACGCTGCCCGGGATCGACAGCCGCCGGGTGACCGGGCAGGCCGACTGGAGGCGCACCTTCATCTCGGCGTCAGGCCTTCGGCTCGACCCGTTCGTCAGCGTCCGGGCCGATCTCTACAGCCTGTCGGACGTGCCGCGGGACTCCGGTGTCGGCTTCCACTCCAAGAGCGTGAGCCGCGCGCTCGCGACCGCCGGGGCCGACGTCTCCTATCCGCTCTATCGCCGCTGGCGAAAGTCCACGGTGGTGTTGGAGCCTCTGGTCCAGGTCGCCGCGTCGCCGAACGCCAAGCAGGTCGTCATCGGTCACGACGCGACCGGCGAGCCGATCTACCTCAACGAAGACAGCGCCACCTTCGAGTTCGACGAGACCAATCTCTTCCGCACCAACAAGTTTCCCGGCTACGACCTCTACGAGGACGGCGTCCGGCTGAACGTGGCCGGGCGGGCCTCCATCCTGTGGGACGACGGACGGCGGGGGAGCCTGCTGGTCGGCCGCAGTTTCCGCTCGCAGCCGAACAATGTCTTCCGCGAGGGCTCCGGCCTGCGCAGGACGGTTTCGGACTGGATCGTCGCGGCCGACGCCCAGCCTTTCCGCGGCGTCTCCATGTTCAGCCGCGCGCGGCTGGATTCCGACACCCTGCAGATCCACCGCATCGAGGCTGGCGCCAACGTCTACACGCGCTGGGCCAGCGGCTACATCCGCTACCTCAAGAACGACGCCCAGGTCACCGGCCTGCCCGCCAATGCGATCAACGGCGGCAAGCAGGAGAACCTGGACGTCGGGGGCGAGGTCTACTTCCGCAAGAACTGGGGCGCGTCGCTGGCCGGCAGCCGCGACATGGTGCAGGACGCCTGGGCCGTGCGCGACATGGGCGTCTTCTATCGCGACGAGTGCATTCGCGTGGACGTCATCTATCGCAAGGAAGACGCCGTGATCTTCCAGCGGGACAACGCCCAGCTTCGCCAGTTGGGCCGCAACGAGCAGATCATGGTGCGCCTAACGCTCGCCACATTGGGCGGGAAGTTCTAATGTCGCCGAAATTGCGTGGCCCAAGTCGGCCCCTTGAAGGAATGACTCCACTTATGATGCATGCTGGCGACGTCCCGGGCCGGTTGGCGCGCGGCGCAGTTCTGGCCGCGCTCGTCGCCATTTCCGTACCTCTCAGCGTGCATGCCGCACCCGCCCGCTCGACCAAGCCGGCAGCCCCGCCCGCGGCGACGCCGGCGAACACGCCCGCGACCGCGCCCCCGGCGGCCGCGCCCAGGCCGCTCTCCGAGTCGGTGGCGGCCGTGGTCAACGACGAGATCATCTCCACCTACGACCTGGCGCAGCGGATGCGCCTGCTGATCGCCACCTCCGGCATCCAGCCCAACGAGCAGAACCTGCCGCAATTCCAGCGCCAGGCGCTGATTTCGCTGATCGACGAGCACCTGCAGCTCCACGAGCTTCGGCGGGTCGAAAAGCAGCAGAAAATCACCATCATCGCGACCGACGACGAGGTTCGCGAGGAAGTCGCGGCGATGGCCCGCGAGAACAATATGTCGGCCGACCAGTTCCTGGGCGTGCTGCAAGCGCAGGGGATCGGCCGCGAGACGCTTTACCAACAGTTCCGCGCGCAGATGAGCTGGCAGCGCTGGCTGCAGGGACGCTACGGCACCCGGCTGCGGATCGGCGACGACCAGGTCAAGGCCACCGAGGCGCGGCTCGCCGCGGCGGCCTCCAAGCCGCAGTACCAGGTCAGCGAGGTCTTCATCGACGCCAACCGCGCCGGCGGCATGGCTCAGGCGACCCAAGGGGCCCAGCAGCTGATCACCCAGCTGCAGCAGGGCGCTCCGTTCGGCGCGGTGGCCCGGCAGTTCTCCTCGGCGCCGACCGCGGCCTCCGGCGGGGACGCAGGCTGGATCAGCCCCGGCGAAATGCCGGCTGAGGTCGACGCGGCGCTCGATCAGCTGCGTCCGGGCCAGCTGTCGGCGCCGATCCCCGTGCGCGACGGCGTCTACATCATCTACTTGCGCGACAAGCGTGCCGGCGCGGGCGCGACCGTCGTCAACCTCAAGCAGGCGGCCGTTCAGCTTCCCACCACGGCGTCCGCGGCCGAAGTCGCGGCCGCGCGGGACAAGCTGATGAGCGTCCGCGCCGCGGCCACCGGCTGCGCCGATCTGCAGGCCGCAGCCGGCAAGCAGCCCGGTGTGATCGCCGGCGACCTCGGCGAGGCGGAGATCGCCGATCTCGCGCCCGAGTTCCGCCAGGCGGCGCAGACCCTCCAGGAAAACCAGATTTCCGAGCCGATCCGCACCCGGGTCGGGCTCCACCTGGTCGCGGTCTGCGGCAAGCGTGCGTCCAGCGGCGCTCAGCTGACCCGCGAGCAAATCGAAAGCCGGTTGTTCGGCCAGCAGTTGGCCATGATCGCCCGGCGGTACATGCGCGACCTGCGCAACTCCGCCACCATCGAGACGCGGTGAAGCCCCTCCCCCTCGCGCTGACGCTCGGGGAGCCGGCCGGGGTTGGGCCGGAGATCGTGGTCAAGGCGTGGCAAGCGCTGCGCGGCGCCGGCCCCGTCTTCCTGGCGATCGGCGACTATGCGGCCCTGGCCGGCGCGCCGGGATCGAGCGGCGTGCTTCTGAAGCGCGTGACTTCGCCTGCAGACGCGGCGGCCTGTTTCGCCGAGGCCCTTCCCGTGCTCGACCTGCCGCTCGGCGCGCCAGCCACACCGGGCATGCCGAGTGCGGAGGCCGCGCCGTCGGTCGTCCAATGGATCGAGACGGCGGTTCGCCTGACGCTCGGGGGGGAAGCCTCCGGAGTCGTGACCGCGCCCATCGCCAAGGCGCCGCTATACGAGGCGGGATTCAAATTCCCCGGCCATACCGAATTTCTCGGCGAACTCACCGCGGCTGCGCCCCACGCCGGCGAACGCGGTCCGATCATGATGCTGGCCGCGCAGGACCTGAAGGTCACGCTGGTCACCGTTCACGCGCCGCTCGCCCGCGTGCCCACTCTGCTCAGCCGCGAGGCCATCGTCCACGCCGCCCGCGTCACCGCCCAGGCGCTCCGCCGCGACTTCGGCGTGGCCAAGCCGCGCCTTGCGGTCGCCGGCCTAAATCCACACGCCGGCGAGTCCGGCGCGATCGGGCGCGAGGAGGTCGAGTTGGTCGCCCCCGCCATCGTCCAGCTGCGAGCGGAGGGTGTGGACGCGACCGGCCCCTACCCCGCCGACACCCTGTTTCCAGCCGAGATGCGCACCCGCTACGACGCCGCTGTCTGCCTCTACCACGACCAGGCTCTGATCCCCGTCAAGATGCTGGACTTCTGGGGCGGCGTGAACGTCACCCTGGGGCTGCCGATCGTGCGGACCTCGCCTGACCATGGCGCCGGCTTCGACATAGCCGGCAAGGGCGTCGCGCGGGCCGACAGCCTGATCGCGGCTATCCGGCTGGCCGAAGCGATCGCTCGCCGGCGCGCCGCCGGATGACCATCGCCTTGGCCGACCTGCCGCCGTTGCGGGACAGCCTCGCCGCGCACGGCCTCATGGCCAAGAAGGCGTTCGGCCAGCATTTCCTGCTGGACCTGAACATCACCCGCAAGATTGCGCGCCTCGCCGAGGTCGGGCCGAGCGACCATGTCGTCGAGGTGGGGCCGGGCCCCGGCGGGCTGACGCGCGCCCTCCTGGAAACCGGCGCCCGGGTCACGGCGGTCGAGAAGGACGAACGGTTCAGGCCCCTGCTGGAAGAACTCGCCGCGGCGGCCGCCCCGGCCCTCGCCCTGGTGTTCGGCGACGCGCTGCGTGCGGACGAGGCGGCGCTGACCGCCGGTGCGCCGGCGCACCTGGTCTCGAACCTGCCGTACAACGTCGGCACCCCGCTGCTGATCAAGTGGCTGACCGGACCTTGGACGCCGGCGTCGCTCACCTTGATGTTCCAGAAGGAGGTCGCCGACCGCATCGCCGCACGCCCCGGCGAGACGGCCTACGGACGGCTCTCGGTGATCGCTCAGGCCACCTGTGGCGTGCAGCGCGTGATGGACGTTCCGGCCCGCGCGTTCACCCCGCCGCCGAAGGTCGATTCGGCCGTGGTGCGGATGATTCCGCGTGGCGACCGCCCCGGTCCAGAGCCGCTCCGGACGCTCGAGCGGGTGACTGCAGCCGCCTTCGGTCAGAGACGCAAGATGCTGAGATCGAGCCTGAAGCCGCTCGGCGGGGAAGCACTGGTCCTGGCCGCCGGTCTGGATCCGCAGGCGCGCGCAGAAACGATCGACCTGGCGGGCTTCCTTGCGCTCGCCGAGCAACTTTCGAAGCGCGAGGTCGGCTGAGCGGGATCAGGCCGCCGCGAGCAGGGCCTGAGCCTTCAGGCTGAGGGCCCAGCGGCTAAGACAGCTTGCGCCGGCGGCGGGCCGGCCTTCCCAGCCGATGAAATCGAGCCATCCGCGTTCGCCGAGCGCGAAACAGCGGCGCTCGCGGGCGAAGCCGCGTTCGTCGCGCGCGCCGTGATCGTAAAGAATATTGACCAGCCGCCCGTCGGGCAGCGCCTGCATCAGGAGCTCACGATTCGGGGGAGAAAGGCTGTCGAGGTTCATGCAACCACTCCGACTTGCCTCTCCAGCTAGCGACCGAGTCTCGGCAGGGCGCAACCATTCGCCGCACACGCCTGTGGACCGCTTGCGTCAGGGCTGGGGATCATCCGTGCGCAGAATTGCGACGCTTGATTCGCGAGCTTCCCGGGTCACTTCTTTTCAAGCAGGACCTGACCTTCCTTGCGCAACCGGCCTTTCACCTTGTCCGCCATCACCGCCAGCAGATTGGGCAGCAACACCTCCAGCCGAATGGCGTGGTCCTCGACGTCGATCGTACCGCTGATCTTCTGTCCGAGCGCGGCGAAGGCGAAACTCAACCGGTCGCCGGACCAGCTCTTCGTGAGGGCCCCGGATACCGCACCCATGTGTTGCGAGAAGCTGGCGAAGCCCTCGTCGACGCGCCGGCGCGCCTCACTACGGCCAAGCTCGTGCGGAATCGAAAGGGTGATGGCCTTGCTCATGTGCAATAGAACGGTCCGCCTGGGCCTTGGGGTTCCGGGAGCGCGCGCTTCGGATCGCGCTCTAGCCGAGGTTGGCCGATGATCGAGGATCGCACTCTGTTCGGCGCCGGCGCCTATCCGGTCGCGGGGCCCATGGCCATCTTCGCCCGCCTCGCCTTTCTGGGCGCCGCCGTGGCGATCGCCATCGCGGTGTTTCTGCCGCCCTGGATGGTCCCCAATTTCGTCCGTTCGAAGTACCTCCAGCACTTCGCCGCCTATTACGTCCTGATGTTGGCGGCGCTGGCCGCCATGCCTCGGCGACGGCTGCGGCGGGTGACCTTGTATGTCGCCGGCTTCGCGACCGTCCTTGAGGCGACGCACCTGTTCGGCGGCGCGGCCCTCCACCCCCTCATGCGCAACTGGGTCGCCGACCTGGGCGGCGTCGCGGCGGCCATGGGGCCGGTAGTGATCGAGCGCTTCCGCCGCCGCTTTCCGCCCCGGACCGGGCGCTGACGCGTCAGAACCAGCGACGGCCGGACTCGCGCACGCGCAGATTGTTCTGAACGTTGCGGACGCCCTGGATGTCGGCGATGTCCTCGATGCGGCGCTTGTCGTCCTTGCGCCGCACGGTGCCGTTGAGGGTCACCTCGCCGTCGTCGACCATGACCTCGACATCACGAAGATCGAGGCCACGCTCGTCTTCGAGCCGCTCCACGATCACCGCCCAGAGGACCCGATCCGAAGGGCCGCGCCGGCGGACGGGCTGAGCCTCATCGCGGCCGGTGAAGAAGGCGCCGGCGCGATCCTTCCAGGAGCGGCCACGTTCTCCGACCCTGTCGTCGCTGTCCGACCCAGCGCGCCCATGCGCATCGCGGTCCATGCGACGCCCATGCTCGCGATCGGCGTTCGGCCCGTGGACGGGATCATCCTCGGAAAACCGGCGGTACGCCCGGCCCTGCTCGGGGTCGTAGGCATAGTCGGTGGAGTAATCCCCCTGTCCATAGTCCTCGTCGCGACGCGCGGCCTCGTCGACCACGCGATAGCCGGTGCGGCGGTGCGGGTCGTAGGCGTAGTCCTCGGAGAAGTCCGTCTGGCCGAAATCCTCGCGCTCGGCGAAGCGCCGGTCGCGCGGTTCGTCCCAGCGGCCGCGCCGATCGTCGCGCGGGTCGCGGGTCCATTCCCGGGGCATGTGCATCTCCTTCCTTGACGGTCAGCCGCAGAAACCTCGACCGTGACCTTCGGTTCCGAACCGCACGTTCAGATCTGCAGGAGCCAGCTTTCGGGCAGATTGGCGTAGGTCACGCCGACCAGGATCATCTCTCCGGCGCCGCCGACGCGGACGACGGTGTCGCCACCGACCTGGGAGGCCTGGATCGGCGCCCCGCCGAACGCCAGCACGTGGTCTCCCTCGCCCGGCAGGAAGTCCAGGACGTAGTCGACGTGAGCGCCCGGCCTGGCGACGAAGGTGTCGGCTCCTGCGCCGCCGGTCAGCGAGTTGACCCCCATGTCGCCGGAGATCCAGTCCGCGCCGGCGCCGCCGATGATCTCATCGTCGCCTTGACCGCCGCGCAGGACCGACGCGGCTGCGCCGCCCATGAGCGTGTCGTCGCCCTGGTTGCCGTTGAGGATGTCGTGACCCGTCGACTGGCGCGCGTCGATCTGGTCGTTCCCCTGGCCGCCCAGCAGCCAGTCGCCGACGGTGGACCGGCCGATTATGGTGTCCTGGCCCTGGTTGCCGTTCACGGCGTTGAATCCGGTCCCGCCGATAATGGAGTCGTTTCCGGGTCCGCCATGCAGGCTATCGGCCATCGAGGCTCCCATCAGGGTGTCGTCGCCCGGTCCACCGTTCACCGCGAGATTGCTCGCCGACGCCTGCAGCAGATCATCGCCGCTGGTCGGCTGGTTCGACGCCACGGCGTTCGCATCGACGAATACGCTGAACGGCGCAGACGGCGCGGACACGTTGCCGGCCCGATCGACCGCCACCGCCGTGAGCACGTGCTGGCCCGGCGACAGGCTGTCGGGCGTAATCGTCACCACGCCGTCGAAGCCGAGCGTTGTCTCGCCCACCAGATGGTCGCCGTCGTAGAGCTGCACCCGGCCGCCCAGCAAGGCCGGGCCGCCATAGGGGGCGTGGCCCGGAGAGCTCTGAGGGGTCGGCGGCAGGCCTTGCTCAAAGATACTGAACGTCGGCGTCGCATCGTCGGTGTGCTCGCCGTCGACCAGCTCGCCGACGACGGGACCCGCGTCATCCCGCGCGCCGGTGATGCTGGGCGTGACCGGGACCGCGGTGGCCACGCCGAGCGCGAAGGCGGCGACGCTCATCAGGGCCGAGCCGTCCGATCTTTGCAGATTTGCAGTGAGGAGGCTGAAGCCCTCCGGCAGGCCGGAGACGGGGACGTCGGCGTAGCCCTGCACGACCTGCTGGGCCGTGAGCGTCACGGGCGCGCTGGTCAATTCGCGGTCGCTGGTGACGGTCAGGGTCTGGCCGATCGAGGCCTGGTCTCCCAACTGCACCCGGAGCACCGGCGCGCTGTCGTTGGTATAGTCGCCGTACTGAACCGCGCCCATTCGCGGCGCGACGTCGTCGAATACAGAAACGACCTGTGGAGCAGTCGCCATGCTGGAACCCCCGATACAAAACAATGACTTCGCGGCCATTGCGTCCGCGGACCCCCCTCCGTCCCGAAACGGGACGAGCTCCGCCTTCGATCCAGCTCGGCTGTAAAAAATTGTGCGCGTCCGATCCCTCGATCAGCGGAAACACGGCGTCAGGCGGCGGTGGAACCGGACCGCGACTCGGGTGAGATCCAGGCTGTGCTGAATGTATCCGACCCGCCCGGCAAGCTCGCAGGCCGCTCCGCTCCGGCGGAGCCGGGCCTGGAAGCGCCAGTTGCGGACGGCGGCGGCCGCCGCGTCCGGCGCTGGGTCTTGCGTCTGGTGCCCTTGGTGCTGCTCATCGCGGCCGGCTGGGTGCTCTGGCGCGAGTTCCGCCATCTCAGCCTTGCCGACGTCGGCACGGCGATCGCCGCCTGGGGACACGGCCGCATCGTCGCCGTGATGGGGCTGGCGGCCTTCAGCTTCTTCCTGATGGGCGTGGTCGAATGGCTGGGCGTGCGTTGGGCAGGCGCTCGAGTCCCCTGGTGGCCTGTGATCGGCGTTTCCTTCCTCGCCAACGCCATAGCGCACGCGGTGGGCGCCAACCTGCTCGTCTCAGGCGCGTTGAGGGCCAGGCTCTACGACCGGTACGGCGTCAACCTCGCCCAGGTGGCGGCCATGACCTTGTTTGGCGGCATGTCCTTCGCCGTGGGCCTGGGCATGTTGGGCGGCTGCGGCCTGGCCCTGTCGCCGGCTCGTCAGATCGCCGCCACGGCCATCCCGCTCGTCCTCGCCCGCGGCGTGGGCTGGGCGCTGATCGCCGCGGTGCTCGGCTATGTGCTCCTGTGCGCGCTCAGACGGGCGCCGGTGCACGCCTTCGGCCGCAGCCTCGCCCTGCCCTCCGCCGGCGATGCGGCGGCGCAGATCGTGGTCGGCGTCGTCGACAACGGCGTCGCGGCGGCCATCATCTGGCTGCTGTTGCCGCCGGGCGAGGTTCCGTATCAGACCTTCGTCGGAGCCTATGCGGTCGCGGCCGTGGCGGGGCTGGTGTCGACCGTACCGGGCGGCGCCGGCGTGTTCGAGGGATCGATCTCCGCCCTGCTGCCGCAAGCGGACTTCGCCGCCCTGGCGGCCGCCTTTCTCGGCTACCGACTGTCCTACTATCTGCTCCCGCTCATCGTCGCGGGCCTGGCGCTCGCCGTGCACACGGTGCGCACCCGCGGACGCTAGGCGCTCAGGCCTTCGGCTGCTCCTCGAGCCGCCCATCCTTGAGCGCGAACACCCGATCCATGTGCCGGGCGAGCTCGAGGTTGTGGGTGGCGATCAGCGCGGCCACCTTCTGCCGGCGAACGAGCTTGTAGAGGGCTTCGAACACCGTCCCCGACGTGCCCGGATCGAGGTTGCCGGTCGGCTCGTCGGCCAGGATCAGCTTGGGCGAGTTGGCGAGCGCCCGGGCGATCGCCACGCGCTGCTGCTCGCCGCCCGACATCTGCGCCGGCTGATGGTGGACCCGCTCGGCGAGGCCCAGCGCCTCCAGCAACAGCCGGCCGTGCTTCCACGCTGCGCGCCGCGACACGCCCGCGATCATCTGCGGCAGGGCGACGTTGTCGAGCGCCGAGAACTCTGGCAGCAGGTGGTGGAACTGGTAGACGAAGCCGATGGAGGCCAGTCGGACCCGCGTACGCGCCCGCTCGCCGAGATCGGAGCAGTCGCGGCCGAGTACGGTGATCCGCCCCGCGTCCGGATGCTCCAGCAGGCCGGCGGCGTGGAGCAGCGACGACTTGCCAGAGCCCGAGGGCCCGATCAGGCCCACCACCTCGCCCGGCATGACGTCGATGTCCACGCCGCGCAGCACCGGCAGCGGCCCCGCCGCGGTGACGTAGCGGCGCTCCAGCCCGCGGATGGTCAGGACCGACGGGCTATTCATAGCGAAGCGCCTCCACGGGATCGAGGCGCGAGGCGCGCCAGGCCGGCGGCAGGGTGGCCAGGAACGACATGGCCAGCGCCCAGAAGGTGATCAGGCTGACTTCCGCCCAGTCCACCCGCGCCGGCAGGCGCGAAAGGAAATAGACGTCGGATGAGAAGACCGCCTGGCCGGTCGCCCACTCCACGAAGGATTGGATCTGGTCGATATAGACGGAGAACAAGACGCCCAGCAGCAGGCCGGCGGCCGTTCCGAGCACGCCCACCATCGCCCCGGCCATGAAGAAGATGCGCAGGATCGAGCCGCCGCTGGCGCCTATCGTCCTAAGGATGGCGATGTCCCGGCCCTTGTTCTTCACCAACATCACCAGGCCCGAGATGATGTTCATGGCCGCGATCGCGACCAACAGCATCAGGATCAGGCGCATGACGTTGCGCTCGACCTTCAGCGCGCCCCAGAAGGAGGTGTCGCGCTGCGTCCAGTCGTTGACCAGCGCGCCCGGCCCGGCGGCCTTGGCGACAGCCGGCTTGGCCGCGATGGCCGCGTCCGGATTCTTCACCTTGATCTCGATGGCGTCGACGCTGGTCTCGCGGCCGAAGAAGAGCTGAGCCTGCTCAAGGGGCATGTAGATGTAGGCTTGGTCGTACTGGCTCATGCCGACGGTGAAGGTCGCCGCCACCGTATAGGTCTTCTGCAAGGGCGTGCCGCCGAAGGCGGTGGCCCCGCCGGAGGGCGAAATCAAGGTCAGCGGATCGCCCGGCTTCACCCCCAGGGACTGGGCCAGCCGCTCGCCGACGACGATTTGGTCGCCGCCGAACTCGCCCTGCCCAAAGCCCTTCAGGCCGCCTTGTGTGAGGTTGCCGGCGACCAGCGGCGTCGCCGCGAGGTCCTGGCCCCGGATGCCGCGCACGATGGCGCCCGAGATCTGGCTCGGCCCCATGGCGATGGCCTGGGCCTCGATGATCGGCGTCGCCTGGACCACGCCCGGCACCCTGAGGATCCGGGCGATCACCTGGTCGCGGTCCGGCCGGTCCAGCACCGGGCCGGTGGCGAAGAGGTGGCCGTTGAACCCCAGGATCCGGCTCAGCAACTCGGTGCGGAAGCCGTTCATCACCGACATGACGATGATCAGGGTGGCGACTGCCAGCATGATGCCGACGAACGAGATGATCGAGATCAGCGCGACGCCGCCCTGGCTGCGTTTGGCCCGCAGATAGCGCCCGGCGAGCATTCGCTCCCAATAGCCGAAGGGCGGCGCCCGGCCGCCGATGGTCTGCTGCGGCAGAGCGCGTTGCGCAAAAGTGGATACCGGTTTTGCGATCACAACGCGCTCAAATTTTTGATTCTAGAGCACGATTCAACGATCGGGCGGTCCTGCCCGATCGCATCGTGCTCTAGGTCGGCGGGCGCTCCGTTCACGCGGTGATGGCCTTGAGCGCGGCCTCGAGCGGCAGGGTCTGACGCTCGCCCGTCGCGCGGCGCTTGATCTCCACCACGCCCTCGGCGACGCCCTTGGGCCCGACGATCAGCTGCCAGGGCACGCCCACCAGGTCGAGCGACGCGAACTTCGCGCCCGGCCGCTCGTCGCGGTCGTCGAGCAGCGGCTCCTTGCCCGCCGCGGCGAGCGCCCGGTAGGCCTGCTCGGCCACGGCGTCGACCGCCGCCTCGCCGACCCGCAGGTTGACCACAGCCGCGCCGAACGGCGCCACGCTGTCGGGCCAGATGATCCCGGCCTCGTCGTGGCTGGCCTCGATGATGGCGCCCACCAGCCGCGAGACGCCGACGCCGTAGGAGCCCATGTGCACCGGCCGCTCCTGGCCGTCGGGGCCGGCCACGAGCGCCTTCATGGGCTTGGAGTACTTCTCGCCGAAATAGAAGATATGGCCGACCTCGATGCCGCGCGCCGACATGCGCTTTTCCGGCGCCGCCTCGGCCTCGAAGCGGGCCTGGTCGTGCATCTCATCGCTCGCCGCATAGAGGCCGGTGCGCTGGCGCACAAGCGGCTCGAGGTCGCCATCCCAGTCGATATCGGGCCCTGGCGCGCCCATCTCGACAAGATCGCGGTGGGCGAAAACCTCGCTCTCGCCGGTGTCCGCCAGGATGATGAACTCGTGGGACAGATCGCCGCCGATCGGCCCGGTGTCGGCCCGCACGGGAATCGCCTTCAGGCCAAGCCGGGCGTAGACGTTGAGATAGGCCAGGAACATGCGGTTGTAGGCGCGCCTGGCCGCCGCCTCGTCGACGTCGAAGGAATAGGCGTCCTTCATCAGGAATTCGCGCCCGCGCATCACCCCGAACCGGGGGCGGCGCTCGTCGCGGAACTTCCACTGGATGTTGTAGAGGTTCTTCGGCAGGTCACGGTACGATTTCACATAAGCGCGGAAGATGTCGGTGATGACCTCCTCGGCGGTCGGGCCGTACAGCAGGTCGCGCTCGTGGCGGTCCTTGATGCGCAGCATCTCCTCGCCGTAGTCGTCGTAGCGCCCGCTCTCACGCCACAGGTCGGCAAGCTGCAGGGTCGGCATCAGGACCTCAACCGCGCCGGCGCGATCCATCTCCTCGCGGACGATCTGCTCGATCCGCTTCAGCACCTTCAGGCCGAGGGGAAGCCAGGCGTAGATGCCCGCGGCCTCCTGGCGGATCATCCCCGCCCGCAGCATCAGTTGATGCGAGACGATCTGGGCGTCCGACGGCGCCTCCCGAAGCGTCGGCATGAAGTAACGCGAAAGGCGCATGTGCGGAGGCGTCCCTGGAAACTGCGA
>Ga0207668_10000029_pt1 | contig 123784 bp, 142 predicted proteins | sample KBSS43metaG_FD_184323 | JGI IMG/M metagenome (GOLD analysis project Ga0207668, IMG submission 184323) | Switchgrass rhizosphere microbial communities from Kellogg Biological Station, Michigan, USA - KBS S4-3 metaG (SPAdes) (version 2) | ecosystem: Host-associated > Plants > Roots >...
GCCCGATGGAGATTGTCCGATGAGCCTGGTTCCCGAATGGCTCGATCTCGGGCCCATCGACCACATCCCGCGCCGTGGCGCACGCACCGTTCCGGTCGCGGGCGGGGAGGAGATCGCCGTTTTCCGCACCGGCGACGATCGCATCTACGCGCTCGTCAACCGCTGCCCGCACAAGCAGGGTCCGTTGAGCCAGGGCATCGTTTACGGCGACCGCGTCGCCTGCCCGTTGCACAACTGGACCATCTCGCTCGCGACCGGCGAGGCGCAGGGACCAGATCAGGGCTGCACGCCGACAATTCCCGTGAAGATCGTCTCCGGCCGCATCTTCTTGGGCCGCGCAGCGGTGGTGAAGAAGGCTGCCTGACGTGCACCCGATCCGCACCGCTTGCGCATATTGCGGCGTCGGCTGCGGCATTCTCGCGACGCCCGGGCCGGATCGGGCGGTGAGCATCAAAGGCGATCCGGATCATCCCGCCAACCATGGCAAGCTCTGCTCGAAGGGTACCCATCTTGGCGAAACGGTCAGCCTCGAAGGCCGCCTGCTCGCGCCGATGATTGGCGAAACCGAGGCGACCTGGGACGAAGCTCTCGATCTCGTCGCAACCCGCTTCCGCGAGACCATCGCCGAACATGGTCCCGACAGCGTCGCTTTCTACGTTTCCGGCCAGCTTCTCACCGAAGATTATTATGTCGCCAACAAGCTGATGAAGGGTTTCATCGGCTCGGCTAATATCGACACCAATTCGCGGCTCTGCATGGCAAGCGCGGTCGCCGCTTATGTCCGCGCTTTCGGCGAGGACGTTGTACCGTGCAGCTATGAAGATCTCGACGAGGCAGACCTAATTCTGCTCGTCGGTTCCAACACTGCCTGGTGCCATCCGGTCATCTGGCAGCGGATCGAGGCGGCACGCGCCCGGCGCGGCACCAAGCTCGTCGTCATAGACCCGCGTCGTACCGAAACCGCCGAGGGCGCCGATCTCCATCTCGCGATCAGGCCCGACGGCGACACGAATTTGTTCGAAGGGTTGCTCGCGCACATGCGTCGCGCGGACGCGCTGGATGCGGCTTTTCTCGCCGATCGTGTCGTCGCTCCCGAGGGGTTTATGGAGCGCTTCGATCACGGCCATGATCTGTGGTCGGTTGCCACCGCCTGCGACGTCGAGCCCGCTGACCTCCAGATATTGTTCGAGCTGTTCGAGGCGAGCCCGCGCACCGTCACCCTGTTCAGCCAGGGCGTGAACCAGTCGCGCGTCGGCACCGGCAAGGCCAATGCCATCATCAACCTCCATCTTGCGACCGGCCGCATCGGCACCCCGGGCGCGGGGCCTTTCTCGATCACCGGCCAGCCCAATGCGATGGGCGGGCGCGAGGTCGGCGGGCTGGCCTCGACGCTTGCCGCTCACCGCGGCTTTGCCGAAGACGACCGCGCCGCCGTGCAGGATTTCTGGCAATCGCCGGCAATACCCGCCGGTCCCGGTCTCAAGGCGGTCGACCTGTTCGAGGCTGTCTATGATGGGCGCATCAAGGCGATCTGGATCATGGCGACCAACCCTGCCGTCTCGATGCCCGACGCCGGCCGTGTCCGCGAGGCGCTTGCCCGCTGCCCGTTCGTCGTCGTCTCCGACGTTATCGCCGATACTGACACCGGCGCCTTCGCGCACGTCCGCCTGCCGGCGGCCGCCTGGGGCGAGAAGGACGGCACCGTCACCAACAGCGATCGCACGATCACTCGCCAGCGCGCATTCTTCGGCCTGCCCGGGGCAGCTCGGCCCGACTGGTGGATCGTCGCCGATGTCGGCCGCCGCATGGGCTTCGAGAGTGCATTCGCATTCGCCTCGGCGGCTGAAGTCTTCCGCGAATATTGCCGCCAGACCGCGTTCGGGAACGATGGCGCGCGCAAGCTCGATCTGGGGTTCCTCGGCGACGTCAGCGATGGTGATTATGATGCGCTGGAGCCGGTCCGCTGGGGCGGGGCCAGCCCATTCGCCGACGGGTTGTTCCCGACCCCAGATCGCCGCGCCCGGCTCGTCATTCCCGAAGTCTCGAGCGATGCCGGTGCCGAACGTCCGATGCTGCTCAACACCGGCCGCTACCGCGATCAATGGCATACGATGACGCGCAGCGGGCTGAGCCCGCGTCTGTCGCGCCACCGCCCGGAACCGCTTGTCGAGGTGCATCCCGACGATGCGGCCGCATTCGGCCTCACCGACGGCGGCTTCGCCGATATCGAGAGCGACGCCGGCTGTTCGCTGTTCCGCGTCCTGGTGACCGCGGTCCAGCGCCGGGGGGAGGCCTTCGTGCCGATGCACTGGACCGACCGCACCAGCGGCACGGCGCGCACCGGACGCATTCCGCTGCCCGAGGTCGACCCGATCTCGGGCCAGCCCGGCTTCAAGCGCACGCCCGTCACGATTCGCCCGCGAGAGTTCGCCTGGAGAGGCTTCCTCGTCTCGCGCGCCCGTCCCGACCTCGACGGCGTGCCTTATTGGACGCTGTCCCGCACCGCCGGCGGTTGGCTCGCCGAACTGGCCGGCGACGAACTGCTCGATGCCGTGCTTATGCCTAAAGGCGGCAGCCTGCTCGAAGCCGTGGATAGCAAACGCGGCACCTTCCGTCGCGCCGCGATCGCCGCTGACGGGCGGCTGGCCGCCGCTTCGTTCGTTGCCAAGGGCGGAAAGCTCCCCGGTCGCGACTGGATCGCCGCCCAGCTTGATGAAGCCACGGCCCCGGCCGCGACGGCCCTGCTCGCCGGTCGGCCCGCCACACCCGCGCCCGACATCGGCCCGATCGTCTGCGTCTGCTTCGACATCGGCATGAAGACGATCCTCGCCGCCATCGCCGACCAGGGCCTGGCGAGCGTCGCCGCGGTCGGCGCGGCAATCGGCGCGGGGACCAACTGCGGATCGTGCCGTCCGGCGATCGGCGCCCTCATCGGCAAGGAAGGAAAAGTCGCGCATGGCTGAGGAATTCGCATCCGGCACCGTCTGGCTGGTCGGCGCAGGCCCCGGCGATCCCGACCTGTTGACGCGCAAGGCCGAACGCCTGATCCGTCGGGCCAGCGTCGTTTTTCACGATGCGCTGGTCGGCGGCCGGATCCTCGCGCTGATCCCCTCCGGCACACGCCGCGTCAGTGTCGGCAAACGCGCCGCGCGTCATTCGAAGGACCAGCGCAGCATCAACCAGTTGCTCATCGAGGCCGCGCAGGCTGGCGAGCGCGTCGTCCGTCTCAAGGGCGGCGATCCGTCGATTTTCGGCCGCTCCGCCGAGGAAATGGACGCTCTTGCCGAAGCGGGCGTGGACTTCCACATTTGCCCCGGAATCACCGCCGCCGCAGCCGCGGCAGCGAGCGCCTCGGTCTCGCTCACGCTGCGCGGCGTCGCGCGCGCCCTGACGTTCGTTACCGCCCATGCCCGCGCCGGTGAAGCGCTTGACCTCGACTGGCCCGCGCTCGCCGCCTCGGGCACGACGCTCGCCGTCTATATGGGCAAGGCCGCCGCCTCGGATGTTGCGCGCAACCTAATCGCGGCCGGCCTCGCCGCCGACACGCCCGCGTTGATCGTCGAAAATGCCAGCCTGCCCGACGAGCGCCTGCTCCACACCCGCCTCGATCGCCTCGGCTTCGCCGCCCGCGCAATGCTTGGCAAAGGCCCGGCCTTATTGCTGATCGGTCATGCGATGGAGCACCGCAGCGCTATGATGAAACCCGTCAGTTGCGCACGCGCAAATAATACAGCTTAGTGTATTGAAATCAGTGACTTATGATGCAGCTGTCAGCCTAACATAATTGGTTGTTATCGGACTTTGAGGAGGAGGCGACTTTGCGTCCAGTGCCGGTCATCCGGCGGGCGAGAAGCTGGGCCCTCAAGCGATCATTCGCTCATGATGAGACGAACGGCAGCCGTCGGGCGCTCGGCAATGAACGGCGGCGCGTTGTCGCCGTGCGGTTTCAGGACGGTATCCCGCTATCGGCCAGCTTCCTGCCGAATTGGCCTCAATAGGCCCACTCGAGCTGAAGCCACGCCTTCCGCGTATTTGTCAGGAAGCTGCGTGCATCATAGTCGGCGAACTTGGCGCTCACCGTGAAGCGCTTGACTTTGACTGACACGAGCAGGTTGATCTCATTGCCATAATGAACGTCGAGCCGGTCGCTGTCGAAGCGGTGGTAGGCCGCCTGGAACGTGACTGTGTCGGTACCCAACAGCTTCTTGGCAGTGTAGCCGACGCTCCCATAGAGGTCCCTGATCCCGTTGGGAGGGGTGGTCAGGAACTTGTCCGCCCAGCCCTGGAATTTGTGGAGGGTCGCAAGCGGTGTCTGGAAGCTGGTCAGGGCGACGCCATTGTCCGCGCCCAGCACCTCATAGCCTGCGCCTATGCGCAGCGAATCCACTTCAAGGCCGCCGTCGATCAGCCAATAGTCGGCCTGGTAGTCATTGGGATTGCGGTGATAATCCGACTGGCGCGCATAGCTCGCGACGTAGCTAAGCTTTACCCGCTTTGACAAAGGCCGCGCTCCGGACAGGCGCATACCATAGGTCTGACTGGACAGCTGGAAACCCGAGACGGCTGCTTCGTCCTGGTCGACGAGATAGGCGAAGCCGGTAAGCGCGCCGATCGGCGTGGCGTAGCTGATATTGGCGAAGAAATTGTCGCCGCTGATCGCCTGCTGACGTGCACCTAAGCCATCGATCCCCCAGATTGTCCGGTCGGACCACGCATAAGTGATGTCGGTTTTGAGCTTTGGAACTCCCGTCCACTCGATCCGGACTGCATCGAACGTCTGCTCGTTCTGACGCCACCCGACGGAACCGACGAAGCGTTGGTCGTCGAGGTTTATGCGCTGGCGGCCGAGCGTGATCAGGGTCTTTGCCAAGCCCCTGAACTGCACTTGCGCGCGGTTGAGCTCGACGTTTTCCGGATCCGCGATGATCGGATATTGCGCCTTCAGGTTCACACCGCTGTTATAGTGCTCGACGATTGCGCCGGTCGCTTCGCCTTCGACCAATATGCTCCAGCGTTCGTTCGAGGCTTCGGCACCGATGCGTGCGCGAAAGGTGAGGGCATCGGCATCCTTGATGATTGGATCCTGGTCCACGCTTTCGTAGCGCAGCCTCGTGTCGATGATCGGCTTTAGCTTGAACGGTTCGGCCAGCGCCGGCGTAGATGCGAAGGCTGCAGACAGCAGAAGACACGTCGGGAATCGCATTTCATACCCCCTTTATTGGAACTCGGATTGCTTGGGGCATCCTCTCCCGCGGATGCTTATTTCTTATGCGATGATGTCAGGCGGCCCGGTCGACGGGGTTAGAGTGGCGCTGGTGAAGAAACTGGAGCACTTCGTGCCGGGCATGGTTGTAGGCCGGCATCTCTGTTGCACCGATCCGGTCGCGTGGGCGCGGCAGGTCGATGGCGAGATCCTCACCAATGGTTGCGGCTGGCCCGTTGGTCATCATGACGACCCGGTCGGACAGCAGGACGGCTTCGTCGACGTCGTGGGTAATCATGACCACGGTATTTTTGAGGCGCGCCTGGATCTCCATGACGACATCCTGCAGGCTGGCCCGCGTCAGCGCGTCAAGCGCGCCGAACGGTTCGTCCATCAGCAGTACGCGCGGGGTCATCGCGATAGCACGCGCGATGCCGACTCTTTGCTTCATGCCGCCCGAAAGCTCACCGGGACGCTTGGTTGCCGCGTGCGTCATCTGGACGAGCTCCAGATTATGCATCACCCAGTCGCGGCGCTCGGCACGCGATTTGCCGGGTGTCGTCTTGTCGACTCCGAGCCGGACATTCTCCTCGACCGTCAGCCATGGCAGCAGCGAGTGATCCTGGAAAATAACGGCGCGGTCAGGTCCGGGCTTGTCGATCACGTCACCATCCAGGAACACCACGCCGCGCGAGGGCTTGTTCAGCCCGGCAATGATATTCATCAGCGTCGATTTGCCGCATCCGGAATGTCCGATCAGCGCGATGAATTCGCCCTTTTCGATCGACAGGTCGATGTTCTCGACGGCGGTAAATACGCCTGTCCTGGTGGGAAAGGTGACGCTGACGCCTTCAAGCGCGAGATAGCTGCGTTGCTTCATCTTCCTGATCCCTTCAAACTTGGCGGGCCAGACGGCGGCCGGTCCATGCGACGATGCGGTCGAGGGAAAAACCGACCAGTCCGATCCAGATCAATGCGACGATCGTGTCGGTCAGCAGCGAACTGTTGTAGCTGTCCCAGATGAAGAAGCCGATGCCGGTGCCGCCCTGGACCATCTCGGCAGCGACGATGGCGAGCCAACTCATCCCGATGCCGATCCTGAGACCCGTGAACATGTAGGGCACGGTCGCCGGCAGCATGATGCGGAGAAAATATTCGATCGGGTTGAGCGACAGGACCCGTCCGACGTCGCGGAAGGTAGGCGGGATGTTCTGAACACCAGCGGCGGTGTTGAGGATGACGGGCCAGATTGCAGTGATGAAGATCAGAAAGATAGCCGAGGGACCGGCCTCCTGGAAAATAGCCAGACTTATCGGAAGCCAGGCGAGTGGCGGGACCGTCCGGAGTATCTGGAACAACGGGTCCAGCGCGCGATAGGCGAACAGGCTTTGCCCAATGAGGATGCCGAGCGCGATCCCCGCGAGCGCCGACAGCCCATAGCCGACCATGACCCGTTTCAGGCTGGTGATGATGTGGCCGGCAATGCCGACGTCGCCGGTCTCGTCGATGTGCAGGCCCGAGAGGTCAATCGACACGCCCTTCAGCGGGTGGACGATGACGTCGTGGCTCTCGGACCACACTCGGGAAGGGCTTGGCAGCGATGCGCCTTCGCCGCTGCAGCTTATTTCCCAAACCGTCAGCAACACCACGATCATCAGCAGCGTCGGTCCGAACTTGCTTGCGATGCTGCCCAATCGATCTCTCCATATCGTCGCGGCGCGTGCCGAGGGTGGCTCGTCGGCTGCTGCAGCCGGTGGCCGGCTGTTGGGATAGGGAATGATTTCGGCCTGTGGCGCCGCCGCGACATGCGCGGGAAGGCGGCCGGCGGAGGTCTCGACGAATTGGGCAGACGAACTTGACATCATGCTGCTTCCTTCCGGGCCTGTATCAGACCCTCTTGATTCCAAGGCTGGCGAGATAGGCGTTCGGATTGCCCGGGTTGAAAACCTTGCCGTCGAAGAATTTCTCGGGTCCGCGGCTTTCGCCTTTGGGAATCGCCCCGGCCGGGACGCCGGCGAGCTGCGCGGCGCGGCGCCAGATGTCGGACCGGTTGACCTTTCCGATCAGGCCCATGCGGTTGAGGCTTAGCGGCAGCTTGCCCCAGCGCTGGTTCTCGGTGAGGAACCAGAGCTCGTGGCTCTTCCAAGGGAAGGAGGCATTCGCCGCGAAGAATTTCATCTTGAAAGGCGCATTCTTGACGACCCGCCCGTCGCCGAAATTGAAATTGCCGAGCAGACGGTCCTGGATGTCGCCGACCGGACATTTGAGCCAGTCGCGGCCGCCGATGATTGCGGCCATCTTCGCATTGTTGGCTGGGACGTCGCACCAACGCTGTGCAGCGATCACGGCAGCGGTAAGCGCAATCGCAGCACGCGGATTCCGGGCGACCCAGTCGGCCCGCATGGCGAAGCTTTTTTCGGGATGGTTCATCCACATCTGGCCGGTCGAAACCGCGGTATAGCCGATCTTCTGGCCGACCAGCTGATCGTTCCACGGCTCGCCGACGCAAAACGCCTCCATGGTGTTGGCCTTCATATTGGCCACCATCTGCGCCGGGGGGATAGTGATCAGCTCGACATCCTTGTCGGGGTCGATGCCTCCAGCCGCGAGCCAGTAGCGGATCCACATGTCATGGGTTCCGCCAGGGAAGGTCATCGCCATCGTGATCTTGTTACCGGCGGCCTTCCGCTTGGCGATGATGCCTTTCATCTTCGCTGCATTCAGGTCGGCTTTGGCAGTCAGATATTCCTTCTCGACTGAAATCGCCTGGCCATTCACGTTCAGCCGGGCGAGTATGTTCATCGGTACCGGCTTGCCCTGGTTGATCGTGCCAAGCGTGAGCAAGTAAGGCATTGGTGTCAGTATATGCGCGCCATCGATGCCGCCGCCTCCGGAACCAAGCACAAGGTTGTCCCGTGTCGCGCCCCAGCTCGCCTGCTTGGCGACCTGGACATCGGGCATTCCGAACTTCGCGAAGAGTCCCAGCTCCTTGGCGATGATCAACGGCGCCGCGTCAGTGAGCGCTATGAATCCGAGCTTCGCGCCCTTGACCTCCGGCGGTCCTGCAGCGGCGAGCGCTTCGCCTGCCATGCCGGCAAGCAGGAGGCTCGCAGATGCAGCGCCACCCAACTGCAAGAAGCCGCGTCGTCCAAGCTTGAATTCGTCGTCGATCCCCGGGATCTCGAGCTCTTCGTCATCAGCCATGTTGCCCCCTGTAGCCGAAATGAAAAAAGCCGCCTCGGAAGCCGAGAGGCTCACCGGGCGGCACCAGTGCCTATGCGATAGAAAGAGATCGCGCCGCAGCTTCAGGCCCCTCGTTGGACAGGGCTGCGACAATGTCTGTTGGGCCATCCTTGCCCAATGCACATTTACTGCGCTGCACAATCAATGGTTCGCAAGTGCAACATACTTCTTCCCGAATGCACTATTCGCAATCAAGATCTGGGCTGGGTGGGCGGCAAGGCGCTCGTGAGCGGTTTCATCAATCCTGCTGCCACTGGTGTTCCTCGCCTTCATTTTCATGGTCCTGTCGACCTTGAGCGTTAGACCCTGCATGTGCTCGATGCCGACTCGAACCTTGCTCACGGCCTCTAGAATGATGTCCGAGAATGAGGAGCTAACTATCAAGCCGTGCACAAGAATTCCGCGCCAGAGACTAACGCGCGAATGGGGCAGGTATGAGCTGATGAGTACCAGTTCGGCGCACGGTTTGGTGTCGTCAGAGCCGCAGAAATCAGGCATTTCTGGCGCAGTCTCTGAGAGACTAAGGCCAGGCAAACCGCGGTGAGGCCCGAGCCGGAATCGAACCGGCGTGCAAGGATTTGCAGTCCTCTGCGTAACCACTCCGCCATCGGGCCGCCGCCGTGCGACATGGTCGGAGCGTGGCGCGCTGTCAACATTGTCGCGACGAAGATTGGCGCACGGTCACTTCGCGCTTGGCCTCGCAGGGGAGGGCCGGTAGAGTGACTGTATTGCGTCCCTCATACACATATGTGAATCAGGCCCCTGGAATGACCGAGCAGAATTTCGAGCAGATGCGGCGCGCGATGGTCGCGTGTCAGCTGAGGACGACCGGCGTCAACGATCCCCGCGTGCTCGCCGCGATGGGCGCGGTGCCGCGCGAGCGCTTCGTTCCGCCGGAACGTGCCGGCACGGCCTATGCCGATGCGGTGATCCCCCTGAGCGAGCGCCGCGCGCTCAATTCGCCGATGGCGCTTGGCAAATTGCTCGCCGAGGCCGCGCCCGCGCCAGGCGAACGGGCGATGGTGATCGGCGCCGGCACCGGCTATGCGGCGGCGGTCCTGACGCGGCTGTGCGGATCGGTCGTCGCGGTCGAGGAGGAGCCCGAGCTGATGGCGCGCGCGAAGCAGCTGATCGCCGCCGATGCGGTGACCTTCGTCGAAGGCCCGCTGAGCGCCGGATATGCCGAGGGTGCCCCCTATGATCTGATCCTGGTCGATGGCGCGATCGAAGAGGTGCCCGCGGCGCTGGTAGAACAGCTCGCCGCCGACGGACGCATCGCGCTCGGGCTGGTCGAGCGCGGCGTGCAACGGCTTGCGATCGGCCGGCGTGGCGGCTCCGGATTTGCGGTCGTGCCCTTTGCCGATGCCGCCTCGGCGCCGCTGCCGGGCTTCGCACCGCCGCAGACATTCACTTTCTGAAGGGCGCGACCGTGATCAGCCGAAACAGGATCCGGGCCATCTGCCTCGGCGCATCGTCCGCAGCGCTGATCGCGGCACTGGCCGCGACGGCGCCCGCGCAGGCCGACACTCTGCGCGACGCCCTGGTCCAGACCTACAAGGCCAATCCGACGATCACCGCGCAGCGCTCTTTGCTTCGCTCGACCGATGAAGGCGTCGCGATCGCCCGCGCGCAGGGCCGCCCGCAAGTGTCGGCCAATGTCGGCTTCAACCAGGATCTCACCCGCACCGGTGGCGGCAACGGCAGGAACTTCAGCGGCGGCCTCGATCTCAGCCTGCCGATCTTCCAGGGCGGACGCGTGCGCAATTCGGTCGGCGCGGCGAAAGCGCGCGTCGAGGCCGGGCGTGCCGATCTGCGCGCCACCGAAGGCGATGTGTTCACCGAGGCGGTCGCCGCTTACATGGACGTGATCCGCGACCGGTCGATCGTCAGCCTCAACGAAAATCAGGTGAAGGTGCTGCAGACCGACCTGCAGGCGAGCCGCGACCGGTTCGAGGTCGGCGACCTGACCCGCACCGACGTCGCCCAGTCCGAGGCGCGCCTCTCGCTCGCCAAAAGCAATCTCGCCACCGCGCGCGGCACGCAGACCGCGAGCGAGGAGAATTACCGCCGCGTGATCGGCAACTGGCCCGGCGATCTCGCGCCGCCGCCACCACTGCCGACGCTTCCGGGCACGCCGGACCAGGCGGTCAGCGCCGCTTTGGTCAACAATCCGGATCTGATCGCCGCCAACGAACAGATCCGCGCCGCCGGGCTCGACGTCTCCGCAACCCGCGCCGACCGGCTGCCCACCGTGTCGGCGATCTCGAACGGCACCTATGTCGACTATCTCGGCACGTCCGAGGATCAGTTCGGGGTCCCCGGCATCGCCAATACCCAGACCAGCATCGGCGTCGGCGTCCAGGCGCGCGTGCCGCTCTATCAGGGCGGCCTGATCGGCGGCCGCGTCCGCCAGGCGCAGGCGCTGCAGAGCCAGCGCATCGAGCAGGGCATCGCGGTCGAGCGCGCGGTCGTGTCCAACGCCCGCTCGGCCTTCGCGCGCTACCAGGCGGCGAACCTCGCGATCCAGTCCAACCAGACCGCGGTCGAGGCCAACACTTTGGCGCTCGAGGGCACCCGGGCGGAACAAAGCGTCGGCACGCGCAATATACTCGACGTGCTCAACGCCGAACAGGAATTGCTCAACAGCCAGGTAGCCCTGGTGACCGCGCGCCGCGACGCTTATGTGGCCGGCTTCGCCTTGCTCAACGCGCTCGGCGAGGCCGAGGCCAAGGATCTGAACCTCGACGGCGGCGCGCTCTACGATCCGATCGCCAACTACAAGCGCGTGGCCGGGCGCATGTCGGACTGGGGCGACGACAAGACGCCGCAGCCGGTCGCCACGCGCACGGTCGGGCCGGTCGATCCCAATCCGCCGCAAGCCACGAGCACACCCTGATAGCCCGAGTGAGTCTGGACCCATGTTCGAATCAAGGTTAAGAGATCGCTGATGGGGGACATGAACCAGGAGCCGTCGATGGAAGAGATTCTCGCTTCCATCAAGCGCGTGATCGCTGAGGACACGCCGCCGCCACCGGTCGGAATGCGCCCGAATCGCGACCGCGCACCCGATCCGCTCGACAGCCTGCCCGACGAAGATGACGAGGACGTGCTTGAACTGCACGATCCGATGCTCGAGGACAGCGGCCTGCTCTCCGAAGGCACCGCTCAGGCCAGCCGCCAGTCGCTCGCCGCGCTTGCCGCGATGAGCCACCCCGCCGCCGAACCGGCCGCGCCAGTCTCCGACGGCGCGCTCGAAGCGGTCGTTCGCGACATGCTCCGCCCGATGCTCAAGCAATGGCTCGACCAGCGCCTGCCCGAAATGGTCGAGGACATGGTCTCCCGCGAAATCGCCCGCATCACCGGCAAAAGGCTCTAGTTCCGGCCCACTCACCTTTACACTTGGCCGCCGCGCAAGGCTTCGTCTAAGCGGCTCGGGCGATGGCTGAACTTCCCAAGACATTCGATCCCGCTGAAATCGAGGCGCGCTGGTACGCGCATTGGGAAGGCGAGGGGCGGTTCCGGCCCGAGCGGCCCGAAGCCGAGCCGTATACGATCGTCATCCCGCCGCCCAACGTCACCGGCAGCCTGCACATCGGCCACGCGCTCGACAATACGCTCCAGGACATCTTGATCCGCCGTGCGCGGCTGCAGGGCAAGGACGCGCTCTGGGTGGTGGGCACCGATCACGCCGGCATCGCCACCCAGATGGTCGTCGAGCGCAACCTCGAAAGCCAGGGCGTCAAGCGCCGCGACATGCCGCGCGACGCGTTCGTCGAGCATGTCTGGGAATGGAAGGCACAGTCGGGCGGCCAGATCACGCGCCAGCTGCGGCGGCTCGGCGCCTCGTGCGACTGGGCGCACGAGCGATTCACGATGGACGACGGCTTCTCCGCCGCCGTCATCAAGGTCTTCGTCGCGCTCTACCGCGAAGGCCTGCTTTATCGCGACAAGCGCCTCGTCAACTGGGATCCCAAGTTCCAGACCGCCATCTCCGACCTCGAGGTCGAGACGCGCGAGGTACAGGGCAAATTCTGGCACATCACTTATCCGCTGGCCGACGGCACGCGCGCGATCTCGGTCGCGACGACGCGCCCCGAAACCATGCTCGCCGACATGGCGGTCGCGGTGCATCCCGAGGACGAGCGCTACCGCGACCTGATCGGCAGCAATGTCCGGCTGCCGATCACCGGCCGCCTGGTCCCGATCATTGCCGACGAACATGCCGATCCGTCGCTCGGGTCCGGAGCGGTCAAGATCACGCCCGGCCACGATTTCAACGATTTCGAAGTCGGCCGCCGCGCCGGAATCAAGGCCGCGGACATGCTCAACATGCTCGATGCCGAGGCGCGCGTGACGCAAACCTCCGATGGCCTGATCCCGCCGGACCTGGTCGGGCTCGACCGTTTCGAGGTACGCAAGCGCGTCGAGGCGATGCTCGAGGCCGAGGGGCTGCTCGAAAAGGTCGAGGACCGCGTCATCCAGACTCCGTATGGCGACCGCTCGGGCGTGGTGATCGAACCCTGGCTGACCGACCAATGGTATGTCGACGCCGCGACGCTCGCCGTACCCGCCATCGAAGCGGTCCGCTCGGGCAAGACCCGCTTCGTCCCCGAAACCTGGGCCAAAACCTATTTCAACTGGATGGAGAATATCCAGCCCTGGTGCGTCTCGCGCCAGCTCTGGTGGGGACACCGGATCCCGGTCTGGTATGGGCCCGGCGGCACCGCCTTCGTCGCCGAAACCGAGGAAGAGGCGCAGGCTGAGGCCGGTCCCGGCGTCCCGCTGCGCCGCGACGAGGACGTGCTCGACACCTGGTTCTCGTCCGCACTGTGGCCGTTCGGGACGCTCGGCTGGCCAGAGCAATCGACCGAGCTGCAACGTTACTATCCCGGCTCGGTGCTGGTCACCGGCTTCGACATCATCTTCTTCTGGGTCGCGCGCATGATGATGCAGGGCGTGCACTTCATGGGCGAGGTGCCGTTCGCGACCGTCTATTGCCACGGTCTGGTCCGCGACCGCAACGGCCAGAAGATGTCCAAGGCCAAGGGCAACACCGTCGACCCGCTCGGCCTGATCGACCAATATGGCGCCGACGCGCTGCGCTTCACGCTCGCCGCGATGGAAAGCCAGGGCCGTGACATCAAGCTCGATGAGAAGCGCATCGAGGGCTATCGCAACTTCGCGACCAAGCTGTGGAATGCGGCGCGCTTTTGCCAGTCCAACGGCATCGGCGCGAGCGCGACCATTGAACCGCCCGCGGCAACTCTGCCGGTCAACAAATGGATCGTCGGCGAGACCGTCAGGACCGTCCAGGCGCTCGACCTGGCGATGGCCGATTATCGCTTCGACGAAAGCGCCAACACCATCTACCATTTCGTCTGGGACCTGTTCTGCGACTGGTATCTCGAACTGATCAAACCCGTGCTGATCGTGCAGGAGGGCGAGGTCGGACCGGGCGATGCCGGCACCGAGACCCGGGTCGTGGCCGGCTGGGTGCTCGACCAGATACTGGTGATGCTCCACCCGTTCATGCCGTTCATCACCGAGGAATTGTGGCATGCGATGGGGAAGCGTCCATACGACCTGATCCTCGCCAAATGGCCGATGCCGGATGCCCGCGCGCTCGATTCCGAAGCCGGCCCCGAAGTCGACTGGCTGATTCGCCTGGTCAGCGGCATCCGCGCCGCCCGCTCGGAGCTTGGCGTTCCGCCCGGCGCCCGCCTGCCGCTGCATGTCCGCGACGCGTCGGAGACGACGCTCGCCCGGCTGTCGCGTCACGAGGTCGCGCTCCAGCGGCTCGCCCGGATCGAATCGGTGAGCCTGGCGGCGGCGTCGGGGGACGGTGCCGCGCAGGTCGTCGTCGACGAGGCGACCTATATTCTCCCGCTCGCCGGCGTGATCGACATCGAAGCCGAGCGTGCGCGCCTCGCCAAGGCGCTGGACGGCGCGGAAAAGGAGCGCGATTCGCTTGCCCAGCGGCTCGCCAACCCAAGCTTCGTCGAAAAGGCCAAGCCCGAAGCGGTTGCCAAGGCGCGCGAGGATCATGAAGACAAGAGCGCCGAAGCCGACCGCCTTCGCGCCGCGTTGTCGCGCATAGGTTAGCATTTGGGAGCCCGCGTCGCGGCGGGACGAAGGACATATGGACGCTGAAACCACCACCGGTACCGGCCGGCCGCAGCCCCGCGCCGGCCGCGACCTCACTGGCGGGCCGATCGGCAAGACATTGCTGCTGTTCGCGCTGCCGACGCTTGGCTCAAGCATATTGCAGTCGATCAACGGCTCTATCAACGCCGTCTGGGTCGGCCGCTTTCTCGGTGAAGACGCGCTGGCCGCGACCGCCAACGGCAATCTGGTCATGTTCCTGTTGCTCGCCTTCGTATTCGGCTTCGGCATGGCCGCCACGATCCTGATCGGCCAGGCGTTCGGTCGCCGCGATGTCGAAGCCGCGCGCAAGGTCCTGGGCACCGCGGTCGGTGGGTTCGTCTCGGTCGTCATCGTCATGTGTGCGCTCGGCTGGATATTCGCGCCGAACCTGCTGGACCTGATGGCGACGCCGCCGGCCTCGTTCGATCTTGCGGTGACCTATTTGCGCGTGCTCCTCATCGGCATGCCGGCGGCGCTGACCATGGCGCTGCTGATGATGGCGCTGCGCGGCGCCGGCGACGCACTCACCCCACTCTGGTTCATGGCGCTGAGCGCAGTGCTCGACAGCAGCCTCAACCCGGTCTTCATCCTCGGCCTCGGCCCGGCGCCGCGGCTCGGCATTGGCGGTGCGGCGCTGGCGACGCTGATCGCAAATGCCGTCAGCCTCACGGCCATGCTTGCTTATATCTACGGCCGCGACCTGCCGCTGCGCCTGCGCGGCCGGGAGCTTCGCTTCCTCATCCCGGATCCGCTTTTGCTCAAGACGATCATCCGCAAGGGCTTCCCGATGGGCCTGCAGATGATCGTGATCTCGTCGTCGGCGCTGGCGATGCTCGGGCTGGTTAATCGCCATGGCGTGGCGGTCACGGCGGCCTATGCGGTCACCAGCCAGCTGTGGACCTATGTCCAGATGCCCGCGATGTCGCTCGGCGCTGCGGTCAGCGCGATGGTCGCGCAGAATATCGGCGCCGGTAACTGGAGCCGGGTGTCGCGGATCACGCGCACCGGCATATTGTTCAGCGTGCTGATGACCGCGACTTTGGTCGTCCTCCTGACCCTGCTCGATCGCCACGCGATGGCGTTGTTCCTTGGCGCGGGCAGTCCCTCGATCGAGATCGGGCGGCATATCCAGTTGCTGACCAGCTGGGGCTTCGTCTTCTTTAGTGCTTCGCTGGTCATCTTCGGCACCGTCCGCGCCAACGGGCAGGTCGTCTGGCCGCTGATCATCCTGTTTATCTCAATGTATCCGGTGCGGCTTGGCATCGCGTTCGGCACCGAACGCTGGCTTGGCATCGATTCCTTGTGGTGGAGCTTTCCGGCCGGCATGGTCACGACGTCGATCATGGCGACGATCCTCTATCTGCACGGCGGCTGGCGCCGCAGCCGGATGATGTCCCCCGCGGTCGAGGAGCAGGAGGCGCTGGAGCAGGCTTTGTGCGATGCCGAACCGGCCGGAAGCCTCAATCCGAAGGGCTGATTGCGCTCGGTCGGGGTACCACGACCTGGATCGCCTTCCGGGCAACTTCGACGATGGCAGGCGTCCGCCCGACCACCTCGCCGTCGATCGAGATCGGCAAAGCGGGGATTGTCGTCAATTTCAGCCGGTGGCCGCGGAACTCGCACGTCGTCAGGTGCCGATTGGGAAGCCGCAGCAAGGTCGACAGCCAGCTCCAGGCGAGCATTTGCCGTCCGTCGCCCGTGACCGCCTGGATCACGATGTCGCCGCTGTCGACGTCGGTGCTCTCGACGATTTCGACGCCGCCGTGAAATCGTCCGTTGGCGATCCGTACTTCGAGCGCCTTGAGCCTGTGCGTGCCGCTTCCATCCTCGACGATCAGCTCGAATGCGCGGAAACGCATCAGGCACCAGCTCGCCCAGATCAGATATCCGGTGCGCCCCAGCCATTTCTTGAGACCGTTCGGCACGCTCGCCGCGACCATTGGCGGCAGGCCGATCGCCGCGCTGTTGACGAAATAGTCGCCGTCGATGACCCCCAAATCGACTGTCCTGCGTACGCCGGTCGCAATCACTTCGACCGCACCGTCGAGGTCGAGCGGGATGCCAAGCGTGCGCGCAAAGCTGTTCGCTGTGCCGAGCGGCAGCAGCGCGAACGCGCAATCCTGACCCACCAGATGGTCGACTGCGCAGGACAATGTTCCATCGCCGCCGCCAATGATGATCATCGGCGCTCCATCCTTGACGGCTTTGCCCACAATGCCGTCGAGCTTCGACGGATCGTCGACGCCATGTGCGGCCCGCAGGGTGATCCCGCTTGCCTCCAGCTTGGCGCGTGCCTCGCGGAACAACTCTTCCCCTTGCCGCGAATGCGCATTGACGATCAGCACGGCTTCGCGCGGGACTGGTCTTGATGCTTCCATCAGACCCCAACATATGAACGCGCTACAATGTCCCTTCGCTTCGCGCGGCAACGAGTCTAGGAGGCGAACGCAATGAGCAATGCGTCCTTTCCCGCACTCCGGATGCGCCGCGCACGTGCCGCCGCCTGGTCGCGCGCCCTGGTCGCCGAGAACACGCTCACACCCTCCGATCTCATCTGGCCCTTGTTCGTTACGGAGGGGGAGGGGGTGGAGGAACCGATTACGTCCTTGCCTGGCGTATCGCGCTGGTCGGTCGACAAAATCGCCGATCGCGCACGCGACGCGCAGCAGCTCGGCATTCCCTGCATTGCCCTGTTCCCGAACACCCCCGCCGCGCTTCGCAGCGACGATGGCCGCGAAGCGCTCAACCCCGACAATCTGATGTGCCGCGCGATCAAGGCGGTAAAGGATGCAGTGCCCGACATCGGCGTGCTCACGGATGTCGCGCTCGATCCCTACACCTCACATGGCCACGACGGTCTCACCGACGCGTCGGGCTATGTTCTCAACGACGAAACCAGCGCGCTCCTGGTCGAGCAGGCTTTGGTCCAGGCGGCCGCCGGCAGCGACGTGATCGCGCCCTCCGATATGATGGACGGACGCGTCGGCGCGATCCGCGCCGCGCTCGAGCGCGAGGGTCATATCAACGTCCGGATCATGGCCTATGCCGCCAAATATGCGAGCGCATTCTACGGTCCGTTCCGCGACGCGGTCGGCAGCCGCGGCCTGCTCAAGGGCGACAAAAGCAGTTATCAGATGGATCCCGCCAACAGCGACGAAGCATTGCGCGAAGTCGCGCTCGATCTTGCCGAGGGCGCCGACTGGGTGATGGTCAAGCCGGGCCTGCCTTATCTCGACATCGTCCGCCGCGTGAAGGACAGGTTCGCCGTGCCGGTCTTCGCTTATCAGGTGTCCGGCGAATATGCGATGATCGAGGCTGCCGCCGCGGCCGGGGCAGGGGAGCGCGACCCGTTGGTCCTGGAGACCCTGCTTGCGTTCAAGCGCGCCGGCTGCGCCGGAATCCTCACTTATCATGCGGCAGTCGCGGCGAAGCTGCTGAGTGCCTGAGCCTGTGGCTTCGCCCGGCCGCGAACGTTTCGCCAAGCCCTTGTTCGTGCTGACGATCGTCGTCGGCTCGTTCCTCCTGTTCCTGACCCAGCCGATGATCGCGCGCATGGCGCTGCCCAGGGTCGGCGGCGCGCCGTCGGTGTGGAACAGCGCGATGCTCGTCTACCAGGCCTTGCTGCTCGGCGGCTATTTCTACGCGCACCGCGTCGGCCAGCTTCGCCCGCGCACGCAAACGTACATCCACATCGGCCTGTTCGCACTTGCCGCGATCTGGCTTCCGATCGGCCTGCGGCCCGATCCGCTTCCGCTCGATGCCAATGTCTTCCTCTGGGTCCCCTGGCTGCTGGTCACGTCGATGGGCCCATTGTTCTTCATCGTCTCCGCGCAGGCGCCACTGATGCAGCGCTGGTATGCGCTCGAGACCAGCCGCGGCGAACCATATGCGCTCTATGCCGCATCCAACCTCGGCAGCTTCGCGGGTCTGATCTCCTATCCCTTGCTCGTCGAGCCTTTGCTTCCGCTCAGGCAGCAAAGCTATTTGTGGACCGCGGGCTATGCATTGCTCGTCCTGCTGGTCGCGATCTGCGCGGTCACGCTGCCCTCGAAGACCGCCGCGCCCGCCGGCGACAAGGCTGCCGACCGGCCGCCGATGCGCCGCGTGCTGCACTGGATCGTGCTCGCCGCGGTCCCGTCGGGGCTGATGCTGTCTACGACCACCCACCTTACCACCGACATCGTCGCGATGCCGTTGCTCTGGGTGCTCCCGCTCGGCCTCTATCTGCTAAGCTTCGTCCTGGCATTTGCCGACCGGCGCGGCCCGGTCATATTCATCAGCCGGCTGGCGCCGCTGGTGCTGCTGATCGGCGGCGGCATCGCGATCGTCGGCGGCTCGCAAAATCCGTTCCTGTCGGCCGGTGTCGAGCTCGGCCTCCTTTTCGTGGCCGCCACGACCCTGCACGGCGAGATGTACAGGCTTCGTCCGCCGGCCAGCCAGTCGACGCATTTCTATCTTGCCATGTCGATCGGCGGCATGATCGGTGGCGTCTTCTGCGCGATCATCGCGCCGGTGATCTTCGACTGGACCTACGAGCATCCGATCCTGATCCTCGCCGCCGCCTGGCTTATCCCGCAGGCGCCCTTGTTCGGCTTCATGGCGTTCCTCGATCGCTCGCCGCGTGCCCGTCTCGCAGCCTGGCTGCTGCCCGCCGCCGCTGTGCTGCTGTCGGTCCTGACCAACGGCCCGCTCGCTGTCCTGACCGCGAGCGGCGCGGCGATCGGGCGTATCGTGACCGCGCTGATCGGCGTGCTCGCGATCGGGCGGAGGCGCCTGTTCGTCGTCTCGCTCGCGGCGTCGATGCTGGCGTTCGGCGGCTGGCAGATGATCGAGATCAGTTTCCACGGCGAGAACCGGACGCGCAGCTATTTCGGCATCTACACGATCAGCGGCACCGAATTCAGCGGCACGCGCGTGTTGACGCACGGCACGACGATGCACGGCCTTCAGATCCTCGATCCGAAGCTGCGGCTCGAGCCGACCACTTATTATGCTCCACGCTCGGGCGCCGGGCTTGCGATGCGCGCGACCGGCACTCTGTTCGGGCCGGCTGCGCGGATCGGCGTCGTCGGTCTCGGCACCGGCACCTTGTCCTGCTACGCCAGGCCAGGCCAGCAATGGCGCTTCTTCGAGATCGATCCGGCGATCGTCGACATCGCGACGCGCCGCCGCGCCTTCACCTTCATGAGCAGCTGCGCGCCGGACGCCAACATATTGATCGGCGACGCGCGCCTTCGCCTCGCCGACGAGGCGCCGGCATCGCTCGACCTGCTCGCGCTTGACGCCTTTTCGTCCGATGCGGTGCCGATGCATCTGCTGACGCGCGAGGCGTTCGGCGTCTACGGCCGCGTGCTGCAGCCGAACGGTATCCTGCTGGTCCACGTCTCCAATCGCTACATCGATCTGGTCCCGGTCGTCGCCGCCGACGCGGCCGCGGGTGGATGGACGGCGGCCGTCCGCCGCTACGAACCCGACGCCGAGGAAACCCGCCGCTTCGCCAGCACCTCGGTCTGGATCGCCTTGTCGCGCGATCCGCGCAAGCTGCAGGAGCTGATCCGCGCCAGCGCGGGGCAGGGCGACTGGCAGCCGCTCAGGACCACCCCCGGATTTTCGGGCTGGACCGACGATTATGCGAGCATATTGCCGTTGCTCAAGCCGATGAAAGAATTCCTTCCGTTCTGAAGAGTAGCCTTATGATCCTGCCGTTTCGCGACAAGACACCCCGGATCGATCCCGCCGCCTTCGTCGCGCCCGACGCGACCTTGATCGGCGATATCGTCATCGGGCCCGATTCCAGCATCTGGTACCAATGCGTGCTGCGCGCCGACGTGAACCATATGGTGATCGGCGCGCGCAGCAACATCCAGGACGGAACCGTCGTCCATGTCGATTCCGCGAGGGACGGCGGGCCGGGCCGGCCGACCATCATCGGCGATGATGTCCTGATCGGCCATATGGTGATGATCCATGGCGCGATCCTGCACGACCGCGCTTTTGTCGGCATGGGCGCGATCGTGATGGACGCCGAGATCGAAAGCGACGGCATGCTCGCGGCCGGTTCGATGCTCACCCCTGGCAAGCGTATCGCCTCGGGCCAATTATGGATGGGCCGCCCGGCCAAATATCTCCGCGACCTGACCGAAGCTGATATCGCCTCGAACCGGGCTGGCGTCGCGCATTATGTCGAACATGCCAAAGCGCATGCCGCTGCGGTCAAGGCGCAGCAAGCGAGCCGCTCAGCCGATTGATCTCGGCATCCTGCCTGTCGACGATTGCGCGAACTTCGCCTGACGCCGCGGCGATCGCAGCCAGGTCGGCGTCCGCGCCGGGCGCGCTTTCGGTGCGTTCCCGCGCGAGCTTGTCCAGGTCCGAAAGTGCCACCGCGGTCGGCGTCCGCACGCTCTCGAGTTGCGACAGCGCCTGTTGGCCGGCGATCCATGCCTCCGATCCGGCGCTGCCCGCGGCGGCGACGCGCGCCTTGGTCTCCGCGAGCGCAGCCTCGAACGCAGTCTGACCTGCCTGCGCCTGTGTGACGAGCGCGGCAATCCGGCCGGCCAGGCCGGCGTCCGCAGCAGGAGCAGCAGGCGGCGCTTCCACCGGCGGCGCAGCTGCTTCGGAGCCGCCCAGCTCGCCGGGGCGCGGCGCCAGCGACGGGAAGGGACCGCCCGCCGCGCAGCCCGCGAGCGGCAGCCCCAGGCAAAGCGCGGAGAGGAGGAAGCGACGTGCAGCCATGACCCGGCCCTATGCCCCCCGGCGCCCGCGTGCAACGGGGTTGCGCCCCCGATGCCTACCGCTTATGTCCCACCCTCCCGCGCGCCCGTAGCTCAGCTGGATAGAGCACCAGACTACGAATCTGGGGGCCGGAGGTTCGAATCCTTCCGGGCGCGCCAACCCCACTAAATTACAATGACTTAGCATTTGCTAGCCAACTTGCTAGCCAAGTGCCGGTCACTCAATGTTCCCATCGCGACCCGCGCCATAGCCCGTTGCTCGGCCTGTTTCGTGTAGATTGCTACCTCGCGATCATCGGCATGCATGGTGATTGATTTGATGCCCTGGTTGCCGATCCCAGCTTCTGCCATGCGGCGCGATGCGGCCTTGCGTAGCCCATGCGTCGTGCAGTGAGGCAGGCCGGCTTCATTGCACCATTGGCGCATCTTGCTTCCGAAGCCCTTGGCGGTGAACGGCTTGCCATATTCGGTGACGAGGAAACACAGGTGCCCGATAGTTGGCATCGCATCGATCGCCTCCTGCAGCTGCGGCGCGAGCGGGATCCAAGACGGCTTGCCCGTCTTTTCATCGATCCCATAGAAACAGCCATCCTGCACATGCTGCGGGCCAAGCTGTACGCCATCGCCACGTCGTTTGGCCGTCCACAGGAACAGCTCAAGCGCAAGTCGTGCTTTCGTACCGAGCGGGTGCCGCTCTTGATACTGCGCTATCTCAGCCTCGGTCCAGGTATGAAAGCCGACCGTCTTAAGGCTCAGTGCGTCGGTGAGATCGGCGGGGTTGTCGGCGCGCATCTTCAGCTTCACCGCAAACTTGAACAGGCGCTTGAGCTGCTTGCGGAGGTTCACTGCGGCGAAGTGATGCGTTGCAGCCTTGTCGGCGATGATCCTGTCGAGATGAGAGAACTCGACGCCGCGCACGGTGAGGCTGCCGACGCGCTTCTGCTCGCCGCGCTTGTTCGTCCACATGCCATCACGGAAGGCATCCAGGATCGATCGCGCTTTCTGGCGAGTGATAGGCTTAGACTGATTGAATGTCGTCGAGCGGTAGAACTGTGTGGCGAGATCATCGATCGTCCCCGTCACGGTTTGGCGTTCGGCGCGCTTCGGCTTGGCTTCGTGAAGATAGGACTGATACTCAGCCATGAACTCGGCTGATCCGAGATCGGCTTGAAAGTAGTGCGTTGGCTGGCCGGTTCGCCGGAACCGGAAACGCTCAACCCCTCGGTTGTCGGTGAACTGGCTGACGTACTTGGGCAGCATCCGTTTGCGGGTCATGGGAGCAATTCCGGGAACATAATTTCCCGCCTGTACTCAGCGGCGCGCTCACCTTGTTGTCCATTCTGGTCCAGATGGGCTAAGGCGACGTCTCGCCATCGGCCTGGGTAATGCGTGTCAGTTCGACCCAAGACCGCGCGCAAAATTAACCAAAGGCCCTGCAACACAAGCGCCTCAAATGTGTTTCTGCGTTCCGGATCCTTATCCATCTTCAATCCCAATCGCTCGGGCCGTCGTCATTGGCGGCGCGCGATTCGGTATAGATGACGATTTTCCCGTTCGGGTCTATCTCGACTTTCGGGGCAGCGACGCCAGCAGCCTTCGCCCCCTTGATCGCCCGGGTGATGTCCGATTGGGTGAATTTGGCCGGGGCTGTCATTTGGCCGGCACCAATCCCTTAGACGTGAGAACCCATTCGCCAGCACGCTTCTTCGTCGGCACAAACAGAGGCTTCGCATCCTCCACGGTCTTGAGGGGGAGGGTCACTGCATCGCACTCCCGTCTAGTTCGGTCATGACGCGCATGGCCCGGTGCTTTCCGGCCTCAATGCCCGCGCGGAAATTCTTCGCCATGCTGTCGGTGATGCGCTTCTTGTCCTTGTCGGTAGCGATATCAGCGATGATCATCGTGCCGAGCAACGAACCCGCGAACACGCAAAGCGCGGTCATCAACTCACTCGCGCGATCAGACCATTCGTCATCGACTAAACCGATGATCGGGACAGAAACCTCACGAAGATACTCAACGATCTCAACGGTTCTCTCGTGCTGAGAGTCGCCGGAATGAACGGTAAAGAGCTTTGCTGCCTCGCTCACCTTTCCTCTCCCCCGGATCCAGCTTTAGCGAGGGCTGTTTCAAATGGCTCACAAAGCGCATCAACGGCCCAATCGGCATTGCCATGCAGTGCGGCGCATCGGCGCAATCGCTTTACGCAGTCTTTCAATGCGTCGTGGAGATCCTGAAGCGCGTCTGGGTTTAATTGCCCCATGCTTACTCTCCTTCAATAGGGGGATTAGTAGGGGGAAGGGCGGGCGATACTGCTTCGCAGCCCGCGCTGTCGTCTACGATGGCGCCTTGCTTCGCGTCGCCACCCTCCGGGCTTCCATCGCTATCGCTGTTCAGGATCTGGTTGATTGCGACCCACTGCTCCAACGTGAGCCGATACGTCGCTTCGCAGCGGAAACCGTTGTCGGCGCGTAGTTTGAGCTTCAGTGTTGAAGTCGGGAACGGCAGAGCCCCGCCATGCGCCGGGCACCATTGGCTCTCATGCCATTCCGGTTCGTCGATTTGCCCACATGCAAAGCAGCGAGGAGCGTCATCGCGAACCTTTTTGTGAAGTGGGTGAAAGCGAAGATACGACTTACCTCCGATTTGGATCGTGTCATCTGCGCAAGGGATCGAAGCGGGAACCGACGCGACAGCGGAGACTGGCGCGGCCGAAGGCGAGAGCCCGGTCCCTTCAGGGATGCGCCCATTCTCTTTATCCAATCCAATAAGATCACTCATGATCGGGGTGCTCCGGGGAATGGTTTGGCGATGTCCTGCGGACCCGCGCTCTTGCCTACGGTCGAGCCGCTTTGCGTCTCGCTGGCTTCGCCACGGCGATCGCTATCGCTCAGCGCCTCATCTATCCGGCGCACAAACTCGCGAAAGTAACCAAGCGCCTCTATGTCACAGAATTTCATCTGGGTCAGATAGCCGGCGCGGACCTTCAGTATCGCGTCGCGCAAGGGATGGTCACCGGATGGCGGAGACACCGCAGAGTGGCTCCGTTCATGACCAGCCCGGTCCGAAGGATGCGCCACACTCATTTGGTAGCTCCCCTATCCCCAAGGGATGCGAGAGCGGCGCGGGCGGGTTCAAAGTGTGCGTCAATATGCGATGCAATGTCGCCAAACCTGCGAGACTTCGCACCCCGGATCAGCCGATAGAACTCGATCTCGTCAGGTATGAAGTCGAGCAGTTCCTTAGCCCCTTCAACATCCACAGTGGGGCGTGTGGAAAGGGCTAGAGCTTTGGAAATGGCTCGGATTGCTGCATCTTCCGGGATGTACAGGCCAGTGTAATCGGCCTGTGGTGCGCTCTCCAATACTGCCGCCAGCAGCTCACGTGCCCGGTGATCGGTCATGGCGCGACTCCTTCACGTTTAGCGCGCAGAAAGTCAGGAATGCCGCGATTGCCGTTCATGGTTCCAAGACCATCATCACCAACAGTATCGACATGGATATGGCCGGGCGGCAAACGCAGCCCCAGATCGTTCGTGCTGCCGATGTATTCACCATCGACATTGCGCTTAATGAGATAGCGATGCGTGGGGTTGATCGCGTGGCTGAACAGCTTCACTCCCCAATCCTTTCCGATGACTGGATAAGTGCGCGGATTGCGGCGGCAATGACGACAGCTACGTTGTTTTTGTATGATAAATTGTCAGCCACCTTCGCAGCTTCTTCCAAAGCCGCAGCCCGTATCGCTTCGGGGGCTTGGGTGCGGGTGTTCCAGGCAGCGACTAGCTCATCTCTGGATGCAAAATGATAAGTCGGGTGGTCCATCCGACAGCGAGGATTTTTGTGATAGAGATACCACATGCTCGCCACCGAGGCGTTGTCATGCGGCTCTTGGCCTAGAGCCCACTTTCCGCCGCAATGGGGACAAGGCAGCAATTCACTCATTGGGCCGGTTCCGATGCCTTACGGGTGCGGGCGGCGCATTCCTTACAGATTATTCCAGGTCCGCCGGCCCATGTGCTCCAACCACCGATTTGGTGAGCTTGCGTCTGACACATCTCGCATGTTGCCAGTGCAGGGGTAGCAGGAAGCGGCCAATCGTTTGGCGACCACCCGATCAATCTCGGAAGCGTGTGCCAGCCGCACGGAGGATATTCTGCGGGGTGGCCCAAAGAGGGGGATATTTGCCCATTACTGTCGATAGAGTGGCAGACCGCGTATAAGCCTCTCCCACATTCTGGGCACCACACCACCGCCGTCCAAAATGGCTGATATTCCGGCTCCGGGGTATGGGCCAGAATACGCTGCCAAGTCCCTTGGCGGGCGCCGCCGGGCACACATCGTGGGATATCGATCAGCAACTCACTCATTGGGAGTCTACCGCTGGGGGGAGGGGCATCCAATGTGTTGGCTTGCACGTGTAGTCACCCGGAACGGATGACCAAGATTGCCAACCTGGCTTGACACGAGCCGCGATGACCGAGCCGGTATCCTGACGGTTGCCGTAGCTGACCAGTACAACGGTCCCATCCCTCGGCGCTGTTTCAATCGGCTGCCAGTCTCCCGATTTCGGCGCCTCAAGTGCATCGAGAAGGGTGGTGGAGACGACTTCCAGAACAACGCGAGCAACCTCTACAGGGTCAAACTCGCAATCCAGCGTGATCGTTGGATCATCGTCAGCCCGTGGAGCGAAGAACGCCTCCTGGTCGTCAGCCTGTGCGCCTATGTTGGTTTCAATCGCCAGCGCGACCTTCTCCGCAAACTCAGGCGCACGCAACCGCTCGCAAAGCTGGGATGCATCGCCTGTCTGAGATTGGATGGCGGTGAGGGCTGCTCGGGGAGGCGGAACTGGCTTCCCAGCAAAGTGATTGTCGATGGCCTCTTTCAGCCATGCCTGATGTACTCTGTCACCGTGTTTGATCGCGTCGAACAGGGTCGCTACAGTTTCGACCAGCTTAGTGTCTGTACTGATTACGGGCGATGCCGTTTCACGGCCCGGGCTCTTGCCTTCGGTTGAGCCAATCTGCGTTGTCTCAACGGCTTCGCCGCAGCGATCCCTATCGCTTGTCATCGCAGATTCATCCTTGCTCTTTCGGTTGCGTTCGCGGTTCTCCATGCGTCGAAGCGCATCCGCTTTGCCTCAGCTTGGGCGCGCAGGGTTTCAGCCTCCAAAGCGGCGCTTTCCCAATCGGAGCATGCCAATTCATAGACCGGATCGGCTTCGGCCATCTGTTCGCTTGCGCCGGCCGCGTTCCCATCGCCTTTGTATTTGACGAAGAGTGTAGCTCGAACGCGCTTGCGTCTCAGATCCATCGCCTCGGCTTGGACCTTTGCCCTGCCAGCGTTCACAAACAGCCGTTCGGCTTCGTCGATTGCGATCTCGATCCTGTCGGTCATAACGAACGCTCCCGTTGAACACGCTCAATCTCGAGCTTACGTGGGCTGGCCTTGATGAACTCTGCGATTAGTTCCGCAGGATCGCGCCACGCCACGCGCTGCCAGAAGGTGCGTTCTCCGATCCTGTGCTGTTCCGTGTGGTGATGTTGGCAGAGGCTGACCGTGTTCCAGTCATCTGGTTTCTGACCGGTCCCGGCCCCGCTCCCAAGCCGGACGTGCGCGACCTCAATCGGCCGACCATCGCAGCCCTGCACACTACACTCGTGCCCGCGCACGAAGTTGCAATGCGCCTGACTGCGCCAGCGACTTGCGCGCTTTGGCTTTTTGGGGAGACGGGCGGGCAAACTCACAGATGATCCCTCCGCACCCTGTAGAGTGTGCCGTGTGCGCGCCGCATGCGGTTCAACCGCTTCTGGATGCTCTTGTAGCCCCGATGCGGCAGTAGTTCGGAGTGACTGCGAAACGGGAACGCGCGGTCCAGATATTGCTCCAGAACGGCAATCTCTTCGGGCTGATAGCGAAGGGGGCGTTCCATTACGCGGCCTCCAACGCCTGCTCATATTTTGCGCGAAGCTGAGAAACGGTCTCGCCGATCTCCCGAAGGAAATCTCCCACGTCCATTTCAAGTTGAGCGATCATTTCCTCGTCGCGGTGGACGCGTTGAACGAACAGGCGCATCGATTCCGGAAGCCGTGGATCGTAGCTGGCGAAGTCGCACCATTGCCGACCAGTGCAGGCGATCTGCCACTGGATCTGGTGAATGTACTTTGTGGGGACGGACTGGCCGAGCAACGTCGCTATATGCGTCGCGGTTTGCGGGCATTTCAGCTCCAACAGTCCGTCCCCACCTATCAGGCCGTCAGGGGATGCGCCGGACATTGCGATCACTGGATGATCAACAAAGCCTACTTCCATCACATCCACGTCTTGCCTGAAACAATATGCCTGGCGAGCCTCCGGTTCGGTTTCGGTGCCCCACTGCATCGCAGCGTTGCTGAATCCTTCTGTCGGTGTTCCCGTCAGTCGCTCGGCGACAAGCTGCGCAGCGTAATTTGCGCGCGACGCACCCCAGCCGGACTTGGTCTTGGCGACTATGTCGGCAATGCGGGAGGCGGTCGCCTTTCCGCAGCGCGCGGTGAACCATTCAGCGGTTCGCTGGTCCATTATGCGGCCTCCTTCACTGGCTCGGGGGTTTTCTTCGCCTTGGCGTTCAGGGCCGCGACCGCTTCATCGAAACGCGCGGCGGGAATCTGCTTCAGGCTCGGCACTTTGAAATAGGCGCAGAAGCGTGCGAGATCGGCGCCCACGACGCTGGCGGTATCCTGAAGGGTGTTGAGCTGCTGCTCGCTGACGTAGCCGTTGCCGTTCGCCTTGGCGGCCCCATTCCCGGCGCGAACCGCCGCGTTGCCGTCGTCATCCTCGGTCGGCACTCCGAACGCGGTCATGAGAGCGTAACGGCGGGCGTAGGTAAGCGCCGAACCGAAGCCCTGGGCATCCCTCTTATTGGCCGGGACATAGAGCTTTCCGAGGCTCTTTTCCTCGCCGTCCGTATGTCCGAGGAATGTCTCGACGATCACGCCATCCTCGCTTGGGTGACAATGCTGCGTGAAGAACAGTCCGTGATTGATCAGCGCCGGCTTCACTGCGCTGATGACCGCGCCAAGGTCGGCATATTTCGATTTAAAATGCGGGTTGTTCGCGTCCTTTGTCGCGGCCTCAATCTCAGCAAAAGCCAAAGCCATTGCACTGGCGAGAGTAGGTTGCTTGGCAGCGGTGGCCATCTATAGTCTCCCAATAGCATAAAGAGTGGATGCAAGGATCAGGATCACAGCCACAGCCACCGCGCATTCGAACGCTATGCGGCGCCACGTCGGCAAAATGGTTTGCGCAGCGGGCAGGGGTTCGCGGGTTAGGCGGAATTGGGCTTCGGTTAGCATGGCCGCCTCCGAATATCTTCCGGTCGAACGGAATAACTGTCGAAGAACGTCCACTCTGGGCTATTCATCGGGCCTATGAATTGGATTGCCGGCGTCGGCGTCCAATAGGGCCAGCCGTCGTACATGCAGATCGCGAGAAGCATCCGACCCTGAAACGTGAACGCATCTGGGTTTTGCTCAGCCTCACGCCATATCTCGGGCATGTCCTTGGTGGTCTTATGCGACCAATCGACCGGCCCCATGTTCTCGCCAATGCGAACCGTTTGCTGTTCAGTCCGCATCGCCCAACTCCCCCGCCGCAAAGCCTTGTTGGCGAATGGGCGCGAACTCACAGTACGGGCACTCATCGGTCGCGTAGCAAAGGTCATGGGCGTTCACGCAAACAAGGCGCCGAAAGCGGCCCAATCCGTCGCGCGCCACGGTTGCCTCAAGTATCGCGCCCGCATAGATCAGGCTGCGTTCGGATGGTGAAAGGCGCGTCATGCCTTCGCCCTCAAGCTATCGAGGCTGTCCACGACGTTCGCAAAGTCGAGATTCCGCCAGTAATCGCCGAAGGGCTTGACGAGATCGCGAAGGCGCAAAGTGCTGCCACGCTTCAGCCAGACAGCCAGTTCGCCAGCATAAGCGCTATCATGGTCGGCGCGCTCCATCATCGTGGCAAACAGGGCGCGGTCGTAACCACTGCCAATGCGGTCGTAGAACGCCTTTTCTGCGTCATGGTCGCGCGCCATTATTCCCCACCCCCAAGCGCGGCTTCGAGGCGTGAGGCAGTGCGCTCCATTCTAGCAACCTTGTCGGCTGGCCATATTGACGGCGCACGACCGCTCTTCGACGCAATGTTGGGCGAGTGGCCGCGCTGCATTCCGGCATAGACGCCGTGATCGAGCCAGCCATATTCACCGCGTCGACGAGCCCATTTGCCACGCTTCACGCGCTTCGGCTTGACCGACGCAGGCACGGCGAACAGGCGCTGTTTTCGGGCAGGCTTGTGGTGGCCGAAAGGTTTGCTGTCCCGGTTCACGCCGCCCACTCCCGCTTCAGGCCGGACCGCGCCGAGGTGATGTGCCTCGCTATGCAGTCGGTGATTGGGTTGGTGCGGGGTTGGGGGACCGGTTCGGCGTCCAGCTCGTCACAGGTGAAGCCGCCACTGTATGCGATATCAGCCAGGGCATCGGTCAGGTCGATCTCGAGGAACCGCTCGATCTCTTTCGTCGCCAGATAGCCGTCACGTGAGGCGAAGAAGCATTGCGCTTCTGCGGCATTCCTCGCACGGCCCAGCATTACGATCAGGGCGTCTAGGCGTTGGACTTGGGTGAACTGGGTCATGCCGACACCAGAGCGGCTTTCAGCACCTGCATGCCTTTGAACGTGATGGTGAAGTGCATCCCCCACCCTTCGAGGCGGGCGAGAAGTGCGTTATCCTCCATCCTGTGGAGGACTATCCAGAAACCGCGCTGGGTCAGGCCCGATACGATTTGCAGATCATGAGGCTCTGCGATCTTGTCCGATGTGGCGTCGAGCGCCTTCAGGATCGCCAGTTCTGATTTGGTGAGTTCGGCTTGCATTGGAAGGGCTCCGATGGTGTGGAGCCACTAATGCATTATGCATCAAACCTATGCAAGTGCAAAATGCATCATATGCGAAATATTTTTACGATCGCGGTGGAAATTGATGCAAAATGCTGCGGTGTGCGGTGCGGCTAAGGTCGGCGCGAATCACCGCCGACTACGGCAAGGCTGAGCTGGGTGATGGGCATAAGATCGATTCGACTCCGGTATGAGATTATCGATACAATGACCCGATGCAGACTGGTCTTACAATATTCATCGACGAGGCCGGTGATCCTGGCACTAAGGACGGTATAAAGTTCTACGATGATCGCTATGAATGGCTTTGCGTTGCGGCGGTTGCTGTTCGGACGAGCCGGTCTGACAACTTAGTAAATTGGGTGAGGGATCTTCGCACGCGCGCCAACTCCTGGCAGTCGGGTGCGTTGCACTATCACCGAATTACTCAGGAACGGAAACCTGGCGTGTGCGCGGAACTCGCGACCAAACCAGTCCGTGCATTTGTGGTGGCCTCGCACAAATCCAATATGCGAGAGTACATTAATCCCCGCCTGCGCTCTAAGGTAGCCAGCGATAAATTCTACAATTGGGCAACTCGGATGCTACTTGAACGCGTCACCGAGTGGGCCGAGGAATGGCAGATCAGCGAAGCCGGCAAGTTGCAACCATTGAGTCTCGTCATGGCCGAGCGAGGTGGCCACGATTACGATCACTTCTTCGCATATATCGATAAGCTGAAGATGCAGGCCGAGACTGGAACGATGCACCTAAAAGGAAAGGGCCTCAACCCGGTCTTGCTTGATCGATCAGACTGGTCGGTGCGCCCTGTGGAAGAACTGGCTGGGCTCCAGTTGGCGGACACAGTCGCGAGCGCATTCGCGCAGGCGGTCAACACAAAATCCCCGGTGCATGATATCAGGCCGGCGCAAGCCCTCGCGCCTATCATGGGGGAGCGGCGCGGATGCGTGGCGGATGCGGGACTTGTCGCCCTGCCATTTAGGCATCACGGCGCAATTCCTACGGCATCTTGGCCGATATTTAGGTTCTACGGCTTCAAATGGTAGGTTGGCGGGCCCCGGTCTCCGTTGCGCCAGCCGGCTTATAGGTCGCCACCACAAGGGCGGCCGTCGGGCTGGTTAACCTACCTACGTGGAGGCAGGCTGAGAGAGTGTTCCGGCGTATCCCGCCGCCCGCAGAATCTCAGATTTATGCTTGCGAATCAAGACCTTGTTAAGTCGTTGGTTCGACTCGATTTTATCACAATTCCCTCGCAAACCAGATCACCCGGCCCTGAGTGTGCGGCACCGACATAGGGATTTCCATTTGCATTGTAGGAAAATACCTAGCAAAACGAGAACAGAAATGGAACAACCATCGCGAGTCGTGGATGCCCGACGACCTAATTTTACGAGAGCCCGCCTGTGAAATCGGCTGTTCTACGTGCCTCATGGAGTGCGCGATCCTACCTTCCCGGCTCGCTTGGTGGGCTGGGGAGGTGGAACAGGCTTGTCGGGAACGTTCCCTCCGCCCGAACTGCCCTTCAGTCCGCCAGCGGCTTGATATTGCTCTAGCTGGTCAAGCAGCACTGGAGCAACGTATCGTGGCCAGTCCCCGATGGAAGCACCTGCGGGCACATCCCGAACGGCGGCCTCGATCATTTGCTGGAGCTGTTCAGCACTAGGCGGGCGCGCTTGCTCCGATGGCGCCTCACCCTGGCCGTATAGAAGCCAGCAAGCCTGCACCCGAAAGAATTTCGCATAGCGATCGGCGCGGCTCGCCGGATAGCCACGGCCACCATTTTCATGCTGTATATAGGTCGCAACGGGAATGCCCATCGCCTCTGCTGCTGCCTTGGCAGATGAGTATCCGGCTTTTTCGCGCGCCTCTCGTAACCGATCCGATGCCTGAGTCATGAGATCGGCATAACTGGTTCTATGATGCAAAAGGCACTTGCCAACCCGTGGTGCAAAATGCATTATAGGGGGATGCGAAGCCATACCGACATTATCGCCGCCGCGGATTGTGATCAGCTTGCCACCCTCCGTGGCGTCTCGATCCACACCGTGCGCTCCTGGGGACAGCGCAACAGCATTCCCTCCGAGCATTGGGCCGACATTGTGGAGGCTAAGATGGCTACGCTCGCGGAACTCGTGGCTGGCGTAAAACCGCGCCGACGAGAAGCAGCATGACTTCGGTGTCGAAGGCGCCCCCCGCCACGGACGGCACCGGGCCGGAGGGGAGGGGTAACACCCTCCCCAAAGGTGGGACGGCAACCCCGCTGGCGTCCAAACCAACAGTCACGTCCGAGCACATGCCTTTCAATGGTCATCGGACTTGTGCCGAGTGGAGGCAGGGATGAGCGACATTCAACCCGGCGATGTTGTGGTGTGTGTGGATGCGTCGCCGTCCAAAGAGACGCCAGTCTGGATTGAAAACGGCTACGGCTATCGCCTCAGGGAGCGTGCCACCTATCGCGTCACTGCGATTGGTCCAGACTTGCACGGCTTCGGTTTTCTGGGCGTCCAATTGGCTGGGTATGCTGGTGGCTGGTTTCCCGAACGCTTCCGGCCGATCCGCCCATCCTCTGAAGAGTTCAAGCAGCAGATACGGGCCTGCCGCCCTCTCGTGAGGGAGGCCGCATAGATGTCCGACTTCTTCGCCACCGCCATCCAGATCGCCGTCGCCTGGACGATCCTGTCGATACTGTTCTGCCTCGCGCTGGGCAGGGTGTTCGCCATCAATCCTGCGGATGAAGATGAGCTGCTGCTCACCGAAAACGACATGCTCGACGAGCGCGTCATCTCCATCCTGCAGAATGCTGGAAACTGACAGATGCGCCGCTCTCTTTTTCTCTTTGGCGCCGTCCGCGGAACAGCCGGCTCCCACCTCGGGAGGAAGGCAGGAGCCGGTATTTCGCGTCATTCGGCCGGTGGTTCCGTGCTCTCTCATGACAAGGTTGATCTCTAATGGCTTCCTCGGCCGTTTCAGCGGACAATTTTATTCTCGTTTCCCGCAACTCTATTCGTGAGAGCATACGCAACGCCCTGCGCCTGTTCGTCGGGCGCGGGCGACGTTATTCCGTCAAGGAATTATCGAACGCTACGGGTGTTGCCGATCGCATGATCGAAAGCGCCATGTGCGACGTGGACAGCGAAGATTATCGCCCGCTTTCCCATGAGGCATTGGCGAGCATCACCAAGTTTCTCGGTGCCGCTTTCGCATCATCCTACCTTGAGCTTTCCGGCCTTGGCGCATTCGAGTTGATGGACGGTCAGATACCGTTGCCCAAGGTGCTTGCCGCTGTCGAAGGTGGCGAGAGTGTCGAGGACGAACGCAAGCGCCTCATTCGTCGGCTGGGCGAACTGGAGGGCGTTCGATGACCTTCTGGACCGAAGATCAGGACGCAATCCTGCGCGCCAAGCTCGCCGATGGAAAGACATTCGAGCAAATCGGGAGGGTGATAGGGCGCACGAAGAACAGCTGCGTCGGCCGCGCGGACAGGCTTGGCATCAAGAGCCCGAAACGATCGCACGTCGCGCGCAAACGCAAGCCTGGCCCCGTTCCTTGCCGGGATAAGGTCAACGCCTTCGCCGAAGCACTGTCTGAGCTTGGCACGATAGCGGCAGCGGCGGCATCTCTCGGTCTCAGTCACCAGCGCGGGTCGCAGCTTATGGCGCAGGTCCGCGCCGATCTCGGGTGGCAAGCTTATGATTAGGCGCCTCATCCTCCGTTGGCAGATAAACCGCGCACTGGCTGAGCGTAAGCGGCTGCGTGTCGGTGGTTGGTATCGGAGGCGCAGGTGATCGAGCTTCCCTGGCCCTCATCCGCGCTCGCCGGTCACAGCGACAAGCATTACCGCGTCATGCGTCCCATCATCGCCAAGCATCGCGAGTGGGCCAAGAACGCCACATTGGCCGCGCGCGTCTCGGTTCCGGATGACGGTGATATACGTGTGGTGATTACATTCTACCCCCCTGATCGGCGGGGAGATCGTGTCAATTACCCTGGACGCATCAAACCTTATTTCGATGGAATTGCTGATGCATTGAAGGTCAACGACCGCCGATTTCTCCCTTCCTACCATTTTGCAGAGCCAGTCCGCGATGCGCGTGTTGTCGTGAGTATCGGGATATGACGACGATCACCGACATTCAGCGCGCCGTCTGCTCGGCATACAAGCTTCACTCCAGCTGCATGGTGGTGTCCTGTCGTGAAAGGCGCTTCGTCCGCCCACGTCAACTGGCGATGCACCTTGCTTACGTCCACACGAAAAACTCGCTTCCCCAAATCGGCCGAAGCTTTGGCGGGCGCCATCACACCACAGTGCTTCATGCCTACCGGCAAATAGCGAGCCTTCGTCGGCTAGATGGGGGCTTAAACGAGATTGCCAGCTGCATTGAGGCGGAGTTGTATCTTCCTGAGAAGATGAAGGAGGGGAAATGAGGAAAAATCACGCGTTAGCAGTCGCGCGCAAACAGGCGGCTCGGATTATAGCCATGCAAGTCGCTTGCCCTCAATGTGGCGCGGCAATTGGCGATAAGTGCTTTGGGGTGCAGGGCGCGCGGAGGCAGTCCATACACCGCGCAAGAACGCTCGTCGCCACTTCCAAGCCATCACCTAACGTGGTGATGATCAATCGGCCCGCCAGCGCCGATCGCGCCGAGACGATTATGAGGGAAGGAGCCGAGGCGGCTGCTGTAGCAGTTGAGGAAACGTATTTCTGGGCAGCAGAGAAATGTGAGAGCCCAATCGAAAAGATCATCCTGGCACAATTTCTCCACCCGCACACGGGTAAGGAATGGGGCTCTGTATGCGAGATACTATTCCCTCCAAGCGGCGCTATTGAACACTGTCAACCACCCCCTGTGGAAGGGTTCTATCTATGGCCACAGATCAAGATCGGGCCATATCGCGTTGACTTCGTGGTCGCGGCTGTCCGGCACAACGGAGAGAAGCCGAGCTACGCCGTAATCGAATGTGACGGACACGATTTCCACGAACGCACCAAGGACCAGGCGCAAAGAGACAAGTCGCGGGACAGATACCTAACGGGACGCGGATACCGCATTCTGAGGTTCACCGGATCTGAAATCTATCGCGATCCCGACGCTGTCTGGGAAGAAATATTCAAGATCATCCTCGGACTGTGTGACTGATGGGCGAAGCGGCAGGGACTATCTCTGTTGCGCTAAAGCACCTGATGGCCGCCGGCCTTCAGGGCGACGAGCTATTGTCCGCGATCGCCGAAATTGAAGCCACATTGCCCCGTCTCGTTATCGACGGATCGGCAGAACGCCGCAGGGCCCGCGACAGGAGATATCAGGCGGATAAGCGAACCGGCAAGAAATCGGCAGAGTCGGCAGATTTACCCCCTAATGATAGTATATCTAACCCCCAAGCACCTTCCGAAACTAAAGTTTCGTCAGGTGCTGCCCGCCCACCGAAACCGAAATTGAAAGGCTCAAGACTGCCGACTGATTTTGTCGTTCCCGAGGAATGGCTGGTTTGGGCAATGGAGCGACGCAAGTGGACCCGATCCGATGCCGTTGCCGAGGGCGAAAAGTTCTCACGCCACTGGAAAACCAAGACCGGCAAGGACGCGACGAAGCTCGACTGGTTCATGACCTGGCAGAACTGGGTCGACGGCTCGTTCCGCCCCGATGGCACGAGCACACACTCTGCCGAGCCCTTCAACCAAGCCGATTACGAAGCTCGGCTCGAACGGATTGGCCGCCGTGAAAGCACCGGGCCACCTCGACCGATCGGAGACGTCGCCAAGCAAATCGTTCGGGAAGCAAGTCACTGAAATGTCAATGAACTCCCCACTCGCCCGCTACGCCAGCAGCTGGAACGAGCCCAACCCGCACGCTGCGAGGGCCGCAGCTAGGGAGGCTTGGATTACGCACGGGATAGTTCTGATCAACCCGGCATGGCTAGGCGAATGGGATCGGGCGCAGGCGGTGATCCTGGCGGAAAAGTTATTTGGGGAGCGGGTGAGATGAACCTGAAGGTCAACCTTAGGGCGGATGGCAGTCCTTCGGGTACAACGGTCAAAGTCGGCGGTAGCGATTTGCACGGCGTTAGGAGCGCCCGGTTCTCCCACGATGCTGGTGATTTTCCGAGGCTGGAAATCGAACTGTTCGGCGCTGAGATCGAGGTGGACGGCAGGGCCTGTTTTTACGTGAAGGATCCGGTCGAGGGAGGGTTGAGGCAGGTCGCAAAGATTATCTTCGTAGATGGTGCTGAATGGGTGGCCGCATGAACGCCACATCCCGAGCTTGGGATGAAGCCAAAGCCCGCCGTGAACGGGCTAAGACCTTGGCCGACTGGTCCCACAAAAACGAGGGCACACCCGAGACCCATGCCAATGCGGCAAAGACCAAGCAGGGTGCGCTTGCTCGTCTGTTCGAAAGCGGCGCGATAGACCGGGAACAGCTGGAATATGCGGCCGAGATATCATCGGTTGCCGAGGCCATCGAGCGTGACGTGAGCGTGCGCACGGCCAGCCTGGAAGCACGGGTGGACAGTAGCGGAACGCATGGTGTGGCGCTGATCGAGGGTGTGCGCTGGGTGCGATTGCAGATGGCCTACACCAGGTGGCGCATCATGTTGCCCATGCCCAAGCGTCTGGTGCTCGACATGATCGTTGGTGAGCCTATCGGATATCGGGTGGCGGCACGGCGGTACGGCGTCCACAATCGCAAGGCCAAGCGCTATCTCATCGGCGCCATTGATCGCTGGCCGGAGTGTGTCGAATGGGCCTGCAAGCAGGTGGACAGGGACGATATCCAGGAACTGAATGATCGGCTGCGATGAAAAAAGTTCTTGCAAGTGGCTACGCAAACGGCCAAAAGTGCCCCGGAACAACTATGCCCGGAGCGGATCGCTGCCGGGCTTTTTCATGTCCAACCCACATCGCTACGGGGTTCATGCCCATGACTCGCGAGGAGGTCCGCGTTGCTGCAGCCTTCGAGTGTGTCGCTATGGACCTGGCTGAACTGAACCGGTTGGTGACACTGGCCAACGAGACGGTGGCGCAGTTCATCGCGGCGTTCGAGGGGTGCAAGAATGGGTCGCCTCACCAGCCTCAAGTCAGGATTGACCACGCTCAGACCTAGCATGGCGTACATGCCGGAAGGCGAGAAGGAGCGGAACAAGGCAAGGGCCGACCTGCCTTGGCGCAAGTGGTACAACTCGAAGCGGTGGAAGGATCTGCGTTGGACCGTGCTGCTGCGGGACATGTTCAAGTGCCAGCGATGTGGCAGGCTGGAGGCTAACAGCTCGCAGCTGGTGGCCAACCACAAACGTCCACATCATGGCAATGAGCGATTGTTCTGGTCGATCGATAACATCGAGACGGCCTGCAAGCCATGCCACGACAGCGTCATCCAGCGCGAGGAGAAGGGGCGGGGGGTCTAAAGTCCACAGGACTGGTGGCCGCAACACCCGCATCCCCCGCATTTGGAGATTTTTTTCTGTCTCACGGATTAACCAGCTATGGCAAAAACAGGATATCGACCTGGCGCAGGGCGCCCAAAAGGATCGAAGTCGCTGAAGGCGGTGCCGCTCAATAAGTTGCCAGCCGACATCCGTTCTGCAGCAAGGAAATCCGGCGTGTCCCCTCTCGATTATATGCTCGCCGTGATGAATGACGATGACGCAGACGATAGTCGCCGGGACCGCATGGCAATCGCGGCCGCGCCCTTCGTTCATGCCAAGCCGGCGGACACTGTGGCGGGCAAGAAGCAGCAGGCGCAGGACGCAGCAGACAGCGCTGGCGCTGGAACGGAATGGGGAAACGACCTCGCGGCGCCGAACGCGCCACTGAATTAAGGAAATTCTATGTGGTCGACCGCCTGTCCGGACTGGCAGCGTCGGCTATTGACCGGTCAATCGCTGGTTCCTGACCTCCCACTATTCCCTGAGGAACGAGACAAGGCGCTACGGATCTTCAATCGGCTGAAGCTGCCCGACGTGATCGGAACGCCGACGATGGAAGGCGCGGCCGGTGATTGGTTTCGGGATATCGTCGCGGCGCTGTTTGGATCGTACGACGTCGAAGCCGATCGGCGCATGGTGCAGGAAGCCTTTCTGCTAGTCCCCAAGAAGAACGGGAAATCGAGTTATGCCGCTGCCGTGATGGTGGTGGCGATGATCGTCAACCGCAGACCGAATGCAGAATTCTTGCTGGTGGCGCCGACAAAGGAAATTGCCGGCATCGCCTACCGTCAGGCGAAGGGGATCATCAAGGCGGACGAAGAATTATCCAAACTGTTCCACCTGCGGGATCATGTGAAAACGATCGTGCATCGAAACAGTGGCGCGGAATTGCAGATCAAGGCTGCCGACACCGACGTGATCACCGGTTCCAAGTCGACCGGAATCCTAGTCGACGAGACACACGTCTTTGCCAAGAAATCGAATGCGGCTGACATATTTGTCGAGATTCGTGGCGCCTTGGCCGCGCGGCCTGACGGGTTCATGATTCAGATCACGACTCAGTCGAAGGAGCCGCCAGCAGGGGTTTTTAAGGCAGAGCTGGCGCTCGCGCGGGACGTGCGCGACGGGCTTGTGAGGTTGCCCCGGCTAGCGGTGCTGTACGAATTGCCCGAGGAGATCGCCGCCGATAACGGTTGGCGCGACGAGAAGACATGGCCGCTGGTCAATCCGAATATGGGTCGATCGGTCGATAAACAGTTTCTGCAGAATGCATTGATCGCGGCGGATAGGAACGGCCCGGAAGAGCTGGCGCTGTTCGCCTCGCAGCACTTCAACGTCGAGATCGGCCTGGCGCTTCGCAATGACGCATGGGCTGGCGGGGCGCACTGGCAAAAGGCCACCGAGCCCAACCTGAAGACGCTGGAAGACCTGATCGCGCGCTGTGAAGTCGCGGTGATTGGCATAGACGGCGGCGGCTTGGATGATTTGCTCGGTCTGGCGGTGCTCGGGCGGTGCAAAGAAACGCAGCGCTGGCTACTATGGAATCATGCCTGGGCGCATCCGGACGTTTTGGAACGGCGCAAAGAAATTGTTCCCGTGTTGCGGGATTTCGAAGCGGCGGGCGAGTTGACCATCTGCGAATGGCCGACGCAAGACGTGGAAGAGGTGGCGGACATTGCAGATGCTGTCCGTGACGCTGGTCTACTTCCCGGAAGCAACGCAATTGGGGTCGACGCTGCGGGTATTACGCCGATTGTCGAAGCGTTATCCGCTCGAGATTTTACTAGCGACGGACCTGGCGCCCAAATTGTCGCGGTCCAACAGGGCTGGCGATTGAACAGCGCGGTGCAGGGCATCCCGCGGAAGCTCAAAGACGGAACTATGGCCCACGCCGGACAGGCGCTGATGGCTTGGTGCGTCGGCAATGCGAAAGCGGAAGTGAGGGGCAACAACGTGCTGATCACGAAGCAGACGGCCGGCAAGGCAAAGATCGACCCGCTGGTGGCGAGCTTTAACGCTGTCATGTTGATGAGCCGGAATCCGGACGCTCTTGGCCATTCAATCTACGAAGAAAGGGGAATGGTGCTGGTATGAGCATGATGTCCCCCGATGATTATAAGCAGATGGCTCGTGAACGATCGTTGGCGGTTGCTAGCCGCCCATCGCCCAGCGAAGTAATGGATCCCGACAGCGTGATCGACGGCCGGTTCTACGGCGATGATATCTGGAGCTTCTTAACTCCAACGTGCGCGGCGACAGCGGATCACGCGGCGAAGATTTCAGCGGTCAATTTCTGTGTGTCGACGATCGCAGAGACGATCGGCAGCCTGCCCCACACGGTTATGGACGGCGACAAAGAGGCGACCAACTTCGAACTAGCCGATGTTATCGCTTATGCGCCGAATCCGCTTCAGACTGGCGCCGAATTCTGGGCGTCAATGGCGTTTCGCGCCGCCTTGGCCGGGCAATCCTTTGCCGAGCCGGTCATAAGCGCCGCTGGTGACGTCGAGTTATGGCCGCTCCATCCGGAGCGTTACGAGGTTGAATGGAAAGAACGTAGTTTCCGTGTCCGCTATATGCAGGATGGCACGCGAGAGCGCTGGCTGGCGCCGCAGCAGCTGTTCTGGATTTCCGGACTGTCCGATGCATGCATGAAGCCGCTTGTGCCGTGGAAAATGGCGAAGGGGTCGCTTGATTTCGCGCTTGCTCTGGAAACACAGGGCCGATCGTTCTTTCAGAACGGCACGAAGCTTTCGGGCGTGCTGCAAGGCAAGATGAAGCTGAGCCCAGAGGCGATCGGCCGCCTAAAAGAAGGTATCCGCGCGTGGCGAAATGGCTCTACGCCGGTCCTGGAGGAGGGGCTGGAGTACAAGTCTGTCGCCTCCACGAACATCGATTCCCAGCTCGCCGAACTAATCAAGCAGCGCACACTGGAATTATCCCGATATTGGCGGATTCCGCGCTCCATGATCGGTGAAGATGGCGGCACCGCGGCCAGCCAGGAACAGCAGGCACTTGAGTTCGTGAAGTACACCATCCGGCCTTGGACGCGCCGCATTGAACAGGCGATCAGCCGCAGACTTTTCACGCCAGATCAGCAGCAGCGATACCGCGCGAAGCTGAACCTAGACGGGCTTCTACGCGGAGACAGCGCGACGCAGTTCAAGAACGCGGTCCTTGCACGGACCGCTGGCACGCATTCGACAAATGAAATTCGCAAGGGCTGGTTCGGGTTACCGGAAATAAATGAGGTTTGGGCCAACGATCCGCGCGCGCCGCTGAACAGCAATCGGGCCGCCGACACCCTATCTGGCGGGCAAACCTCGCCTCAGGACATGCAGGAAGGTGACAATGGCTGAACGGCTTGGACGCTTCGCCCTTTGGGCTTTGCCCCCCGATATGATCGGGGAAATCGCTGCTCGCGGAACAATCGAGGGCTTAGTGCCGGAAGGGCTGCGTGCGCTTCTCGGGTTCACTGGCGGTGCATCTGCGGCGGCTGCACCTGACCCTATCCGCGAGGGTGCCACGGTTATTCTTCCGATCAGCGGCACACTGAGCCCGCGCGGCCAATATGGCTCGGCTGGAAACACTGGCCGCATAGCGGAACGGATCCGTGAATTCGGCGACGATCCCAAAATCGGGGCGATCATCCTGGATATGGCGACGCCGGGGGGGCTCGTTTACGGTACGCAGGAAGCGGGTGATGCCATTTTCGAAGTGCGCCAGCTGAAGCCGGTCGTGGCTGTGGCGTCGAACTGGATGGTGGCGAGCGCTGGCTATTGGCTGGCGACCCAGGCATCAGCCTTTTACGCCTCGCCCAGCTCCGATGTTGGTTCGGTAGGCGTCTACGCCGGCCATACCGACATGTCAGGCTTCGAAGAAAAGCTCGGAATGCGAACGACGCTGATTGCCTCACACGAGGAAAAGGTCCGCGGCAATAGCTCCGAGCCGCTGAGTGACGAAGCGCGCGCGGACATTCAGGATTCGGTCGACGAGAGCAACGCACAGTTTGCTGCCGCTATCGCGCGTGGCCGCGGCATGTCGCCTTCCGAAGTGGCCGCAGTTCATGGTCGTGGCAGGCTGTTTTCAGCTCGCCGTGCCACCGAAAACGGCGCGATCGACGGAATTATGACCCTGAAGGACGTTGTGGGGAAGTATTCGTCGAGCCGATCGCGCCTGGGCCTGATGCGCCAGCGAGCAACGATCCAAGGAATGGCAGCCTTAATCTAGGAAATTCCGCGCGAGCGGGAGCGGGAAGGGCGGTCTTCGGGCCGCCTTTTTCATTTGGGGCGCACGCGCCCTCCATGCGGGCAATTGAAAGGAGTTCAATATGAACCTCGCCCTGTTGAAGAAAGAGGCGCGTGAGACTGCGAAGCGCCTAGAAGACCGTCTCGCCGTTGCTATCGCAGAAGACCGCGATTTGACTGAAGATGAGCAGGCCGAACAGGATGGCGATCAAGCCAAACTGGCGCGCCAGCTCGCCCGAATCCAGAGCGTAGAGACACTTATGGCTTCGACGTCGCAGATCGGTGCCGATCCTGCGGTTATAAACGCTCCGGGCTTGGTCCCGGCGACTGCGCGGCCTCAATACGACAATGGCGGGTTCTCCAACCTTGCCGAATTTGCTCAGGCGGTGCGTCAAGCAAATCCTGCGGCTGGGCAAGGCTTCCGTGTCGACGAACGACTGGCTGCTCCGACCAATGTCGTGATGGAGCAGGGTGACACGGCCGGCAGCTATCTGGTTCCCGCTGAGTTTCGGATGCAGATCGTCGATCTCGTCTATGGCGAAGATGATCCGGTCATGAACATGTTCGATCCGTCCCCGACGTCGTCGAATCGCGTGGTTGGCCTGGGTGACGAAACGACCCCTTGGGGCACGTCCGGCGTGCAGGCAAAATGGCGCGTCGAAGGTGAACAGATGACGCCCAGCCGCATGGGCCTCACCCCGCGCGAAACGAAGCTCAATGAGCTTTATGCCTTCGTGCTGGCGACCGAGGAACTACTGGAGGATGCGCCTCGCATTTCGGACCTCCTGACCCGGAAAGCGGCCGGCGCCATTCGCTGGAAGGCTGCGGACGCCTTCATCTATGGCGACGGTGTCGAAAAGCCTCTTGGCTTCTTCGCCTCTGATGCCTTGGTGACGATCTCGAAAGAGAGCGGGCAGGCGGCGGACTCGATCGTCGCGGCGAACATCGCCAAAATGTACGCTCGCGTGATCAATCCGCAGCAGGCTGTATGGCTCGCCAACGGTGACGTCATGCCGACCGTAATGGCAATGCAGGCTGGGACGAGTGGGCCGCTTCTTTGGCAGCCCAATTACGTTCAAGCGCCTGGTGGCACCCTGCTTGGCCGTCCGATCATCTTCAGTGAACACTCGAAGACGGTCGGCGACAAGGGCGATCTGCTGCTCGTCAATCCGAATGGTTATGAGGCTTTCCGGAAACAAAACGGCGTCAGCTTTGCGGACTCGATCCACCTCTACTTCGACTACAACATCCGGGCGTTCCGGTGGATCTTCCGTATCGGTGGCCAGCCTGTTCTCTCGGCCCCCGTTTCTCCCAACAATGGCAGCTCGACCAAGAGCCACTTCGTGGCCCTGGAAGACCGCGCCTAAGCCTCAGCAGAAAGGAAATTCGAAATGCCGAGCAATCTCAATCCCTCTGCCCGCGTTGGCGTGGTGGGGGTGATCGACCCTGACGCATATGCTGCGGGCACGTACACCACCGGTTGGATCGACATGCAGGACTATTTCTCTGTGATGGGAATTGTTCTGGTTGGCGACATGGTCTCGAACTCGACCGTCGATGCCAAGTTCCAGCAGGCCACAAGCTCCGGCGGTGCTGGCGTGAAGGACGTGACCGGAAGTGCAATCGCGCAGCTGACGCAGGCCGGGACAGACGACAACAAGCAGGTCGCTATCAATCTGCACCAGTCCGATCTCGACTATAACAACGGGTTTCGTTGGGTTCGCCTGTCGATGACCGTTGCAACAGCGGCTTCGGATTCCGGGGCCGTCGTGGTCGCAACAGACAACCGTTACGGGGCCGCGACTTCTGTCGATGCCACCACCGTTGACGAAGTCGTAAGCTAGGAGGCGATGATGAAGATCAAATTTCTCCGTGATTATGCAACTTCCGCTCTTGTCCCGGAACGCTTCACTGCCGGTCAGGTAGTCGAGCGCGAGACAGATGAATCGGCACTTCACTTCGTTCGGCGAGGCGTAGCTGCCTTCGTCGGCGAAAAGGGGGCGTTGATCGACCATGAGGGCAAGGCCGTTGACGAAGAAGCCACGGCTATTCTGGTCAATGTCTCTGATAATCGGGACGGCGGCGAGGATGCCCGCGAGGCGCCATTGCCTGACGGCACGCCGCAGCGCGCGTCGTCCGGTCCCGGCGAGGTCGTTACGACAACCAGCGTGACCGAAGGCGAGGCGCATAAGGCACACGCTCGCAAGAAGTAAACTACGCGCGCTTGTTTGGCGTCGCGCTGGGCCGCTTCTCTAATGAGAGGCGGCCCTTTTCTTTGGAGAATTGAGTGATGGGCATTCTATCGAGCGCCAATTCCTTCCTTCAGGCAATCGGATATTCAGCTGGAGGTGAGGCACAGGCAGTCGACGCCGCCCATCCCCTTCCGGTCAACTCTTCATCTGGCATCACGGCATCCGCCAGTTTCACACCCGCTGCTGCGGCCTATTCCGCGCTCGATATTATGGATGTCGCCAAGCAATTCGCGTTTACCTATGCGGACGGCACAGCGATCCCAGCCGGCTCACTGATCCGCATTCTGACCACGATCATGAAAATCGACGTATCCGCTCTACAGGCGAGCGAGGCCGCTTATGCGCTGCAATGCTTCAATGTAACACCTCCAAGCGCCTTAACCGACAACGCGGCGTGGACCTTGGCGTCTGGCGACCTCACAGCCTACCGCGGATCGATCAGCCTTGGCACTCCTGTGGATCTCGGCGGCGCGCTCTACATCAAGTCGCCAAACATCGATCTCGACATCAAACTCACGACGTCGAGTCTTTATGCCCAACTGCAGACGATCGCCGGGTTCACCGCAACAGCCGTTGCAAGGCAGGTTCTCCTGTACGGCATTGTGCTCTGATGAATCCGGCCGCGCGACAGGTGGTGTTGTTGAAGCGACGCGCATCCACATGGATGATAGCCGGCTCGCGCGGCAAGATCCCGACCTCCACGGGAGGCGTCTCGAACGTCAACGTCGAGCGCGTCCAGCACCGCACCAAACACTTCCTCGGGTCGGGAACATACAGCAAGCTCAAGCTGGTCTATTCGAACTATTCCGTCCCCACCACGAGCATCGAAACAAGCCCAGGCTTTGCCAAGACGATCAACGTGGCGATTGAGATAACGGGCGCTCCAACCCCGGTGGTGAGGGTGCTATGGAGTGGCGCGAACAGCGTTTCTCTGACGGATGGCAAGGATTGGCAGGAGAGCGACGAGATACTGCCCGCTTCGTTCGGGCTGTCATCGTTCGCGGCCGGTACTGTTTTCTGGATCAGATACTTGGGCGACAGTGTAACCGGTGACACGCGGGTCATCAACGGCACGACCGGAACCGGCACTCCAGCGGGCGAGGCGAGCTATACCAGCGCAACCTCCGGCACAAATACCAATCAGCTGATGAACTCTGGAGCCCTAAACTCCACAAGCATCACCGCCGCGACCCAGCTTCATCTTCCCTCAGCGATCCTCGGCTATTCGTCCAATCACGGCCACGCCGCGCTGATCCACGGTATGTCGATTGACGACGGGCAGGGCGAGACAACGCTCAGTCAGGATGAAGGCTCGGCAGGCGGCGGCTATTGGAAGCGGGCGCTCTACACGGCGGGCATTCCGTGGGTGTCGATCGCGCGGCCTGGCACCTCGATCCACGAATATCTTGCGAATAGCACCAAGCGGTCGCTGTTCTACCAATATTGCAACAAGTTCGTCGGAGGGCCCGGAACCAACGACCTGGCTGGGCTGGCACGAACCGCAACACAGACGGCGGCTGATCGAGATATCCTCTGTGCCGCTGTTCGTGCCGCCAGTCCGGGCGTTTACATAGCTTGGGGCGACGTTCTCCCTCGGGTGGCGAACTCCAATCTCACCGTTCCCGCAAGTCAGGTTCCGATCACCTCTTTTGCCAATGCGGACTCAGGTGGACGAAAGGACTTCAATACGAACCTCCTCGCGTCGGTAGGCACTAGCATTGATCAGTTTGTTGCCCTCAGCGCGTTCCATGCCGACGCGACCAACACCGACCGGCATCGGGTGACGTCCGGCCCGACCGCGACAACGGTGGACGGCGTTCACCTCACAGCTGCCGAATATGCTGCGATAGCGGCTGGTCCGGTGGCGACAGCAATAGCGGCGTGGCCGGCATGACCCAGGAAACCAGCCTCCCGCCGATCCGCACTGGCTACGCTTACTCGATCGAATTCAATTTTGCGTCCGGCTTCCTGGGTGCAGGCGAGACGGTGCGTGCCGAGTTGCGCACGTCACCGGGATATGCGCTCGCCGCGACGTTTGATTCCGACCGGAATGCTGACACCGTGACCCTGTCGCTGACCGAAGAGCAGACCGCCGATCTTGTTCTTAGAACCCACTACACAGACCTGGTCATAGTCACTGTCGATGATGTCGAATTGCCGATCACCGACCAGATATTCGCAATCCCTGTCGAGCAGGGCATCACGGAACACTCCCAATGAGCGATGTCACCGTCGAGGTATCCGTTGCCGATCGAGAGCCGGCGCAGGTCACGATTACGTCCGCGATCCGTGGTCCTGAGGGCAAGTCAGCCTATCAGGTTTGGCTCGACGCCGGGAACACAGGAACGGTTGACGATTATATTTCATCGCTGAGCGGTGGCGACATTCCGGACTTCACCGCGATTGCTGCTGCGGTGGATGCCGACGCGGCTGCTGCTGCCGCCTCGGTCGTGGCTGCAACCGCAGCAGTGGCGAGCGTCAACGATCCATTCACACGCATCGGCGTCGACCGAACAACGATCTCCACGCAATCGACGGGCAGCACATCTTCCTCGGCGGTCGGCGGCAGCCTGACGCGCGCCTATGGCAATAATCTTCCATGCCCTGCGGACGGCGAGTTGATCGAAGTAAAGATGCGCCTGGCGGCAACCGGAACGGGCAGGATCATGATCCTGGATCCAATCGGCCGCGTGCGCAGCGAGACCGCAGTCTCAAGCGGCACACTGGCGTCAGGGATCGCGACTATCACACTTGCCTCGCTGCCGATCTTCAAGGGCGATTTCGTCCATTATTATCCGGACACCGGCGGAACGCTCTACAATAGCACCGGGCTCGGCCGCTATTTCACGACAACGCTTTATACCGGCGGCGTCGGCAGTGTGGTTCCCGTCACCGAGCAGACCGGCAATGCCTCGCTGCAATATACGATCCGCACGATCGGTGAGACAATGGCGGGCGAGATCGCTGGCCTGGATGCCGAGATCGAGGCGGAACAAGCCCAAAGCGCGGTTGACAAGGTGGCCTTTAATTCCGCGGCGCCAGTTTCGGGTCAATATCTTCTTTCCGCGGGATTCTATGCCTGGGCGATCCGCCAGGATGCGGGCGTGACACTCCCGGTCGGAATGATAGTGACCGGGATCTCGGGATACGTGATTCCCAATGCCTCGGCGACAATGCTGGCCTGGAAGGTGCTCCGCCGTCCGCTGGCGTCCGGGGATATCGACGGTTATCCGTACCAGGCCGACGACGTTGTTCTATTCACGGGCAATGCGTTGCTGACGGACCTCGGCATCAGCGCGGGCGTAGGCGCGCGGGTGACAATACCCACCGACCAGTTCGAGGTTGAGGCGGGCTTCGCTTATATCGTCGTGCTGACGAGCCGGAACGCCAACCAGGGCCTGCTTATCATGGGGGTTGGTTCGTTCAATTCGGCGGACACCATTCCTGCCCGCCGCGGCATGTATTCGGGCTCAAATGGGCAGTTCAGCGCCACTACCGCCAATGTGATCAGCTTCGGTCTGACCGGCTATGCGCCGGCGGCGACGGGTAAGTTCGATTATCGAGTGATCGAAGCGAGTGCGGCCGTCACGGGCGCGGTGGTGACTGTCACCGGCAAGCTTGCGTTGAACCGCACGATCATTCCCTTCTCGACGACCCAAACGTTGACCGTGGGCACATCCAACCCGCGTTATGACACGATTTACTTGAACCTGGACGATATGACGTTCGGAGTCGCGGTCGGAACAGAAGCGGCAGCAGATGCGATGGAACGTATCCCCGCGGTGACGCAGGGCCAGTATCTGCCGTTGTTCAATGTCCGCGTCACATCGACCTGGTCTCAGGTGGTTGCGGTCTGGAACGTTTACGACGGCGAACACGCTGAAACTGTCGAGCAGATGGAGCAGGAACGACGCTGGGCGCGGCGTCAGATTCCAAAGACCCGCGCGAAGATATTCACCGGAGGCTCGCTTCGCATCCTGTCGATCGGAGATTCGATCAGCGCCCTGGGAAGCAACGGAAATGGCACGACGTCCCCGAATGGCGGGCGCGACAAGGGCCGCTTGTTCTTCGACGACGCCATAAGCTCCGACCTGGTCGATGCGATCCCGGTATACACCCATGTCCAGATCGGGCGGGCTTCTGATGCCAATGGCTCGGTCTACACGCGGGTCGGGCTTATTTGGTCGATCGTGAACGCGATCGAGGCACGCGGGCTGCACACGCTCGGCACGAACCTCTTCTATGATAATTTCTCGGTAAGCGGCACCGCCTCTGTGAGCTTGTGGGCCAGCGGCGCACCAACGACCTGGCTGAACAACGCAACCGCTTACTGCACGGCGAACAGTGTCAGCCTGGTCGTCATTCACATGGGCATGAACGAAGTCGATGCCAGCACGACGCGCGCGAACATGATTGCGATCATCGCCGCATTCAAGGCGGTCGGTGCTGAGGTTCTGGTTGTCGGCGCATGGCGTCCACGCGGCAGCGCATCGAATTGGGACAAGGTTTCGATGCAGCTGCGCGAAGCCTCATATGAAGGGGGAGCGGCTTACTGCAGCTTCCGTGCGATCCTGATGAAATCCTATATCGGCGCGATCGGTATCGCCTCGGCCGACTTGTGCGCGGCCAATGGCTCGAACCACCCCGGCATCATCGAACAGGCAGCTGGCGGCAGGTTGCTCGCCCGTATGGTCGTGGAATAGGGATATGGCAGAACCGCTCCGGCTCGACGAAGCCAAGCAACAACTCGGGATTGTCGACGACACGCAATGGGATGCGCTGATTGCAGGCTATATCGTTGCAGCGCGGGCCTATGTGGAGAAGCGCGGAAACCGGATATTGGTCGAAGGTTCCTACTCGGAGACCTTCGATCGGTTCTCGGCATATCTGGAATTGACCGGCCGGCCGATCATTGACGGGACTTCCGTGAGCTACACGGATTCAGACGGTGTGGCTCAAGCTATATCCGATGTGGTTGCAACGACCAGCCGTTATCCGGTTCGCGTCTTTCCGGCCTATAACAGCTGGTGGCCGTCGGTCCGCACGAACACGCCCATCATAGTCACCTATCACGCCGGCTATACCGAGGAACAGTGGACGACAGAACCGGATGCGATTTGCCTTATCCAGGCCATGAGAATCCTCATTGCCTCATGGTTCGCCAATAGAGAAAATGTCATTCTCGGCACCTCAATGGAAGCCCCGCACAGTGTCGACGCGCTTTGCGACCAGGTCCGCGGGGCGCTGCTCTGATGTTTGCCGCTGGCCGGTTGCGCGAGAAGATCACGATCCGGCGTGAGGGGCTAATTCCCGACAATAAGGGCGGTTTCACGAGGGGATGGACCAGCGTGGCGACCGACATTCCTGCGGAGGTGATCAGTCAGGGCGGGCGTGAGGCGCTTGTCGCGTCGGCGCTTCAGGGGATCGAGTCCTATAAAATCACCATTCGGAAGCGGGATAATATCTTGGCCAGCGATCAAGTGCTCTGGGGCGACAAAGAGTTGAATATTCGTTCGTCTGCTCCCGACTACCAGAACCGGCGCGATGCAACGGTGATCTTCGCCGATACAGGGAGTCCGCAGGGTGCCTAACAACCCCGATGTGATTGTGGCTGCAACTGGAAGCGCCAAGATCGAAACCTTAAGGATCATGCCGGCTCGAATTTCGCTGGCCGATTGGCGCAAATTCTCCGCGGAAAATCCTACAGTCATCTTAGGGACGGCCATTCCCGAAGGATGTGAAATTCAGGTCCGCCCTGTCGTGGTGGGCAAGCGTGGCTAGGCGGGTCTACGGCGACCGTTCATTCCGCAAGCTACTCAAGAATATGGACGAAGGCGTTCGCACCGAGATTGCGAGCCGGATGCAGACCCTTGGCAACCAGCTGTTGCCGCTGATGCAGGCTAGCACACCGACGCGCACGGGAGCTTTGCGGGCCGGCCTGTCGATGAAATTCTATCCGCGCTCGCTGCGGCTGCGGGTTGGCCTGATCGGCAAGCCGGTGAATAAGCGGCTCTATTATGCCCGGATCATCGAAAGCGGGCGCAAGTCGAAGACAGTCACGGTTCGCCGGCGGACACCCAGCGGCGGCAAGACGCAATACGCGCTGCGGGTGAAGGCAATGCCGGGCCGGCACATGGTTTACGGGTCCAGCAAGGCTCTTCGGCAGCAGTTCCGCCGCAATCTGCGCGGCCTTTGGTACGAGACGCTGCAAAAGGCGTCGCGCGGGGTAAGCGATGCCTGATGTGAAGCTGGCGGTGCAGGACGCGATATTCACAGCCCTGAATGTGCCTGCCGTGACCGATTTGGCGCCGTTGGTGCAGCATGTTCCTGAAGACTGGCAGCCACCGCTGGTGATTATCGCCGATATAGTCGTGGAGCCTTATGGCTTGAAAAATGGTGGCCTTGATCGGACGACTGTCGACGTAGTGACGATCTCTCGCGAACCGTCTCGGCGTCCGCTCTACACCATGCAAGCAGCTGTGCGGGCCCTGCTCGACGGGACAACGCTAGTGGCTGACGGTCTTGTTGCGCTGAAACCGGTCGAAGATAGCAGCGAGGATCAGCTGCTCGACGACGGCCAGACCTACCAAGGAACGCAGCGCTTCACGATGTTCGCACAACCAGCTTAACGAGACGGCCAACGGCAAACGGGGTCACCCGGAGGCGAGCCAATAAACGCAACAAGGGTCGCTTTCGCGGCCCTTTTTTATTGGAGAAATACCATGAGCAAGAAGCTCGCCAATGACTACCTGCTGTGGGTCGAAAGCAGCACGCCGGGCACGTACAATGTCGTGAAGGGCCAACGCGGCCTGACGGTTGGGCGATCGGCAACGAAGATCGATCTAACGTCGAAAACTGACGCCGGCTATGGCGTCTCGGCCGCTGGCCTGCGCGATCTCACCATGACGATGGAGTGCATTCCCGATCTCCCCGACGCCAATGGCTACACACGTCTGGAAACGCTTGCGCTCGCCTCACCCCAGGCAGCATTCAATATCCAAGTCCGCAAGGATGCGCTGAGCGGCGATGGCTCCGACGTCGTGTTTGCAGGCTCGGTCTACGGCAACATTGAGAGCACGAACCTCAACCAGAATGAGCCGGTTTCCGTGTCGTTCAGCTTCTACGCTGCCGCCGCGCCGACGACCGATGCCTTGGCCTAACCCTTCGACGAGGACAGAGATATGATCAAGATCGGCGACAAAACCTATCCGACTAGCAAGCCGAAAGACTTGGACGAGGCACTGGCCCACCGTGGGGTTAGTGCTGCGGAAATGCGCCGCGCGCTTAGTGGCGCTCCGATTGCGGGGCAGGTTGCAGCGGCGCTTCACCCCTTCCTGAAAGACGCGCCCAGCGTGCCGGAATTGGCTGGGGAGATTCAGGCCACCGGGGTTGTTGAAGTCTTGGCCGACGTCGTCAAGCTCTACGGCGAGCCCGGCGAAGATCAGGTGACCGATGGCGAATAAGAAAGCCGATGAAGTCCCCGAGGTCGATGTTCGGGGCCAGATATCGCTTCCGCTGGATGGGCAGGAGTATGTCCTGCGTCCCAGCATGGAAGCGATTATGGCAATCGAGGCCCGGTTGCGGCCGCTCTTGCCATTGACGCAGGAGGCCGTCGCTGGGTCACTTACGCTGCATGACCTCGGCATCATCACCGCTGAATTTATGCGCGCCTTCGGCAAGGCCAATCCGAACGACCCGTTGAAGACGACCTACCTCCACAGCAAGCCTGAGACACTGGCCCGGCTGATCTATGAAGCGGGACAGCCGAAAGTCTGCATCCGCGTCGCAACGGTGCTGATGGGCGCGCTTAGTGGGGGATATGAAGCGTCGGGGGAAATAAAGGCGGCGACGACGACGGACGAGACCCAAGGCGCCGAATGATGGGTCTGGCCGTTGCTGCCTTCCACTGGTCCCCAACAGACTTCTGGCAATGCACCGCCCACGAATTCTTCGCCGCCTATGAGGCGTACGAAGCCATGAACAAAGTATCGGAGCGGTAGACATGGCAGCCACCCGCGATACTGCCCAGCTGCTGCTTCAGGTCGACGCTTCGGTGGCATTGGCGCAGCGCAATCTGAGCGCGCTTCGGAATTCGGTCGCTACCGATGTCAGCGCTATGGAAGGCTCGCTCTCGCGGCTCAGCAGGAGCACAGGTGGCGTTGGCGCGGCATTCGGGACCCTCAAGACGACACTGGCCGGCCTGATCGCCGGCCTTACCGTCGGCGTCTTCACCAGCGGCGTTAAAGACGCGCTGGAATATGCCGGGTCGCTCGGCGAGCTTTCGCAGCAGATTGGCGTTTCGGCCAAGGATTTGCAGGCGCTGCGCTATATGGCGTCCCAGGTCGGCGTCGACAGCGCCGTGCTCGAAAAGGGCCTCAGCAAGCTCACGATCACGCTCGGTCAGGTTGCAGCTGGCGCGGAGGCGCCCGCTAAGGCGCTAAAGGCGATCGGGATCAGCGCCGCCGACGTTGCCGGGAAAGATACCGGCGAAGCATTCCGACTGATCGCCGACGGTCTCGAGAAAATACCGGACCGCGCCCAGCGCGCCGCGGTTGAGGTTGCTCTATTCGGCAAGGCGGGATCACAGCTCGATAATGTGCTTTCGCAGGGCAGTCGCAGCATCAACGAATATGTGAGGGCGGCGCAGGGGCTGGGCCTGATCCTCAGCGACGATGACATCCGCCGCGCCGACGAGGCATCGGACAAGTTCGCGCAACTCAATACCGTGCTGCGTGTCAGCTGGGCGTCGACCGTCGCGCAGAACGCCGATTCCATCCTGCAACTGGCTGACGCATTTGCAAAAGTGATTGGCTTCGCGTCAAAGGCCATTCGTCAGCTCGAATATTTCCGCGAGCGCATGAACCAGGTGCAAGGCGCCATCGGTCAATATACGGGCGGCACCCCGGCCGTTCGTTCCAAGCAAGCAAATCTTAAAATCCGCTCCGACGAAAATATCTCGCGGATGCAGATCGAAGACCACACCGGCACGACCATAGATGCTTACCTGGCGCGCGCCCTCGCCAAACCAGCCCCCAAACCTGTGGGCGGCGATGTCGACGACTTCTTGGCTCCGGAAGGTGGCGGCGGTGGCGGCGGTAAGTCTGCGGCTGAACAAGCGGCAGAGGCGAACCGCAAGCGCGAGCAGCTGCTGCGCGACGATTTCAACATGCTCACGGACCTGAACCGGGCGCGGCAGGACGAACTCTCTGCTCAGCAGGATCTGCAGGCGGATTATGTGGATCGCACCGAGATCGGCAAGCAGTTGGTCGACATCGAGCACGATCAGCGTGCGGCTCAAATCGACCTCGCCGTGAAGCTGGGCGATATGTCGGCTTCGGCCGGCGCACAGTTGAGGGCGCGAAACGACACGCTCGCCGTGCTGAAAAAGGAAAAGCTTAATCTTGATCAGGAGCTGCAGCGGCAGCAGGAATATGCGCGCATGCAGGGCGTCGATTTCGATATCACGCGCGAACGCCTTCAGGTCCAGAACCAGCTTGCCCAGACGGCTGCTGAGCGGCGCCGGATTGAGTTGCAGATTCTCGATGGTGTTTATGAGGAACGTCGTGCCCAGATTGAGCGGCTGAAGAATTCCCGCGACCCGGCCGATCAGGAAGAGGGGCGCCGCCGGGAAGCTGCGCTACCGGCGCAGTATCAACTTGATCAGCGCAATGTCCTGCAGGGGACGATGGGGCCGATGGAGGAGTTTCTAAAGACCTTGCCGGATACCGCTGACAAGGCGAATGAAGCGCTGCAGCGCATTGCCGCCGATGGTCTGCAAAGCCTCACGGACGGTCTTACCGACGCCATACTTGGCGCGAAGAACCTTGGCGATGTGTTCAAGAATGTCGCCAAACAGATAATCGCCGAGCTGATCAAGATTCAGATCCAGAAATCGATCATTGGGCCGCTCAGTAGTGCCCTTGGCGGGCTCGGCTCTATCTTCGGTGGCAGCACTGGCGGCGGTGGTAGCCTTGGCTTGGCTGGCGCGCGTGCCAGCGGCGGTCCTGTCTCCGGTGGCCGCGCCTATCTCGTCGGGGAGAAGGGGCCAGAGATATTCGCCCCGTCCACATCCGGCATGATCATTCCGAATATGCCGAACGTATCGATGCCGCGAGCAAGTGGGGGCGGGATGTCGATCACCGTTAATGTCGCCGCGAATGATGCCGTGCTCGCTGATACGGTGCGCGGCTGGGTTGCTGATGGCGTCCAAGTCGCAGTGCAGGCCGGCGCAATGAGTGGCGCCTCCCTCGCCCAAGAGCGCGCTGTGCGAAGCGGACGGCGCAGGCTAGGTCGATGACAGCCGTAACGCTCCCGACAACGCCCAGCGTGCGCGTAGCCGATCCAATGCTGATAGACTTCGGCAGTGACATGGTGCCGATCCTTGGCGGACCTGTGCAGCGCGTGAACCGCATGGGTAGCCGTTATTCGCTCACCGTCGAACTGCCGCCGGTCAAGGAAGAGCCGAACGCGCGGATATGGGCGTCGGCACTGCGGCAGGCGAAGCAGCTCGGCGCGATATTCACAGTCCCGCAACCGGGCCTTACGATCGGTTCGCCGGGGACACCTCTGGTCAATGGAGCCCATACCGGCGGCACGTCCCTTTCAATCAAAGGGCTGAGCAGCACCTATGCGCTCAAGCAGGGCCAGTTCCTGTCGATCATCCACAGCAGCCGCCGCTACCTCTATGCGGTGGCGGCCGACGCAACGGCTAGCGGTGGCAATGTCACCGTGACGCTGGAAACGATGCTGCGAACGGCGCTCGCCAATAATGACGTGATCGAGATCGCAACGCCAAAGATCGAGGGCTATCTCGATGGCGATCCCGCGGTGAAAATGATGCTCGAGCCCTATCGCACGGTCAGCTTCCGGATCGTGGAGCGGGAATGATGGCATACGATTGGCCACACACACGGGCGGCGTGGAAGCGGTTGAAAGCGTCGATATCGAACCTGATTGACGCTACCCGCGTGTCTCTGTCGTTGAGACTAGCGCTGTGGGCAATTCGTCTGAACCCGAAGATCATAGTTCTGACTAATCCCACGATTAACGACCTTCGGCCACTATGACCCAATTCACACCCGGCGCCGAAGCCGCTCTCCAGACCGACACGCCGATCATTGTCGGCCTGCTCAAGATCGAACTGCCCGACGCGACCATAACCGTGATCGACGGCGCATCCGAAATTCAGTTTGCATCTGAAACCTATGTCGGTCGCGACCCGGTGTTTGGCGTGCTCGCAGCGGTCGACGATATCAGCGACGGTGTGGGCGACGAAGCGCCGGCGATGCGGTTCACGTTTCACCCGGCAAGCGATGCCGCAGCGGCCGAACTGGCAGGCGCGACAATGCAGGGCTCGCCGGTGCAGCTGTGGCTTGCCGTCGTCGATCGCGCGACGGGGGCCATCATCCCGGATCCGCTGCCGATATTCTTCGGCGCGCTCGATCAGCCGACGCTGAGCCTCGATCGCGGCACGCGCGAGCTGGAATATGATTGCGTTAGCCACATGGAACGGCTGTTCGAGAACCAGGAGGGCGTCCGCTTAGCCGACAGCTGGCACCAACAGATATGGCCCAGCGAAAAGGGCCTATTCAACGTCTCCGCACTGACGAAGACGATCTATTGGGGCGTCCATGCTCCGGCTGGGGTGATCGCTGCTGCACCGTCGCGTTTCAGTCCTGAGATACGAGGCGCTTTCCAGGGGCTCTTTTCCATATGAACAACGGCGATGCGATCGAGCGGGCAATGGCTGCGCTGGAGGAACGAGCGACATTCACGATCAGCACTCGGAAGATGGCCCACGCGAAAGACAAGACCGAAGACGCGCAGGCCGATGCCGACGCATGGAACACCCTGGCGGCACTGAAGAAAATCATCTGACATGGATCTGAAAGAACGGGTCGCGGCAGCACAGGCAACGCTCGACAAGTACAAGGATCAGCCGTTCGCTCCGGGTCGATTCGACTGCGGCCAAATGGTCAAGACCCACCTTTTGCGGATGGGCAAGCCGATCAAGAAAGCGGCAAAGGTAGGGAAATATCACTCGATCGCGGGCGGCGTGCGGTGGCTCAAGAAACTGGGCTATGACAGCCTGATCGAGGTGATGGACGATCATTTTGAAAGGATTCCGCCGGCAATGCGCTGGCCTGGGGATGTGGTGGCGCTGCCCGGCGAGGATGGGCCAGGCGCGCTGACGGTGGCGCTGACGAATGGGCGTCTACTCGGCTTCCATGCCGATGCCGCGGGGGCGTGTGTAATGCAGCCTGACGAATTTGTTGCTGCGTGGAGAGTCGCCTAGCCGAGGATGCCGCGTTGCGTTGGTAACGGTTCCACGTCCGATGCGCAGAAGCGGCACTTTCTCGCCTCGCGCTGAATAGCCTCGGCGCAGACAGGGCATTTACGAAGCTTGCCGCTTTGCAAGCCAGAATAGGTTTTCCGTTCTTCGGTCCGATTTCCGACACCCACTGCACCCAGCAGCCCGATCGGGCCGAGCAGGATTCCAATCAAAAACCAGCCGCCGCTGTTTCGTCCTTTGCTGGACGCCACCATCGCTGAAATCACACCGCAGGCCAGCCACAGAAGGATGAATGTCATGGTGGCCGTTTCTACAAATTGCCGAAGAAAGTCAAAAATCACATGAAGGTGGTACGGACGGCGGCAATGATTGTGGGCGCCGTTGCACTTGTCGCGAGCGGCGTCGGCGCGCTAGCTGGCGCTGCGGCGGTCGGGACTTTCCTTGGCGCTTCAGCTGCGACGGCGGCGGCGGCCGGGGCGGCGGCGCTTAGTACACTTTCAACGATCGGGCTGGTCGCCAGCCTTACTGCAACAGCCGCGACGATGGCGATCGGCCCACCCGGCGTCTCAGTCGAGGGCAGTCCAGAGAAATTCAAACTAGATCCCCAGGCATCAATCCCGATCATCTTCGGCCGCACCATCGCGGGCGGATATATCGTACACCGCGTCGCCTACGGTCCCGAACTGAACGACGTCGAGAATCCTTGGCAGGTCTTTGCGGTTGTCTGGTCCGGATGTGGCCCGGTCAACGCGATCGAGAAGTTCCTCGTCGACAAGGTCGAAGTCACCTTCGACGGCAGCGGCAACGTTACGACGGCCGACTATCTCAAGGATAGCTCGCCGTTCATGTGGCTGAAGACGCAGCTGGGCGAATGTCCGGAAAGCGCCGCTCTGGCTCTCCCATCGCCGGTCAACAGCATTCCGGGTTGGGGCAGCGATTACAAGCTTAGCGGCTATGCGGCGGGTCTGTGGGGCCTGCGGTTCGACAAGAAGGCCAAGATGTACACGGCTGGCGTCCCTCTCGGGCAGGCCGTCATTCAGGGCATCCTTGTCTACGATCCGAGGCTCGACAGCACCTATCCGGGTGGGTCGGGCAGCTGCCGGCCGCTCGACGAATCGACCTATGTGTATTCGGAAAATCCGTGGCTGCACGCGCTAACCTTCGCGTTGGGCCGATGGCAGAATGGAAAGCGTGTCGCCGGCGTTGGAATGCCTGCCGCCGCGATCGACATTGCCGCCTTTGTCGAAGCTGCGAACGTCGCCGACGCGAATGAGTGGACGTGCGGCGGCACGGTCTCGAGCGCAGATGACAAGTGGTCGGTGCTCAAGATGCTTGCGCAGGCCGGGGGCGGCGAGCCGATCCGCCTTGGCGCGAAACTGTCGTGCCTGGTCGATACACCGCGCGTCAGCCTCGCAACGATCACCAGCCGGGATCCGGTGGGAAAGGTCACAGTCGTTGCCACGCAGGCACGGCGCGACCGGATCAACGGCGTGATCGCCCGCATCACTTCCGAAGAGCATGGCTGGGAAGTCGTGCCGCTCGATGTGGTGCGGCCGTCGACTTATCTCGCTGAGGATGGCGACGAGCGCACTCGAGAGGTCGATTATCAGCTGGTCCAGGACAAGGATCAGGCCGCCGAGCTGGCCACTTACGAAGTCTGCAACAGCCGCGAATTCGGGCCGATCACGATTCCGCTCAAGCCGGTGTGGATGGGCTACAAGCCGGGGGACTGCCTGACGCTCGATATCGACGAAGCCGGGCTCGAATCGCAAACCGCGATCATCATCAACCGCTCGCTCGATCCTTCGTCGGGCATGGCGACTTTGGCGTTCAAGACCGAGACGGACGCCAAACACGCATTCGCGCTCGGCGAGACGGGCGTTGCGCCTCCGACGCCATCACTGACGCCGCCGAACATCAACGACGTCTCGGCGCCCTCCTCGGGCGATTGGACCGCGACCGGTGGGGTTGTCGAGAGTGACAGCGGTGCGGTGCCAGCTATTCTCATCATCGGCCAGGCCAGCGTCACGACGATCGACAGCATCGTCTTTGAATATCGCAAGGATGGCGAGACCGACGCCGACTGGAAGATGGCGGGCACCGAAGCGCCGACGACCACGCTTAAGGAAATCATCGGACTGCCGCCGACGCAAGCCTATGAGGTTGCGGTTTCGTACATCGTGCGCGGAGTGCAGGGTGCGCGGCTGGTCCTAGGCCCGGTGACGACGGGCGAATGGTCGACGATCGCCGGATTGACCGCGGTCCTGACGAATCCGTCCGTCACCTTGCCAGCCGACTTCTTCGGCAACATCATCGATTATTCCGCGGCGTCGGGCGAATGGGATATCCGCGCCGGCAATACCGAAGTCACCGATGAATTCACGATCGGGACCAAGTCCGGCGGCAACCCGGATGGCCTGTCTGTGACCTATGTCGGCGGCGCATATGCCGTGACCGGTGGATTCGACGGTCTGGCGGATTTCTCGAACCTCACGATGCAGGCGGTCGGGTCGGGTGCATATTCCGCCGTCACGATCGAGCGCACGTTCCGGCTGTCGAAGGTAAGGGACACGACGGCGGTCGATACCGACCCGCCAGCAACGCCAGCCGGGCTCGCGCTATCCTCCTCACTCCAAACTGACACGGACGGCACTCAAAAGGCGCGCCTGATCGCGACATGGTCGGCGAACACCGACGATGATCTCGCCGGCTATCGACTCCTGCTCCGGCAGGCGGGTGGGAATTTCGTTGAATATCCGGTCTCGGGCACGCGCTACGAAGTCGCGGCCGTCGCTGGCATAACCTATGAGGCGCGGCTTCAGGCGATCGACGTTTCGGGCAATGTCTCAAACACCTATCCGACCCCGCCTGCGGTCATCAGCTACACGGTCGGCGGCGACAGCGCGGCGCCGGGATTGCCCTATAATTTGTTCGGCTCCGGCGGCGTACGAAGCAATCTGATCCAGTGGGTCAACCCGAGCGATTCCGACTTCAGCTACGTCGAAGTCTATGTGAACACCGTCAATAATAGCGGCACGTCGACCCGCACGACGACAGTTGCCGGCATTCCCAATAATCAAAGCTTTTTCATCGACGAGAATATCAACCAGTCGACGCCGAAGTTCTACTGGCTAAAAAGCGTCGACACGTCGGGTAATCGCAGCGCGTTCACAGCCGTCATCAACGCGACGCCGGGCTATGTGATCAGCGGCGACGTCGCGGTCGGCTCGCTGCTTGGCGACCGGATCACCGCAGCCACGCTCAACGCCAACCGGCTATACGTGGCGGGTAATTCGACGCTGGATGCACTGGCGACGGGAATCACGGTCGGAGTGGGCGGGACCACGATCGGCAACGTAAATATACGTTCAGCCGATCCGCTCTCCTACGCCAATACGCTTACGACCAAGATCGTGCCGGGACTGGTGCTGATCAGCGGCGGGACCACGCTGGCGAACTGGCGCAACGGATCGGACAATACCAAGATCGAGGGCGGCTCGATCGCGGCAAACACCATCGCCGCCAACTCGATAAAGGTCGGCGCCCGCGGTCTCGATATGGCTGGCCTTGAATTCCAAGCCAACTGGAACGGCGCTGCCGGTGTCCCTTCGACCAACGGCATCTGGTGGACGGCTGGCACGATCAGCTACATCAATGATGCCGGGACAGCGACGACCGTCAATATTCCTGCCGACGGTACGGCTTGGACCAGCGGCACGCTCTATGTCTATTGGGTCAAGGGCAACGCCTTCCTCAACGCGTCGACCAACATCGCTACCGCCTATGCCCCCGAAAACGTCGTCATGGCGACCTATCGCGGCGGCACGAGCCTGGTCGTCACCAACGGCGGGACGATCATCGATGGGTCGAAGATCACGACCGACACGGTGCTCGCAAATAAGTTCGTCGCCGGGACGATCAGCAGCCGTGAGCTAGCGACTACGACGCTGATCTCGGTTAGCTCGCAGCTTGGCAATGCGGTTGTTTCGACGCTGAAGATAGCGGGCGCAACGATCTTTGCCCCGGTGCCCTTCGCCTTCGGTGACGTGCTGCTGCCGAGCAGTGGCGTCGAGCAGGTGATCGGCACGACCGGTTCGGTGACGATCGGCGACAGTGTCTATGGTTCGGCGCTGGTGACGGTGCAGGGCCAGTATGACGGTACGATCGACGACGATAGCGGACAGGCAATCCATCTCGAGATCAGGCTGAACGGCACCGGCAGCTACACGCGCTATGCGACGACGCGGGCGGGCAGCAAGGTCACCAGCGGCGCCGCCTATGCCTATCAGTCAGTGTGCCAGACCTATTCGGTAGCGGGCGTCGGATATGCCTCGATCGAAGCGCGCATAGTTTGCGGCGCGATCGGGATGCCCGGTCGCTCGACCCAGCGGTCTTATTTTCGCGAAGGCAAGATCACAATCGCACCGGGGAAGAGATGACCGACCAACCTTGGCTCGAGAAGCGCCGCGATAAGGCGCGCGGGATCGACTTTGTCGTGGACGTTCGAAGCGCCGAGGAAGTGGCGGCCGTCGAGGCTGAGCATCAGGCGAAGAAAGCTGCCGAGCTAGCCGCGCTCGGATCCAGCATCGCCTATTTCGACGAGCAGGGCATCTGTCGGACTATTGGAGACGCCAGCGCACCGATTGAAGGCTTTGCATATTCCAAGCCCGTCGCGCCGGGGACCAGGATCAGCGACGTCACAATCAACACGAAGTCGGGCCGGATCAACAAGACTAAGCCCGCAACGGTATCAATCCCCGAAGCCCACCCGGCCGGCGAGACACTGACAATCCCACTTCCCGATGGAGTGGTCGCTGAGGTCGAAGGCGAGCCGGTCACAGGGCAGATCAAAATATCATCCGATGTGTTCCGACGCGTGCCGATCGAACTGCACGGCAAGCAGCGCGGGTCGTTCATCGTCGAATTCCAGACTTATGCCGAGCGTCGCGCGGCTGACTATGCGCCGATCAGCGAGCAGCTCGACATGCTCTATCACGACCCAGAGGTGTGGCGGGCGCATGTCGAGGCGGTCAAGGTGAAGCATCCGAAGGGGAGCAATTAATGCCCGTCATCCCCCGCATCGAAGGCATCACCCCAACCGTAATGTTGCTGGCATCGCTGGTGCTGATGGCATTCGTCACGCTCATTCGCGCGTGGGCGCCGCTCAAGAAGCTCGCCCAGGACGAGAACACGCTCATTCGGGAAGATTATACTCGCCAGATCGGCGTGCTTCGCGAGGATTTGCAAGCCAACAAAGCCGAGATTCAAGGTCTGTCTGGGCGCCTTGCAGTGGCGGAAGCGGAGAGCCGGCGGCGCGGCGATCGCATCAATAATCTGACCTTTATCGTCCAACTTGTAATGAATGAGCTTCAGCGGCTCGATCCCGACAGCATCATTCTCAACCAGGCATCACGGTTACTGATCCAGCTTGCCCAGCCACTGGATGCCAACCCGGCCCAGACTTTGCACGACCTTGCTCGGATTGATGAAGCTGCCGCGAAGAAGGAGCCGAAGAAATGACGCCCACCGAACTGCAGCTATGGCTCGGCGCGCACGGACAGCCCGTCGTCGTCGACGGCAAGCCCGGTCCAGTCACGCGCGCCGCGATCATCTCCGCCTTCACGAACGTTTGCGCCGAATCCGTCACGGACAGTCAGGTCGCGGCCTATGCGCTTCGCCTAGGCTGCACCCCTAAGCAGGTTCGCGCGGTAGCTACGGTGGAGAGCGGCCGAACGGCCTATGACAGTCAGGGGCGTCCTAAGATGCTATTCGAGCGGCATCTATTTCACCGGTTGACCGAAGGCAAATGGAGTATCGCGTCATTCAGCAACCCTGATAACGGCGGCTATAAGGAAGACAGCTGGGAAAAACTGACGCAGGCCGCATGCAAGGATGCCGATGCAGCGTTCGCAGCGGCCAGTTGGGGGCGGTTCCAGGTGCTGGGCACGCATTGGCGCGCACTCAACTACGTCTCGCCGATCGATCTCGCATATTCCACGGTGACTGGCGAAGCGGCTCATTACGAGCTGCTGGTCCGGTTCATCGAAGCGAACGGACTGAAGACGGCCATCAAGGCGCTGTCGGCCGACCCGGAGACCTGTCGGGCTTTTGCGAAGGCGTACAACGGCCCGGCATACCGGGACTTCGATTATCATGAGAAGCTAGCGAGGGCGATGCGATGAAGCTCCTCGACTATCTCGACCGTCGCGCAGAGCGCCGTTCAAAGTTCATCCGTGAGCGCTGGGAAGTAAACCCGGCTGGCAGCAGCGCTAACATCCGCGACGCGATCGGCATCGCGATGATCGCCGCCTTTATCTCGATGCTCTTCATGCTAGTCTACAAGAGCATCCCCTCATCGAACGAACAGCTGATCGTCTATATGCTGGGCCAGCTTTCGGGCTTCGTCTCGGCGGTAGTCGCACTCCATTACGTCCAGAAGGCTGGTGAGAAAGAACTGGACGCGGCGCGTGTCGACAACACGGCCAAGGCGTTCGATGCGATCAAGGCGGCGCAGGAAAGCATCCCTGTCGTGAATGGCGTCGACGCTGCCGATGCGGCAGATCAGGTCGCGGACGCAGCGGTGGATGAGGCCAAGGCGATCAAGAAGGACGCTGGCAAGTGATCCTGAAACAAGCCCGCGACCAAGGCGCACATGCCTCGCTCTGCTTCCTTGTCGTCGCCGGGCTCTGGCTCTTAGGCGTCGACCTCACTTGGTATCAGGGCGCGTTCCTGGGCCTTTGTCTCTGGGCCGACCGCGAGATCACCGAATGGCAAAATGCAGGGCCGGGGAAGGGCAGGCCGTGGTCACGAGGTTCGCTGATCGATCTGTCGGGCTGGATCGCGGGCGGAGTGCTCGGCGGGCTTCTGTAGGAGAATATCATGTTTGCATTTGCCAAGCTGCTTCCGGCCAACCTTGCCGAATATGCCCGCATTCTTGTTGTCGCGCTCGCTGTGGGCCTTTTGTGCTTCAACCTAGGGAATTGCGCCGGAAAGCGCCAAGCGCGCTCAGAGGCTGCCGCTGCGCGTGCCGAGGCCAACGTCGAAGCCATGAAAACGGATAGCGGCGCCAAGGAACAAGCCGCGATCGAACGGATCAAGGACGCGACCACCGTTTCCGAAAACGAGAAAGGATTGATCGATGCGATCGAAGATACGCCAGACACTGCTCCTGACGCTGTGCGCGTCAAGCTTGGCTGTGAGCGCCTGCGCGCCGCAGGAGCGAATCCAGCCGCTCTACCCGCCGTCTGCCGACCTGGCGGTTGAACCAAAGCCGGTGCCGCCGGCTGATATCGTCACGTCAGCGCAGGCCGCGGCGGAATACGATATCAAGCTGGAAAGCTGGGGCGAGCGCGGATGGCTGACCGTTGCGCGGATATGTCGCTGGGCCGTGGCGAACGGGGCTACGGGGCTGTCTTGCCCCTGACGCGCTGGACGCCGGCCGCCGGCGCGTTTAAGCCGCGACGATGGTCACACGCATCATCGGCTGGCTTGCCGCGTTCTGGCGGGCTCTAGTCCCGCCTTTAGGGAAATGTGAGTACTGCGGAGTCGAGACGGGCTTAAAGTCGCGACAGTGCCCTAAGTGCTGGGGTGAGGGGCAGTGGTAGGCAGAACGCTGCATTAGGCGTCCTCCCCAAAATCATGCTGCTCTAGAAAGTTCGCCATCCATTCCATGACCTGCTCGACCTCCCCAAGGCATGGGCCATCCCCCGGCGTGTCGTTAGCGCGCTCGAAATAGACCCTGGTGCCCTTCCGGACGAAGGGCTGATCGTTCAACGGCATTTTGCGTCTCCTCGTTTGGGAAACTGCCCGCTACGCTCGCCGCATGCAAGATCGCATCACCGAGCAAGAACTCGTCGCCAAAATCCAAATGGCCCTCCACCTGATGCGCGGCAAGCATAGGCCCAAGCCCGAGGACCATCTGTTCATCGCCAACCAGGTCGCAAGGCAGCTGCGGCTTTCGTGCGATATATATCCGAGGAGGGCGCCTAAGCATTAGGGGGCGAAATAGGGCCGAAAAAGGTTCGCCAAATCGCTCGGGACGCCGCAGTTTTCCGTGGCCTGGAAGATGTAGGTTCGCCATACCTAAGATGTTGAAAACGGCCAACTCTGGCATTCCAGCCCTGTCCACCATCATTCATTGCCGGCCGTCGATTACCGCCGGCAAAAGCGCCGCCGTAGGTGTTGGCAGGAATCCTTCCTACCATCCGTTATATTGGTTCGTGGCGGCTCCGTGACCAACATCTAAAAACGAAGCTTCAGCCTGCCGGACGATCAGATGGCGTTCATAGGGGCCAAGGTGAAGGGCGGCGACTATGCGTCCGCCAGTGAGGTGGTGCGCGCCGGCCTGCGTGCCCGCGAGAGCGGGATGAAGCGGTCGAACGCTGGTTGCGCGAGGAAGTTGCCCTGTGCATGACGCGATGAAGGCCGATCCTTCGCGCGCCATATCCGTCGATGACGCATTCGGCGCCGTGCGCGCCCGAAATACGGAGCGACCCCTGGTTTCTACCAGTTGCTGATCGGTTCGCACCGGATCGTGGCAAAGATCAGTCGCGATGCTCCCTGCGTCCCGTCGGGACGGTAGGCGGGCGCGGTGGCGATGGCGCGGTGGGACTGCTCCTGCAACATCCTCATGCGTGCCCGCTCGCACGAATCGGCCGTCGCATAGTCCCGTGTCTGTTCGTGTCGCGGAGGCCTGATCCTGCCGGTCTCCCAGCTGATGCGCATCCGGTACGGCCCGCGGCCCGCATATTGTCCGTTCGAGCCCATGCGCGATCCCGCCGTCCGCGATGGATCCTCCGACGCGACACAGCGCGCCGATCGTCTGCTGGGCCAGGACCCGGTCAGAAATCCACGCCAGCTATCGGCTTCACCCCGGATCTCGTCATTGATGACCCTCAGAGCATCCTCGCACGCGGCGCGCGTGGCGTAGAAGCGCGTCGAAACGCTTTCGTGATCGCCATCGCCGGATTGGCTGATCTCCAACCGATGCGGGCGGCCCTCGACGGGCGTATATGGACGGTCATATCTCGGGCTGCGCGGATATGTCGGGCTGCGCGCGGCCACGCCCGGCCGGCGGTAATATGGCGGATTTCCCGTGTCGATACGGACGGTCGGCGGGGACACCACCCGTGGCACTACGACGCGCGGCGCTACTACGCGCGGTGCCACGACGGGCGGGGCCTGTAGCAGGACAAGCGCAACCGCAGCCGTCAACATATTCACGCTCCCCTCGGCCAAGCCCCCGCCTTTGCCCTCGGCAAGTAAAACAATCATGAAAAGCGAATATGGTCGGAAGAATCTTGTCGCATGGCGCTTTCTGCAACAGTGCATGATCAAATTTCTTGTAAGTGCTGGAGGTCCCATGCCCAACCACCGCATCTATTCGGTCAGCGTCGCGAGCGTATACCCGCACTATGTCGCCAAGGCGGAGAAAAAGGGCCGCACCAAGGCGGAGGTCGACGCGATCATCTGCTGGCTCACCGGGCACACCCGCGAGACCCTCGACGCGCAGCTGGCCATGAAAACCACTTTCGAAGACTTCTTCGCCACCGCGCCCGGCATGAATCCCGCGCGCGCGCTGATCACCGGCGTGGTCTGCGGCGTACGCGTCGAGGATGTTGCCGAGCCCGTGATGCGCGAGATCCGCTACCTCGACAAACTGATCGACGAACTCGCCAGGGGCAAGGCGATGGACAAGATCCTCCGCACCGGGTGAAGGGGACCGAACCTTTATCCGATTCGTTCGGCCCGGCATCCATATTCGAACTTGCCCTTATTCAAGGACCATCCAATGGCAGACACTCCGGCCCGGCATAAGATCGCGATACTTGTGGGCAGCCTCCGCAAGGAGAGCATCAACCGCAGGATCGCCCGCTCGATCTGCAGCTTCGCGGCCGAAAAGCTGGATTGCGAGATCGTCGAGATCGGCGATCTCGTCCTGTACAATCAGGACAGGGAAGCATCGCCGCCGGCCGAATATGTCCGTTTCCGCGAGCAGGTCGCGGCAGCGGACGGTGTCCTGTTCTGCACGCCGGAATATAATCGCGGCGTGCCGGGCGCGCTCAAGAATGCGATCGACGTCGGCTCGCGCCCTTATGGGCAAAGCGTGTGGGACAAGAAACCGGCCGCCGTCGTCAGCGCCTCGCCGGGTGCGATCGGCGGTTTCGGCGCCAATCACCAGCTGCGCCAGGCCTGCGTTTTCCTCAACATGCCGATGATGCAGCAGCCCGAAGCCTATCTCGGTGGTGTGACCGACGACAAATTCGACGACGAAGGCTGCCTCAAGGACGGACCGCTCAAACAGGTCGTGCTGAATCTGGCCACGGCTTTTTCCGACTGGGTCGACCTGATCGTCCGTTCCCGGCGGCTGATTGCCGAAGACGCCGCCCACGCGCAAAAACAATGATATTGTTCCGCGGAAATCGGTGAAACAAACGCGGGTTATCAACACCTTAGGATGAGGAGGATTCCACTTTCCATCATCGCGGGGGAAAGCACCTGCCGGTCACGCGGCCTCCGCAATCCGCGCCGCAGGGTGATCGGCGAAGCCTGCCCCGGCTGGGTGAACCAACCTGATCGATTGGGTCTTTGCCACCGGCTCAACGCATCACGCATGTTCCGCCGGCAGAACTGCTGAATAGCTAGGTGATCGGCACATACTCCCCATATAGCTGGCACAAAGTATGGAGGTACGAATGCGCAAGGGACTATACCGGACCGACAAGCCGCCGCTTGGCCCATCCGCCCGTATCGAATGGGTAGTAGGTGAGGTTGAACCGTTCCTTGCGCGCGACACCTACGAAGCCAATCGCTACGAGCCGCCGTTCGATCAACTTCCGACCCAGGCGGAATATGAAGCGTCGAACGCTATCGCCGATTAGCAAGGCTCGGGCGCGGGTCAGTCCGGATCCGCATGCCTGTTATGAATGCGCTAAGGTATGGCGTCGTAAGGCTCGTCGGTGAGCAGCCCACCTATTCCGGGATCCGAAGACCCTCAGTCAGGCCGTCGCAAGTCTTCGCGGCTCAGACTCTTTCTTCCCGCGGTGGTCGAGGAGATGACGGGCAGCGGCCCCTCGTCGATCTGGAACCTGTCTACCATCGGCGCGCAGATTTCGACCGAATCGGTGCTTCGCGTGGGTTCCGACGTGATCCTCAAATATGGTCCCATCGATGCGCTGTGCCTGGTGGTCTGGGCGAACGGAAACACCTACGGCCTGGAATTCGAGGAGCCGGTCACCGAGGATGCGATCGTGTTTGCGCGCTGCACCGCCGAACACCAGCCCGAACAGCAGGAACGGGCACGATTGGCGGCGGCTAAAGGCTGGTCCGAAGGCGCATGAACAGTGGCTCCGATGCGTGATTCCGGTCAGTCGGACTCGCTCGCAGCGGGGGCCACGTCCTGGCCATCACGCTCCGCTTCCTTTCGCTCGGCCTTCGCCTGGGCTTTTTTGGCGGACTCGGCTTGCTTGTTTCGTTCGCGCTCGCGGCGTTCTAGGCTGTAATTTGGCTTGCGTGGCATGGTGTGGCTCCGAAAAATCCGGGGTGCAGCAACATGGCTGCCGCGTCAACTTTCCCCGCGAACGTTCGACTGAGTTGATTGCCGGGCCGGTTACGCGCATAGCCGGCGCAATCCATCAAGATCCTCGGAAAGTGGTCGCCTATGCAAGTCCTCGTTCGCGATAATAATATCGATCAAGCCATGCGCGTGCTCAAGAAGAAGCTTCAGCGCGAAGGCGTCTTCCGCGAGATGAAACAGCGGCGGCACTTTGAAAAGCCGTCCGAAAAGCGCAACCGGTTGCATGCGGCCGCAATCCGCCGCACGCGCAAGCTCGAGCGCAAGCGCCTCGAAAGGGACGCCGGGATCGGCAAGGCACCCGCCCGCACGAGGCCGTAACCGCCTCAGGCGCCTTAATTCGAGACCCTGCTTGACCGCGCGCCCTGGTGCGTAATGGCGCGTTAGGCGTGGGCCGGGGCGTAAGCGCACGCCCCACTGCCGCCCCGTTCGGTCGCAACATGCGCTTTTCGCGGCACCGATCGCGCCTTATCCGGGTTCCAGCGATATACGGAACAGCGGAGAGTAGAGATGACCCACAAGATCGTGAACTGCCTGTGGTTCGACCATGGCGAGGCGCGCAAGGCCGCCGAATTCTACGCCAGCGTGTTTCCCGACAGCCGCGTCGGCGCGGTGATGGACGCGCCGGGCGACTATCCATCGGGGAAGGCGAACGACGAGCTGACGGTGGAGTTCACCGTCCTTGGCCAGCCCTTTCTCGGCCTTAATGGTGGCCCGATGTTCAAGCCCAACGAGGCGGTGTCGTTCATGGTCGAGACCAAGGACCAGGCCGAAACCGACGCTTACTGGAACGCGATCGTCGGCAATGGCGGCGCCGAGAGCCAGTGCGGCTGGTGCAAGGATCGCTGGGGCTTCTCGTGGCAGATCACCCCGCGCCAGCTCAACGAGGGGATGTCCGATCCCGACCCGAAGGTCGCCAAGCGCGTGTTCGAGGCGATGATGACGATGCAGAAGATCGACGTCGCGAAGATCGAGGCGGCACGGCGCGGTGATGGCTGAGCCGTCCGCGCTCCGCGATATGCGGGGACTCTGCCCCGTCCCGCGCACGATCGGACCCTGATCGCTGGTGTTGCCCCGCAGCCCGACCGATAAGGGTGGCTCAGCTGGAGGACGACATCATGACCGATCCGGAAACAGAGCATTTGATGGTCCGCGCCGAGGAAGAGGCCGTGCTGGCGATCCAGGCCGAGCATCCCGCCGCCGTCCGCGCCCACCAGGATCTGGCGCTGCTTTATTCGCAGAAGGTGGTGAACGATCTGCGCGCCGAGGAAGCGAATCTCGTTGGTGACGGCGCGACGCCCGCTAATCCAGTTTAAGGCCGCTCGGCACGATCCTGCTACTCCGCAGCGCAATGGAACGCGCATCGCGAGGGACCTGGGACGGGAAGGTCGAAGGCCAAGGGGCCTCGCCGCAACGGCCGGCCGGCACGCGATTGAAAATGCTTGTCTATACGAGCCGCGCCCGTTTCGACCTGTCCAGCGCCGATCTGGTCGACATCCATCGCACCTCGATGCAGCAGAACGCCCTCCACGGAATAACCGGGCTGCTCGTGTTCGACGGCACCAGGTTCCTGCAGATCATCGAGGGACCGGACGACGCCATCGATGCCCTGGTGGACAAGCTGCGCTTCGATACGCGCCACTCAGCATTCGAAGTTCGCGATGAGCGCACCGTCGACCGTGCTTCCTTCCCCGACTGGACGATGGAACTGATCAAGGTCGATGCCGCCTATTTCACCGCGCGCGGCGAGATCGGCTCGCTACTGCCCGCCACGGTGCCGCCGGAAATACGCGCGTTGCTCGACAAGATGGCGAGCGACATGTCGCGCCGCTTCTCGATGCCGGATTCCGCGTAGCGGCCGGCTACAGAAAGAAGTCGCAGATCACTCGAAGAGCCAATGCATCGCGCCGGCAAAGCTCGGGCACTGAAAAGCTCAGGACTCCGACGTCCCGCCGAAGGGCGGGGCGCATCGCGTTATGGGATCGCTCGGCGTCGCTTTCGCGGCACGCGCTTCAAGCTCGCGTGCGCGGGCCAGCAATGCCTCCGACGCGATCTTGTCGAGCACCGATCTGGCGAGCCGGCGGCACCGCTGCGCTTCCTCCAGGAGTTTGTCTCGATCCGCCACAGCTGCTTCAGCGCACCGGGCCCGCGAACGTTCCTGCGAACATGCTGCCGGTTCGTTGAGCCTGTCAGCCCGATCAGTCGATGTGCGGGTTGAGGTTCGGCGGATCGCTCGCCGGAAAGCTCTGGTCGGACACTTCGTCCACCCGGTCCCATTCGCGCGGCGGGTCGCGCATCGCGTCGCGGCCGGCCGGGCGGATGTGCCCGCTCGCGCCGAGGTTGGCTCGCGGCCCGTGGTCGTCGCTTTTGCGGTGCGCGGGCGGATGATGGACGTCTTCCTCGCCGCTCCTGCTCCACCGGAACAGGGCCGTGACCGCCAGTGCGCTGACCGCGCTGACCGCGCCGATCGTGGCGACCTGAAGATATGAATTGTCCCAATCAAACAATGGCTTCGATTTTCTGGCCATGCGAACTCCTTCGCGGTGAGGTTATGTGGCAAGAACGCTGGTGGCGCGTGTTCGTTGCGGTAATGCAATATTTGCTGCCGCGGCGGCGCCGGTGCAATCCAGGTTAGAGAACCGCAGCGCCGCCTGACTTATTCAGGAGCATCCGTTTCCGGCGCTGGAGCAAGCCATGATACCCGTAGATTCCGCCATCGTGCAATTGCGCGAAGATCGTGACGACCTGAAGATTCGGCTCAGTCTGATGGAAGATGCCCGGGCGCCGGACGAGGATAAGATCCAGTCCGTGCGGCTGGCACTCGAGCGAATCGAGGCAAATCTCGCGCAGCGCTCCCGGCCAGTCCGCCGCTGACGGCGATCGGGCGCCTTAGCGCGCGCCGGCGGCGGCGCGATGGGTTTCTGTGGCTGTCGACCCATCGAACGCGGTGCTGCGAAGCTCTGCTTCCGGCAGGATATAGACGATTCCGTTTGCCGGCCTGAACAGCGGCAGCACGACGCCTTCGTAGAAGGCAGCGGGCACGTTGATGCAGCCGTAGGAAATGCGGTTGTCGAGCGGCGTTGGTGTCGCCAGTCGCTGCAGCCGCCGTTCCGACGGCTTGGTGGTGATCACGCGGTGAAGCGACAGGGCGGCATCATAGTCGAGCCACAATATGTCCTTGCCCGCGATGTTGCGGCCGAATGCGGCCTGGAAGCGGCCCGCCGGCGTGATCCGCTCGGCCGGCGGAATATCGGCAAGGCGGCGCGTGCCGATCCCCGTTGGCGAGACATCGCCGCGGCCCGCGCCGACCAGGACGGCGGCGCTGCCGATCAGCTTGCCCTGCCCATCGTAAGCGAAGACCTCCGCAGCGACCTTGTCTATGACCATGAACGGCAGGCCGTGCGTATCGCCGCTGCCGATCAGCGAGGCGACCAGCCGGTTGGCCTGCGGCGACGGACTGCCGGTCGCCGAGGCGAAAGCCGGTGCGGCAGCCGCGAGGCCGATTGCCAGCAACAGGACATGGCGGACCCGAAGGCGCGGCATCGTCCTGCTGCTCGATCGCTGCGTCACGATCAGTTGCGGTCCTGTTTAGGAACATAAGCGCTTGGAAGCGTCGGCTGCGTCACCGGTACGACGGGCGTGACGACCGTCTCGGCTATCGGGGTCTTGGGCGCGGCCAGTTCATAGGTCGGCATCCGGACACCGGGTCCGACGACCGCGAAGTTGAGGATATCGGGCGCGCCGGTGTGCGGCGACGGGCTGTTCTCATTCTCGACGATGATCGTGCCGCCGCCCGGTGAGTTTGGCGCGGGCGTCGGAGTTGGCGTTGGCGTTGGCGTTGGCGTTGGCGTTGGCGTCGGCGTCGGCGTCGGTGTGGGAGTCGGAGTCGGAGTCGGAGTTGGGGTCGGCGTCGGCGTCGGCGTCGGGGTGGGAGTCGGCGTCGGAGTCGGAGTCGGAGTTGGGGTCGGCGTAGGCGTCGGAGTTGGAGTTGGAGTCGGAGTTGGCGTCGGAGTCGGAGTTGGTGTCGGAGTCGGAGTCGGCGTCGGAGTCGGCGTCGGCGTCGGCGTCGGCGTCGGGGTAGGTGTCGGCGTTGGCGTTGGCGTTGGCGTCGGCGTCGGCGTCGGCGTCGGGGCGGGCGTTATCGTGCCCGTCGTCCTGAAGCTGGCAACGCAGCATGAGCTGGCTAGGGCATATTTGTTGGCGTTGGCACCGGCGAGGCTATAGCCATCGTAGGTGACGCCGATGTCCTCTCCGGCCTCCGTGCTATCGAACGTGGCGGAGGCGCCAGGGCCGGCGACCAAAGTGACGCCCACGGGCACCCCCGCGATCCCGGTGTTGAACCCGGTCAGGACGGCTGCATTGGTGCCGTCCGCGACCTTGGTCGCATTCGGGAAAAGCAGCATCTTCTGGGTCAGCGACGCGCCTTCGGTGAGCACGAACTTGGTCGAGAAATCGGTCGGCGCGGCATAGGAGTTTGGCACATAGTTGATCCTGACCGGCGCCACGGTGACGGTGACCGGCGGAGCCAGTGGCGCGAAGATGATCGTGCCCGCGCCGGTGCCGTCGGAGCCGGCGATCAAAGTCAGGCCGATCGGCAGGCCGAGGCTTCGCGCCGGGACCGTGGTTCCCCTGGTCAGCGTGACCGCGCCATCGATATGCACGTCGTGGCCCGCGCACAGCGCGATGTTGCCGTCGGTCGTCGTGATCGCATGGAACACGCGCACGTCGCGGCCGGCGTTGAGCAATATGCTTCCCCGCGTCGTCGTGAGCGCGGCATTGACGATCACGTCGCGGCCGCAGCAGGCGACGATATTGCCCTGGACCGCCGTGATCGGCTTGTTGATCCGCAGATCCCGGAACGCGTTGAGCGTCAGCGTCGTCGGCGCGCCGGACGTGGTCCAGGCGACCGGATCGTTGACGATGATGTCGCCATCGCCCGCAGTGTTGTTGCCTGGCCCCGGAAAGGTGCTGATGACGACGCTGTTGGTGACAAGCTGGGCCGACAGAGTCGCGCCCGAGATATTGCCGCCGGTGGGGGCAATGATGAAATTCGCCGGATCGATCAGCCATGTCCCGGTCGTGCCGAGCGGCGCATTCGTCGTGACGCTGGTTCCGTCGGCGATGTTCACATGCGCTGCAGAGGTCTCGATGAAGCCGCCGTCGCCGCCGTCGGGTGCGCTGGCGTCGAACGTGCCGGCAATGTTCGCCGTGCCGCTGTCCATGTCGCCGAGCAGGACGATCGTACCTTCGCGGCTGCCGATCGTGCGGGCCTGGATGACACCATCGTTGTTCACCACCGTGCGGAGCAGCTGCCCGGCCGCCTGCGCGGTCATCACGACCTTGCCGCCGTCGGCGCGGATCAGTCCGCCGTTCTGGACGAGCGCGTTGATCGCGCCCTTGTCGATCGCGACGTTGAGCAGGCCGTCGCCGGCAACGTCGAGTGTTATTGCCTCGCCGCCCGCAAGCGCGACCGTTCCGAGCCGCGCGGCGATCACGCCCTGGTTGGTGACGCTGGCGCCGAGCAGGGCGACAAAGCCGCCATCGGCTGCGGTGATCGTGCCCTGGTTGGTCACCGAACCGCCGGCGCCGCTGAAGCTGTAATGGCCGGCCATGAAATCGGCGTCGCTGAGGTCGAGCGTCGATGCGACCAGGCCGCCGACATTGACCTGCGATCCCTGGCCGAACAGCACGCCGTTCGGATTGACCAGGAAGACCTTGCCGTTGGCGTTGAGGTTGCCGAGGATCACCGACGGATCGGCGCCGAGCACCCGGTTGAGCGCGACCGCGCTGCTGTTGGGCTGGACGAACGTGACGCTGTTGCCCTGGGCGATGCTGAAGCTGTCCCAGTTGATCGCGGTCGACTGGCTCGACTGATTGACCGTGACCGAATTGGTACCGGTCGAAACCGACGCGCTGCCGGCCGTCACGGTGCTGCCGGTCGGCAGTCCCTGCGCGTGCGCGGGCGAGATGAATGCCAGCGAACCGGCCAGGCCGCAGAGCGAAAGCCGCGCCAAACCCGCCAGCGCGGTCGATCCGAGAAGGAGTGCGCGGTCGAAGGAGAGAATTGGGGTTGACTGGGTCATGGCGGAAATCCTCGGATGAAATGGGGGCAGGCGCGAAAGCGCGCGGATCAGAACAGCTTGACGACCTGGAACCAGGCGCGGCCGTCCTTGTCCGGCGCGGACGTCGCGTCGGCGTGCCCCAGCTTGCGGGCGTAGCTGGCCTTGAGGATGAACCCTTCAGGCGCGTACCAGCTGAGTCCGGCGCCGTAGGCGCTGCGATGCGCATGGTTGGATCCGGGGAACCAGGGGTCGTGCGCAAATTTGACTTCGCCGGCGTCGACGAAGCCGATCAGCTCGAGCTGGCCGGGAAACGAAGGCGTCCAGTGGCTCAGCTGCAATCGCGCCTCGGCGGTGGCGATATACCCCTGGTCGCCGAACGCCTCGCCCTCGGGATAAGCGCGCACGCCATAAGCGCCGCCAAGCTCCATTTTCTCGGAGCTGTCGAGATTGTTGAACGCGATCTGGCCGCGCACCGCGCCGTATAGCGAGAGCGGGCCGGCGATCGTCTGCAGGCGCGCGGCGCTGAATTCGGCCTTGGCGAAGCCGCCGTCGCTGCGCGCGGTCAGCGCGTCCGCGGCATGCTCGACCGGGCTCTTGATATCGAGGTCGCCATAGGTCAGCGCGGCCGAATAGACGGTCGAGCCGCCGCCGCCGAGGTCGTCGCGGAAATCGCCGGCAAAGCCCAGGTGCAGCACCTTGCTGTCCTTGCGCGACTTGCTGTCGAACAGATGCACTTTGTCGTTGAACCAGTTCATGTCCGCGCCGCCGAGCAGGTAGAGGTTGGAGCGGCGCGTCCGCACCAGCGGATAGCTGGCGTAGACGCTGGCGATGTCGGCGGTGCCGTCGGCATCGAGGGCCTTGAATTCGCGCCCGAGATCATATTTCAGATGCGCATAGGCGACGCCGACCGTCGCATTGCCGACCAGCGCCTGGTAGGAGATCCGGCCATAGGCGAGGCCGCTGTCCGACGCGAGCACGCGCAGGCTCAGCATGTCGCCGATCCCGGCCGGATTGTTGAGGTTGACGGTGCCGCCGAGGCGATAGGTTCCGGTGTAGCGATTGCCGGCGTTGTCCGCCTCGACGCTGCCGGTGATCCGGCGGCCTTGGTCGATATCGACCAGCAGGTCCGATGTGCCGACCTCGGCGCCGGGAGCGAGCGTCGATCGCACCGCGACACCCGGAATATCGGAAAGCAGAAGCAGTCGCCGCTCGAGGCGCTTGCTGGTGACGATGTCGCCGCTGTCGACGCCGCTAAGGACGCGATGCGCGACGCCATCGGACAGGTTGCTATGATTGGCGACCGACACCTTGCCATAATGGCCTTCGAGGACGGCGATCGTGACGGTGCCGCTCTCGATCGCCTGCGGCGGCAGATAGGCCTGCGCCAGGAAATAGCCGTGGTCGTTATAATAAGCTGAGATCCGCGCCGCGAGCGCGCGCATTTCGGCAAGCGAGAGATCGCTGCCCGGCGTGAAGCCGCTGGCGGCGACAAGCTTATCTTGGCTGAACAATGTCGTGCCGGTGATGACGAGCGCGGTAACGCGTACCCTGGCGCCTGCGGGAGCGGTGTCTGGCTCGACCGCGCGCGGTGCCACCTGGAACACGGGTTCCTGCCTTTCGGGCTGCGGCGCCTGCGGGATCTGCCGCAACTGGCTGCCGGCATCGAACGGCTGGGCGGACGCGGCCTGGCTGCAACCAAGCAGCGCGGTCGATAGAAGGAATTTCTTGAGCATGGCGACCTCTTCGAACGGCCGCGGATCGAGGACACCCAGTTCCGCTCGCAGCGAGCAGTGGAAACGGGCTAGTACCGGGGGAGATAGTGCCCCTCGGGTAGATCCTCAGATGAAAGCGATTTCATCCCGGGAGGCTGCTTACCTCGACGAGTGGGGATAGTTAAATTCCGTTAACAAAAGGATAATATACCATGGAATATTTACCGCGTTTGATATGAAGGCGGATATTTAAATGATGGAACCAAACATGGATTAGTCTGTTTTAATGTAGGTTGAGCCTATACTTTTATTTACACGTGTAATACTATGAAATATTCTTGAAGTCTTGCCGATACGTAAAGGGGATGCCTCCATGGCAAATTACAGACTTTACTGCGTTGGCGACGGCCATTTCGTCGATTGCGACATGTTCGAGGCGGTCGATGACATCGCCGCGATCAAGCGCGCCGGTGAGCTTCGACCGGATACCGCCACTGAACTGTGGGCGGGCGGCAGAGGCCCGTTATCCAGCCTCCGGCGCCCGATTATTTCCGGCGTCGGCCTGGAGGCGAGCGGCAGCTAGACGCTGGCGGACAAGCCGCTGCTTCGCACCCGATCGGGAATTTCCCGCGCCATCCCGGATTCGTACCAAGACGTCACTACAGTAGTCTTCGCATATGGTTTCTTCGGTTCGTGTCACCATTTGGATTTTGGGGCGAGAGAGATATGCACTTCCTACTCGCAGTGCAGGTCTTTCTGTCGGGAGGGCGATCGGAATTGTTGATCGCCCTCTCGCCGCTGGCCTCGACCAACATTGGCGGAGGAGCGTGTCGTGAAAACCTACCGCCTTTATTTCATGACAGCCGACGGCAATCACATCGAGCGGGTTGAGGCGATTGAGGCGCGCAACGATTCCGATGCCATTCGGTATGGACAAATTTACGCGGGTCCGCAGGCATTGGAGCTATGGCTGGGGAGCCGAAAGGTCCTTGCCTTCGAAAGCCATCCATATTGTCCCCAAAGTGACCGCGCGCGTATCGGCCGTCTTCCCGAGCGCGCCTTCGCGCCTGTTGCCGAGGTCGCATGATCCGCCTGCAAAGGCGCAGACCAGGATATCCAATCGTCCACACATCATGCTACGCCGCCGCCGGCGGGTGCGATGCATCTACCGTGCGGGGGCTGATCCCCAGCCGGCGCGCAATCTGCTTCGTCGAAAGGCCTTCGAGCAACCCCTCCAACATTTGCCGCTCACGTGGTGACAGGCATCCCAGGCGAGCATTCGCGAGCGTCTTTTCGTCGCGATGGGCACGGCCTTTTCGGAAACTTTCCAAAGCGCGATCGATGGTCTCAAGCAACGTTGAATTGCACGTGGGCTTTTCGACGAAGTCGATGGCGCCGAGCTTCATGGAGCGAACCACCGCCGGAAAATCCCCGGATGCGCTCATCACGATCACCGGCAATTCGTTATGGCGCCGCGTCAGCTCTTCCATCACTTGAAAACCGTCCATCCGCGGCATCTTCAGGTCAAGGAGAATGCAGCCCTCGTCCAACTGCTTTGTGCAAAGTAACTCGGCTCCGTCTTCGTAAGTCTGAGTCCCGTAGCCGCTCGCTGAAAGCAGAAAACTGAAAGCGGCGCGTACCGTTTCATCGTCGTCCACTATGTGAACTAATCCTGCCAAGCCGAATTCCTGTTCAGATCAGAGGGGATTAAAAATCAGCGGAAGAAGTCCGGCTCGACCCTGGTCGTCTTTTTTGGGTGTGGACCAGCCGTCCTGATAGAGCGCCATGCGCGCAACCCTTCGCCATCCTTTTGCGATAGCGAGAAAAGAGGCACGGGCACCGCCGTTGCACTCGGAAGCACGGCGATCCATTTCAGTTGCGTGCGCAAGGCACTCGGACGTTCCCATCATCGCAATCTGGGTCAATTCGGACACGTGCAGCATAAAGCTCTCCACAATGGCGGGTCCAAGACGCGCGTCCATCGATACGTCCAACGGCCGGCACGTGATTATGCTTGTAAGTCAATTATATAGATGGCGCGCCATCATATGTTTCGTTTGCGCGATCAGGATAGTCGGGCGGGGATACAACTATGGTATATTGGGATTTCACTGTGTGCGTTGCTTGCCATCCCCCGGGAATTATTTGTGTTTCCCAGTCGCTCCGCTAGCCCGTTTGCAAAGGCGCTCCGCTTGACGAACCCGCTTATAAGAAAATTGGAAAATGTGGCCGAGCTGTCGGCAGATGAGCGGGCAATCCTTCAGAAGCTATGCGAGCGCCCTCGCTCCGTGCCGGCCAATCAGGACATCCTTACCGAGGGCGAGCGGCCCGACTTTGTTCACCTGATCCTGGAGGGTTGGGCGATCCGTTACAACATTTTGCCCAATGGCTCGCGACAGATAACCGCGCTGCTGATCCCGGGGGATTTTTGCGATCTGCATGTAATGGTCTTGCAAAGGATGGACCACAGCATCGCCACGCTCGGACCCGCGAAGGTCGCCTATATTCCGATCAAGGAAGTCATTGAGCTGACCCGGCAGCTGCCGGAGCTGTCCCAGGCGCTTTGGTGGGTGACCCTCGTCGACGAGGCGATTTTGCGGGCCTGGATCGTCAACCTTGGGCGCCGAAGCGGCTTCGAGCGCGCCGGGCACCTGATGTGTGAAATGTACGAGCGGATGAACAATGTAGGCCTGGTCCATGGCGAGGAGTTCGACCTTCCCCTGACGCAGGTGGAGATCGCGGATGCCCTTGGCCTGACCCCGGTCCACATGAACCGCGTCATCGGGCGACTGCGAAAGGAAAGTCTCATCAGCTTCAAGCAGGAGAAGCTGACCATTCCCGACATTGATCGGCTAAAGGCCATTTCAGGCTTCGATCCAGGCTATTTACACGCCGAGCACGTGAGGGTGCACGGATCGGCGTGAAATCGGTATTTCTGATTAAAACTAATTTATGTTACTTATTGAATAATAACATGTTATAAGTTTTCAGGTTCGGCCTTCCATGCAAGTCGGGCATTTGCCTTCGGCCAGGCGTGGCTTTCGCTTCGCGAGCCCATGGCCGACCAGGAGTCGCCCAATATGGACGTCCGCACCCCGACACATGCTGCCGACAGTCTTGCCTACCAACTGGTTGCCTGTTCTGAAGCACCGCTGCTGTTGCTGGATTCGCAGTTCATCATATTGGCCGCCAGCGGGTCATTCTGCCGAGCATTTGAACTGGAGCCCAGGGCCGTCATCGGCCAGCGCGTGTCGTATCTGGGTTCCGGCGAATGGGGTTCACGTCAGCTCGCATCGCTGCTCAAGGCTACGCTTTCCGGCCCGATGGGGATCGAGGAATATGAGATGGATCTCGAACGTCCCGACCAGCCGAAGAGGAGCTTGATCCTCAAGGCCCACAAGATCGAATATGGCGATTCGGATAATGTCCGCCTGGCGCTGACGATCGGTGATGTCACCGACGCGCGGAAGAGCGACAAGCTCAAGGACGATCTGGTTCGCGAGAAGGGCATATTGCTTCAGGAGCTTCAGCACCGGGTGGCGAACAGCCTCCAGATCATAGCCAGCGTCCTCATGCAGAACGCGCGGACTGTGGATTCGGACGAGACGCGCGTTCATTTGTACGAGGCGCACAATCGCGTGATGTCGGTGGCCGCGATCCAACGGCATCTGGTCCCGTCGCGGCTGGGCGATGTCGAGCTGCTGCCCTATCTGACCGATCTGTGTCAGAGCATTGCCGCATCGATGATCGGCGATCCCAATCAGCTGTCGCTCGAAGTCACCGGAGACAATAGCTGCATCGATGCCGACAGTTCCGTCAGCATTGGCCTTATCGTCACCGAGCTCGTGATGAACGCGTTGAAACATGCCTTTCCCAATCATCGCGAGGGCAGGATCCTGGTCGATTACCGGTCTGAAAAGGACGCATGGACGCTTTCGGTACGCGATGACGGAGTCGGCATCCCGACGGGTCTGTTCAGCGCCAAGCCGGGTCTGGGCACCGGCATTGTAGCGGCGATCTCGAAACAACTTGAAGCCAGCGTGACCGTGGCGGCTGCGTATCCAGGCACCCGGGTGTCGATTTGCCACGCCGCTGGCGAATAAGGCTGGTTGCGATGGACGTCGACTTCTCGCTGAATTATCCGTCCCAATGGAACGGCGGACATATCCGTCATTTCTTGCAATGTGGGAAATTTCACGCTACGCGCGTGCAATGGAACAAACACGGAACCTTTTCACCGCCCGCTCCGCCACCCCGCCATCCCCACACTTTTCCCACAGAATCCCGAGGGCATGGCAACCGTCAATTTCATCAACTTCACCCCGTCCGAATCGTGCCTCGCTCCCACGTCGCGAGCCCTTATTTCGGACTCGCAATGAGTCGGCTTCGCGTCTAGCCTTCGTGAAGATCGGCGGAGGGAATGTTCGGCCAAAAGGTCACGCATGCCGGTCGAGGCGCACAGGGATAAGCGTCGCGCATTTTTTTGGGGGGCCGTTTTAGGAGATGGCCATGAACAGCTTGAAGAACATAGCATTCGGTCTGGTTGCCGGTGCGCTTGTCGCGACATCGTCGCTGGCGTCCGCCCAATATGGCAGCAACGGCCAGCACAATAATGATAATTGGAACAACAACGACCGCGACCGCAACCGTCACGACAATGATCGTGATTGGCGCGACCGGCACGATCGTCACGACAATGACGATAGCGGCGCGATCATCGCCGGCGTGGCCATTCTCGGCGGCGTCGCCGCGATCGCCGCGGCGAGCGACCGCGACGACCGGGTCTATGGTCGCGGCGGCCGCAATCGCTACCGCAACGATTATCGCAACGCCGTCAACGCCTGCGGCAGCGAGGCCGAGCGCTACGGCCGCGGCGGTGTCCGGGTCACCTATGTCGATCGCCGCGGCGCCAGCCGCTATCGCGTCAAGGGCATGATCAAGCGCGGCTTCGGCTCCAGCTATTCGCGCTGGGGTGCGGACCGCAGCCGCTGGGGCGCCGATCGCCGCCGCGACCGCTATTTCGCCTGCACCGCGCGCGGCAACGGCCAGGTCATCGACTTCAACCTGAACGGCCGCGACATCTGGTAGGCATCAATGGCCGGACGCCGCAAAGCGCCGCCGGCCCAACTTCCGCGCAAGCGCGGACAACCAAGAGGAGAGTGGATATGGGTTGGCTTGTAGCTTTGATCGTCGGAGGCATTGCCGGCTGGCTGGCCAGCAAGGTGATGAACCGCGATGCCTCGATGGGCATCATCTGGAATATCGTCGCCGGCTGCGTCGGCTCGGTGGTCGGCAACTGGATCGCCAACCGCTTTGGCATCGTCGGCTCGGTGCAGGAATTCTCGATCACCGGATTGCTGGTCGCGATCGTCGGCGCGATCGTCGTGCTCGGCATCCTCAACCTGATCCAGCGCGGGCGGGTGCGCTGATCCTTTGGCTTTCGGGCCGGCTTTACAAGGTCGGCCCGAATGGACGCACTGTTGCCCAGGCGCGACTGGGCTGACCCAAAATGGCGCGCCAAAATATCTGAATTGCATTGAAGACGAAAAGGCGCATATTGATAATTAACCTGGATCAGGAACCACATGCCGTCCCGGGGGTTGCGCTTATACCCCCAGGAAGGCGCACGCAGGGAGGGGTGCCCGGTGTCAGCGACGTGTCGGTGCGTACACCTTTCAACAGGAGGTGCTCATGGGATCTGAAGATTATCTCTCCGGGAGGGCGGCTGCCTGCCGCAGCCTTGCACGGCAGGAACGCGAGCCCAAGCTCGCCCAGGCCCTGCTCGATCTCGCGCGCGACTATGAACGGCAGATGCAATGCAGCGCGCCGAAGCGCGGCTCGGAGCAGATGCGCTAGACTAACAGACTCGGCAGACGCGAAGGGCAGGGATCGCCGATTGGCGTCAGCCGAAGCGGCCGAGCCGGTGGTAGAGGTTGGCGAACTTCACCGAATCCGGCGCGTCCTGGACTGTGTCCAGATAATGTTTCACCGCGGTCTTCAGCAGCTTGAAATCCTCGGTCGAGAAGACGGCGCGCGGTTTCTGGGGTTCGTTCATCGCTCTTGCTCCATTGCTCGTGACCCGCACCCGCCAGCCGGCACGGTGCGGGCGCGACGATTACACATTTACGTGCGGTCGAGGGCTAGAAAATTTTCCCGATGTCGAACGTGTACACGAGGCCCAGGCCGCCCGAAAACTGGTCGCGCGAGCCGAGGTGGCGCACCAGCGGCGACTTGCCCGGATCATCCATCAACCGGTCGTAGCGGGCATAACTGGTGATGCCCCAATGATAGCTGAACTGGTACAGGAACCCCGCGTTCACCCCGAGCGCCTGGAAGCCGCCATCGGGACGATAAGCGGGAAGGCCGGATGCGATGGCTTCGGAAGGGGTGATCCCGAAATAGGCGCGCTGATATTTCTTGTCGCTGAAGCGCGCGCGCGGACCGATCGAGAAGATGTAATTATCCTTGTCGCGGACGATGAAATCCGCGCCGACGCTGCCGATCAGGCCGTCGTGCCCGCCAAGCCCCTTGCGCAGCTCGGCGCGGATGCGGATCGAGGGGTCGAGATAGAATTGCATGAAGCCGCCGGCCTCGACGGTCGCCTTCACCTTGCGGAACGGGCCGCCGACGTCCTTGGCCTTCCGCTCCGGCGCGAAATTGGCGATCGGCCCTGCCTGGAACCCGCCGACGTTGATCAGGCCGATGCCAGGGCTGTCGCCGGGCGCGCCGAATCCGATCGGGTCGCCGGTCTTGCGGATGCCGAAGGTCGGGAACGGGCTGACCCGAAAATCGTCCGAGCCCGGATATTTGGGCGTGACCTGTGCACCGAGACCGACGCGGACGGTATAGCCGCGATCGTCGGCATGCGCTGGCGCCGTGTAGCAAAGAGCGACGGCAGTCGCGGCCAAAATGGGGCCGCAGGCGAATCCGGATCTGGTCAATCTATTGCCCCCTTCAAGCCATGCATCGGCCCGCACATCCGGTGCGGGACGGTCGTGCCAAATAATAGGTTGGCACTGATTATCAACACGAAACGCGCCTGCCCGACGCGCGTTCCGTCGCGATCCGGGCGGACGAACGATGGTCGGTGGCTGATGCAACCACGCCACTGGGCCCCGGCCAGGCGATCGATAGTGGAGCGGGTAGCGGGGATCGAACCCGCATCACAAGCTTGGAAGGCTAGTGCTCTACCATTGAGCTATACCCGCTTGGGGTCCGTGCCTTGGCGGCTTTCGCGAAAAGCGTCAAGCGGAGGGTTGGCAGCAGGCAGGAAGTCACTGCCGGACGCGAACGCCGAGGATAGAGCCGCTTTCAACCAGCGTCGTTTCGACCTGCCCCGCTGCGGCAGTCGACTTAAGGTCGAGCAGCCGGAAGCTGCCCGGCACCATTCCGATCCCGGTGACCTGCAGCCATTGGAGGTCGGGGAGCAGGACGTAAACCTCTTTCCCCGCTGCAAGGCCCTCGCGCGCCCGGGCAACGAACTGCTCGGCGAGGTAATTGTCGCTCACCAGATATCCTCCGCGTCAGTGGGCGCGAAGCCAGCTCATCAGTTCCTGGAACGGAATGACTTCGTTGAACGACAGCCCGGCGCAGCCATCCTCATACCAGCGCACGACGCCGTTGATCGAACGGAATTTGTCGATCGTCAGCACGACCGCCTGTCCGGGCTGCAGCGGCTGGTCGGCTTCGAGCTTGACGCCGCCTTGCGAGATGTCGCGCAAGGTCACCCAGATGGTCTTGGCGCCCGCGCGTACGGTCGCAAGCCAGTCGACCTCGACGCGCGGCATGCGGGGCAGCCAGCCATTTTCGAGCAGCGCCGGGTTCGAGAGCATTTCCTCGACGTCGATCCGCTCATCGAACTCGACGCCGACGTTGCCGTCCGAGACCCAGGCGATGAATCCCTCCAGCGTGTGGTGCGACTTGAGCGCGACCTTGACGCGCGTGCCGATCTCATAGGGCGAATAGACGTGCGCCATCAGGCCGCCGGCGGAGATGTTGCGGATCAGGCAAAGCTCGGTCTTGTCGGGGCAGATCATCGTGCCCACGCGCAGGATCTTCAGGTGACGCGTGTCGCGCCGCCGGTCGGGCGGCGGCGGTGTCTTGGTCGAGAAGGAAAAGCTGGTTTCCTCGACCTCCATATGATTCACCCTATCCATCACGCTGAACGGACCTCCTGAACGCGCTATTCACCGAGTTCTCCAAGTGGTTATCCGCTCCACCGTTTAAGAACCGCTTACCGAAACACCGTAGGACCACGGGGTATGGCAATAATCTTGTCGGGTTCACGGCTTCCTTACCATTATTGGTTACAGCCGCAGCGATGAATGCAGAGACCAAGATTGCGCAGCCGCTCGCCCTGGATACCCGACCGCGTTCGGCAGTGAGCACAGCCGTGGGCCTGCTGGGCCTGCTTGCCCTGATCGCGTGGACGGCGATTTCGCGAACCTACGGCATGGCGGGCCCGCTCGCTGCGCTGTCCGCGCTGGTCGTGGTCGTGGTGCCGATGATCCTCTGGTCGCTGCTGGTCGACAAGGTGCATCGCAGCCCGACCACCGGCATCGACTGGGACGCGCCGCTGCGCCCGCGCAAGGAAAGCCTGGACGTCAGCGTCGCCAAGATCGCCGGCCTATGGGCGACCTGGGCCGCGATCGGCGCGATCTACTGCATCGGGCGCTGGTACTGGGATGGGTCCTACCGCTTTTCGATGCAGCTGTTCGGTTATGCCGCGGTGCCGCTGCTGCTGCTTTCCATTCCCTACGTCCTGTGGATCGACCGGCGTCTGGTCGAGCCGCGCGACGGCGCCTGGCATTTCGGGCAATGGATCGCAGGCCGTAGCCAGAATGCCGATCGCGAGCAGATTTTCGAGCATTTGCGCACCTGGGCGATCAAAGGCTTCTTCCTTGCCTTCATGCTGTCGATCATACCTGGAAACTGGGAACTGGTGATCGAGCCCAATGCGGCGGAGGTCGCCGCGGATCCGGTGCGGCTGTGCAACTGGCTGATCAGCGCGATGTTCATGATCGACGTGACCTTCGCCACGGTCGGCTACATGCTCACCCTGAAGCCGCTCGACGCGCATATCCGCTCGGCCAATCCTTATGCGGCGGGATGGATGGCGGCGCTGATCTGCTACCCGCCGTTCATCATGATGAACAACGGCGGCCCGCTCGATTATCATCCGGGTACGGCGGAATGGACCTATTGGCTCGACGGTGCGCCGCTCGCGATGGCGCTGGTCGGGATGGTGCTGGTGGCGCTCACGGCGATCTACGCCTGGGCTACAGTCGCCTTCGGCATGCGCTTCTCGAACCTGACCCATCGCGGCGTGCTGACCCACGGTCCCTATGCCTGGACCAAGCATCCCGCTTATGTGTCGAAGAATCTGTTCTGGTGGATCTCGACCTTGCCGTTCCTGGCCACGACCGGAAATGTCACCGACATGGTCCGCAACACCGCGATCCTGGCCTGCGTCAGCGGCGTCTATTACTGGCGCGCCCGCACCGAAGAGCGGCACCTGTCCGCCGACCCGGCCTATCGCGACTATGCACAGTGGATGGACCGTAACGGACCGCTGCCGCGCCTGATCCGGGCGCTTCGTCCGCGCCCGTCCAGCACGGTGCCGGCCGAATGATCCGTCTTTAGTTGAGGCTCGCGGTCTGGCCGGTGGTCGGCCGGATGAATGCCGCGCCGCCATCGCCAACGATCGCGAAGCCCGACCAGTAGAAGGGATGCGACGTGTTCAGGTCGTTCATCAGGCCGAGCTCGGTTGCGCGCAACGCCGCTGCGGTCGACGTTCCCGGCGGGGCCGCGAACAGGCCGGAAATCAGGCGTTTGGTGGCGTCATAATCGTCCGGGACCGGCCAGTGGCTGGCGATGACGAGCCGTCCGCCGGCGCCTACAAAGGCACGCACAAGCCCATCGAGCGCGAACTCGCCGCCGCCGGTGACACCTGCCTCGCGGTTCGCGCTGCGGCTGGCTCCGCCTGCGGTGTCGCAGGCCGACAGGATAACCACATCGGCATCGAGGCGCAGATCGAAGATCTCCCCGAAGCTGAGCAGCCCATCCGAGCCGGGACCGCCGAAGCTGGTCATCAGCGCCGGCCTGGTCGGGCATTCGGGCCGCGGCGGCGTGAGCATGCCGTGAGTTGCGAAATGCACGATCCGATATTGATCGAGGTCGGTGCGCGCCTTGATCGCTTCGTCGCTGAACGCCTTGCCCGTGATGATGTCGGCCTCGCCTTCGCGGTGCGACGTGATCACGCCGCGTGCGGTGTAGAGTTCGTCCGCGGAGATCGGCCGGCCCCAGGCTGAGAGTGACCAGCTGCAGTCGTCGCCGCTGCGGACCGACTTGGACGGCAGGAAGAAAGCGTCGGCGGGCTGGTTCTGGCCGAAGCCCACATATTGCGCGCGCGCTCGCGACGGCGGAGCCTGCCGCAGGTCATGGAAAGCGCGTGCCGACACCGACGTGCTGATGTCACGCTCGCGGCCAAGCCAGGCGGTGCCGCGGAAATCGAAGCCGTCGTCATTGGGCCGCGCGGCGCGCACGTTGTAGGCATCCACGCTCGCCTGATCCATGACGAGCAGATTGGGGGGAAGGCGAAGCATCGCGCCATCGGGCTCGAAGATCAGATGCGAAGCCTGGGCCACCTCGGTCTGGACCGGGCCGAACAGTGCATCATAGAGTTTGTGCGCGGTGTCGATGTCGAAGGGCAGGGTGACGAGCTGGCCATTTTCCTCGGCCGAGATGGTCGCGCGAATGGCATCGACCTGCTGTTCGAGTTGCTGTGCGCTGTCGCCGATGCGGAACACGCGCGTTGCCTGCGGCGTCACGAACAAAGCATAGCAATTCCCGCCGGCTACCGTCATCTTGTAATAAGCTTCGCCGGGACGAAGCATCGCCTGCAGTTCCTCGAGCGAAAGCCGCGCGTTGGACAAAGCGCGAAAGCGCGGGAATGCCGAAAGCTGCGCCTGGGTGGTAAGCTGGTCGGCCTCGGCCTGTGCGAGCGAGGCACGCAGCGCCGGAATCTTCTGCGCATCCTCGGCGTTGCCGCTGATCTGCATACGTCCCAACTCGACCCGCGATCGTTCGATGTCGCGCGTGAGGTTGACCGATTGCCGGAACAAGCGCGCGGCTTCGTCGCTGCCACCGCTCAACTCGCGCGCTAATATCGCCTGCGTTTGTGCAACGCTTGGCCGCGTCATCATCTGGCTTGCACGGAACAGTTCGGCGGCCGCGGTCGGTGGCGCATTGTCGCCTGTCAGCAGCGCGAAATAGGAGCCGAGCACACGGCCGAGCGCGGCCGAGCTGCCATTCGTATCGGTGTAGGATTCGACGATTGCGCGAAATGCAGCGAGCGCTTCGTCGGTGCGGCCGGTACGGGCATAAAAGGATGCAAGCTTGCCCTTGGCGGTCAGCAGCGTCGTCGTGCCAGGATAATCGACCTCGACGATCTTGATCGCCGACTTGTGAAGGCTCTCGGCCTCGCCGACATTCCCTTCATCCTCGGCGATATCGGCCAGCTCGGCCATGATCTGCGCCTGCATCCAGACGGTCGCGGCGACATGGCCGTCGCGGACCGCGACCATCTGGCCCTGGGCCGAGCGAAGCGCGGCGGCGGCCTCCGCATTCTTGCCTTCGAGGCGAAGCGACGAGCCCTTCAGCTGAAGCGCCTGGGCATCGAGGATTGCCGCCTTGTCCAAAGCGGAGAGGCCTTGCGGTGCGCCCAGTTTCCTGGCCGCTTCGCTTTCGGTGCTGAGCTGCTCAGAGGTCGTTGAATCGATCACCAGCGTGGCGATGGCGGCATTTTCCGTCATGTTGGCAGCGGGCATCGGACGCTCGAGTTCTGCATAGGCTTCGGCGACCATTCCCTGATTCAGCAGGTGCATCGCGCGATAGTTGCGAAGCTGACGGCTGACCACGGGGTCGTTCCCCACGAACTGCTGGGCTTGCGCGAACAGGCTTTCGGCCTCGGCATAGCCGCCGAGGTTCGATCGCTGCAGCCCGGCATTGGCGAGCGCTTCGGCGCGAGTCGCACTCTTCTGGGCATCGCCAAGGCTGGCGAAGAATTCGGCGGCCTCGGCATAGCTGCCGCTGTTGTTGCGCCGATAGGCTTCGGCGAGCGCGCGCTGTGGATCGATGTTGCCGGCCTGGATGCGAGCGAATGATTCGGGATCGCCGACGCCGGTGGTCGCGATCGAGACCTCGCCGTCGATCTGGCGGTTGGCGACCAGGTTGCGCAGGCCGAGCCGGATGACGCTGTCGTAACCGGCGAGGCCTTCGGCTACGTAGAGCGTATTGCCCTGCCGCTTGGTGTAGACGCGATAGCCGAGATTGGCCGTGGTCATCCGGCAATTGGCTGCTTCGACGCCGGGTAAGCCATCGACGTCGGTGGTTGTGGCCGCTTCGCAGCTGGCGACGTCGGCGCGTGCCGCGTCGACCCGCGGCATTGGATCGGTGCCGTTCAGGCGCAGCGCGTAAAGCCGTCCGACCGGAATCGCAGCGTCGCGGCAGAGCAAGGCGTAGCCGCGGTCGAACATCCCGCCGAGCGCCTTGTCGGCCGGCATCGTCTGCGCGCTGCACAATGCATTGCCCGCCGATCCGATGCGGAAGCTGTCCTTAAGATCGAGCGTATCGGCCGCCCGTGCCGGCAGTGCGAAGGTCGTGATCGCCGCGGTCAGCGCAACAGCAGCTGCAAATCCCCTGACCATTTTCATTGTCCTTCATTCTTCGGTTTGTTCCGGTTGCGGTTCTTTTTCTTCCGCTCTTCTTCGTCGTCGCTGTTATTATTATTGCCGTAGCCCTCCCAAAGGCTGCTGTCGCTGCCGCTGGTGACCGGCTCCTCGATCAGGTCGTCGGCATTCAAGCCGCCCGGATCGAACAGATTGAACAATATGTGGAATGGCGACACGCCGGGCTTGTTGACGTCGGTGTCTATGAGCGCGGTGATTGTTTCCTTCGGCGGTGTTGCCTCCGGTGTCGGAGTTGGAGTCGGGGTAGGCGTCGGCGTCGGCGTTGGGGTAGGTGTAGGAGTAGGCGTCGGTGTTGGTGTTGGGGTCGGCGTCGGGGTTGGCGTCGGCGTCGGGGTAGGTGTTGGTGTTGGTGTTGGAGTGGGTGTTGGTGTCGGAGTGGGTGTTGGGGTCGGCGTCGGGGTTGGCGTCGGTGTTGGGGTAGGTGTCGGAGTCGGAGTCGGAGTCGGAGTGGGTGTTGGGGTCGGCGTCGGGGTTGGCGTCGGCGTGGGAGTTGGAGTTGGAGTTGGAGTTGGAGTTGGAGTTGGGGTCGGCGTCGGCGTCGGCGTAGGTGTCGGAGTAGGCGTTGGCGTGCAGCCGTTATTCAGGTTGCAATTGTTGAATTCGCTGTCGTCGGTGAACGCGTCGGGTTCGACACCGCTGGCGCTGAATTCCTGGTCGAAGAAATCCTGGTTGGCGACGTCGGGCTGGCCGGGCCGCACCTGACGTCCGAAGGCGAGGACCAGAGGCGCACCCTCAGGAGCCAAGGCTGAGCCGCTGTCTTGCGGGATGAGGTCGATGCCACCTTCGCCGACGGTGATGCCACCGAGATCGGTGTCGGAGCCGGTGTTCTTGACCAGCAGCGTGTCGCGCATGTTGATCTCGACATTGCCGCCTTCGATGTAGCCGCGCGGATTGGGATTGGCCTCGCCGGCGTTCAGTATCTCCCTGATGCCGGTATAGTCGCCGTCCGCGTTGCGGATGTAGGTGTCGAGGATTTCCTTTGGCGCGATCCAGATGTCGTCGCCGTACATGGTCAGCTTGCCGGCAGGGAAATAGGCGGAATTGCTGTTGTCATAGCGTTGCACGCGCACGCTGCCGGTGTCGGTCTCGACCTCGAGCCGACCGCCGGCATCAAGCGTCAGCTCGTCATTGGGGCCGGAATCGGTGCCGTCGCCGGCGACGTCGAGATATCTTACCGCGCCAGTGACCAGGATGTTACCGCCGGTCGCGACATAGACGTCCGACATGCCGGGACCCTCGGAATAGGTTCCATCAATGTCGAGGTCGCGGATGATGATGTCGGGGTCGGTCCCACCGGCCCACGGTCCGTCGATGCGGATACCCTTGGTGAAGATCCGCTGCCACTCGTCATTGTCGAGGATCCAGCCGCCATATTCCACATCGTCATCGCCGCCGAGCAGCGCGGCGTTGCCGGTATCCCAGACGGTCAGATAGATCTGGTTGGTGCTGCTGTCGCCGAGCTGCGCATCCGGATCGATGACGATATCACCCGACGTGATGTCGATGGTCGGCGCGCCGATCGTCCCATAGAGATAGGCGACATGAGGCGAGCTGCAATCGGTGAAGCAGTTCTGAGGCTGCAAGATGATGCTGCTATCCGGACCGATGCCGAATATGTCGGCCAGTTCCCAGTCGCCGCCCGCGATCAGCGTGCCGGTGCCATCGACCGTGATATAGGCGTCGCCGGTCTCGGGTATGGCCTCGGGGTCATCATTCCCATTCGTGATGATATCGTCCGCAGCCTGGAAAGACAGATTGCCGGCGTGAAGCGTGGGACGCAAGTTCCGGTCGAGGTGCGAGACGACGATATCGTAGGCCCAGCTTTGCGCGGTCAGATTACCTGCAATGTCGAAAAACGGCGTGGTCGAGGAGTTTGAATCGCCATTCTCGTCGACGCCGATGAAAATGCTCTGGCCGTACATTTTCAGATTGCCGTCGAGGTCGAAGACGCTCTCGGGGCCATTTGCCCACATTTCGAGGTCGCCGTCGGTCCAGATCTCACCGTCGTGCGCGACGTTCAGCGTCGAATCGTCGATATCGACATAGATGCCGGGGGTGGGGCCATCGCTGAAGAAGCGGCCGCCATATCCGCGCGCATAGAGTTGGAGATATTCGAGGTTGGCAGTGCTGCCATCCTCGGCGCTTAGATAGACAGCGCCATATTCGTGATAGCCGGGCCCATCGCCATTCGCCTCGGCGCGCAGTGTGCCGATGTCACTGGTGGAAGGATCAATAGGGTCGCCGCCGCCGGCGAACTGGATGTCGACGAAGCCGCCGCGGCCAGTCCCATAGAGGCCCGTATCGGAGTGAAAGGGGTCTCCGTATTTGCCGGAGTCACCGCCCACGCCGTTTGCGACCAGCGATACATTGCCCAATATGGGGTCATCATCGACGACCGGCGTTCCGATCAGCAAAGTGCCATCGTGCGTCTCGAACTCGATGTCTCCGCCGTCGCCGTCGCCACCCTGTCCGCCGGTTCCGTAGTTATTCGGAGAATTGGCGATCTTCGGTCCACCGTCACCGCCGGCACCGCCCCTGCCGGTCGCGTCCGCGATGATGCTCGCAATGGTGAACGAAGCGTTCGGGGCGCTGACCGAACCGCTGTCGAGAATCCCCAAGCCGACGAAGCCGCCGTCACCATAGCCGCCGTTGCCGCCATTTCCGGCTGGAGCGGAGCCTTCGGCGCCACCTTTGCCGCCGGCGCCGCCGGTACCGACCGCTTCGAGCGTTGCCGGTCCGATATCGATAACAGAGTCGGCATAGGCCGCGTAAATGCTTGCTTCCCCGCCATAGCCATCGCCGCCCACGCCTCCGCTGGCGCCGGGGTCTCCGTCGCCGCCCGCGCCGCCGACTCCGTTGGCCGTGAGGGATACGGAGCCAAGGTGGATCGCACCGCCGATATATTCATAGGAGTAGCCGTAAGCGGCGATCGTGACGTTGCCGGCTGTACCATCACCGCCGTCGCCGCCATCGGCACCGGCGCCACCTTTCCCATCGGCATGAAACTCGGTTTTTCCGCTGGCGTTGACCGAACCATCACCCAGCGCTTTGATCGTGACATTGCCGCCATTGCCGGATCCGCCATCGCCGCCATTGCCGGCAGCGGAGTGCGGGGCATCGGAGCCGTCGCCGCCGATACCGCTCGCCGACAATATCGATGGATCCGGCAAGTCTCCCGATCCAAAAGTGATCTGACCGGCTTCCGCATTGACAAGGACATTTCCGCCCTGGCCCGTTCCGCCGTTGCTGCTCCCGGTCGGCGTGCCCGCGCCGCCGTAACCATCGGCGCTCATCTGCAACAGGCCACTGACGATAATCTGACCAGCACCGCTGTCGCAGCACGCGTAAGTGTCGAGCTCAGCCGTGCCACCGGTTCCGGTGCCGCCGGTCGTGGTGACCGAGCCCGAGCTGGCAATGCCGCCATAGCCATCGGCGCGTACGGTCAGCGAATCGTCGGTGTCGTCGCCGATCTGGATGATCCCGCCATAAGCCTGGACATAAGCATGTCCGCCAGTGGCATTGTCGCCGGTGTCACCGACGACGCTCGCGTCGACGGTGGCGTCGCCGTCGACGGTCAACGCATTATCAATGCCCGGCGATGTTGCGATCCAGGCCTGCCCGCCCGGCTGACCCTGATCGCGATAGCCGATGCCGTGGCCGTTGGTGACGATCAGATCGCCGCCGACATGGGTGGTGAACTCGTTGATGGCCTCGATGCCGGCATAGTTTTTGCCGATCAGCGTGACGTTGCCGGTGAAATCGAGATTGCCCCCGGTGTCGTAATTGGTCGCGATGTTGGAGGCGAGAATCTCTCGCGAGGCGCGGCCGATCAGGTCGGCGTTGAACGTTCCGCTGCTGATATAGAAATCGGCTTCGGCCCCGCCGATCGCCTGCGCGCCCTCGTCGTCTCCAAACAGATTGTCGTCGGCGGAATCGTTGCCACGGACGTTATATCCCGCGGACAGGACGATCAGGCCGTCGCTCTCTTCCGCAGTGCTCGCATCGTCGAAACCGACCTTGCCGGAGAGCAACGCGGTGATCGTGTTGTTCTTGGGAACCGCGACCATATAGACGCGGTGCGTCGCCGCCTCTGCTGTGTCAGAGGCCGGCCACAGCGTCTCGCCGGTGTGGATGATGCCGTGGCGGTTGGGGTCGCTCAGCTGATTGGGGCTCTCGTCATAGCCGTGGTCATCGTCGGTGCCGGTCGTGACTTCGATATCGAACAGGCCGTCGACGACGACGATCTTCGCGGCTTCGGCCGCTACATAGGCCGCGCTGCCGTTGACCTTGACGACGCCGGCCTGATGGACGTGCGGGGACACGAAGGCGACATAGCCGCCCTTGCCCAAGGCGTTGATCTGCGCCGCCGGCCGATCATTGCCCGCGGCATTGATCTCGATGAATGAATCGCTGTTCGCGCCCACGAACGCGTAGTTGCCGGATGAATTCCAGGTCGCCGAAGGATCGGCGGTGGTCAGTATGAGATTGCCGACATTGAACTGGGCACCCGACCCGATGATCAGGCCGTTGGGCGCGTAGAATGCGACCGTGCCGCCGATTTCATTGCCGATATGGCTCGTGACGGTGCCGTTGATGCCAACGTCGTAGCTGTTATCCGGGAAGACACGGTTGAGGATCGCAAAGTCGACGACGCCGGACCCGGAATTGAAATCGGCGCTATTCCCGAACGGCAGGAAATCGGCGGTGTTACCATTGACTTGTGTCGCGGGCGTGGGCGTCCACGTGATGATCGCGCTCGGATTTGAGCCGGTCGAATTGTCGATCGTGATGCTGGAATTGTCGCCGTTGACAGTTACGTTGCTCGGCAATGTCGGAGCACCGACGAAGCCCTGCGCCCGCGTCTTCTGCGGCACCCAGATCGCGAGCGATCCAAGCGCGGAGCCAAGCAGCAGTGCCTGGCGAAGCGTCGTGCGTCGCGACTTCGAAGTTCCGCTGGGCTTTGCGCTGCGGGTCATCTGAAGCTCCATGGCCATAGGCGTGTCGAAAGGGAAAGAAGTACCCGCGAACTGGGCTTGTGCCCGTTGGTGCCGACATGGTCGAGCGGCTCGGCATAAGAGAGGTCGAGCCTGAACTGGTCGCCGAGCGCCGCGCGCACGCCGCCACCGACCGAGGTAAGTTCCTGCCTGCCGGTCGTCGTGAACTTGGTTTTTTCGTGCCAGACCCAGGCTTGGTCGACGAATGCGAACGGCTCGATCCGGATGCTCTTGGCATCGCGCGGGACCACGCTGCCGAAACGGACCTCGCCCTGTAGCCCGACGCCGCGGTCGCCCTGCAGGGTGCCCGGATCATAGCCGCGGCCGATCGTGTAATTGCCGGCCGAGAATTGTTCGAAGCTGAGCAAGGGCGAGTTGGTCGTCTGGCCGCGTGCGCCGACTGCGAAGGTCAGGCGCGGAATCGGCCTGATCTCGCCATACGCTACTCCGCGCAGAACGGTCGCCGTAGGGTCGGCGTCCAGCCGTGCCGGAGGGACGCGCCCGCCGAGCGTGCAGGCGACGGGATTCTCGCGGCAGTCGGAGTTGCCGCCGAGGATGCTGAGGCCGCGGCGCAATTCGATCTCGCCGCCCAGCCGCCACGGTGGCTCGGCCAGATTATAGTGCCGGCTGGTGAAGTTTGTGCCGAGGAAATCCGCGGCGACGCGCAGATAGGCGACCCGGGTGCGGTCCTTGCTGAGGTCGAGGCCGTTGAACTCGACGTCCTGGTTGGCGAGATCGAGCCCGACCGCGCCCCGGATGTTGCTCGCCTGGCTGCGCAGGAACGGATAGGCGGCCTCGATCGTCGCGAAGAGGGTCTTCGACTTGATGTCGACATTGGGAATGTCGATGTCGGGGTGCGTCCAGGAATAAGTGAGCTGGCCGGAAAAGGTCAGCCCCTGGCCGCCGACGCGGAATTCATGACCGAGTTGGACCGTCGTCTGCTCGTCGAAATCTGCCGTGCTATAGGCCGACACCGTGGTGCGATCGCCCATGCCGGTGAGGCCGAAGAACTGCGCACGCACGTTGCCGCCCCAGCGACCCGTCGTGTGCGACCCATAATTCTGGATTGCCGCATCGACCATGACGGGGGTGTAGAGTACGGTGACCTCACCGACGACTTCGCCGCGCGCCTGGCCGGCCGACTTGAGCGCAAGCCGCACCGAATAGCCGGGCAGGTCGCTCGCCAGCAGCAGATAGCGCTCGGCGCGATAGCGATTGAAAACCTCATCCTCGGTAAGCCGGTTGAGATAGGAAGCGATCTGCTTTTCGGCGCGTCCGGCGTCGCCGCGCACGCGCACCGCGACGAGCTTCGCCATCAGCACCTGGAAGCGCAGCTTGCCGTCGGCGATCGTCTGCTCGGGGACCTCGACCGATGCGATGTAGCCAGCTTCGCGCAGAATCGTCGCGGCACGATCGCGAATCTCGCACACCACCGAGACCGGCTGCTCGCTGCCAAGATAGGATGCGTAGGCGGGTCGAAGGTCGGCGGCCGAGAGACCCTTGAGGTCCTCGAACGTCACCTCGTTCGGGGTGAAGCGGATATTCTGATATTCGGGCCGATCGAGCGCGCACGGCGCCCGCTCGACGTCGCCGTCGACGGTGAGGCGTGCCCGCGGCGGCGGCGGTGCGGCCGTTGTCGGGGGACGTTCGATTTCCTCGCGCGTCGGCGCCGTTCCCTGAGGAATTTGCTGGGCCTGTGCAGCGCCGATCGCAGTGAGCGAAAGCGGCAGCGCCATGACCAAGCAAGATTTGGAACGAAAGGCGACCCAGGACGCCTTTGGTGAATCCATAGCCAAAACGCCCCCCATGGCGACTCGATCCGATTGAATTTCAAGCTAAACAGAAGATGAACGAAGGCGCAAATGCGCAATTGACATTGCGTCGCACAATTTGTCGCCTTCGTCGATGAGCCGCAACAGGGTTCACGGTCCGGAAACCATCTCCCTGGTGCCGGAATTAACGCTTTGTCGGGTAGAAGCGGGATCGATCATGGCTGCTACTCCCGCCTCGACACCAGGCTTCGTTGCCTCGACCGGACGCTCCAAAAGTGTCAAGCGTGGCCCGACGATCGTCGAATATGGCCTGGCCATAGCGATGTTCTTCACTGCGGTCGGCGCCGTGGATTCTGCGCGGGAGCAGGCCCCCATCAGCCCATCATCGAATTGCTCGGCGTTCGGACGCGGCAGCGAATGGCTGGGCAAGGACACGATCGCCGCATCGCCCGAAGCCTGCCCGGCCCGCTAGGCCGCGCGCAATCATTCGTCCAGTGTCAGCTGGTGGTCTGGGCAGTCTGCGGAACGGTCTGAATCAGCAGCTCGAGCTGGCCGTCGCAATGCTCCGCAATCAGCGCTTCCGCGACCTGGGTCAGGTCGGTCGGCACCGAAGCAAGCTTCGAGAAGGTCATGTGGCTCGGCGTCGAATCGCCGGTCAGGCTGACCTGATAGTCGACACCTGTGGAGATCGGCACGTCGGCCGGCCACGACAGCGTCGCCTGCCCGGCAGGCCATTGCTCGGTGTGCGATGCACCGCCGGCCTGCGTCACGGTCAGGGTCGCCGGAAGCGAGGCGTTGGAGCGCCAAAGCATCACATTGTTCGAATCGGCAAGGCACATCTTGCCGCTCTGTCCGACATCGACATGCCAGAGCGTCGGGCTCCGCGGGACGATGCCGGCGTTGCGTAGCGCGCTGAAACGGCCGCGGCGTCCACCCATCATGCCAGGCGAATCGCTCTTGCCGGCACCGGCAAGGGCGAAGGTGCCGGGACCGCGGAAGGTGCGCGTGCTGTCTGTGGCGAGCACGGTCAACGTGTCGCCCGGCTTCAGCGCCACTTTGGCGTTGTCGGGCAATGCCTTGCCCGGCTTGTAGGTCAGCGCGGATGGGCCGGTCGACCGCAGCACGAGGGCCGTAGCGGAGACGCCCTGTGCGACCAATCCGGCCGCCGCTGCGGTCACGCAAAGCAGCAACGCCGCCTTGCCAAATCTCGTTGTGCTCGAACGTTGATTGCTCATGGCCGTAACTCCATGTGCCGGCCGCTGGGCCGGATTGATTGAAACAGTCTAGCGATCTACCCCGGAAAGGTCGAGCACAGGACTAACGGTGGCCGGAAATCCGGTCAACCGAGCCCGCGACGAATCCGTACAAATGCCGCGACAAAGATGCAACGACCGGGTGGGACCCTAGCCCTGGGCCTGAAGCTTTCCGGTGACGGTATGGCCCTCAAGGACTGAAAGCCGCTGCCGCAAATCCTCGAGCACCCCGTTGAGCGCCTTTTCGTCATGGTCGTGCCGCATAACGATCCGGATCGCCCGGGCGATCGGATCCGCTATTTCGACCAAAGTGTCGCGTTCGTCGTCGCGAAGCGAGGTGCCGTCCGGCCGCGGCCCGAGCAATAGCCAGCCCAGGCACAATTGATCATGGGCGCAGAGCGGGACGCGAATGCGAAACACCGAATCATGCGAGTCGCACAGTTTCTTTTCCGGGTCCTTGTTGAACGTCCCCATCCACGCATCGACTTCCTGCGCATCGGTATCGGAGACCTCCTTCACAACACCCTCGACGACGACGGCCGCGCGCACGGTCTGGACGCCGTTGCGAACCCGCATCAGCACCTCGTGCAACAGTTCGGGAAGCGTGACGGTCTCGCGAAGATCGCGCATCAGCTCCGGCAGATTGGCCTTCAGCTCGATCAGCTTTTTCTGGAATCTTTGCTCCATCCAGCGATTGATCCGCTCGTAGATCGGACTGATCGTCACCGTGGCGATCGCGGCGCCGATACCTGCCGCGCCCGCGCCGGCATTGCTGCCGAACGTATTCTGGATGAATGTGCCGAGGAACTGGATGACGCCGGCCACGATCGCGCCCAGGATCAGCGTGATCGCAGCGAAGGTCGCGGACCTGCTGATGAAGAATTCCGCGTCGTAGAGCCGGTACCGGACAAGCGCGATCAGCAGGCCGAGCTGGATCGTGAGGAAGGCCAGGCCCACCGAAAGGCCGGCAATCATCTCCAGGATGATCTGGGTCGCGAACGAGCTCGCTTGGGGTTTGATCATGTCGCACAGGAACGACGTCGCCAGGAACAGCGCATAGCCGGAGAAACCGAACAGCGCCCATTTGATCTGCTGGCGAAGCTCGTTGTCGCCCGCCTTTCTCAGGCAGCTGACCATCATCAGCACCGCCGACAGCATGAACAGGACGAACAAGGCGCGATAGGTGTCGCCATGCAGGAAAAACAGGATCGGCAGCGCCGCGATCAGCGCAACCAGTCGCCGCGACAGCTTGCCGTGCGGGAACAGCAATATGCCGCCCAGCAGGCAGATATTGCCGAGATCGTACAGAAAGGCCTGGATCGGGCGCGGCACGCCCGCGAAATTCATGAGGAAATCCGCCGAAGGCATTTCCGCGCCCATTGTCAGCAGAATCGCGAGCGAGAGGATGCTGCTCACCGGATCGCGCGCCTGCCGCCGGTGTAGGAACCACGCTGCTACCAGCAGGAACGGATAGGTGACCACATGCAGGAGGTCGATGAACTTCAGGAAGGCCGGGGCAATATACATGCGCCGGGCGCCGGCATCGATATGCTGGTCGCCGGGCGTGATCGAAATATCCCTCTCGTGACCGTCACGCGATTTGAGTCGCATGGAGACGGGCGCCGTCCCGGTGCCGAAGACGAGGTTATCGTAAAGGATATAGCTGACATCGTCCTTGTGTGCCTGACGGTCGGCATCGGTGTAGGGCAGCTTGGCTGGCAGCGGCAGGCCCTCCAGGGCGACCAGCCGGTCGCCCGACTTGATACCGAGCTTGATAGCCTCAGGACCGACCGGAAAGCGGACATAGGTCGCATCGTCCACGGAAAAAGCCACGCCAAGACGACTGCCGGGAATGAGCTGGCTGTTGTCGCCGGGCTCGGTCATGCGGATATAGATGCCCATGACCGGGCCGAGCAGCGCCAGCGCAAAGGCCGCGAACCAGATCAGGCGATAGAGATTATAAAGGCGATTGCCGAACGGCGGTACGCTTTCCGGCAGCCTCAGCGCCGATCCAAAGCGTGCAACACTGTTCCGCAATGCGAGCGGCACCGCCAAGACCTGGCCCCCAACGAAGGATACCCGGGCCTTTGATAGCATGAGATGGCCATGCAGCCAGCGTAAATCCTGTGCAATGCAGCAGCTATGGTACGTTGGCGGCGTTGCTTTGCGTCATGACGCTTGGGGCCGCGCCGATCCGGAAGGGTTCCGGCCACGCGGCCCGCGTCTAGGCCCTCAGGACGCCAATGGCGTCGCGGCGCGCGATCAGTGGCGTTTCACCTTGGTGTAGGGAACGAATTTGCCGAGGCCGACAAAGCCTCTCTGCATATGCGGCGTCCCCGAGTCATACAGTTGCACGATATCGGTGTTGCACAATTGCGAGTTCGTCGGCTTGGTGACCAGCACGTCCCACTGGCTCAGCGAACTGGCGCCACTGTCCGGACGATTGACGTAAATCGTCGATCCCGAATCGTAGATGATCGCGGTCTTGTCGATGATCCGCGTGTTCATGATTTGTGGATTGTAGATACAATCGACCGGCTTGCCGGCGACTCGTCCCTCGATCGCCTTGGCGAGCTTCGCCTCATTGTCCTGCGGAGCGGCGATCGCCATTGAGCCGCAGGTCAGGAGAAGGGCGGCGGCGGACAAAGCATGTTTGAGATGCATGATATCATCCTTTTATCGTTGATGCTCGGTTGTGCCCGAGATGCGATGAACCGCCTGTGAATTGGCGCCGGCAGGGAGCGGGCCACAGCGGCGAAACGTACGCATGAAGCGGGGCTCGGGAGAGCTAGAAGCTCATTTCTTCGTAGATGTGGCTGACATCGTCGCCCCACTCGCCGTGATAGCGCTCGAGCAGAACCTCCGCCGGCGATTTTCCGCGCGCGATTATCTCGCGCAGCGGGTCGAGATAGCCCGACTCGCTGTCGCCGGCGTCGTTGAGACGGGCGCGCGCGTTGAGACCAGATTCCGAAATCGCGACGACGCGCCGGGCCAGGTCCAGCATCGTCCCGCCACCAGGCGTCGGCGCGTGCAGCCCGAGCCTGGGCACGTCGTCGCGCAGCGTCTGGCGTTGCTCGATCGTCCAATGCTTGACCTCGTCCCAAGCGGCGTCGAGCGCCGACGCGTCGTATAGGAGGCCGACCCAAAGCGCGGGAAGAGCGCAGATACGGCTCCAGCGCCCGCCGTCGGCGCCGCGCATCTCCAGGAAGCTCTTGAGCCGCACTTCCGGGAATGCGGTCGAGAGATGGTCGATCCAGTCGGACAGCCGCGGCTTTTCCCCGGGCAGCACCGATAGGCGACCGTCGAGGAAATCGCGGAACGAGAGCCCGGCCGCATCGATATATTTGCCGTCGCGGAAGACGAAATACATCGGCACGTCGAGCATATAGTCCATGTAACGCTCGTAGCCGAAGCCATCCTCGAACACGAAGGGGAGCATGCCGGTGCGGGCCGGGTCGGTGTCCGACCAGATGTGGCTGCGATAGGAAAGATAGCCGTTCGGTTTTCCCTCGGTGAACGGCGAGCTGGCAAATAAGGCGGTCGCGAGCGGCTGCAGTGCAAGTCCGACCCTGAACTTGCGCGCCATGTCGCTTTCGGATGCATAGTCGAGATTGACCTGGATGGTGCAGGTGCGCAGCATCATGTCCAGGCCCAGACTGCCGACGCGGGGCATATGCCGCAGCATGATCGCGTAACGCCCCTTGGGCATGATCGGAAGCTCGTCACGGCGCTTGTCGGGCCACATTCCCAGCCCGAGGAAGCCGAGCCCGAGCCGGTCGCCGATGGTCTTGACCTGCTGCAAGTGGCGGCCCGCCTCGGCGCAGGTCTGGTGCAGATGCTCGAGCGGCGCACCCGACAATTCGAACTGGCCGGCGGGTTCGAGGCTGATGGCACCGTCTGGCCCGCTCAGCGCAATGACGTTCCCGCCCTCCACCACAGGCTCCCAACCGAATTCGGTCATTGCCATCAGCAGGTCGCGGATACCGCCGGGTTCATCGTAGGAAGGGGCCGAATGATCGCTGCGGCGATAGACGAATTTCTCGTGCTCGGTGCCGATGCGCCAGCGCGATGCGGGCTTTTCGCCGCGCTGGAACGGCTGCAGCAAATCTTCGCGCGACTCGATCAGCGGATCGGATGCGCTGGAGGCAGTACGGGTCGTCATTGACGGCCGTCTAGCCGGGTCCCCGCTAAGTCGCCAGTCAGTTTCAACATGCTACCGGAAACTAGCGCGACGCATGTCTTGACCAGTCGCCACAGCCTGCCATCCAGATGCTGACGGCAGAAATCGCTGCCGTCTCGGCACGCAATATCCGTGGTCCGAGCGAGACCGATCGGGCGTCGGGAAGGCGATGCACCGCCGTCCTTTCCTCTTCGGTAAACCCGCCTTCCGGGCCGATCATGATCGCGGCAGGACCACCGGTGCAGGCTTCCGCAATCGGCACGCCCCCCGTTTCGTCGGCAAACAGCAGCGCGCGGCCCGCTGGCCAGTGCAGGAGGATGGAGCCAAGCTCTTCGATCGGAGAAAGCGCGGGCAACGCCGTCCGTTCGCATTGCTCTGCCGCCTCGATCACATGGGCGCGGAGGCGATCCAGATTGAGCCGGTCGATGATCGTGCGCTGGGTTCGTACCGGCACCATCCGCGCGACGCCCAGTTCGGTTGCCTTTTCCACCAACCAGTCGATCCGGCCGCGCTTGATCGGCGCGAAGAGTAGCCAAAGATCCGGCACGGTCTCACGGTCGCGGAGATGGCCCAAAACCTCGACGGTCACTTTGCGCCGCTGCGCCTCGACAATGGCGGCGAGCCACTCGCCGCTGGCATCGTCGAACAGCTTGAGCTTCGCGCCCTCGCGAAGCCGGAGCACCGTTCCGAGATAGTTGGCCTGCGCGGCATCCAGAGCGATCCGCTGGCCAAGCATCAGCGATTCGCCGACATAGAGGCGCGGCAGGCTGGAGGGCGGCCAGGCAGGCGTGGCGGGCATCCAGCCATGTAGCGGCTGCCTATCCTGCAAGTCGAGCGTTGCCGTCCCGCGCTGTTGCGGCAAAAGGTGGCCGTATGGATATCGTTCCCGACAGCGAGCAACGGGGCCTGATCGGCGTGCTTCCTGCGCGGCTTCGTCCCTATGCCTCGCTGATCAGGCTCGATCGTCCGATCGGGGTTTGGCTGCTGTTCTGGCCCGGAGCATGGGCGGTCGCGCTCGCGGGCGTGAGCTGGCATGGGTGGCGGCTGATCCTGTTGCTCGCGATTGGCGCCTGGGCGATGCGGAGCGCGGGCTGTGTCTACAATGACATCCTCGACCGTGATCTCGACCGCCAGGTTGAACGGACGCGGTTCCGCCCGCTCGCGAGCGGCCGCATCAGTTTGACATCGGCGTGGGCCTTGCTGGTCGGCCTTTGCCTGATTGGACTTGCGGTATTGCTCCAGCTCCGCCTGCTCGCGCAGGTCGTTGCACTGGGCAGTCTCGTTCTGGTCGCTGCCTATCCGCTGATGAAGCGACTGATCTGGTGGCCGCAGGCGTGGCTCGGCCTGGTCTTTTCCTGGGCTGCGCTGGTCGGCTGGGCCGCGGTCACAGGTGAGATCGGCGAGACGGGGCTGCTGCTCTATGCCGGATCGATATGTTGGGTGATCGGCTATGACACGATCTACGCGTTGCAGGATCGAGACGACGACGCGATGGTCGGCATCAAATCTTCGGCGCTTGCGCTTGGCCGCCACGCTCGGACCGGAATTGCCGTCTTCTACAGTCTTGCACTGCTGCTGTGGGGTGGCTCCTTCTGGACCGTCCGGCCCGATCTGCTCGGTCTCATCGCCCTCTTGCCGGTGATGCTGCATCTCGTCTGGCAGGTAGCGGGCCTGCGTATCGACGATGGCGTCGATGCATTGCGCAGGTTCCGTTCGAACCGGTTTGCCGGCTTGCTGATGTTCCTTGCGTGCCTCGTGATTGGCGCGGCTGGATAGGAACATGCAAAGCCGACGCGTGTTGCGGTGATCGGCTTTGGACCCTAAGCGCCCTCCATGCTGAGATCATCCGAAGCCGAAGACCGGGCAGGAGCCCTAGTCGAAGCCGCACGCAAGGCGGGCGCCGATGCAGCCGACGCGCTCTATGTCGGTGACGCATCGACTGGCGTTCAGGTGCGCCTGGGCGAGCTGGAAGATGTGCAGCGCTCCGAAGGGGAAGAAATCGGCCTGCGTTTCTTCGTCGGCAGCCGCTCCGCCACGGTTTCGTCCTCGGACCTTTCCAGGGACGCGCTGGCGGCGCTTGTCGAGCGCGCCGCAGCGATGGCCCGCGAGGCGCCCGAAGACTCCTATTCCGGTCTTGCTCCCGAAGATCGATTGCTCAAAGGCGAGGGTCCCGATGTCGCCGGCGACGATGGCGGCGATCCGCTGCCGACCGAACTCAAGGCGCGCGCGCTGGCGATGGAAGACGTGGCACGTTCGGTGCCCGGGATCGCCAATAGCGAAGGCGGCGGCGCCAGCGCCGGCCGGTCGGTTATCGCGCTTGCGACAAGCCACGGTTTCTGCCGCGGCTACACTACCAGCGGCTATAGTGCGTCGGTGAGCGTGATCGCTGGAACCGGTAGCGGAATGCAGCGCGACTGGGCGAGCCATAGCACGCGCCACTTCGTCGACCTTGAAGGGCCGGAACAACTGGGCAGGAAGGCGGCCGAACGCGCGCTAGCCAAGCTGAATCCCGGCAAGCTGCGTAGCGGCACCCTGCCGGTCGTGTTCGATCCGCGCGCCGGAGCGAGCCTGATCGGCCACCTGATCGGCGCGATCACCGGGTCGATGATCGCGCGCGGCACCAGCTTCCTCCTGAATCGAAAAGGCGAGCTGATCTTTGCCGAAAACGTGACGGTGCGTGACGATCCGCACCGGCCGAAGGGCTTGCGGTCGCGGCCGTTCGACGGCGAGGGTGTCGCCACACAGCCTGTGGACATCATTTCCGGGGGGCGCCTGACCGGCTGGCTGCTCGACAGCGCGTCGGCGCGGCAGCTCGGACTCGAACCGACCGGCCATGCCTCGCGCGGCGTCGGCGGCGCGCCCGGCGCCGGCGCCACCAACGTCGATCTGCTGCCGGGGACGATGAGCCGCGAGGAACTGATCAGCGAAACCGGAACCGGTCTGTATGTCACCGAGTTGATCGGACAGGGAGTGAATCTGGTGACTGGCGACTATAGCCGTGGCGCGGCGGGTTTCATCATCGAGAATGGCGAATTGGGTGCCCCGGTCGCCGAAATCACCATCGCGGGAAACCTGGCCGACATGTTCGCGAGCCTGACCGCGGCAGACGACCTCGTCCATCGGCGGACCGCCAATGTGCCGACGCTGCGCATCGACGGGATGACCGTAGCGGGTGCTTGATGAGATCGTCCGGATAACCGCCGAAGCGGGAGGCCTGGCGGCATCACGGAGCGGCGAAGATTACAAAAGATGGGAAAAGGCGCCCGGCAATCCGGTGTGCGATGTGGATCTCGAGATCGATGCCTTCCTTCGTGAAAAGCTGACCGCGCTCGACTCGGAAGCGGGCTGGCTTTCCGAGGAAACGGTCGACCTGTCGGACCGGATGGAGCGGCGGCGGGTTTGGGTGGTCGATCCGATCGACGGCACGCGTGACTTCCTTGCCGGGCGGAGCGGCTGGGCGGTTTCGGTCGCGCTGGTCGAAGACGGCCATCCGATCATCGGCGTGCTCGACGCTCCGCATCGCAACGAGCTATGGACGGCGGAGGCGGGCCGCGGCGCGCGGCGCAACAATATACCGCTGCGCGTGAGCGGGCGGACCGATCTGGCCGGCGCACGGGTCCCGAGCGACAGGTTGTCCCAGGTGGATTCCGACCTGGTCGCGGTCGGCAAGCCCAACTCGATCGCCCTTCGCATCGCCATGGTCGCAGCCGGCGAAGCCGATCTCGCCGCGACTTTGCGCTGGGGCTTCGAATGGGACATTGCCGCCGCGGCGCTGATTGCGACCGAAGCCGGTGCAGTGGCGACCGGTGCACTGGGTCAACCGTTGAGCTTCAACACGGTATCGGCCGAGGCATTCGGCGTGCTGGTGACCACACCGGCGATCCATGCCGCCGCCGTTGACCGTATCAGGGAGCGCGCGCTGGCGTTGATGTGACGCGCGTTTGCGTCAGCCCAGCTTTGCCAATCCGAGCCGCGGAATCTCTATCGCCGGACAGCGGTTCATCACGACCTTGAGGCCGGCCGCCTCGGCGCGGGCGGCGGCGGCTTCGTTGATGACTCCAAGCTGCATCCACACCGCTTTGGCACCCGCGGCGATCGCGTCATCGACCGCTTCGCCCGCCGCTTCCGACCGCCTGAATATGTCGACCATGTCGATCGGTTCACCGATCTGGCTGAGCTCGCGCCAGACATATTCGCCGTGAACATGTTCGCCGGTGATCTGCGGATTGACCGGGATGACCCGATAGCCGTGGTCCTGGAGGAATTTCATGACTCCGTAGCTGGGCCGGTCCGGCCGGTCCGATGCGCCGACCAGCGCAATCGTCCGGACACTCGAGAGCAAGGCGGCAATGTCATCGTCGGACGTGAGTGGCATATCGGTCTCCAGCGTGTTAACTTCGGAGCGCGGCTTCAGTTCAGCTGCGCCATGATGTTTCGTGCAAGCTGTTCGAACAAGGCGGCTTCTGCCCCGTCGGTAGCGGCGGTCGGGGTTCCGGCATCGCCCGCCGACCTGATCGACGCGACAAGCGGAATCCGGCCGAGGAAGTGGATGCCCATCTGCGCCGCGGCAGCTTCGACGCCTCCCGTCCCGAACGGATCGGAGACCTCGCCGCAATGCGGGCATGCGTAGCCGGCCATATTCTCGATCAGGCCAAGGATCGGCACGTCCATCTTGCGGAACAGGTCGATCGCGCGCGCGGCATCGACAAGCGACAGATCCTGCGGCGTGGACACGACCACGGCGCCGGCCGGTTTCCAGCGCTGCAGCAACGAGAGCTGGACGTCGCCGGTGCCGGGCGGAAGATCGACGATCATATATTCGGTGTCGCCCCAATCGGCCTCGATCAGCTGCGAAAGCGCGTTCGAGGCCATCGGCCCGCGCCAGGCCAACGCCTTGTTCCGATCGACGAGCTGGCCGATCGAAAGCATGCGGACGCCGTGCGCGGTGACCGGCAGGAGCTGCCGTCCGGCGGCATCCGGCTTTTCATGCATGCCCATGATGGTCGGTTGCGAGGGGCCGTAGATGTCGGCATCGACCAAGCCGATCTTGCGGCCGGCGCGCGCAAGCGCAACCGCCAGATTGGCGGCAACGGTGGATTTGCCGACGCCGCCCTTGCCGCTGCCGACCGCGATGATCTTCCGGGGTGTCCGGTCGGCGGTAAGCGCAAGCTGGACCTCCCGATCGCCGGCAATGCCCGCCACGGCCAAGCGAACTTGCCGTTCGAGCGGTTCATGCGTCGCCGATGGCAGGCCGGTCACGTCGAGCATCAGCGACACGGTCTCGCCCGTAAGGCGCGGGGCGATGACACGGCCGCGCGTGACGATGTCGCCGTCGCCGCTCGGGTCCGTGATCGCGGCGAGAGCAGCCAGAAGGGAGTCGGTGTTTTCACTCATCTGGGAGCCGATAAGCGCCTTACCGGGGCTTGCCACTATTTTTCCGCGGCCCGCGTTCCTATAAAGACGGCATGAACAAGATATTTGGCCGAGGCGCGCAACCTGGCGGCCTGTTGAACGAAAATCAAAATAGCCCGTGGGGATCGGGCGGCGGCTCTGGCGGCGGCGATGGCTCAGAGGGGCCCCCGAACCCGTGGGGTCAGCCACCGCGCAAGCGACGGCCGGGCGCGGCTGGCGCGGCCAATCCGCTCGACGAACTGTTCAGAAAGGGCCGCGACCGGTTCGGCGGTCACTTCCCTGGGTCGGACGGCAAACCCTATTGGCTCTACGGACTCGGTATCGTCGTGCTGCTCTGGATCGTGTTCACCAGCCTTCATGTCATCGGATCGCAGGAACGCGGTGTGATCACGCGGTTTGGCAAATATGCCGGAACGCTTCAGCCCGGCATGGGCCTGACCTTTCCTGCGCCGATCGATCGTGTCCAGAAGGTCGATGTAGCGGCGATCCGGCCGCTTCCGATTGGCTCGACCGGGCCGAACGACGACAATCTGATCCTGACCGGCGACGAGAATATCGTCGACATGGCCTATCAGGTGCGCTGGAACATCAAGGATCCCGAGCGATTCCTGTTTCGGCTTCGCGATCCCGAGAAGATGATCGGCGAGGTCGCGCAAAGTGCGATGCGCGAGACCATTGCCAAGGTTTCGCTGAACGACGCGATCGGATCCGGTCGCGCCGAGATCGAGCAGCGCACCACCGAGCGGATGCAGCAGGTGCTCGATTCCTATGGGGCGGGGGTCGCGATCCAGGGCGTATCGATCAAGCAGTCCGATCCGCCGGACCAGGTCAACGATGCGTTCAAGGCCGTGTCGGCTGCGCAGCAGGATGCGCAATCCTCGATCAACAACGCGCGCGCCTATGCGCTCCAGACGGCTGCGGCTGCGCAGGGCGCCGCAGCCGCGTTCGACAAGGTCTATGCGCAATATAAGCTGGCGCCGGAAGTGACGCGTCGGCGCATGTATTACGACACGATGGAGCAGGTGCTTTCCAAGGTCGACAAGACGATCGTCGAGGCGCCGGGCGTCACGCCCTACCTGCCGCTGCCCGAAGTGCGCAGCCGTGCGCAAGGAACCGTACAATGATCGCGCGCATGCTCCGCAATCCGATCGCGCTCGCTTTCCTGCTGATGGTCGTTCTGATCGTCGGCGGAAGCACGTTTGCGATCGTTCCCGAAACCAAGCAGGTGGTAATAGTTCGCTTTGGAGAAGTGCAGCGCACGATCAATGCCTATCGGCCCGGACAGCAGTTTGGACGGACCGGTGCCGGACTCATCGTGCGCCTTCCGTTCGTCGATCATCTGGTCTGGATCGACAAGAGGATGCTGACCATCGACATGGACCGGCAGCAGGTGCTGTCCACCGATCAGCTGCGCCTGCAGGTCGACGCCTTTGCGCAATATCGGATCATCAACCCGGCATTGATGTACATATCGGCCGGAACCGAAGACCGCGTGGGTGAGCAATTGAAGCCGATTCTCGGCTCGGCGATCCGCAACGAACTCGGGCGCCGCCCGTTTGCGGCATTGCTTAGCCCCGAACGTGGACAGGTCATGGACAATATCAGGAAGGCATTGAACCATGTTGCGAACCAATATGGCGCCGAACTGATCGATGTTCGTATCAAGCGCGCCGATCTTCCTGATGGCGCGCCGCTGCAATCTGCTTTCACGCGGATGAAGACCGCTCGCGAACAGGAGGCAAGTTCCATTCGGGCGCAGGGTTCGAAGCAGGCGCAGATAATCAGGGCGGAAGCAGATGCGCAGGCGGCGAATACCTATGCCGCGGCGTTCGGCAAGGACCCGCAATTCTACGATTTCTACCGCGCCATGGAATCCTACCGTTTCACGTTCGTCGGCAACGGCAACGACGACATGGGCCGGACGAGCATCATATTGTCTCCGAACAACCGTTACCTGAAGGAGTTCGTAGGACGCGACTGACAGTCGAGAGACCAGCAGCGCTTATTCAATTCCCGTTCAGCCGAACATACTAGCTTGCGGCGCCACCTCAGGCCCGGCCGGGCCGCCCGGCCGGGCAATTTGCATCAGGAGGAATGATATCGTGCGTTACGTTTATGGCATCACTGCCGCACTGCTTCTCGGGGGGGCTGCCGCCACCGTCACGCTGAATTCGGCGGGCGCACAAACGGCGCAGAACGAGCCGGGGACCATGTCGGCCGTGGCGCCAAGGCCCGGCGCGCCGATGAGCTTTGCGGATCTCGCGGCGCGGCTTCAGCCGGCCGTCGTGAATATTTCAACCAAGCAGTCGGTCCAGGTCAACAGGGCGCGCAATTTCCCGCCCGGGTTCGAGGAATTCTTCAAGCAGTTCGGCGCCCCGGTTCCCGGTGACAGCGACGGGGATGGCGACAGCGACGGCGACGGGACGGTCACCCAGCGTGGCGGTTCGCTCGGCTCGGGTTTCATCATCTCGCCGGACGGCTACATAGTGACCAATAATCACGTGATCTCGCCGGCGCGCGACAATGCGACGGTCGATTCGATCACCGTCACATTGTCGGACCGCAAGGAATATGACGCGAAGCTGATCGGGCGCGACAGCGCGATGGATCTCGCCGTGCTCAAGATCAACGCGACCAACCTGCCGTTCGTGAAGTTCGGCGATTCGACGCGGACGCGCGTCGGTGACTGGGTTATCGCGATCGGCAATCCGTTCGGGCTCGGCGGTACCGTGACCGCCGGCATCGTGTCGGCGCTCCACCGCAACATCAATGCCGGTCTCTACGACCGCTACATCCAGACCGATGCTTCGATCAACATGGGCAACAGCGGCGGCCCGATGTTCGACCTCAACGGCAATGTCATCGGCATCAACACGGCGCTGATTTCGCCTACGGGCGGAAATGTCGGCGTCGGCTTCGCGATCCCGGCCGAGCAGGTGTCGCCGGTGATCGATTCGCTGCGTAAGGGCGTTCGCCCCTCGCGCGGCTACCTTGGCGTCGCTTTCCAGCAGATCGACGACAATATCGCCAATTCGCTCGGCATCCCCAAGAATCGCGGCGAGCTGATCCGCAGCGTCACCCCCGGCGGCCCCGCCGGGCGCGCTGGTATCCAGCAGGGCGACGTGATCCTGAGCATCAACAACCGGCCTGTGACACCCGACGAGCCTCTGGCTTATCTGGTTTCCAACCTGCCGGTCGGTTCGCGTGTGCCGATCGAGCTGATGCGCAGCGGCCAGCGCCGTCAGGTCGCGGTGGTGGTTGGCGAACGGCCGACCGACGAAGATCTGGCAAAGCTGAGCGGAACCGACACCGTCACGCCGCCTAAAGCCCCGGCCGAATCGCAGCAGTCCGCGGGGCAGCGTTCGACACGCCAGAGTCTCGGACTTACCGTGCAGGCGCTGACTCCGGAAATCGCCCGTTCGCTTCGTTTGACCGAGCCGAACATAACGGGTGTGATCGTGGTGGGAATCGATCCGTCGAGCGATGCCGCTGCTGAAGGGCTGCAGCAAAACGACATCATCTCATCGATCAACTACCGCCCGACGCGCACTCCTGAAGAGGCGGCAGCTGCCGTCGAGGCAGCGCGCGCAGCCGGGCGGCCGAGCGTGCTGCTGCAGGTCAAGCGCGGCAACAATCCGCCGCTCTATGTCGGCGTGATGCTCTCCGGCAAATAGGTAGTATGTTTCAACCGCGCCCGCGGTAGGACGGCACGTCCTGCCCGGGCAGCCACAGTCCCTGCGGCGGATCGCCCGATTGCCAGAACACGTCGATCGGGATTCCGCCGCGGGGATACCAGTAACCGCCGATACGCAGCCACAGAGGCTTCATCTCGGCGACCAGCCGCTCGGCAATGCCCACGGTCACATCCTCGTGGAAACCAAGGTGGTTGCGGAACGATGCAAGGAAAAGCTTGAGCGACTTGGATTCGACGATCGTCCCGTCGGGCGCATAGTCGATGACGATATGCGCAAAATCCGGCTGGCCAGTCACCGGGCATAAGGACGTGAATTCCGGCACGGTGAAGCGCACCAGATAGGGCCGGGCAGGCCGGGGATTGGGGACGAAGTCGAGCACCGCCTGTTCGGGGGAGGCGGGAAGCGTGCTTTGCTGGCCGAGGTGACGGGTGGTCATGCTACGCCTTATAGCGCGTGTGCGGACTGACGCGAACACTCGCGCTTTGGCCGTGTCCCGCGCTATGAGGGCGCGGCCCTGACAAGTGCGCGGAGCGGATGATGGACTCGCTGGTATCGACGACATGGCTGGCGGGGCAGCTCGGCGCCCCGGACTTGCGGATTATCGACGCGAGCTTTTTCCTTCCCGACGAGCGCCGAGACGCGCGGGCCGAATTCGAACAGGCGCATATTCCCGGCGCCGTGTTCCTCGATCTCGACGCGATCGCCGACCGGGATAATCCGGTGCCTGGCATGCTGCCGCCTGCGCACAGGTTCGCGAGCGTGATGCAGGAGCTCGGGATCGGCGATGGCGATCGGATCGTCGTCTATGACAATTCGCCGCATCATAGCGCGGCACGGGCCTGGTGGATGCTGCGAAGCTTCGGAGTGGCGGCGCCGGCGATCCTCGATGGCGGCATGGTCAAGTGGCGGGCGGAAGGATTACCACTGGAGCACGATAGGCCAAGCCCTCCGCGCAGTCATTTCACCGCGATTTTCGATCCGGGGCACCTTGCCGCAAAAGGCGATGTGCAAAGCATTCTCGGTTCGGATTCCTGCGTGCTCGCCGATGCGCGAAGCGCCGCACGATTTGCCGGCGAATCATCAGAGCCGCGTCCGGGCGTCTCGCCGGGCCACATTCCGGGGTCGCGGAATCTTCCGCAGGGCGCATTGTTCAACCCGGACAACAGCATGAAGCGCGGCGACGCACTGCGTGCCGCCTTCGAGCAGGCGGGAATCGACCTTTCTAAGCCAATGATCACCACCTGCGGATCGGGGATTACGGCCGCAGTGCTGCTCTTTGGCGCCCATCTGCTTGGGAAGCGGGACGTAAAGCTTTACGACGGCAGTTGGGCGGAATGGGGGTCGGACCCGACGACGGCCAAAGAGACGGGACACGCATGACCAAAGGCAAACACGGCATCGATACCGACATCGTCCAGGGCGGGCGCCGCGACGAATGGGTCGACCATATCGTCAACCCGCCGGTCTATCGTGCATCGACTATTTTATTCGACGACGTCGCCGCCCTTCGCGCCGCGTCGCCGAAGGATGGCCGCTTCTATTACGCACGGCATGGCACGCCGACCGCCTGGGCGCTTGCGGAAGCGCTGACCGAGCTCGAGCCCGGCGCGGCCGGCACCAAATTATTTCCGTCCGGGGTCGCCGCCATCGCGGTGGCGCTGATGTCGGTACTCTCGCCGGGTGACGAGCTGCTGATGGTCGACAGTACCTATTCGCCGACGCGCATCTTCTGCGACGGCGTGCTCAAGCGCATGGGTGTGAAGACTCGTTATTACGATCCGGCGATCGGCACGGCTATCGAGGAACTGATCGGCGAAGCGACGCGCGCCATTTTCCTCGAAAGTCCCGGTTCGCTGACCTTCGAAGTCCAGGATGTGCCGGGGATTTGCGCGGTCGCACGCAAGCATGGCCTCGTCACTTTGCTCGACAATACCTGGGCGACGTCGTTCTTTTTTCCCGCGATCGCGGCCGGCGTCGATCTGTCGATCACCGCCTGCACCAAATATGTCGGCGGCCATTCCGACGTGATGCTCGGGTCGGTGACCGCCAGCGAGAAGGTGTGGAAAAAGCTGGAGGCTGCCGCGCGGGCATTCGGCCAGGTTTCAAGTCCGGACGATGCCTTCCTGGTCGCACGCGGCCTGCGCACGCTGGGGGTGCGGCTGCGACAGCACCAGGCAAATGGCCTCAAGGTAGCGCAATGGCTGGCCGACCATTCCAAGGTCGCGCGCGTCCTGCATCCGGCATTCCCGGACTGCGTCGGTCACGAATTTTGGAAGCGTGACTTCAAGGGCGCGTCGGGGCTGTTCGCCGTCGTGCTGAACGGCGGCAGCGACGCCGACCGGACGCGGCTGATCGACGGCCTTGCCCATTTCGGCATCGGTTACAGCTGGGGCGGCTATGAAAGCCTCGCGTTGCCGATCGATGTCGACGGCGCGCGGACCGCGACCAGCGAGGAATGGCAAGGACCGATCATCCGGCTGCATATCGGGCTGGAGGATCCCGACGATCTGATCGCCGATCTCGAAGCCGGTCTGACCGGCTATCCGGTACAGGCATGAACGACATGCTGCATAGGCTCGGCATGCAATTGCCCGACTATGCGGGACTGATATCCGCGGGCGCGGCGCTCGTCATTGGCCTGCTGTCGTGGATCGCCGGCATTTTGGCAGGACGCCATTTCGGGCCCTATCTGGCCAATGTCTGGAAGCGCCACGCGGGCGAGCATAGCGAAGCGCTGGTCGTGCGGATATGCATGATCCTGCGTTATGCGCTGGCCGCGCTGATCATCGCGATCGTGCTCCGCGCCGACCCATGGCCGGCGCTCTCTGCACTCATCCTTGGAATTGCATTGGCTTCGGCAGCGGCGATGCTGGTCAACACCGTCATCCGCGGCCTCGACATGCCGCGCTGGACGGCGTTCGTGCTGGGCACCGCCGCTTTCTTTTCGCTGTTGGCCGGCGCGCTCGACACCCTGAAGCCGATCACGAACCTGCTCGATGGGATCGGATTCAACGCCGGCAAGGCGCATATCTCGCTGCTCGGCGCCATACAGTTCACGATCGTCGTGCTGGCGCTCTATGCGGCGGTCAAGCTGATCACGCGGATCCTCAACCAGTCGATCCGGCGCGCGGGCTCGCTCGATCCTACGCAACAGCTTCTCGGCCAGAAGCTCGGCGGCATCCTGTTGCTCATTATTGCCTTTTTCATCGGTGTCGACCTGATCGGGATCGACCTGACTGCGTTTACGGTCTTCTCGGGCGCGTTCGGTCTCGCGGTCGGCTTCGGACTGCAGAAGACGTTCGGCAATCTGATCGCCGGGATCATCCTGCTGATGGATCGGTCGATCAAGCCAGGCGACGTGATCGTGGTCGGCGACAGCGTTGGTTACGTCAGCAAGATCGGCGTCCGGGCCGTGTCGATCCTGACGCGCGACGGCAAGGAGCATCTGATTCCGAACGAGAATCTGATGACCCAGGAGGTCGAAAACTGGTCGTACAGCAACCCCAACGTCCGCGTCCATATTACAGTGACGATCGCCTATGACTGCGACGTCGCGCTGGCCCAGAAGCTGATGATCGAAGCGGCGCTTCATCCGCAGCGTGTCCTGAAGGTGCCGGCACCGAACGTCTGGATGCGCGCGTTTGGCGACAACGGGCTCGAGCATGATATTTTGGTTTGGATCAAGGACCCCGAAGCCGGGATCGGCAATGTCCAGTCGGAGATTTTGAATCGACTCTGGGTCCTGTTCAGAAAGAACGGGATCAACGTGCCTTCGCCGCAGCGCGACGTCCGGATCAAGGAGTGGAAAGGCGAGGAGAACGATCTTTCGCCACATCCTGCCGCCAGATAGTTAGGCCGAGAGGATCGCTCCCAGGTCGCGAAGAGCACCGCGTAGTTCGACCGCCAGCCTGGCAGCGGCCTCGCGTGGCGGTTCGTCGTCGTCACGGGCAGCGAGCAGCACGCCGATGCCACGCGCAGCCCAGGTGGCCGTCTCGTCGGCCAAAGCGTTGAAGCGCCGGCGCACGACCGGGCTTGCGGATTCGAATGCGCTCATGATGCGCGCATTCTCGTCCATTGCTGCCTCAGCGGCGATTCCCGATGGTTCCTGTCCGGCGATCTGTTCGACGAGGTGCAATATCTGGCGCAGCTGCGCGACCTGCTCGGCCGCTTCGAGCGATTCCGGCGCGCAGGCGGTGGGCGTCATGCGAGTCATGCGCGCATAGTCGCATATGCTCGCTAAAGAACGGCTAACGGCAGGCTAAGGTTAGCCGCCCGGCGCCTTATTGTGGTGTGGAAACAGTCGCTTCCTGTCCGGCGCCCGATGGTGCGGCGACGATGACCTGCGTCGTCGAGCCCTTGTCGACGACGTTCGTCTTTGGATCGCCCGCGACCGAGCGAGCACCCGGATCCGCGCTGTCCGATCCGGATTCGCGCAGGACCTGTGATTCGACGGCGCTGCGCGGAGCCGGCCCTCCGAACAATGCCTGCAATGCCTGGGAGCGGCTGTCGGCAGTCGCCGGACTTGGTTCGCCCGGCCGGGGCGGGACCAGGGCGAAGTCGGGAGGAACGATCAGTGGTTGCTGCCGAGCCACCGCGAATTCGTCGGGACGCATGCGATTCTTGAGGCCGCCGCTGCCGCAGCCGGCGACCATGCATGCCGCTCCAGCGACCAGCATGACTATGGAGAAACGCATATCAGACTTCCTTCCCGGACTTGGTGTCGCGCGTGAACAGGGCGCGCACGAGCAATATCAGGACGCCGATGGTAATAGCGGCATCGCCAACATTGAATACCAAAAAGGGACGAATCTCACCAAAATGAAGGTCGGCGAAGTCAAGGACATAGCCGAAGCGGATGCGGTCGAGGATATTGCCAAGCGCGCCGCCGAGCACGAGACCCAATGCGATAACGTCGTCGCGCCGTGTCTCGCGCCACAGCCAGACGATCACGCCGATCGCAATCGCCGCCGTCAGTACCACCAGCAGCCAGCGGCCAACCTCGGTATCGGCGGTCAGAAAGCCCATCGATACGCCATGATTCTGGACCCAGGTGAGGTCGAAGACCTCGAGCAACTCGATCTTGCCGCGCTGTTGCAGCTGCAGCGGAAAGGCGACCACCCATTTGACGATCTGGTCGATGAGCAGCACCGAAGCGGCGATTGCGAAGCCGAGCCCGCGATACGCTTTCTTACTTGCCATGCAGCACTCCGTCGCAGCGTCCGCACAGGCCATCTTCCTGCTCGACATCGGGAAGATGGCGCCAGCAGCGTCCGCACTTCTCATCGCTGGTGCGCTCGACGTCGGCAAGCACCGATACGGCGTGCGGAAGGTCGCTGTCCCGTTCCGGCTCAGGTGTTGCTTCGATCGCCTGCGCGCTGCCGACAATCAGCGTTTCCGCCCAGTTGATGCCCGCCGTTTCCTTATAGCTGTTCCCGTCGAGCATCAGCCGGACCGTTGCCTCGAGGCTGGATCCGATCACCTTGTCGCGGCGCAGTTGCTCGAGCTTGGCGAAGACATCGGTGCGGATCGTCCGCACGACGTCCCAGCGCCGCGCGAGATGGCGATCGAGCCACATCGGATCGATCACCGGCCAGGTTTCGAGATGGATCGATCCGGACTCGGGATAGCGCGTCATCCAGACTTCCTCGGCGGTGAAGCACAGGATCGGACTGATCCAGCGCACCAAGGCGTGGAAGACGAGGTCGAGCACGGTGCGATAGGCGCGGCGTGTCGGCGAACCCGGCGCGTCGCAATAGAGGCTGTCCTTTCGGATATCGAAGAAGAAGGCCGAAAGATCGTCATTGGCAAAGCCGATGATCAGTCGCGCATAGCGATTGAATTCGAGACCTTCGCTTGCCGTCTTGAGCTCGGCATCGAGCTCGGCAAGGCGGTGAAGCACCCAGCGTTCGAGCTCCGGCATGTCCTTCGCATCGACGCGTTCGTCCTCCGAAAACCCTTCGAGCGCGCCGAGCAGATAGCGGAAGCTGTTGCGAAGCTTGCGATAGGCGTCAGACGTTCCGGCCAGCACTTCCTTGCCGATCCGGACATCTTCGAAATAGTCGGTCGATGCGACCCATAGGCGCAGGATATCGGCGCCGGCTTCGTCGATGATCTTGATCGGATCGACGATATTGCCGAGGCTCTTCGACATTTTGCGGCCGTTCTGGTCGAGCGCGAAGCCGTGCGTCAGCACGGATTCATAAGGGGCCTGCCCACGCGTGCCGCAGCTTTCGAGCAGCGACGACTGGAACCAGCCGCGATGCTGATCCGATCCTTCCAGATACAAATCGGCGCGAACGCCTTCCCCATAGCGTTGCTCGACGACATAGGCGTGGGTCGATCCGGAATCGAACCAGACATCGAGGATGTCGGTGACGATGTCATAATCGGCGAGATTGTGGTCGTTGCCGAGCAGAGCCTGATGATCGGCCATGAACCAGGCATCGGCGCCGCCTGCGCGAAACGCCTCGACGATACGGGCGTTGACAGCCGGGTCCTTGAGATATTCGCCCGTCCGCCGGTTGAGGTAGAGTGCGATCGGGACGCCCCACGCACGCTGACGGCTGATCACCCAGTCGGGGCGGCCTTCGACCATCGATCCGATCCGGTTGCGGCTGCGCGCGGGAACCCAGGTCGTGCGGTCGATCGCGTCGATCGCGGTGGAGCGGAGCGTCTGGCCGCCGAACGCGGCGACGGGCCGGTCCATCGGTATGAACCATTGCGGCGTGCAGCGGAAGATGATCTTGGCCTTCGATCGCCAGCTGTGCGGATAGCTGTGCTTGAAGTCGGCGCTAGCCGCGAACAGTCCGCCGGACTCGGCGAGGTCCGCACAGATCGGGCCGTCGGGCGCGTTGAACTTGGCATTGATCACCGAACCCAAACCGGCAAGCCACAGCCAGTCCTCGCGATAGCGGCCATCGTCGGTGACCGCGAAGACCGGGTCGATTGCATGTGCCTTGCACAGCAGGAAATCGTCCTCGCCATGATCGGGCGCCATGTGGACAAGGCCGGTGCCCGCGTCGGTGGTGACGAACTGACCGGGCAGGAACGGGCGCGGCTTGGCGAAGAAGCCGCCGAGCATGTGCATCGGATGACGTGTTGCCGTCGCCGGAAGGTCGCGCGCGTCGATCGCCTGCAGGATGTTGAGCTGCGTACCGAGCCGCTGACTGACGGCGTCAATGAGGTCCCTGGCGACCACTACCTTGCGCGCCGGCCAATCGCCATTCGGGTCAGTCTCGGCGAGGACGTAGCTGATGTGCGGCCCGTAGGCCAATGCCTGGTTAACCGGGATCGTCCAGGGCGTCGTCGTCCAGATCAGCGCAAAAGCGCCGACCAGCTCCGGGACCGGACTGTCGACGATTTCGAAGCCGACGTCGATCTGGGTCGAGACGATGTCCTCATATTCGACCTCGGCCTCGGCCAGCGCGGTCTTCTCGACCGGCGACCACATCACCGGCTTGGCGCCGCGATAAAGCTGGTCGCTTTCGGCGAATTTGAGCAGCTCGGCGACGATCGCCGCCTCGGCATCGAAATTCATCGTCAGATAGGGCTGGTCCCACTCGCCCATGATGCCGAGCCGCTGGAACTGGGTGCGCTGGACGCCGACCCACTGGTCCGCATAGGCGCGGCATTCGGCGCGGAACTCGCGCGGCGGGACTGCGTCCTTGTCGAGCTTCTTCTTGCGATATTGCTCCTCGACCTTCCACTCGATCGGCAGGCCGTGGCAATCCCAGCCGGGCACGTAGGGCGCATCGAAACCCATCAGCGAGCGCGACCGGATGATGATGTCCTTGAGGACCTTGTTCATCGCATGGCCCATGTGGATGTCGCCATTCGCATAGGGCGGGCCGTCGTGCAGGATGAAGCGTTTCGCACCGGCGCGCTTCTCGCGCAGCTGCTCGTACAGCCTCTCCTTGTCCCAGCGCGCGAGGATCGCCGGCTCTTTCGCGGCGAGGCCTGCCTTCATCGGGAAGTCCGTCTTTGGCAGAAAGACAGTATCTCTATAGTCGGGTTTTTCGGACATGCGGCGCGGACTTAGGGTAGGGGACGGACATCGGCAAGCCGACGGCCTGCTTCGGCACAATCGGCTCCAATCTGCTCGATCATCGCGTCGATGCTCGCAAACGCCTGTTCGGGGCGAAGATAGGCGATGAATTCCACCTCGAGGCGCTGGCCGTAGAGGTCCCCGCTGAAGTCGAAGAAATGGGGTTCGAGCAATTCCTTGGGCGGATCGAACTGCGGGCGCGTGCCGAGGTTGGCGGCACCATCGATGATGCGGCCATCGGCGAGCCGTCCGCGCACCGCATAGACGCCGAATCTGGGCCGCAGATAGTTGCCCAGGCTGAGGTTGGCGGTGGGGTAGCCAAAAGCGCGGCCACGCTTGTCGCCATGCTCGACGATCCCCTCGATAGCGAATGGCCGCGTCAGAAGCGCCGTTGCGGTCGCGCAGTCGCCGGCGGTCAGCGCGTCGCGGATGCGGCTGGATGAAACCGGCGCGCCTTCGCTCGCGATCGGCGCGACCGCATCGATGCTGATACCGTGGCGCGGCGCGAGCGCTTTGAGCAGCGCGATGTTGCCGCGGCGCTGGTGTCCGAAGGTGAAATCCTCTCCTGTCACCACGCCCACCGCACCCTGGCGCGCAATCAGGTAATCGATAACGAAATCCTCGGCACTCACCGCGGCCATGGCTTTGTCGAAGTTGAACACCAGCATCGCGTCGGCGCCGGCTTCTGCAAAAAGCCGTTGGCGCTGCTCGAGCGTGGTCAGGCGGAAAGGCGGCGCGTCGGGATGGAACAGCCGGTCCGGATGCGGGTCGAATGTCGCGACCAGCACCGGGCGGCCCTCGGCGCGCGCGCGTTCGACCGCGCGTCCGACCACTGCCTGGTGTCCGCGGTGAAATCCGTCGAAATTGCCGAGCGCGACGATACCGCCACGCAAGTGGTCCGGAACCGCCGAGCTGCCGTCGAGCCGCTCCATTGCGCGGCTATAGGAAATCGTGGCCGCGATTCCAACGCCGGCCACACATAAGCGTAGCGTTCACGCGCGTTCCAGACGCACGAAGCTGTACGCGGGACGTCCATCCAGCGCCGGATGATCCTCGCGCGCAACCTCGCGCCATGTCGTGGCGTCGGGCGCATCCATCCAGGTGTCCCCCGCCGGATCGTCATGAACTTCCGTCAACTCGATTGCGTCGGCACGGGTCATGAAGAGATGGAAAATGTCGGCGCCGCCGATAACGGAAAGCGGCCCTTTGCCGGCCAGCGCGAGCGCCTGCGCAGGATCATGTGCGACTTCGGCGCCGTCGGCACGCCAGGTTCGGTCGCGCGTCAGAACGATGTGGCGGCGGCCGGGCAGCGGACGCGGGAAGCTCTCGAAGGTCTTGCGGCCCATGATCATCGGCTTGCCCATGGTCAGCTGCTTGAAGCGCTTGAGGTCAGCCGGGAGATGCCAGGGCAGCGTTCCGTCCTTGCCGATCACTCCGTTGTCCGCGCGCGCGACCACGAAGGTGATCCTTGCGCTCACACCGCCACCGGCGCGGCGATGTGCGGGTGCGGATCGTAATCGAGGATCTCGAAATCCTCGAGCCGGTAGCTGTCGATCGAAGCCGCATGGCGCAGGATCCGGAGCTTTGGCAGCTCGCGCGGCGTCCGGCTCATCAGCAGTCCCGCCTGGTCGAGATGGTTCGAATAGAGATGACAATCGCCGCCGGTCCAGACGAAGGTCCCGGCCTCGACGCCGCATTGCTGTGCGAGCATGTGGGTCAGCAGCGCATAGCTGGCGATGTTGAATGGAACGCCAAGGAACACGTCGGCGCTGCGCTGGTACATCATCAGGTTGAGCCGCCCCGCCGCCACCTGGGTCTGGAAGAAGCAATGGCAGGGCGCCAGCGCCATTCGGTCGATCTCGCCGGGATTCCAGGCGGTGACGATCTGGCGCCGCGAAGACGGGTTGGATTTGATCTGCGCGATCAGCTGCGCGAGCTGATCGATATGCCTGCCGTCGGTCGTCTCCCAGTCGCGCCACTGCTTGCCGTAGACGGGACCAAGGTCGCCATTCTCGTCAGCCCATTCGTCCCAGATGCTGACCCTGTTTTCCTTGAGCCAGGCGATGTTGGTTTCGCCGCGCAGGAACCAGAGCAGTTCGACGATGATCGATCGCAGATGAAGCTTCTTGGTCGTCACCAGCGGGAATCCCTTGGCCAGGTCGAAGCGCATCTGATGGCCGAACACCGACAGCGTACCGACGCCGGTGCGGTCCTGCTGCGGCACGCCTTCGGACAGAATGCGGGCGATCAGATCCTGATAGGGCTGCATGGGCCGCTTATGGCGATTGGCGCGCCGCTTTCCAAGCGTCTCAACCGGGGCAGCTCTTGATCTCTTCGGGCCTGGGCTTCGGCGCAGTCGGGGCGAATTGCGCGAAATAGGATTCGGAGTCCGGCAGAGGCTCGAAGCGGGTGAGCTCGTAGCCGATCGCGGAGAATTCGCAGACCAGCAGCTTCGGCGGCGTGCCGTGCCGGCTGGTAGGACGATCGGCGTCGACGACGACTACTGCACCGCTTTGCTTCAGCGAGTCGCGCACGTGCCAGAGGAACTCGCTGGGACGCTGCACTTCATGATACATGTGGATCAGGAAGACGCGATCGAATGATGATGGCGGCAGTTTCGGATCATTGGGTTCGCCCAGCTTGACTGCGACATTGTCGAGCCGCTCGCGCGTCACGCGGCGGGCCAGATTGTCGCGCGTCTCGGGGACGATATCCTGCGCCAGCACGCGCCCTTTTGCGCCGACCAGCGGCGCAAGCCTGACGGTATAATAGCCCTCGCCGGCACCGACGTCGGCGACCCACATTCCCGGCTTGATACCCGCCAGCCGCATCACCGTTTCAGCCTCGCCGAACCGGTCGCGCGAGTCCTCGTTCAGATAGCGCGACGAAACGATCGGCGAGACCGGGCGCGCCGGATCGGGGAATGCGGATTTGACCTCGGCCTTCTTGCATCCGCCCGCGAGCAGCAACAGGACCAGAGCGGCCTGCAGGCGGCGATGCCTAGTCGACATCTTCGACTTCGACTTTCTCGCCGGTGACCCGCTGCGACAAGGCAGCCGCCATGAAGCGATCGAGGTCGCCGTCGAGCACGTCGGACGGTGCGGTCGACGTCACGCCGGTGCGCAGGTCCTTCACCAGCTGATAGGGTTGAAGGACATAGGACCGGATCTGGTGGCCCCAGCCGATATCGGATTTGGCGGCATGCTCGGCGCTGGCCTCGGCTTCGCGTCGCTGCAGCTCCGCCTCGTAAAGCCGTGCCTTGAGCATCTTCATCGCCTCGGCGCGATTCTTGTGCTGCGAGCGCTGGTTCTGGCAGGCGACCACGATCCCGGTCGGCAGATGCGTGATCCTGACCGCGCTGTCGGTGGTGTTGATATGCTGACCGCCGGCGCCCGAAGCGCGGTAGGTGTCGATGCGAAGATCGCCTTCGTTGACCTCGATGTCGATATCGTCGTCGATCACCGGATAGACCCACACCGATGCGAAGCTGGTGTGGCGGCGCGCGTTGCTGTCATAGGGGCTGATCCGGACGAGGCGGTGCACGCCGCTCTCGGTCTTGGCATAGCCATAAGCATTCTCGCCCTTGATCAGCAATGTCGCCGACTTGATTCCGGCTTGCTCGCCGGCATGATAGTCGACCAGCTCGACCTTCATGCCATGCCGTTCGCCCCAGCGGCTGTACATGCGCTGGAGCATTTCCGCCCAATCCTGGCTTTCGGTGCCGCCTGCGCCGGCATTGACCTCGACATAGGTATCGTTGGCGTCCGCCTCGCCGGCCAGGAGTGCGGCGACCTTGTCGCGCTCGGCGCGCTCGGCGAGCGCGGCGAGCGAGTTGACCGCATCGTCGACCAGCGCGTCGTCATTCTCGGCCTCGGCCATCTCCATCAGCTCGGTGGTGTCATCGAGTTCCTGCTGGATCGCTTTGGCGGCGCCGATCGCCTCATCGAGCCTGCGCCGTTCGCGCATCACCTCCTGCGCGCCTTTGGCGTCGCCCCATAAAGCCGGGTCCTCCACGCGCTGATTGAGCTCGTCGAGCCGCCGCACCGCGCGATCCCAGTCAAGGAAGCGGCGGATGAGGTCGAGCGCAGACCGGATCTGGTCGATGGAGGCTTGCGCTTCGGCGCGCATCTTTTGTCCTTACTGGGTCGGCAATGCTGAGCGGTTAGTAAATGCCGCCTTGGCTTTGCAAGAAATCACTGTCTTCGGTCACCGCCTGGCGCGGGGCACCGCGGTTGAGCCTGGCCAGCGCGGCAGCTTTGGCGGCTTCGATCATCTCCTCGCGGCGGACGATGCGGCGCGGCTCGCTTTCGGGCTTGAACGCCTCCCAGATCACGGCTGCCTTCGGGTCCTTGGTGTCGGGCCACATGCCGAACACCTTTCGCCCCGACCGGCGATCGATGCGCACCATCCTGATTTCGGGCGGCGCGCGGAAGGGAACGATCGGCGCATCCTTGAGCACCGCCTGCGCGAACTGCTTGAATATCGGCGCCGCGAGCGTTCCGCCCTGGGCATATCCGCCCATCGGCCGCGGCTTGTCGAATCCCATATACATGCCGGCGACGACGTCGGGCGTTCCACCGATGAACCAGACATTGGTCGGGCCGCTGGTCGTGCCAGTCTTTCCGAACAGCGGACGATTGAGGTCGCGAAGCACCTGCGCGGTTCCGCGCAGCACCACGCCCTCCAGGATATGGACCATCTGATAGGCGGTCATCGCGTCGATCAGCTGCTTGGTCCGGAGCGGCGGGCGCGGCATCGGGCGCCCGTCCCAGTCGGGCGTATTGCAACGCTCGCACGGGCGCGTATCGGCGCGGAAGATCACCTTGCCGTTGCGATCCTGGATATAGTCGATCAGCGACGGCTTGAGCGCCTTGCCGTTGTTGGCGAGGATCGCGAACGCATTGGTCATGTTGAGCACGGTCGTCTCGCCGGCGCCAAGCGCAACCGCGAGATAGGACGGATATTCGCCGACGCCGAGCGTCTTGGCGCGCTTGACGACATTGTCCATGCCGATCTGGTTGGCGGTGCGCACCGTCATCAGGTTGCGCGACTGTTCGACGCCCCAGCGCATGGTCTGCGGGCCGGCGCTGCTGCCGGAGAAGTTGCGGAAGCATTTGTTGCCGAGCCCGGCGCCCTGCCAGACGCAGAACGGCCCGTCGATGATGATCGAGGCCGGCGTCATGCCGTGGTCGAGCGCGGCCGAATAGACGATCGGCTTGAACGTCGATCCAGGCTGGCGCAACGCCTGGGTGGCGCGGTTGAATTCGCCGGCGCGCATCGCAAAGCCGCCCTGCATCGCCAGGATGCGACCACTTGCGACTTCCTCGACGACCATGCCGCCGGCTATTTCGGGCAGCCAGCGCAGTTCGTAGCCGCTGTCGTTGCGCTTGACCGCGATGATCATTCCCGGCCGCAGCATGTCGAACGCCCTGCTAGCGGTGCCGCGCGCCGGCATTGATGCGGCCGATGCGGGAAGCTGCGCCTGGCTTCCGTCGGTGAAGCCGATCGTCGCGCTGTCGCCGCTCTTGCCGATCACGACCGCAGCCCGCCAGTCGGGATATCCCACCCCATAATCGGCCGCGATCAGCTGGCCGCGCCAGTCCTTCGACATGTCGACGCTGAGGCCAGAATCCCGCCAGCCACGGCCGCGGTCGTAGCGCACCAAAGCGTCGCGAAGCGCGGTCTCGGCGGCGCGCTGCATCGGCACGTTCATCGACGTTCGGACCCACAGGCCGCCCGTGTAGACTCCGTTCGGGCCCTTTTCGGTTTTCTCCCCGTATTTTTCAACGAGACGGCGGCGCACCTCCTCGACGAAATAGCCGTTGATGTTGCGAATCACCGTGCCGCTGCCGCGGATCGTTCCGAGCGGGCTGGCGGCTGCCGAAA
>Ga0207668_10000032_pt1 | contig 122020 bp, 115 predicted proteins | sample KBSS43metaG_FD_184323 | JGI IMG/M metagenome (GOLD analysis project Ga0207668, IMG submission 184323) | Switchgrass rhizosphere microbial communities from Kellogg Biological Station, Michigan, USA - KBS S4-3 metaG (SPAdes) (version 2) | ecosystem: Host-associated > Plants > Roots >...
CGATGATGTTGGGGTTGTCGCCGTTCACCCCCTGCTGGATGACGTTGCCGGAGATCGTCGCCTTGCCGCCGTTGGGCAGGTCGATGCTGTAGCTGGAGGTGCCGTTCTCGTCATAGATCCGGTTGTTGGTGATCACCGTTTCCTCGGCGCGGCTCTTGATCTCGTGGCCGATGACCGCGTCGTGGAAGAAGCTGCTGTCGATCGTCAGCTTGGCGATGTCGCCGACGTAGATGTTGTGCGTCGAGCCCGAGCCTTCGCCGTTGTGGTCGAACTCGCTGCGGCTGATGTTAATCGTGCCAGTCGACGACGGATTGGCCAGCAGGCCGTTCTGGTTGTCGTGGAAATAGCTGTTGGTGACCGTCAACGCGCCGCCCTGGTAACGGATGCCCGCGCCGTTGCCGTCGGCCACCTGCGCGCCGCTGAACTCGAAGTGATCGATGGTCACGTCAGCGTTGGTGACCAGCATCCCCTTGCCGTTGGGGATGTTGCCGGTGGAGACCATCTTCACCATTCCGCCCACGCCCTGCAGCGTGATCTTGGTGTTGATGGTCGCGTAATCGTTCGTGTAGGTGCCGGCCTGCACCTGGACGATGTCGCCGTCGCGCGACGCGGCGACCGCAGCTGAGATCGTGGCGAACTGCTGTCCTTGCCCAACGGTGAGTGTCGTCACTTGACTATCCCAATTCTGTCGAGATCGCCCGCCCGGCAGGCAATCTGCGGCCGAATTGGGCGCGTTTACGGCAGGTTAACGGGATGCGTCAGTCTGACGCGCCAATCGAATGCAAGATTTACAGTGTAGCTTGAAAGCATTGTTCGCGTCGTGTTGATGGTCGTGCTTGCTGATCAGTTGGCAGCATGGGCTTCAATACGACATCGCCTGGCCTGAACGCTGATCGATCTTTCCAGTACACATAACCACTCAGCGACCCAGCTCGGCCAGCGCTTCCTCGAGACCTGGCTTTTCCGCCGCGTCGGCCTTGGCGATCAGCGCCTGCAGCGCCAGGCGGTGCGCCGCGGTGAGCGCCTGGGCCGGGTCGACGGAGACGTCGGGGGTGACGCCTGCGCCCTCCCAATTGGTCCCGGACACCGGGCCGATCGCGGCTTCGTTGGGCACGAACATGCCGAAGTGTTCGCTGAGCCGGCGGATGACGCCGGGATTGGCGCCGCCGCGGCTTTGCGCGCCGACGATGGTGGCGCGCTTGAGCTGCTGCAGGTCGTAGGCGAACTCCTCGCCAGCGGAGAAGGTCTTGCCGCTGGTCAGCACATAGACCGGCTTGGTCGTGCTCCAGCGGCCGCCGGGCACGTAGGGGACCGACCAGGACTGCTCTTCCTTGGCGGCGCCGCGGCTGCGGAAGGCGACCAGCTGCGTCTGCGGCGGAACGAGGTAGCTGACCACCAGGGCCACCGTGGCGGAGTCGCCGCCGCGGTTATCGCGCAGGTCGAAGATCAGGGCGTCGGCGTTGGCGAGGAAGGCCATGGCGGCGGTCATGGTCGCGCCGGCGTCCTCCGGCGCGTGGAACTGGTCGATCTTGAGATAGCCGACGGCGCCGGCGAGCACCTCGGCCTTGGGCGTCGAGAAGTTGCCGCGCCGCATCTCGCGCAGCTCGGCGGCGCGCGCGGCGGAATCGGCAGTCATGGTCTCGGCGTCCGGCGGAAAGCCCGCGGCCCGATAGCGGACGACCAGATGCTTGTCATGGGTGACGGAGAACAGATCCGACGTCACGGCGTCGGCGAAGGCCTTCTCGCCCGCGGCCTTGTCGTAGGCGCCGCCCGCCGCGCGCTTGCGGACCAGCCGGGCCGCCGCTGCGCCCTTGTCGGCGAAGACATAGTCCGCCTGGACCCTCGCGGCGACCGCCTCGGCGACCTCACGGCGGCTCATCTCCGCGGCGGCGGCGGACCGGGGCAGGGCGGCGATAGCACCCAAGGCGCTCGCGACGGCGAGGGGCAGGAGGCGGTGAGGACTCATGGCGTACTCCACAAACCGGCCGAAGGTCGCGACGTTCGAAACGTCCGGCAAGCCGGCGCGGTGGCGCGGGGTGGAGCTCCAGCCGCATTCCGTGTGCTATGCGCCGCCCAGGAGGACGCGGATGTCGGAGAGCAAGCAGCCGCCCAGGGAAAGGCGCGCGGCCGTAGGGTTCATTCTCGTGAGCCTTGGGCTCGACACCCTGTCCATGGGGCTGCTGATCCCCGTCTTCCCGCCCCTGGTGCAGCAGTTCGAGCACGGCGATCCGTCCGCGGCGGGGCGCGCTATCGGCCTGCTCACGGCCGTGTGGGCGGTGGCGCAGTTCTTCGGCTCGCCGATCATGGGCGCCCTATCCGACCGTTTCGGCCGCCGGCCGGTGCTGCTCGCCTCGATCGCTGGCCTCGGCTTCGACTACCTGCTGATGGCGTTCTCGCCGAACCTGGCCTGGCTGTTCCTCGGCCGGGCGCTGTCCGGCTTCACCGCCTCGAGCTTCTCGGTGGCCGCCGCCTATATCGCCGACGTCACCCCGCCGGAGAAGCGGGCGGCGCGCTTCGGCCTGACCGGCGCGATCTGGAACATCACCTTCATCCTGGGTCCCAGCGTGGGCGGCCTGTTGGGCGCCGTCGACCTTAGGCTTCCGTTCTTCGTGGCGGCAGGCGTGACCCTGCTGGCGGCGGCCTATGGCGTGCTGGTGCTGCCGGAGTCGCTCGCGCGCGAGCACCGCGCGCCGTTCAGCTGGCGCAAGGCCAATCCGGCGGCTTCCCTGGGCTTTCTCGCCTCGCACCCGGAGCTGCTGTGGCTGTCGGTGGTCAATTTCCTCATGCAGTTCGCCCACATGGTGCTTCCGACCCTGTTCGTCCTCTACACCGGCAACCGCTACGGCTGGTCGCTGCCGCAGACGGGCCTGGCGCTGGCCGCCGCCGGCGTATTCGGGGCGATCGTCCAAGGCCTGGTCACGCCCAGGCTCCTGCCGCGGATCGGAGAGATGAGGGCGATGGTTCTGGGGCTGCTGGCCGGCGGTGCGGCGCTGGTGGTCTACGGCCTGGCCCCAATGCCGGCGGTCTTCCTCGCGGGCCTGCCGATCGGGGCCTTGCTCGGCCTGTTCATGCCGGGGTTCCAGGCCATCGTGACCCGGCGGGTCGGTCCCAGCGAGCAGGGGCGGCTGCAGGGCGCGAACAGCACCATCGCCGGCCTCACCAGCATGACCGCGCCGGCCGCCTTCGGATTCATCTATGCGGCGTCGAACGCGGCTGGCGGGGGTGTTCCGGGTTTGGCCTTCCTGGTCGCCGCGTCCCTGCTGGCGCTGGCCGCGCTGCTGGCCGGGACCGCCGTCGCCCGACAGGCGGAGCCTATTCAGGAGCCCTTGGCTTAGTTGCGACCGGCCGCTGTCGCCGTCATGAAATCAGGGCGAACTGGACGAAGCCGCGGCGCTTGCCCAATTTGCGCCCGAAACCTTGCAACAGTTCCGCCGTTTTTTGAAGACCCGGTCCGGATCGGGTCTCAGGCCTAGCAACGAGAGCTCATGCGCGCGCACCGCGTTCCCATCCTCGCCTTCGTCCTCCTCGCCGCCTGCTCGCCACCGGGCCGCACCGACGCGCAGACGACGCTGCCCCAGCCCACCCGCACGCCACCGACCAGCGCCGCGGCGATGAAACTGTCCTTTGCGCCGGTGGTGAAGAAGGCCGCCCCGGCGGTGGTGAACATCTCCTCCAAGCGGCTGGTGCGCCAGCAGGTAGACCCGTTCTGGGAGATGTTTGGCCTGGGCGCGCCGCGCAACCGAGTCGAAGGCTCCCTGGGGTCGGGCGTGATCGTCCGGCCGGACGGGGTGATCGTCACCAACAACCACGTGGTCGAAGGCGGCCAGCAGATCACCGTCGCGCTCGCCGACCGACGGGAGTTCCCGGCGCGTATCCTTCTTGCCGATCCGCGCACCGACCTCGCGGTGCTGAAGATCGACGTGGGCGCCGAGCGGCTGCCGGTCCTGGCCATCAACGACGTCGGCGACGCTCAGGTCGGCGACCTGGTGCTGGCCATCGGCGACCCCTTCGGCGTCGGCCAGACGGTGACCAACGGCATCATCTCGGCTCTGAACCGGACGGCCGATCCCTCGGGCGACGCGGCGTCCGCCTACATCCAGACCGACGCGGCGATCAATCCGGGCAACTCCGGCGGCGCCCTGGTCGACATGAACGGCGACCTGATCGGCATCAACAGTTTCATCCTGTCGCGATCGGGCACCTCGTCCGGCGTGGGCTTCGCGATTCCTGGCGCCCTCGTGCGGCGGGTGGTCGAGACCGCGGCCGGCGGCGGCCACACCCTGGTCCGGCCCTGGCTCGGGGCGCGGCTGCAGAGTGTGACGGCGGACATGGCCCGCAGCCTGGGGCTCGCCACGCCTTCGGGCGCCGTGGTCGCCGAGGTCTGGCCGGGCGGCCCGGCGGCGAACGCCGGTATTCGCCAGGGCGATGTGATCGTCTCGGTGGATGGTAGGCCCGCGGTCGACGCCGCCGCCGTCACCTACGCCGTCGGCACGCACCGGGTGAACGATCAGATCCCCATCGGCATTCGCCGGGCCGGCCGCGACCTGACGCTCGCCCTCCGCGCCCAGGCCGCGCCGGCGACGCCCGCGCGCGATCAGCAGACCATCGGCGGGCAGAACCCCTTCACCGGCGCCACGGTGGTGAACCTCTCGCCGGCGGTCGCGGAGGAGCTCGGTGTCGACGCCTTTGCGACGGGGGTGCTGGTGACCAGCGTCGCTGGCGGGCCGGCCGCGGCGGTGGGCCTGCAGCCGGGCGACATCATCCGCGGCGTCAACGGCCAGCAGATCCGCACCGTCCGCGACCTGGTCGCCGCCACCGGGCGGCCGGCGCCGGCTTGGCAGGTGACCATCGAGCGCGGCGGTCAGCAGATCTCGGCGACCTTCCGCTGAGACCCATGCTAAAGCGCCCGGCATGGCCGATCTCTTCGAAGCCGCGGGGCTGACGCCCAAGGCGCCGACGCCGCTCGCCGAGCGGCTGCGGCCGCAGCGGCTCGACGAGGTGGTGGGCCAGGACCATCTGCTGGGCGAAGGCGGGCCGATCCGCCGGATGGCCGAGGCGGGGCGGCTCGCCTCGATGATCTTGTGGGGGCCGCCCGGCACCGGCAAGACCACCATCGCCCGCCTGCTCGCCAAAGAAGCCGGCTACGAGTTCCAGCAGCTCTCGGCGGTGTTTTCCGGCGTCGCCGATCTGAAGAAGGCGTTTGAGGCGGCCCGCGCCCGGCGCGCCGCGGGCCAATCCACCCTCCTGTTCGTCGACGAGATCCACCGCTTCAACCGCGCGCAGCAGGACGGTTTTCTGCCGTTCGTGGAGGAGGGGATCGTCACCCTGGTGGGCGCCACCACCGAAAACCCCTCTTTCGAGCTGAACGGCGCGCTCCTGTCCCGTTGCCAGGTGTTTGTCCTGAAGCGGTTGGATGACGCGGCGCTGGAGATCCTGCTCGCCAAGGCGGAGGCCTTCGAAGCGCGGCCTCTGCCGCTGGAGCCGCAGGCGCGCCAGGCCCTGCTGGCCATGGCCGACGGCGATGGGCGTTATTTGCTCACCCTGGCCGAGACCCTGTTCAACATCGGCTCGTCTCAGCCGCTCGACATCAAGCAACTTGGCCAGGTGCTGCAGAAGCGCAGCCCCGCCTACGACAAGGACCGCGAGGAGCACTACAACCTCATCTCGGCCCTGCATAAGTCGATCCGCGGCTCGGATCCGGACGCCGCCCTCTACTGGCTGGCGCGCATGCTTCAGGGCGGCGAAGACCCGCTGTTCATCGCCAGGCGGCTGATCCGCGCCGCGGCGGAGGACATCGGCGAGGCCGACCCCATGTCCCTGGTGCTCGCCAACGCCGCCAAGGACACCTACGATTTCCTGGGCTCTCCCGAGGGCGGGATCGCGCTCGCCCAGCTCGTCATCCACCTCGCCGCGGCGCCCAAGTCGAACGCGGTCTATGTGGCCTTCAAGCAGGCGATGGCTGCGGCCAAGGAGACCGGCTCGCTCATGCCGCCGAAGCATATCCTCAACGCGCCGACGCGGATGATGAAGGGCCTCGGTTACGGCAAGGGCTATGCCTACGACCACGACGCCGAGGGGGGCTTCTCCGGCCAGGACTATTTCCCGGAGGGAATGGAGCGCCGCGCCTTCTACCAGCCGAAAGGCGAGGGGACCGAAGCGCGCATCAAGGAACGCCTCGAGCGCTGGGCCGAGTTGCGCGCGAAGCGGAAGGGGTGATGCGGCCCGAACGCCCCCTCCGTCTCGTCGCTGCGCGGCCACTAGGTCGCAAGGCGACCTGGTTGAATGGAGAGTCGCCCGCCGCCCGGCGGCGGGTGTCCACCTCCCCCGCTTCGCGGTGGAGGATCCGGACGCGAAAGATGCTCCACCGCGTAGCGGGGGAGCTGTCGGCGAAGCCGACTGAGGGGGCGTTCCGAGCATGAGCCCGCGGCCGCCGCGGAAGGTGCGCGCGCATGAGACGCCGATCGCGCTCACGCCCGATGAGGTCGCCCTCGTCCGCAGCCTCGTCATCTATGAGGACGAGGTGCTGCTGGGGCTGAACAAGCCGGCCGGGCTGTCGAGCCAGGGCGGGCGGGCGCAGGTCAATACGCTGGACGAGCTGCTGTGGGCGTTCGCCAAGCCGGGCAAGGCCAGGCCGCGGCTGATCCACCGGCTGGACCGGGACACCTCCGGCGTAATCCTCGTGGCCAAGACCAAGCCGGCGGCGGGGTTCCTCGGCAAGGCGATGATGGCGCGACAGTTCGCCAAGACCTATCGGGCGATCGTCGCGCCCGGCGCGCCGGAGCCGCCAAAGGGCGTGATCGATGCGGCGCTTCGGCGCGAGGAGATCGGCCGCGAGGCCTATATGCGCGTCTGCGCTCCGGATCATCTCGACGCCGAGCCCGCGCGCACCCGCTACCGCACCCTTCGCGCGACGCCTGCCGCGGCCCTCGTGGAGCTGGAGCCCGAAACCGGTCGCATGCACCAGCTCCGGGTGCACCTGGCTTCCATCGGACGGCCGATCGCAGGCGATGCGCGCTACGGCGGGGCGCTCGCGCTGGAAGCGCGCCCAGCTGCCCGGCTGATGCTGCACGCCGCGGCTCTGGTGTTTCCGCACCCGGGCGGCGGGCAAAAGCGGTTGGAGGCGCCGACGCCGCCCGACATGGCGGAGCTTGCGGCCGGGTTGAAGCTGGACTGAGCCGGAACGGCGGCGCAGGCTGGCCGTTCCTCCGCCAAAGTCGCGGAACGCGCATCGTTTTTCGAGTCAGAGATGAAACGCCTGGTCCTTTCCGCGTTGGCCGCCCTGTCGGTCGCAGCCTGCGCCACCCAGCCTACCGTCTACCAACCGGCCGCCGCGCCCGGCGGCGTCGGCTATTCCGAGTACCGCATCGAGCCCGGCCGGTACCGCATCACCTTCCAGGGCGGCTCCGGCGCACCGCCGGAACAGATCATGGATTTCGCCTTGGTCCGCGCCGCGGACCTGGCGCTGGCGGATGGGTACGACTGGTTCCGGGTTTCCGACCGCTACGTCCGGCCCACCGGCGGCGGCTCCAGCGGCCCGCACATCAGCTTCGGCGTCGGCGGCGCCGACTACGGACATCACAGCGCCACCGGCGTCGGGGTCGGGACCAGCTTCGATCTCGGCGGCGGCTACAGCGGGACGGCGGCAGCGACCATAGAGGTCTTCATGGGGCGCGGCCCCAAGCCGCCGGGCGTCGACGTCTATGACGCCCGCGCGGTGCGCAGCACCCTGGGCCGCCCCGCCTGAGGCTTTGCAGCGGCTGGGCCGCGTCGCATAAGGGGCGGATGCTGAACTATCTTCTGGTGGCGCTCGGCGGCGCGCTGGGCTCGGTCGCGCGCTACCTCGTGGGTAAGCAGGCTTTGCGGGCGTTCGGGATCGGCTGGCCGTACGGCACCTTTGTCGCCAACGTGACGGGGGGGCTCTGCATGGGCCTGCTGGTTGGCCTGTTGGCGCATCGCGGCGGCGCCGACCAGGAGCGCTGGCGCCTGTTGCTCGGCGTCGGCGCGCTCGGCGGATACACCACCTTCTCCTCCTTCTCGCTCGAAGCCGCCCTGATGATCGAGCGGCGTGAGGTGCTGGGCGCGGCCTTCTACGCGGCCGCCTCGGTGGGCCTGTCGGTCATCGCCCTGTTCGCCGGCATGCTGATCGCCCGGCGCATCTTCGCATGAGGGAGGTCCGCACCCTCTACGTCGACCCGGGCGAGGACGGCGTTCGCCTCGATCGCTGGTTCAAGCGCCGCTGGCCCCATCTCAACCACGTGCAGATCCAGAAGCTCGCCCGCTCGGGCCAGATCCGCGTCGACGGCGCCCGCGCCAAGCCCGAGACCCGGTTGTCGGCCGGTGCGCAGGTGCGCGTCCCGCCGCTGCCGGACGCGCCGCCGCCTGGCCAGGAGAAGCGGCTTGATCCGCGCGAGGCGGCCTACGTCCGCTCGCTGGTGATCTACGAGGACGAGGAGGTGCTGGCGCTGAACAAGCCGTCGGGCCTGGCGGTGCAGGGCGGGACCAAGACCGCCAAGCACGTCGATCGGCTGCTGGCGGCCTGGGGCGAGGGGCTGGAGCGGCCCAGGCTGGTGCATCGGCTCGACCGTGACACCTCCGGCGTCCTGGTGCTCGGCAAGACGCCGGCCGCGGCCGCCCGGCTGGCCGGCGCCTTCGCCAAGCGGCGGACGCAGAAGATCTACTGGGCTCTGGTCGCCGGCCTGCCGAAGCCGCAGGAGGGCGTGCTGGAGCTTCCGCTCGTCAAGAAGGGGGTCGGCGACCGCGAGATGGTCGTGCCGGCCGATCCCAAGGATCCCAAGGCCGAGACCGCCGAGACCGAGTTCGTGATGCTGGCGCACGCCGGCCGCGAGGTCGCGTGGATGGCGCTCTGGCCGCACACCGGGCGCACCCACCAGCTGCGCGCGCATATGCTGGCGATGGGCCATCCGATCCTGGGCGATCCGAAGTACCGCACCGAGGCGTCGGCGAAGACCTCGGAGGGGCTGAAGCTGCAGCTTCACGCACGCCGGCTGGAGCTGCCGCACCCTTCGCGGGGGACGCTGATCCTGGAGGCGCCGATCAGCCCGGAGCTGCGCGCGGGCTTCGAGCGCTTCGGCTTCGACGAGCACGAGGCCGACCCGGCGCCGTTCGGGCGACGTCGGCGGTAGTCGCGAAACGGAAACACGAAGACCACGAAGATCACGAAGATCACCAAGGGCGGGCTCTTCGGTCAGGCTCATGGAGCCAGGTCGACCGGCCGTCGGCCGGTCAGTAAACTGTTCGCTCTAAGCGCGGCCCCTTCGTGTCCTTCGTACTCTTCGTGTCAAAAACCAACCTTGCGCCGACCAGCCATCCTCCCCATTGAACCCGCATGCGCAAAGGGTTCCACGAGCCGGCGGAAAAGCCGCGCCGGTTCTACAAGTCGGTCGAGGCCGTCGAAGCCGACGGCGGCTACGCCGTGCTGCTGGACGGACGCGCGCTGAAGACTCCGGGCGGCGCGCGGATGAAGCTGCCGACGCGGGCGCTGGCCGAGCTGGTGGCGGCGGAGTGGAGGGCGCAGGGCGAGACGGTCGAACTGGCCGAGATGCACGCCTCGCGCCTCGCCAACACCGCCATCGACTCGATCGGCCAGGCGCACGGGGCGACCGCCGAACAGGTGGCCCGTTATGCCGGCTCGGACCTCGTCCTCTATTTCGCCGAGGAACCGGCCGGGCTCGTCGAGCGTCAGCGTGAACTCTGGGGGCCGGTGCTGGACCGGATCGAGCGGGAGGCGCGCCTGTCGTTCGTGCGGGCGTCGGGAATCATCCATCAGGAGCAGCCCAGCGAGAGCGTGGAGGGCGTGCGGCGGATCGCGGCGGCTCTCGACGACTTCGGCCTGGCGGGGCTGGCGTTCGGGGCGGCCCTGTTCGGTTCGGCGATCCTGGCCATCGGCCTGCACCGCGGCTGGTTGGGCGGCGAGCAGGCCTATGAGCTGTCCCGCCTGGACGAGGCCTGGCAGGAGGAGCGGTGGGGCGTGGACCCCGAGGCGGCGGAGCGGGCCGATCGACTGCGCGCCGAGGCGCGGCTTCTGGAGCAGTGGTTCCGCGCCCTGGATCGATAGACGGCGATCACCGGTAGCCGTTGCGCCGATGGAGCAGTGGGAAGACGGCGAAGGCGAGCTGGACCAGAAGGCCCAGCAGCACCGCGCTGCGCCCATGGGTGTGGAAGAAGGTCGCCAGGGTGTGGTCCTCGGCGAGGAAAGCCGCCGCGCCCTCGGCCACGATGATGACGATCAACGCGAGGCCGCCCATCACCAGGCGGTCGAGGAACTGGTGCTCGAGGTCGAGCCTCTCGGCCACCCAGCCGCAGGCCGCCCAGGAGATCGCCAGCATGACCGGCGCCTCCAAGGCGACCGCCGCCAGTTCTCCGGCGAGCGGGGTGATCAGCACGGTCCGCAAGGCGGCCAGCACGAAGCCGGCCCCGAACACGACGGTGCAGAACAGCAACCCGGCAGGGATGGCGCGAGCCTGCATGGCGCTTGCTTAAGCCCCCGCGCGTCCGGCCGGCCTTGATCCGCCGCAACTCGCCAATTCGTAACGCTTGAAACAAGCCGCCGTTCGATCGAAGCGCCGGAACCACCTTCACCGGCCGATGTTTTCGCGCTGCGGGCGCGGGGAGCCCAGACGAACATGTTTTTCGGAGGACAGCGTCATGGCCGACAAGTGGATGGATCAACGAGTCAGCGACTGGCGAAGGCGTGAAGGCCGGCGGTGGGAAGGCTATGGCCGCGGCGGCGAGGATCGCCTGCGCTCGGGCGACCGCCGAGGGGAGGAGCGGAGCTGGTATGACGACCCGTACGGCGGCTCGCGCCACAGCTTCGAAGACGAGGACTATGGCCCGCGGTTGGGCGTCACCTCGGGCGGGGCGATGCGCCAGGCCGGCCGCGCGTCGGGAGAGGCCGCCCGCGCGGGCGGCCTTCGTTTCTCCAGCCAGAACTACACCGAATCCGATCGCGACGAGCGCGACCGGAGCCGCCCAGGCTCGGCCTACGGGTCGTATGGCGCGCAAGGCTCTCGCGGCGAAGGTGGGACTGAAGGGCGGCAGCGCGCCTATCGCCCCGATCGGCTCCGCTGGGACGACGAGGGTCCGTCGTTCGGCTACCGGGCCGAGCGCTACGAGGCCCGCGAGTATGACCTTGAGGACGAGCGTCGCTATGGCCGCAACGAGGACCGCCGCTTGTACGGAAACCGCGACCGCGACCGCGACGAGTACGCTCGCGACGAAGGCCCAGGCGACTTCCTGCATCGCGCGGGCGAGCGGATCAGCTCCTGGTTTCGCGGCGACAACCTGATGCGCGGCAGCCGCGAAGACCCCGAGCACTACCGCTCGGACGACAGCCGCGGGGCCCGCCCGCAGCACCGCGGCTCTGGGCCGAAGGGCTACCAGCGATCCGACGAAAGAATCAGCGACGAGGTGCACGAGCGTCTGACCGACGATCCCTGGGTGGACGCCTCCGAGATCCAGGTCGAGGTGAAGAACGGCGAGGTGACGCTGTCCGGCCACGTCGACAACCGCGAGGCCAAGCATCGCGCCGAGCGGCTGATCGAGGATCTGTCCGGCGTGCGCCACGTGCAGAACAACCTCCGCGTGGCCGCCGGCCCCAGCCTCACCGGCGCGGGACGCGGCTACGGCTCGAGCGCGCTGGAGGCGGAGATCCGTCGCCGCGAGCGCGACCCCGGAAACAACGGCGTCAGCGGGCTCTCCGGGCGGACCAGCACCGGAGCCGCCGCCGAGTCGTCGACGAGCCCTGGCGCGAAAAGGACGTAGGCGGCGCCTTCCTCTCCACGCGAGTGGGAGAGGGGACCGCAGCTCCCCGCCTCAATAGGCGAACAGCCGGTAGCTCTCCTCCTGGCGGGCGGCTTCCTCGCAGGTCGCGAACACCGGGTTGAAGCGCAGCCAGCGGCGCGCGCGATCGGGCAGGCGGGCGAGCACCTCGGCCGGCACGCGGACGTTCACCTCCGGCCGGAACAACCAGCGGCGCGAGTAGCCGATCACCACCATCGGCCTGGGCGTGCCGCTGCAGTTGGGCGTGCCCCGGTGGATGTGGCGCACGTCGCGGATCATGACGTCGCCGCGGCTCATGTGGGCGCGGACCAGGGGGATGTCGCCGCTAACCACCCGCGCCATGCCCTCGTCCTTGGAGAGCATGTGCGTGCCCGGCGCATACTCCATCGGGCCCCTCTCGTCGGTCACGTCGACCAGGGGAAAGTTGACAGCCAGCTGGTAGGGCGGGGTCTCGGCGCCGCTCTCCGGAAACAGCAGCTGGGTGTCGCGATGCAGCTCCTGGTGCTCGGACCCGAGGAGCGGCGTGTCCGTCGCCAGCTGGCACAGCACCCCGTCGGCGCCGACCAGTTCCTCCACCACCGCCATGATCGCGTCATTGTCGATGACGCAGGGGTCGGCCCAGAGGTCCTGAAAGGGCAGGGTGACGTAATGGCGATTGGCGCCGCGGTTCGGGTCTTCGCCTTCACGGGCGACCGCCTCGGCCAGGAGTGGCTGGAAGGCGGCGTTCCAGCGATCGATCACCGCGCTCGGGATCAGCTCCCTGAGGACGGTGACGCTGGTCTCGCGGACCTCGTCGGCGTGGGCGCGTGCCTGGGACGGGGAGAGCTTCATCGGAGGCTCCTCAGATCGGGAGCCCTGTTTAGGCCCTGGCCCGCGGCCAAGCTTCGGACGCAGATCGTCGCAGGCCGGCCCGCGATCTAGAGTTTGTCGCCGCGCCCCAGCGGATCGGGAAGCGGCTCGCCCGTGGCCACGAACTGCAGCGAGACCGAGTTGATGCAGTAGCGCTGCCGGGTGGGAGGCGGCCCGTCCGGGAAGACGTGACCCTGGTGGCTGTCGCAACGCGCGCAGCGGGTCTCGATGCGGACCATGCCGTAGGAGGTGTCGCGCACGGCCGTGACGTGGGCCTCGTCGATCGGCGCCCAGAAGGATGGCCAGCCGGTGCCGCTCTCGAACTTGGTCTTGTGCTGGAAGAGCGGCAGGCCGCACAGCCGGCAGCAGTAGACCCCGTCCTCCTTCTGTCCGAGCAGGCCGCCGCAGAAGGGCGCCTCGGTGCCGTGATGCAGCAGCACCTCGGCCTCTTCCGGCGTGAGCGCCGCTTCCAGCGCTCGGCGCTCGTCTTCGGTGGGGGGAGTGAGGTCGAAGCCTGACGGTGAGAGCTGGGTCATGGCGGCGTTCCTGGCTGAAGGGGTTTGTAGTTCTCTAAAGCGGCGTCTCGGCCGCCTCGACCGGTCCAAAGACCTCCCGAAAGCTGGCCTTCAGCGCGGCGTCGGCTTCATCGAGCGTCACCGGCAATCCGAGGTCGACCAGGCTCGTCACACCATGCTCGGCCTGGCCGCAGGGGATGATGCCGCCGAAGTGGGAGAGGTCCGGCTCGACGTTGAGGGCGACGCCGTGGAAGCTGACCCAGCGGCGGATCTTCACCCCGATGGCGGCGATCTTGTCCTCGCGCGGCGGAACGCCCGGCTGGCGCCGCTCGACCCAGACCCCGACACGTCCCTTGCGCATCTCGCCCTCGACGTTGAAGCGTGCGAGCGCGCCGATGATCCAGGCCTCCAGGGCGCCCACGAAGGCGTGGACGTCGCGCTGGCGGCGGTCCAGGTCGAGCATCAGATAGGCCACCCGCTGCCCAGGGCCATGATAGGTGAACTGGCCGCCGCGGCCGCTGCGGAACACCGGGAATCGATGGGGGTCGAGGAGGTCGCCCGGCTTGGCCGAGACGCCTGCGGTGTAGAGCGGCGGGTGCTCCAAAAGCCAGACGAGCTCGCCCGCGCGGCCCTCGCGGATCGCCGCCGCCCGCGCCTCCATCGCTTCGACGGCGGCGGGATAGTCGACATAGCCGGGCGACGTCGCCCACCCGGCGGGCGCGCCGTCCTCGCGCCCGAACGGCGCGGCCGAAACGGCCAAGTTTAACGCGTGGTCAAGCATATGGCTCTCAATGTGGGGGCACGGCGCGCCGATGGCGAGGCCGTGTCGATTCTTGTGCGTATCGGGGGCGGTGCGGCGTGAGCCAGGTCAAGGCGGTCAATGTGGAGATCCAGATCGTGCTCGGCCGCGCGACCCTGCCGATGGCCCAGCTTCTGCGCATGGGTCGTGGCGCGGTGATTCCGCTCGACGCCAGCGTCAGCGACGAGGTCTGGATCCTGGCCAACAACCATCCGATCGCCCGCGGCGAGATTCAAATCAACGAGGATCGCATCGCCATCGCCGTCACGCGCGAGGCCGATGTCTACGACTTCATGGCAGGGGCCGCCGCCTGAGCGGCACAAACGCTTCACAAAGGCGCGCGCGTTTGCTAACCCCCGCGCCTCACCACGAGCGGTCGTGGCGGAATTGGTAGACGCGCAGCGTTGAGGTCGCTGTGGGGCAACCCGTGGAAGTTCGAGTCTTCTCGACCGCACCAGTGAATCAAGGGCATCAAGCCAGGTAGAAAGCACACGTCCGCACAGCCTTCGGGGAGGTCCGCATGAGCCGCGATTCGGACGACCTCCTGGATCACTCCAAGCCGGACGGCGCCGAGACCGACGAAGACCTGGAGGACCTCGCGCTCGGCGAGGATTACGCGCTCAATCCTGAATTCGTGCCGATGGTCGCCGACGCGCTAGACCGCGGCGACTCCGAGCGCCTACGCGAGCTCCTCGGCGCGCTGCATCCGGCCGACATCGCCGACCTGATGGGCTTCCTCTCGGCCCAGGACCGTCAGGAGCTGCTCCCGCACCTCGATCCGGAGGCGCTGCCGGAGATCCTGTCCGAGCTCGACACGGAGATCCGCGAGGAGATCCTGGAGCACCTGCCGTCGGCCACCCTCGCCAAGGCGCTGGGCGAAATGGACTCCGACGACGCCGCCGACGTCGTCGACGATCTGGAGGCAGACAAGCGCGCCCAAGTGCTCGCCGCCATGCCTGACGTCGAGCGCGCGGCGATCGAAAGCTCGCTGGGCTACGCCGACGAGACGGCCGGCCGCCTGATGCAGCGCGAGGTGGTCGCGGCGCCGCAGTTCTGGACCGTCGGCCAGACGCTGGACCACCTGCGGCGCGAAAGCGACAACCTGCCCGAGCTGTTCTTCGACATCTACGTCGTCGACCCCGCCTACAAGCCGGTCGGCGCCGCGCCCGCCAGCCACCTCCTCCGGTCGCGCCGCGACACGCCGCTCGCCCAGATCATGGAGCCGGTCACCGAAATCCCGGTCGACATGGACCAGGAAGAGGTCGCCTACATCTTCAACAAGTACCATCTGATCTCGGCCCCGGTGGTGGAGCCGGGCGGACGCCTGGTCGGCCAGATCACCGTTGACGACATCGTCGGCGTGATCCAGGAGGAGAGCGAGGAGGACATCCTCGCCCTGGCCGGGGTCTCGGACGCCGGCCGTGACGCGGGGGTGGGGGGCATCGTCCGCTCGCGGCTGCCGTGGCTGTTGGTGAACCTGGTCACCAGCGGCGTCGCCTCCGGCGTGGTCGGCGCCTTCCAGGACGAGATCGCCAAGCTGACAGCGCTGGCCGTCTTGATGCCGATTGTGTCCTCGCTCGGCGGCAACGCCGGCACCCAGGCCCTCACCGTGGCGGTTCGGGCGATCGCCAGCCGCGAGCTCAACACCGCCAACGCCATGCGCGTCATCGCCCGCGAGCTGATGGTCGGCCTTCTGAACGGCGCGGCGATGGGGGCGCTTCTCGGCCTGGGCGCCTATCTCCTCTGGCACGATCCCAAGCTCGGCGGCGTCGTCGGCCTGGCGGTGCTGGCCAACTTCTTCGTCGCGGCGGTGGCCGGCATATCGGCCCCGATCCTGCTGGACCGCATGGGACGCGACCCGGCGGTCTCCTCGTCGGTCCTGGTGACCTTCATGACCGACTTCTTCGGCTTCCTCGCCCTCCTCGGAATCGCCGCCTTGGTCCTGCTCTAAGCGTCGCCGGAGCGGCGCCCATCTTGCGGCGGGCGGCCGGACGCTTCATGCGTCTGTGTCAATCCGGGACAAAGGCAGCATGACGCGCCAGCAGGTCTCCCGGGCCGCGATCGAGTTGATCAAGCGGTTCGAGGGCTATCGCCGAAAGGCCGCCCAGCTCCCAGACGGGCGCTGGACGATCGGCTACGGCCATACCCTCACCGCGAGGCAGGGCGCGGAGGTTTCCGAAGCCGACGCCGAGGCGCTGCTCTTCTACGACCTGATGATGCTCGCCCGCGCTGTGGACGAGCTCGTCTTCGCCGACCTCAACGAGAACCAGCTCGCCGCCCTGACCGCCTTCGCCTATTCGGTCGGGCTCGACGCCTTTCGCCAGTCCGAAGTGCTGAAGCGCGTCAACGAGGGCGCCCTGATTCAGGCCGCCTTCGCCCTGGAGCTCTGGCGCCGGGCCGAGTTCGAGGGCGAGCGGATCGTCGTCGACGGGCTGGTGCGCCGCCGCGCCGCGGAGAAGCTGTTGTTCCTGACGCCGCCCGGCGGCGCCTGGCGGCCGGTCCCCTCGGCGGTGCTGCGGCCGGAGTTCGACACCCTGGCGCATGACACCGCGCCGCGCGAGACGCCGGTCGAGGTGGTCGCCTCGCTCGACGGCGATGCGGTCGAGGTCGAGGTCGCCCGCGATGGAGGCCTGGCGCCCGCGCCCGGCGCCGTGGTGGCCGCCGCCGCCGAAGCCGTCGGCGCGCGGCTCGAGACGCTCTATTCCGAAGGCGAGGCCGCAACGGCGCAGCCAGCCGAGGCGGAAGGCGTCGCCGAGCCGGCGCCGGAGGCGGTCGAACCCGCCGCCGAGCCGGCCGTCGCTTCCGAGATCCAGCCCGAGACGGAGACGCCGACGGACGCGCCGCAGCGGCGCATCCTCATCGACGACACCGCGCCCTACGAGTTCGAGCCCGCACAGGTGCTGCCCATCGACGGACAGGAGGGCGACGGCGCGCTCGGCGTGGTCCTGCTGACCTTCCTGGGCCTCGCCTTCCTGGCCGGGGGGATCTTCTGGGCGCTGAACGCGCCGGCCAATCCGGACGGCGGCTTCTTCACGCCGCTGCTGGTGGGCTGGCTGGCTGGCGTCGCGGGCGTGGGCTTCATCGCCGCGGCGATTTTCATGCTGCTGCAGCGAATCGCTCGCAACGCGGAGCGGCGCGCCGAGCGCTGAAGGCGGCGCGGCTCGCGTTCAGGGCCTGACGCGTGCTAGACGACGCGCTCATGCGGCTTCCTTTGAGACTCGCTGCCGGTCTGGCCCTCGCTTCGAGCCTTACGGCCTGTGCGACGGCGCCCATCGCGCCGCCGGCCTGCCCGAACGGCCAGCAGCGTCTGCGGACGGCGCAGCTCTTCTTCGGCCGCACCATCGGCGACCGGCCTGGCGTCAGCGAGGCGGACTTCCGCCGTTTCGCGGACGAGGAGCTGACCCCGCGCTTTCCCGACGGCCTGACCATTCTCGACGGCGGCGGGCAGTGGCGCGGGCAGGAGGACAAGCTGATCCGCGAGTCCGCCAAGGTGGTGCTGATCGTCCTGCCGCAGGGGCGCGACGCCATGCAGCGGGTCGATGCGGCCCGAAACGCCTACAAGAGCCGCTTCAAGCAGGAGGCGGTCCTGGTCATCACCCAGCCGGCCTGCGTCTCGTTCTGAAGGCGAAAGGGCCGCCGGATGAATCCGGCGGCCCCGCTGCGGGCGCGCTTACCTTGTAAGGCTCTCCATGGCGCCCGGAGCTTAGCGGTGTGCGGCGACCTGGCCCGAGGCCTGCCCCGAGGCGCTTGCGTCGGCCGAGGCGTCGAGCCCGGCGCTTAGCCCCAGACCGCCCGAGGTCTCGGCTTGGCCGCCTGCCGCAGAGTCGAAGGCGCCGGCCCCGGACGCCGCGCCGTTGGCCAGGGCGGAACCGTCGGCGGCCGCGTTGCGGGCCTCGGCGGCGGTGGTGCGGGAGGCGCCAGCGCCCGCCTGGGCTGCGCCGTGGGCCGCGCCCCGGGCCCGGCCGGCGAACGAGCCGGCCTGCGACGCGAGGCCGCCGGCGCTCGCGCCCACCTGGCCTGCGGCGTTCGCCGAACCGGCGAGCGAGCCGGAGGGGCCGCCCAGGCCGCCAGAGAGCCCGCCGCCGAGGCCCAATCCGCCGCCCAATCCGCCGCCCAGCAACTGGGCGTTGGCGGCTCCGGCCGACAGGGCGCTTGCGACGATGGCGGCGAAGAAGAGAGAAGTCTTGCGCATGTTGGTCTCCTCAAGTGTGTCGAAGCTTCAGCTTCGTCGGGTCCAACGACGCAGGTCCGGCGGTTCATCCCGCCGGGGCGAGTTTTTTTTAAGGGCCGCGGAGCGCCGCGGCGCGCACGCCTACGCGAGCGGGATCGGTCCGCACCTCGAAGCCGACCAGGCCGTAGCCGAAGTCCGGGTCCTTGCCCGGCCGGCCGAGGTCCTGGGCGCGAGCCGCGAGCTTGCGGACCGCGGCGGCGGCCCCGGCGCGATCCGGCGCAGCCAGGTCCTGAGCGAGCAGGCCCGCGACGATCGGTGTGGCGAACGAGGTCCCGCGCACCGCCGCGAAGCCGCCGTCTGGCGACGCCGCCGCCATCTGCGCGCCTGGGGCGGCGAAGGCGAGTTGCGGGCTACGGCCCGCCTCCGGCAGGAGCCTGCGGCGCGAATCCACCGCGGTCACCGCGACGACGCCGGGGTAGGCGGCCGGGTAAAGCGGCGGGGCCGCCCGGCCGTCGTTGCCGACTGCGGCCACCACCAGGAAGCCCTGCGCGACGAGGCCGCGCACGGCCGCGGCCAGCAGCAGGTTGGGCGGGCCGACCAGGCTGATGCTGACGACGCCGACCTTGCTCCGCGCGAGCCACGCGAGCCCCGCGGCGATCGCCGCCGCCGAACCGCCGGCGGGCGTCGGGCCATAGACATCCGCCACCAGGATCGCGGCGCCCGGCGCTGCGCCGTGGAACGTCCCGTCGGCGCCCGCGAGCAGCGAGGCGGCCGCCGTCGCGTGAGCGCTCACCTTGGCCCCGCCGGGCGCGAAGGCGCGTTGGGTGAGCGCAACGCCGCGCAGCGCCGGATGCTCCGCCGCGACGGAGCCGTCAACCAGGCCGACGCGCACGCCGCGCAGGGCGCCTTTGCCTGAGGGCGGAGGGGATTCGCCGGGCACGGCGCCGCTTTCTTGGTACAGGTGGTCGAAGTCGTACTGTCCCTGGGGATCCGCCTTGCGCAGCCGGCGCACAGCCTGGCGCGTGGAGAGGCCCGCCGGCGCCGCGAGCACCACGGCTTCCATGCCAAGGTCCGGCGCGGAGATGCGCGAGGCCACGCGAAATCCGGCGCGCGCCGCCGCGCTCAGGCTCTCGGGCGAGGGGGCGAGCGCCAACACCTCGCCTCGCCGCACCGGCCGCCCACGGTCGTCCACGTCGACGACGTCGGCGTGTTCGCGGATCAACCGCCGCGCCGCGAGCCGGCGCACGTCGGCGAGGGCGGAGGCAGTCTCGTCCAGGGCCTTCGAGGTCGCGCGTTCAGCGTCCGGAATCCTTGATCTCGGAAGTCGCTGCAGATCCTGATTCATCGGCCCGCCGGGCAGGGGGGCCGTCAAGCCGCCGAGGCCCGCGCCCGGTCCGCCGATCAGCTGGGCGTTCGCCGGGCCTGTGCAGGCCAGGGCGGCGAGCACGGCGAGGATCCAGCGGATTGGTCGCATTCTGAGGCTCGGGCTTGGCTTCGAGGCGTGTTCGAGGGATGAAACGTCGGGAGTTGGACGTTCCATCCATGAACAGAGCCTGATCTTGGATCCGATCCAACGCCAGATCGTCGACCTTCTGCCGCGGTTGCGCCGACTGGCGCGGGTGCTCGCCGGCCAGCCCGCCGACGCCGACGACCTCGTGCAGCAGACGGTCGAGCGTGCGCTGGCCGCCCGCGGCCAGTGGCGACCCGGGACCCGGCTCGACAGCTGGATGTTCCGCATCATGAAGAACGCCTGGATCGACGAGACCCGCGTGCGCCGCCGGCGCGGCGCCGTGCTGGCGCCGGAAGAGGAAGGCGAAAACGTCGGCGGCGCCAGCGCCCGCGCCGCCGAGGCGCGGCTCGAAGCGGCCGAAGTCGAGCGCGCGATCGCCCGCCTGCCGCAGGAGCAGCGGCTGGCCGTGGCTCTCGTCCTGGTGGAGGGGCTTTCCTACAAGGAAGCGGCCGAAGTACTGGGGGTGCCGCAGGGCACGCTCACCAGCCGGCTTGGTCGCGGCCGACAAGCATTGCTGGCCGAGCTGGAGGGGGGCTGATGGAGAGGGACGAACGGCTTGCGGCCTATGTGGACGGCGAGCTCGACGCGGCCGATCGAGTCGCCTTCGAATCGGAATTGGCCAGTGATCCTGAGTTGCGCGGGCGGGTGGAGCGGCAGCTGACCCTGCGTCGCCGATTGCAGGCCGCCTTCCAGCCGGTGCTGGATGAGCCGGTTCCCCTGCAGCTGACGCTCGCGGCCCAGCCGGCGAACGCGCGCGCGCGCGGCTGGCGCGCGCCGCACTGGGCGGCCATGGCGGCGTGCCTGGCGGCGGGCGTCCTGGTCGGTCGCGGGTTGCTGACTGAGCGAGGCCCGCTTGTCGCACGCGACGGGGGGCTCGTCGCGCGCGGCGAGCTGGCCGGGGCGCTGGAGGAGCGGCTCGCGGCCGATGGGCCTGCGCCGATCAGGGTGGGCCTCAGTTTCCGTGACGCGAAGGGGCGCTACTGCCGGACCTTCCAGAGCGCGCCCGACCAACTGGCGGGGGTGGCCTGCCGCGAGTCTGCGGGCTGGCGCGCGCAGGCGCTCGCGGCTTGGTCGCCGGGACCGGAAGGTCGTTATCGCCAGGCTGGGAGCGACACGCCGGCGCCGGTGCTGAGCGCAGTCGACGAGCTGATCGCCGGCCCGCCGCTGGATGCGGCGGCCGAGCGCGCCGCGCGGGATCGCCGCTGGAAGTAGCGTCGCCTCGAAACGCGAAAGGCCGCCCGTTGTCGGGGCGGCCTTTCCATAGTCGGACCGCAAGAGCGGTTCGCTACCTTTGCCTAATCAGAGGCTTAGGCGCAGACCCCACAAGCGGAGGTCCAGGTCGCGGTAACCGCGCTGAGGCCGTTGCTATGAGACACTGGATCACCTCCTTTCAGCTGTTGAACAGGAAGGTCCAATATGGGGCGCGTCGCGGCATGTTCAAACGCTGCTTTGTCGCACCCGCCGCAAAAACCCCGGCTCGAGGCGAGTTTCTGCTCAAACCCCGCCTTGGGGCGCCGGGCGCAGAAGCCCGCGCGCCGGTGAAAGCCCGGCGGCTTGGGCGCGCTCCTGCAGGCTTTGCCGGCGCCTGAGCTCCTGGACCGGGCGGTCGAGGCGGTCCAGGGCCTCGAGCGTCGCGCGATAGCCCTCGGCCACCGCCGGCTCGTAGGCGCTCCAGTCGCGGATTTCCGTCTGGCCGGTCCTGGGCTGGACAAGCACGTCGGTGGCCTCGCGGGCGGCGGCGAGGTCGCGGCCGGTGGAGATGGTCGCCGCCCGCATCAGCAGGGAGACGATCGGCGGCCCCTTGCGCCACTGGCCGGACCAGATCCAGCGCCAGGCCGACTCCGGGCGCGCCACGTCGTCGGCGGTGATGTTACGTTCGCCGCTGACGTCGACGCCGACGATCGGTCCCAGCTGGGCGGCGCGCATCACGTCGGCCGGAAAGTTCTTCAGCACGGCCCCGTCGACCAGCACATTGTTCCCGTCGGTGGCCGGCGGCATGACGCCGGGCAGGGCGACGCTGGCCCGCAGCGCCTGCCAGACCTCGCCGCGCTTGTGCATGTGGTAGGCCCCGGTGGTCAGGTTGGCTGACAAGCAGAAGAAGGGCAGCCACAGGTCGGCGATCTGCGCCTCGCCGAAGTGCTGGCGCAGCCTTTCGCTGACCTTCTCGCCGCGGGTCATCGCCAGAATCGGCAGGGCGACGTCGTCCAGCGGGCTGGACTCGACGAAGGCGGCGCGAATCCGGTGGTCGAGCTCCTCGTCGTCCCAGCCCAGCGCCACGCCTGCGCCGACGATGCCGCCCATGGAGACGCCGCCCAGGAAGTCGATCGGCACGCGGCGCTCGCGCAGGGCGCGGATCGCCCCCACGTGGGCGTAGGCCCGCGCGCCGCCGCCCGAGAGCACCACGCCCACCGACTGGCCGGTCAGCACCCGGGCCATGCGCTGGAGCCCGGCGATCTCGCCCCGCCGCAGGTGGAACAGGCGGGCCGGCTGGACCGCGTCGAGCCAGGCTTCGGAACCGCTGGGCGCCCGCGCGTTCGCCGGCTGGACGAGGATCAGGTCGACGAGCTGCTGGGCCTGCAGCGGCGCCGCGAGATAGGCGCTCGGGATGACCCGCGGGGGTTTGCGGTCGCCCCGCCCGACGCGGAACAGCCGGTCGGCCTGGCGCGACACCCACTGGCCCCAGCCTGCGTCGCCGGCCTCGGCGACATAGAGGACGAAGTCGTGGGTCCGCTCCACCTCGGAATACCACTCGATGGGGGCGCTGGCGGCCTCGGAGCCGATCACCGTCGCCTTGTAGCGAAGCGCTTCGATCTCCCGGCCGACCGCCTCGACCAGCGGCCGGATCGGGCCCGGATCGCCGATCGGCGTGAAGCCGAAGACGGACGGCTCGCCCGCGCCGCCCTTGGCCTGCGCCCGGCGGAGCCTGAGGATCATCAGCCGGGCGATCTCGGTCATCACCGAGGCGTCCGCGTCGCAGGCGTCGAAGAAGACGTCGGACGGGAGCTCGAAGAGCTCGGAATCGCGCAGGGCCACCACATCGGCGGAGTGCGGCGCGCCCGACAGGATCGACATCTCGCCGACCGGCTCGCCCGGCCGGATCACGCCCAGGAACTCCGGTTCGCGGCCGGGCTCGCGGCGGAACACGCCGAGCCGGCCGGTGCGCAGCATGTAGATCCGGTCGGCCGGATCGCCGGCGCGGTAGAGCGCCTGCCCGCCGGGCAGGGAGAACCAGGTGATCTCCTCCTGCAGCCCCTCCTTGCGGAACAGGCGGGCCAGGGCCGAATCGGCCGGGATCTCGGGAAGTGCGCCCACGTTTGCGAGGTTACCCCGTGGCCGGTACGCTCGCCATGGCCGAGGCCCAAGCGCGTCAGATTGGAACAAGCGTCATGACCAATCCCATCGTCGATCCCCTGGTGGAGCTGGTCGACACGAGCCCGACCGCGGGCCTGGTGCAGGTCGAGGGCACGATCGAGGGCGCGGTCACCGTGACCCTGAACCGGCCGGCGCGGCGCAACGCCTTCGACGCCGACCTGATCGCCGCCCTGGAGGAGGTGTTCCGCACCCTGGCCGGCGCCGAAGGCGTGCGGGTGGTCTTCCTCCGCGGCGCCGGCGGCTCCTTCTGCGCCGGCGGCGACCTGGAATGGATGCGCCAGGGCGCCGAGCGGTCGGAGGACGAGAACCGCGAGGACACCTTCGAGGTCGCCAAGATGCTGAAGGCGCTGGACGACCTGCCGCAGCTGACGGTGGCGCTCGTCGAAGGTTCGGCCTTCGCGGGCGGCGCGGGCCTGGCCGCCGCCTGCGACCTGGCGGTGGCGACCGCCGGGGCGCGCTTCAGCTTCTCGGAAGCCAAGCTCGGCCTGATCCCGGCGACCATCTCCCCCTATGTGATCCGCGCGATCGGGCCGCGCCACGCCCGGGCGCTGTTCACGACCGCGCGGGTCTTCGATGCGGCCTACGCCGAGCGCATCGGCTTGGTCACCGAGGTCGCCGCCGACGCCGCCGCCCTGGACGCCGCGCGCGACCGCATCGCCAGCGAGATCCTCGCCTGCGCGCCTGGCGCCGTCGCCGACTGCAAGCGCCTGGTCGAGCGGGTCCACGGCCGCGAGATCGACCACGACCTGATGCAGGACACCGCCCGCCTGCTCGCCGCCGCCCGCGTCGGGGAGGAGGGCCAGGAAGGCGTCCGCGCCTTCCTCGACCGCCGCAAGCCCCGCTGGGCCGAGGACGGCGCGCCGGGGTAGGGGGCGTTCGGACGCACTGGCAGAGCGCCGGCGGCGGGTCTAAACCGCGGCCATGCCCCTGCACATGATCAAGCTCTGCGTCGGCTGTGACACGGTCGAGGAGTTGCTCGACTGGCATGCTGGGCGGGTCGGCGCGGGCGAAGCCTGGACCATGCATACGCGGCAGACGCCCAAGCGTGCGGCGGAGATGGTGGACGGCGGCTCGCTCTACCGGGTGTTCAAGGGGGTGATCCTCTGCCGGCAGAGGATCCTCGACGTCGCCACGGTGGGGGAGGGGCCGAACGCGCGCTGCGAGGTGACGCTGGACGCCGAGGTGGTGCGGGTCGCGCCGACGCCCAGGCGCGCCTTCCAGGGCTGGCGATATCTGGAGGCCAAGGACGCGCCCGAAGACCTCGCCGCCGATCTCGCCGCCGACATCCCGCCGGACCTCGCCAAGCAGTTGCGCGAGTTGGGCGCCTGGTGACGCCCCCCTCCTCTCTCGCCGCGCTCGGGGGAGAGTAGGCGGGGTGATGAACCTTTCCGCAGCCGGGCTGTTACGTCCGGAGCGGCTCCGTGGGTCTCGGAGCGCTCGGGGTCGTCGATGCTGCTGAACGTCCAGATGCTGCGGGCGGTGGCCGCCTTCCTGGTGGTCTTCGTCCATGTCGAAATGCTGGGCGTGATGGCCGGCTTCGCTCCGGGTTGGAGCCTGTTCGGCAATTCGGGCGTCGACCTGTTCTTCGTCATCAGCGGCATGATCATGGTGATGACGACCGCGGACGGGCGGCAGACCGCGGGCGGCTTCTTCCGCAACCGTTTCGTCCGGGTCGCGCCGCTCTACTGGGCGGTCACGCTTGCGGTGTTCGCGATCGCGCTCGTCGCGCCGTCGCTGATGGGGTCGACCGTCGCCGACCCGGTGCAGCTCGCCAAGTCCCTGGCCTTCGTCCCCTTCGAGCGGGCGAACGGCATGATGCACCCGACCGTCTTCGTCGGCTGGACGCTGAACTACGAGATGATGTTCTACCTGCTGTTCGCGCTCGGCATGCTGCTGCCGGGGCGGAGCGGCCTTTGGGCGACGGGCGGGGTGATCACGGCGGCGGTGGCCGCGGGCCTCGTGCTGCGGCCCGAGAACCCGGTGCTGCGCTTCTACGCCCAGCCGCTGGTGCTGGAGTTCGCCGCCGGCATGGTGCTGGGTGCCTGCCTCCCCAGGCTCGATGTGCGCCCATCCTGGCGCTGGCCGGCGGTCGTGCTGGGGCTTGCCGCCTTCGCCGCCATGGTGGTCGCGGTCTCGCTATGGCCGCAGGCGGAGCGCGCCCTGACGGCCGGGGTCGCCGCGACGGTGATCGTCGCCTGCGCGGTGATTGTCGAGCGCAGCGGGCTCGCCGTCCGGGCGGGATGGGTCCAACTGCTCGGCGCCGCCTCCTACTCGGTCTACCTCACCCATTTCTTCTGCACCCAGCTGGCGACCAAGGTCGCCGAGCGGCTGGGCCTTGGCCCGGTCGCGGCCCTGGCGGCGATCCCGGCCGCCTTCCTGCTGGTGGCGGTGGTGGGCGTGGCGGCCCACCGGCGCCTGGAGCTGCCGCTGACCGGCCTGGCGCGGCGCGCGCTGGCGTCGCGGCGCCAGCCGGCCTCAGCCCGCGACCCAGCCGCCTTGCAGCTTCGCCCAGGTGAGCCCGTCCGGCGAGACGTGCTCCAGGTAGGCGATGGTGTTGGGCCACACCGGGTCGGGCCCACGGGCGTCGTGGTCGAAGCGGACCCAGGTTCCCCCGCGCCCGTCGGCCTCGAAATAGATGTAGCGGTCCGCCACCGGGTCGGTCCCCGCGTAGCCTGACAGCTTGAACAGGGCCGAGAGGTCCAGCACGTCGCTGCCGATCTGGAAGTCGGCGATGTGGATCGGCGCCCAGGGCTCCTTGGCGAACACGAAGTGGTCGGCCCCAGCGCCGCCGGTCAGGGTGTCGAGGCCCATGCTGGCGGTGATCGTGTCCGCGCCGGCGCCGCCCGTCAGCACGCTGCCGATCGCGGTGGAGGTCAGCGCCTGGCCTGACGGGGCGACGGGCTCGACCGTCATTTCCGCCGCCAGTCTTGGCGAGGTGGGAGCCGCCAGCGCGCTACTTGCGCCGCCGCCGAAGACGGAGGCGCTGGTCAGCCCGGCCGGCGCGACCTTGTCGAGATCGACGAGGGCGGCGGCCTTGCCGCGGCCGGCGCCGTCGGCGTCGACCATAACCTTGGTTCCGCCGGCGCCGTCGGAGACGAAGCTCACATAGCGGTCGGCCACCGGGTCGCTCCCCTTGTAGCCCGACAGGATCTTGGAGATGTCGAGGCGGTCCTGGCCGGGCGCGAAGTCGGTGATGTGGCCCATTTTCGCGGGCATCTTGGCGAAGGCGAAGACGTCGGCTCCGGCGCCGCCCGTCATGGTGCAGGCGCCTGTGGTGGCGGCGTTGATGGTGTCGGCGCCGTCGCCCCCGGTGGCGATTCCGTTCCTGCCCGCCGTCAGGACCAAGCCCGAGGATGGAGGCGGCGGAGGCGGAGGGCTCGTGGGCGAGTCCGGCGGCGGCAGCTTGCTGACCATTGTGGTGGAGCCGTCGGCGAGCGCATAGGCGCGGATGTAGTCGATCTTGAACTGCGCCGGCAGCTGGCCGGTGTCGAGCTCGCCGCCCCAGCCGCCCAGCGCCAGGTTGGCGATCATGTACATCGGCTTGTTCATGTCCGCCGGGGTGGCGGTGTGGAACACCTCGACCCCGTCGACGAACCAGGCCAGGTCGGTCTTGCTCCAGAGCACGCCGTAGGTGTGGTAGCCGTCGGCGGTGTCGGGGGTGAAGGACACGCCGCCGCTGGAGGTGTGGCTCCCCGTGGCGTTGGAGTGCGCGGTCGTCCAGGTGGCGTTGTCGTCACGCGTCAGCACCTCCATCACGTCCAACTCCGGCGGCCAGGAGCCGTCGGCCGGCAGCAGCCAGAACGCCGGCCAGCCGCCCGCCGTCTGGGGCACGTCCGCGCGCATCTCGAAGTAGCCGTAGGTCTGGGCGAAGGTCGGCTGGGTGTTGATCTCGCCCGACGTGTACTTGTAGCCGTTGATCAGCGACGAGATGGTCGGGCTGGCCGGGGCGGCGGTGATGGTCAGCACGCCGTTGTTCGCGACCCAGGGCGTCACCGACGCGGTGGGGGCGTAGTTGGCGTTGATGTACCACTGCTGCTCGTTGTTGCTGGCGAGCGTGCCGCCGTTGCCGTTCGGGTCGCTGTACCACCAGGTCGTCGACCAGGTCCCGTCGCCGTTCTTGTACAGGCTCAGGCTGTTGAACTCGTCGGCGAAGGTCTGGGCGCCGAGCTTGGCCGGGTCGAGCTGAAGCTGGAAGTTCGCCGCGCCGAGCTGGCTGGCGGAGACGTTGCGGATCAACACCGCGTCAGTCCCGCCGAGGTCGATCTTCACGTCCGCCCCGACCTGGGTCATTTGCGACTGGACCTGGGCGAAGCTGGTGTAGCCCGAGGTCAGCCGGATGACGTCCGCAGCGGTGTTGAAGCCGTAGATGGCGTCGTTGCCCTGGCCCTTGATGATGATGAAGGTGTCGCGGGCGCCGCTGCCGACCAGCACGTCCTGGCCGGCCCCGCCGTAGAGCTGCTGGTTCGAGCCGTTGCTGATCAGGATGTTGTCCTGGGAGTCGCCCGCCCCATAGGTCTTGTCGCCGCCCACCGTCAGGTTGCGGATGTTGGCGTAGTCGCCGAGATTGGTGTTGGCCCAGGCGACGATCTGGTTCGCTGGCCCGCCCGCCACCTCCTGCACGCGCGTGCCGGCGCCTTGGAAGTAGAAGGTGTCGCCGCCCCCGGCGCCGATGAGAAGATCGCCGGCGCCCTGGCCCCAGAGCGCGTCGGCGCCCGCCCCGCCGGTCAGCGTCTCGCCGCCCGCGCTGGTCCCGTAGAAACTGGACGTGGCGATCGGCGTTTCGGCGGCCGTCGAGCCGTCGAACTTGAGATAGGGCATGACCGCTCCTCGGATCCCGACGTCCCCCGACGCCTTTCGGAGCGTGACCTTAGCCTGGCGATAACGGGGTTCGCTGCCGCGGGATGTCGCAGATCTTCCAGGACACCGCCTTTGCCAAGCTTGGCCTTAGCAAAGCTAACCCTATTTATCAGTCGGACCATGTAAAGTTGCGGGCTTGGCCCTTGTAGAAGCTTGGTTCTTGCCACGGTGAAGCTTGCGCGCACCCGTATGGCGAGGGCCGACATCAACCGAGAACCGTGACCACTTGACACACATCGCGGTTCCGCCGGCCGGCTAAAGAAAAACGCCGCCGCGGATGTCCGCGGTGGCGCTCGAGATTGCGCTTCGGCGGGGCGTCAGCCGACGCCGATCCAGTCGGCGCCGAGGGAGCCTAGCTGGGTGTTCTGCAGGATCATCTGGCCGCCGCCGGCGACGTCCACCAGCACGTCGGCGCCTTGCTGGACAGCGGTGAACTGCGCCCCGGCGTCGACGTGCGCCCGGTCGCCCTCGGCATAGTGGAAATCGGTGACGATGGTCACGCCCTCGAAGTGGTGGAAGACGTCCGCCCCGGCTCCCCCTGTGAGCGTGTCCGAGCCCCGGTCGCCGGAGATCCAGTCGTTTCCGCCGCCGCCCACGATCAGGTCGTCGCCCTGGCCGCCGCGGAGAGCGTCGGCTCCAGCGCCGCCGGTGAGGGTGTCGGCGCCGATATTGCCGTTGATGATATTGCGCCCTGTCGACTGGCTGGCGTCGATGTGGTCGGAGCCCTGGCCGCCGAGCAGCCAGTCGCCGACCTGGGAGCGGCCGATGATGACGTCGTCGCCCTTGTTGCCGTTGACCTGATTGAAGGCCAGCCCGCCCTCGATCCGGTCCGCGCCGTCGCCGCCCATCATGGTGTTGGCCGTGTTCAGGCCGATCAAGGTGTCGGCGCCGGGGCCGCCCTGCTGGGTTCCCGACGACACCGCGGCTACGCCGCCGCCGCCACTTCCTCCGCCACCCCCGCCGCTGGCGACGGGCGTGGCGGGAACGGGGCTTCCCCCGGTGTGCGCCGTGTCCAGCGCCACCGTGCTGGAGCCGTCGGCCAGCGCATAGGCGCGGATGTAGTCGATCTTCATCTCGGCCGGCAGCTGGCCGGGGTCGACCGCGCCGCCCCAGCCGCCCAGCGCCAGGTTGGCGATCATGTACATTGGCTTGTGCATGTCCGCGGGCGTGGCGGTATGGAACACCTCGACGCCATCGACGAACCAGGTGAGGTCGGTGGCCGTCCAGAGCACGCCATAGGTGTGGAAGCCGTTGGCGGCGTCGGGCGTGAAGGAGAGAGCGCCCGCGGAGGTATGCGAGCCGCTGGCGGCCGAGTGAGCGGTCGTCCAGGTTCCGTTCGGGTCGCTCGTCAGCACCTCCATGACGTCCAGCTCCGGCGGCCAGGAGCGGTCCGCGGGCAGCAGCCAGAAGGCGGGCCAGCCCCCGGCGTTCTCCGGGATGTCGGCGCGTATCTCGAAGTAGCCGTAGGTCTGGGCGAAGCTCTCCTTCGAACTCAGCATGCCCGAGGTGTAGTGATAGCCGAAGATCTCGGGGTTGCTGGACGGCCGCGCCGTGATGGTCACGGCCCCGTCGCCGGTGGAGCTGAAGGCGCTCTCCGAGAAGTCGCCGGGGTGGTCGCGGAAATAGGGCGAGGTGTAGATCTGCGCCTCGCCGTTGCCGGCCAGGGTGTAGGAGCCGTAGCCCTGGGCGCCCTGCAGATCGTAGTCGGGTCGCCAGATGCCCGAGGGATTGTAGGTCGCATTGTAGATCGAGGGCGCGGTCGAAAACTCGTCATGGAAGGTGACGGCGCCCAGCTTCGAGGGGTCGAGCTGCAGCTGGAAGTTCGCCGCCGTCAGCTGGCCGGCGGCCAGGTTGCGGAACACCAGGCCTTCGCCGCCGCCAAGGTCGAGCTTCACGTCCGATCCGACCTGGCTCAGGCGCGCCTGCACCTCGGCGAAGCTCTTCAACCCCGCGGTCAGCCGCAGCACGTCCTGCGCCGGGTTGAAGTTGTAGATGGCGTCCGAGCCCTGGCCCTTGACGACGACGAAGGTGTCGGCGGCGGCTCCACCCACCAGCACGTCCTGGCCTGCGCCGCCGTAGAGCTGCTGCTGGCCCGAGCCGGAGGCGACGATGACGTTGTCCAGCGCGTTGCCCGCGCCGTAGGTGCCTTGGCCGCCGATGTCGAGGTTTTCGACATAGGGGGTGCGGGCGAGATCGGTGTTGGCCCAGGCGGTGATCTTGTCGACGCCGCCGCCGGCGCCCTCCACCACCGTGACGCCGAAGCCCTGCATGTAATAGACGTCCGCGCCGGCGCCGCCGATCAGCACGTCGTTGCTGCTGCCCCAGAAGCCTTCGCCGGCCGCCGTGCCCGTCATCGTCTCGACGACGTTCTGGCCCCAGAAGTTGATCGCGGGATTGGGTGTCTCGGTCGCCGCCGAGCCGTCGTACTTGAGGTAAGCCATACTCGTTCCGGTCGTTCTTGTTTTAGCGGCGGCGCCCGTCGCCGCTCGCCCGCGCCCCACCGATGCGCAGGCCCACAGATCTACCGGAAGTCCCTCAACAAAATGCTTCTGCGCGATTGTCGCAGATCTTATGTCATATAGTACTTTTTAAGTTCTCTATCGGATCACATGCGCATTCAGCTTTATTGATCCGCCATTAATAAGCTTATCCATAAAGGATTAACTTAATTCGAGCCGATCGATCGGTCAGCCGAGTGTCGAGATGCTTGAGGCGCGGGCCCTCAGACGGGCATGTTGTCGATCAGGCGGGTCTTGCCGAGGAAGGCGGCCGCCAGGATCCGGGCGGGCTCCGAGACGGGGCCAGGGCCCAGACGGGCGAGGTCGTCCGCGCCGCGCACCTCGACGTAGTCCACCTTGCGAAAGCCGGCCCTGGCGAGCGCGCCGATGACCTCGATCTCCGCCTCGGCGACGGGCGCGCCCGCCCGCAGCCTCGTGCAGGCCTCCTGCAGCGCGCGGGCCAGAGCCGGCGCGGCCTGGCGTTCGGCGGCGGAGAGGTAGGCGTTGCGGGAGGAGAGCGCGAGCCCGTCCTCCGCCCGGGCCGTGGGCGCGCCGAGGATCTCGACCGGCAGGTCCAGGTCGCGGGCCAGGCGACGGATGACCTGCAGCTGCTGGTAGTCCTTCTCGCCGAATACCGCGACGTCCGGGGCGCACTGGTTGAGCAGCTTGGCGACCACCGTCGCCACGCCCGCGAAATGTCCCGGACGGGCCGCGCCGTCGAGCGACTCGCTGACGCCCGCCACCGTCACCGTCGTCGAGGCGCCCGGCGGGTACATTTCCGCGACGGTCGGCGCGAAGAGCAGGTCGCAGCCCACGCCCACCAGCAGTTCGGCGTCGCGCGCCTCGTCGCGGGGATAGGCGTCGAAATCCTCGTTCGGGCCGAACTGGGTCGGGTTGACGAAGACGCTCACCACCACCCGGTCGGCGTGGCCGCGCGCCAGCCGAACCAGCGAGAGATGGCCCTCGTGCAGGGCGCCCATGGTCGGCGCGAAGCCCACCCGCTTCCCGGCGGCCCGCCAGGCTCGCACCTGCGCGCGAAGCTCGGCGACGGTGCGGACGATGGGGAGGGACGGACTGGTCATAGCGGGCTTATATGCGCCCGCTTTCCTGAGCGTAAGCGAGAGCGAGAAGGTGGAAGCGGCGACCGCTCGCTCTCCGTGAATTCTTGGCGAAGCGGCGTTCGGCGCGTTGACGCGAGAGGGGGCGGCGGGGTCAGCTAGGTGCCTTGAGTCGGCGCGTCGCCGAGCGGGGGAAACAGGGGCATGTCGCAAGCCAGCGTCATCGTCGTCGGGAACGAGAAGGGCGGGGCGGGAAAGTCCACCATCGCCATCCACACCACCGTGGCCCTGCTGCATGCGGGGGCCAAGGTGGCGGTGCTGGACCTCGATCTGCGCCAGCAGACCACGGGGCACTTCTTCGCGAACCGCGCCAAGTGGCTGGAAGCGAACGAAGCCGTAGCGCCGATGCCGATCGAGCACCCGGTGAGCTCCGACGGGGCGGCGCTCGCCAAGGCGTCCGACGAGGAGGCGCTGGCCCGTTTCCAGGATGCGTTCGACGTCTCCAGCCAGGGCGCCGACTTCGTGCTGATCGACACGCCCGGGGCGGACACAGCGATCAGTCGCGCCGCCCACGGCCTGGCGGACCTGATCGTCACCCCGATGAACGACAGCTTCGTCGACTTCGACATGCTGGGCGTGGTTGATCCCGTGACCCTCGAGCTCACCCGCCACAGCCTCTATTCCGAGACAGTCTGGAACAGCCGCAAGGCGCGCGCGGCCAAGGACCGCAAGATGATCGATTGGGTGGTGCTGCGGAACAGGCTCGCCCCCACCGAGGCGCGCAACCGTAAGCGGCTGGACGAGCGGGTGCAGGCGCTGGCCCGCAAGGTCGGCTTCCGCGTCGGCCCGGGCCTGCGGGACCGCGTCATCTATCGCGAGCTGTTCCCGTTCGGCCTGACCATCGCCGATCTGTCGCCGCAGATCCGGCCCGTCGCCATGTCGCTGCAGCACGTGGCCGCGCGCCAGGAGCTGCGGGTGCTGCTGGGCGCGCTGGGCATCCAGGGCCTCGACGGAGAGCAACTCGCGGCCGAGTAGGCCGTGCTGCTCTATCTAGCCCTCGGCGGCTTGGCGGTCTGGCTCATCCTCCGCGCCAGCCGCAAGTCGCGCCTGCCGCGCCGCGAATGGCGTTTCCTGACCGCGGCCTTCGCCATGGCCGCCTTCGCCGCCGCCGCCTACGCGGGCCTGCGTGAGTCCTGGCCGGCGACGGTGGTGCTGGTCGCGCTTGGATCCTGGCTCGCCCTCTCCAGCCGCCAGCCGCCGGGTTCAGCTGCGCCTGCGCAGCCTGGGCCGCGGATGAGCCTGGAGGAGGCGCGCAGCGTGCTGGGCGTCGGCCCCGAAGCCAGCCGCCAGGAGATCCAGGCCGCCTACCTGCGGCTGATGCGCAGTGTCCATCCGGACAAGGGCGGCACCGCCGGCCTCGCAGCCCAGCTCAACGCTGCGCGCGACCGGCTCATGGGGCGGTAGGTTCGCGATTTCCTCACCCCCGCTTGCCTGCGGGAGAGGGAGACCGCCCGGGGAACATCGGGCCGTGGAGAGGGCAAGCCGCCCCAGAGAATTTCCGGACAGGAAGGGGCGAGGAGCTTATTGGCGAACCAGGCAGGCCAGGCCCTTGGCGCGCATGGCGCGGCAGGTGGCGCGGGCCTCGGCCTGGGTCAGGCCGGTGAAGACGCTGGTGTAGCGGCCGGCTTGGCGGTCGACGCCGCCCTTGGCGTCGCCCAGCTGGCGGCCGTAGCGCTCTTCGACAAGGCTCACCTGGCGGCGCGCGTCGGCCTTGCTGCGGAAGGCGCCGACCTGGACCGAATACTCGCCACGCGAGGTGGGCGTACGCTTGGCCTGGGCGCGTTCGGCGCGCGGGTCGGGCCGGGACTCCACCACCCGGAGCTTGGTGCTGCGTGGGGCTTCGGCCTCGGCCAATACGATTCTCAGATTGTCCTGGTCGCCGTCGCCCTGTTCGACCGGCGCGCGGACCACGGGGCCGTTGGGCAGCGGTTCGGAGAGGTTCTGCGCCACGGTGACCTGCTCGCCGCGGGCGCGCCTGGTCATGACGTTGAAGCCAGTCAGCAGCAGGTCCTCGGCGTGCTGGTCGCGCGAGGCGGCGCTCGGCCCGCCCATCACCACCACGACCAGGCGGCGATTGTCGCGCACGCCGGAGATGGCGATGTTGAATCCCGACGTCCGGGTGTAGCCGGTCTTCAGCCCGTCGATGCCGCCGCCCAGCAGGTGGTTGTGGCCTTTGACGTAGCGGCCGCGGAAGTAGAAGCCCGGCTGGCTGAAGTAGTGGTAGTACTGCGGATAGTCGCGCATCAGCGCCCGGGACAGGATCGCCATGTCCCGCGCCGTCGAGATCTGGCGCGTGTCGGGCAGGCCGTTGGGGTTCACGAACCGGGTGTTCTGCATGCCCAGTTCCTGCGCCCGCAGCGTCATGAGGGCGGTGAACCGCGCCTCGCTGCCGCCGAGCCGTTCGGCCATAGCCGTCGACGCATCGTTGGCGGACTTGATCGCCATGCCCTCGACCGCTTCCTCGACGGTGATCGAGTCCCCGGCGGCGACGCCGAGCTTGGTCGGCGCCTGGGCTGCGGCGCGCGGCGAGAAGACGACCCGGTCGCTGAGCCGAAGCTTGCCGGACGAGAGCGCTTCGAACGTCAGGTAGAGCGTCATCATCTTGGTGAGGGACGCCGGATACCGCGGGCTGTCGCCATGGTTGGAATAGAGCACTTCGCCCGATTTCGCGTCGACCACGATGGCGGCGTACTTGCTGTCCGACGCCGCGATCAAACTGCGGAAGTAGGGCACTTGCGCTTGGGCCGCGGGCGGAGCCGTGGCGAGCAGGGTGGCGGCGGCCAGGCCGAGGGAAAGGAAAAGGCGGCGGGCGCGTCGCAACATGCTTCGTCCGTCGAATCGGGGTGGAGGCGGCCGCGACCGCCTGGGAATCCCGCTTAACATGGCACGCTTACGGTTGCTCACGTGTAAACAGACCTTGAGAACGCGCTGATTGTCGCGCTTGTGATCGTCTTCACGTCGCCGTGATGCGGCGCCGAAAATATTATTGTGCACTGCACAAAAATGGATTGACTCGGGCGGGGAGGCCGACGATAACGCTGCGCAACGATTGAGTTTTTCTTTTGCTTCGCGGTCGCACCGCGCCGCTTCTTCATGGAGAGACCGCATGTCCGTCGCCGACACGGCCAAGTCGACCGTTGAGCAATTTACGACCGCCTCGAACACCGCGTTCAAGGAAGGCGTGGAGAAAACGCTGGCCGCGATGAACGAAGCGAGCGCCTATTCCAAGAAGAACCTCGAAGCCCTGGTGGCCTCGGCGACCGCTGCGGCCAAGGGCGCCGAGACGGTGGGCGCTCAGACCATGGCCTTCTCGAAGAAGGCCTTCGACGACCAGGTGGCCGCGGCCCGTTCGCTCGTCGGCGCCAAGAGCGTGCAGGAAGTCGTCGAGCTGCAGACCACCTACGCCCGCAGCTTCTTGGAAACCTACATGGCGGAAATGGGCAAGCTGACGGAGACCGTCTCCAGCTCCGTCAAGGAAAGCCTGAAGCCGCTGAACGAGCGCGTGACCGACCTCGTCGAGCGCGTCCAAGCGACCCGCTAAGGGTTCAAAGAGCTCTCGTACCGCGCCGCGCGTATCTGGGGCGCTGCTCTCAAGGAAGGCCCGGACCTCTGGTCCGGGCCTTTTCTCATTTGGGCGGTGGGGCTAGATCAGATCCCATGTCCAGGATCGAAGACCGCCTCGCCCAGCTCGGGATCGCCGTGCCCGCGCCCAACGCCCCCGTGGCCAACTATGTCCCCTTCGTTCGTCAGGGCGACCTGCTGCACATCTCCGGCCAGGTGTCCAATGACGCCGGCGGCGGCATCAAGGGGATCGTCGGCGAAGAGGTCGACGCGGAAATGGCGAAGCAGGCGGCGCGGCTCTGCGCGATCAACCTGATCGCCCAGATGAAGGCGGCGTGCGACGGCGACCTCGATCGGGTCGCGCGGGTCGTCAAGCTGAACGGCTTCGTGCAGGCCGGTCCGACTTTTTTCGGGATCCCGGCGGTGCTGAACGGCGCCTCGGACCTGATGGTGGAGGCGTTCGGCGACGCAGGGCGTCACGCCCGCTCCGCGGTCGGCGTTTATCGTCTGCCGATGAACTTCGCCGTCGAGGTGGACGCGGTGGTGGCGCTCCGGCCGTGAGGGCGCGCTTCGGCGAGGCCTGGGACCTGCTGTTCGGCCCGGCGGTGGCGCACCGCGGGCTTTGGGAGCCGGACGGCGCGCCGGAGAACTCGCTGGCCGCCTTCCAGGCCGCCGCAGCCGCGGGCTACGGCGTCGAACTCGACGTCCAGCTTTCCGCGGACGGCGAGGCGATGGTCTTCCACGACGACACGCTTGCGCGGATGACCGGCGCAGAGGGCCGAATCGCCGACCGCACGGCGGCCGATCTCGCCGAGTTGGCGCTGGCCGGAACCGGCGAGCGGATCCCCACGCTTCTGGAGACCTTGGCCCTGGTCGGCCGCCGCGCCCTGGTGCTCATCGAGCTGAAGACGGCCGCCGGTCGCGTGGGGCCGCTGGAGCAGAGGGTGCACGAGATCATCATCGATCATGCCGGCCCCGTGGCCGTGATCGGCTTCAACCCCTATTCGCACGCCTGGTTCGCCGACCGTTTCCCCGGCGTGCTGCGCGGGCTCGACAGCTATTCCTACGCGGGCGCGGGACCGGAACTGAGCGCCGACCAGCGCAAGGCCTACGCCGCGCTCGAACATGTGAAGATCGCCCGCCCGCACTTCCTCGCCCTTGGACTGGACATGTTGCCGAGCGAGGCCGCCCAGCGTCACCGGGCGGCCGGCCTGCCGGTGGCGGCCTGGACCGTGCGGAGCCCAGCTCAATGGGAATCGGTGAAGGGCGGCTGCGACAACTTCATCTTCGAGGGCTTCCGGCCGTGAGCCTGCAGCCGGCGGTCACCGTCCTCCGCCGCATTTCCGAGATCGGCCGCGAAGCCTGGGACGCCTGCGCCGGCAACCCAGCCTACGCCGGCAACCCCTTCATCCGCTTCGACTTCCTCGACAGCCTCGAGCAGGCCGGCTGCGCCGTCGAGCGCACCGGCTGGGGACCGCAGCACATCACGGTCGAGGACGAAGCGGGCCGGACAGCCGCGGTCATGCCGCTCTATCTGAAGAGCCACAGCCAGGGCGAATACATCTTCGACCATGCCTGGGCGGACGCCTATGAGCGCGCCGGGGGGCGGTACTATCCCAAGCTGCTGTCGGCCGCGCCCTTCACGCCCGCCACCGGCGCGCGGCTGCTCATCCGCCCCGACGTCGACGCCGGCGAAGCCCGGGCGATCCTGCTCGGCGGCGCCCTGGCCGTCGCGCAGGAACACAAGGCCTCGTCGCTGCACGTGAACTTCCCCACCCGTGAGGAATGGCTCTGGATGGGCGCGCAGGGCCTCGCGCCGCGCGAGGGACAGCAGTACCACTGGCTCAACCAGGGTTATGCGAGCTTCGAGGACTTCCTGGCCGCGCTCTCGTCCGGGCGGCGCAAGACCATCCGGCGCGAGCGTCGCGAGGCTCAGGCGGGGCTGGAGATCGCCTGCCTGACCGGCCAGGCGCTCACGGAAGAACACTGGGAGGCCTTCTACGGCTTCTACATGGACACCGGTTCGCGCAAGTGGGGGCGGCCCTATCTCAATCGGCGGTTCTTCTCGCTGCTGGGCGAGCGAATGGCTGACCGGGTGCTGCTGGTGATGGCCAGGCGCGAGGGGCGGTGGATCGCCGGCGCGCTCAACCTGATCGGCGGCGACTGCCTCTTCGGCCGCAACTGGGGCTGCGTCGAGGACGTCCCGTTCCTGCATTTCGAGCTTTGCTACTACCAGGCCATCGAGTGGGCGATCGGGCGCGGCTTGGCGAGAGTGGAAGCCGGCGCGCAAGGCGACCACAAGATCGCTCGCGGCTACCTGCCGACTCCGGTGTATTCCGCCCATTACATCGCCGATCCGGCGCTTCGTGAGCCGGTGGAGGCCTTCGTCGCACGCGAGCGCGCAGGCGTGGAGCGTGACATCGAATGGCTCACCGAGGAGTATTCCCCCTTCCGGCAAGGGCAGGCCTGACGTCGAATTTGAGCGCTCCCCGCCATTGCCGGCGTTCCAGGCTCAGGCTCTAGTGCCGGGATTGCAGTTGAGGAGAGTTCCGATGACCGACGCCCGCGCCTTGCTCCTTTCGGCCTTCGCCGGCGCTTGCGCCGCTGCGCTGGCGGCGCCGGCGCTCGCCGCCAGCGTGACGGTTCCGATGGCGCTCGCGACCGAGAAGGGCCCCGGCGCCGCGGTGGGGCAGGTAAGGCTCAGCGACAGTCCGAAAGGCGTCGTGATCAAGCTCGACCTGCACGGCCTCGCACCAGGTCAGCACGGCTTCCACCTGCACGAGAAGCCCTCGTGCGCGCCGGCGGTCGCGGCGGACGGCAAGGTCACGCCCGCCGGAGGAGCGGGGTCGCACCTCGATCCGGCGAAGACCGGCGCCCACCTGGGACCGGAAGGCCACGGGCATCTCGGCGATTTGCCGCGTGTCGAGGTGGGGGCGGACGGTACGGCCGTGGGCTCGGTCACGGCGACGCGGATCAAGTCGGTGGCCGATTTCAGCGGCCACGCCCTGATGATCCACGCCGGCGGCGACACCTATTCGGACACGCCGGCCTTGGGCGGCGGCGGCGCTCGGCTGGCCTGCGGCGTGGTTCCCTAAAAGGCCGACGCGGCGTCCGCCTGAGCGCGCGGCGCCTTGGCTGAGGTGCGATTCAAAAGTTGGAGTGCGCAATGATCGACGGGACCTACGACCGCGACAACGTCTTCGCCAAGATCCTGCGCGGTGAACTGCCTTCCGCCCGCGTGTTCGAGGACGAGCACGTCTACGCCTTCATGGACGCCTTCCCTCAGACCCGGGGCCACACCTTGGTGATCCCCAAGCGCAGCGAGGCCAGGAACCTGCTGGAGGAGGAGCCGCAGGTCCTCTCAAACCTGATCCTAGGTGTGCAGCGGGTGGCGCGCGCCGTCCGCGCTGCGATCAATCCCGACGGCGTGGCGATCATGCAGTTCAACGGCGCGCCCGCCGGCCAGTCGGTCTACCATCTGCACTTCCACATCCTGCCGCGCTGGGAAGGCCAGCCGATGCGATTGCACGCCGTCGGCGAGATGGCGGACATGGCCGAACTCAAGACGCTGGCCGAACAGATCGCCGCCAAGATCAGCTAAGGCGGCGACCCGAACTTTTCGGGCTTCAGCTCGAACGGTGAGGCAAGCGGCTCACCTCGCGGGCCTTGCGCAGGACCTGGTCGAGAGGCTCGTCGGGGAAGACGTAGTCGGCCAGGAAGCTGTCCAGCCAGGCGACGCCTTCGGCCCCCAGCCGGTCTGCCAAGGCGGCCGCGTCGCGAGCGCACTCGTCACGCCATGCGGCCAGCCTCGAAGCTTCGGGTTTGGCGTCCAGTTCGGCCATCCGCCACCTGTACGATCAGGGCTCTCGGTACGCCTTGATCCTTATCATACGATGCTGTGGATATCTCCCGGCGAAATACGGAGCGGGGCCTAAGATTCATCCGGGGAGAGCATGGCGGCCATCCCCCCGCCATCCACCAGCAGGTCCGTTTCCAGTGATGAAGGAGGCGCGGGAGGAGGCGAGGAACGCGATGGCGTCGCCGTCTCGATCATGGCGCTCTCGCGAGAGAGCGGGGCCATGCAAGCGTCGGCCGCGCGGTCACCCCGATTGCGAACGCTAAGACGTCCCGAGCATTCTCATCCTGTTGCAAACCCTGAAGGTCCTACAAAATTCCCGCAAGCGAGACCGCTTCGGAGCAGTCCCGCTCAATGGCCGCGCTTTGCAATTGGTACGCTTCAAGGCAAGAGCGGTTTTAGGCCGACCGCAGTGGACTTTCCGGCCTGCGTGGAATTCAGAAATGTCAGCCGACGACGATGTCCCTGGAGTGCGGCCCTACAACCACCCGGCCGGCGGATGGGGCGCGCTACGCTCCACGGCGCGGGCGGTGCGCGAGCAGACGGACTTCGTCGAAGGTTCGAAGCTGCTCCTGAGGACGAACAAGCCCGACGGCTTCGACTGCCCGGGCTGCGCCTGGCCAGACAAGGAGCACACCTCAACCTTCCAGTTCTGCGAAAACGGCGCGAAGGCCGTGACCTGGGAGGCGACGAAGAAGCGCGCGACCCCGGATCTTTTCGCGGCCCATACGGTGACCGAGCTCGCAGGCTGGAGCGATCACGCACTCGAAGACACTGGCCGTCTCACTCAACCAATGGCCTATGATCCGGCCAGCGACACCTATCGGCCGATCGCCTGGGACGACGCTTTCGCCCGCATCGGTGAGGTGATGCGCGGCCTGGGGGACCCGGGCATGGCGGAGTTCTACGCTTCCGGCCGCACGTCCAACGAAGCCGCCTTCCTCTACCAGCTGTTCGCGCGCGAGTTCGGCACCAACAACTTCCCCGACTGCTCGAACATGTGCCACGAGGCCACCAGCCAGGGACTGCCCAAGTCCATCGGCTTCGGCAAGGGCACGGTGTCGCTGGAAGACTTCGACCATTGCGACCTGATCATCGCCATGGGCCACAACCCGGGAACCAACCACCCGCGCATGATGGGCACGCTGCACGAATGCGCGCGGCGCGGTGTGCCGATCATCGTGTTCAATCCGCTGAAGGAGCGCGCCCTCGAGCGTTTCGCCGATCCTCAGGACAAGGTGGAGATGGCGACCCTCGGCTCGACGCCGATCGCCTCCAGCTACTACCAGGTCAAGGTGGGCGGCGACGCCGCCGCGCTGAAGGGGATCATGAAGGCGCTGCTGGCGCTCGACGCGGAGACGGGCAGGGCGCTCGACCACCTTTTCATCGCCGAGCACACTCTCGGGTTCGAGGCGCTCTCCGCTGATTTGGCGGCGGCCGGCTGGGAGGAGATCGAACAGGCGAGCGGCCTCTCCCGGGCCGACCTGGAACGGGTCGCGGCCGCCTATGCGGCGTCGAGCGCCGCCATGGTTACCTACGGCATGGGGATCACCCAGCACGTTCGCGGCACGAGGACCGTGCAGCAGATCGCCAACCTGCTGCTGCTGCGGGGCAATTTCGGCAAGCCCGGGGCGGGCATCTGCCCCTTGCGCGGACACTCCAACGTCCAGGGCGATCGCACCGTCGGCATCACCGAAAAGCCGTCGGCGGCGCTGCTCGACGGCATCGAACAGGCGTTCGGGTTTCGCCCCCCGGCCGCCCACGGACATGACGCCGTCGCCTGCATGCAGGCCATGGTGGAGGGGCGCGCCAGGGTGCTGTTCTGCCTCGGCGGCAATCTGGCGGTCGCTCTTCCCGATCCCGTGGCCTGCGCCAAGGGGATGCGCAACCTCGACCTCTGCGTCCATCTCTCGACCAAGCTGAACCGGTCGCACCTGCTGATCGGCAAGGAGTCGATCATCCTGCCGGTACTGGGCCGCACCGAGCTCGACCTGCAGGCGGCAGGCCCGCAGGCGGTGACCGTGGAGGACTCGATGTCCATGGTGCACGCCTCGCGCGGGCGCCTCGCGCCGGCTTCCGAGCACCTTCGCTCGGAGCCCGCCATCGTCGCCGGGATGGCGGCGGCGACGCTGCCGCAGAGCCGGGTCGACTGGATGGGACTGGCGGCGGACTACGACCGGATCCGCGACAAGATCGAGGCGGTGTTCCCCGACTTCCGCGACTACAACGCCCGCATCCGCAAGCCGGGCGGCTTCAGGCTGCCAATCCCGCCGGAGGAGCGGGTCTGGAAGACGCCCTCCGGCAAGGCGGAGTTCCTGGTTCTCGACGGGATGGGCGTAGATCCGGCGGCGGACGGCGAAGGCGTGCTGAAGCTGACTACTATCCGCAGCCACGACCAGTACAACACCACCATCTACGGCTTCGACGACCGCTATCGCGGGGTGTTCGGCCGGCGCGACGTGATTTTCATGAACCCGCGCGATCTCGCCGAACGCGGGCTTGAGCATGGGGAAGAGGTCTGGGTCGAGCCGACCGCCGCCGATGGCGCCGAACGCCGGCTCAAGCTGACTGCGGTGCGCCACGACATCGCCTATGGCTCCGCCGCCGCCTACTATCCGGAGGCCAACGGCCTTGTGCCGCTCGCCCAGCATGATCCGGAGAGCGGCACGCCGGGTTACAAGTCCGCGCCGGTCCGCGTCTCCAAGGCTCCAGCGTGACGGCGGATGGTCCGTCCCGGCGCCTGCCCGCCGTTCTATGGCGGGCCGACGACGCGCGCGCTGAGGCCACGTTGCGCGATGTGCCGGAGGAGACGGCGGTCGGGATCAGCTACGATTCCGAGCCCTACGCGGTCCTCATGGCCACGCCCGACGACGTGGCCGACCTGGCCCTGGGATTCACCGTTTCCGAGCGCATCGCTCAGGCCCAGGACGTGACCGAGGTGCGCATCTCGCGGCGCCGGGACGGACTGGTCGCGGACGTGCTGCTGACCGCGGCGGGGGCGAGGCAGGCGCGCGAGCGGCGGCGGCGCAACCTCGAGGGCCGCTCGTCCTGCGGCCTGTGCGGGGTGGAGAGTCCCGAGGCGGCGTTTCGGGCTCTGCCAATCCTGGCCGACGGCCTGCGGATCGCGCCGGCCGCCATCCAATCGGCGCTGGAGGCGCTGGCCGCGGCGCAGGCGCTGGGGCTCGCGACCCGGGCCACTCATGCGGCCGCCTGGGCCTCCAGCGACGGCGCCCTTTTGCTGGTGCGCGAAGACGTCGGCCGGCACAATGCACTCGACAAGCTGATCGGCGCGGCCGCTGCGAAAGGCCTCGATCCCGCCGCCGCCTTCGTCATCGTCACCAGCCGCTGCTCCTACGAGATGGTGGAGAAGACCGCCGTCGCCGGCGTGGCGATGATCGTCGCCATCTCCGCGCCCACTGCGCTCGCCGTCCGCAAGGCCGAGTCCGCCAACCTGACCCTGGTCGCCCTGGCGCGGGAGGACGGCCACATGGTGTTCTGCGGCGCGCATCGCCTGCAGAGCTGATCAGCGCAACGAAAAAGCCCCGGACCGTGCGGTCCGGGGCTCGTTCCGTTTTTGTGGGCTGGACCTAGTCCGCCAGCTCCGGCGTGGGATCCTCGGCGGGCTTTTCGATCACCGGGGCGCCGCGTTCGCGTTCGCCGCCCTCGATCTCGAAGGCCAGCTTGCCGTCCTTGAGCACCACGCGCACGTGGCCGCCCTTGACCAGCCGGCCGAACAGGATCTCGTCCGCCAGCGGCTTCTTGATGTTCTCCTGGATGACCCGCGCCAGCGGCCGGGCGCCGTAGAGCTCGTCGAAGCCGTTCTTGGCCAGCCAGTCGGCGGCGTCGTCGTCCGTCTCGATGGTGACGTGCCGGTCCGCTAGCTGCGCTTCCAGCTGCATCACGAACTTCAGCACCACCTGGCGGATGATCTCCGGCGTCAGGGCGTGGAACTGCACCACCGCGTCAAGGCGGTTGCGGAATTCCGGCGTGAAGGTCCGCTTCAGCGCCTCGTCGACCTCGTCCTCGGCCTTGCCGCGGCCGAAGCCGATCGAGTTCCGCTGGGCGTCGGAGGCGCCGGCATTGGTGGTCATGATCAGGACCACGTTGCGGAAGTCGATCTTCTTGCCGTTGGAGTCGGTTAGCGACCCGTGGTCCATCACCTGCAGGAGGATGTTGTAGACGTCCGGGTGCGCCTTCTCGATCTCGTCCAGCAGGACGACGGCGTGCGGGTGCTGGTCGACCGCGTCGGTCAGCAGGCCGCCCTGGTCGAAGCCGACATAGCCGGGAGGCGCGCCGATCAGGCGGCTCACGGTGTGGCGCTCCATGTACTCGCTCATGTCGAAGCGCAGCAGCTCGATGCCCAGCGTCGCCGCCAGCTGACGGGCCGTCTCCGTCTTGCCGGTGCCGGTCGGCCCGGAGAAGAGGTAGCAGCCGATCGGCTTGTTCGGGTCGCGCAGGCCGGCCCTGGCCATCTTCATGGCCGAGGATAGGCTGTCGATCGCCTCGTCCTGGCCGTAGACCGCGCGCTTCAGGTCGCCTTCCAGCTGCTTCAGCGCCTCGGTGTCGGACTTGGAGACGGACTTCGGCGGGATCCGGGCGATCTTGGCGACGACCGCCTCGACTTCCTTCAGGCCGATGATCTTCTTCCGCTTGGTCTCCGGCAGCAGCATCTGGCTGGCGCCGGCCTCGTCGATGATGTCGATCGCTTTATCCGGCAGCTTGCGGTCGGTGATGTACCTGGCCGACAGCTCCACCGCCGCCTTCAGGGCGTCGCCCGTGTAGCGGAGCTTGTGGAACTCCTCGTAGTAGGTCTTGAGGCCCTTGAGGATCTTGATCGTGTCCTCGATGGTCGGCTCGTTCACGTCGATCTTCTGGAAGCGCCGCACCAGGGCGCGGTCCTTCTCGAAGTGCTGGCGGAACTCCTTGTAGGTGGTCGAGCCCATGCACCGCAGCGTGCCCGAGGCGAGCGCGGGCTTGAGCAGGTTGGAGGCGTCCATCGCTCCGCCGCTGGTCGCGCCGGCGCCGATCACCGTGTGGATCTCGTCAATGAACAGGATGGCGTCGGGGTGGTTCTCCAACTCCTTCACTACCTGCTTCACGCGCTCCTCGAAGTCGCCGCGGTAGCGCGTGCCGGCCAGCAGCGCGCCCATGTCGAGCGAGAAGATGGTCGAGCCGGAGAGCACGTCCGGGACCTGCTTGTTGACGATCTTGCGCGCCAGGCCCTCGGCGATGGCGGTCTTGCCGACGCCGGGGTCGCCGACCAGCAGCGGGTTGTTCTTGGTCCGCCGGCACAGCACCTGGATCGCCCGCTCGACCTCGGCCGCGCGGCCGATCAGCGGGTCGACCTTACCCTGCTTGGCCTTCTCGTTGAGGTTGATGCAGTAGGCCTCGAGCGCCTCGCCGCCGGTCTTGACGGTGGGCTTCTCGTCGTCGTCGGACGAGCCCTTGACGGGCTTGCTCTCGGACGCGCCGGCCTTCTTCGCGATGCCGTGGGCGATGTAGTTCACCGCATCGTACCGCGTCATGTCCTGCTCCTGCAGGAAGTAGGCGGCGTGGCTTTCGCGCTCGGAGAAGATGGCGACCAGGACGTTGGCGCCCGTCACCTCCTCGCGGCCGGAGGATTGAACGTGGATCACGGCGCGCTGGATCACGCGCTGGAAGCCTGCGGTGGGCTTGGCGTCCTCGCCGTCGTCGACGACCAGCGAGCGCAACTCGTTGTCCACGTAGTTGGTCAGGGTGGTGCGTAGCGAGCCGAGTTCGACGTCGCAGGCGCGCATCACGCCGGCGGCGTCCTCGTCGTCCACAAGAGACAACAACAGATGCTCCAGCGTCGCGTATTCATGCTTACGCTGGTTGGCGTAGGCGACCGCGCGATGAAGCGACTCTTCGAGCTGGCGCGAGAATGAAGGCAAGTGCCTCTAATCCTTTTCCATGGTGCACTGGAGCGGGTGTTGATGCCGCCGTGCCGTATCAACGACCTGGGCCACTTTTGTTTCCGCCACTTCGTAGGTGAACACGCCGCACACACCCACCCCGTGCTGGTGTACGTGAAGCATGATCCGAGTCGCGTCTTCGCGCGACTTGTTGAAGAACTGTTCAAGCACATAAACGACGAATTCCATCGGGGTATAGTCGTCGTTTAAGAGAAGCACTCGGTACATCGAGGGCTTCTGAGTCTTGGGTTTAGTCTGAGTGATCACGGACGAGCGGACGCCGGCGCCTTGATCACCCTGCTTCCGTTCGGCCATGGCCAGAACCTCCTGGCGGGACACGCCCGCCGACCTCCTACAATTAGATATGCCAAACATGTCGGTTTGAAAGGGTGGATACATCACGAAAGCGCTGGCCACGGGAGTTGGGCCCCCCGCCGGTCTGCGGTAGGCCATCGCCCAATCATTCGCCCCTGGGCGCCGCTTTTGCACGCAAAATCCGACCGGAGGTGACCGCGTCGGCGCCGAACCTTTGTCTCAGGGCGTCCAGGGTCCGCTCGCTGGCGCGCGTGCGGCGCTCCTCGGACGCGAAGAAGTCGTCTGCCGCCGATTCGGCGTCCACCAGCTCCGCCAGGCCGACGCCGATCAGCCGCCAGGGCCGCGAGCCGGCCTCGCGGGCGAGCAGCTCGCGGCCGACCGCGAACAGGGTTTTGGCCGTCTGGGTCGCGACGGCCAGGGTGCGACGACGGGTCACGATCCGAAAGTCGGTGGTGCGCAGCTTCAGGGTCACGGTCCGGCCCGCCACGCCGGCCGCACGGGCCTGGCGGGCGACCCGTTCGCAGAGCGGCGCCAGCTTGTCCTCCAGCGCCGCCAGCGCGGCGAGGTCGTGCTCGAAGGTGGTCTCGGCGCTGATTCCCTTGCGCTCGCCGTTGGGGTCGACCTCTCGGCTGTCGCGGCCGTGGGCGAGCTCCGACAGCCGAACCCCATGAGCGCCCCAGCGCGCGGCCAGGTCGCGTGGCTCGGCCCGGGCGAGCGCGCCCACGGTGCGGAAGCCGGCCTTCTCCAGCGAGGCGGCCATGGCTGGGCCGACGCCCGGCAGGATTCGCACCGGCCTGGGCGCCAGGAACCGCGCCGCCTCCTCGGCGCCGATCACCGAAAACCCGCGCGGCTTGTCGAGGTCGGAAGCGATCTTGGCCAGGAACTTGTTGGCGGCCAGGCCGATCGAGACCGTCAGTCCCGTCTCGGCCTCGATCCGCGCCTGGAGCCTGGCGAGCGTGAGGGCGGGCGGGGCGCCGTGAAGTCGTTCGGTGCCGGAGAGGTCCATCCAGGCCTCATCCAGCGAGAGGGTCTGCACCAGAGGGGTCAGCTCGGCCACCATGGCGAAGATCCGGCGGCTCTCGGCGCGGTATTTCTCGAAGCTTGGCTTGATCACCACCGCTTCGGGACAAGCCTTCAGCGCCTTGAACATCGGCATGGCCGAGCGGACGCCGGAAATCCGGGCGATGTAGCAGGCTGTGGTGACCACGCCGCGCTTGCCGCCGCCCACGATCACCGGCTTGTCGCGCAGTTCCGGCCGGTCGCGCTTCTCCACCGAGGCGTAGAAGGCGTCGCAGTCCATGTGCGCGATGGCGAGCCGGTCGAGCTCCGCATGCGCCACGATGCGCGGCGTGCCGCAGGACGGGCAGCGGGCCGGCGAGCCGTCGCCCTCCCAGAAGCAGTCGCGGCAGAGCGCCTTCACGCAGGGCCTCCGGCCGGCCAGAGCCAGGCCGCGCCGCGCACGCCGGAGGAATCGCCGTGCCGCGCCTTGCGCACCGGCGTCGCGAAGGCGTCGGAGAAGACGTGGCGGCCGATCACGGCGGGCAGGCGCGCATAGAGTTCGTCCACCTGGGAGAGGCCGCCGCCGAGCACGATCACGTCCGGGTCCAGCACGTCGCAGACCACCGCCAGGCCCCGGCCGAGCCGGTCCACGTAGCGGTCGAGCTCGGCCGCGGCGGCCGGCTCGCCGGCGCGGGCGGCGGCGATCACCGTCTCCGCCGGCCGTCCGGCGGCGCGCGCCAGGCCGGAGCCGGAGACCCACAGCTCCATGCAGCCCCTGCGCCCGCACCAGCAGAGCGGGCCGGGATGCTCTTCAGCGGTGGGCCAGGGCAGGGGGATGTGGCCCCACTCCCCGGCGAAGCGGTTCGCACCCTGCAGCAGGCGGCCGTGCGTCACCACGCCCCCGCCGCAGCCGGTGCCGAGGATCACCGCGAACACCACCTCCGCCCCCGCGCCCGCCCCGTCCTGCGCTTCGGACAGCGCCAGGCAGTCGGCGTCGTTGGCGTAGCGCACCGGCCGTTCCAGCACCCGGGCGAGATCGTCCGGAAAAGCTCGGCCGTTGAGGTGGGTGGAGTTGGCGTTGCGGATGAGTCCGGTGCGCGGCGAGACCGAACCCGGCCCGCAGACACCCACGGCGGTCGCGCGTGCGGCGGCCTGGGTCTCGACCTGGACCACGAGGTCGCGCACGGCCAACAGGGCTGCGTTGTAGTCGGCCGGAGAGGGCGCGCGAACACGGCTCGCGAACCGACCGTCCGCATCGAGGGCCGCAGCCTCGATCTTCGTCCCACCGAAATCCACGCCGATCCGGATCATGGGGCGAGTCATACCCGATTTGTTCCGCCGCGCTGAGTGAGATGCTCCCCCTGAGATGGAGCATCTGCTATTGGCGCAACCCGCATGGCCACGATTCCCGCCGAAGACACCCGCATCCACGGCCTCCGCATCTCTGTCGGCCTGCGCGAGCTGGTCATCGCCGGAGGGTGCCTGGCGATCTTCTACATCCTCGCGTTCAATCCGCGGGCGCTGAACGACGGCGACACCTACTGGCATCTGAAGGCCGGCGCCTGGATGCTCGACCACGGACGGGTGCCGAACTTCGACCCGTTCTCCTTCACCCACCTCAACCAGCCCTGGGTCCCGCACGAGTGGCTGTCCGAGATCATCATGACTTCGGTCTTCCGGGCCGGCGGCTGGACGGCCTATGTGATCCTGTTCGCCTTCGCCGGCGCGCTCTCGATGGGGCTGCTGCTGACCCGGCTGTCGCGCTGGTTCGGGCCGATCGCGCTGGCGCTCACGGCCTGGCTCGCGATCGGCTGCATGTGGATCGGCATGTTCGCCAGGCCGCACCTCCTGGCCCTGCCGCTGATGATCTACTGGACTGGCCGGCTGATCGACGCGCGCAGCGAGGGCCGGGCGCCGCCACTCTGGCTGGCGCTCCTCTTGATCCTCTGGGCCAACCTGCACGGCAGCTTCGTCTTCGGCGCCCTGGTCGCCGCCCCGCTGGCCCTGGAGGCGCTGTGGGAGGGGCGGCGCGATCCCTGGCCGGTGATCCGCGGCTGGGGCGTCTTCGCGGCGGCCTGCCTGGCGGCCGTGCTGCTGACCCCCAACGGCCTGAATGCCCTGACCTATCCGTTCCATATCATGACGATGAAGACGCTGAACGGCATCGTCGAATGGCTGCCGTCCAGCTTCGCCAGGATGTCGGAGTTCCAGGCGGCCATCTTGCTCGTCCTGCTGGTCTGCCTCAGCCGGGGGGTGAAGGTTTCGGTGTTCCGGACGGTGTTGCTGCTCGTCATCCTGCACATGGCGCTGACCCACCAGCGGCACACCCTGGTGCTGGCGATGATCGCCCCGCTGCTGCTTGCCGAGCCGATCGGCCGCAGCTTCGGCCGCGACTCGCCCCGGCCGCTTCGCTCCGGCCTCGCCGTCGCGGCGGTCTTCGCGGCGGGGGCGCTGATCATGGTCGGAGTGCGGGTCTCCGATCCTGTCGTTCGGAACGATGCGGTGACCACGCCCAAGACCGCGCTCGCCCACGTTCCGGCGGCGTTGCGCGCCAAGCCGGTGCTGAACACCTACAGCTTCGGGGGCTATCTGATCTTCAACGGGGTCAGGCCCTTCATCGACGGCCGATCCGACATGTACGGCGACGCCCTGTTCACCCGGCAGATGAGCCTGGTGCGGGGCGACCCGGCCGCGTTCGACGAGGCGGTGAAGGACTACGGCCTGGCCTGGACCATCCTGGCGCCGCGCGAGCCCCTGGTCCGGCAGATGGACGCCAAGCCCGGCTGGAAGAAGATCTACGCCGACCGATGGGCGGTGGTTCACGCCCGGGTCGACGCCCTGGAGACGCCGCCGGCGTCACCGTGAGCCGCCACGGCGTCAAATGGTCGCCGTTCGTTCTCGCGGCGAGATCCCGTTTACCCCGTTTAAGGACATGCCATGTGATCAAGGTGTCACAGGCGGGCGGACGCGTGTTTGGCACGTGGCCGTTCCGCACCACAGCGCCGGGTCCGCAATGACCAAAAAGGTCCTCATCGTCGAGGATAACGAGCTGAACATGAAACTCTTTCATGATCTGCTCGAAGCTCAGGGGTACGACATCCTGGAAACCCGCGAGGGTCTGCAGGCGCTGTCGCTCGCCCGCGAGCACCGGCCGGACCTGATCCTGATGGACATCCAGCTGCCTGAGATCTCGGGCCTGGAGGTGACCAAGTGGCTGAAGGAAGACGAGGAGCTCGCGCCCATCCCGGTGGTGGCCGTGACCGCCTTCGCCATGAAGGGCGACGAGGAGCGGATCCGCGAGGGGGGCTGCGAGGCCTACATCTCCAAGCCGATCTCGGTCGCCCACTTCCTCGACACGATTCGCAAGCTGCTGGATTGACGAGATGACCGCCCGCATCCTGGTCATCGACGACCTCGAGGCCAACATCCGGCTGCTGGAAGCCCGGCTTTCGGCGGAATATTACGACGTGCTGTCCGCGAGGGACGGGCCGTCAGGGATCGAGGCGGCGAAGGAGCTGCAGCCCGACATCATCCTGCTGGACGTGATGATGCCCGGGATGGACGGCTTCACGGTCTGCCGCAAGCTCAAGGAAGACCCGGCCACCCGCCACATCCCGGTGGTGCTGGTGACCGCGCTCGACGGCCGCTCGGACAGGGTGGCGGGGCTTGAAGCTGGGGCCGACGACTTCCTGACCAAGCCGATCGACGACGTCATGCTGTTCGCCCGCGTGCGCAGCCTGACGCGCCTGAAGGCTGTGATGGACGAGCTTCGCGAGCGCGAGGCCTCGGGCCGGCGCATGGGCGTGATCGCGGGCGCCGCCTCGCGCCTGGGCGGGGCCGGCGGGCGGATCCTGGTGGTGGACGACAACGCGAGCCAGGCCGAACGGCTGGCCGGCGAACTGGCGGTCGAGCACCGTCCGGTGGTCGAATCTGATCCCGAGAAGGCGCTGATCGCCGCGCGCGGCCCGGTGGACCTGCTGATCGTCAACGCCGCCGCCGATTCGTTCGACGGCCTCAGGCTCTGCGCCCAAATCCGGTCCGATGAAGCCACCCGCAACCTGCCGCTTCTGGCGGTGGTCGACTTCGCCCAGCGTCCGCGGGTGATCAAGGCGCTGGAGATCGGGGTCAACGACCTGCTGGCCCAGCCGGTCGATCCCGGCGAGCTGTGCGCCCGCGCCAAGACCCAGATCCGGCGCAAGCGCTACACCGACTATCTGCGCAACAATCTCGACCAGTCGCTGGAGCTGGCGGTCACCGACCAGCTCACCGGCCTGCACAACCGCCGCTACATGGACGCGCGCCTGAATGCGCTGATGGAGCACGCGGCCAAGGGCGGCGAGCCCGTGTCGGTGCTGGCGGTCGACATCGACCACTTCAAGAAGATCAACGACGGCTTCGGCCACGACGTCGGCGACGAGGTGCTCCGCGAGTTCGCGCTTCGGCTCGCCTCCAACGTCCGCGCGATCGACATGCCGGTGCGGCAGGGCGGCGAGGAGTTCCTCGTGGTCATGCCCGACACCCACATCGAGGACGCCTACCGCATCGCCGAGCGTATCCGCGGCCACGTCGCCGGCTCGCCGTTCCGGGTGAGCGGCGGGACCCAGTCGCTGGACGTCACCATCTCGATCGGCGTCGCCACCAGCCTGCCGGGCGAGACCCGGTGCGACGCCATGCTCAAGCGGGCGGATGAAGCCATGTACGAGGCCAAGGGCTCCGGCCGGAACCGGGTGGTGCGGGCGGCTTAGGAATCGTCCCTCACCGGGAGGGAGGGCTCCTGCGCAGAATCAAAAACGCCCGGCGTCGGCCGGGCGTTTTGCTGTCAGATCAGGCGCTTGCGCGGCTTACTTGATCTTGCCTTCCTTGAACTCGACGTGCTTGCGCACGATCGGGTCGTACTTCTTCAGCACCATCTTGTCGGTCTTGGTGCGGGCGTTCTTCTTGGTCACGTAGAAGAAGCCGGTGTCCGCCGTGGAATTGAGGCGGATCTTGATGGAGGCGGGTTTCGCCATGGCGCGGTCCTTGGGCGGGCCAGGCGGGCGCGCCGCCGGCAGGTGTTCGAAAGAGGCGCGGAAAATACGAATCCGCAGCCATAAGTCAATGCCGAGGCGGCCTCAGAGGAAAGTCACCGGCCCGCCGGCGCCCTTGGCGAGATGCGGCCGCGGCCGGCCGGCTTGCTCAAGCCGCAGTCGCACCTCGTCGAGCACGAAGCCCGTGATGGGTGCGAGCTTGATGTCGCCGGTCTCGTCGAAGCCCAACCAGGCGATCTCGTCGAGCTCGCCGCAGTCCGGCTGACGCTCCAGCGTGAGCAGCCGCTCGGCCTCCGCCATCAGGAACCAGGTGTCGAACCTCTTGGTCATCATTGTCGGCGTTTTCGCGCGCGCGACGACCTGCAGGGCGTCGAGGTCCGGCGCCACGCCCTGGGCCAGGAATTCGCGCCAGGGGCCGGCGCTCGGCCGCGCCGGCGCAGGCTTGGCCAGCAACAGGCCGGCTTCCTCCCAGGTCTCACGGACCGCGGCCAGCGCCAGCGCCCGGCCGAGCCCCGGCTTCAGGTGGGCGTCGAACACGGCGCGGGCCTCGGGGTTGACGTCGGAGGCGACGGGCGCGCGGTGGTCGGCGCGGTCGAGCCGCCCGCCGGGGAACACCCACATCTGCGGCAGGAAGCTGTGTCCGCGCGCACGCCGCCCCATCAGCACGCGCGGCTTCTCGGCGTCGCGGCGGACCAGGATCATGGTGGCGGAGGGCTTGGCGCGGACGGCGGGCGCGCCGGGCTCGCGCATCGGGCCCTTTGGCTTGATCGGCGCCTGCAGCTGTTCGGTTTCTGACATGCTCCCGTCTCTAAGGCCTTGTTCGGGAGCCGGGAAGGCGGTTCAGCGCCGCCGCTTGCCGCCCATCTTCTGCTTGCGGCCGGTGCGCACGCCGGCCGGGCGCCCAGGCTTGCCGGGCCGGGGCCGGTCGCCGCGGGCGCGCATCCCGAGCCTCGGCCGAGGCGCCGACGCGTCCGCCGGGGCGGGATCGCTCAGCATCTCGAACACCAGGCCCCCGGTGACCGGGGTGGCTTCCGTCAGCCGCACGCGCACGCTCATGCCCAACACCCAGCGCTGCCCGCTGCGCTCGCCCACCAGGGCGTGGGCGCGGTCGTCGTGGACGAAGTATTCGCCGCCCAGGGTCGAGACGGGCACGAGCCCGTCGGCGCCGGTCTCCGCCAGCCGGACGAACAGGCCAAAGCGGGTGACGCCGGTGATCTTGCCGTCGAACTCGGCGCCCACGTGGTCGGCGAGGAAGGCGGCGATGTAGCGGTCCATGGCGTCGCGCTCGGCCGCCATGGCGCGACGCTCGGCGAAGGTGATCATCTCGGCCGTGCTCTTGATCTGGGCGAGGTCGTGGTCCGTGAGGCCGTCGTCGCCCAGCCCGAGCGCCCTTATCAGCGCACGGTGCACGATCAGGTCGGCGTAACGGCGGATCGGCGAGGTGAAGTGGGCGTAGCGCTGCAGATTGAGCCCGAAGTGACCGATGTTCTCGTCCGAATAGATGGCTTGCATCTGGGTGCGCAGCACCACCTCGTTGACGATGTCGGCGTGCGGCGTCTCGCGGGTCTGCTCGAGGAGGCGGTTGAAGCGCTCGGTCCGCACCGTCTCGCCGCGCGTCCAGTTGATCCCCAGCGTCGCCAGGAAGTCTGCCAGCGCCTGCAGCTTCTCCGGGCTCGGAGCGTCGTGCACGCGATAGATCAGCGGCGAGCGCTTGGCCTCGAGCTGCTCGGCGGCGCTGACGTTGGCCTGGATCATCATCTCCTCGATCAGCCGGTGGGCCTCGAGGGAGCTCCTGGGCGTGATGCTGGCGATCCGGCCCATCTCGTCGATGGCGACCTTGCGCTCCATGCTGGCGATCTCGACAGGCGAGCGGGCGAGGCGGCCTTTCAGCATGGTGCGATAGGCGCCCCAGAGCGGCTTCAGGATCGGCTCCAGCAGCGCGCCGGCCTTGGGATCGGGTTCGCCGTCGATGGCCGCCTGGGCCTGTTCATAGGAGAGCTTGGCGGCCGACCGCATCAGGCCGCGGACGAACCGGTGCGAGCGCTTGCGTCCGTCGGCGCCGAACACCATCCGCACGGCCAGGCAGGCGCGGTTCTCGCCCTCCCTGAGCGAACACAGGCCGTTCGACAGCCGCTCCGGCAGCATCGGTTCCACGCGGTCGGGGAAGTAGACGCTGTTGCCCTTCTCCCGCGCCTCGCGATCCAGCGCCGAGCTCGAGGTCGCGTAGGCGGCCACGTCGGCGATGGCGACCCAGACGATCCAGCCGCCGGGATTGGCCTCGTCCGTGTCGGCCTCGGCGTAGACGGCGTCGTCGTGGTCGCGCGCGTCGGCCGGATCGATGGTGATCAGGGGGATGTCGCGCAGGTCCTCGCGGCCCTTCAGCGTCGGCGCCTGGGCGGCCTCCGCCTCGGCTTCGGCGGCCTCGCTGAAACCGGTGGGGATGCCGTGGGCGTGGATGGCGATCAGCGAAGCGGCGCGCGGCTCGTCCTCTCGGCCGACCACCTCCAGCACCTTGCCTCTGTGAGGCCCGTACCGGCGCTCTGCAGGGCCCACCTGCGCCACCACCAGATCGCCGTCGCGAAGCTCGCCGGCTTCGTGCTCGGAGAGAACCAGGCTCTGCTTCGAGCGGCGGTCGACCGGCTCGACGCGGATCTCGCGGCGCGCCTTGCGCACCACGCCCAGCACCCGGTGCGCGCTCTGCCCCAGCCGTTTGATCAGCCGCGCCTCGAACTCGCCGTTCTCCAGCCGCACGAAGCGCACCAGCACCCGGTCGCCCAGGCCAGGGGCCGACCCGGCCTCGCCGCGCGACGGCGCGAGCGGCGTGAGCGGCGCGTCTTCGCCCTTGGTCAACCTGACCAGCAGGTCGCCATCGGGATCGCGCTCCACCACGTCGGCGACGCCCACCTCGGGCAGGGCGCCGGTCTCGGCGAAGCCGCGGCGGCCACGGCGTCCCAGCGCGCCTTCCTCCTGGAGCGTATTCAGCATCTCGCGAAGCGCCCGCCGGTCGCCGCCTTTGAGCCCGAAGGCGAGGGCGATCGCCGCCTTGTTGGTCTCGCCGCTCTCGCGGATGAACCTCAGCAGGGTCTCGCGGTCAGGCAGGCCCTGCGGCGGACGTGACGACTTGGGCGAGCGAGGACGGGCCATGAGTCTGCTTAGCAGCTTTGAACGCCGAGTCTCTGGGAACGGTTCTGCTGAACGCCCCCTTAGCCAGCTTCGCTGACAGCTCCCCGGCTGCGCAGGGGAGCAGCGGTTCGCTCCTCCACCGCGAAGCGGGGGAGGTGGATCGCGCCGCAGGCGCGAGACGGAGGGGGCGTCTAGTCATCATCCTCTTCGCGGAAGGTCCCCATCAGTGTCAGCCCGTCGATCGTGGTGGCGCCGTCCTGCTTCCGCACCGTTCGGACCTCGCCATCGCCGGACTCGCGGATCGCATCCGCAAGCCGTTCCGAGTGGGTGACGAGCCAGACCTGGGTGCGTTCGGCCGCCTTGCGGACCATCTCGGCCAGCGGCTCCATGAGATCCGGATGCAGGCTCGATTCCGGCTCGTTGAGCGCGATGAACGGCGGCAGGCGGTAGGCCATCAGCGCGCCGGCGAGGCCCAGGAACCGCAGGGTGCCGTCGGAAAGTTCAGCCACCTGGAATTCGCGGTGCGGAAACTCGGGATAGCTCATGGAGAAGCTGGCGGTGCGGCCTGGGTGGGCAATGTTCAGCTGGGCGCCGGCGAAGGCGCCGGCGACAAGGGCGTCGAGGTCGCGCGTCTCCTGGCGGACGTGCGCGAGCGTGGCGAACACGGCGGCGAGGTTCGACCCATCAGACGAAAGCGTCGGCGCTGCGACGCCGACGCAAGGCCTGCGCAACGGGGAATCCGCGTCCGTCCGCAGGTCGTGGTAGAACCGCCACTCGGACAGCGTCCGGCGGATCAGGTCCAGCGTCGGAAAGCGTGACGGATCCTCCAGGCGGCCCAGCACCGTCTCCGACTCCAGGATGTCGATGTCGATTTCGGCGGGGCGACCGTCCTCGTCGCGGACCATGACGTGCAGCCCCTCGCGCTCCATCATGCGGACGCGCCGGCGCCCGCCGATAAGGGTGAGGGCCTCAAACTTGATGTGCGGGGCGAGCGGGAACGGTGGGACGGGGTCTGGCGGGAAGCCGATCTCGACCTCGTAGCGATAGGAAGCTTCCAGCCGGGTCGGCTCGGCGAAGCTGGCCGCGACCATGATGCGCGCCGGCCCCTTCTTACGTGGACCCGCCCAGAAGGCGAGGTCCAGTCCCTCCCGCGCCAGTTCCTGACCTAGAGTGTTCGTCGCCGCCGCGCGCAGCAGTTCCAGCCCGCGGTAGAGGTTCGACTTGCCGACGCCGTTTGCGCCCACGAACACGTCGAGACGCGACATCGGGTAGTGGATCCGCTGCAGCGACCGGTAGCCCGCGGCGGAAAACTCGCGAACCGGAAGGACCATGGCCCAGCTGTAGCACTAGAACGTAAGGAGAACAATGCTCCTATCCCCCGAGCACCGCGAGAGAGGGGGAGGGAAGGGACAGGGCTAGGCGGTGGCCACCTTTTTCTTCGCGACGGCTTTTTTCTTGGCCGCGGCCTTATTCCGGGTCGCCTTTTTCGCGGCGGGTTCGGCCTTGGCCTTGGCGGCGCGGGCGGGCTTCTTCTTAGACCCGCCCTTAGCTTCGCGCTCGGCGAGCAGCTTGATCGCCTCGTCGAGCGTCAGCGCCTGCGGGTCGGCTCCGCGCGGGACGTTGGCGTTGGTGGCGCCGTGCTTGATGTAGGGGCCGTAGCGGCCGGAGAGCACGCGCACGGGCTGTCCGTCGCCCGGGTGGGCGCCGAGCTCCTTCAGCGCCTGGGCCTCCCCGCGGCGTCCCGCGCCGCCCGCGCGCTTCTCGGCGAGCGCAGCCACCGCGCGGTTCAGGCCCACCTCGAACACCTCGTCCACCGAGGAGAGGTTGGCGTAGGTGCCCGCGTGCTGGACGAAGGGCCCGTAGCGGCCGATGCCGGCCAGGATCGGCTGGCCGTCCTCGGGGTGGACGCCCACCTCGCGCGGCAGGCGCAGCAGCCGAAGCGCCTTTTCCAGGTCCATGATCGCCGCCGACCAGCCCTTGGGCAGGCTGGCGCGCTTGGGCTTCTCGCCTTCGCCGAGCTGGACGTAGGGGCCGAACCGGCCGGCCTTCAGCCAGACCGTCTGGCCGGTCTCAGGATCGGTCCCGAGCTCGCGGTCGCCGTTCTCGCCGCCGTTCTCCTCTCCCTCGGCCTGGCCGATCGGGCGGGTGTAGCGGCACTCGGGATAGTTGGAGCAGCCGACGAAGGGGCCGAAGCGGCTGGTCTTGAGGCTCAGCCGGCCCGTCCCGCAGGTCGGGCAGACGCGCGGGTCGGCCCCGTCGGCCTTGGGTGGGTAGAGGAAGGGCGACAGCGCGCTGTCGAGGGCGTCCAGCACCTCGCGGGTGCGCAGGGAGCCGATCTCCTCGGTCTTGGCGTGGAAGTCCTGCCAGAACTCGCGCAGCAGCACCTTCCAGTCGAGCTCGCCGGCCGACACCAGGTCGAGCTTCTCCTCGAGGGCCGCGGTGAAGTCGTACTCCACGTAGCGGCCGAAGAACTCTTCGAGGAACACGGTGACCAGGCGGCCCTTGTCCTCCGGTACGAAGCGGTTCTTGTCCATGCGCACATAGGCGCGGTCGCGCAGCACCGACAGGATCGAGGCGTAGGTCGAGGGCCGGCCGATGCCGAGCTCCTCCATCTTCTTGACCAGGCTGGCTTCGGAGTAGCGCGGGGGCGGCTCGGTGAAGTGCTGGTCGGCGCGTGCGGCGGCCACGCGGGCGTCGGCGCCGTCGCGCACCTGCGGCAGCCGGCCGCCTTCTTCGTCGCCAATTTCTCCGGGAGCGCCCGCAACGCCCTGCGTTGCGGGTGGGTCATCGCGGCCTTCCTCGTAGACCGCGAGGTAGCCGTCGAAGAGCACCACCTGGCCGGTGGCGCGCAGGCCGGTCTTCCCGTCCTGGCCCTCCATGTCGATGGTGGTGCGCTCGATCCGCGCGGACTCCATCTGCGAGGCGATCATCCGCTTCCAGATCAGCTCGTACAGCCGGCCAAGGTCGCCTTCGAGCCGCATCTTGCCGGGGTTGCGGGCGAGGCTGGTCGGGCGGATCGCCTCGTGCGCCTCCTGGGCGTTCTTGGCCTTGGTGGAATAGAGCCTGGGTTTCTCGGGGACGTACTCGCGGCCGTAGAGCCCGCCGATGACGCCGCGCGCCTCGTCCAGCGCCTCGGGCGCGGTCTGCACGCCATCGGTCCGCATGTAGGTGATCAGGCCGACCGTCTCGCCGCCGATGTCCACGCCTTCGTAGAGCTTCTGGGCGGCCTGCATGGTCCGTTGCGCCGAGAAGCCGAGCTTGCGGGCGGCCTCCTGCTGCAGGGTCGAGGTGGTGAAGGGCGGGGGCGGGGAGCGCTTGGCCGGCTTCTTCTCGACGGCGGCGATGGTGAAGGTGGCGGCCTTGACCGCGTCGCGCGCCGCGTGCGCCGCGGCCTCGTCGGCCAGGTCGAACTTGGTGAGCTTCTTTCCGTCGTGCTTGACCAGCCGCGCCAGGAAGGCGTCGCTCCCGCCGGAGGTGACGTCGGCCTCGACGGTCCAGTACTCCTGGGTCTTGAAGCGCTCGATCTCCAGCTCGCGGTCGACGACCAGGCGCAGCGCCACCGATTGGACGCGGCCGGCCGAGCGCGAGCCCGGCAGCTTGCGCCAGAGCACCGGCGAGAGGGTGAAGCCCACCAGATAGTCGAGCGCGCGGCGCGCCAGGTAGGCGTCGACCAGCTCCATGTCGATGTCGCGGGGATTGGCCATCGCCTCGGTGACCGCAGACTTGGTGATGGCGTTGAACACCACCCGCTGGACGGTGGCGTCCTTCACGGCGCGCTTCTTCCGCAGCACTTCCAGCACGTGCCAGGAGATGGCCTCGCCCTCGCGGTCGGGGTCGGTGGCGAGGATGATCTTTTCGGCGCCCTTCGCGGCCTCGGCGATGGCCGCGAGCTGCTTGGCCCCGCGCCCGTCGACCTCCCAGGACATGGCGAAGTCCTCGTCCGGGCGGACGGAGCCGTCCTTGGCCGGGAGGTCGCGCACGTGACCGTAGCTGGCGAGGACCTTGTAGTCCGATCCCAGGTACTTGTTGATGGTCTTGGCCTTGGCCGGACTCTCGACGACGACGACTTTCATCAACTCTCTGGCGTTCCGCGGGCGGAGCGCCCGAACCCTAGTGAAGCGCGGGAAGGTGGGGGCGGGCCATCGCCGATGTCAACGGGCGCCGCAAATTCGGTTCGTCTGGTTGCAGCTCACGCGGCGGCGACCAGCCCGCCAGGAAGCAGCTCGGCCCGCCCAGCGAGCGAAAGCTCGACCAGGGCGGCGAAGACGGCGGGGGGCGCCGCCGCGGCCGCGCGCACGATCTCGTCGCGCGAGACTGGCGTGGGCGAGAGCAGGGCGGCGATCCGCTCGGTCAGGCTGGTGTCAGGCGCGGGCGGCGGCACGACGTAGGGCGGCGACTCGCGCTCGGAAAGGCCGCGCCAGCCCTCTAGGGCGCGCAGCACGTCCTCGGCGCCTTCGCAGAGCGCCGCGCCCTGGCGGATCAGGTCATTGGTTCCCTTGGCCCTCGGATCGAGGGGCGAGCCGGGCACCGCCAGCACTTCGCGGCCCTGCTCGCCGGCCAGGCGCGCGGTGATCAGCGAGCCGGAGCGGGCCTCGGCCTCGACCACCACCACCGCGCGGGAGAGGCCGGAGATGATGCGGTTGCGGCGCGGGAAGTCGCGTGCGACGGCGGTGCGCCTGGGCGCGCTTTCCGAGACGACGCAGCCCTGCTCGACGAGGCGGGCGTGCAATTCGGCGTGGTCCGGAGGATAGATGTCAGCGATGCCGCCGCCCAAGACGGCGACGGTCCCGAAAGGAAGCGCGCCTTCGTGCGCGGCCCCGTCGATGCCTCGGGCCATGCCGGAAACCACCACCAGCCCCGCTTGGCCGAGCTCGGCCGCCAGCCCCCTCGCGAAGCGCTGGCCGGCGGCGGAGGCGACGCGAGCGCCGACGATGGCGACGCATGGGCGGCTCAACAGCTCCGGCCGGCCCCAGGCCCAGATCAGCGGCGGGGGCGGATCCAGCGCCGCCAGGGCCTGTGGAAACACGGGCTCGCAGGATGCGATCAACTGGGCGCCGAGCGCCTCGCCGTCCGCCAGCTCGCGGTCAATCTCGGCGGCGCTGGGCAGGCGCAGCGCGCCGGCGCGGCCCCCGCGTCGCGCGAGTTCGGGAATCGCCTCCAGCGCCTCCGCGGGCGAGCCGAAGCGGGCGATGAGTTGGTCGAACACCACCGGGCCCACGGTCTCGGCGCGAGCGAGCGTCAGCCACTCGCGGCGGCCGCGGGCGTCGAGCTTGCGGATCACGCCTGGGCCTGCTCCTGCGCCTTCTTGGTGCCGATGCGGGGCTCCTCGCCCTTCAGCAGGCGGCGGATGTTGGGGGCGTGGCGTATGTAGATCAGCAGGGCCATGAAGCCGGCGAGGAGGGCGACCACCGGCCGGCCGAACAGCAGGGCGTAGACCGGCGCCAGCAGAGCGGCGACCAGCGCCCCCATGGACGAGATGCGCGTCAGGAAGGCCGCGGCCAGCCAGGTCGCGCCGGCGGCCAGCCCCACCGGCCACGCGGCCGCCAGCAGGGTGCCGAAGAAGGTCGCCACGCCCTTGCCGCCTCTGAAGCCCAGCCACACCGGGAACAGGTGCCCGAGGAAGGCCGCGCCGCCGGCGAGCGAGGTCACCACCGCCTGGGCCTGTATATTCGCGTCGCGCGTCGCCAGCCAGGCCATCAGCACCGCCAGCGCTCCCTTGCCGCCGTCGCCCAGCAAGGTCGCCAGCGCCAGCCCCTTGCGTCCGCTGCGCAGCACGTTCGTCGCGCCGATATTGCCCGAGCCGATCGAACGTGGATCGCCCGCCCCGGCCGCGCGCATGACCAGGATCCCGAATGGAATCGAGCCCAGCAGGTAGCCGCCGATCACGGCGGCCGCGATCAGCGTCGGATTGATGTCAGCCGGCATAGCGCGCCTCCCGTCCCCGCGCCGTGGTAGCCCGCGCCGAGCCCGCCGTCACCTAGAGGGAGGCGCCGTCGAAGGTCTCGGTCGGCACGGACTCGAGGTCGAAGCCCTCCAGGCAGCGGGCGTTCACCGCCACCGTGCCGGGCCCCTGCACGAACGGGGAGACGCCGCAGCTCTGGCAGAACCTATGGTCGAGCACGTGCTTGTTGAACTTGAAGGAGCCCAGCGCATCGGCGCCGCGCTCGAGCTTGAACTGCGCTTCCGGCACGAACCAGTGCAGATAGCCCTTGGGCCGGCAGATGGAGCAGTTGCAGGACATCAGCTTCTGGGGATCGCCCTCCGCCTCGAACGCCACCGCCCCGCACTTGCAGCCGCCACGCCAAGTCATGACCAAGTCCTCCGCGCCTTCAACGCACGGTAGGCGGAAAAAGGCGTGGGGGGCAAGAACATAAGAAGAACTTGTATACCGCCTGCGGGAAAGCGAGACCGCGCGCCGCTAGGCGCTGAACACGGTGCGGCCGTCGACCAGGGTGCGCAGGACCTTGCCCTGCAGGCGCCGGCCGTCGAAGGGCGAGTTCTTGGACTTCGACAGCAGCCTGTCCGCGTCGATCACCAGCGGCGCGTCGAGGTCGCAGAGCACCAGGTCGGCAGGCGCGCCCTTGGCCAGCCGACCGGCGGGCAGGCCGAGCAGGTCGGCCGGCGCGCAGGTGACGGTGCGGATCAGGTCGATGAGCGGGATGCGGCCCTCGTGGTGGAAGGCGAGCAGGGCGGGCAGCAGGGTCTGCAGGCCCACCGCCCCAGGGGCGGCTTCGTCGTAGGGCAGGCGCTTGTCCTCAGCCGGAGCCGGCGCATGGGCGGAGACCACGATCGGGATCTGGCCCGTGGCCACCGCCTCGATCGTCGCCTGGCGGTCGTCCTCGGAACGCAGCGGCGGGTCCAGCTTGCAGAAGGTGCGGTAGTCGCCGATGTCGATCTCGTTGAACGAGAGATGGTTGATAGAGGTCGTGGCGACCACGGGCAGGCCCTTGGCCTGGGCCCGCGCCAGGCTTTCGAGCGCGCCGGCGGTGGTCAGCTGATCGACGATCAGCTGCGCGCCGGTCAGCTCGACCAGCGCCAGGTCGCGCTCGAGCATGATCTTCTCGGCTGCGGCCGGCGCGCTGGGCAGGCCCATGCGCGCGGCGAACTCGCCGGAGGTGGCGGCCGCGCCGGCGGAGAGCCACGGGTCGGCCGGGCGATGGGCGACCGGAACGCCGAAGGCCTTGGCGTAGGCCAGCACGCGCTGCAGCACCTTGGAATTGGTGATCGGCCGGTCGGCGTCGGTGACGTAGACGCAGCCGGCCTCGCGCATCAGGCCGATCTCGGCCATCCGCTCCCCCGCGGCGCCTTTGGTGGCGGCGCCGGCCGGATAGACGTGGACCAGCTCGATGTCGCGCGCCCGGCGCAGGATGAAGTCGACCACCGCCGGATCGTCGGCCACCGGATGGGTGTCCGGCTGCACGACCACCGAAGTCACGCCGCCCGCCGCTGCGGCCAGTCCCGCGGACTTCAGCGTCTCCTTGGGCTCCGCGCCCGGCTCGCCGGTCTTCACGCGGATATCGACCAGGCCGGGCAGCACCGCCTTGCCCGCGGCGTCCACCACCTCCAGGTCCGGCGAGAGCGCGCCGGCGTCGGCGCCCTTCACGACGTCGGCGATGACGCCCTCGACGACGATCACCGCGCCGGGCCCGTCGTAGCCGCTGGCGGGGTCGACGAGGCGCGCGTGGATGAAGGCGGTCGGACGCGTTGGCATCAGTTGTTGTCCAGCCGCGCTTCGAGCGAGGCCAGCACCGCCATGCGGGCGGCCACCCCCATCTCCACCTGGTCCTGGATCAGGCTGACGGAGAGGTCGTCGGCGACGTCGGAGTCGATCTCGACCCCGCGGTTCATCGGCCCGGGGTGCATGACGCGGACGTTCGGGGCGGCGTGGGCCAGCTTCTCGCGGTCGAGGCCGTAGAAGCGGAAGTACTCCCGTTGCGAGGGCGCCATCACGCCGTCCATCCGCTCCAACTGCAGCCTGAGCATCATGACGACGTCGCAGCCCGCCACGCCCTTCCGCATGTCGTGGAACACCTCGACCCCCCAGCGCTCGACCTGGGCCGGCATCAGGGTCGGCGGGCCGACGAGGCGGACGTGGGCGCCCAGCATCTGCAGCATGGCCACGTTGGAGCGCGCGACCCGGCTGTGCAGGACGTCGCCGCAGATCGCGATCTTCAGTCCCGCAATGCGACCGAAGGCGCGCCGCATGGAGAGGGCGTCGAGCAGCGCCTGGGTGGGATGCTCGTGCTGGCCGTCGCCGGCGTTGATCACCGAGCAGGTGACCTTCTGCGAGAGCAGGCTGGCCGCGCCGGACGAGGCGTGACGCACCACCAGTAGATCCGGCTGCATGGCGTTCAGCGTCACCGCCGTGTCGATCAGCGTCTCGCCCTTGGCGATGGAGGACGAGCGCGGGCTCATGTTGACGACGTCTGCGCCCAGCCGTTTGCCGGCGATCTCGAACGAGCTCTGGGTCCGCGTCGAGTTTTCGAAGAACAGGTTCATCAGGGTGCGGCCCCTGAGCAGGTCCAGCTTCTTGGACGTCTGGCGGTTCAGGGAGACGAAGCCGTCGGCGAGGTCGAGGAGGCTCGCGACCTCCACCTCGTTCAAATCCAGGACGGAAATGAAATGGCGCTTCGGGAAGGGAAAGGTCCGCTGGAGGACCTCGTTCAGACCAGGCGCCGGCGTGCTCATTAAAGTGGCGTCTTAGGCGCGTTTGAGGGACGGCTCAAGCGGGCCCGCGCAGCCGGTCCAGCGCGCCCTGCAGGATCCAGGCGGCCGCGGCCTTGTCGACCACCTCCGCGCGGCGGGCGCGCGTGACGTCCATCTCCTCGATCAGCATGCGGTTCACCGCCATGGTCGACATCCGCTCGTCCCAGAAGGCGATCGGCAGGTCGCGTAGCCGAAGCAGGTTGCGGGCGAAGGCGCGGTTGGATTGGCAGCGAGGGCCCTCCGTCCCGTCCATGTTGACTGGCAGGCCGATGACGAGGCCGGCGGCCCCCCGGCTTTCCATCAGTGCGAAGAGCCGGTTCGCATCGTCGGTGAACTTGGCCTTGCGAATGGTCTCCAGGGGCGTGGCCACGGAGCGCGTGACGTCCGAGACCGCCACGCCCATCGTCTTCTCGCCCAGGTCCAGGCCCACGAGAGGGGCGTAGGCGGGCAGGGCGGCGGGCAGTTCGGTCAAGTCCAAGACGGCCATGCGCTCCTCTTAGCATAGACCGTAGACACCGTTGTCCAGCCTATTCCGATAGGAATTATATGTATTTGTCTTTATTGTAGAAATTGGTGATCCGCCGGCTCATACGTCTAGCCTTCACATGGAGGGTTTTGGCGATGTCGGCGGGTGAGATCGAATGGCCGACGAAGCGCCGCGAACTTCACAACCACCATATGGATTCGACGATCTGGGACCGCTTCGTCTTCCGCGACGACGACATCATCGTCGCGACCTACGCCAAGTCGGGCACGACCTGGACCCAGCACATCGTCGGCCAGCTGGTGTTCGGCGGAGATCCCGACGTGCAGATCTCCCAGATCTCGCCCTGGCTCGACCTCCGGATCATGCCGCCGGACCTGCTCGACCAGGTCGATGCGCAGCAACATCGGCGCATCGTGAAGACGCACCTGCCGCTGGATGCGCTGACCTTCTCGCCAAAGGCCAAGTACATCTACATCGCCCGCGACGGCCGGGATGTCGTCTGGAGCATGTACAACCACCACAGCAGCGCCAATCAGATGTGGTACGATGCGCTTAACGGCCCGGGCCTGGTGGGGCCGCCGATCGATCGTCCCGATCCCGACATCCGCAGCTACTTCCACACCTGGATGGAGAAGGACGGTTGGCCGTTCTGGGCCTTCTGGGAGAACATCTCGACCTGGTGGGCGGCGCGCGGCCTGCCGAACGTAAAGCTGATCCACTTCAACGACTTGAAACGAGATCCCGAGGGCGAAATCCGGGCCATCGCGGACTTCCTGGGCTGTGAGGTCGCCGCCGACCGCTGGCCGGTGATCCTCGAGCACTGCACCTTCGCGTGGATGAAGGCGAACGCCGAGAAGGTGACGCCGTTGGGCGGCGCGATCTTCGAGGGCGGCGCCAAGGCCTTCATCAACAAAGGTGTCAATGGCCGCTGGCGCGACGTTCTCACGCCCGAGGACAACGCCGTTTACGAGCGCCGCGCGCTCGCCGAACTCGGCCCCGACTGCGCCCGCTGGCTGGCCGAAGGCGCGCTGGCCAAGGCCGAGCCGGCTTAGAGCAAGAACCACGAACCACGCGAACCTCCCCTTTCCGTCATGGCCGGGTTTGTCCCGGCGACCCATCCCAATGTCGTTCCGCAACAGCTGAGGCAGCCGCTTTGGGCTGGCTGGCCCGGACAAGCCGAGCCATGACGGATTGATTGTTCGTGTAGTTCGTATGGTTCGTGGTTCGATCTTCTGCGCAGAGCTTGCCTTTTCGCCCCTCGGGCGGCTAACCCACGCGCTCAATTTCCAAGGAGAGATGGCATGTCCATCGATGCGGCGACCGTCCGCAAGGTCGCCAGGCTCGCCCGGATCGCCGAGCTCGAGGATCGGCTCGACCCGCTGTCCAAGGAGTTGTCCAGCATTCTCGCCTGGATCGAGCAGCTGAACGAGGTCGACACCGAGGGCGTCGAGCCCATGACCTCGGCGGTGAAGACGCCGCTGCCAATGCGCGAGGACGTGGTCACCGACGGCGGCGATCCGGCGCGCGTGCTCGCCAACGCGCCCAAGGTCGTCAGCAACTTCTACGTCGTGCCCAAGGTGGTCGAATAGATGTCTGAGCTCACTTCGCTCACGTTGAAGGCGGCGCTCGATGGGCTCGCCGCCAAATCCTTCTCGGCGGCCGAACTCACCCAGGCCCACGTCGAGGCGGTCGAGGCCGCCCGGGCGCTGAACGCCTATGTCGTCGAAACCCCGGAGAAGGCGCTGGAGATGGCCCGCGCCTCCGACGACCGCCGGGCGCGCGGCGAAGCCGGACCCTTGGAAGGCGCGCCGCTCGGGATCAAGGACCTGTTCTGCACCGAGGGCGTCTCCTCGACCGCCGCCTCCAAGATCCTCGGCGGCTTCAAGCCCACCTACGAATCCACCGTCACCGCCAATCTTTGGCGCGACGGGGCGGTGATGCTGGGCAAGCTCAACATGGACGAGTTCGCCATGGGCTCGTCCAACGAGACCTCGGCCTATGGACCGGTGGTCAATCCCTGGCGCAAGCAGGGCTCCAACGCCGACCTGACGCCGGGCGGCTCGTCCGGCGGTTCGGCCGCGGCGGTCGCGGCTGAGCTTTGCCTGGGCGCCACGGCGACCGATACCGGCGGCTCCATCCGCCAGCCCGCGGCCTTCACCGGCACGGTCGGGATCAAGCCGACCTACGGACGCTGCTCGCGCTGGGGCGTCGTCGCCTTCGCCTCGTCGCTCGACCAGGCCGGCCCCATCGCGCGGACCGTCGAGGACGCTGCCATCCTGCTCAAGTCGATGGCTGGCCACGACCCGAAGGATTCGACGAGCCTGCCGGTCGAAATCCCTGATTTTCCGGCGTTCGTCGGAAAGTCCGTGAAGGGGCTCAAGGTCGGCGTCCCGAAGGAATACCGGGTCGACGGAATGCCCGCGGAGATCGAGGCGCTCTGGTCTAAGGGCGTCGAGTGGCTGAAGGAGGCGGGCTGCGAGATCGTCGAGGTGTCGCTGCCGCACACCAAGTACGCGCTTCCGGCCTACTACATCATCGCCCCGGCCGAGGCCTCGTCGAACCTCGCCCGCTACGACGGCATGCGCTACGGCCTGCGCGTCGACGGCGCGAACCTGACCGACACCTACGAGAAGACCCGCGCCGAAGGCTTCGGAACCGAGGTCAAGCGCCGCATCCTGATCGGCACCTATGTGCTCTCTGCTGGCTATTACGACGCCTACTACCTGAAAGCGCTGAAGGTCCGGCGGCGCATCGCCGACGACTTCGACCAGGCCTTCCAGAAGATCGACGCGCTTTTGACGCCGACGGCGCCCTCGGCGGCGTTCGCGCTCGGCGACAAGTCGGACGATCCGGTGGCGATGTACCTCAACGACATCTTCACGGTGACGACCAACCTCGCGGGCCTGCCGGGGATGAGCCTGCCGGCGGGTGTCGACGCGTCCGGCCTGCCGCTCGGATTGCAGCTGATCGGTCGTCCTTTGGACGAGGGATCCCTATTTTCACTGGGCGGCGCGATCGAGAAGGCGGCGGAGTTCCGCGGCCGACCGCAGAAGTGGTGGTGAGCCGATGAGCGAGACGGCTGAGAAATCCAAGGTGATCAAGGGCCGGACCGGGGACTGGGAAATCGTCCTCGGGCTGGAGGTCCACGCGCAGGTCGCCTCGAACGCCAAGCTGTTCTCCGGCGCCGCCGTCGGCTTCGGCGCGGGCCCCAACGAGCAGGTCGCTCTGGTCGACGCGGCCATGCCGGGCATGCTGCCGGTGATCAACAAGCACTGCGTCGAGCAGGCGGTGAGGACGGGCCTCGGCCTCAAGGCCAAGATCAACCATTGGTCCCGCTTCGACCGGAAGAACTACTTCTATCCGGACCTGCCGCCGGGCTATCAGATCAGCCAGTACAAGGATCCGGTGGTCGGCGAAGGCGAGGTGCTGGTCGAACGCGACGACGGCACGGCTTTCACGGTGCGGATCGAGCGGCTGCACCTGGAGCAGGACGCCGGCAAGAGCCTGCACGACCAGGATCCGAACGCGACCTACGTCGACCTCAACCGGGCGGGCACGGCGCTGATGGAGATCGTCTCCATGCCGGACATGCGCTCGTCCGACGAGGCGGCGGCCTATGTGAAGAAGCTGCGCACCATCCTGGTCTATCTGGGCACCTGCGACGGCGACATGGAGAAGGGCAACCTGCGCGCCGACGTCAACGTCTCGGTCTGCCGTCCCGGCGACTACGAGAAGTATCGCGAGACCGGCAGCTTCAGCCACCTCGGCACGCGCTGCGAGATCAAGAACGTCAACTCTTATCGCTTCATCCAGCAGGCGATCGAGTACGAGGCGCGCCGGCAAATTGAGATTCTCGAAGAGGGGGGCTCGATCAGCCAGGAGACGCGGCTGTTCGACCCCGGCAAGGGCGAGACCCGGTCGATGCGCTCCAAGGAAGAAGCCCACGATTACAGGTACTTCCCGGATCCGGATCTGCTGCCGCTTGAACTCGACCCCGCCTGGGTCAAGGAGATCGAGGCCAATCTCCCGGAGCTGCCGGACGCCAAGAAGGCGCGCCTGCAGTCGCAGTATGGGCTCTCCGCCTATGACGCGGGCGTACTGGTGTCCGAGCAGGCGCGGGCAGACTTCTACGAGGCCGCCGCCAAGGGTCGTGACGCCAAGCTGACGGCCAACTGGGTGACGAACGACCTCGCCGCCAAGCTCACCGCGGCGGGTCTGGACATCACCGAGAGCCCGTTTGGGCCGGCTGTCATCGCCGAACTGGTGCAACTGATCGAGGAGGGGGTCATCTCCTCGAAGATCGCCAAGGACGTGTTCGACCGCATGTGGGCGGGCGAGGGCGGCCCGGCCGAGATCGTCGAGAAGCAGGGCCTGCGTCAGGTCTCCGACACCGGCGCGTTGGAAAAGATCATCGACGACCTGATCGCCGCCAATCCCGGCCAGGCCGCGGCGGTGAAGGAGAAGCCCCAGGCCATCGGCTGGTTCGTCGGCCAGGTGATGAAGGCGACCCAAGGCAAGGCCAATCCCGGCGCAGTCAACCAGCTGCTGAAGAGCAAGCTGGGATTGGAGTAGCGGCGCGAACGCCCCCTCCGTCTCGGCGCTGCGCGCCGATCCACCTCCCCCGCGTCGCGGTGGAGGAGCGGAGCCAAGCTGCTCCCCCGCGAGCGGGGGAGCTGTCCGCGAAGCGGACTGAGGGGGCGTTACCTCACTCCCCGATGACGTCGAAGATCTGGCCGGTGGAGCGGGAGATGAGCAGGTAGCGGTCGCCGGCGCGGACCCAGGCGAAGCCGGGGGGCGGGGGGCGCAGGCGGTGGCGGCTGTAGTCCGGCACGATCGCGCCCCGATAACTGGGCGGCGCCATGCCTCCACGGCGAAGGCCGTAGCCGCCGGGCGGCTGCCTCCTGGAGTAGGCCGGGGGGCCGGGATAGGCGGGGCCGCCGTCGTCCCAGCGTCGACCGCGGCCGTCGGCGGGCTCGTAGCGGTCGCGCCGCCATTCCGCGCCGCCACGGTCCTGGTATTCGCGCTGTGGCCCGCGGTACTCGCGAGGCGCGGGGCCGCGATATTCACGCTGGCCACGATACTCGCGTTCCCCCCGGGATTCCCGGCGCTCCCAGCCGCGGCCGCCGCGATCGCCCTTGGGGTCGGCCGCCGCCTGGCCCGCGAGCAGCGAGCTCGCGAGAAGCGTGGTCAACACAATTCGGATCAGGCGCTTCATCGCCCCGGCATACCCCAGTGGTCGCTTGTCAACGGCTGAAGAATGCCGTCGGGCGGGTGAACTGACGCTGAACGGGCAAGCTGCGCAATAGTCCGGCCCGCCGCAAGGCCACGCTTGCCGCTTGTTGCGCGCCAGGGGTGCGGCGCTGTGGTGAACGCCAGCCATCGGCGGCTTAACCATGTATTCAGGTGACATCGGTTTTTCTGACGTCGTGAAGACGGAGCCTGCGGTCGAGAACCGGCCGAATCCGTCAGCAACGAGGAAAGATCGATGTTGCGCCAGGAAGTCGTCACGGAAGCCCTGCCGCTTCCCGCGTTGGACGCGACGGGTGACGAATTGTTCCGCCTTGGTCTGCTCTACTCGACGGGGCAGGGCGGCGCGCCGCTGGACTATGTCTCGGCGCACATGCTGTTCAACCTCGCCGCCATGCGCGGTTCGGTCGAAGCCAAGCTCTATCGCAAGGAACTGGCTTCGGAGATGGACTCCGAGGACGTCGCCGAAGCCCAGCGGCAAGCGCGGGAGTGGCTCGCCCACGGCTGATCGCCGAGGCTGGACCCGCCGCGCGGCTGCCGCGGCGCGGAACATAGGGCCGCAACTGCAAGTTACACCGCTCGTCTAAGGCGCGAACGACCAGACGAGGGATCCATCCATGCCGGACGCCGTTTCATCGGACACGCCCGAGCTGAGGATCCAGCTGCGCAGGTCGCAGGCTGACGTCGATTTTCGTTGAAAGCTTTCATCGGTCAGGCTGAACGCCCGGCCGCTCCAGGCGTTTCGGCCCTAACGCCCCTGCGGAGCCCTGATGACGTCTCCGACCGTCACCGTGATCGTTCCCGCCTTCAACGCCGCGGCCCATCTGGGCCGGACGCTGGCGTCCCTTCGCGCCCAGACGTTCCGCGATTTCGAGGCCTTGGTGATCGACGACGGTTCGACTGACGGCACGGCCGCGCTGGCGGCCGAGGTCGCGGCCAAAGATCCCAGGTTCCGCCTGATCCGTCAGGCCAACGGCGGCGTGGCCGCCGCACGCAACCGCGGGCTCGCCGAGGCGCGCGGCCGCTACCTCGCCAATCTCGACGCCGACGACCTCTGGCGGCCGCAGTTCCTCGCCCGCGCCGTCGCCGCCCTGGAGGCCGCCGGCCCGGGCGCGGCCTTCGCTTTCGCCCGCACGCGATGGATCGGCCCCGACGATGCTCTGCTCGACGACGCCCGGCTCGACGGCTGGGGCCAGAGCCACCCGGCCAGCGTGAACTATCGCGAGCTCTTGCTGCGCAATCCGGTCGGCAACGGCTCCGCCAGCCTGATGCGGACGGCGCACGTCCGGCGCGTCGGCGGCTACGACGAGGCCCTGGTCCGCGATTACGGCAACGGCGAGGACTGGCTGCTGTCGCTGCAGCTCGCCCGATCGGGGACCATCGTCGTCGTGAACGAGCCGCTAGTGCTCTACCGCATCGCGCCCGGCAGTTCGTCGCATGCCGTCGAGCAGGCGGCGAAGGCGGCCTGTCAGGTGATTTCGCGCAGCGCGGCGGAAGCCCCGAGGCTCCCGCGGCGGGACTACTGGGCGGCGCGCAGCCTGGCCCTTCTGTGGCTCGCCAGGCGCGCCCGCTCGCTGGGCCGCTGGCTGCTGGGCCTGCGCCTGCTCGCAGGCGCCTATTTACTCAATCCGCTCTGGTTCGCTCTTCCCGAGCTGCGCGCGCCGTTCGCCGCGCTGTTGCGCCGCCTGCCGTGGCCGCGTCAGCGGCCGGAGCCGCGGCCCAGGCCCGCGCCGGCGTCCTGAGGCGCCGGCGCGCCGGCCACCTCGAAGAGATAGGCGCTGGACGGCGACGCACGCCATTCACTCCCAACCCGCAGATAGGCGGGGAAATAGCGCACCGTCACGGGCCGGCCGATGTCCGGACGCGCCGCCAGCGCGCGGCCCAGCGCGGCCGCCTCCTGCGCGGTGAGGTCGTGGACAGCCCAGGCCAGGATGGGGCAGGGATCCGCCCCCCGCGCGCGGGCGCTGAGCTGACGATCGAGTTCGCCGCCGCGCGGCCCGGCCAGCTCCGCGCGCGTCACTGGGACCAGCCGGCCGCCGCCCCGGTAGTAGCGGCCGTAGAAGGTCTCGCGCGTCATGCGCCGGTAAAGGGGGCTGTCGGGCGCAAAGTAGGCGGGCGTCACGACCGGAACGTCCCGGTCGCGGCAGGTGGTGAGACGGTTCAGCGCATAAGCCGAGCCGCGCCAGTCCTCTCGGCGATTGAGAAGCCGGCCATCGAGCATGCTGAGGTTGAGCGCCGAGGCGATCGCCGCCAGGCCGGCCGCCGCCAGACCGATCCGCCTTGGCGCCCAGGCCATGGCCTCGTCGTAGATCCAGGCGGCTGCGCACCAGGCGCAAGGCGAGGCGATCAGCAGGTTGCGGCCCGAGAAGCTGGGCTCGAGCAGCAGCGAGATCATCAATCCCGCCGCCGTCAGGCCGGCGCCGACGCCGACGCCGACGACGCCCAGCCAGCGCGCAAGCCGAAGCGACAGCGCCGGCGTCGCGAGCCTCTCGGACCCGCGCCCACGCTGGTGCAACCAGCCCCAGGCGGCGACGGCGGTGAGCAGCGCCAGCGCGCGCTTGGACCATTGGCCCAGGCCCGACCACGCCGCGTCGCCGATCGCCGCGGCGAGCCAGCGCGGGTCGTTCGTGAACCAGGACTGGGTGAACAGGGTTTGCGCCTGCTGCGCGCGCACCCAGGCCAGGACGCCGGCTGCGATGGCGCATCCGGCGCCGACCAGGACGACGCGAAGACGCAGGTCGGCGACCGACACGAGCAGGGCGAAATAGATCAGCCCGACGGTCAGGAAGAGGTAGAAGTGGACGAACGCGCCCACCGCGCCGAGGCCGGCGAGGGCTGCGCAGAGGTAGAGGCTGGGCCGCGTCCCGGCCCGGCCGCGAACCCTGGCCTGCAGCGCACAGCCGAGCAGGGCGCTGACGATCAACACGCCCAAGGCGTAGCTGCGCAGGTTCTGCGACTGGTCGAACCAGAAGAGCGAGCTCGCCCCGGCGATCGCCGCGAACAGCCGCGCCGGTCGGCTGAAGGCCGCTCCGGTGGCGGACAGGAAGACGGCGATCGCGCCCACGGCGCAAAGCGCGCTCAGCAGGCGCGTCGCGGCCTCACCGTCGCCGACGAGGCGGGTCCAGGCGTGCAGCGCGAGGTAGTAGGCGGGCGGGTGGCTGTCCATCAGTGCCCGGCGCACCACCTCGGCGGTGCTGTTCGAAGGCCCGGCGACCCACAGGCTCCAGAGCTCGTCGATCCAGTATCCCATGGCGGCCAAGCCGACGAAGACGCCCGCGCACAGCCCGGCGAGCGTCAGCCAGAGGACCGCTTCGATCAGGCGGTCGGCAGCTGCGTCCAGGCGCGAGTGTGCATGCGTGGTCGTGGCTGGCGCCGTCGGGGCCTCGTTTGCGATCACGGGAAATCCTTGCGGCGACCTTCGCCCTAAACCCGCGAGACGGCGATCCGGCTCAGGCGCCGGCCCATGACGCGTTGCCCGGCGCGGACTCTTTCGCTATTGAAGGCCTCCCTTCCGGCGGGCCAAGACTCACGCTTGCGCCCGAGCATTCTCGGATGGCAGGCGGGGCGGGAGAAAACCCGAGACAAATCAAGCTGGTGACGTGGCCGAGTGGCTGAAGGCAACGGTTTGCTAAATCGTCATACTCGAAAGGGTATCGAGGGTTCGAATCCCTCCGTCACCGCCAATTTCCTCTGAATATTAAGGGGGTTTTTGGTCCAGTTTGGCGCCTTCCTCCCCATCGCCCCTGCAATAGGGATTCGCTGCCTGATGAACTGCGGCCTGAGGGGTTTTCCAGATTCGTGCGGGAGCCTTCTGAAAAGCGCGGTGGGCAGCCCTGCAAAATCACTCGGGGGGCCGCTTTCGCGGCTCTCGACGCAGAGCGCACATTTTGGCGGGTCTGCTTTCTGAAACGGTGCTGAGGTCAGCTCGCAACCCGTAGAACCACTTGGCCATCCAAGCGCCGGCCGTCACGGCTAGGCCGACCACGAGGGTCACCGAGGCCTGCGGCTCGAACCTCGTCCCCACATGGAAGCACCACACGCGACTGGATAGGGAATGGCCACGAGCGCCAGCAGGAACAGCAGATTGATCGCACTGAACCAGTGATCGCTCCTGTCGTAGATGCGCCCGGAATAGTGATGCTGGATCCACTAGGCGCCGATCACGACGTAGCAGACGATCAGGGCGAGATGCTCGCGCCACTGCTCGGCCATGGCCGTGACAAGGTCGGCGCAACCGTGCGGCCCCTCCGGCGATCCGGGAACCTTGATTTCGACGATCAGCAGGGTGAGCGCGATCGCGAACACCGCGTCGCTGAACCCCTCGAAGCGGCTCAACCCCCGCTCGGCGCCGTGAGTGTTCGTGTTGGGGGATGCGGCCATCGCCCGAGAACAACCCGCGTCAGCAGGAGATTTCCGGGCCGCTCAAATGTCTGGGTCACGCCCTCAGGTTTTCGAAAGTCGCCGTCGCCCCGTGAAGGCGATGATTTCTGTGATCGGCGGCCGGCTGCCGAGATCGTCAGACCGCCCAGTCATCAAAGTTTCCGCGCGCAGGCGCATGGCTGGCGTGTAACTTGTTAACGATACAACCTCACCGCAGTGGTGCTTAGCCTTGACCAATGCGAGTTTTATGCAATGGACCCGCTGTTCTGGATCAAACTCGGGCTCGCCGTCTTCGCCTGCTTGGCCCTTTACTTCGTCGCTTGGCCGTTGCCGAATTTTCTGGAACGGGTTGTGAAGGAGCATCGATCCAGGCGGCAGGAGCCGGCGGACGACGCATTTTCCGACTATCTGGCCGGCGAAGGTGAGCGGCTGGCTGGCAGATTTGCGCCCCAGGACGATCCGGCCGATGTGGAGCAGCGCATAAGGGCCTATGCGATTTCTCAGCGGCTCACGCGCGCCCAGGCGGTCAAGCGGCTGGTCGAGGTCGGCCTGGCGGCGGAAGAAATTCGGGGACAGCGGGAAAGGCTGGTCGAGGATCTGCGCGTCAAGCGGCGGGAAGCGACCACCCGTCACGCCTGAATTGCAAGCGCCGTAGGGCGAGCAGCGCGTCCTTCGACGCGCCGTGGCCGCGCCTAGTCGACCATCACGCGGTACATCTCGCGGCGATGGCCTGGATAGTCATTGGCGGCGTAGTGCCAGACCTGACGGTTGTCCCAGCAGGCAATGGTGTGGGGCTTCCATTTGTAGCGGCACTGGAATTCAGGCTGCTGGCAGTGATCGAACAACTGCTTGAGGAGCGGTGCGCTCTCTTCTTCGGTCCAGCCCTCGAAGTTCGAGGTGTAGCCCGGATTGAGGAAAAGCACCTCGCGCCCCGTGCCGGGGTGGATGGTCACAACCGGATGGATCGAGACGTCGTCGAGCTTGCTGGTGCCATCGAGGCTCTTCCAGCCGTTGGCCTGGCTTCGTGCAAGCGACTCGCGGAATTTCGGATCGCGCCGCGTGAACCAGACCCGCGTATGCACCGCTCTCATGCCGCGCAGCATGTCCTTCATCGCTTCGGGCAGGGCGTCGAAGGCGGCGGCGGCGGACAGGAAGAGGGTGTCTCCGCCAAAGGGCGGGACCTCGACAGACCGCAGGAGCGTGGCCTTGATCGGATTCGGACGCCAGCTCTGGTCGACGTGCCACATGTCGCCCACCCCCGTGCGGGTGGAGGGGTCCTTGATCATGGCCTGGACTTCGGGGTGGCCGGGCACCGAAGCGATCCCATTGCCGATTGTCACCTTGCCGATCTGGCCGGCGAAATGGACGTACTGGTCCAGGGTCACGTCCTGGTCGGGCAGGAAGATGACGCCGTGCTCGTCGAAGGCGCTGCGGATCGCGGCGTAGACGCTCTCGTCCTGCTTCTCCCGCAGATCCACGCCTGTGAGGATCGCGCCCAGATAACCGCCGTACTTGGCGACCTTCAGGCGGGACAGTGTTGACGTGACCATCTTCCCTCCGTCCGGCTGCGCTGAAGCCGATGCTTGATCCTTATCCCCCACCGCGCGGGAGATTTCGAATGAGCATCAATGGTAGGCTAGTCGCGGGAGCTTTCAAGGGGCCGGCTTTACCGACGCCGGCATCGAGCGTGAGGGAAAGCCGCTGGTTCGAGGGGCGGAGACAGCGCCGCATCCGAACCCCAGCTTTGCATCGGCGCCCCAGGCTGTAAGATGACCCGGCAAACGTCACTTGGCGGTGCGCGGGACCCTTCCGATCAGAGTTCGGGCCATGCGCAGCCGCATCTGAGCGGGAGGACGAAGTGATGGGCAAGCCGGTCGACATCCGCACGGTGCCGCGTGAGGAACACTGGAAGCTGTTCGAGAAGCAGTGGACCTCGCTGCTGAGCTATCGCTACATCGGCAGGGTCAATGACGAGCTGGACGCCGACGGGACCGGCGTCGGGCGGATGCGCCTGCGCCACGACATGCGCAACGCCGCGGGCGGGGTGATGGTGGCTCCGTTGTGCATCTTCGCGCCCGAGGCCGGCGGGATGACCGACAGTCGCCAGGTCCCCAATCCAGTGGTTCAGTCCGTGGAGATCCTGGACGACGCCCGCGGGGTGAAGAACCTTCGCGCGGAGCCGGACGTGATCCGGCTTGGCCGCACCACGGGCTTTTCCCGCACGCGCATCGTCGACGCCGACAATCCCGACCGCGTGATTTCGATCGCCGAGGGCATGTGCGTCACCATCGGCGAGGCGCCGCCCAACTTCGAGCCGGTCGACAACCCCATGATCGAGGTTCACGACTCCCCCGACCTGCCGCCGCTGCACCAGGTCTTCGGCGCGATCCGCAGCCCCGAGGGCGTGTGGCGGCTGCCGGAACTGCGCCAGGAGCTCGCCTCGCCCGACGCCGCCCTGCACCTGGGCCCACAACACGTGGTGATCGAGGCCGCGGCGACCGAGGCCGCCGCCGCCGCGGCGCGCGCCGACAAGGTCCAGATCGAGAGCTACCACTGCATGTTCGTGGCGCGGGGCAAGGTCGGCCCCTTCCGCGCCGCCACCGAAGCCTTCCCGGGCCAGGGCGGCAAGATCGGCGTTCGCATTTTGCTCGTGGACGAGGGTAACGGCGGCCGCACCGTGACCAGCGCCACGGCCGTGTTCCGCCGGGCGTCGTGACCGCGCCGCTGGAGGCGGTCAGACCCCCGGACTTGGTCCCCAACGGCCTCTAGAGCGCGTTGCGCAAAAGTGGATGCCGGTTTTGCGGTCAAAACGCGCTCAAACTCTTGAGTCTAGAGCACGATTCAACGATCAGGCGATTCCGCCTGATCGCATCGTGCTCTAGCGCGCTCTGGGCTCGGCGCCGGCGGCCACCATGGCGTGGAGGGCCGCGGTGTCGCGGATATCCACGCCCCCGTAACGGGCCTGCAGGACCCCCTGCGCCTCCATCTGGCGGACGCAGTGGTTCACCGTCTTGCGGGAGACGCCGGTCATTTCCGACAGCTCTTCCTGCGTCACCATGATCGTCCGCCTATTGAACTGGTTTTCCAGGAAGATCAGTTCGGCGGCGATCCGCGCGGGCGTCTTCAGCGCCACGCGTTGGGCGCAACGCTCCAGCAGCAGGCCGAATTGGCGCGAGTGCAACTGCGCGAGACGCTTCTGGATCTCGCTCGTATCCGGATCGCCCCGCCCGAACTTGCGGTCGGAGAGGATCAACAGCGTCGTCGGCGCGCGTGCGATCGTGGTCGCGTACGCCTGCCGCGAGACCAGGGCTGTCGCCAGCAGGGTTCCCGGCCCGACGATCGACACGAGCGTGTCTCTGAAGGGGTTCACAGGAGCGTAGGCTCCGACCGCGCCCTCGATCAAGAGCGCGTCGCCGTGACGGATGTCGCCCTCCGCACGGATCCACTGACCCGGTGAGAACCGTGCGGGAACGCACCACCGGATGAGCGTCTTGCGGCAATCCTCCGGCAGGTCGCGGAACCACTCGAGCGCCGCCAGCGCGGCCAGCACCTCATCATTCATGCGCCAATTGTAACATTCTGGATAGTCGTCGTCCGCAAAACCGAGGCCTATCGCGCTGGGGATGCGACTGCAGATCGCGCATGGAGGAATCAAGATGACCGTCGACGCTGGTTCGCGCGTAACCGATCTCTCGCTCGGCTTCGATCCGGTGCGGGAGCGAACCCTCCGCGAGCCGACCGGTCAGACGCGCTTCGCCGAGAACCTGATGTTCGCGCTCAGCGACCCGAGCCTGGGCATATCGATGTGGTTGCACCTGGGCACCTGGCCGGACGATTTCGGCATCTGGGAAGATTACGTGCAGCTGCACCTGCCGAACGGGGCGGGGACGCTGTGGTCGAAATCCTACATGCGGACGCCACCGGAGCTGCGGCCCGCCGGCCCCAACCTGCGGGCCGAGTGCCTCGAGCCTTGGAAGCGCTGGCGGCTGACCTACGACGGGATCGTCTATCGCGCCTCGCCAGAGGCGCTGCGCACCGACATCGCCCACGATGGCCCGCGCGAGCTGATGAAGTTCGACCTCGAGCTGACGATGGCGGGCCCGGTGTGGGACGCCCATGCTTCCGCCTCCAGCAAGCACGGCGGCGGCTCCATGGCCGAGCAGGCCTGGGCGAGCGACCACTATCAGCAGCTCTATCGGGTCGACGGCACGATCACGATCAACGGCGAGACGCAGCGGTTCAACGGCGCGGGCGTGCGGGACCACTCGCGCGGCGTGCGGGGGGCGAACATGGGCCAGTTCGCCGGGCACGCGCTGATCTCCGCGCTGTACCCCAGCGGCAAGGGCTTCGGCATGCAGCGCATGTGGAATCCCGAGGGCCGCGTCACCCTGGACACGGCCTTCGTTTACATCGACGGCCGCTACGAATTCGCCAGCGTCATCGAATGCCCGCGCCTTGGACGCGAGCTGCGATACGCCGGGGAGAAGCTGACCCTCGTTCTCAGGTCGGATCTGGGCGAGCATCGCTTCGATGGCGAGGTGACCGCGTCCGGCTTCACGTCCATGGGCAGCGGCTTGGGACTCACGGTCGGCGCACAGCCTGACCACGCCACCGGCTACTTCGTGCCCGCCTTCGCCCGATGGACGTGGGACGGCGAGGAGGCGATCGGCCTGACGGAACGTTCGGCTCAGAACTTCAAGAATCCGCCGAAGTGGGTGTGAACGCCGAGGCGCGCGGCGGCGGGCTCCCCCGCGCCTGGCTCCGGAATCTGAATGTGGCGCCGTAGGCGCCTTGTAATTGGAAGACTGTTCGATGAACCAGGTGACGAGCGCCGCAAGCTGGGTTCCTGCGCACGTGCCCGCAGAACTCGTGTGGGATCACGAGATCGACGCCTTCGCCGCGCGCTTCGAGGAGCCGCACGAAGGGGTGGCGGAGCATTTCCACGCCGGCCCCGACATCGTCTATGCGCGGGCCGCCTTCCGCGACGTCCCGGGCTGGATCATCACGCGCTACGAGATTCTCGAAGAGGCCTTCGGCAACCACGAGATCTTCAGCAGCGCCGATTGGGCGCAGACGCGGGAGTTCCTGGGCGTCAGCTGGGCGCAGACCCCGCTGGAGTTCGATCCGCCGCAGCATACGGCCTACCGCATGGTGCTGCAGCCGTGGTTCACGCCCGCCGCAATCAACAAGCGTGAAGCGGCGATCCGGCAGATCTGCCGCGAGCTGATCGCCAAGTTCGAAGACAAGGGCGGCTGCGAGTTCATTTCGGAGTTCGCCAAGCTCTTTCCCTCCTACGTCTTCCTGTCGATCATGGGGATGCCGAAGGAACGCCTGCCCGAGTTCCTGGAATGGGAAGCCATGTACTTCCGCGGTGATCCCGCGACGCGGCTGCGGGGCCTGCAATCGATCTGCAAGTACCTCGAGGGCTTCACGGCCGAACGGCGGGCCAACCCGACGGACGATCTGGCCAGCCACATCGTCACGGCCAAGATCGGCGACCGGCTGCTCGACGATGGCGAGGTCATGGGCATGGCCATGGTCCTCTATCTCGGCGGCCTGGACACGGTGCTGAGCAGCCTCGGGTGGTACTTCCGCCACCTCGGCAAGGATCCTGCGCTGCAGGCGCGGCTGCAAGCCCGGCCGCAGGACATCCCGGCCGCCGTCGAGGAGTTCCTGCGCGCTTTCGGCATCACCGGAACGCGCCGCCGGGTGGCGAAGGATTGCGAATTCCACGGCGTGACGATGAAGAAGGGCGACTGGGTGGCGATGCCGACCTTCCTCGCCGGCCGCGACGCCCGCGAATACACCAATCCGCACGTCATCGACGTCGACCGCAGCCCTCGTCACCTGACCCTGGCGCGCGGCGTGCACGTCTGCCTCGGCGCCCACCTGGCGCGCCGCGAGATCAAGATCGTGCTGGAAGAGTTCCTCGGCTGCTTCTCCAATATCCGGGTCGTGGAAGGGGAGGAGCCGACCTGGCACACCGAGCCGGTCTGGGGCGTCGACCGCCTTCCGCTGGTCTGGGATCGGCGATAGCCGACGGCGCCTCGGCGGGCGTCGGAAGATCGCCCGCCTTTCTGAGCGCTCTCAGCCGCCCTGGCGCTCGCGCCAGGCGGCTTCGTCGGCCTTGCTGTGGATCATGTTGGCGAAGGCGGGGGACTTGAACACCGGCTTCGGCTCGCGGCGCGAGAAGCGCCAGCCTTCCGGCGTGCGCCGGAATTCGTCGTCGTACTGGACGATGATCACCGGACCTTCGACCTGGTTTGCAGACTCGTCGGGCATGGCGAAGTAGACGGTGACGTAGCATCGGCCGCGGGCGCGATCGTCGGCCTCGACGTCGATCAGGACGTTGGTGACGACGTGGCGCACGATCGGCGCGGTGGACTTGCCGTCCAGGTAACGGCGGATGCCGTCGTGCCCGATCAGATCGCCCGTGCGATGGATCCAGACCGCGTCCGGCACGAAGAGGGCGACGATCTCCTCGTGGCGGTAGGTGTCGACGTAGGCGTGAAAGCTTTGGCACAGCCGAGCGCAGGCGTGTTCCGCCAGCATGCGTTGGATATTCGTCATGGGTTTCCTCCCTCGCCGCAGATTTCGGCGACTATTTCACGCCGCCTGGCCCGCCGCCGCTGGAGAACAGGCGGCGGCGAAGCATGAGCACGTATGTGGAGGTCGTCAGGACGTCGTCCGCAGCGGCGGCGACGTCGCTTCGGCTTGGTCGAACCCGGCCATCAGCAGGGCGTGCCGCGATTCCACTTCATAGCGTCCGGCGCGATGCGGGAAGATGTGGAGCCGGTTCTCCTCCACGCCGTGCGCGACCTCCTCGCCGACCTCGTCCGGGCCCAGCAAGTTGTCCTTGTAGACCGCGGCGCTGGCCACCTTCATCTCCCGCGGCGCATGCGGATCGGGGACGGTCATGCCTGGGCAGAGGACCGAGGCGCCGATGTTGTGCTTGCCGAGCCCCGGCCCGACCGCCTCGGTGAGGCCGACGATCGCGAACTTGGCGGTCGTATAGGGCGCATTGTTGGATCGCAGCGCCGCCAGCCCGACCCCGGACATGGAGGCGGTGTTGACGATGTGGCACGGCCCGCCGCTGGCGATCATTCGCGGCAGGAAGGCGTTCAGCCCGTGGATCACGCCCTTCAGATGGACGTCGAGCACGACGTTCCAGTCGTCGAGCGTCAGGTCCGCCACCTCGCCGACGCGGGCGATGCCGGCGTTGTTGCATAGCAGGCTGATCCGTCCGAACTCGCGATAGGCCGTCTCGGCCAGGCGCGCGACCGAGGCCGGATCGGTGACGTCGGTCGCGACCGCGATCGCCCGCCTCCCCATGCTGCGCACCTCGTCGGCGACAGCGCCGGCGCCGACGGGCCCGAACATGCCCATGCCGGCCTTGACGCTAAGGTCGGCGAGCACCACGTCCATGCCGCGCCGGGCGAATGCGCGGGCCATGCCGCGACCCAGGAGGCCGCCGCCGCCGGTGATCACGGCCGCGCCTTGCGTCCAACTCCAGGCCCCGCGCACCGAGGTCTCGACCATGGTTTCTCCTCCCGTTCCTGCCCTCGCGACCCACGACCGGCGCCGGCCTAGCAATAGGCGTGAACCGGCCGTCGCATCCAGCGCCCTCGACACACTTCTGTTCTCGTCCGGTCAGGCGCGGCGAGACGTAGATGCCGCCGGGAACACTTGCTACGGTTGGCGAGGCCGGTCGCAGGGGCGGAGAACCCTGGGCTATAGGCGACGATAGGGAGTCGAAATCCGTGCTACGCATCGAAAACGCGATCGACATGCACCGTCACTTCGGCCCCGACTCGATCGGCGGCGCGCGGCCGCCCGGCGCCCATGACGCGTTCTCCGCCGTAGAGGCCGCGCGCGAGGCCCACGCCAGCGGTCACAAGGCGATCGTCCTCAAGTCGCACAGCTTCGCTTCGCCGCAGCTGGCGGCCAACCTGCATCAGCTGGTCCCCGGGCTGCAGGTGTTCGGGTCAGGACCAGCGCTTCGCCGAGGTCTTCCATCGCTGGCGCCTGCGGCAGATCCCGCTGATCGAAGGGCTCGCCAGCAACCCGACCGGGCCGCGGAAGCGGCAGCCCTTCGCAGAGCTGGTCGCCGCCTGATGTCGGTGGGTAAGCCATGATCCGCGCTGCTCGGTTCGAGGCGGTCGGCAAGCCGCTGGTCGTCGAAACGTTCGCCGATCCGCAGCCGCTCGCCGGGGAGGTGGTGCTGAAGGTCGGCCGCTGCGGCATCTGCGGCACCGACCTGCACATGGCCGAGCACCAGCCTCTCCGCTTCCAGAGAGGCGACGTGCCGGGGCACGAATTCGCAGGCGAGGTGGTGGAGCTCGGCGCCGGCGTCAGCAACCTCAAAATCGGCGACCGCGTCGCGGCGATGCCGATCGGCGGCTGCGGGACCTGCGAACACTGCCTCGCGGGTTTCCCCGCCTTCTGCGCCAGCTTTCTGATGCGCGGCGGCGCGATGGCGCCGGGCGGGTATGCGGAATATGCGCGGGCGACGGCGCAGTTCTGCGTCAAGCTGCCCGAGGCGCTCAGCATGGCGGACGGCGCCCTGGTGGAGCCGCTGTCCGTGGGCCTGCGCGGGGTGCGGCGCTCAGGGATCAAGTCCGGCGACCGCGTGCTGGTGATCGGCGCCGGGCCGATCGGCCTGGCGGCGGCCTATTGGGCGCGGCGGGCAGGCGCGGGGAGGGTGGCCGTGGTCGCGCGGTCTCGCCGGCGCGAGGCGCTGGCGATGACCGCCGGCGCCGACGCTTTCCTCACCAGCGATGTGGAAGGCGGCGTGCCGGCCGCCGCCGCCGCGGCGCTTGGAGGCGCGCCGGAGCACGTGATCGAATGCGCCGGCATGCCCGGCATGCTGGAGCTGGCGGTCAACAGCGTCGCCCGCCGGGGCCTGGTTTCAGTGCTCGGCCTCTGCGCGACTGCCGATCCCTACCCGCCGGCGGTCGCGCTCATCAAGGAAGTCGATCTCCGCTATTCGGTGCTCTACGACCTCGGCGAATACCAGATCTCCGTCGATGCGCTGGAGCGCGACGGCGCTCCGATCGCGGCGATGGTCACCGAAACCGTCAGCCTCGATCAATTGCCGGCGACGTTCGACCAGCTCTTGCGCGGGGCGCCGCAATGCAAGGTGCAGATCGATCCCTGGGCCGCCGCGTCAGGCTGAGTTCAGCAGTCGAACCTGTCGAAAGCGGCCTCGTCCCGCGGCTCACGCCATGCTAGGAAACCGGAGTAACCAAGAGAGCGACCGGCGCGGCCGGCGTGCGAACAGAAAGTCGGGAGGAGGCGTCATGTCGGCAGCGCTCGTGGCGGATTACGTGATCGTCGGCGCCGGGTCGGCCGGCTGCCTGCTGGCCGACCGGTTGAGCGCAGATGGAGCCACCGTGCTGCTGCTGGAGGCTGGCGGCGACGATCGGCCGACGCACAATATCAAGAACGCGCAGACCATCTTCAATCTGCACGTGCCTGTGGGCTGGACGACGGTCATGTCCGACCCGTTGGTCAACTGGGGCTACACGTCGGAAGCCATCGACGGAATCAAGGGCCGGAGCCTGGCCTTCCCGCGTGGTCGCGTGCTCGGCGGCTCGTCCTCGATCAATGGGCTGATCTATGTCCGGGGCCTGTCGGAGGACTACGACGGCTGGCGCCAGCTGGGCGCCACCGGCTGGGGCTGGGCCGACGTGGAGCCGGTGTTCCGGCGCAGCCTGCTGCGCGCCAACGGAAACGGGGTGGCGATGCACGTCGAGCCGGTGCCGATGCGTGAGCCGGTGGGCGATGCGGTGATCGAGGCGTGCCACCAGGCCGGCGTGCCGCGCGGCGCGGACCTCAACGGAAAGCAGCAGGAGGGCGTCTGCTATTCTCCGCAGACCTTGCGGAACGGCCGCCGGATGTCGGCCTCGGTGGTGTTCCTGCATCCGGCCATGCGGCGGCCGAACCTGATGGTGGAGACCGACGTCCTCGTCACGCGCGTGACGTTCGAGGGACGCCGCGCGACGGGCGTGGAGTTCCGCCGCGGTGGAGAGCTGAGCATCGCCACGGCCCGGCGGGAGGTGATCCTGGCGGCCGGCGCGATCAATTCGCCGAAGATCCTGCAGCTTTCGGGCGTCGGACCGGCCGACCTGCTGCGCAAGCACGGCGTTGCGGTGATCGTCGACAGTCCGCAGGTCGGCCAGAACATGCAGGATCACTACGCCGTATCCCTGCGCGCCAGACTGAAACCGGGCTCGCCGAGCCTGAACCAGCTCTCCTACGGCCTGGGCCTTGCCGGCCAGGTGGCGCGTTGGCTGACGCGGCAGGACGGGCTGCTCACGGTCGGCGGCGCGCAGGTGACCGGCTATGTCCGCACACGGCCGGAGCTCGACCTGCCGGACGCTCAGCTGTTCAGCAGCACGGCGACCGTGGACTATGCGGCCACCGTCGCGACCGGAAAGGTGACGATGGAGCGCCAGCCTGGCCTCACCATCGGGGGCTACACAATGCGGCCTCAGTCGCGCGGCTACGTCAACATCCAGTCCGCGGATCCCGCGACGCACCCGGTGATGAACCCGAACTACCTGGCCGACACAGCCGACCAAGCCGCCGCGGTGTCGCTGTTCAAGTTCGAGCGGAAAATCCTCAACCAGCCGGCGCTCGCGCGCTTCGTCGAGCGCGAGTTGACGCCCGGCGCTGAGTTGACGGACGATGCGGAGTTGCTCGACTACCTGCGCGGCGAGGGAACCACCCCCTTCCACTATTCCTGCACGGTGGCGATGGGCGGGGACGGCGCTCCGCTGGACCCGCGGCTATGCGTGCGCGGCGTCGCGGGCCTGCGGGTCGTCGACGCTTCGGTGATGCCCGCCATTTCGTCGGGCAACACCAATGCGCCGGTCTACATGATCGCGCAGAAGGCGGCGGAAATGATCCTGGAGGACGCCAAGTCCCTCGCCGCGGCTGCGGCCTAGCGTCCCGGACTACAAGGGGGCGACGAGCGCGGTGCGGAAGAACCAGCCGTCGGGCCCGCCGTCGCTGCGCTGGATGACTCGCTCATAGGTGAAGATCAGGCTCGTCCGCGAGACGGGGAGGGCGGCGCTGAAGCCTGCGGACCAGCCGTGCATTCCGTTGCGGTCGGCGACGCCATCGGTGCTCGTCTCGCCGCCGCCGCGGTACAGCATGTCCGCCGAAATCCACAGCCGACGGCCGAGATTGCGGGTCAGATGGGCCTCGACGCTGGCCAGCGCCGCCTTTGTGCTGCGGGCCGCGGCGAAGGGCTCGTCGTTGGATTGGTAGAAGGTCAGCGTCGGCAGCACTTCGAGGCTGGTGAAGCTCGGCTCCCGGTAGCCGCCCCGGGCGAGAACCATGGGCAATCCAAGCTGATATGCGATGCGGTTCGAACCCAGGTTCACCGGCTTGCGGGCGCTGTAGGCGCCGGTCGGGAAGTAGATTCGCGCCAGAACCTGCAGGCCGAAGTGCGGATCGAATTCGACGAACTGGCTCGCGCTCAGCGCTGGCGCGCCGGGCAGGCCCAGCGTGGCCCCGACCTGGACGTCGCCCACGCCCGAACCGGTGGGCGCGCCGCCGCTCTTCACCTGGCCGAACGGCACGATCACGAACGGGCTGAAGGGCCGTCCGCCCAGGTCGAAGGTCTGCACGTAGCGAAGGACCAGCAGGTTTGTGTCGATCTTGGAGCCCGGATGAACCGAGCCCGGCTCGGGCTCTTCGTTGCCGCGCTTGGCCACGGCGAAGGCGGTGAAGGTCCGGGTTCCCACCGGAGCCAGCTGGTAGACGCGGGGTCCGTCGTCCTGCGCTCGCGCCGCCGCCGCGGAGCCGGCTGTAGCCAGCAGCGCGATGAACGCCGAAACGCCTCTCATCGGGGCAGGGTCACTGCAGTATGCCAAGCGAGCCCGAGCCCGAGGCCGCATCCGCGCCGCGATTCAGTCGCCGCGCGGCCATCGCTGACGCCCGGCCGAGAATTCCCGCGTAGATCGGGAAACTGAGCGGCACGCGGGCGAGGTCGTCGACCGTCATCCTGCCGGCCATCGCCACGGCGGCGACCTGCGCCACGTCCACCGCCCGGTCCCCGACCAGGTGGCAGCCGAGGATGCGATGGTTGGCGCGATCGACCACGAGCTTGCAGAACCCGGTCGTCCGCCCATCGATGATCGCCCGCGTCATCTCGTCGAAGCCGACCGTGACGACCTCCACGTCATGCTCCCGGCGCGCCGCCGCCTCGCCAAGGCCGACCTGGGCGTACTCGGGGTCGGTGAAGCTGCCGACGGGATTGACGGCCCGTTCCGCAGTCTCGTCGCCGCCCGCCACCGCATGGGTGGCGGCCGCAAATCCCGCCTGCAGCGCCTGGGGAGCCAGCATCCGGCGGCCGGTGATGTCGCCCGCGGCGAAAATGTTCGCCGTGCTCGTCCGCTGGCAGGCGTCCACCTGCACGAAGCCGCGCGCCTCGGTCGCCACGCCCGCCGCCGGCAGGTTCAGTCCCGCCGCATCCGCGACCCAGCCGACCGCCACCACGGCGAGCGCCGCCTCGGCGCGCCGCAAGCTTCCCGCCGTCGTGTAAACCATCTGCACGCCAGCCCCGGCCCGTTCGAAAGACTCTATGGTCCCGAAGCCCTCGTGAACGACCACGCCGTTCGCCCGGAACGCCGCCGCCACGCAGGCCGAGACCTCCGGCTCCTCCGTGCTGAGGATCCTGGGGCCGGCCTCGAACAGCTCCACCCGCGTCCCGAAGGCGTTGAACACCGAGGCGACCTGTGCGCCGGTGGCGCCCGATCCGACGACGAGCATGGAGGGCGGAACGGAGGTTAGCGCCCAGGCGTCGCTGTGGGTGGCGGTGAGCTCGAAGCCGGGAACCGGCAGTCGCCGGCTGACGCCGCCGGTGCAGATGATCACCCGATCGCCTGAAAACCGTTCGCCGGCAGGCGTCTCGACGGTCGTCGGGTCCACGAAGCGCACCGGCCCGAGGTGTTCGCGGATCGCAACGCCCGCGGCCTCCGCCTGGGGACGCATCGCCGAGCGCGCGCCGATCTCGCTCACCACCTCGGCCACCCGGCCCAGCAGCCGGCGGTAGTCCAGCACCGGTTCGCTCACCGCGATCCCATAGCGGCCGAGCTGACGGGCCTCGCGCATCAGTCGCGCCGCGTGCGCCAGCGCCCGGACAGGGCCAGGCCCGTCGTTGGCGGCCATCCCGCCGAATGCGCCGCTGGTGACCAGGGTCGTGCGCGCCCCCAGGTCCGCGGCGCGCAGGGCGGCCATCACCCCGGCGGGCCCAGCGCCGATCACCAGCACCTCGGTCATGACCTTCAGTCCTCGTATGACGGCCGGGCCAGCCAGCGCATGGCCGAGAGGCTCGGCAGAAATCCGTATTCGCCGCCGCGCGTGACCACGAAGCGCGGCAGGCCGTGCAGCCGTCTGGGCAAGGGGCGGCGGGGAATGGTGTAGGAGCCGCTGCCGTCCGCCGGGCCGGCCACCGGATCCTTGGCCTCGCCCAGTCCCAGGAATTCGCCGCCGCCGATCCACTCGGATTGCACGAACTCGAACTGCCGCTTCAGATGCGCGCCGACGAAGGCGAACATCAGGCCGCGGTCGGCGCCGTCGTCCTCGAGCACGCCGGGCGGCAGCGGAGGTCCGTAGGCGGTGCCGCGGCGCACCATGCGATGCAGCCGCGTGTAGCCGGCGATGCTGGCGTCGCGCGGGTTGCTGCGACGCACGTGCGACCCCGGCGGCGTCTTGTAGCCGAGCGCGTCGTCGGCCCGGAACAGGAAGGCGTTGTTGCGCCTGCCGTCCGCCCCCAGTTCGGGATCGTCGTGCAGCGGGCACAGGGCGAGCGGCGCGCCGCTGCGCCATCGCCCCATCATCTTCGCCGCCAGATACTCCTCGTCCCTTGTGTCCTTGGCGTTGTCGCGGAGGTAGCGGCGGAAGGCGGCGACCTTCTGGTGCAGCTTGCGGAACGCCGCATAGGATCCGTTGCGCCCCAGTACGTCGGGCCGGGGCGCCGGCGGCAGGCCGCCCAGCTCGTCGGGATAGCCCAGCACCAGTTCCCCGGCTTTCAACGGCGGGTCGTACGGATTGTCGCCGGGAACGCCGCCGCCTTCGATCGCGGGATGGCTGATGCCGTCGCGGAAGCCGAACGGCTCCTTCTCGTCCGGCGCCGCGAAGCAATCCTGCCGCCAGATCGGGGCCACGCCCGGCAGGTCGACGCAAGCCTCGCGGCCGCGCGCGATCGCCGCGTCCAGCTTCGCCGCGTCCGGCGCCACGCCCACGAGGATCAGGTGGATGTCGCCCGAGCCGAAGGGCGGCTCCCAGTGTTCCGGCGCGCTGTCGCCGACATCGCCCAGCTCACGGGCGCGAGCCGCCATGCCTTGCCGGAACTCCCAGGCGAAGGTGTCCAGCGAGGTTTGCGGCACGCCCAGCGCCTTCAGCCCCTCGTGAGTCAGCGCCACGCTGACGATGGTCTCGCGCCCGGGCCGCTCGGCGGCCGCCGCCGAGGTCACCACCTCGCTGAGCCGACGGATCAGTTCGCGGCCGGCCCGGCGGTCGTCGATCCGCATGAGGATGTAGGTCGCGGCGTAAGGCGACGGCCGCGGCCGCAGCACGCCGCTCTGAATGTCGTCGAGTTCCAGAGATGGGATCGCCGACTGGCTCACGCCGGCCTCATTTCGCCAGGACGATGTTCTTCCAGAACCGCTCGAGGCTCTCGTCGGCGCCGAAGAGGGTGCTGAACACGGTGGAGTCCACGACCAGCACGTCGCCGGCCCGCTCGCCGGCCGGCGGGGCCCACACGAGGGTGTTGAACTCCGTCTCGCCGCCCGCCGTAAAGGGATGCGGCCGAGCGAGGTCGATCGCCTGGCGCGCCAGCACGCGGGCTGGGCCGTCGTCTCGGGTCAGCGCATAGTGCGGCAGGTGCATGTGGAAGTTCAGGCTCTCCACGCCCTGCAGCCAGCCCCTGACGTCGGCGTCGCGCAGCGCGCTCAGAGGCGCGATCCTGTTGGTCGTGCCGGGCCGCACCGCCGGGCGGAACGCCCAACGGCTCGTGATGGGAATCCCCAGCCCTTCCATCAGCGCCAGGGCGTACTGGCCAAACCGCTGCTGGCGGGGGACCAGCGGGTCGCCGTGGTGCGCGTATTCCATCGCCCGCTGGTCGAGGTCGTCCGCGGCGCCTACGTCGTGGTGCGGTCCGATGACGAGGCAGGTTCCATCGCGTCGCAGCCAGGCGCGCAGGGCCTCGATTTCCGCCTGGGACGGCCTCTGGCCGGTCACGTTGTGGTCCAGGCCGAACAGGAACAGGGTGTCGGCGTCGTCCAGAATCCGCTCGTCCAGCGGCAGCGCGAAGCCGGCCTGGTCCACCCGCTGGAACACGGGCGCCGGATGGCCGGTGACCTGGCCCACCAATTTCTGGAACGGGACCCAGGCCCAGAAGAACAGCTCCAGCGACCCCGCGATCCCCTGCTGGAACTGCAACGGGTCGGAGAAGCGCGGCGTCTCGTAGGCCGGCCACAGCACGCGGCGGACCTCGGTCATGGTCGAGAACCGGTTGTCCAGTTCGGCCGGATTGCGGTTCGCTTCGGCCGGGTAGCTCCAGGAGATGTAGACGCTGGCGCGCCGCCGCCCGGGCGTGTAGGGGCGGGGCGCATGGGCCTGGTTGTAGGTGCGGGCGGGTTCGCTCATCGCCGGCCCCGCTTACTGCAGCTGGTCGAGCGCTGTCGTCAGGGCGGCCTTCATCCGAAGCGCCCGCTTGATCTCGTCGGCGCTGACGAACGGGTACTCGCCGTATTCGAGGAAGCTGGGGACCTGATGCTCGCGGAAATAATGGGTCACCGCCGGCACATTGGTGCGCCAGTCCTCGGGCCATCCTTCGAGGTTCACGAACACGGTCGTGACGCCGGTCGACGCGAACAGCATGATCGCGTCGTCCACATATTTGTCGAAGTCGGTGTCGAAGATCCCCTGGTACATGAAGTAGGTGTCGCCGCCGATCGGGAACAGGATCCAGCGCAGGTAGTGCAGCTTCAGCGGCGCGAGCACGTCGGGCGACGCCGTCACGGCGTCCTCGATGGTCTTACCGTAGGCGCGGATCGCCTCCTCCCGGCCCGGGATCACCTTGCCCAGAATGGAAAATCCGTAGTTCGCCGGCGTCTTGGGGAAGAGCGGGCCGTAGGGACCGTCGATCCGCTCGATGTAGCCTTCCTTGGGGATCGCCATGGCGGCTGGTTTCAGGAAGTCCTCAGACATCACGCCCTCTTGCGAACGATCGCCGTGCAGCGGCGCCGATCAGCTTAGCGAGGGGGACGGGGACGGCACTAAGGTCAAACCCCGGCTCGCATCGCCTGCTTGACCGATCGGCCCAGCCCTTGACCTGTTCGCCTCAAAGCGGTGCACTCCTTTCCGGAAAAGCCGCGCCTGACGGGTTCGAAATACATCCGCGCAGCGCCCGCCAGGGTCGAGCGCGGGATGGCTAGGCAAAGGGACGCAGCGGCCATAGGGAGGCGCGACGTGGCGGCGAACAGGGAAGTGGCTTCGACGTTTGATGCGGGCGTGCCGGCGCACGTGCCGCCGGAGCTGGTCTTCGACTTCGACTTCGGCGGCGACGCCGAACTGCAGCGGGAGCCTCACGCCAAGGCGCTGTCGCTGCACGCCGAAGCGCCGGAGATCTTCTTCACGCCCAGGTACGGCGGGCAGTGGATGGTGCGTTCACTGGAGGCGGCGCGCGCGGTCTCTCAATCGCCGAAGCTGTTCCAGAGCGATGGCGGCCAGCCGGTGGTGCAGATCCCCATCGGCCTTGATGCGCCGGAGCACGACTTCTTCCGCAACGTGTTGCTGGCCGCGTTCGCGCCCAAGGCGATCCTGCCGCTCCGGGACTCGATCACGAAGCTCACCAACGAGCTGATCGACGCCGTGATCGAGAAGGGCGAATGCGAATTCATGGAGACCATAGCCTCGCGGCTGCCGGTCTGGGTGTTCATGAAGTTCGCTGGACTGCCGCTCGATCAGCACGAATATCTGCGCGGCCTGACGATGGAGTTCCTGCGCGAGGCCGATCCGAAGAAGCGGGAGCCGGTGCGGGACGAAGTCTTGCTCGCCACCGCCAAGGTCATCCGTGCGCGCCAGGCCGACCCGCAGGACGACATGATCAGCCGGCTGATCCACGCAGAGTTCAACGGGCGCAGAATCACGTTCGACGAGATGCAGTCGATCTGCCTGTTCTTCGTGCTGGCCGGCCTGGACACGGTCACGAGCGCCCTGGGGTTCGGCTTCCATTACCTGGCCAAGGACGCCGATCTGCAGCGGCGGATGCGCTCGGAACCCGGCCTGCTGGACTCCGCCGCCGAGGAACTGCTGCGCGTCGGTGCGCCCAGTTCGGTGGCGCGCTACGCCGCGCAGGACATGGAATTCCGCGGCGTGCGCTTCAAGCAAGGCGACCGTGTCCACATCCTGTATCCGGCGGCGAACGTCGATCCGGAGCACTTCCAGGACCCGCGTGCGGTGAACCTCGATCAGGAGGAGCCGAACGTCGCATTCGGAACCGGGCCGCACCGCTGCCTGGGCTCGCACCTGGCGCGTCTGGAGATGCGGATCCTCTACGTGGAATGGCTTCGCCGCATTCCGCAGTTCCGGGTCGATCCGGAGAAGCCCGTGGTCTACCACGCAGGCCTGGTCTGGGGCGTCGACGAGCTTCATCTCAAGTGGGAGCCCTGAGATGGACCTGCTCATCCGGGGCGGCACGGTCGTCGATGGGCTGGGCGGCCCGCCGCGGCGCGCGGACGTTCGGGTGCGCCAAGGCCGCATCGCCGAGATCGGCGACGGCCTCGGCCGTGACGGCGAAGAGGTGATCGACGCAACGGGCGCCTATGTAACGCCGGGTTTCATCGACACCCACACCCACTTCGACGCCTCGCTCTACTGGGATCCGCTTTGCGACCCCATGCTTCAGCACGGCGTGACGACCGTTCTGATCGGCAACTGCGGCCTAGGGCTCGCGCCATTGCGGAAGGAGGACCGCGAGGGGCTCGTCAATCTGTTCGCCTATATCGAGGACCTGCCCGCCCACGTCCTGCGCCGGGAAATTCCCTGGGCCTGGGAGGACTTCCCCGGCTACGCGCGAGACATGGCGCAGCGGAGCTTCGGGCCCAACGTCTCGCTGCTGGTGAGCCACTCTCTGCTCCGGCAGTGGGTGATGGGCGACGACGCGTGGAGCCGCGCCGCGACGCCGGCCGAGATCGCGCGCATGACCCAGCAGCTGGGCGAGGCCTTAAGCTGCGGCGCGCGCGGTCTCTCCTCGTCCTTCTTCGACCGCACCGCCCAGGGCGATTTCGTTCCCAGCGCCTTCGCCGACGACGCCGAGTTCGACAGCCTGTTCCGCGCACTTGGCGCCAGGGGCGCGATTTGCCAGATCATCCCCAGGGTCTGGGATTGCGAGCTGGCCATCGAAGACCTGGAGCGGCTCGGCGTCCCGGCCGGCCGCCACAAGGTGACGATCATCTCCAACGGCATCTACCAGCGGCCCGACGATCCCACGGCCCACGTGCGGCTGCAGGATTGCGCGCGGCGCCTCGAAGCCGCTGGCGCCAAGGTCAGGCACCTGGCCTCGCCTCGGCCGATCGAGCTGCCGTTTCGCCTAAACGACTGCTTCGCCTTCGGCACCATCTCTGCTTGGCGGGAGGTGGTGACCACGACCGCCGACAAGGCGGCGATGCTGCGTGACCCCGACTGGCGGGCGCGGGCTCGGGCGGATTGGGCCGGCTCGGGCTTTTCCCGCAGGACCGAGCTCACGCGCATCACCCACGCGAGCAAGGCCGAGCTGCAGCCCTGGGTGGGACGGTCGCTCGCGTCGCTCGCGGCGGAGCGGGGCGGGGACGTGAGCGACGTGCTGGCCGACTGGTTCCTCGACAACGACCTGGACGCCCAACTCGTCGTGCCGATCTCGAACCTGGACTACGACGCCGTCGCCGCAATCCTCGCCGACCCCGTCAATATCATCAGCGGCAGCGACGCCGGCGCCCACTACCAGATGTTCTCCGGCGCGGGCGATTCCACCCTCGTGCTCACCCGCCACGTCCGCGAACGGCCCGACCTGACGCTCGAACAGGCTGTGAAGAAGATGACGGCCGACCAGGCCGAGCTGCTGGGCCTCTCCGACCGCGGCGCGCTCGCGCCGGACAAGGCCGCCGACATCGCAATCTTCGCGCTGGAGGAGTTGCACTGGGGCGCCGAGTTCATGGTCGAGGACGTTCCGGGCGGCGGGCGCCGCTTCACCCGTCCCCCCGGCGGCGTCCGCCATACGATCGTCAACGGCGTCCTGGCCCATTCGGTCGGCGCCGATGTGCGCGAGCTGCCTGGCCGGATGATGTGATCAGGCCGGGGCGGCGGCCTGCTTCCGCTCGAAGACGTCGCCGAACGGGCCCCGTCCATAGACGAACTTGGTCCCACCGCTGCTTTGCACCGGGCTCTGGAAATACACGCCCGCTGCGCTGAGCTCTTCGTAGGCGCTGTCGACGTCACGAACATCGAAAGCGATGTGGGTGTAGCCGCGTTCGTTGACGGCGGACGCCCGCAGCCGGCCGTCCATGAAGTCGGCCTTCAGGCCGGTTTCGTAATTGTCGCCTTCGAGTGGCGCGAGATACCGTTCCGATCCCGGGCGGTTTGCGGATCGAAGATGCTCGTATAGCTCGCATAGGCCGGGAGCGTGCCGCTGAAGTCATAGATCAGGCCGACGTAGGGCGTGTGTGCGATCGCGACGCGTTTGCATCTTTTCTGGCGCTGTCCGGTGCTTCCTAAGGCGATCGGATGTGGATCGTGCGCGCAAACCCACCTATCAGCGCGGGGCCGAAGCGCGAATGGCGCGCCTTGCAAGGACACCATGCCGTTTCCGCCAAGCATCCATCCGTCGCTCGCCAGCGCCTTGCAGGCCCAGGGCTACCAAGAGCCGACGGCGGTCCAGGCCGCGATCCTGGAGGCGCCTAGCGGCGTCGACCTGCTGGTTTCCGCCCAGACGGGCTCCGGCAAGACCGTGGCGTTCGGCCTGGCCGCGGCCGCCGCCTTGCTGGGGGACGAGGCGCGCTTCGGGCCAGGCGGAGCGCCGACGGCCCTGGTGATCGCGCCGACGCGGGAGCTGGCCCTGCAGGTGAGCCGCGAACTCGGCTGGCTCTACGCCGAGGCGGGCGCGCGGATCGTCACCTGCGTCGGCGGCATGGACGCGCGACGCGAACAGCGCGCCCTGGCGGCGGGCTGTCATGTGGTGGTCGGTACGCCGGGGCGCCTGCGCGACCACCTGGAGCGGGGAAACCTGGAGCTGTCCTCGCTGCGCGTTGTGGTGCTCGACGAAGCCGACGAAATGCTCGACCTAGGGTTTCGCGACGACCTTGAGGAGATCCTCGACGCCACGCCGCCGGAGCGGCGGACCTTCCTGTTCTCGGCGACGATCGCGCGCGAGATCGCCAATCTGGCGCGCCGCTACCAGCGCGACGCGGTGCGGATCGACACGGTCCGCCGCGACGAGCCCCACGGCGACATCGAGTACCGGGCGGTCCGTGTCGCGCCCAACGAGATCGAGCACGCGGTCGTCAACGTGCTTCGCTATTTCGACGCGCCGGGCGCCCTCATCTTCTGCGCCACCCGCGAGGCCGTGCGCCATCTCTACGCTTCGCTGCGCGAGCGGGGCTTCCAGGCGGTCGCGCTCTCCGGCGAGCTAAGCCAGAAGGAGCGTTCCGACGCGCTGCAGGCGCTGCGCGATGGCCACGCCCGCGCCTGCGTCGCCACCGACGTGGCGGCGCGCGGGCTCGACCTGCCGGCGCTGGACCTCGTGGTCCATGCCGAGCTGCCGCAGAACAAGCCGACGCTGCTTCACCGCAGCGGCCGCACCGGGCGCGCCGGCCGCAAGGGCGTGTCGGTGCTGCTGGTCCCCTACACGCGGCAGCGAAAGGCCGAGCAGTTGCTGGCGTCCGCCAGGATCGACGCCATCTGGTCCGGCCCGCCGCTGGCCGACGAGGTGCGCGCCCGCGACCAGCAGCGGCTGCTCGACAGCCCGCTCCTGCAGGAAGCGCCGAGCGACGAAGACCTGGCGCTGGGCCGTAAGCTGTTGACGGGGAGCGCGCCGGAGGTGGTGGCGGCGGCGCTGGTGCGCCTCTATCGATCGCAGCTGCCGGAGCCGGAGGACGTCTTCGACGACGGGCGGGCTGGCGAGCCTCCCTCCCGCGATCGCCCAGAAGCCAGGCGAGGCGCAGAGGGCAGGCGGGGGCAGCCGCTCGCGGAGGACGGACGGCCAGGCGCCTGGTTCCGCATGCCTGTCGGACGCGCCGACAACGCCGACCCGAAGTGGCTGATCCCGCTCATCTGCCGGCGAGGACACATCACCAAGAAGGAGATCGGCGAGATCCGGATCGCGCCGCGGGAGACGAGGTTCGAGATCGATCCTGCCGTCGAGGCTCGCTTTCGCGCCGCCCTTCGCAAGGCCGTGGACGGCGATGTGTCCATCGAGCCCGCGCCGCCGCCGGGCCCGCGCGACGCCAAGGCGCCTCGAAAGTCCGCCGCCGGCCGCGGGAAGCCGCCTCCGCGGAAACGCCGCTGACGCCTACCGCTTCTTGCCGAGCTCGGCGGCGATGTCCTTGGTCAGCCGGCCGACCTTGCGATGGGCGGCCGTGATCTGCTCGCGGGTCACGCCCCACCGCTTCATCCAGTATTCGACGGCCTTGCGCTCGGAGAGATCGAGCCGCTCCTTGTCGATGAACCCGCGCTTGTCCTTCAGCCCCGCCATCCGTCCGGCTCCCCTACCGCTTCATCCAGGGCTTCGAGGCGCCGGCGGGCATGCGCGCCGACTGTTCGCGGTTGAAGTCTGAGCCGGGAGTCTTCGGTTTCGCCTCTCGCGCGGCCTTCTTCATGCGAAGGGCGCGCTGCATCGGCGACTCGGCGGGCTCGTCAGGGCGATCGTTCATCGCCCCCGTCTAGCACACGTCAACTGGCCATGCCTAAGGCCGAACCAGCTACGCCGTTTGACGTATTCCGATTTCCGTCCTCGGAACGAAACTCTCCCCAGGCGTGAAATTGCGCCGGGATTGCGCCTCGTCGCGCAACGTCTCTCGCAGGGGGTATAGATGAAGAAAAGAAATGGCCGGCCGGGCGACCGGCTGCGCGGAATTTTGCTCGCCGCCACCGCGAGCGCGTGCCTTGCGCCGCTGAGCGCGGCTCACGCCTCCGCGAAGATCCCGATCAGCGACGACAGCTGGGTGAGCGTGGGGCTTGGCATCCGCACCAGCGCGAGTTGGGACGAACACGGCGCCCCGGACGGCTCGTCCGACGTCGACACCAGCCTGGACAGCGTCCGGCTCTATGTGAACGGGCAGCTCAACAAGACCATCGGCGCCACCTTCAACACCGAGCGCGATGGCGACGGCGACATCAAGGTGCTGGACGGCTATGTCCGCTTCGAATTCATGGACGAGTTCAACGTCTGGGCCGGCCGGCTGCTTCCTCCCAGCGACCGTTCGAACCTCGACGGGCCCTACTACCTGTCCAGCTACAACTTCCCAGGCCTGGTCTCGCTCTATCCGGCGCGGTTCGCGGGCCGCGACGACGGCGTGGTCGTCTGGGGCAAGCTTCTCGACAAGAAGCTGGTCTATTCGGCCGGCGTCTTCCGCGGCCACAACAAGATCGCCGGCGCCTCCAACCAAGGCGGCGATCCGCTGTTCGCCGGCCGTGTCGCCTTCAACTTCTGGGAGCCCGAGGACGACCCCGGCTACTACACCTCAAGCACCTACTATGGCTCGCAGGACATCCTGACCGTCGCCGTGGCGGGCCAGATGCAGAACAACGGCGTGGGCACGGCCGCCGTGAGGGGCGACTACAAGGCCTGGAACGTCGACGCGCTGATGGAGAAGAAGCTCCCCGGCGACGGCGTCGTGACGCTCGAGGGCGCCTACTACAACTACGACACCGACGGGGTGCTCGACGTGGGCGGCGGCTTCGGCGGCGCGGGCTCCACGGACAATGTCGGCGGAATCGTCGACGGCAAGGCCTGGCTGGCCTCGGCCGGATACCTGTTCCCGCAGGAGATCGGCATCGGCAAGATCCAGCCGGTGGTCCGCTACCAGCAGTTCAAGGCCGACGACCTCGGCTTCAAGCTGAAGCAGTGGGACGCCAGCCTGAACTACATCATCAAGGGCCATAACGCCCGGGTGTCGCTCGATTACTCGCACTTCGACGTCAGCGGATCGAGCGCCGACAACGACGCCGTGACCGTGGGCGTGCAACTGCAGTTCTGATCGAACGCTTCTTCCTCCGCTCGTCCCGGCGAAGGCCGGGATCCGAGCTGGGCCGTCGTCGGGGGCCGGTGCAGGTGTCAGCGCATCGGCCGCCGATGCGGCGGAGCTTGGGTTCCGGCCTTCGCCGGAATGAGCGGGGGGAGGGGCTTACGGCCTACGAACGGGCGGCGACGATGCGCGTGGCGATGGCCGCCGCCGCCGCCCGGTTCTCCACCCCGAGCTTGGCGAAGACCTGTTCCAGATGCTTGTTAACCGTGCGGGGGCTGATGTTGAGGATCTCGCTGATGTCCCGGTTCGGCTTGCCGTGCGCGATCCAGATCAGCACCTCGGCCTCCCGCTGGGTGAGCTGGAGGGCCGACTTCAGGAGGTCGGCCTCGCGCCCCTGGACCGACTCGGTCAGCCGGAAATAGACTTCCTTGCCGGTGTTACCCAGATAGGCGACTTCCAGGCGCCGGTCGTCCAGTACGACGACCATGGGCGCGACGCCCGGCTCCGGGGGACGCGCCGTCATCGCCGTTACGACGGCTTCGAGCGCCGGCGGCAGGCCGCCCGCTCCTTCCGCGGAGCCCGCCAACAGGTCCGCGGCCTGCGGTGTGCGCCAGAGCACGCCGCCGTGCTCGGCGTCGATCGCGAATAGCGATCGGCCCGCCACGTCAAGCGCCGTCCGAGCGCTCTCGGCGAAGCGGGCGTTGGCCAGGTGTACGTTCACCCGCGCCACCAGCTCCTCCAGCACCAGCGGCTTGGTGACGTAGTCGACGCCGCCAGCGCGAAGGCCTTCGATCACGTGCTCCGTCTCTGAGAGGCCGGTCATGAAGATCACCGGCAGATGGGCGGTGTCCGCCTGGGCCTTCAGCCGCCGGCAGGTCTCGAAGCCGGAGAGGTCGTCCATGACGGCGTCGAGCACGACCAGGCTGGGCCTCGCCTCGGCGATGAGCGCCAGCGCCGCGCGGCCGCCGCCGGCGGAGATGGCGGCGAGCCCGGCGGTCTCCAGCGCCGTGACCACGAGGGCGCGCGCCTCGGGGTCGTCGTCGACGACGAGTATCAGGTCGTCAGCAGACATCGGCGCGTTCTGAGGGATGGTCTTGGCGCCAGGAAAGATCGAGTAGGACGCGGAGGCGTTCATGCAGGTCATCCACCTCGTAGGGTTTGATCAGGAAGTCGTCGTGAGGGTCATCCTCGCGGCGCGTGCGCGAGAAGTCGTGGCCGTTGGCCGAAACCATCAGGATCGCCAGCTCGTCGCCGAAGCGGGCGCGCAGCTCGCGCGCAGCGGTCCAGCCGTCCATCCCGGGCATGGAGACGTCCATCATCGCCAGGTCCGGCCTGAACTCCGATGCGGCTTCAAGGCAGGCCGCCGCGTCGCGGGCGAAGGCGAGCTCGAAGCCCAGCGGCTCCAGGAGGTCGCGCATCAGGTCGTGCTGCACCGGATCGTCGTCGGTCACCAGGATGCGCCGGCGCGGCCCCAGGTAGCCGTCGATCGGCGCGGTCGGCGCCTCCGGCTCGACGTGCAGCCGCCGCTCGGCGAGGTGCAGCTTGACGAAAAAGGCGCTTCCCCGGCCGGGCTCGCTCTCCAGGCGGATGTCGCCGCCCAGCACGGTCACCAGCACCTTGGTGATGGTGAGGCCTAGGCCGACGCCCGGGGCCGCCGCGGTCCCGGGCAGGCGTTCGAACGGCTCAAAGATCCGATCCGCGTCCTGGGTGGCGATGCCGCGGCCGGTGTCGGCGACGACGAACTCCGCGGTCTGGCCGTTCCAGCGCACGGTGAGCGAGGTCTCTCCCGCCTCGGTGTACTTGATGGCGTTGGAGAGCAGGTTGATCAGGATCTGCCGCAGCCGCTTCTCATCGCCGTAGATGTAGGTCGGCAGGGATTCGGGCCAGGCGTGGCGGAAGGCGAGCCCCTTGGCCTCGGCCTGCAGGCGGAACATGTCGACCAGCTGGTTGAGCAGGTCGTGCAGGTTCACCCGCGCGCTCTCGAGCCTAAGCGTGCCGTTTTCGATCCGCGAGATGTCCAGCAGACCGTCGACGAGGTCGGCGAGGTGGGTGGCGCTGCGGCGGATGACCCGCACCGCCTGGGCGACGTTGACTTTCGGATTGCGCTCAAGGAGCTGGGCGTAGCCCGAGATGGCGTTGAGCGGCGCGCGAATCTCGTGACTGACGCCGACGATGTAGCGGCTCTTGGCGAGGTTGGCGGTCTCCGCGACCTCCTTGGCGCGCTGCAGGGCTGCATCGGTGCGTTCATGGGCCGAGATCTCCTCCAGCAGCATTGCGGTCTGGCGGTCGGTTTCGCTTTCGGCGGCGCGCTGGTTCTCGCGGGCGAGGATGAAGAACCAGACGGCGAAGGCGGCCAGGGTCATCAGCGCGCCGAAGGCGACGCCGAAACCCTCGCGCAGGACGGGCGCATAGCTCGTCCCGGCCGCCACCCGGGCGTAGACCATCCAGAGGACGCCGCCCACGACGACGGCGCTGATCAGGAGGGCGGCGAGGAACCGAAGGACCGAGCCGTAGCCGCTGTCGCCGGACAGGGTCGGCCAGCGCGCGAGGAGCGAGGCGCGGCTCGGCGCCTGGGGCTTGCAGGCGTCGTGGCAGCGCGCCTCGAGCGTGCAGCAGAGCGAGCAGATCGCGCCCGCATAGACCGGGCAATGGGCGACGTCGGGCGCTTCGAACGCATTCTCGCAGACGGTGCAGACCAGCTTGCCGACGCCTGCCGGGATTGTGGCTTGCCGCGCCAGGTAGTAGCGGCCGCGAGTCAGACGGGCGATCGCAGGCGCGGCGACGAAGGCGGCCGCCAGTCCCGCCAGCGGGGAGAAGGCCTTCGCCGTCTCGCCGAAGAGGCCGCAGAACAGCAGGGTGGAGACGATCAGCGAGAACCCCATGGCGCCCACGCCGACCGGGTTGATGTCGTAGAGGTGGGCGCGCTTGAACTCGACGCCCTTGGGCGAAAGGCCCAGCGGCTTGTTGATCAGGAGATCGGCGGTCACCGCGCCGATCCAGGCGACGGCGAAGTTGGCGTAGAGCGCCAGGATGCCAGCCACCACGTTCATGATCCCCACCGCCATCAGCTGCAGGGCGATGAAGATGTTGAACACCAGCCAGACCACGCGGCCGGGGTGGCGGTGCGTCAGGCGGGAGAAGAAGTTGGAAGCGGCGATCGAGCCCGCGTAGGCGTTGGTGACGTTGATCTTCAGCTGGCAGACGGCGACGAAGACGCCGGTCAGGAGCAGCGAGGCGGCCGGACTGTGCGTCAGGTCGCGGAACACCATCTCGTAGAGGCGGGCGGGCGAGGTGGCGTCGGCCTGCGAGAAGGCGAGGCCGAGCGCCAGGCAGCCGAGCGCGGCGCCGATCAGGATCTTGACGCCGCCGAGCAGGATCCATCCGGGGCCGGCGAGCGTCAGCCATCCCCACCAGCGCAGTCTGTTCTCCGGCGTTTGCTGCGGCAGGAACCGCAGATAGTCGACCTGCTCGCCGATCTGCGGCAGCAGCGACAGCAGCACCGCCAGAGCGGCGCCCGCCATCGGCCAGCTCCAGCCGGTCGAGGCGACGTTGCGCGCCAGAGCATCCGCGGTCGCCTCGTGGTGCATCGCCAGGAAGATAAGCGGGGCCAGCTGGAGGATCAGCCAGATCGGCTGCGTCCAGTTCTGCATCCAGCCGATCCGCCGCACCCCGTAGGCGGCGATGGGAATGACGATGAGCGCGCTGATCAGGTGGCCGACCGCCAATGGCAGGCCGAAACAGAGCTCCAGCGCGCCGGACAGAATCGCCGCCTCGATCGCGAACAGGATGAAGGTGAAGCAGGCGTAGATCGCCGAAGTGATGGTCGAGCCGATGTAGCCGAAGCCGGAGCCGCGGGTCAGCAGGTCCATGTCGACGCCGTAGCGGGCCGCGTAGAAACAGATGGGGAAGCCGGTGACGACGACGATCACGGTCACCGCCGCGAGCGCGGCGAGCGCGTTTTGAAAGCCGTAGTCGAGCGCGATCTGCGCGCCCACCGCCTCGCAGGCGAGGAAGGCGATGGAGCCGAGCGCCGTATTGGCGATGCGCCGGATCGGCCAGCGTCGGGCGTCCACCGCCGTAAAGCGCAGCGCGTAGTCCTCCAGCGTCTGGTTCGCGGCCCATTGATTGTATTGCCGGCGGGCGCGCACGACCCGCTGGCGCCGCGCCGCCCCCTCGGCATGCACGGGGTCCGCCTCGCGCGCCTCCGCGCTCATCTCGGCTGGTCCGCCTTCATCGGCGAAGCGTCGCCGCACGCGCCGGCCGCGGGAACCCGGGGCGCTCCGGGGCCGCCGTGCGCGTGGTTTCTGCCTGTCATTTGAGCAGTCGGCGGCCGACCACGCGCAACACCGGTAGGCGAAGGGACCTACGTCAAACGCCCCATGTGGCCGCGCTGGAGCATCGCCCATAGTCGCCAGATCGCAGGGCGGCTGGCGCATCCCGCATCCAACTCAGGGCCAACGATCCACTTGCGAGCGATCATTCGAGACACGGGGGCTAGATGATGGACATCAGGGGCAAGACCAGGCGGTTCGCCGTCATCCTCATGGCGAGCGCGGCGATCGCCGCCTGCTCGAAAGGCGGCGGCAACACCGAGGCCGCGGGCAACGCCGCGGCCGGCGGCGAGGGCGTGAAGGTCGGCGTGCTGCACTCGCTGAGCGGCACGATGGCGATCAGCGAAGTGACCGTGAAGAACGCCACCATGATGGCGATTGACGAGATCAACGCCGCCGGGGGGGTCATGGGCAAGCAGATCGAAGCGGTGGTCGAAGATGGCGCGTCAGACCCGACGACCTTCGCCCAAAAGGCCGGCAAGCTGCTCGAAAGCGACAAGGTTTCGACCGTGTTCGGCGGTTGGACCTCGGCCAGCCGTAAGGCGATGCTGCCGGTGTTCGAGAAGGACAAGGGCCTGCTCTGGTACCCGGTGCAGTTCGAGGGCAACGAATGCTCGCCCAACATCATGTATTCGGGCGCCCAGCCGAACCAGCAGATCGTGCCGGCCTACGACTGGGGCAAGACGAAGGGCTTCAAGAAGTTCTTCCTCGTCGGGTCCGACTACGTCTTCCCGAGGACGGCCAACCTGATCCTCAAGAAGCATATCGAGAAGGACGGGCTGACGACGCTGGGCGAAGAGTACCAGCCGCTGGGCGGCACCGACTTCTCCGGCGTGATCGCGAAGATCCGCGCCGCCAAGCCCGACGCGATCTACTCGACCCTGAACGGCGACTCCAACGTGGCCTTCTTCAAGCAGATGGCCGCGGCGGGCATGACCCCCGACAAGGTGCCGGTGATGAGCTTCTCCATCGGCGAGCAGGAAGCCATGTCGATGGGCCCGACCCTCGTGCAGGGCGGCTACGCCGGCTGGAACTACTTCCAGTCCATCCAAACGCCGGAGAACGCCAAGTTCATCGAGGCCTACAAGGCCAAGTTCGGCAAGGACGCGGTGGTCACCGACCCGATGGTGCACGGCTACCTGGACGTCTACGTCTGGAAGGCGGCGGTCGAAAAGGCCGGCAGCTTCGACCCGAAGGCGGTCCGCGACGCCGCGGTGACGCTCGACCCGATCCCGAGCCCGCTCGGCCCGGCCAAGTTCGCACCGAACAACAGCCTGATCCAGACCGGCTATGTCGGCCAGTCGGATGCGACCGGTCAGTTCAAGGTCCTCTGGACCTCGCCGGGCACGATCATGCCCGACCCCTACGACCCCGTCGCCTTCCCGGGGAAGAAGTGTGAAATCAAGTAGTTGAGAGTGCGTTGGAGACCCGCATGACGGATCCAGTCTTCCTGGCCGGGCAGGTGTTCAACGGCCTCAGCGTCGCCTCCCTCTACGTGTTGGCGGCGCTGGGCCTGGCTCTCAGCTTCGGTCTCATGCGGGTCATCAACATGGCCCACGGCGAAATCGTGATGGCCGGCGGCTACATCGCCTATCTGACGATGCAAGTCGTCCACGGGCCACTTGGAATTCCTGCGGCCATGCTCGCGGCCTTCATCGGGGCGGGCGCCATGGGCGCCCTGCTGGAGAGCACCCTGATCCGGCCGCTGACGGAGAGGCCGCTCGACACCCTGCTGGCGACCTGGGGCGTCAGCCTCATCGTGCAGCAGGGCGCGCGCGACCTTTTCGGCGCAACCGGCGTGTCGGTGACGGCGCCGGACTGGATGGGGAGCGCGGTCCAACTCGGGCCGCTCTCTCTGCCCATCACCCGCCTTTTCATCCTGGGCGTCGCTGTCCTGGTGCTGGTCGCGCTCACCGCCGTGCTCAACAAGACCCGCGCGGGCCTCCTGGTCCGCGCCGTGAACCAGGACCGCCCGACCGCCTCGGCCATGGGCGTCAGCGCCCGGCGCGTCGACATGCTGGTGTTCGGCCTGGGCGCGGCGGTCGCGGGCGTGGCGGGCGTGGTGCTGGCGCTGCTGGGGCCCGTGACGCCCAGCGTCGGCCAGAGCTATGTGGTGCCGGCCTTCCTGGTCGTCATCATGGGCGGGCTGGGCAGCATCCGTGGGACGACCATCGCGGCGGTGATCATCGGCCTCTTCTCGGCGCTCGCCCAGATCTTCGTCGACGTCAGCTTCGCCCAGGTGCTGATGCTGCTCTTCGTCATCGTCTTCCTCCAGTTCCGTCCCCAGGGCGTCGTCGCGGTCCGCACGCGCGCCCTGGATGCGTGAGGCCTCGTCCATGACCCTTCCCCGCGGCAGTTGGCTCGCTGGCGGCCTCCTCCTGATCCTCGCCGCCTTCGCGCCCTTCCTCCTCTCCGCCTACGACCTGAACCTGCTTGGCCGGTTCCTGGCGCTGTCGCTGACCGCGTTCGGCCTGGTCATCCTGTGGGGCGAGGGCGGCGTGCTGAGCCTGGGCCAGGGGGTCTTCTTCGGTCTCGGCGGCTATGTGCTGGCCATGCACCTAAAGCTGGCGGCGCTGTCCGGCGGCGACACCATGCCGGATTTCATGCTCTGGAGCGGGCTCACCGAACTTCCCACCTGGTGGAAGGTCTTCGCCAATCCGGTGGTCGCCACCCTGGGCGCCATCGTCGTCCCGGCGCTGTTCGGAGCCGGCTTCGCCTGGCTGGTCTTCCGCCGGCGCATCGGCGGGGTCTACTTCGCCCTGATCACCCAGGCGCTCGCTCTGGCCTTCGCCACCCTGCTGATCAGCCAGCAGGCCTACACCGGCGGCTTCAACGGGCTCACCGACTACCGCACCTTCTTCGGCGTCGACCTGAACGCGCCCGGCACGGCCAAGGGCCTCTACTGGATCACCCTGGTGATCGTCGCGCTCGCCTTCGCGGGCGCGCGGCTGCTGCTGGCCTCCCGCTATGGCAAGATCCTGCGGGCGACGCGCGACGGCGCCAACCGCGTGCGCTTCCTGGGCTATGACCCAGCGCCCTACAAGGTGCTGGCCTTCACGATCGCCGCCGCCCTGGCGGGAGTCTCCGGCGCCCTCTTCACCCTGCACTCGGGCAACATCTCGCCAGCGCTGGTCGGGGTCGCGCCTTCGATCGAGATGGTGATCTGGGCGGCGGTGGGCGGGCGCACCAGCCTGGCCGGAGCGATCGCCGGAACGCTGTTCGTCAACTTCGCCAAGGACAAGATCTCGACCGTGCTGCCGGCCTTCTGGCTCTACGCCCTGGGCGCCGTGTTCATCATCGTCGTCACCGTGGCGCCGAAAGGCCTGGCCGGCATGGCCGAGGGGCTGAAGCGTCGCAAGTCCGCGCCACCGGCGCCCAAGTTGGCGCCCGAAGTCGCCGCCGCGGCGGCCGCCGAACCCGCTCGGAGCCCTGCGTCATGAACGCCGCCGAACTGATCGCCGACACGCAGGTCGCCGCGGGTGACGCCCCGCTCCTGGAGATCGACGACGTCACCGTCGACTACGACGGCTTCAAAGCGCTGAATGGACTCAAGCTCCGCATCCCCAAAGGCGGCCTGACCGTGGTGATCGGGCCGAACGGCGCCGGGAAGTCCACCATGTGCGACGCCGTCATCGGCCGCGTCCGGCCTAGCGCGGGCCGGGTCCGGTTCCGCGGCGAGGACCTCGCCAAGCTCACCGAGCACGCGATCGTCGCCAAGGGCGTGTGCCGTAAATTCCAGACCCCTGGGGTGCTGACGGCGCTCAGCGTGTTCGACAACCTGCTGCTGGCCGCCGCCGGGGACCGCCGTTGGTTCCGCAATTTCCGCCTGCGCCCAGCCGAGGTCGATGTCGCCCGCGCCGAGGAGACCCTGGCCCTGGTCGGCCTCGAGGCGCAGCGCGACGCGCTCGCCGGCCAGTTGTCGCACGGCGAGAAACAATGGCTGGAGATCGGCATGGTGGTCGCCACCGGCTGCGAACTGCTGCTGCTCGACGAGCCGACCGCCGGCATGGGCGCGCCGGAGTCCAGCCGCACCGCGGAGATCATCCGCGGCCTGATCGGGCGCCACTCCGTGCTGGTCATCGACCACGACATCGACTTCGTCGAACAGCTGGGCGGCCACGTGGTGGTCATGCACCAGGGCGCGGTGTTCCGCGAAGGAACTCTCGCAGAGGTTCGGAACGATCCGGACGTGGCTTCGATCTATCTGGGGCGGCCGTCCAAATGAGCGACCTTCTGAACCTGCGCCAGGTGTCCGCCGCCTATGGAAACGCGCCGGTGCTGTTCGACGTGGACCTGGACGTGCGTCCGGCGAGCGCGACCGCGCTGCTCGGCCGCAACGGGGTGGGCAAGACGACCTTGCTGCGCACGATCATGGGCCTGCATCGCAACTCCGGCGGCCAGGTGAACCTGAACGGCCTCGACGTCAGCGGGACCAGCGCCCACGAGCGGGCCCGCAAGGGCGTGGGCTTCGTGCCCCAGGGCCGGCACGTGTTTCCCCACCTGACGGTCGAGGAGAACCTGCAGGTCGGGCTCTCGGCGCTGACCGGCCGCGGGATCAAGGGCAAGAAGGGTATTCCCGACTACATCGGCGACCTCTTTCCGAAGCTCGGCCAGATCGCCAAGCGGCATGCGGGTTTCCTGAGCGGCGGCGAGCAGCAGCAGCTCGCCATCGGCCGTGCGCTCGCCGGCCGGCCGCAGCTCCTGCTGCTCGACGAACCCTGCGAGGGCGTGCAGCCCAACGTCGTCCAGCAGATCCAGGAGGTGCTCGGCCGGATCCGCAGCGAGCTCGGCGTCGCCATCATCATCGTCGAGCAGAACCTCGATTTCGCCTGGGGCTTCGCCGACCGCTACGTCGTCATGCAGCGGGGGCGTGTGGTGAAGCACGGCCTGACCGCCGACGACAGCGCCGACGCCGTGGGGCATCTCATCCACGTGTAAAGCTCTTCCTCGCCCGCGCCGCGGGAGAGGGCCTAAGCGACGGCGAGCTCTGGCGCCGGCAATCCGCCCTGCGCGATCAGGAACTCGATCACCTCGTCCACGCCCTTCAGCCGGGTCAGGTCGGAGAAGACGTAGGGGCGGCCCGCACGGGCCTTTTCGGTGTCGGCGTGCATGACCGCGAGGTCCGCCCCGACATGCGGCGCGAGGTCGGTCTTGTTGACCACCAGGAGGTCGGAGCGGGTGATCGCGGGACCGCCCTTGCGGGGGATCTTCTCCCCCTGGCAGACGCTGATCACATAGACGCTCAGGTCCACGAGGTCCGGCGAGAAGGTGGCCGCCAGATTGTCGCCGCCGGACTCCACGAAGATCACGTCCAGGTCGGGGAAGCGGCGGTTCATCTCGGCGATGGCGGCGAGGTTCAGCGAGGCGTCCTCGCGGATCGCCGTGTGCGGGCAGCCGCCGGTCTCGACGCCAAGGATGCGCGCTTCCGGCAGCGCCTGCAGCCGGTTGAGGATCAGCGCGTCCTCCTGGGTGTAGATGTCGTTGGTCACGACCGCCACGCTCCAGCGGTCGCGCATCGCCTTGCACAGCTTTTCGATCAGCGTGGTCTTGCCGGAGCCCACAGGGCCGCCGACGCCGACGCGCAAGGGTCCGTATCGGCTCATGAGATAAACAGCCTCGGTTGCAGGGTCTCGTGCCGCATGGCGGCGATGTCGGAGAGGATGGCGCAGGCGCCAAGGTCGTCCTCGGTGGCGACCGATGCGCGTGCGGCGGTCGCGAGGATCACGTCTTCCAGGCCGGCGAGGGCGCCGACCGCCTCGCTCTGGCCGATCGGAATGGCGCGCACCCCGACGCTGACCAAGCTGGCGGCGAAGGCGTGCAAATAGGCGGTCAGAGCGGGCTCCAGCGGGATGCCGGCGGCGGCGCAGGCGGATCCTGCGGCGACGGGGTAGGGGAGGGCGGTCCCCTCCACCGCTTCGCGATCCCCCTCCCCCTGTGGGGGCGTAGAAGAACGCCGCAGCCTCGACTCTCCTCCCCCCCTGGGGGAGGGGGACCGCGAGGCGGTGGAGGGGACTAGCCACGGCTTCACCGCCTGCGCGAAGGCGGCGCCCAGCGCCAGGGTCTCCTTGCGGCGCTCGAGGGAAGGGGCCAGCGCTTCGGCGAGTTCCGCGTGTTCGGCCAGGCGTTCCGGTTCGCCCCACGTCAGGCGGAACAGCACCGCGTCGGTCCAACCGGAGCCGTGCTCCAGCAGCCCCATGATCCAGTCCTGCAAGGCCGTGGCGTCTTCCACGTGACCCTCGCGGATCGCCGTCTCCAGCCCATGCGAATAGCCGAACCCGCCCACCGGGAAGGCGGGGGAGAACCAGGTCAGGAGCCGAAGCTGCGCCGCCCGCGCGTCCGCCAATTCAGTGCGCATGGCTGTGGTAGGCGCCGTCCTCGGGGTCGAACACCTCCTGCACCTCACGGACGCGGGCGCCCTGGTGCTCCAGCATGTGGGCGATCACGTGGTCGCGGCGGATCAGGATGCGGTCGGCGAAGATCGCCGCCGACAGGTGCCGGTTGCCGATATGCCAGGCGAGCCGCAGCAGCATTGCGGGCGAGGCCGCGCGCACCTCGAGCAGGGGTTCGGGCAGGGCCTCGACAACGACGAATCGGCCGTCCGCCAGCATCAGGGCGTCGCCGTCTCGCAAGTGGGCGGCCTCGGGCAGGTCGAGCAGATAGCGCCCGCCGCCGCGCCCCGTCAGCACGATCCGCCGCCGCCGGCGGCCGTCGTAGTTCAGGGCGACATGGTCGACCGCCGCGCCCGACCAGCGGTCGGCGCGGACGACCTGAACGATGGGGACGATCTCGGCGGTCTCGCTCATCGGCGTCCTCTCAGAACAGGAAGTAGCGCTGCGCCATCGGCAGGACCTCGGCGGGTTCGCAGGTCAGCAGCTCGCCGTCGGCGCGCACCTCGTAGGTCTCCGGATCGACCTCGATCGACGGCGTGGCGTCGTTGTGGATCATCGAGGCCTTGGAGATTCCGCCACGCACATTGTCGACGGCGATCAGGGACTTCTGCAGGCCGAGCCTCGGCCCCAGGTCCCGTTCCAGCGCGAGCTTGGAAACGAAGGTCACCGCCGAGCGCGTTACCGCCCGGCCATAGGCCGCAAACATCGGCCGGTAATGCACGGGCTGCGGCGTGGGGATCGAGGCGTTCGGATCGCCCATCGGCGCAGCGGCGATCGAGCCGCCCAGCATGACGATGTCCGGCTTCACGCCGAAGAAGGCCGGCGTCCACAGCACCAGATCCGCCCGCTTCCCCACCTCGACGCTGCCGATGTGGGTGGAGAGGCCGTGAGCGATCGCCGGGTTGATCGTGTACTTGGCGATGTAGCGCTTGACGCGGTTGTTGTCGGCTGGCCCGTCGCCGGGCAGGGCGCCACGCTGGCGCTTCATCTTGTCGGCGGTCTGCCAGGTGCGGATCACCACCTCGCCGACCCGGCCCATCGCCTGGCTGTCGGAGGAGATGATCGAGAAGGCGCCGATGTCGTGGAGGATGTCCTCCGCCGCGATGGTCTCGCGGCGGATCCGGCTCTCGGCGAAGGCCACGTCCTCCGGGATCGACGGATCCAGGTGGTGGCAGACCATCAGCATGTCGAGGTGCTCGGCCAGCGTGTTCTTCGTGTATGGCCGCGTGGGGTTGGTCGAGGAGGGGATGACGTTGGCCAGCCCCGCCACCTTGATGATGTCCGGCGCATGGCCGCCGCCGGCGCCCTCGGTGTGGAAGGCGTGGATGGTGCGGCCCTTGAAGGCGGCCACCGTGTCCTCGACGAAGCCGCTTTCGTTCAGCGTGTCGGTGTGGATCATCACCTGCACGTCGTGGTCGTCGGCGACGGAGAGGCAGCAGTCGATGGCGGCGGGCGTGGTGCCCCAATCCTCGTGCAGCTTCAGCGCGCAGGCGCCGGCGGCGATCTGCTCCACCAGCGCGTCGGGCAGGCTGGCGTTGCCCTTGCCGGCGAAGGCCAGGTTCATCGGGAAGGCCTCGGCCGCCTGAATCATCCGCTGCAGGTGCCAGGGACCCGGCGTGCAGGTGGTGGCGTTGGTGCCGGTGGCGGGTCCGGTCCCGCCGCCCAGCATGCAGGTGACGCCGCTCGTCAGCGCCTCTTCGATCTGCTGGGGGCAGATGAAGTGGATGTGGGCGTCCATGCCGCCGGCGGTGAGAATCTTGCCTTCGCCGGCGATCACCTCGGTCCCCGGGCCGACGATGATGTCGACGCCGGGCTGGGTGTCGGGGTTGCCGGCCTTGCCGATGGCGCAGATCAGCCCGCTCTTCAGGCCGACGTCAGCCTTCACGATCCCCCAATGGTCGATGATCAGGGCGTTGGTGATGACGGTGTCGACCGCGCCGCCGGCGCGGGAGATCTGGCTCTGCCCCATGCCGTCGCGGATCACCTTGCCGCCGCCGAACTTCACCTCTTCGCCATAGGTGGTGAAGTCGCGCTCGACCTCGATGAAAAGCTCGGTGTCGGCCAGCCGCACGCGGTCGCCGATCGTGGGGCCGAACATGTCGGCGTAGGCGGCGCGGGAGATCTTCGCGGGCATCAGAGGTCGCCCATCACCGCCTGGCGGAAACCGAACACGCGGCGGTCCCCCAGGATCGGCGTGAGGCGCACCTCGCGCGTCTGGCCGGGCTCGAAGCGGACGGCGGTGCCGGCGGCGATGTCGAGCCTAAGGCCGCGCGCCTGTTCGCGGTCGAAGGCGAGCGCCGGATTGGTCTCGGCGAAATGGTAGTGGCTGCCCACCTGGATGGGTCGGTCTCCGGTGTTGGCCACCTCGAGCACGACAACCGGCTGACCGGCGTTGAGCTCGATCTCGCCCGGCGCGGCGATCAGTTCTCCCGGGATCATCCGGCCACCGCCAGGACCAGCCCGCTGGCCGCGACGCCCGCGCCCAGGCACCGCACCAGGTTTTCCCGCCCGACGCGGCGAAGGCTAGCCGCGAAGGCCATCCCCAGTCCATGCAAGAGCGCCGTCGCCGCCAGCATTCCTGCGCCGAACGCCGGCGGCGCCACGCCGACGTCGCGGGCGTGCGCCAGGCCGTGCAGCGCGCCGGCGGCCGCCACCACGACGAGGCCTGCGACGCCGCCGCCCGGGCGGTTCGCCGCCGTCAGCAGCCCCAGCAGCACCACGCTCGCGACGACGCCCGTCTCCACCACGGCCCCATCGATCCCGCCGACGCCGAAGCCCGCGGCCATGGCGGCCAGGAAGGCGGTCGGCCAGGCCGCCAACGCCCTGCCGCCGCGCAAGGCGGCCCACAGGCCGACCGCCGTCATCGCCAGCACGTGGTCGTAGCCTGACAGCGGGTGGGCGAAGCCCGCCGCCAAGCCCAGGTTCGCGGCGGCGTGCCCGGGATGGGCCAGGGCGGCGCTCGCCCATCCGGCCGCCGCGACGCCTGCGGCGAGACTGAGAATGCGGGCTCGAGCTCTCATGGCGGGTCCTTCAGCGGATGGGATGGTGGACGGTCACCAGCTTGGAACCGTCGGGAAAGGTCGCCTCGACCTGGACGTCGTGGATCATCTCGGCGACGCCCTCCATGACCTGGTCGCGGCTGATCACGTGGGCGCCCGCCTCCATCAGGTCGGCGACGCTGCGGCCGTCGCGGGCGCCTTCCACGACGAAGTCGGTGATCAGCGCTATCGCTTCGGGGTGATTGAGGCGGACGCCCCGCTCCAGCCGACGGCGGGCTACGACGGCGGCCATGGCGATCAGCAGCTTGTCCTTCTCGCGAGGCGTCAGGTTCATCGTCAGCTCCGCCACAGCCGGGGCAGGGGCCCGCCGCTCACCGCCTCCAGCGCCGGGATCAGCGCCCGCCGCAGCTCGAGCCCGCTTGCCGCCACGACGCGGGCGAACAGCTTGCCCTCGAAGGCGCTGGCCCCGCCGGCCGATCCCAGCGCAGCCCGCACCCTGGGGAGCGCCGCTTCGGCGTCCTCCGCGACGTAGAGAATCGAAGCGAAGGCGACGGCGCCCGCCAGCGCCGGTCCGCGGGCGATCAACTCCGGCACCGCGCCCGAGAGGCGCAGGTCGTCGGCGAAGACGAGCCGGCTCCCGCGTCGGATCCGCCAACGGTCGCGGAGCGTCCCCCGTCGCACGCTTTCGCCCATCGCCTGGCGGCCGAGCAGCACGGCCTCCACCGCCAGGAAGCGGGCGTCCTCGGCCAGATCCACGTCGAGAGAGCGTTCCAGCGCCCCGCCGTCGAACAGGATCGTCTCCTGCGGCAACCATCGCAGCTCCGCGCCGGCTTGCGCCGCCAGCTGGACCCGAACGTCGGCGACCCCGCTGCTGGCCCGGTACACCCGCTCGCAGGCCTGGGTCGTGAGCGTGAGGGCGGCGCCGGGTCCCGCCTCGGCCCGCCAGGCGAGCCGGTCGCCGCCGGTCAAGCCGCCGGAGGTGTTGATGAGCACCGCCTCGAGCGCCTTGGAATCCGCGCCGCGCGGCAAGCGGATCTTGCCGCAGTCGTCCTGGAAGAGGCGGTCGAGCCTGGTGCGTCCATCGCCCGCGCGCACCGCGATGCGCCCCTCGCCCCGCGCACGTTGCAGGCGGGGCGGCGCGGCGTCGGAAGCCATGGCCAAGGCGTTCATGGGCTCAGGTGACGAGGCCGCCGAAAGGGTGTCCAGCAACGGCCGCGCCTGCTCGCGCGGCTGCGCTGGGGCGCCTATTTTCAAGGCGCCGCTGACCCGTGCGCTGCGCGGCGGCTCTGGACGCCGCGGGGCGAACACGACGGCCGCCGTCGACGCCTGGGACCAGATCCGCCGGCCGATTTCGCATTGATCGTCCGGCGCCGGAGGGTCAGTAATTGCTCAAGAAGAACAGATTGGGAGGAAGCAGATGGGCGTTTTGGATGGCCGCGTCGCGATCGTTTCAGGCGCGAGCGCCGGCATCGGGCGCAGTTGCGCTTTGCGATACGCCGAAGAGGGCGCCTTCGTAATCGCCTGCGCACGGCGCCTCCACAGGCTCGAAGAACTTGTCGGAGAGATCGCCGCGCGAGGCGGCCGCGCCATTCCTGTGCAGTGCGACGTCGGCAAGCCGGAAGACATCCAGCGGGTGGTGGACGTCGCGGCGAAGGAAGGCGGCCGCATCGACATTCTGGCCAACATCGCGCAGGGCGCGATGGAAGATCATGTCTTTCTCGAGGACATGACGCCTGAAGGCGCCATCGCTGCTTACGACACCGGACCTGTTCAGAGCTTCAGGTTCATGAAGGCCTGCCTTCCCTACATGCGGGAGCAACACTTCGGGCGCATCATTAATTTCGGGTCCCATGCCGCCTATGGCGGAACACCGGGATTTTCGGCCTACGCGATCGCCAAGGCGGCGATGATTCCGCTGACCAAGCTCGCCGCAAGGGAATGGGCGCCGTTCGGAATTACCACCAACGTCATCCTTCCGATCATGCTCAACGAAGCGAGCGAGATGACGCCCCAGGGCCGCGAAGGCTTCGCAAGGCTCGCCGCCACAAACCCCACGGGACGTATCGGCTCGCCTTACGAGGATTGCGCGCCGGTCCTCGTGTTCCTGGCGACCGAAGGCGCCGGTTATCTCAACGGGCAGGTCATCCACCTCGACGGCGGGAAGTGACGGTGTCGCGCCACGGTGGGTGAGGGCGACGACGCGGCTCGGCCTCAGGTGTCCAGGTCGCTGGCGTCGTGCCGCTCGCGCACGCCGTTGTCGTCCTCCGGGCCGAACGAGCGGTTCACGCGCCGGCCGCGCTGCACGGCAGGCCGTTGGGCGATCTGCTCGCGCCACCTGGCCAGGTGCGTATAGCTCTCCAGGTCCAGGAACTTGGCCGCGCCGTAGGTGTTGCCGGCCAGGGCCGCGCCGTACCAGGGCCAGATCGCCATGTCGGCGATGGAGTACTCGCCAGCGACGTATTCGTGGTCGGCCAGACGGCGGTCGAGCAGGTCGAGCTGGCGCTTCACCTCCATGGTGAAGCGGTCGATGCAGTATTCGATCTTCAGCGGCGCGTAGGCGTAGAAATGGCCGAAGCCGCCCCCGAGATAGGGCGCCGCGCCCACCTGCCAGAAGAGCCAGGAGAAGCATTCGGCGCGTCGCGCTGGATCCGTGGGAATGAAGGCGTCGAACTTCTGCGCCAGGTGCAGAAGAATGGCGCCGGACTCGAAAAGGTGGATCGGCGTCGGCCCGCTACGGTCGACAAGCGCCGGGATCTTGGAGTTCGGATTGACGGCCACGAAGCCGCTGCCGAACTGGTCGCCGTCGCTGATCTTAATCAGCCACGCGTCGTACTCGGCGCCCTCGAAGCCGCGGGCCAGCAGCTCCTCCAGCATCACCGTGACCTTCACCCCGTTCGGCGTGGCCAAGGAATAGAGCTGCAGCGGGTGGCGCCCGACGGGCAGTTCCTTCTCGTGCGTGGGGCCGGCGATGGGCCGGTTGTAGGCGAAGGGGCCGACCTTTTCGCGATCCCACCGCCAGACTTCCGGCGGCTCGTACTCCGGCGGGATGCTCATCGTCTTGCTCCTGGAATGAGTGCGGCCCGCCAGTCCCAATCGAGCGAGACCTGCGCGAGCTGAGCGAGCGGCTTGGATCTAAGCTTGTGTCGCCCAGCTTCCGTTCAAGGGATCGCCGCGGCGATTTTCCTACTTCGCCATGAACCGTTCGATGGTCTTGCGCAGGTCGTCCGTGGTGAAGGACTCCTGTTCGGCCGCCGCGGCGAACGGGCCGACGCGCAGCATGGCGGCCTGCAGATGCAGGTTGACCGCCCGCTTGGTCTCCTCCTGCGACTGCTGCGGTTTCTCCGCGAGACGCTTGGCCAGCTTGACGGCCTCGGACATCAGGTCCGCATCGGGCACCACCTTATTGGCCAGGCCGAGCTCGACGCATTCGGCGGCCGAGATCCGATCGCCGGTGAGGAGATAGTATTTCGCCTTCAGGATGCTCATCATCGAAGGCCAGGCCACCACGCCGCCGTCGCCGGCGACCAGGCCGATGCTCGCGTGCGGGTCGGCCATGAACGCGGTCTCGCCGATCAGCACGATGTCACAGGACGCCGCCAGCGAGCAGCCGAGGCCGACCGCCGGCCCGTTGACCGCCGCGATCATCGGCTTGGGGCACTCCAGCATGGCGCTCAACAGCCGCATCGCGCCGCGCATCTGGTCCTTGCGGTAGAGCGGGTCGTCGAGCAGGCGCTTGAAGTTGGGGATGTCGCCGCCGGCGCTGAAGGCTTTGCCTTGGCCCGTGAGCACGATCGTGCGCACCGACCGATCGAGGGTCAGGTGGTTCCAGATCTCCTGCAGCCCCTCGTGCATGGCGTCGTTGCACGCATTCATCGCGGCGGGGTTGTTCAAAGTCACGATCGCGACGGGGCCGTCATGGTCGATGACCAGCTCTGGGACCGGTTGGTAGGGCATGGGCTTCTTCGATCCTCCCGGCGCTTCATGGCCTTCGCTCCCCAGGAAGCCGCGATCGAGCGCTTTTGGAAAGCGATTTGCCTCTCGAGGAGGGGCGCGCAGCCGGCAGAATCCGCCCAGGGGCTGGGACTGATCTGGCGACGACTGCAGCGGGAGCGCCGCGAGGCGCCGACAGGCTGGCAATTAGACGACGACGGGGCGGGGCTCGACGCCCTTCAACTCGCGGCCGATGGTCATGCCCGCGACCCGGCCCATGGTGATGGCGTTGCCGACCGAGTTGCCGCCGCCCACATAACGCTCGCCGATCACCCCTGCGCCGCACTCTCCGGCGGCGAACAGGCCCGGGATGGCCCGGCCGTCCTCGTCCAGGGCGTGCGCCTGCGGATCGATCCGCGGACCGACGTTGGTGAGGGTGAAGTGGGTGTTGACGAAGCGGAAGGCGTAGAAGGGTCCCTCGCTCATCGGGTGAAGGCCGTCCAGCGGGCGAAGGAACCAGCGGTCGACGCCGGTCTCGAGGGCGGTGTTGTACTCCTCGACCGAGGTCTTCAGCGCGCCCGGGCGCATGCCGCACCGCTTGGCCAGTATCTCGATCGTATCGCCGACGATGATGTCGCCGGTCTCGACGGCCTTGAGCACGAACTTTGGATCCCATCCCCGGGTGAGGCCGCCTGAGGTCGGGTCGGCGCGCAGGCGCGCGCCTTCGTCGAACACGCCCCAGCACCCATAGCCCTGGTGCTTCAGCAACCCCGGCATGACCGCATAGGGCGCCGTTTCCGGAGCGAAGCGGGTTCCGAGGCTGTTGACGTAGATGGTCGCGGGGGGCTGACGGCCGTGATAGCCGGGAATGTTGGGGAAGAACGGCCCGGAGGTCGCCAGGCCGCAGTTCTTGCCGATGATGTCGGCGCCGGCCTGCCGCCCCAACAGGACGCCGTCGCCGCGGTTCATCGCCGTGGCGGGCCCGCTGGGGTGATGACCTGGGGGCAGGGTCTCGTAGGCGTCCGGGAACCAGGTCTTGATCATTTCCAGTGGCGCGTTGGCGAGGCCGCCGCAGGCCAGCAGGACGGCGTGCGAGCGAAGCTCCTGGCCCTCGACGCGGACGCCCTTCACGGCCCCGCCCTCGACGATCAGCTCCTGCACGCGGGTGTTCATCGCCAGCTCGACGCCGAGAACCGCGCGGCGGTTGTCCATCACGTCGATATAGATCTTGCCGCCCTCGGCCGGGCAGTGGCCTCTGGGCGGCCACTCGACGCCCGCGGCGTAGAGCCCGCCGCCCTCGACGGATGAGGAGAAGATCGGTTGCGGCGGCTTCTTGGCGACGCGCTCCGGATACTTCACGCCGAGCTGCATCAGCCACTCGACCGTGGGCGTCGCTTCCTCGCAGAAGGTGCGGATGAGACCGGCGGGCTGGCGCCAGGCGTTCAGCGTCATGTAGTAGTCGAAGTAATCGTCGACCGTATCCTCGAAGCCGAGCTTGCGTTGCAGGCTGGTGTTGGCGGCGTTGAACACCCCGTCGGACATACCCGTCGAGCCGCCGATGCGGTTATCCGCCTCCAGGATCATCACCTTGCAGCCGGCTTCCGCCGCCCAGATAGCCCCGGCCATACCCGCGCCCCCGGAGCCGATGACGATGAGGTCGTAGTCGGTCTCTGACATGTGGGCGTTCCCTATCGGTCGTTTCTTTATCGAGCGCCCGCGAGGTCGGGGTCAGGCGCAGGATCGGGGAGGACAGGGCTCAGCCCGGAACCTCCCCGATGGAAGCAGGAGCAGCAGACGGATGTCGCCCATTGCGCGGGCGACATCCCTAAGGGGTCACTCGATTTCGCCGAGCACGGTGCCGACCGGGTAGATCTCTCCGGTGGCCTTCAGGATCCGGAGCGTGCCCGATGCGGGCGCCTCCACCTCCTGGGTCGACTTTTCGCTTTCCAGCGCGAACAACGCCTGCCCTTCGACAACCGGGGTCCCGTCCTGCGCCAGCCATTCGACCAGCATCCCTTCGGTCATCGAAAACCCGATCTTGGGCAGCAAGATTTCAGTCGCCAAACTAACCTCCTATCGCGCGAGCTGGATCGCCGCTTCGGCGACCCGCTCCGCGTCTGGCATGTACGCCGTCTCAAGCGGTTTGGAAAAGGGCACCGGCGAATAGGCCGAGGCCAGCCGTTCGACCGGCTTCTTCAGCTGACCGAACAGCGCCCGGCTAGTCTCGGCGGCGATCTCGCCGCCCGGCCCGAAGGCCTTGACGGCCTCGTGCACCACCAGCACCCGGCCGGTCTTGGCCCCCGAGCGGAAAACCGTCTCCTGGTCCCACGGCGAGATCGTCCGAAGGTCCACGACCTCGACCGAGACACCCTGCTGAGCCGCGATCTCCGCCGCGGCGAGCGCCACGGTGGCCATGCGCGAATAGCTGACGATGGTCACGTCGGTCCCCTCGCGGGTGACCTTCGCCTTGCTGAGTGGGACACGGGTGCCGGTCGGCGGCAGCAGCCCCGTCGTGCCATAGTTCAGGATGTTCTCGATGAATATGACGGGGTCGGGGTCGTCGATGCTGCTCAGCATCAGCCCGTAGGCGTCCTCGGGCGTCGACGGAATCACCACCTTCAGCCCCGCGGTGTGGGCGAACCACGCTTCCAGGTGGTCAGAATGCTGCCCCCCGGAGGCGATGCCGGCGCCGGCCGCCATGCGCACGACGATCGGCACCGAGGTCTGACCGCCGGACATGAAGCGCAGCTTGGCGGCGTGGTTGACGATCATGTCCATGCAGACCGTCGAGAAGTTCATGATCATGATCTCGGCGATCGGACGCCAGCCGACGAGCGAGGCGCCGATGGCCGCGCCGATGATCGCCTGCTCGGCGATCGGGGTCGAACGGACCCGATGGTCGCCGAACCGGGTGGACAGGCCTCGGGTGACGGCCATCACGCCTCCGCCTTCCGGGTCGGCGACGTCCTCGCCGAGGAGCAGAACCTTCTCGTTCTCGGCCATCGCGTCGGCAAGCGCCTGGTTGAGCGCTTCCTTCACGGTCACTTTCTTCTGCGCGGCAGGAGCGGTCGCAGTGTCGGTCATGCCTGGATCTCCTGAGCGAAAACGTCGCGGCGCAGTTCGTCGAGCGAGGGGAAGGGGCTCTGCAGCGCGAACGCCACCGCCTCTTCGATCTGGGCTTCGATCTCGCGTTCGATGGCCTCGAGCGCGGACTCCGCGGCCACGCCGCTGCTGATGAGGGACGCCCGGTATTTGGGATAGGGGTCGACGTCCATCGCCGCCTTCTTCTCGCCATCCAGCATGTAGGAGTCGTCGTCGCCGAAGACGTGGCCGAAGAAGCGGAAGGTCATGGCTTCGATCAGGGTCGGCCCGCCGCCGCTCCGCGCCCGCTCGATCGCCTCGCGGGCGGTGGCCCACACTTCGATGGGATCGTTGCCGTCGATGCGGACGCCCGGGATGCCGTAGGAGACGGCGCGATCGGCGATGCGCTCGGCCGAGGTCGTCTTGGCGTAGGGCGTATGTTCGCCGTAGCGGTTGTTCTGGCAGACGAACACGACCGGCAGCTTCCAGACCGCGGCCAAGTTCATGGCTTCGTGGAAAGTCCCGATGTTGGACGCGCCGTCGCCGAAGGAGGCCACGGTGACCCGGCCGTTGTCGGCGAGCTGCGAGCCCCAGGCGATGCCATTGGCGATCGGCATGGAGCTGCCGACGATGCCGGTCGTGACCATCACCCCTTTCTCGGGGTAGGTCAGGTGCATGCAGCCGCCCTTGCCCTTGCAGGTGCCGGTTTCGCGGCCGGCGACTTCCGCCCAGAGCTCCTTGAGCGGCATTCCCTTGGCGAGCATGTCGTGCATGCCGCGATAGATGGTGCAGATGTAGTCGTCGTCGGTCAGGCTGACCGAGATCGCCGCCGGGATCGCCTCCTGGCCCCGATACGGATAGTAGGGCATCTGCAGGCGGCCCGAGCGGATCACCTGACGAGACTTCTCGTCGTTCAGCTTAAGCAGCGCCATCCGCTTGAAGATCTCGAGCTTGGTGGCGTCATCCGGCTCAATGTTTTTCATGCTCTGTCACCGCTTAGTTTCTTGCATCGTTGTTGAGGGTCGCCAGGCGAGCAGCTTCGGGCCGAGCCGTCGGCGTTAGGCGCGCACTGGACAACCTCGTCCAGGTGGGGGAGCGCGGCAAGCGCATTCTATCCCAGTTCATTCCTTGGCTCCTTTTCGCCCCCGACCACGGAGTCTCAATCGAGGGCCGCGAGCTTGGCCTTGAGTTCCGGCAGGGTCTGTTCAAGCAGCCTGAGGCTCTTCCAGCCTTCCTCGGGGGCCAAGCCGCCCACCAGGGGCCAGAAGTTGAGGTTCTGGCCCTCCCGCATGTCGGGGACCCGCGCAAGCAATTGCTCGGGCGTCCAGGCGACGAAGAGGCCCGCCTGGCGAAGGACCTTGGGATCGGTGAGGCCTTTGAAGGGCGAGTTGGAGCCGTCGCCTTCCTGCTCCGCCCACCGCGCGTACTCCGTGATCACATGCGTCGCGTGGCGCTCGATCGTGGCCCAGCCTTCGTCAGGATCCTCGCAGAGGTGGATCGACATCGGCATGCCGGGGGTCGGGTTCCAGTATTCCTTGGGCGCCTGGTCGCGCTTTCGGCACTCGTCGAGGTAGACTTCGACCAGGCCGGGCGCCATCGGACCGAAGCCGAGGTTGAACCGAGCGGCGCGCTTGGCCGCCGCGGCGACGCCGCCGCCGACCATGATGATGTCCTCGGGCGCGCGGATCGGCAGGGGGCGGACGAAGATCGGGCGGCCGTCCACTTCAAAGCGTTCGCCCTTCAACGCCCGCAGGATGATCTCGATGCCGCGGTCCATGAGCTTCGCGCGATCGTGCATCGAGCGCTGGAACATGGCGAATTCGCTCGGCACATAGCCGGCGCCGAAGATCAACCTGAAACGGCCGTTCGAGATCAGGTCCAGGACCGCGATTTCCTCGGCCACGGCGACGGGATCGTGCAGCGGCAGGATCACGGCGCCCAGGCTCAGGGTCACCCGCTTCGTGAGCGCGGCCATGGCGGACGCCAGCAGGAAAGGCCGCGGTAGATAGCCGTCCTCGGAGCCGTGATGTTCCATGACCCCAACGCAGTCGACGCCGACCCGATCGGAGAAGACGGCCATCTCGAGCGCGGCCGCGTAAAGCTCGGTGATCGGCGCACCCCAGGTGGGCGCGCGCATGTCGAACGAGCAGGTGATTCTGACGTTGCGCATCGCGGAATTCCCCGGTCCGAATCTACTCGCCCTCGGCGAGGCCGAGGCGCCTGGCGTAGTTGTCATGGAAGGCGCGGATGACGGATTCCTGGTAGGCCGAATACCAGATGTACGGCGGCTGCTTCGTCTTCAGCCCGACGTGGATCTCCGGGATGTTCCGACAGTCCTGCTCGAAGATCTTGGCGAGCGAGCCGAGTTCAGGCGCCAGCGTCCAGGGATCGTCAGGCCCCAGGAAGCGCTGCTCGCGCGGCGGCGGCTTGGGCTTGCCCTCGGCCCACGGCGCCAGCAGCATCACATGCATCAGGCATTCGTCCGGATTGTCTCCGTTCGGGCGGAAGCGATACACGATTCGTCCCCAGCCGCCCCAAGGGCTGAAGTTCGGGAACAGGTTGCTGAAGCTCGTCTCGTTGAGCTCGGCGTCCGTGAACTGCTCCACCTCCTCGCCGATCAGTCCTCGCAGAAACTCGCGGTTGAAGTCAGCCGTAGCCCGGTGCGACTCCAGCACCTGCTCCCGACTCGGGATGATCCCGCGGTTTGGGCTCGCCGCGCCGCTCGTGAGGTGACCGAGCCGGCCCCAGTTGCCGAACACGTCATAGCGCCCGTCGGTGACCTCGGTCCCCGCCAGCAGCATCTGCGGATGCGTCGCCAAGGTGTGCCAGCCCTCGAGGAAGGCCTCCATGGCGACCTTCCAGTTGGCGCGGATCACCTTGACGATGTCGGCCTGCTTGTAGCGGTTCTGCAGCTTGATCTTGGCATAGTGCTCCAGCATCTCCGGCCCGGTGTATTCCTCGAATGGAATGGCGTCGGGGTCGGGATTGATGAAGACGAAGCCGCCCCAGGTATGAACCTTGGCGCCGGCCAGTTGCGAGACATCCTCGCGAACGCCCGGGAAGTCCCACTCGGCCGTCATCAGCCTCATCGAGCCGTCGATGTTCCAGGTCCAGCCGTGATAAGGGCAGCGGAATTCCGTCGCTTTCTTGCCGTGGCATTCGCGCAGCTGACGACCGCGATGAAGGCAGGCGTTGACGTGGGCCTTGATCTCGTTCGGACCGGTGCGGACGACGAGATACTGCAGGTGGGCGATCTCGTAGAGATGGTAGTCGCCGACTTCCGGAATGTCGTCCTCGCGGCAGACCATCTGCCAGACCTTCTTCCAGATGTGCTCGACCTCGAGGTCGTGGAACCTCTTATCGTGATACCGGGCGACCGGAACCTTCGCCGGCCCGCCGGGATAGGGCGCCTCCTTCCAGTACACCGCCGGCAGCAGCTCGCGCTTCCGGTCGTTCTCCAGCAGGAAGTCCTGCGGAACATGGGAGGACGAGCGCATGCCTTCCGGCGTCTCGACGCCAGGGTCGCCGACATAGCGGCCGACCACCTTGGGGGGCTGGGAGCCGGCGTTCTCGAAAGCCCGCAGCGTTCCGCCCGCTGGCATGGTCGTCTTCTCGTCCTCCAGCGGAGGCAGGAAGCCCCAGTATACATCTCGCCCGGGCGGGAGGTCGGGGCCGCCGACGTAGAGCAGCAGCTGCGGGTCGGCGTGCGTCAGCTCGCCCTCGATCCAGGTCCCGTCATAGCGGAACACGCCCGACTTGCCCTTGGCGGGGTCGTCTACCCGCACAAGCCCGTCGCCGATGGCTTCATAGATGGCGCCGCTGAACGGATGGGGCTCTCTGCGCATGGCCTTATTCCTCGTTTCCGACCTTTTGCCCGACGGTGCGACGGCCGCTCAAAAGGTTCACTCCCGTTCGGTCCTCTGGGCGCGCCGCCGGGACCAATATGGCCGAATTGATAGGTTGGCCGCGAGCGCCCGTCAAAGCCTTAACGTGACGAGGGCGCCACATCAACGATCGCGCGTCGGAACCGCCCGGCGGCGCGGAAACCCGGCCGGACGCACTTGCCCGCGCTTCGGCGCGCGTTCATCTTCCGCGGTGTTGATGTTGCGTCATTCGAGGCGCCCAGGCATCGGTTATCGATGAATGACGTGAAACTTGAGCGCCGTTCGCGGGAGAATGGGCGCCGGACCCGGCAGCGGCTGTTGGCCAGCGCGGTCGCCCTGTGGTCCGAGTACGGGCAGCTCGGGGTCACGGTCAGCGCCGTCGCCAAGCATGCGAACACGACCAGGCGCACGGTCTATCACCACTTCCCGACCCTGGAGAAACTGCTCGAGGAGGCGGAACTCTACGTCGAGACCGAGCTGGCGGCCCTCGCGGGCGGCGACTCCAGCCTGCTCTTCGATCCCTACCGTCTGGTGGCGGGCCTCGCCGCGGACAATCCCGAGCTGATCCGATCGGTTCTGTTCAAGATCCTGCGGGACGACCCCTCGGAAAACCCGATCGTCGCTGGCTCGGTCCAATTCTGGTTGGAGTTCGGCAAGGAGCGTGGCCTCAAGGACGGCGTGAAGCCGTCCCACGCCGCGGCCATAGCCATCGCGATGTGGCTGGCCGCGATCCTCGTCGTTCCCGCCAAGCCGGGAAAGGCCGAGCGCCGGCGCGAGGTCGAGGACTTCGCCGAGGTGTTCGAGCGCCTGCTGATCGAGGGCATCCTGACCAAGGCCCCCACCACGCCGAGATAGACCAGGGCGCCCCGCGCGTTCGGTCAGCGCTTGCCCGCCACTGCTTTCCGGGAAGGGTCTAGGAAGGACCGCGCCCGCTCCGATGAAGCGGGCGCGGGTGATTCCTGTATCGCGTTAGCGCTTGCCTTCAAGCAGGCCCTTGAGGTTGCTGCTCATGAACATCTTCTGTTCGCCCGGCGTGAAGTCCTTCACCTC